>LQAJ01000014.1_pt1 | contig 209592 bp, 245 predicted proteins | sample 1535811 | NCBI WGS metagenome assembly LQAJ01 (sample SAMN04331587, study PRJNA305678) | bioreactor metagenome | isolation source: bioreactor_6 inoculated with Wadden Sea sediment 2nd replicate of a... | place: Germany: Wadden Sea, Janssand Flat | reverse complement strand
GGCCCCACCCAGCCCCAGGTGACCTGCATCTTCCGTACTCACCCGGCCGCAACCCTCGAAACGGGCCCGGACTGTGGAGGCCCCGAAAATCAGATCCAGCACATGTTCCACCTGGGGTTTGAGTTCCAGAATCCGATCGTTCAGGGTTTTCCGGACCTCATCATTCAGGTCGAACCGCACCCCGCCCGGCCGCACCAGGCCTTTGCCGAACCGGTTCCCGCACAACAGCAGCGACAGGTTCAGAAAATCCCCCCGGATCCGGCCGAAATAGTTGGCCGGGGGCAGAAACGCTACATCCATGCACAAGGCGCCCAGATCTCCGATATGGTTGGCCAGGCGTTCCAATTCCAGGGCGATGGTACGGATGATTTTTCCCCCGTCATCCACGGAAAGACCTGCCAGGGCTTCCACAGCCTGAGCCATGCACAGCCCGTGTCCGATGGTAGTATCCCCGGCAATGTTTTCCGCCAGCAAAGGCAAGCGTTTGGGGGTCACTTTGTACAGAAGGGTTTCCACATCCCGGTGCTGATACCCCAGCTGGATCTCAAGGTGCAGAACCCTTTCCCCGATACAGTTGAACCGGAAATGACCGGGCTCAATCACGCCGGCATGCACCGGCCCCACAGCCACTTCATGGATGTCGTCTCCTGCCACCTGATAGTAGTCATAGTTACCGGGAATATCCTGAGTATAGTCGTTGCCGAACAGATCTGCGGCTCCCCTATAATTTTTATGGTACCGAACCATTTTCAGCCAGGGATGACCTTCCGGACGTATTCCGAACTGCTCGGCCATCTCCCGCTCAAACAGGTGAAACGGCTCACACTCACAGGTCAGTGACAGCCATGTATCAGGCGCATCACATCCGGCCGCCAAAAGCTTGTCCGTCCGAAGCACGGACAGAATCTTCAGGTTTCCCTGATCCTCATAGGCGAAAAACTGCACCACTTTGCCGCCATTTTTCACGATGTTCAGGGCCTCGCTGCGAAACGTGTCAAAAGGCAGATGGGGAATCTCGGCCCTTGGTATCCGCCCGCCGTTGGGAATAGGTAAAAACTGGGTCATTGCAGTCCTCCACCAATGGCATGCACTGCATCCACAATGGTCTGATACAGGGCATCCGGAATAAAAAAGCACAGAATCAAAGAGGTCAGCAGGAGTACATACTGGGGCCATACCATGCCGGGGGGTTCCTTGAACTGTATCTCTCTGGAATCAGGTGTCGAGGCGTTGCCGTTTTCTGCCGGAGTGTCAAAGCAGATAGCCATGATCTGCCTGGCAAATCCGGCAAAGATCACGCACAGGCTGAAGATAAAAATAACGGCTGCCAGATAATGGCCGGTCTTGAAAGCTGCCATGATGATGAACAGCTCCCCGATGAAAATACCAAAAGGGGGAAACCCGGAAATACCGGCAAACCCGGCAAAAAACGCCACAAAGGTTTTGGGCATCTTTTTTGCCATCTGCCCGGTGTTGGCAATGAGCCGGTCCTCATATCCCATCAGAATGTTGCCGGATGACAGAAACAAAGAAGACTTGATCAGGCTGTGGTGAATCATACAGATCACAGCCCCATAGACCCCTAAGCCCCCGATGCCTGTGCCCAGGGCGATAATTCCCATGTTCTCGATGCTGGAGTAGGCCAGCATCCTTTTGTACTCGGTCTGTTTCAGAATATAGGTGGCCGCTGCCACGATGGACAGCAGCCCGAACACGATCAGGATGGTGCCGGAAAAATCGCTCAAGCCGGCGGCCACCATAACCTTGTTGGTCTTAAAGATGCCTAAATAGGCGCAGTTCAACAGGACCCCGGACAACAGGGCCGAGGCCGGGCTGGGCGCTTCGCTGTGGGCATCGGGCAGCCAGGTATGCATGGGGGCCAGCCCCATCTTGGTGCCGTATCCCACCACGATAAAAATGAATCCCGCTTTGAGCCATGACGGATCCAGGTGACCGGCCACAGGCGACAGGGCGGAAAAAGACAGAGCCGCAGTCACGCCCCCCAGTTCCATGGACAAGGTGAGAAACAGGGATCCCAATAGGGCCATGGCAATTCCCACCGAACAGATGAGCACATATTTCCAGGTGGCCTCCAGGGATGCACCGGACCGGTGGGTAAAGATCAGCGGTGCGCTGGCCAGGGTCGTGGCTTCAATGGCGATCCACAGCACCATGATATGGTCCGACAGGGTCACCATGGTCATGGTGGACAAAAACAGCAGCATGAACCCGGTAAATACGTTTTCCGATTTCAGCTGGTGGGCCGCCAGATACCCGGTGGTGTAGATGGCGATCAGAAAAAACAGCAGCGAGATCACCAGAAGAGACAGCAGTCCTTCCGGGGACACGGCAAAATATTCGGCAAAAAAAGCCTGAGGGCTGTTTTTCCAAAGCAGCAGCGACAACACCAGGTGGACGGCACCGGTGAATACCAGCAGCTGCCGGCTCAGTGCTTTGGGCAGGACAAAGGCCAGCAGGCCGGTGACAAACGGGGTGATAAAAACCAGTTCAACCATGGGGCCGTTCCTATTCTTTCAGGGTTCTCAGAAGCGAGGTATCCACATCATCAAAGGTCTGCTTGATGTTCTGGAGGATAATGGCCATGATCATGACTCCGGCCAGCACGTCCAGCAGGATGCCGAATTCCACGATATGTCTTGCCTGGGTGGAAAAAGTGGTGCCGGTCAGATAGATCCCGTTTTCCAGCATGATGTACCCGATCACCATGGCAATGGCGTTTCTTCTGGCCATCAGCAGAAACATGCCGGTCACCAGCAACGAAATGGCCGCCGGAAACAGCAGGGCCGAATCACTGATGGCCGGAATGTTCAGGTACCGGGAAATCACGGCCGCCGCCACGATCAGGCCCAGCCCGCTGAACAGAGAGGCATGGTACCCCACAATCGGGGACACCTCCCGCTGGATGGCCACTTTTTTTGATGGCGATATGGAGACTCAGCGGAATGACTGCCCCCCGGATCACCAGGGTGGCCAGAGTAAAGATGACTGCACCGGTCTCCATATCCGGGGTGATGAAAAACGGAATAATGGACACCACAATTCCCTGAAAAGCCATGACCTTGATCAGGGCCGGCACCCGGCTGGAGCCGAATGCGAACAGCACGGACAAGAGCACCAGGGACAAAAGTGTGTCGACAGTGTAAAGGGTCATTGGATCAGCTCCAGGGTGATGATGGTTGCAAAAACGCCAGGGCGAATGAGGTCAGCACGAACTGGGGCACTTTGTCCATGCGGTACCGGGCGATCACGGACTCGATGATACCCACCACCAGGTAGACGATAAACAGCCCGGCAATAAACAGCAGCAGGCTCATGCCGATGACTCCGCTTTCAAAAGGCAGAATCAGTCCGGATAGGATGGCCCCATAAAAAAACAGCTTGCAGAACGCTCCCAGCTCGATGAGGGCGAAATCCGGTCCGCTGTGATCCAGAACCATGACCTCATGGATCATGGTCAGTTCCAGGTGGGTGGCGGGATCATCCACAGGCACCCGGGCGTTTCCGTAAGAAGAATAATGAAGAACGCGATCACGATGAACAGCAGTGACGGCCCTGCGGCCTGCCACAGGGTCAAAGTGCCGGAACCGGAAAATAGGCGGCAAAGGACAGGGTCCCGGTCATGCGAAAGAAAAAAATTAGAATCATGAACATGGCCGCTTCACAGATGATGGGAAAAAATGCCTCCCTGGCCGCGCCCATGCCCTCGAAAGGCGAGGCTGTGTCCATGGCTGCGGCAATGGTGAAAAACCGGCCCAGACCTAAGAGGTACAGCACCAGGATCACATCCCCGTTAAAGGAGATTACCGGCATCTGCCCGGCGATGGGCAAAAACAAAAGCGCTGCCAGGGCCGTGGCACAGGAGATGACCGGTCCCATTTTAAACACTGCCGTGGTGCTGACGCTGTAGACCGATCCTTTTTGGAACAGCTTGACCAGTGTGAAATAGTTGATCAGCAAAGGTGGCCCCTTTTTCCCGCCGAAAAACGCCTTGACCTTGAGAATCAAGGCCGAGAAAAACGGAGCCGTCAGAATAGCGCCCAGCCAAAGCAAAATGGATTCTAACATGCACTCTCCCTGCTTGGTTGATGAGGTTTATATAAGAGGGTTAGCAAACACCATTGTTTCAAAGCCTTACAAATGGTCAAACCTTCCATGTTTTCTTGTGGCCAATCGTACTCCGGCCATGCCGGTTATACAAAAAACAGCAGCAGAACGATGGCCAGTAAAATATACCCGATATACAGATGAATATCCCCGTGCTGAATCCACCGCAGCCGGTCGAACAAAAACTGCACCGGCCGGACCACCCCCGGTTCCAGATACCGCTCAGCAATGTCATGGACCCGACTGTCATACCGGGTGGCGGTCGGAAACCGGCCGGATATTGGTGAATGACGTTCCTCGATGGGGGCGGCCGGGCGGAAAAACCGCACCATTCAAATGCATAGGACGCCCCGGTGTACTGCATTTTCACTGTCGGACGGGTGAATCCGCACCCCCAGGTTCCAGAACGGGAAACCGGCTTGGCCCGGTAAAACCATAACCGGACACCGGCCACGGCCAGCACCAGCACCAGGATCACAAGCGCCCCCAGGGTGATATGGCTGGTGATTTGTGCAAACGGTGCCATGGGAATCCGGGCATACCCCAGGTGCAGCGCGCTCACCGCTGATACGGACAGGTTAAAAAACCATCCGGGAAACACTCCCACAATGACACAGCCCCCGGCCAGAATCCCCATGGATGTCAGCATGGTGGCGCCGGACTCGGTTTTTTCTTGTGCCGCAGCGGTCCGGGGTTCTCCCTGGAACACGATGCCCAGCACCCGGGTGAAACAGGCCAGGGCCAGGCCGCCGATGACAGCCAGGCTGATAATGGCACCCACGCTGAAGGCAAAGGCGATTTTATCCAGGGCAATCCCCTTGAATCCGCCCAGGTAAATGAAAAATTCTCCGGCAAACCCATTGAATGGCGGCAGACCGCAGATAGCAACTGAACCGATGACAAAGGAGAAACCCGTGATTCTCATAGTTTTGAGCAAGCCCCCTAAGGCATCCATGGACCGGGTTCCGGTCTGGTGCACCACCATACCCGCTGCCATGAACAACAAAGATTTGAACAATGCATGGTTGAGCACGTGAAACAGGGCCCCTGAAAATCCCAGCACCGCCATCAGCGGATTTTTAGAGGCCACCCCGATCATGCCCAGACCCGTACCGATGAGGATAATCCCGATGTTTTCCACACTGCTGTAGGCTAAAAGCCGCTTGATATCGGTCTGGCCCAGGGCGTACACCACCCCGAGGATCCCGGACACGGCCCCGGCCCCCACCACCAGATACCCGAACACCGGGGCCGGCAGTTCCAGCAACGAATAGATACGCAGGATGCCATAAATCCCGGTTTTGATCATCACCCCGGACATGACCGCCGAGATATGGCTGGGTGCGGCCGGATGGGCATGGGGCAGCCATACATGAAAGGGGAATACCCCGGCCTTGGACCCGAACCCGATGAAAAACAGAACAAATGCGAGAATCTTGGCCCCTTGGGTCAGTGTATTCACATCCGTGAATCCGAAACTGCCGGTATGGGTGTATATCACCGCGAACCCCGCAAAGATGAACATGGCCCCCACATGGGAAAACACAAAATACAAAAAACCGGCATACCGGTTTTCCTTTTGTTCATAACTGTGAATCACCAGAAAAAATGAAGACAAAGACATCATTTCCCAAGACAGCATAAAAGTGATGATGTTGGCTGCCGTCACCACCATGGCCATGGACACCGCCAGAATGGAAAAGAAAAATGCGGTCACCGCCGTTTTCACGAAAGCTTTGTTATCGGCTGTGTAATGAAAGCTGTAAACCGCAGCCATCAGGCACACAAAAAAAATCACCGCCAGAAAAAACGCGGACAAGGCATCCATCTCAAAAGCCAGAAAAAACAGATTCAGATACTGAAAAGATGCCGCATGGGTGACGGATCCTGTCAACGCAGCCACTGCATCCACCAGGCCCCACACACACCCGGCACTGATGAGCAGCGCCGCAGCCGCTCTTGAAAACAGGTGATGGCGGGCGGCCACCAGGGACACCACCCCGCCTGCCAGAATCAGACTGATGGCAGCAAAAAATTGAGTCATCGGTTCTCACACCCCTTTTTTTGATTTATTTCAACTGCAAGATCCGCTTTTCTTATGAGAAAGCACCGGACTTGTCAAGGGGCTGTGAAATTTTTCGTTTCAATTTGAAACAGATTTTCTTGAACCGGATTCTGTTGAATCGGATTTCATTATATCAGATTCAGTCAAAAAGGGCTGGCTGAACCAGGTCCCATTGAAGCGGATCAATGGCGGTAAACGATGGGCCGGTCATCCGCACCGATATCGATACCGATGGTATCGCCGGTCTTGAAGCCGAGCCGCTTGAATTCCCTGACCACGGCATCATGCCGGTCTTCGTGCCAGAACGCACACCACAGCGGGTTTCTGACAGTATCTATCCCATAGGCATCATGGCTGCACAGATTCACCCTGAATTTGTCCTTGGCGATCAACGTATCCGCCTCAGCCAGAAAAATATCGATTTTATACAGGTTGTTATGAAGGGCTTTGGACAGTTTTTTCTGAAGTTCCGGGTAATCATCCAAATAATGGTTGGCGATCTGGTACAGCTCTCCTGAATCATGGATGGCAAATCCCATCACAGCAAACCGCTGATGCCTCAGGGCAAAGGATTCCAGCTCCGCTTCATAGGCGGTCACACAATCGACGATCTGTCCCATATCTGCCGGATCAGGCGCATGTCCCGACTGAACCAGATCTTCGCACCGGCTGATGATATCGATATAGAATGCTTTGTTGTTCATCACATATACCGACCGTTCCCGGTAGTTTCGGTGTTTGCGGATACGCCGGATGCCGTCCAGCCGGACAGAGCGCTCACTCTGCTTTTCCTCCAGGGTTTCAATGCGGGAAATGTCCTTGGCCTGGACCACATGGATATCCCCTTCCGTGGAAATAATGTACTCGATCTCACATTTGAATCCCAGTCTTTTCTGGATGGCCCGGGACAACTGAAACAGGCTCCGGTCATGGGGGACTCGGGTGATATGAGGCTCGGTCTGCACTTTCTGGTTTCGGTTCCGACAATATCCGAACTCCCAGTGATTGTGAATCATCTTGGCCATGACCGACGATCCGTTGACAAAGGGCATCACAATCACCCCCATCTCCCCTAGATCGATGGGCGGGGCATCGTTGAAAATCTGCTGACGTCTGATGGACAGGTGTTTGGCGGTCTCTGCCAGTTTGATGATCCGGTTTCTGGCATAGATGATGCCGCCCACGTCCGCATAGGTTTCAAGGGAATCAAATGTACCGCCCTTGTACTCCGCTTCCAGGGGATGGGCACTCCGGGCGATCACCTTGTAACTTTCCTTGTGAACGTCCAGAAACGCGTTCAGGTCATTAAACTCCTCATTTTTGAATTTCTGGGCTGACACATATAGAAAATCGGGCACATTGAATCCGTTGGCCCTGAGTTTTTCCAGCAGCTTCGCCTTTTCAGGCACCTTGTTTTCCATGTTTCGCCTTGACTTTTGGACCTAAGTTCTTTAATTAATTTTCACCTAACGAATAAAGAGGAAGATGTCAATGGGATAGGTAGCATATGTCAAAATGGAATGCAATACCCGGCACCATCGGGATCATCAAAGAAAGCATTCTGATATGGGATTGAGAATTCTGCTGGTGGATGATGAACAGGAATTTGTCGAAACCCTGTCTGAACGGCTCCAGATGAGGGACATGGACACACATGCCGTCTTTGACGGTAAAGCCGCGCTGGAACAGGTTCAGTCACATCCTCCCCAGGTGATGATTGTCGATCTGAAAATGCCCGGCATGGACGGGATTCAGGTACTGCGGCAGGTGAGACAGACCCATCCGTTTGTCCGCGTCATTGTTCTGACCGGACACGGTTCAGAACAGGATCGGAAGAACTGCATGGATCTGGGGGCGTCCGCCTATTTTTATAAACCCGTGGATATTGATGAACTGACCGCCGCCATCCAGGAATCCCCTGAAAACGGTCCGCCCTCCCCATCTTCTCCGGAACCGTTTGATCCATCTTTTGATACAGGTGGCGGCCGGACATGATTTCCGTACATCGACTCAAGCCCGCATTCTGGGATCATACGGATGATTCCGGCAACTACAGCGGGTTGAACCTCAAACGCAAATGGAAACTCATTGTTCTGCTCACCTCGATTCTCGCCCTTTCTCCACTGATCATCATGACTATGGTGGATTTCAGCCTGACCCGGCGCACCATTGAAACCGAATCCAACACCCGCATGCGCAACAGCCTGCATACCTTAGCCAGGATCATGGCCGCGTCCACGGCAGACCATCTCTCCGGTTCCTCTGCCGAACACCGATGGCAAGTCGCGTTTCACCTGCTGGACACCGGACCGGACAATGACTTGTTTCTCATTGATGATACCGGTCGAATAGTCACCCCTTCGGTGCACTATGGGAAAGATACCGGTGCCGGTCAATCCGCTCCGGATATCGGCCTTTTCTCCCAGACCAATGGCATTGCGGGCTTACAGACCCCGGACGGGACAGCAGTGCTGGCCGGATATGCAAAATTGAAGGCACTCCGCTGACCTTAGTTCAGCTCCGCCAAGCAGACTGGCTTAAAGATCTCTGGCTTAAACCCCGGCTCAAACTGCTCTGGTTTCTGTGCGTGAGCATTGTTCTGATCCTGTTGTCCATCATGGGCATGGCCACCTATCTGGTGGGCCGGATTCATGCATCAGAACGACAGCGTATCGAAGCCCTTCACCATGAGGAACATGCCAACCGGCTGGCATCCATCGGCCGGCTGGCATCGGGTGTGGCCCATGAAATCAACAACCCTTTGGATATCATCAACCAAAAAACCGGTTTGATCGTGGACCTGCTGACCCTTGGCAAAGAGGAACGGCCCGATCAGCGGCTTCTGCCTCTGGCCGGCGACGTACTTGATGCGGTGAAGCGGTGCGGCACCATCACCCGGCAGCTGCTGGACTTTGCCCGGCACATGGAACCCAGTGTGGAACCGGTGGATATTGAAGAAGTGATCGCCCAGGCTCTGGCCCTGGTGGAAACCGATGCGCGCCAACGGAATATCGTTATTCAGGTGGGGCCCATACCAACGGTGCCTGAATTTGAAAGTGACCGCAGCAGTCTGCTCCAGATTTTTCTGAACCTGGCGGAAAACGCCATCACCGCCATGGCATCAAAAGGGATTTTGCGCATTGAGGTTTTCAAAACCGGGGCCGATCAGGTGACCATCACCGTGTCCGATACCGGCAAAGGCATCTCCCCGGAGGAATTGCCAAAAATTTTCGAACCGTTCTACACCTCCCGAAATGACCGCTGGGGAGCGGGTCTCGGCCTATCCATCACCTATGGTCTGATCCAGGAAATGGGCGGGGACATCACCGTCAAAAGCAAGGTAGGTAAAGGCACTCGGTTTGTCCTGACTCTGCCGGTGAAAGCGACCCGGAAGCCGACCGCCGATGGGTCACTGCATCTGCCCAAAAGCGACATACCGGTGTCGTCCACTTCCCAGGACACCTTTCAGGGAGAGGCCTATGTCACCAGACAGTGATCCCATGAATGCGATCCGGTTTTCGGAACCCTGGCCGCTGCCATGACCCATGACATGAAAAATTTTCTGGCCATTGTCAATGAGAATGCCGGTCTCCTGTCAGACCTGGCTGTTAAGGCTCAGCATCAGGCGGCTCCCGTTGACCCTTTGAAAGCGGAAACTATCAGCCGGAGAATCGGAAAACAGGTGGCCCGGGCTGACAACCTGATGAAACGGTTCAACCGTTTTGCCCACAGCATGGATCATGAAAAGGATTTTGTGGATCTGGAAGAAACCGTGGATTTGGTGACCCACCTGGCCGAACAGATTTTCAGACAGAGCCGGATCTGCCTGACCGTGATTCCCGCACCGGTCCCCTGCCGAATCCATGCCTCCCGGTTTGACCTGCTTCATCTGATTTACCGGGCATTTGATATTCTTTGCCGCCATCAGACCGAGGTGTCATCGGATATTGAAAGACCGGTCACGGTCCGATTCGGTGACGACCCGAAAATTCCGGAAATCTGTTTCATCGGGGATTCCGGCCCAGTGGTTGAACCAGCCCCCCTGTTTGGCAATCCTGAAGACCAGGCACTGCTGACACGGGTCAACATGACAATCAAAACCATGGATTCCGGAGCGGGGTTCTGCCTGTATGCCCTTTCTCCGGAGCATAAATGAATTTTGCCGGAAACGGAGCCGGCACAAAGATATTTGAAGAATTAAGGAGAAAAACATGTCAGAAAAAGTGTTGCTGGTGGATGATGAAAAAGATTTTTTAGATATCATGTCCGAGCGGATGGAAGACCGGGGGATGAAGGTCAAAACCGCAGACTCAGCCGACCAGGCCCTAAAAATGCTGGAAAGTGAAAGTTTCGATGCCATTGTCATGGATTTCAAAATGCCGGGCATGGACGGGATTCAGGCGTTGAAAAACATCAAGTCTGAAAAACCGGAACTGCAAATCATTCTGCTCACCGGGTATGCCACGGTGGAAAAAACCGTGGAAGCCATGAAAATCGGCGCCACGGATCTTTTGGAAAAACCGGCAGACCTGGAAGAGCTGGCCGCCAAAATCAAACAGGCCAAAGCGGAAAAAATGCTGCTGGTAAAAAAACAGACTGAAGATAAAATCAAGGACATCCTCAAACGGTTCGGAGGATGAAACCATTCGGCAGTATCGTCTGTTTGCTTCCACACACCAATGGACGGCTGAATTAATAGCTGCTGGATCGGTGTGGCAAAAACGAATTTTAAGGCGAGGACAAACGCCTTGCAGTGAATATGGAAATAGAAACCCAATTTGATTAATTTACCCAAAAAATTAGGAGTGACATGAATACGAAATCGACTGCCTCATCCGGTATTCAGATCGACTGGAAGCGGATCATGTTTCTGATGATTGGAATCATCTTGTTTGCCATTGTAAACTATTCCCCGCCATGGCCTGATGCCCTGGACCCCATGGGAAAAGCCTTTATCCTGTCTCCCCAGGGCAAGGCCGCCATTGCCCTGTTTCTTTTGGCCGGCACCTGGTGGGTGTTTGAAGTAGTGCCCATCGGGGTAACCGGCCTGGCCATCGGAGTGGTCCAGGCCCTTTTTTTCATCCGGCCGGCCGCAGACGCGTTCAAGGATTTCATGGATCCGTCGGTATTGTTTATTTTCGGATCTCTCATTATCGGCACGGTGTTCACCAAGGTGGGCATCACCAAACGGCTGGCCTATAAAATGCTGTTGATCGTGGGAGAACGCACCTCAATGATCTATCTGGGATGCTTTGTGGTCACGGCCCTGCTCACTCATGTCATGGCCCATACGGCCGTGGCCGCCACCATGTATCCGCTGCTGCTCTCCATCTATGCATTGTACACGGATGAAGAGGGCCCCACCAAATTCGGCAAAGGGCTGTTCATGGGCATGGCGTTCGTGGCCGGGGCCGGTAGTATCGTCACTCTGCTGGGAGCGGCCCGGGGAATTGTGGCGTTGGGCTTCTATGAAGAGATCACCAGCAAAAGCGTCACTTTTTTTGAACTGACCTATTATATGTTTCCCATCGGCTGGATCATGGTATTTGTACTCTGGGGCTTTTTCATGGTGTTTATGAAGCCGGAAAAAGCGGTGATTCCGGGACTTCGGGAAAAAGCCAAACAGCTCAGCAATGAGATGGGACCATTCAGCCGGCATGAGATCGTTGCCACTTGCATCATTTTAGGCGTAATCCTGTTTCTGTCCCTGCAGTCGTTTATTCCGGCACTCAAGCCATTCAACAAGGCGGCGGTCCTGCTGGTGTCCACCATCTTGTTTTTCATCGTGGGCATCCTGGATATCCGGGACCTGGAAGATGTGCCCTGGAACATCATTCTTTTGTTTGCCGGTGCCATGAGCATGGGATTTTGCCTGTGGCAGACCGGAGCGGCCGAGTGGCTGGCCATCAACTGGCTGGCGTTTTTCCAAAATGCCCACTGGTTCGTGTTTGTCATGGCCATCGCTTTTTTTGTCATGATCATGACCAACTTTATCATGAACGTGGCCGCTATTGCCATCTCTGTGCCCGTGGCCCTGGTGGTGGCACCTTACCTGGGTGTGGCACCGGAAGTCATCGTATTTGCTGCCCTGGTTACCGCAGGTATGCCGTTCCTACTCCTGGTAGGGGCCGCGCCCAATGCCATTGCCTACAACTCCGGACAGTTCACCTCGGGTGAATTTTTCGGATACGGCATTCCGGCCAGTATTCTGCTGATGGCCCTGGTGGCCCTGGCCGTGCTGCTGATCTGGCCGCTGCTAGGCATGCCGATTCTGTTGAATTAGGATCTTTTAAAACCGGTGCATTGACAAATCAGAGTCAATGCACCGGCTAAAAAACGATCTGATGCCGCATCCGCCAACTGCAACCGGCAAGGCCATGAAATCATCCGGGACCGCTCCGGGCAGGCGGGACCCAACAGGAGAACAGCTGTGAAAATAATCATCGTCGGGGCCGGAGAGGTGGGATACAATATCGCCAGCCGCCTGGCATCGGAAAACAAACAGGTGGTGGTCATCGAAAAAAACCCCGACCTGGCCCGGATCCTGTTTGAAGACTTAGATGTCCAGGTGATCGAAGGATCTGGCAGCAGCCCGACAATCCTGAACGAAGCAGGTATCCAGGAGACGGATATTTTGCTGGCGGTCACCGACAGCGACGAGATCAACCTAACCGCCTGTCTGGTCACCAATCTGCTGTCGCCATCCACCAAAAAGCTGGCCCGCATCAGAAACACCGATTTTGACAGCTTTCATGACATCTTCAAAACCCAGATCCCGTATATCGACACCATCATCAACCCGGAGATCGAGGTGGTCAAAACCATCCGGCGGCTGGTGGATATCCCCCAGGCCCTGGATACCGGAGATTTTGCCGACGGAAAAGTCCGATACACCGGCATCCGCATCGATTCAGCCTCGAGCATGGCCGGTATGTGCCTCAAGGATTTTCAGGAGCGGTTCGGAGACACGCGGCCCTTGATCGCAGCCATTGTCCGCAAAAACGAAGTGATCGTGCCCCGGGGAAACGATTATATCTATCCTGAAGACCTGGTCTATTTTGTGAGCCACACAGACCAGCTTCAAGATACCCTAAAAATTTTCGGCATTCAGGTCAGACCAATTCAGAGCGCCCTGATCGTGGGAGGCGGGCGTATAGGTGCCCGGCTTGCCGCTCAAATGGAAAATGAAGGCATCAAAACCCGTCTAATCGAATCTGACAAATCCCGGTGTCTGGAGCTGGCCGAACAGATGGACAAGACCGTAGTGCTTCATGGAGACGGCTCGGACCAGAAACTGTTTCTGGAGGAAAATCTCAACCGGATCGACGCGGTGATCTCAGTGACGGACGATGATGAAACCAATGTCCTGGTCTCTTTGCTGGCCAAAAACTTAGGAGTGGAGAATACCGTGACCCGTATCGGCAAATCCGGGTATTATCCTTTCTTATCCACCATCGGCATTGAAAAGGTGGTCAGCCCGCGCCTGTCCGCAGTCAGTTCCATCCTTCAAAATGTGCGGCAGGGAAAAGTACTGTCCGATATTTCCATATTCGGCGAACGCGGAGAATTCATCCAGGCCGTGGCCCTGGAAACCTCGGACATCACCAACCGGCCACTGAAAGACATCCATATGCCCAAGGGCGCGCTGCTGGTATGCATCATCCGGAACGGGGATATCATCATTCCCGCGGGAGACAGTGTGGTGAAGCCCGGAGACCAGATCATCGTGTTTACGGTCAAACAGGCGGTGAAAAAAATGGAAAAGCTGCTGACCGTGAAGCTGGAATTCTTTTAAATGCGGTGGCGGTATATTTCAGGCATTGTCAGTATTTTTCTGCTGGTGCTGGCGCTCACCATGCTCATCCCTTTGATGGTAAGCCTGTATTTCGATGACGGAATGCATTTTTCGATGGTATACTCCATGGCGATCACGGCAACCGCCGGCCTGATGCTCAAACTGCTGTCCTGGCAAATGGACGATGATGCCCGGTTCATCAACCAGAGAGAGGGAATGGCCGTGGTGGCCCTGAGCTGGACCGCCATCGGACTGTTCGGTGCCCTGCCCTTTTATTTATCTCCGGATTTTACTAGTGTGACTGACGCCGTGTTTGAATCCATTTCCGGATTCACCACCACCGGGTCCTCGGTCATGACCGATATCGAAGCCGCCGCGCCCAGCCTGCTGTTTTGGCGGAGTCTGATCCAGTGGCTGGGAGGCATGGGCATCATTGTGCTGTCTCTGGCCATTCTGCCTTTTCTGGGAGTCGGAGGGATTCAGCTATACAAGGCGGAAGTGCCCAGCCCTGTCCCGGACAAACTGGCCCCGCGCCTGACAGATACCGCCAAAATTCTGTGGATGGTCTATGCCGGCCTGACCCTTTTGCTGGTGATTCTTCTGGCAATCGGGGGGATGCCGGTCTTTGAATCCATCTGCCATGCCCTGACCACTCTGCCCACTGGTGGCTTTTCCCCGAAAAACGCCTCCATCGCCCATTATGACAGCGCCTATGTTCATTATGTATTGGTGGCATTCATGGTTTTGGCCGGCATCAATTTTTCACTTCATTTCCAGATGCTGAGAGGCAAACCTCTGGCATTTTTCAAAGACACGGAATGCACCGTGTTTTTAGGTCTTGTCCTGGGGTTTACCCTGATCATTGCGCTGGACATTCACGGCCGGGTCTATGACTCGTTTGCAGCAGCACTCCAGTCAGCTGCCTTTCAGGCGGTATCCATTCTCACCACCACCGGATTTGCCACCGCTGACTATGAGCTGTTTCCGGGGCTCAGCCAGGTGATCCTGTTTATCTGCATGTTTTTGGGCGCTTCGGCCGGGTCCACGGGCGGCGGCATCAAAATCGCCCGACTGATCGTGTGTGTTAAATTCGCCTGCCGGGAACTGTTCCGGCTGATCCACCCCCGGAGCATCCGTCATGTCAAACTCAACCAAAGGGGGGTCTCGGAAGATGTGCTCCGTTCCATCATGGGATTTCTGGCCCTGTACATGATGCTGTTCGCAGGCGCCGGCGCATTCTGGCTGCCATGGGTCTGGACCTGCTCACCGCCCTGGGGGCGGTGGCGTCCTGCCTGGGCAACATCGGACCCGGATTCGGGACCGTGGGACCGGCGGAAAATTTCGCACATCTCCCGGCTGCAGCCAAATGGATCTTGGTCTGGTGCATGCTTTTGGGAAGACTGGAGATCTATACCGTCATCATTCTGGTGGTACCCGAGTTCTGGAAATAGACAACCCAAGACCCGAAGACCCAGTATTGTCCATCATCCACTCATTCTTTATTTCGTCATGTTTTTTTCCCGGCTGTAAAAAAACATGACAAAATGAATTTTTCTGTCGGATCGATCATTTCCTTCTCCCTGAAATGAATTCAAAAAAAAAATACACAAATTCCTTTAAAAACAAACTTTTATATCAATAAGATATCGATTCTCGTTGCCTGGCATACAAATTGTAATGATACGTAACAAAACAGACAAAAAAGATGGTTTGCTGTTTTTGTCAAAAAAAACCAAACAACTCAATTACAATGGAGGAACGGTCATGAAAAGATCAATGGTGGCAACGTGTTTAATGAGTGTCTTGTTTTTAGTTTTATCTCTCACCGGACCCATGAGTGCATCGGCCGGCCAGGCGTTACGGTACAGTGCGTCTGCCCAGGTGTTCGAAGCGTTTGACGATGTCCGGCTGAAGGCCTTTACCCAGGACACCGGCATTGCCGTTGACCTGTTTGTGGCCTCATCCCAGTCCTGTGTTTACCGGCTTTTGCAGGATATGACCGATGTGGCCAGTTCGGTCCGCCTCCTGTCCCAGCGGGAAAAGGATTTCGGACTTGTGACCATCCCGTTTGCCAGAGACCCTCTGGCGGTGATTACTCACCAGTCCACTCCTGTGGATGCCCTGACTACTGAACAGCTTCAATCACTTTTTTCAGGCAATGTCGCCAACTGGAAAGAGGTAGGCGGGCCGGACCTGGCCGTCACACTGGTGGTACCCGGAGAAGATACCGGTGCCCACAAAAATTTCAGGCGCCAGGTGATGCACCACAATGAAGTTCAGTATCATTACATGACCTATACCTCCACCCGGGTGCTGGAAGCCATTGAATCCCTGCCTCCGGGTGCCGTGTCCTTTATCTCAAGAGGCGCCCAGATCACTCATCCAAAGGTGAAGGTGATTCAGATTGATGGCAAAAAACCCGGTGATGCGGATTATCCTTTTTATCAGATCTTCAATTTGGTGACCAAGGGTGAGCCCGCCGGTACCGTCAAAACGTTTGTAGATTACATCACATCTGACAAAGGCAAGGCATTGATCTTGGAAAGAGGTATGTTTCCGGTCGAGTAATTCTGTTCTCATAAATTGATCCGGAATCAAAGATAAGACCGGTTCCGAACATCCGGACAGATAAAACGTCTTCGACTAATTAATTTTTCGCGGTTTCACGCCCCTTTTCATCAGGAAATCAGGGGCGTGTAACAATCGATAAGACTGGACGTCAATGGGATCTCAGAATAGAGGACACCATCTAAATTGCCGCACCTGAAAACGGTTAAAAACCGGTCTGCTACCCTTCTGAACCTGTTCCAGGGAAATCGGAATATCCGGAAGATGCTGGCCGGTGTGATCATATCCACCCTGCTCTGCCTGGGGGTCAGTACCTGGCTGGATATGCGGGCGGCCCGAGATCTTGTGAATATAGCCAGAAAACAGTTCAATGATCAGCAGATGGTCATTGCCCGGCATATCCGACGTCAGGTGGAATCAGAACTTACATTCGTCGGCAGAGAGCTGGGGCGGGCAGGCGAGATCCTTTCCGGGGAAAACGGCCGGATCGATTCGGCCCGGGCCGTCCTGGAGCCCCTGTTTTCCCGGCTGCTGGAAAAAAGCGTTTTCCGCATCCATATCCGGATGCCCCATCAGCCCGTGATTCATACCTTCGGCTATCCGCGCCAGTGGCAAACCCGTGTGCATAGCCCGGAATTCTCGACTCTTTTTCCATCATTGCCTGAAGCATCCCGCCTCTATTTTTCAGATCCGATTTTTGAGGCCGGGACAATGCAGGTACAGATGGCCGGAAAACTGTCAGATATCGGACATGTTCTGATCGCCGAGCTGGATATCAGCCGGTTTCTGGGCCAGTTTCTGGATGATGTCCGCTCCGGAAGTACCGGATATGCCTGGGTGATTGACGACAAGGGGACCTTTCTTTACCATCCATTCAACCGGTTTATCGGAAAAAGTGCGTTCACTGCCAGGGAAAATCGGGATCCAGGGCTGAGCCATCACAACATCAACTTTATCCAGGAAAATCACATGCTGGCCGGTCACACCGGTACCGGCACCTATATTGCCGGCTGGCACCGGGGATTTACCGGAAAAATTGAAAAACTGATCGCCTACTGCCCCATCACCCTTCCGGGCATGGCCCCCGACATCTGGTCCGTGGCCGTGGTGGCGCCGGTATCCGAAATCGACGGTTACATTAATCAGGCCGCTTTCTGGCGGCTTCTGTTGCATGCGGTGATGATTTTTGTGGTGGTGGTGTTTGGAAACGCCCTGCTGTTCAGGGAAGTCAGGTGGACTCACCGGCTGGAAGACAAAGTGGCTGAACGGACCCAAGACCTTCAGCGATCCGAAGAAAAATACCGGTCGGTTGTGGAAAGCGCGGAAGACTTTATTTTCACCTTTGATCCGGCCGGACGCTTCCTGTCCATGAACAGCTTCACTGCCAGTTTTTTCGGAGGAAGACCCGAGGACTTCATTCATCACGGCATCGATCAGGTCCTCAACAGGAAATCCTCCCGGAAACACCTGAAAATGCTGGATCTGGTTTTCCGGTACCGGAAAAGCGTCCGGGATGAATTTACCTTGCAGGCCGGCGAACATGAACTCTGGGTGAGCGCCAATTTCATGCCCATCCGGGATGAATCCGGTCAGGTGGAATCCGTGCTGTGCATTGCCAGGGACATTACCAATGAAAAAAACCTGGAACGCCAGCTCATCAATACAGAAAAACTGGCATCCCTGGGAACCCTGGCAGCCGGTGTGGCCCATGAAATTAACAACCCTTTGGGCGTGATCCTGGGGTTCACCGACCTTCTGGTAAGAAAAACACAAAAAGACTCCCAGACTTACCAGGATCTGAAGACCATTGAAAGGCAAGGTATGCACTGCAAACAGATTGTTGAAAATCTGCTGCGTTTCGCCCGGTTCGGAGAAGGAAACACCGTCTGTTCTGACATCAACGACGCTATCCGGGAAGTGGTCAATATCGTGCGGCATACTCTGGAAATGGAAACTATCGGGCTGACCATTGATCTGGATGACACCATTCCGATGGTGCGCGGAGATTCCAGGGAATTGCAGCAGGTGTTCCTGAACCTGATCAACAACGCCTGTGCCGCCATGAAACAGGGAGGCTTTCTGACGATCCAATCGGAATACCTGACACAGGAAAACAAAGCCATGGTCAAGATCCAGGACACGGGACACGGCATTCTGAAAAAACATATTGACCGGATCTTCGAACCGTTTTTCACCACCAAACCCGAAGGTGAAGGCACCGGACTGGGGTTGTCCGTCACTTATGGTATTGTCAGCAAATACGGCGGTATCATCGACTGCAAAAGCACACCCGTCTCTTCTGAAAACCAAGGTGACACCGGCACCGGCCACGGCACACTTTTCATGATCAAACTGCCTGTTTTTGACAAGGAGGCGTAATGTCTTTCAAAATTCTCGTTGTGGATGATGAAAAGATATGCTGGCCCTGCTTTCCCGGTATATCACCGAAGAGACCGATTTTATAGTCGTCACTGAACACGATCCTGTAAATGCGCTGACGGTTTTCAAAAAGGATCCTTGCGACCTGGTGATCATGGACCTGAAAATGCCCAAAATGGGGGGGCTTGATCTCTTACGTCAGATCAAAAAAATTCAGCCCGACACCTCAGCCGTCATCATGACCGCCTATGCCACCATTGAAACCGCAGTGGAAGCCATCCAGGAAGGGGCCTATGATTACATCACCAAGCCCTTCCGCCGGGAACGGATCCTGCTGACCATTGACAAGGCCCTCCAGTGGCGCAGGATGGTCTTTGAAAACATCGCCCTGCGTGAAGAACTGGTTCAAAAGAACCCCGCACGACCCCTTATCGGATCTTCCAGTGCCATTAAATCCGTTATGGAACAAATCCGGCAAGTGGCTCCCACCCATGCCACAGTACTCATTACAGGCCCGAGCGGAACCGGCAAGGAGCTGGCAGCCCGGGCCGTCCATCAGCTCAGCCTTCGCAAATCAATCTCCATGATCACAGTCAACTGCACGGCGATTTCGGAAAACGTGATTGAAAGTGAGCTGTTCGGGCATGTCAAGGGTGCGTTCACCGGTGCCTGGAAAGACAAGAAAGGACTGGTGGAAGAAGCGGACGGCGGCACCCTGTTCCTGGATGAAATCGGTGACCTGGGTTTTCCATGCAGACAAAACTGCTGCGCCTGCTGCAGGAAGGGGAGTACAAACCGGTGGGCAGCACCCGGACACGGTATGCAGATATCCGGTTTGTGGCAGCCACCAATCATGATCTGGAAGCGAACATAAAAAATGGAACATTCAGGGAAGACCTGTATTATCGGCTCAAGGTGATCTGCCTGCAGATGCCCGGCCTGGACCGGCGGCCCGAGGACATCCCTCTGCTGGCCCGGCATTTCATGAAAAAATATGCCCTGCTGTATCAGAAAAAAATTGAACAGATATCGGAAACCGCACTGAAACACCTGGAAGCGCATCCGTTTTCCGGCAATGTCCGGGAACTTGAAAACATGATCGAACGGGGGGTCATTTTCTGCCGGACCACCGTCCTGGAAACGGAGGATATTTTTCAAGGGGCGATACCGCCGGCTGATATTCATTGCGGAGAGATACCCGGCAATATTCTGAAAATGCCGTTCCGGGAGGCCAAAGAGGAGGTGTTGACCCTGTTTTACAATCAGTATATCAAAAACGCACTCACACACAGCGGCGGCAATATCAGCCGGGCTGCTGAAAAAGCGGGGATCCAGCGGCAGTACCTTCACCGCCTCATGAAAGAGGCGGGACTGGAAGCAGAAGGTTTCAGGCTTTCCGGCGATTAGACATATTTTTCAACCCCAGTTTATCCAGGGCATCCTCCAGGCGGACAACCCCCATGGGCTGCCCGTTCTGGACCACGGCAATGCGGTTGATCCCGTAAAACAACATCAGCTGCACCGCATGGGTCAGCCTGTCTTCCGGGGTGACCGCATGATCCAGGCTCATGCTTGATGTGAAGGGCATCAGAACAGTTTTGACTTTACACGATTCCATTGCTGCGGGCCTCCTTTCCCAGAGGGGGAGGCAGGCCTTAGCGCCTGCCTCCCGTTCCATGCCGATGACAGCCGTGCCATCCGCTGAAGCCGCTGGCCCTAATGCGGGATGTTCACATTCAGGGCATACTGAAGAACGACATACACAATATAGATCCCAAGCAGCCATCCACCCTGCCACCGCTCAAAATAGCCCTTTTTGTTCTGCATGGCGATAAACGCCCGGAACGACCAGAGGATCATCAGCATGACCGGAAAGTGAAAGAGAAAGAAATTCTCGGGAATGGCCAGCGGCGTGGCTGAGGCGGATGCGCCTATGACAAACAGGCAGTTGAGCACGTCCGCGCCCACGACATTGCCCACCATGATTTCCGGGTGCCCTTTGCGAATAGAGGCAAACGCGGTCATCAGTTCCGGCAGTGACGTACCAAAGGCTACCAGGGTGGCGGCAATGATATCCTGAGGCACGCCCAAACGCACGGCACATTCGGATGCACAGGGAATCAGAATCCGGGCGCCCAGGATCACCAGAAACAATCCTCCGAATATCATCACAAGGGATCTGGGAATCCCCATCTCATCCGATTCATCCTCTGCTTCGCCATCCTGGGCCTGATCCCCGCCGGATTTGGCCCAGAAATAGGTGGCATACATATACAGCGCCAGCAGGCCCAGAAACAGAAAACCGATTCCCCGCTTGAGCACCGGCTCCGGCATGATCCACAGGGATATCAGAGAAATGGCCACCAGCAGGGTGGCCGATCCCACCTGGACCCACCCGGTACGCTGCAAAATGAACTTGTTCATGGGCACCCGGGTCAGGACGCAGGCAACGCCCAGAATCAAGCCGGTGTCCGCAATGATGGAACCCACGGCATTGCCCAGGGCCAGGCCGGGGTTTCCGGTCCAGGCCGCCATGACGGACACAAACGCTTCGGGCAGAGTGGTTCCCAAAGAAACGATGGTGGCACCGATAACGATCCGGGGCAGCCCGGTCCGCCTCGCCAGGGCCACCACCCCGTCAATGGCCCAGTCCGCTCCCTTGGACAGCAGCAGGATACAGACACCGATAATCGCCAGCAATACAAATATGGGTAATCCCGGTACGATATTTAACAGCAATTCTTCCATCGGCAACCCTCCTTATTTTAAGTCTTGATCAATTCAGCAGATTCACTGATCCGTTTCAGGTTGAAACACCGTTAGAGCAAAACATATGCCACCTTTCAAAGTGGAATGGCACTGTTGCATCTTTCCGGAAAAAAATGTTTGAAACGCCCATTTCCGTGGGGGAAACACACAACCGGACCACTGGAATCGATCTTGGTCAATGATGCTATTCCATGAAAAATGTCTATGAAAAGTTTCAGCAACCTGAATTCTGTCAACCGGGGGTGGACTGCCGGGCGGCCCGTCACTGTTTTTTTTATGGTTCACCCGTATCGAAAAGGCAGGTTGAAAATTTAAAATCAATGTAATTTCATATGGTTGTGATTTAATCTCCAGGCACCGGACCATGGAAAACGTCTGTGGCATATATTTTGATTTATGCCTTTTCGACAGATGAAACCCGATGACGGGAAAAACCGTTCACATCATCAAACAAAAACATGAGGAGGCCATAATGACTGAGCGAACCGAACAACAAAAGAAGATGGGGTGGGAAGTTGCCCGGGACCTTGAAGCGACCAAAAAATCCATTTGGGAGCGCATGATGCCCGAGTGGCAGCAGATCCGGGCCGCCTCGGGGGAATCGGGTGTTTTTCCTGCTGTTTCTGGTGGGGATCTGGCTGGCCGGCAACCCCTTTGAATTCACGGTGCGCCTGCCTTCGGCATTCAACCTGTCTAACGGGTTCACCGGGGACCAGTGGTCCATTGTATGGAGCGTGGTGCTGATCGCCGCATTTTTTGAATTCATGGATGCATCCGCCGGCATGGGATTCGGCACAGCTCTGACCCCGCTGCTGCTCGTGATGGGATTCGATCCCAAGCAGATCGTGCCCGTGGTCATGATCCAGCAGGGAGCCGCCGGTCTGGTAGGGGCATTTCTCCACAGTGAATACCAGAATGTGGAGTGGAAGTTCAAACCCATGAGCGAGACCATCAAGCTGGCGTTGATCATTGTTGTCTCCGGCGTGGTGTTCAACATCCTGGCCATCGTGGGCATCTACAAGATTTTCATGGTGGAAAAAGTGTGGATCAAGCTGTATGTGGCGCTTTTGCTGCTCATGATGGGGGCGATCTCCCTGATCTCCTCCAAGAAAGACCGTCCTTACAAGCCCGGTAAATGGTGCTCTGGGCCTCTTTGGCCGGATTCAACAAAGGGGTGGGCGGCGGCGGCTACGGTCCTGTGGTCACCATCGGGGGGCTTCTGGCCGGGGTTCCCGTGAAAAGCATGCTGGCAGTAACCGCCATCAGTGAGGGGGCAGTGAGCACCGTGGCCGTGATCACCTGGTTCGCCATGCTCACCTCCGGGGTGAAAATCGATTATCTCCTGCTGCCCAGTTTCATGATCGCCACCATGTTCTCCGCGGTGGCAGCCCCCTACATGACCCGGATCTTTCCGGAAAAAGCATGGAAAATCGTGGTGCCGGCTTACTGCCTGTGCCTGACCGCCTATGCGTTCTACAAGATTATACCCGACATCATCCAGCGCCTGGCAGGATAACCTTTGACCCCGTTGACGGACACTCGGCTGACCAGATCTTTTCCGACAAAGACCTGGTCAGCCATTTACCCTGAAACCATCACCCCGAAACCATGAGAGGATATCATGAAATCAGCCCATACCAGCCAGATCCGTTTTTCATCACCGGAAATCCACCAGCCCCGCCGCGGATTCGCCCAGACCCGGCTCCAGAATTTTGGATTGTCCATGATTGTCATGGTCGTCAGTTTTCTGTTATACTACCTGGGCCTTTTCGGCGGAGTGGAAGGCCCCCTGAAACCGGCCCGGATTGGCGAAACCCTTGCGTCCCTGGGTGTTTCCAACTACCATGTCCTGGGCACCTGCCTGGTGTTCATGCTCATAAGCCTGACCTGGAACCATGTCTACAATGCGTGCCACCCGTTCCTCCGCCGCAATGACACCGGCGGCCCGATTCCAACCGTCAGAAAAGGACCTGTCAGCCATTTTTTATGGATAATGTGGCTGGTGTTCAGTGCCATGGTGGCGTATCAGGCATGGCTGTCCTGAACCGGATGAACAAGGCCGCGGAGGAGGGACCCATGACTGAAAAAATTCAGGTACTGATCGTGGATGACGAGGTCCGGTTTGCCAGAAATGTGTCCCGGCTTCTGGACAAAACCCGGTTTAACGTCTGTGTGTCACACAATGGGCTGGATGCCCTTGAAAAGGTGCACAAAACCCGGCCGGATGTGGTGGTGCTGGACATCCGCATGCCGGAAATGGACGGTATTGAAACCCTTCTGGCGATGAAACACCTGGATCCGGACATACAGGTGATCATTCTCACCGGTCATGCAGATGTGGAAACCGGTATCCTGGCCATCCGTGAAGGAGCATTTGACTATTTGTTCAAACCGTGTGATATGGACCTTTTGAAAGAAATAATCCTTCAGGCGGCAGCGGCCAAACAGATCCAGCGCCGCCCGGTGCTGTGGCCCAGGCACATGGTCAAGGAAATCACCAATGCGGCGTTTATCCCGCTGGACATCACCGACAACCTGAAAAAAGCCCTGGACATATTCACTGCCATGGGGGCCGGGGGCATGCGGGAAGAACTGCATGTGACGGACGTCAAAGACCGGCTGAAAGGGATGATTTCAAAAAACGGGCTGATCCGGGAAGCGGAAAGGGCGTGTCCGGATCGCCACATTCTCTGGTCCGATCTGGTCAAAAATCCCCTCTGGCTGCCTGAAAAAAAAGTGTCGGATATCATGACCCCCCCGGCAAAAATATCCGCCCACCCGGACGAACCGCTTGAACAGGTGGCTCAGAAAATGATCGACCACCACATCCGGTGTCTGCCGGTGATGGCGGATAACCGGTTTATGGGAGTCATCCGGCTGAATGATATTCTTTTTCATATCTCAACGGCCCATGAAAACAGGAAACAGGGAGATGACAATACATAAACATGTCTCCGGCATAGTCCGGCCCACCTTTACGGCCGGCAGGCCGGCATTGATTTCAAAGGTATGCCTTACACTGTTGCCGGCAGCAGCTGTGTTTGCCGGTCTGGCACTGTGGATTCTATACCAGAGTCCAGCACCGGCGTACGGCCTGATTCTTTTGGCAGCGGGAGTTCTGGCAGGTGCCGGCGCACTGGCCCATCATCTCAAAAACCTGTCTGTGCGGCTGAGAAAAAAAATGCACCACATCCAGCTGCTGGACCAGCAGCTGTTGAAGATGAGCCGTATGGCCGCCGCAACCAAACTGACACGGGATTTTCTGGCAGATCTCAAAGACGGTCTGCTCAATATGGAAAGTTCCGCGGCACTGGCCCGGGAATTGATCCGCGAGAACCATCTGCCGGATGCCGCCCGGACCCTGGACGATATCCAGACCGCATCCTCAAAATCCTGCGCATCAATCAACAAACTGCTGACCATCACACGAACGCCGGGAAATCACTGGATTATCCAGGATATCCAGATCGAGGACATGATCACGGACATCCTGGAAATCCTGTCCCCCCAGTTCCGGGAAAACAGGTCCGGATCGCCCGGGACCGGGAAGAGAATCCATCCATGATCCGCAGCAATTTTTCCCGGACCTACCAGGTCTTCCAGAATCTGTTTCTCACGGTGGTGTCCGATATCATCCTTAAAGGACAGTTAACCGTCACCACCCGATCCGGATCAGACGGCATTTTAATCACCATTGTCTATCCCAGCCGCCATTTCAACAAACATGTCCTGGCCCAGCTGACAGACCCGGCCTATGCACTCCAGGGCCATGAACCCGGCCCATGGCTGGCACTGTGCGTCTATCATGCAGACCGGGTAAACGGATGGATCCGGGCGGATGAGACCGAAACCGGTCTTGAACTGACCGTCCATCTGCCTTACCGCATCGGCCGATCTTCCTGTCCACCCCCCCAGGCATTTTTAAAGGGACTATGATCCGAACCCAAGATCTGGCATATGCCATTGAAAACATTTCCCGCCAGGACCCGGAAATCGGGTATGCCCTTTCCGAGTTGCTGGCTGCCGGTCATATCCGGATTCCGTTGGATGCCGGCAACCCCGGAGAAGACCCCTGTTTCTGTTTGACCAGGAACGGGTGTTCATCCGGAAAGTCAGTTTTTCAATCACGGAATTTCCCCGCTTGAAGAAAGATTGGTCGTTAAATACGGAGAAGCAGCAGAAAAACACCGAATTGATGGACTCCCCTCTCCTAAGGGCTATTTTGCAGCAGCCAGGAAGATTCACTTGGCTGGCATCACCTGTCTAATGCAGTATGAACTCACCGGCGCCATTTCCAGACTCCTGAAAAAAACCGGGACCGCCGGCAGCGGCACCGACCCGGGAAATGTCTGTAACGACCGGCTTCATCTTTTGCAAAAAGTATTGCAGGAACCGCCCGCCGACTCTGAAATGCCTCTTACGTTAAAGGAATCGCTGTTTTTTATTGAAATGCAACAATCCGTTGACTGTCATTTTGTTTTGTTTCCCTTTACCGCCACTGCACTGGCTCAGTTGATAGAACTGAACCTGGAGTTCTTCCACTTGCGGTTTGTGCTGGACCTGTTTGTCACCGGAGCATCCCATCGGCTTTTTGCCGCTGTCAGCCAGGGGAAAATAACCGGAATGATGTATCTAAAGGAAAAAAAACGCTTGTTCTACACCGGACTGGAGATTCATTATGTTGCCACAGTCAACGGGCTTCCCCTGGATGAGCAGACCCTTGATTATCCGAGGATCCGTGGAACCGGTACCTTTCTGATGGCCGGTGCCTGGCTGTTGTGGAAAACCCGTTTTGCCAGGGCATCGGAAGTCGTTCTGGATGCGGAAATCGGAGCGGAGCGGTTTTATGAAACCATCGGGTTTGATTCCCGCCCCCCACACGGATATCTTCTCAAACACCCCAAAGATAAACTGCTGTTGTATATCATCGGCATGGCCATGAATTGTGAAACAGTGCCGGAGCGGTTGGAAGCGGCGGTGATCCGATGTCTCAGACGGCAAATCGCCTGCCTGAAAAATCCGGCCCAGCCGATGATCCCAAGCGGAAAATCGCCATCCTGGCGGTTTCCACCTGTAACCAGGGCAAAAAAAAACAGAACCTGGCAAAAATTGCCCGGCACCTGGTCTCCCGGGACAGACGCCGCATCCCTGAAGCCGACATGTTATTGCAAGTTCTGGCACAAAATGATGCAGATCGATCCAGACATGTCCTGGTAAAAGGGGCCAGCATGATCTGGGTGGTCAATGATCCGGTGTTTGATCAGCACCTGGAAGGCATTTTTCACATGGAAAGCCGCAAACGGACCCGGGCACTGACATCCATACTGGCAAAAGAACCGTTTACAGACCAGATCATCCCGGTTCAGCCCCGTGCTGCCACCGAACAGGAACTGGCCTGGATTCACCTGCCGGAATATATTGCCAAAATCGCCGGGACCAAAGGGAAAAAACTGACTTATCTGGATCCGGACACCCAGACCACCCCCCACTCTTATGCGGTGGCAAGACTGGCCGTAGGCAGTGTGTTCAATCTCATCGATGCTGTTTACAATGACCCTGTCCACCGCAGCGGCATCGCCTGCATCCGTCCCCCGGGCCATCATGCCGAACCGGACCGGGCCATGGGATTCTGCCTGTTCAACAATGTGGCATTAGGGGCTGCCTATCTCCAGCACCGGTATGGGGCCAAACGGATTCTGATCGTGGATCTGGATATCCACCACGGCAACGGCATTCAGAAAGCCTTTCATGACAGCAAGGAAGTGCTGTATTTTTCCGCTCACCAGTTTCCCTGCTACCCGGGCTCCGGGAAACTGGCAGACATCGGAACCGGGGCCGGAAAGGGATACACCATCAACGTGCCACTTCCGAAAGGCAGAGAAGACAGGGACTATGCCGCTGTCCTACATTTTCTGCTGACCCCGGTGGCCGGACAGTTTCAGCCGGAAATGATTCTGGTGGCCTTAGGGTTTGATCTCTTTGCCCAGGATCCGCTGGGACAGATGAATGTGACCCCGGACGGATATGCCCTGATGACCCACATGCTCAAACAGCTGGCGAAAACGGCCTGCAACGGACGGATCATTTTTGTTCTGGAAGGCGGGTACAGTCTCCGGGGTATCCGCGATTGCGGGCTGCGGGTGCTTCAGGAACTGGTGGACCTGCCCACGCTCAGCCCGGAAAAAATCCGCCGGATGATCCCGAAAAAACCCGACAGCGTGCCGGCACTGAAAAAAGCCATGGACCTGCACAGAGCTTTCTGGCCGGGTATCCCCTGATATTCCGCATGAACCGGCTTGGAATCCTTGCTCCGATAGCCTTTGAAAGTCACTCTTCAGCCAAGGAAACCCCATAGCGCTTCGATGGTCGGCAACCCAATGACATTGTGATTTTAATAAAAAGGGCCGTTTTAGGCTATCGACTGCCGTGATAGACTTTCTCTCCTCGATATTGAACAGTACCTTGTAATAATGCCTGGAAAAAGTAGAGCAACGCCAGAATATGGAACCCGGTAAAACCTTTGGTGGTTTCACCAAATGCTCCTAAAGCAAGCGGACCCACAAAAAATCCAACTCCCCAGAAAAGGTAGAATGTCCCCGATACAGTCCCTCTTAACGAATTGCCGACAGAATGATTCAACCACGCCAAAGATGATACACAAAATACTCCGAGCCCAACGCTGGCTAAAAAAAGCCATAGATAGACCATCCACCCGCTCTTTCCAGAAAACAGACCAAACCCTATCGAGATCATCATTAATCCCCAGATCATGGTTTTTTTTCGTCCATGCCGATCCGATATAGGGCCGGTAATTATCTGAGACAGACTAATGCCAATATAAAAGAGCATGAAAAACCATCCGATTTCTGCTTGTGTGAAGCCTTTATTTTGAATCAGAAAACCAGGGAGCACTGTCAAAGAAATTCCGTACCCAGCACCGTAAAGGATGATACCGCAAAGTACCACAAGCGTTCCCGGACTCTCAAGAAGCGGTTTGAGGCCCTTTGTATCAAGGGTATCATCAACCGTTGATATATTCTTCCGCGGCTCTTCGACTGCCGTTAAGATAAGGAAGACACCGATAACACCTAAGAAGGCAAAAAACATAAAGGGTTCGTTCTTTGTCCAATGTTTTGCAATGATAATCCCGAAAGCACTGCCTAAGGTAAGTCCCAGATGAAGAAAGGCGTTGTAAAACCCGATAACTTTTCCTTTTGCCTTTGGATAAAGCGTAGAAAGGAGTGCCGGCGCAAGTGCCCATAAGGGCGCCTCACCGATCCCCTGTAACAATCGTCCGAGAAAAACCATCTCCGGGGTGTTTGAAAAACAATAAAGAAGTCCCGATGCTGAGCAAATAAAATATCCGCTTATAAGAAAGCGCCGGAATCCGTATCGGTCAGAGAGATGTCCAATTGGAAATTGGAGCAGTACAAATGGGACAGCAAATGCTGAGGCCAAATAGCCAACGGTTTTTAAGGAACCGGTAAAGGTCATGATTTTTTGAGGAAGCAAGGGGACAATCATTCCGACCCCAAACATGAATAAAAATACGGACAAGTTCAACCCAATGATAGATCTACGTTTTTCCATAATAATTCTGCCTGTGATTTCAATCCCCCTTTTAGTTTTGATCAAAAGATGCTACACAGCGCAACTTTAGTTTCTTCCTGACATAAACTAGGGGGTAATTATATAATTCAGAGTGATTACCTTATAACAGCTTAACCGTTACAGGGTGGAGGAGGCAGAATTTGTTGTAAAAACATCGGTATTAATATCCTATTTGGATTGTCTTTAACAATGGCCATATCAGCATCCATAGACATTGTAAACAATTTTTAAGCTGAAGTGTGACCGCTGGTTTATTAATATCCATTAATTTCAAGGATTGTACAATTTTTTTCTGTAAATTCGGGCTGAGGCAGTTCCTATTTCATTCTAACATTAGGTCGTTTCTTCGGCCCCAAAAATTTATAATTTCGTTCAGTCATAAATCAAGAAAAAAATTGGTTCCGCCCAAAGGATCCCTCCCTTTTTCCCCTCGTTAAATACGTCCTCGCAGTTTCCCCCTCCCCACTGGTTTTGACAGCTTCTCTCGAGAATTTTTTTCATTAGTTTTACAACTGAAAATTTCCATCGGCTTTCAATTTTTAAAATTTTTTAACCCATCCACGGGGTACGAATATTTGACGAACAAAGGCGGTTGATTTTAGAAGTCCATTTGGATGGATGAGTGTAGAAAAAACCCGCTATTTACCTGAAATCCAGCCTAAAAATCCACGCTTCCAAAACTAACCGAAAAAAGTCAGGTATCCAAAAACATCAATTTTTCAAAAGCTTCTCAGAAGAGAAGTCAGAACCGCTCCCATGCAGGGATTTTTTTATGGTCAGAAGAAATGATTTGGCAAATCCGGCAGCATGGCCCCGGTTTTCATCAGGTTCCGGTGCAATTCATAACACCGGGAAAGGTCATGGCAGATATGTCCTCTGGGGCTTTGTTTCAGGTAATCGTTCAGATAGGGCCGGTACGCCGGATGGGCGCAAGTATTAATGATTTTTTTGCACGCTCAATAGGCCCCAGGCCCCGCAAGTCTGCCAGGCCTTGTTCCGTGACCACGATCTGCACGGAATGCTCGTTGTTGTCCACATGAGGCACCATGGGGACAACAGCAGAAATATTACCCTTTTTGGCCACGGACGGGGTCATGAAAATGGACAGATGGCTGTTCCGGGTGAACTCCCCGCTTCCCCCACCCGTTCATGACCTGGGTGCCGAACACATGGGAAGAATTGACATTACCGTAGATGTCCATCTCCAGAGCTGTGTTCATGGCAATCACGCCTAAACGACGGATAATACCGGGGTGGTTCGAGATCTCCTGGGGCCGGAGCACAATGCGGCTTCCGAAAAAATCCAGGTTGTCTGTAATCCGGGTCAGCTTTTCCGGCACAACGGTCAGCGCTGTGGCGGAAGCCCCCAGCAGCTTGCCCTCTGACATCAGGTCCACCATGGCATTCTGGAATAGCTCGGAATACATATAAAACGGCGGAATATCCGGATGCGCTCCCAGCCCGGCCAGCACGGCATTGGCAGTATTGCCAACCCCGGCCTGAAAAGGAAAAAATTGTTCGGGTATCCGGCCGGCCTGCCTTTCTTCCAGAAGAAAACGGATCACATGGTCCGCAATCTTCCGGCTCACCGCATCTTCAGCGCTGAACTCCGCCACCTGGTCCGGTTCGTCATTCTCAACAATACCCACCACCTTTTTCGGGTCCACCTGAGCATAGGGCCACCCGATTCGGGTCAATGGTGTATGCACATTGATGGGTGACCGCCTGGGGGGCGGGGGGATAATAAATATATCAGCCAGTTCCCGCAACCGGTGGGAATGGTGGTGGTTGATTTCGATGATCACTTTTTCAGCACAGGTCAGCCAGGTAGGGGAAGCACCGATGGAAGTACTCAGGTACACCCGTCCATCCGGGGTGATTTCCGTGGCTTCCACCACGGCCACATCCACCTTGCCGAAAAACCGGCACTCACTGTCTGGGGGAGATGGGACAGGTGCATGTCCACATACTGAACTTCCTGGCGGTTGATCTGGTCCCGCAGTTCTCTGCCACCCTGATAAGGGGCGCGCCATTGAATGGCGCCTGCCTTTGCCAGGTCATTGTCAATGTAATCTCCGGCTGAGGCGCCGGTGAGCACCCTGATCTGGAAATCTCTGCCCTGACCGTGTTCCGCTGCTGCATGTTTTGCCAAAAGTCTGGGGACGATCTTTGCACCCCCTGCAGGGGAAAATCCGGAAAATGCGACCGTGTTCCCGTTTTTGATCAATGAAAGCACCTTCTCTTTATCCAAAATTTCGATTTTTTTCATATTTTCATTTCTTCCCATATTATTGATACCATCCTGACTGGTTTGGTTATACACCTGCCCACATGACTTTGTCCTGATTTCATCTTCAAGATATAGCAATTTATGTGCCTTTTGACAAAATTTTGCAAAACAGTTGGTCTCTTTTCTGGGATGAAGGACATATCCGATCAGTCGTGGATTCATCATGGATTCGCTTGTCCGCCGGTGCCGTCCAGCAAGCCCGTGCTTGGAAACCTTGCGTTCAGATGGGGCCCGGACTCCCGCTGTACTGAAACAAACACATGACACTGTGTGTGCACCAGAAACATACAAATCGGTATTCAGGCCGCGTTCTTCTTGTGCCTGCGATGTGTCACCGTGTGCGCCGATATTCAGGGAGTCTTTCTGCTCATCCCTGAAGGACAGGAGTTTGATTCCCGGATAGTACCGACCATGGGTCATTTTGTCTGGTGGACTCCGCCCGCCCCTTCTGCGGCCTGTGCACCGTGATTTGCTCACAGGAGCCATTGTGAAAAAAAATCATACCGACCGGGTATGGGCCGCCCTGGTTGTCATGGCTGATGAACCGGCCCTGGGGGTTGCCGTTTCACAGACAGAGATGTCACCCTCGGGGGCATCCGGGGCTGAGGAGCCATTTTTATGGGTCCCCCGGCTAACAGCCGGATGCAAATCCAGCTTGACTGAAACATCCCCTGCCCACCAAGTGTCCCCCAAAAATTGACATTCAATACCCTTTTCCCCCACCCGGCGGTACCACCGCTTTTTTCCTGACCATATGTCCCACGATTACAGGGAATTACATTCTCAACCTAAACCAGGGCCACATGGCACGTTTTTTGATTATGTCTTGATTATGTGTTGATTATACCGTTTACAAGCAAACGATCCGTGAAGTGGCAACATACTCTGAATACAGGAACCGAGCAAATGAATGACCATGAAGCCATCTTAACCCCGGATACCAGGTTGAATCCGCCGGAAAAAAACTCCTACCGCTATATCTTCCGGCGGTTCACCCTGCTGACCGTTTTTTGTTCCATTGTGCCCCTTCTGCTGGTGGGATGGGGTCTAAACATCCACTATTCCTATTTTGCCGAAAACCGTATTATAAATTCCTTTAAAGATCAGGTCGCCAATCACGGCCGGTTCATCGAGCAGTTTCTCAAAGAGCAGAGCACTAAGCTCCGCCTAATCGCCGATACCCATTCAAAAAAGGATCTGCAAAAATCCGACAATCTCATGACCATCTTTGAAAACATGAACCAGGAACAGCCGTATATCATGGACCTGGGAATCATTGATCAACTCGGCAACCACCTGCCTATATCGGCCCCTATGACCTGATTGACAAGATGTATGCCGGGGAGACATGGTTCAAACAGGTGATGCAGAAAGGGCTTTACATCAGTGACATGTTCACGGGTTTCCGTCAGGAACCGCATTTCATCATTGCCGTACTCCGCCGGGAAGGGGAAGATCAGTGGATTCTGAGAGCCACCATCAATACCCAGGTATTCCGCACCCTGGTGGAAAATGTCCGCATCGGTGAAACCGGTGATGTCTACCTGGTCAACACCCAGGGGCTGTATCAAACCGCCCCCCGATTTGGCGGATCGATCATGGAACATGCCGATCTGACGGTTGAACCGTTCAATGAAACCGTGACCGTCGAAGTATCCCAAAAAACAGCACCGGCCGGTTCTCCGACCAGGTCGTGGGAAAATTCTGGCTGACCCATCCGGAATGGATGTTGGTGGTCAAACAGGCTGGTTCCGAAACCTTTGAGGAGATGAATCATGCCCGGTTTGTCAACTTGATTTTTCTGCATCTCAGCGCGGCAAGCATTCTGGTGGCAGCGTTATTCATCACCCGTCATATGGTCGGGATCATCAGAAAACGTGACGAACATGCGGCCGGGTTGAACAACCAGCTCATGCAGGCCAGCAAACTGGCCTCCATTGGAGAACTGTCTGCGGGTGTGGCCCATGAAATCAATAATCCCCTGGCCATTATCATGACCGAACGCCAGCTGCTTCTGGATCAGTTTCAACAGACAGCGATAGAAGATCCGGCATTCAGGGAACAATTTCTTTCTTCCATGGATCAGATCGCACTCCAATCCCAGCGGTGTAAACGCATCACCCATAATCTGCTGCGGTTTTCCAGGCGGACCCGGTCCATGATCGAATCCGTCGATCTGAACCGGTTCGTCGCCGAAGTAGTGGAATTGATGGAACGGGAAACCAAAACCAGCGGGATCCGGCTGCTGACGGATCTGGACCCGCAACTTCCCGCCATTCAATCTGATCCTTCCCAGTTGCAACAGGTTTTCTGAATCTGATCACCAACGCGGTGGATGCACACGAAGGAAAGCCCTATGGATCCATCCGGATCACCACCCGGTATGATGCGGATTCCAACGGCATTTTTCTTTCCATTGCCGACACTGGGAACGGTATCGACCCAAAACAGCTGGACCGCATCTTTGATCCGTTCTTCACCACCAAACCGGTGGGCAAAGGAACGGGTTTAGGACTTTCCATCTGCTACAGTATCATCCGACAGCTCAAAGGCAACATCACCGTCAAAAGTGAGCCGGGGGAAGGCTCGGAATTTATGATCTTTCTGCCGCTGACCATTTAAAAAAAACAAAACAGGGAACCCGGCCGGCCCGGCCTGATGACACATCAGATCCATCACTATAGCCGGATGAATCAATCCGGAAGGAGGCAGTTATGAAAGGAAGCAAAATTTTACTGGTCGACGATGAAATTGTTTTCACTACCAACATGTCCAGACTGCTGGTCAACCGGGGATACCAGGTCACAGCGGTAAACAGCGGAGATGCGGCTGTCAAAGAACTGGAAAATGATGATTTCGACGTGGTGGTGCTGGACCTGAAAATGCCTGGCATGGACGGCATTGCCACACTCAAGGAGATCAAAAAACTCGACCTGTTCACCCAGACCCTGATTCTGACAGGGCACGGCTCCATTGACAGCGCACTGGATGCGGTCCGGCTGGGGGCATATGATTATTTGACCAAACCCTGCGAAATTGATGACCTGGTGAGCAAAATCGAGTGTGCCTGGCAAAAAAAAGATGAGCACATCAAAGAAGAAATTCAGGAAAATGTCCAGAAAATCATCGAATCCCCCATTCGGTATTTGACCTGTACCCATCCAAAGACAAAAAAAAATAACCCGCTGGCAAGTCCAAACAAAATAGGGGCGCGGAACCATCTCTCTCCTGCGCCCCTATTTTTTTGATAAAATCTTTGGCCGTTGAACACAGCCGGCTCAGCTTTTCAGTATTCTTTCCATTTCAAAAAACAAGTCCTGTTCCCGGACAATCCCCACAACCTTTCCGGTCAGGGTCACCAGCAGGCGCCGTTCATTTTCATGGAGCATCATATAGGCCGCCTCCATAAGATTGGCATTGCCGTCGATGAAGGCCGGCAGCGGAGACATCGCTTCGGTGATCTGTTTCTTTTTTATGTCTCGGATTCCCTGGGTGAACATCCCGTTCCAAAACATGGGGGAATATTCGATACTGTCGGCCAGAAACGGTTTAGGCGCCGACAGATAAGGCGGCATGAGCATCTCCAGCAGATCCCGGATGGTCAGGATGCCTTTGATCTGATCATATTTATCCACGATGAGAATGGACCGGTGCCCCGTTTCCATCAAATGATCCGTGGCCATCTTGGTCTCAAAGGATGCCCGGAGTTCGAAAATAGCTTCCTGAATTGTCTTGGCTTCAGAAATCTTGGTATATTCGGTAACCGGAATCATCACCGCTGTCACCCGGTGCTCCTTCTGGACCGGCAGTTTGTCGCCCAGATGACAGGCTTCCTTGATTTTGGCGGACAGCAGCCCGATGTCGCAAGGCTTGTTCAGGTAGTCGAACGCCCCTTCCACCAACGCATCCCTGGCCGAAGGTCTGGCTCCGTGGCCCGTGAGCATGATCACCGGCAGGTCCGGTTTGATTTTCTTTATCCGGCTCAATGTTTCATGTCCGTCCATTCCCGGCATTTTGATGTCCAGAACCACCACATCGGGCTGTTGTTTCAGGTTTTCAAGGGCTTTCTCCCCGTTTTCCGCCAGAATGACCTCAAACCCTTTTTTCTCCAGAATTTTGCGGGTGGTTTCCCTGAACCGTTTTTCATCGTCCACCATCAATACTTTTATCTGTTCGGTCATTGAATGTTCTCCTTGATAAATATTTAATTCTTAATAAATGCCAGATGTGCTGAATACACCAGAAAAACAGAACGATTGTGGAAAGTGCCACAATTACGATGGACCTTTTCCAGGACAGGCTGCATGTATTTTTCAAACCGGTACTTATGAGCCACCATTTCCATGGTTCTGTCACCCAGACCAGAAACGGCAGCCATGACAAAAAAAGCGTTACTCCGGATGAAAACGCATAGATACTGAACACAACGGCAAACCGGGCTTTTTTTCCGGCGATCATCACCATGGCCATATATCCCAGGATCGATGAAATCAGGATCATGCCGGCCGCGTTCAGGAAAAGGATGGGCGCCATGATTCGGACCGGCTGGGAATAGGCCCCGGTCAGTAAACCGGCCAGGGTGTAAAACAGGCAGCAGATCACCATAAATTCCACTGCCCGGCGGGGCCTTGTTTTTTCCACAAGCTCCCTGAAAAACAGGCCTGGTTCGATCAACAGCTGAATCAATGCATAGGCATAAAACCGACCGGCCTCAATTACAGCGGTTACCATCACAGGACCCTCCCTTTCATTGTGATCGAAAAATCCATGAGCACGAATATCACCTTTCCTAAAACAGTTTCATTGCGGCACCGGATGCCAGCATGATCAGGGTTAAGAAAAATAGAATCCGGCGTTCGGTCTCTTTGGTGAAATACAGTTTACCGTCCCTGAACAGGGGTTTTTTCATCGGTTCTGAATTCTGTGTCTTTTGCATGGGGTTGCTCTCCTTTTAATAACTTATCAGAATCCGGGCAAAGTACCGAATCCACGGAAGCTCCAGTAAATTCCGGTAAACAGCAGCAGCACCACATTGGCGATAAAAAACATGGGAACACCCACCCGCAGGTAATCTTTAGGCTCCAGGTATCCGCTGGCATATACGATGGCATTGGGTGGAGTCCCAATAATCAGGCAGTAAGCGAACGATGACGCCACTGCAGTCGCCATCGCCATAAACGGCAGATACGTAGAACCCGGGTGAACCATTCCTGCCATATTCAGGGCGATGGGCCCCACGGACGCGGCAGCCGGACCGTCCGCCATCAGGTTGGTGAGCACCGATGTCAGCCCGTTGCTGACCATGAGCAGGGGCAGGCCTGATTCCATGCCGAACTGAGACAGGAAACCAATGACCGACTGAGCCAGCCAGTAGGCAGCCCCGGTGCTGTCCAGAGTCCGGCCGAAGATGATGGCCCCGGCATACAGCCACACAACCCCCCAATCCACTTTTTCCTGATAATCACGCCAGTTGACCACTCCGGTGATGATGTAGGCAATGGCTCCGGCCACGGCAATCACGCCGATGCCCAGCCGGATGGGCACAATCCCCATCTGATAAAAGGATTTTTCCGTAAACCACCCGAACACCATGATGACAAAAATTATCAGCGCCCAGACTTGATGCCGGTTCCACCCTCCCATTTTATCGATTTCCGTTCTCAACTGGTCCATTGCCGGAGCCAGGGAGACGATTTTCGGACGGAACCGCAGGTTGGTGATAAACCAGGTGATCGGAATCATGACCAGCACAAAGGGAAAGCAATAAGTCACCCATTGAAAATATCCGATATCGATACCGAACATATCGGTCAGATAGGTCATCATAATCACATTTCTGGCACCGCCGGAAGGGGCCCCGGGTCCGCCGATGTTGCAGGCCATGGCAATGGTGATCATTAACAGCTTGGCCAGGTCCTTGTCCTCTGGCACTTCGTCGGTGAGACTGTTCTGATACAGCAGCATTCCGATGGGCAGGAACATGGCCGCCAATGCGTGATCGGAGATAAACGACGCCAGAGGAGCGATGATCACAAAGAACACCAGGGTGATCCATTTGGTGTTAGGCACGGCCAGCTTTTTGAACATGACCAGACACACCCGCTTGTCCACTCCGGTCTTGACAAAGGCGGCGGCAAACATCAGGCTGCCCATGATAAACCAGCAGGCATCGCTCCAGTACAGCATGGCCACGGCTTCTCTGGACAGCACCCCGGTAAACACATACATCAGCCCGATGCAGAACGCCACTGCCGGCAGCGGAATACATTCGGTCAGAAAACACAGAACCACAAACGCGCCCACGGCAATGGCCACCTGGATGTGCCAGGCCCCTTTATCAGCGGCAGCCCTGTCTTTTCCTTTCAATTCATCATATTTCAACCCCTGTTTTCTTAGATCCAGTGCCCCGCTCATGACTGCCAGATACCGGTCCTCAGCCACATGGTCTTTTATGTAATTTAAGGCAAGATCAAAATTCTTCTGATCCGCATCGATTTTGTTCTTCTTGCACCATTTCAGGTCACGCGCCAGATAACGGGCCTTTTTCAACGCCCCCATCTGCATGTTGGTTTCCATGATCCGGGCGGCAAGCAGCTGCCACTGAGCCGCATCCGCCTTGTCCACCTCAAACAGTTCTCTGGTGATATGGTTCACCACCGCTTTAGGCCCCACTTGATACTGGGTGCCCACATCTTTCATGCCTTTCGGGGTGGGAATCAGCAGCAGAATCGCCAATGCCAGGACTGGAAAAATAAACACCTTCCAGTTGATATATTTATCATACCCTGTCACTTTTTTTTCTTTTTTCATACATCAACCTCCGTTATGACTATTCGAAATTTTGCTTATTATCTATTCAATGGGTCTATCCATTCCATTGCCGGAATTCAGTCCCCTGATTTTTTCATCGAGACGTTGTCTTTTTTCAAATGCTTCATGTGCCTTGTCCACAATGTCATCGATATCCGCCGGCTTCATCACGTAATCAAAGGCCCCGAACCGAAGGCCCTCAATGGCCGAATCCATGGTGGCATGCCCGGTAAGAAAAATCACCTCCACCGGCGGATATAGGGTTTTGATCGCCTGCATGGTTTTGAACCCGTCCATCCCCGGCATTTTAACGTCCAGAATCACCACATGAACATCATGGATTTTCAGTAAATCTAAAGCCTGTTCCCCGCTTTGGGCTGTGACAACCTCAATTCCCTTTTTTCCCAGCAATTTGGCGGTGGTAAGAAGATACCGTTCTTCATCATCCACCAACATCAATGTCAGCTTTTTCAAACAGGTTCCTCCTTTCGCTCGAAATGGTTTTTGTGAACGATATCCCTCATTGTTCCTGTGTGTTCATATCCGACCTGGGCAGGGTAACGATAAAGGTCGTGCCCTCTTTCACCCGGCTTAAGACATCCATGGTGCCGCCGAAGTTCTCGATAATGCCATAACAGACGGACAGCCCGAGTCCCGTGCCTTTTCCCACCGGTTTGGTGGTAAAAAAGGCGAAAACACCTTTTCAATATACTCCGGCGGAATACCCGCCCCGTTGTCCGTGACCCGGATCTCGATCCAGCTGTCATCCTTTGCGCGTGCCTGAATCTCCAGTCTTCCCCCGCTATCTGGATGCTGTTCGGTGATCGCGTCAATGGCATTATTAAACAGATTGAGCATCACCTGCTGAAACTGGGACGCATCTCCCATAAAACCGGGGAGATCTTCCGGAATGTTTTTAAACACAACGATGCCCTCCACACTGGCCCGCTGTTCGATCATTTTGAGAATTTCCGGAATCTGCTCACCCGGATACAACAGCTGGACCCGGGTTTCATTCTTGCGCCCGAACTTAAGGATGGCCCGGGTAATGTCCGAACATCGGGACACCTGCAGTTCGATCTGGGACAGGGAGTCCTGAAGCTCCACGATGTCTTCATTATCCCGGTCGATCTTTTTATTTTCAAACAGGTCTTCAAAAATGGCGGTGATCAGGGCATGTTCACTTTTGATGATCTGAAGCGGGTTGTTGATCTCATGGGCAAACCCGGCCGCCATTTCTCCCACTTCCGCCAGCTGAGTGGCCCGGATCAATTGATTACCCAGATCTTTTTTATCCCGGCCCAACTGTTCAATGCGTGTGAACAGTTGGGCGTCATAAAAAAGGACATGCCCACGATAATGGCAATGCCCAGCACCATGATGACCAGGCTGGCATAGAGGGCATAGTAAAAAAACCGGAACGCATCTTTTTTCTCCCGCCTTACCACCAGAAGCCACTCCTGATCCTTGAGCCAGGTGGTGGCATACAAAAATTTGAGCCCCTGTGAGTCGGATTTCAAAAAGGTGTGAATGGCATTGTCAGATGATGGAAATGCTGGAAATTCAGAGTCTTGTGCCATAACATCGATCCCACCGGATCGCCGTTCGGTCTGGGCGATTCCTTTTTGTTCAGGATATACGCCTCGCCGGATCTGCCGATTCTCACTCCGGACACCATCCGGTCAAAAAAAAGGGTATCGATGGTGGCCCGAAGAACCCAGACGTCTCTTCCTTCCCTCTTTTTCACGGCAATAATGAAATGCGGGACATTTCGATATCCCATAAACACATCGCTGATGTAGTGCCCTTTTCCATGACTTCCTGAAACCAGAATTCTTCACTGTAGCGCTTTCCAGTCAACTGATACTGGCCTGAGTACCTGACATGAATCCCCTGGGAGTCGAACAGCCCTAAGTCCACAAACGCACCGGATTTGGTTTTCAAAATTTCAAACATGTCATCAATCACCTGGTTTCGGCTGATGGATTCAAAATCAAACAGATGGGTCACCATATCCAGGTCCGACTTTCGTTCCAAAAGAAAGGATTCGATCATGTCCCGGTGGTCCCCCACAATGCGTTTCAAACTTTGGGTGGAAGTGTTTTCCAGGGCCGTGGTAAAATAGTAAAAACTGATGCCCACGGCCAGAAAAAGTGGGATCAGAGGGATGACGATCAAGTTTGCCTGAATGTTGCGCTTGACCCGTCTGGTCCGGATATTTTCCTCAATTTTTTTTTATCCATTTATTGTCTTCCCTTGAAAGTCTTCGGATCTCTGACACTGACCACGGGTATGGGAGAATGCCGGAATACCTTTTCCGCCGTACTGCCAAACAACACCCGGGACAGATTTCCCCTGCCCTTGTTGGCCATGACAATGAGATCCGCTTTTTGGTTTTCAGCCGTTTGAATAATGTATTCCCATGGAATTCCCACCTCAATGCTCAACGTCATGTTTTCCTTGTATTCCGAAAAATTGCTGTTGATCAGCAGGGTCAGGTTTTCATGACGTTCCTTCTTCAAATCCTTCACATAATCATCCACATTCAGCCGGTCCGGATAATACTGGCTCACGATTCCGACGCTGGTCACATCCCGCTGGTTGATGACGTTGAGTGCCACAATTCGGGCCTGACAGCCTCTGGCAATGGCCACAGCGGCCTCCAGGGTCATCCGGGTATACTCGGAAAAATCCACACAGGCCAGAATCGTATTGATCTTTTTCATCTCTAATCTCCTTTATCTTTTTTCGGTTTTCTAACGCATGATACGCGAAAGGGCACTGGTTAATGTGCGGATGAGCAATTAGCATGCCATTTCCGTTTTACTGGATTTTCTCGGGTTTCCCACACCATTCAGGCCTTTTTTAAGAGTATCTCCCCGGATCAGGTGTCAGCAATTTTTACGGATTGATAAACTTCTCTATACTGAATCAGAAACGGAACGGGCTCACGAAGATATAAGACTCTGAAAACTTCTGACCATCAGTCCGGCTGACGGATGAATTCTGAATTAATTCATATTAACAGACTGTCGGTATAAAATTTGCAAAACGCAACCATTTGAGAAATGAATCATAAATCAAGGCAATAAGAAGCGGGCCTGATTTTGAAAACAGAGATACCGAAAATATTTTACAGCCCATAAATGTTCTGATAATAAATTTATTTTCATTTTGCACACAGCAACACAGGAGAAATCAGCATGAAAACCATCCTGGTAAAAGAAATCATGGTTCCTTTGGCGGAGTATGCCACAGTGAATGAAAATGACACCATGGCTGAAGCGGTTCTGGCGCTGGAGAAGGCCCGAAACCGCTTCAACAAGGAAAAACTCAAGCACCGGGCCATTCTTGTCACCAACAGCCAAAACCAGGTGGTTGGACGGATCAGCTACCTGGATTTTCTCCAGGGACTTGAACCCAAATACAATGAAATCGAAGAACTGTACCATACCATCAACCGGAAACTGGGGTCCAGGTACCACCTGGTGGCTGATTATTCTCCGGGCCAGTTTCGTTCCCAGATCCAGAAATACAATCTATGGGAAAAACCATTGAACAACCTGTGCGGTAAGGCGGGCGCCTGCCTTGCCAGAGATTTCATGCATATTCCCACGGAATTGGATTACATCGATGAACAAGCAGCCCTGGACCAGGCGGTTCATCAGTTTGTCCTGGTACGCACCCAGTCTCTGCTGGTGAAAGGCTCACAGGAAATCATCGGCATTCTCAGACTCAGCGACGTGGTGGAAACCATATTCAGTATGGTGAAGCAATGCCCGGCTGAATAAAGCCATCAAACACATCCATTTTCATCCGGTCATTCAGGCATCAATGACCGGATGATCGATAAAAAGTGAATTATCTCATCAATCAAAGGAGATTAATATGGTAACCATGGTAAAAATGCGGCTCATGCTGGTGGATGATGAAGAACGGTTTCTTCAAACCACGGGCAAAATGATCCGCAAGAAAGGCTATGATGTGATCACGGCAACCAGTGGTGAAGCCTGTCTTGAAAAACTGCAAACAGATCTGGTGCATGTGGTGATCCTGGATGTCAAAATGCCGGGTATGGACGGGGTGGAAACCCTGAAGAAGATCAAACAGCGGTATCCCAGAATAGAGGTGATCATGCTCACCGGTCATGCCACGGCAGACTCGGCTGTGGAAGGATTGAAGTCCGGGGCCACGGATTATCTTCAGAAACCCGCCAGCATCGAAGATCTCATTGCAAAAGCGGAACGAGCCTTTGCCCGGCACCTGGATATTGAAGAAAAAATCCGGCTGGCAGAGGCGTTCAAACAGTCCAGTATTTAATTTTGTGGTGATGTAAATTCACGGACTTTTTCATCATGAAAACATGAACGACAACCATACAATGTATCTGGAGTAATTTTTTATGGCTGAAGTTGAATCTCTGAAAGAACCGGCAAGCACCAAGTCGATCATTATAAAATTTATCATCTCCGTATCCCTGGGTATTATAGTCATTCTGCTGCCCAGGCCGGAAACCCTGACCCCGGAAGCACATCGACTTCTGGCACTGTTGATCACCATTGTTTTTCTGTGGGTGAGCGAGGCCGTGCCCATCGGTGCCACAGCGCTTCTGGCCGGGGCCGGCCTGATTTTTCTCAAATCCAGCCGGCCCAGAAAGCCTGGGCACCCTTTGCCAGCCCGGCAGTCATGTTCGTTCTCATGATCATCATGTTCGGGGTGGTGCTCAATGAGGTGGGGCTGGCCAACCGCATCATGTACAACCTGCTCAAATTCGCCGGCACCAGAATCAAACGACTGAGCCTGATTCTGGCGATGGGATGCACCATTGCCTCGTCCGTGTTCCATGACGCCACCATCACAGTGATCATGGTGTTTGCCTTTGTCCCCGTCTTCATGAGTATGGGGCTGAAACCGGGCCAGAGACACCGGCTGCCTATGTTTTTCATGCTTCTGATCCCTCTGTCAGCCTCTGCCGGGGGATTCGGCACCCTTCTGGGCGGCGGGCGGAACCCCCTGGCTTTGGAGGTGTTGAACAAATTTAGTGGCGGGGCCATCTCAGTGGGGTTTCTGGAATATATTCTGATTCAGTTTCCCATCTGTATGTTGACGGCAGTGGCCACCTGGGCGGTATTATGGTTAGTGCTACGACCTGAGGAAGAAGAGCTGGAAGGGGTGGAGCTGGCAGACCCAGGCCCCATGAAAGGATCTGAAATCGGTGTTTTGGTGATATTTATCATCACCTTTGCATTCTGGTTTATGGGGGATCTCACCGGATGGCATTACAGTGTACCGGCCGCCTTTGCCATTCTGGGATTCTGCGGACCCGGATGGATCAGTTTCAGAACCATTTGTGACAATTTTCCCTGGGAATCCTGGATCGTTTTCGGCGCCGGGGTGTCTCTGGGGGTGGCCATGCTGGACAGCGGGGCCGGGCGTTACCTGGCTGAGGTATGCCTGCCGCTTTTAGACGGCAAACCCGAATTTGTGGTCTATTACGGCATGAGCTTTTTTGGCTCGTTCCTCTCCAGCATGATGTCCAATTCGGCGGCTGTGGCACTGATGCTGCCCATCACCCTACCCATGGCGGAACTTATGGAAATGTCCCCGAAATCCGTGGCTCTGATGGCACCCATGACCACATCATTTATCATGCTGGTTATCGGATGCCCTCCCACCATTATTGCTTACAGTACCGGATATTTTTCACAAGTGGATTTCATGAAAATTGCCATCCCTGGTGCCTGGTTCTTCTGGTGGTCTGTGTGATCAGCATGCTGGTGTACTGGCCCCTGATCGGGTTTATATAATTTGTTATAAAAACAGCGGGTTTTCCAGCCTGCTCAGCGGAAACCCCGCGCATATTGTCTTTTCCAGAAATCCCAAAAGGATCAGCTGTAAACATAGTGTTTGCTGTATTTGTTTGTTCAAAATGACTGTGACCCCAGTTAAAACTGACATTGAATAACCCAAATATGAAGGAAACCAAATACCATGGCTGACATTACAAGTGTAAAGGAACCGGCTCCCCTCCGGTCCATCTGTATCAAAGTGGCCATTGCGCTGGTCCTGGGGATCGTGATCATGTTGCTGCCCAGGCCAGAAACCCTGACCCCGGAAGGCCAGCGTCTTCTGGGGTTGCTGGTGGTGGTGGTTTTTTTATGGGTGAGCGAAGCCGTACCCATCGGTGCGACCGCCCTTTTATCCGGAGCCGGCCTGATTTTTCTCAAAATCCAGCCGGCCCAGAAAGCCTGGGCACCTTTTGCCAGCCCGGCGGTCATGTTCGTACTCATGATCATCATGTTCGGAGTGGTGCTCAACGAGGTAGGGCTGGCCAACCGCATCATGTACAACCTGCTGAAGTTTGCCGGCACCAAGGTGAAACGATTGAGCCTGATTCTGGCCGTGGGCTGCACCCTGACCTCGACAGTGTTCCATGATGCCACCATCACGGTAATCATGGTGTTCGCATTCGTGCCTGTGTTCATGAGCATGGGAATGCAGCCGGGCCAGGGTCACCGTCTGCCTCTGTTTTCATGCTCCTGATTCCTCTGGCATCTTCGGCCGGAGGATTCGGAACGCTTCTGGGTGGGGGCCGCAACCCTCTGGCTCTGGAAATTTTGAGTAAATTCAGTAACGGCACGATCACCATTGGATTCTTAAAGTACATCATTATCCAGTTCCCCATCTGTCTTCTGACGGCTGTGGCCACCTGGGCCATTCTCTGGGTCTTGATCAGGCCTCAGGAAAAGGAACTGGAAGGGGTGGAACTGGTGGATCCGGGTCCCATGAAAACTGAAGAAACAGGCGTACTGATTATTTTTATTGCCACGTTTATCCTCTGGTTCATGGGAGATCTCACCAAATGGCATTACAGTGTGCCGGCCGCCTTTGCCATCTTGGGGTTCTGCGGCCCCGGATGGATATCGTTCCGGACCATCTGTGACAAATTCCCCTGGGAATCCTGGATCGTGTTCGGGGCCGGGGTATCGTTAGGGGTAGCCATGCTGGACAGCGGAGCCGGACGGTTTCTGGCTGAAATCTGCCTGCCCCTTCTGGAAGGCAAACCCATGGCGGTGGTGTATTACGGCATGGGTTTTTTCGGCTCGTTTCTGTCCAGCATGATGTCCAATTCTGCGGCCGTCGCCTGATGCTGCCCATCACCCTGCCAATGGCGGAACTAATGGACATGTCCCCCAGTCCGTTGCCATGTTAGCGCCCATGACCACCTCGTTCATCATGCTGGTCATCGGATGCCCGCCCACCATTATCGCATACAGCACCGGATATTTTTCCCAGAAAGACTTTATCAAGGTGGCGGTGCCGTGGTGCCTGATCCTGCTGACGATATGCGTGGCAAGCATGCTGGTGTACTGGCCGTTGATCGGATTTGTAAAATAATTGCGGCAAAAAACTCTTTCTATCCATTGATGGGCAGGGTATGATATTTAACAAAAATACCCTGCCCAGATGGATGAATACCTATCCAACAATTCAGGAACAGGAGATTATCGTGTTTAAAACATCAAGTAAAATCATGCTGGTGGATGATGAAAAGGATTTTGTTGAAATGCTGAGCCTTAGGCTCAAAGAAAACGGAGAATCCGTCATTGCCGCCTATAACGGCCGTGAATGTCTGGATACCCTGAAAAAAACACCGGTGGATGTGGTCATTCTGGACGTCAAAATGCCGGGCATGGACGGAATTGAAACCCTGAAAAAAATCAAGAATCAGTATCCTTTGGTGGAAGTAATCATGCTCACCGGACACGGCACAATCCAGTCGGCGGTTGAAGGCATGAAGCTGGGGGCCTTTGATTTTCTTCTTAAACCGGCGGATTTTGAGGAGTTGACGGGAAAACTGATCAAAGCCAGGGAACACAAAAAAGAACAGATGGAGCGGATCCAGAAGGCGGAAACAGCCATGTTGCTACGTCAGAGCAAAATATGACCTTGGAAAGAGGCACGAAATGGATCCGACAGACATGACCGAAAAGATAGACATCCTGCTGGTGGATGATGAGAATGATTTCCGCCAGATTCTCGCCAAGCGTCTTAAACGACGGGGTATCTGCGTACGGGAAGCGGACCGGGGAGAAAAAGCTCTTCAGATTCTGACGGAATCACCGGTGGATGTGGTCATCCTGGATGTCAAAATGCCGGGCATAGACGGCATTGAATGCCTGAGACGTATCAAAGAGACACACGATCTGACCGAAGTGATCATGCTCACCGGGCATGCGGATATCCAGGGCGGTGTGGAAGGCATCAAATCCGGTGCTTTTGACTATCTGTCCAAACCGGTTGAGCTGGAGCATCTGATCCGGAAAATCAAGCAGGCTTTTCACAAAATACAGCGGATTCTGGCTGAAAAAGAGGCCCATGCATTCAAGGAACAGGTCAAGCAGCAGATGGTGGTGGCGGAACGGCTGGTGGCTCTGGGCACCATGGCCAGCGGTGTTGCCCACGAGATCAACAATCCCCTAGCGGTGATCCAGGATTCGGCCGGATGGCTCCAGCAGATTCTGGAAAAACCGGAAATGCAGTCCCTGCCGCGCAGAGAGGATTTCAAAAAGGGACTTGACCGGATCAACACCGCCGTCAAACGGGCGGGAAAAATCACCCAACAGCTGCTCCAGGCCGTCAAAACCCAGACAACGGAAATGGCGGATCCGTCCACCTTTGTGGTGGTCAACCTTAAAAAATTATCTGAAGAAGCCATTACTCTGGTTGGACCGGAGGCGGGCCTCAAAAACATTGCCATCCAGCTGAAAGTTTCAGAGCCAGACCCTGTTGCCTGGACCGATCCGCTGCAGTTGCTTCAGGTCCTGCTCAATCTGCTGTCCAATTCCATCCAGGCCACAAACGAGGGCGGACAGGTGATGATCCGCCTGGAAACCTCACTGGAAGAGGCAAAGATAATCGTCACCGATACCGGATGCGGCATTTCAAAAGAAAACATCTCCCGGATTTTTGAGCCCTTTTTTACCACCAAAGAAGCGGATCAGGGCACGGGAATGGGGCTTTATGTGTCCTGGGGAATCATCACCGGTCTCGGAGGATTGATCACCGTGGAAAGTGAAATTAACAGAGGGACGACTTTTATCGTTACATTACCGGCTAAAAAATAAGGCAGACAGCTTTTATGGCAGAAGGAAAAACGGTTCCACCCCCCCACCGGATACGGGTTCTACTGGTGGATGATGAAGCAGTGTATGTGGATGTGCTTGCCAACCGGCTGGGCAAACGGGGATTTGACGTACAAAAAGCCTACACCAGCCCGGAAGCGCTTCTGGTGTTGCGTACCCAGCAGTTTGACGTGGCAGTTCTGGACCTGAAAATGCCGGACATGGATGGTATCGAGGTATTGAAAATCGCCAAGCAGGTAGACCCTATGCTCCAGGTGATCATGCTGACCGGACACGGATCCGCCGCCGCCTGTGAGCAGGGGCTGGCACTGGGTGCGTTTGATTATATGATGAAACCCTGTGAATTCGAAGCCTGGTGGATAAGATCCGGGAGGCGTTTGAAAAAAGTCAACGTCTCAACAACCGGAAAATTGACCTGTTTTTACATCCATTCTGCTGCATACAGCCGTACGCATGCAGAATGGATGTCATGATTACTCATCGACCCCGGGTCGTGATCTTGCGCATTTCCGCTTCAATGATTTTTTCCTCATGCCGGCGCTTTTTTGGCAGCCGCTTCCGTCACTTTTTCAACCAACACATCGATATCGCTGGGTTTCATCAGATAATCGAACGCCCCCAATTTCATGCCCTCAATAGCAGATTCAACGGTGGCGTGTCCGGTAAGCATGATCACTTCCACCAGCGGAAATTCCTTTTTGATCGCTTTGAGGGTTTCGATTCCGTCCATGCCCGGCATTTTAACATCCAGAATCACCACTTCCACCCGCTTGTTATCTTTGAGTTTCTGTAAGGATTCTTCGCCCCCATGCGCTGGCAGAACGTCCATATTCCTTTTGGTCAACCGTTTGATCATGTGTCGACGAACGGGACCTCATCATCCACCAGTAAAACCTTTGCAATGGCCATCGATTAAATTCTCCTTAACTTTTGGGTGCTGGTTTGTCCAACGGCAGCACAATTGTAAACGTCGTTCCTTCATCCAGTCTGCTTTCCACATCGATCCGCCCTCCCATTTTATTGATAATTCCATAACAAATGGAAAGACCGAGACCGGTTCCCTTGCCCACCGGCCGGGTGGTAAAAAATGGATCAAAAATCCGTGCCAGGTTGTCCGGCGGAATCCCGGGGCCTGTATCCCTGATGGCAATCGAAATAGTCTGGTCCTCCGCCGTGGTCAGAATGATAATCCTCCCGCCGGTTTTTTCCATGGCGTATACGGCATTTTGCAAAATGTTCATCAGCACCTGCTGAATTTCCGTGGCAGATGCCTGGATGGCGGGCAGTTCCGGATCCAGCTGCACATCCACATCGATATTGGCATATTTGAATTGCTGGGACAAAAGATCCACCACTTCATTGACAAATTCGTTGAGCTGAAGGGTTTCCATCCGGGAATCCGTTTTCCTGGCAAAACTGAGCAATTTATGGGTGATGCCTTTACACCGGTGTCCCTGGGTCTGGATCTGATCCAGTGCCCGTTTGAATTCTTGAAAATTGTCTGCTTTATCAATCCCTTCACTGAGCAGATCCTGAATCCAGCCGGCCTCTTCCACCATAATGGCCACCGGATTGTTGATTTCATGGGCAATACCGGCGGCCAGCTCCCCGATGGAGGCCAGTTTGCCGGTTTCCACAATCTGCTGATTCATCACTTCTTTTTCAGAATCAAGCCGGGCGATGCGCTTTACCAACTGCCCGGAAATCAGAAATGTAACAAAGATAATGAGCAGGGCACCGGCAAGCGCAATGAATACGGCAATCAGCTGGGTTTCATTGAGTTTGGCAAAAGCATCTTTTTTCTCCTGTTGAAAAATCAACAGCCAGTCATCATTTTTCAAAAAAGCGGCAATGACCAGGAACCGGGTGTTGTCCCCTTTTTTTCAACGGAAAACGTGGTGTATTTATGAGGCGGCCTGACTGAAAAGCGGTCTTTTGGACGTTCATGCTCCCGGGCGATCTGGTACAGTTCACTCTGTCCCAACACCGAAGGTGCGATGATATCCCCGCCGGATGTGTTTCCCCGGACACCTTCTCCCATTTTGAACAAATTCATGTACTGCTGCAGGGTCAGCTTGAGTGTCCCCTTGGGAGGCCGGGTCTGAAACTCCCCTTGACGGTTCAAGATAAAGGCAGTGCCGGTTTTTCCCATGGTGAAATCTTCCACCAGCGTGTTAAAGGCGACAAAATCAATGGTGGCCCGCACCAGCCATGTCCGGCCCTCCCATTCCCGTTTCACCGCCACGATAAAATGGGGCTGCCCCCGCAGCCCCAGGAACACATCACTGATATAGGTCTCCCTGGTTCTGGCCTTCTGAAACCATTCAGAACTGCTGTAATTGGCCTGGTCCAGACCGAACGGGCCGGCATAAGATACCTGGCGGCCGTTGTCATCGATCACGCCTAAATCAACAAACACATAGCTGTAATCTGCCTGAAGCGCCCACAGTCTTTGTTGAAGAAAGGTTTTATTCTTGAGCTGGGCAATCTCGTAACTTTTGGACAGATGGCTGATATCACTAAGTTTTTGCTTGAGAAAGTCATCGATTTTTTGGCGATGCCTGAGAACCAGTTCATCCAGATGGGCGTGGACCATCTGGTTGGCGTATACATGGAATTGATAAAGAATAATCCCGGTAACCAGCATCAACGGGGCCAGGGAAACAATGACAATGCGCAGGGCAATCTTCAGCCTGAAGTCTGAATAATATGCCGGCCCGTGATCCGTTTCACTTTGTTTTTCAGCCACCCGCACCTTCCTGTCCAAACATTGATCCGCCCTCTTTGACAATTGATCGAGGATTATCACGCCTCTATTATAAAGTTCTTTTTATTTGATTAACCCTTGTGTGTCAAATGGAATCGCATGCAATTCCGCCTGTGTCAGCTTTTTTTACAACCTGATAAATCATTTTATCTCTTTTTGTCGATATCTCTCTAATCTTAGGCGGCATTCATAATCTAGCTGGAAACGATTACAGCGAAAAAAAGACCGACTTGTTCAGAAAAAGGCATGGTAATTGCTATAGAATACAGAAGCAGTCTGTTAACACCTGGAAAAGGAGATCCAGATGAGTGAAAAAGCAATCAAGAAAAATCGGAAGAAAATCAGGTTGACATTGCATGCGCCCCAGGCAAAAACCGTTTTTCTGGCAGGTGATTTCAATCAATGGAACCCTGAAAAGCATGGCTTAAAAAAAGGCAAATCCGGGGCATGGGAAGCCACCCTCATGCTCACCCCCAGCACTTATGAATACAAGTTCATTGTAGACGGAGAGTGGCAGATGGACCCGGCCAACAGACGAACATGTCAGAACAGCTTCGGAACCCGGAACAACCTGCTGACTGTCCCGGAATGATCACTCCTGCATATTCTGAATAACTTCATCCCGATCATTTTTCTATAATCTTTGATAAACAAGGGGGATGCCATGAAAAAAAGATACAAAAAAAATCATGCTATCAGCCTGGATTTTATGGAAAAAAAACGTCAAACCGCCGATCAATGGGTCGAGGCATATTTCAACAAATGGGTATCAGAAGAAAAGCGGAAAAAACAGGAAAGAGAACCCTCCAGGGTTTTCCCATCGATCTGTTTTTCCCGCCAAATCGGAGTCGGCGCTCTGGAAATTGCCGATCTTGTGGCCGGGTTGAAACCGTTTCGGGTCGTTGACCGCCAGATTCTGGAGCATATGGCGCAAGATGCTAGCCTGTCCATGAAGTTCATCGAACTGTTTGATGAACAGTACCCGGGGCGTTTAGGGGAACTGTTCACCATGCTCACCAGTGAAAAGACCTTCATTAAAAGTGATTATGCCAGACAACTGACAAAAACGGTCACCGCACTGGCTTCCACCGAGCCCACGATCTTTGTGGGAAGAGGCATTCATCTGATCCTGCCACGGGATCAGACGTTGTCCGTGCGGTTTATATGCAGCCCGGCGTTCCGGATCAACCGGTTGAAAAACATATTGAATATTGATACGTTAGAGGCGAAGCAACATCTGGACAGGTGTGACAGGGAGCAGCAGAAATTTTTCAAAACGGTCTATCAAGCAGAAGAAACTGACCTGGAGGGAATCGATTTGGTCATCAACAGGGATCATCTCAAAGGTGCAGCTGAGGCGGCAAAAATCGTGGCCTGTGCATTTGAACAGAAATTCGGCCTTCCGGACTGACCTGATGGGTTCTCATACCATTAGGACTGACAAGGGGGCCGTGGACATCTGTACCGGTTTTCCCGCAAGCGAAATTGACGGGCTGGTATTCGGGCTGGAAACCACCGATCCTGCTTACCAGCCCATCTATACCCGGAAACAGAATCTGGCACAGATTGCCTTTTCAGGCGGGTCCCTGAGTTTGGCCCTGTTCAGAAAAAAAAAGATCGTCGGATACGCAGTCATTGCCCCCCCTCCCTGAACAGCCGCTGGGCCGGCGCTGATGAGCTGCCGCTTCAGGAACTTAAGGCAGTGGAAGTTGCCCGGCAGTTCAGACATCAAGGAATTGCACGATGCCTTCTGGCCCAGATGTTTTCCGGTTCCGCCTTTAACGATCAAATCGTATTTCTTTCCAGCTATGCCTGGCTGTGGGACATCACCCATACCGGCCTGTCCTGTCATGCTTACAGAAAGATGCTCCTGGCCCTGTATGCCGGGTTCGGTTTTGAATCCTTCCAGACCAACGAACCCAACGTCTGTCTAAAACCGGAAAATATTTTCATGGCCAGAATCGGTAAACAAATCTCTTTGAAAGACCGGGAACGGTTCAAGTGGCTGCGTTTCGGAATCGCGAAACCCGACGACTTTGTTTTCGGGGACGAGACGGTTGAAAAATTCAGCAAAAACAGCTAAGACCTCTCCATGGCAGTGTGTAATGAACGGCCAGGTCCGGTCGGGTCATGGCATACCGGGCTGTATGAGCGGTCAATTTTGGACAAACGCCGGCTTAAGCCGGTGACAGGACAAGCCCATGAATACCATTCTTGTAATAGATGACGATGATCAGCTTCGGATCAGTTTCTGTAAGCTGTTGAGAGAGGAAAATTATTCCGTTATGGGAGCGGCATCAGGTGAGGCCGGTGTCGACATGGTAAAACAACAGTCACTGGATCTGGTGATTCTGGATATGCGCCTGCCCGGCATGGACGGCATGGAGACCTTCACACAGATCAAGAAAATGGATCCGAAACTGCCGGTGATCATTGTCACTGCATACGGCACCACGGAAACTGCCATCGAAGCCACCAAAATGGGGGCGTATGACTATGTGCTCAAACCGTTTGAGATCCCTGAAATGCTAAACCTGATCACCCAGGCCATTGATGCCGGATATTTCATGAATCCCCGGTCGCCCTGGACGCTTTGCCTGATCAGCAGTCCGGTGATGCCATTATCGGCCAGAGCAGGTCCATGCAGACAGTGTACAAAGCCATCGGCCGGGTGGCCCAGACCGATGCCACCATCCTGGTCCGGGGAGAGTCTGGCACCGGCAAGGAATTAGTGGCCCGGGCGGTGTACCAGCATGGCACCCGATCAGACAAACCCTTTCTGATCATCAACTGTGTGGCCATCCCGGAGACCCTGCTGGAAAGCGAACTGTTCGGGTATGAAAAAGGCGCGTTCACCGGAGCGGCCCAGAAACATATCGGAAAAATTGAACAAGCCAACGGCGGGACCGTATTTCTGGATGAAATCGGGGATATGCCGTTGAGCATTCAGGCCAAAATTCTTCGGCTGCTACAGGAAAAAACATTGAACGCATCGGTGGAGAAGAGACCATTCCCGTGGATGTCCGGATTATCGCCGCCACCCATCAAAATCTTGAAAAGGCCATTGAAAAAGGCAAATTCAGGGAAGATCTGTATTTCCGACTCAAGGTGGTTACCATTGAACTGCCGCCCTTAAGGGATCGAAAAGAGGACATCCCCGACCTGATCGCCTATTTTCTGAACAAATATGCCATGACGCTGAAAACAGCCAATCCCGGAATTCTGGAAGAAGCTCTGACGCTTTTGAACGGCTATGAATGGCCGGGAAATGTCCGGGAGCTGGGGAATTTGATTCAGAAAGTGCTGATTTTCAACCGGGGGGCACCCATTGCCGCAGCAGAACTGGCACAGATCATTCACCGCCGGAATGCGGACGAGCAGAGCTCAAAGATACCAATGGAGACCATTCGTGAATGGGTGCGGCAGAAGATGGCCCGGGAACCGGATACTTGCCGTTTCGACGATATTATGGATATCATTTCAGGGATCATCATTTCTGAAGCATTGATGTCCACCGACGGAAACCGGACCCAGGCTGCCAAGCTGCTGGGCATGTCCAGGCCCACCCTTCATGCCAAGATTGAAAATACAACATTCGAATGAAAACCCTGGTCTCCGAATGACCGGATCCATCTGAAAACTGACTGACTCCTCCTCAATATTGTTTCCGCAGGTGTCAGTTTTCTTCTCATGTTGAAAAAAATCCGTTCATTCATACGGTTCTGTAAGGCTTTTGTGCAGACCCTTTATTATCTTAAAAACACAATATCCTTTAAATTCAAGTCGTTATCCTGATTTTCTCCGGTGGCACAACTTTTGCTCAGATCTGGTATCAACTGCACTGGAAATCCACAATAAACAGCCGTATAAATGGAGGTGAACCATGTTGATCAAAGAATGGATGAGCAAGCCTGTCATTACCATCAACTATAACGAATCATTGAGTGATGCCGCCAAACTGTTCCGCACCCGGGTGATCTCCATGCTGCCGGTGATCAAGGGTGATCACCTTACCGGGATCATCACGGACGGGGATCTGAAAAGGGCAATGCCTTCGGATGCCACGACACTGGATCGTTTCGAACTGCCGTCATTGCTGGATTCTATTAAATTGGAATCGATCATGTCAAAACCGGTGATTACCATTCCCCTGGATCACACCGTGGATGAGGCGGCCGGCATCATGCTGAAAAAGGGGATTTCCGGCATGCCGGTGACGGATCGGTCTGGCGAAATGACCGGCATCATCACAAAAAGTGACATTTTCAGATGTTTTGTCTCTTTTACCGGGGTTTCCACCACCGGCCAGATTTTTGCCACCCGTCTTCAGGACCGGCCCGGACTCATCAAGAAATTTACAGACATGATCCGGGCAAAAGGCGGCCGGATGTGCAGCATCATGACCTCCTATGACGACATTGAGCAGGGATACAGGAAAGTTTTTTTTCATACCTTTGATATCGAACCGGACGACTTTTCCAGTTTGGTGGAAACATTCAGTGAAATCGGTCAGTTGTACTATGCAGCTGACCTGTCACGTGGATATCGGAAAATATTTTAAATGACTCAGGTACGGACAGGAGAGGATCAATGAATCAGAAATTCAATAAAATTCTGGCATGCGTGGACTTTTCAGACTACTCCCTGATGGTTTTGACCTATGCGGTGGAATTGTCTGGAGCAAAAGACTCTCAGATTATCGTGTTGAACGTCATCAACCAGCGAGACATCAATGGTGTCAGAATGGCGGCAGGATACTTTCCGACCCAGGGTCCTGTGATGCTGAGCGTGGAAGAGTGTGTCGATGGTTGGAAAAAAGACCGGATGAACCAGTTGAAATATCTGGTCAAGGCCAATTTTTTCGATGACAAGTCCCGGATGCACCTGATGGTGGATACCGGCATTCCTTATGAACGTATCCTGGAAACTGCGGATACAAAAAAGGCGGATCTGATCGTCATCGCCAACAAAGGCAGGGGAAACCTGTCAAGGGTGCTGTTCGGAAGTGCAGCTGAAAAAGTGTTCCGGCACGCGAAGGTACCGGTGGTGTGTGTCAGAGATCCTGAAAAATTCAAACGGGAGAGATAATCATAATGAAAAAACAAGCAGGCAAAATTTCAAAATTAGCCGTAGCCATCGATTTTCCACCTATTCCAGGATCACGCTGGAATATGCGGTGGAAACGGCGAACCTGACACAATCGTCGATGGTTTGATTAACATCATCAACCAGAAACAGATTTATGCCATGGAAAAAGCGGTCAATGCCGAACATCCCAACCGGTTTGATCTGGGAAAGTTCCTGAGTGAAGAAATAGATCGGCGGAAACTAAAATTGAAAACCCTGATCAAGGGAGTTCCCGCCATGGATGATGTGCCGGTAAAATCCGCATCGGCCACGGGGTCCCCTATATGGAGATTCTGGAAGCCGTAAAAAAAGAAAACGCGGATTTTCTGGTATTCGGCCCCAAGGGACAGACCGATCTCAAAGAGTTTCTTTTCGGATCCGTGGCAGAGAAACTTTTCCGCCACTCGCCGGTGGCGGTGATGAGTGTTCGTTCCTGATACAATTCGAAAAAAGGAGGGTTCTCATGAGTACCCATCTTCTGAACCGGCTGTTCAATCCGAAAGGTGTGGCTGTCATCGGGGCCAGCGACAAAAAGGGTTCTGTGGGTCATGCCATCATGAAAAACCTGATGGCTGGAAAAGGAAAATACAATGTGTTTTCAGTAAATCCCCTGCATAAACAACTATTTGACCTGCCCTGCGCTGCCCGAGTCCAGGATATTGAAGATATGCTGGACCTGGCGGTGATCGCCACCCCCATCCGGACGGTGCCGGGTCTGATCGAAGATTGCGGTCAAAAAGGAATTTCCGGGGTTGTGGTGATATCCTCCGGGGGGCGGGAGACCGGTATCCAGGGCCAGGCCGTCGAAGAACAGATCCTGTCAGCCGCAAGAAAATCAGATATCAGAATCATCGGCCCCAACTGTCTGGGTATCATCAACACTGCCATCTCCCTGAATGCCAGCTTTGCTCATATTGCTCCCTTGCCCGGCAATATTGCTTTCCTGTCCCAGAGCGGGGCTGTGTGCACATCAGTGCTGGATCTGGCAATTCGAAAAAACATCGGATTCAGCCATTTTGCCAATCTTGGTTCCATGCTGGATGTCGATTTTGCCGACATGATCGATTACCTGGGTTCGCAAAAGTCTGTGGGAAGTATTGTCATGTATATGGAAGGCATTGCCAATATCCGCAATTTCATGAGTGCAGCCCGGGCAGTGTCCCGCGTCAAACCCGTCATCGTCCTAAAATCCGGGAAATCCCGGGCCGGGGCCCGGGCAGCGGCATCCCACACCGGAGCCATGGCCGAAGAAGACGTACTCTATGACACGGCATTTCAGCGGGCAGGCATTCTCCGGGTGGCTGAATTTGAGGAGATGTTCGACTGTGTCGAATTTCTGGCGAAACAGTCCCGGCCCAAAGGAAGGGGGCTGACCATCATTACCAATGCCGGGGGACCCGGAGTCATGGCTGCGGATGCCCTGGCATCCTTTGGCCTGGAGCCTGCCCAAATGTCCCGGTCCACGCGGGACCGACTTGATGCGATTCTGCCCGACAACTGGAGCCGGGGAAACCCGGTTGACATCCTGGGCGACACCCCGGCCGCCACTTATGTGGAGACCGTGAAGATCTGTGATGAAGATCCGGAAACCGATGCCCTGCTTTTGATCTGTTCGCCGGCCGGCACTATGGATACCCGGGCGCTGGCCGAGCTTCTGGTGCCCTGTCTCCGGGAAATTTCCCGCCCGGTATTCACCGCCTGGATCGGCGGAGAAAATGTGGCAGGGGCCAGGCAGGTATTCAATCAGGCCGGTATTGTTACCTTTGATTCTGCGGAACGGGCGGTCCGGGCATTCAAAAATCTGTATGAATACGGAATAAACATCGAACGGTTGACCCAGATCCCCATCCGCACGGACACCAAATTGATCATTCACCGGGAAACTGCCGGAAATATTATTAAAACCGCTTTGACTGAAAACCACACCTGTCTTCTTGAAAACACCGCGAAAGCCCTGCTGGGTGCCTATGGAATTCCGGTCAACAACACTCAAATTGCCGACACGGAAAAAACGGCCGTAAAGCTCTCTGAACAGACCGGCTTCCCCGTCGTGCTGAAAATATGCTCCAAAGACATCGCTCACAAATCTGACTGCAACGGCGTGGCCCTGGATTTGAAAACGGCCCGGGAAGTGACCGCCGCCTACAGACAGATCATGCAAAATGCCAGACAGCGATTTCCGGATGCAGACATCGCCGGCGTCACGGTTCAGGCGATGCAGAACCGTCCTGATGTCGAACTGATCATCGGCGCCAAAAAGACCCTCAGTTCGGTCCGGTGATTGTTTTCGGCATGGGCGGGTATTGACCGAAGTGTTCAAGGACATTTCCATGGGACTGCCGCCCCTGAACCGGATGCTGGCGGGCCATTTGATCGGAAAACCCGAATCGCGACCGTTCTCGGGGATTTCGAAACATCCGTTCCATTGATATGGGGCTGCTGGAAGAACTGCTGATCCGGACAGGCCGGTTGATGACCGATTTCCCGGAAATCGAAGCCCTGGACATCAACCCCCTGATGGTGAAAGACGGGGTTCTGACAGCCGTGGATGCCCGGGTGTTCATTGCACCGGCACAGCTGGCCTCTCCTAAGCATTTAATCATCAGTTCCTATCCCTGGCAGTATGAATCCAGAGGAGAAACCGTGGACGGCCAGCCGTTTTTCATCCGTCCCATACGGCCCAGCGACGCAGACCTGCTGATCGAGCATTTTCACTCTCTTTCTTCCCAGAGCCGGTACATGCGGTTTTTCTCCCCGTTAAAAGAACTATCCAGAGACACACTGGTAAAGCTGACCCAGATCGATTATGACCGGGAAATAGCCCTGGTGGCACTGCAGGAACAAAATGACCGCCAGACCATGGTCGGAGTGTCCCGGGTTATTTTATTCCCGGACCAGACCCAGGCGGAGTTTGCCATTGCTGTCAGTGACGACTGGCAGGGCAGAGGCATCGGGTCCTCCCTGCTGACCCAGTGCCTGAAAGCAGCTCGGCAGATGGGCATTCGGCGCGTCATGGGGATCGTGCTTTCGGAAAACACCCAGATGCTCAAACTGGGGAAAAAACTGGGATTTTCCGTCAAACGGATGCCCGAGGGCGGAGAATATGAGCTGATTATTGAAACAGATCAGCTTGATATTGAATAAATTCAGCGTTAGGTCTATGATCGATCTCATAACGGCTGAAATTTATATGATAAAATTGAACCGATCATTGGGAGGCATCTGTCGCTGTAACCGGCAGGTCATGGCAGTCACCCATCACCGTGCAGGGTTGACAGGATCTGCACCGGATTCAATTTAACAGGGACAAGTTTGAATCGATTGGATGCCATTTTTTTTTGATGCACGGGACCATGAGCTGATCCGGATCGTTCATTCCGTGTATGAGGCGGATGCCCGTCCCGGATACATCCGAAAACTGTACTACCCGTTTTTTCACCCCCTGGGCATCAAGGAACTGGCCGAATCCAAAGGGCTGCACACGGCCTATGCCATTGTCAGCCTGCTGGAATTCATGGAAAGAGGGGGCATTGAAAACCGTCTGGCGGCGCTCAAGGCACTGAAAGACGAGGTGCTTGAGACTGCGTACGGCTCCATGCCAAAAAATACGGCCCGGGTGTTGCTGCAGATCATGAAAGAGCTGGTCCGGGCCAAAGGCAATGATGAAAGCCAGATAGTCCTGGCCCATGCATTCCGGCTGACCGCGTTCGGAAAACCCCGGCTGACCAGAAAACTGCTGGCCCACTATCATCTTCTTGAAATGCCTGAAGCATGGAACCAGGTCTCGTTTGACGACCATGTCCACGATGCCAACACCTCGGGCCGAAAATCTCCCACCCACCTGATCATGGATGCCTGGATCAAGGGTATCCGGCGGCTACGGGTCATTTATTATCACTACATCGAACCCCGGTTCGCCCTGGAACTCATTGAAGCGGCAAAAATCATGGAGATCGATCTGCGCATCGGCATCGAATTCAAGACCCTCTACCGGGGCCGATATATATCCTTCATCTGGGTATCCCGGGGACTGGCGGATGCGGAATCTTTTCTGTGCTTTCTTGCGGAACCCCATGTGGCCCGGTTCATGGCCCAGGGCAAACAGGTGCTGAAATTTCAGAAAACAGGTACTCAAACTGTTGAAGCGCTTTAATGGACAGTATCACGCAGAGATGTGCCGGCACCTGGACATCGAGATGCCGCCCCTGGACTCGGAAGCGTTTTTGGATTTTGCCTTTCCCGGACAGCCCTCGGTCCCCCATCTGGCTGAATTTATCCATGCCAGGGTGTTGAAGGCCATCAAAAAAACGGGTAGAGGAGCTACATGACATTTTTCATCAGGAGGATGAAGCAAGGCAAAAAGAAATCCGGACCCTGATCGACCGAATGGACCGATTCAGTGTCAAACAGATCCTGGACACCTGGCTGGATCCGGAAATTCACCCGGATATCTTCCAGTCCTCTGCCGCCACAGATGATCCAGATATACCGGAACGGCTAAAACTGACCCACACCGTGTTTCTTAACACCATTGGCCAGCTGTTGTGTGACTTTCGCATCACCCTAAAACTAGACCATCTGACACCGGAAGATGTGCTTGAGATTCTGTATGACTCCAAAGGGCTCGTCACAAGGCTTGAAATCATCAATCTGAAAAACTTTGTCTCCGGAAAAACCGATCACCTGTTTGCCGTCAACGAGCTGCAAAAAGCCATTAACAGCGGTAGCCTGCTGAAACTCAAACACCAGATTCGTGAGAGCATTTCCCGGGTGGAACAACGGGAAGATGACTCCCGCCTGGACCGGCTTAACAAACTGTATCAGATTTTATACGACATTGATGCCCTCAAAAGCATGTATGCGGCTTATCCACTCAAATCACGCATCGGAAGCGATTCCACCGGCAAATCCCACCAGGCTTACGGCATGGGGTTCTGCATTGTAAACACCCTGCCATTCCGGGCACAGAAAACAGTCCGGCACCAGAAAAAAGACCGGTTGATCCTGCCGGCAAATATCCGCGTCAGCCAGCAAATGACCGCTGTTTCCACAGACGTCATGCATCCGTTTTTCCAGTGGCTGCTGGCAATGCTGCAATGGCTGCCCGGCCTAGATCAGATTCAATTTGTCAAAATGAGAAGATGGGTGTTTGAATCCTTTTCCCTGGATATGAAAAAAAAAGGCAATGTGGTCACATTGGGAGGCATCCAGAAACAGGCCACCAACGGTCTTCTGCCTGAAGAACACCTATCTGCCAGCAAAAAAATGTCACTGCTCAGGGGATGGAAAAACCTGAATACCAGATTAAAGAACGGCCTGAAAATCTCACTGGGATTTATCCCGGCATTTGTGTGTTTTTTTCTCACGAAAGACTGGTGGTTTCTGGCCTGGTTCGGAGCGTTCATCTGGTTCGGCATCACCGGATTGAGGGTCATCCTGCAGTCGGTGCTGGGTGGCGGCGGGATCAGACGGTCCTCACTGACCCGGTGGAACAATTACGTTAGCTGGGACCGGCTCACGGATGCACTGTTCTTTACCGGTTTTTCCGTGCCCCTGCTGGACTGGCTGGTCAAGACGGTGTTTCTGAACAATATGCTGGACATCAATACCCATACCAGTCCGATTGCTCTTTATGCCGTCATGGGGCTGGTTAACGGCATCTACCTGTCCGCCCATAACGCTTTTCGCGGACTTCCCAAGGGTATGGTCACCGGCAATTTTTTCAGAAGCATCCTATCCATTCCCGTGGCACTGCTGTTCAATACAGCCATAGGGGCCATCCTGTTGTTTTTCAATATCCCGGCGGTGGACGCGGTGCTGCAGAAATGGGCCGCCATTATCTCTAAAGCGGCCTCTGACACAGTGGCCGGAATCATTGAAGGCACGGTGGACCGGTTTCAGAATCTCAATCTGAGAAAACGGGATGTGAAGCGCAAATTCGCGGACCTGTTCGACACCTATGCCAGACTGGAGATGCTGTTTCCGGAGACCGAAGAGCTCAAAATTCTGGAAAAACCCGAACATTTGTTCACCAGCCGCAATGCGGAAGTCAAAGATCTGGCGGTTCTGATCATCATCCATTCCCTGGATCTGTTTTATTTCTGGATGTATCAACCCCGGGCCAGGATGACCATTCTGGACAAGGTCTCCCGGCTCACCCCGGAAGAAAGAATCCTTTTTTTTCAGTCCCAGAAGATCCTGATCCAGGAGCAGCACATCAGCCGCCTGTTCGTGGACGGTATTCTTGGCAGACATTTTCACGGCCCTTGTCTTTTTACCTGACCTCCTACCCCAAATATCTGGCATCTCTTGAAAAGGAATCCCATGCTTCAATTGAGCCTTAAAAACCGAATTTACATTGTCAATGCCATTCTGGTGAGCATCACGGTCGTGGGCGGGCTTCTGATGATCTGGTATACCTACAAAACCGAAAAAATCTTCCAGACCATCATCGACAAAAATATCATCGTGTATCAGTCCGCTGAAAACCTGGCTGGTGCCCTAGTCAAACATAAGGGATTTGTGTCCTACTACCTGCTGGACAAAAAACCGGCCTGGATCGACCGGCTGAATCAGACCCGGGATGAATTCACAAATTCTATGACCAGTGTCAAAAAACTCGTGGAAGAAGACTGGGAAAAACAGGCCATTGCCAAGATTGAATCCAAGTATGCCGATTATATCTCCACCAAGAACAGGGTCATTGACCTTTACATGGCAAACGAATTTGAAGAAGGGTATGTCATCCATGAAACGACACGGGAGCAGTTTACCCAGATTCTGGATCTGTGTGAACAGTTCAAGACCTTCCATAAAAACAAAATTTCGGCGGCCATTAAAACCAGCCGGGAGGAATCCAACCGGCTCCGTTATATGGCGTTGATGGCAATTATCATTGTGATCGTTCTCTCGCTTCTGATCAATTACATCTTTGCCCGACATATTCTGGGACCCATCCGAAAAATTGCAAAGGAAGTATATATTCAAGGGGATTCCCCCAAACCGGCCAATGAAGTTGCAGCCCTGGAACTGAGTGTTCATGGCCTGATCAAGAACACGAAACAGGTACATCAGGACCTGAAAAAAGCCAGGAGACCCTGTTGCAGTCAGAAAAAATGGCGCTTTTGGGAAAATTGGCCGCCGGCACGGCCCACAGCATTCGCAACCCCCTGACATCCGTAAGATGCGGTTGTTTTCCTTGAAACGATCCTGCCACTTCACCGATGCCCAGCAGGAGGATTTCAATGTCATTTCAGGTGAAATCCAGCAGATCAACAAAATCGTGGACAATTTTCTGGAATTTTCCAGACCCCCCGCCTTAAAACCCGGAACATGAGCCCTCACTCATTGTGGACAGTGCCCTGAACCTTCTGGATCAGCGGCTCCAATCCTATCGGGTATCGGTCAAACTTGTCCGAAAATCCCTGATTTCTCAAACATGCATCGATCCGGAGCAGCTCAAGGAAGTCATTGTCAACATCATCATCAATGCATGCGAGGCCATTAAACACGACGGACAAATCATCATCAGCGAAGAAGAACGTTTTATTCATCCTTTGGAAAAGGCGGCCATCATCCGAATCATGGACGACGGCCCGGGCATTCCCGATGAGATTCAAGCCGAGATCTTCAATCCGTTTTTCACCACCAAGGATCACGGCACCGGTTTAGGACTGAGCATCGCCTACAACATTATCTGCGAACACGGCGGGTGGCTGGATGTCTCCAGCAAAGAAGGCCAAGGGGCCACGTTCGTCATCACTTTGCCGATCCAAAAAAACTAAAGCGAAAGGCCCGTGTTTATGCGTCTGTTTGGTAAGAATGGGATTGTCCGGCAGCAGGAAATCGCCTTTGCCAAAAAACTGCTTGCCTGGAAATATGAAAATATCGGCACGGCAATGCCGGATGAGGCGGCCCTCCGAAGCATGGCAGAAAAAGTGGTGGCAGAGGCCCATGAGATTGCCCAAAGAAGGGGCCGAAATGTTCTGGAAATATTGAAACCCAGGGAAAGAATCTCAGAAATCACATTACCGATCATGAGAATAGGAAATGATTTATGTGATCGCATCCATACAGGTGAAGGAGGGAAGTCTTGCCCGTTTTGTGGAAATCTTTAAAAACAACATGCCGGCGGTGCTCAAAAAAAAGGGATGTATCAGTTATGTACCGACCGTGGATATCCCAACCGGCCTGCCACATCAAAAAATGGATCAATACAGGGTGACGGTTATTGAGAAATAGAACAGCCCGGCGGATCTGGCAGCCCATATCTCCGCCCCCATGTGCTGGACTACAGGGAAAAAACCCAAAACCTGGTTGAATCGATCTCCCTCAGAATTCTGGAACAGGCATAACCCGGGGACATCAGACCGGAAGGATCGCCGGATACAATCTCATTCGGAGTCCGACTAAAAAAACGCCTGCCCGGGATTCGTTCCCGGCCAAAGCTCAAGGACCTTCCGGATACCGGGTTTTCACACAGGATTGATGGCCGGGTGCATGGACAATGAACAAAGAAACTGCCCGGTATGCTTGGTCATGCGGTCTTTAAACAGCTGGGCCACCCGGCGCATCACCGCATATCCGATTCGGTGATCCGCTTCAAACAGTTTGGCCATCAGGTCACTGGACAAGACAATGATGTCACAGGGTTCAGTGCAGACCGCTGTATAGGTGGTACTGGACTTTCCGAACAGTGCGGACAGGCCGAAACTCTGTCCGGGCTCGATTTCATCCAGGGTCAGGACCCAGCCGGTGTCGGACCGGGCGTTGAGGCAAATTTTTCCGGATACCAGCATGTGCACCAGATGCTGAGGGTCGTTTTGCCGGATCAAAATGGTGCCAGACTCAAAAACCGCCTGCCGGGCATGGGGGCTGATTTTTCCAGAATATCATCCGGCAGGTCCGCAAGAAACTGTATTTTTTTCAATTGATCACTGGGTACCATGTGTTTTCCTTCAAACGATTCTCCGGGCCGTGACGGGATCGACCCCATCGGGTCTAATACGCTGGGGTAAGTTTTCAATATCATGGATGGATGCTTTCATCTCCGGTGATGGGCCAGTGTCTTCATAATCATCTTTGCTCGGGTGTCCAAGCTGATTTTATACTGTCTGGCCACACCGGCCATCAGATAAAATGCCAGCTCCTGGTTGATCTCGAACAGCTGCTGCATGCGCGGACCGGACACCGTGATGGTCTCACAGGGTTCCTGGCAGACTGCAGTATAGGTGGCCGGTCCCCCGGAGATCAACGCTGAAGAACCGAAGGTTCGGCCGGACTGAATATTTTCCAGGATCACGTCGATATCCGGAGTCAGGGCCACGGTCAGGGCCACCTGGCCCATGATGACCATATAAAAGGTATCCACAGGCTCCCCGGCCCTAAACAAACAGGTTCCAGCGCTGAAAATGGACAGCCGGGCTTCCTGACCGATCAGGGCCAGCAGGCGGTCCGGGATGTTTTCCAGCATGTGGATATGTTTCAAATCCTGTATTTTTACCATAATAGGGTCCTCAAACAAGGCCAGTTTTCAGGTTAACAGATATATCAGCACCACAAACGACACAGCCACTGCCGCACCGATCCCCACAGGAAACGTTCCCTGGATCACATCATTGTATAGCTGCTGTTTTTTCAACGCCAGGTGTTTGTCCCGGTACCCAGAATCAACCACAGATTCACGGAAAAAAACAAAACCAGATGAACGGTGATCCGGCCCAGAAATGCGCTGCCGCCTTTGACCACAGTCATCATCCCCTGCTCCGTTTTGCGGTTCAGCTTGTTCAGACCGCTGTCCAAAAGCCGGTATGCCGCAGTTCCCAGTTTCCGGTAGGTCCAGTCCACATCCAGGTTGACGGACTTGATTTCCGGGGGATAGTACCCGGACAGGATCAGCAAGGCAAACGCCAGTGCCCCGAACATGAGCAGCTGGAGCTGCCCCACCACATGGGCACCGGTATAGGGGATATAGTCCACGGTAAAGGGCAAAAGATTATACAAAGGCTGGGGGAATACACCGATAAAAATGCAGGCGAACGCCGCGATTCCCATCGCCAGCACCATGTTCCAGGACGGGTCTTTGGCCCGGATCCCGGAATCATGGCCGAAAAAGGTAAAAAACGGCACTTTGATACCGGCATGGTGAAACACGCCGGCGGATGCAAACTGCAGGACCAGATACACCAGCACCAGGTGCTCCTCCACTGTGGCGGTCACCACCATGGATTTGGACACAAATCCTGAAAACAAAGGAAACGCCGAAATGGAGGCCGCTCCCACGATACAGAACAGGCAGGTCAACGGCATGCTCTTGTACAGCCCGCCGATCTCGGTACACTTGATCTTTCCGGTCATCTGGAGCACGGACCCGGCGGCCATAAACAAAAGCCCCTTATAAAGGATGTGGCAGAACGCATGTGCCACGGCTCCGTTCAAAGCCAGCTGAGACCCGATGCCCGTGCCCACCAGCATAAACCCGATCTGGTTCAGCAGGCTGTAGGCCAGAACCCGCCGGATATCGTTTTCCAAGACCGCGTAAAAAATGGGGACAAACACCATAAACGCCCCGATCCAGATGAGCAGGTCCGTGCCGGGAAAGGTGCGGATCAACAGATACACCGCGGATTTGGTGGTAAACGCGCTCAAAACACCGTGCTGGTGGGGGTCCCCATGGGATAGCATCCGGAAGCCAGGCATGCAGGGGAATAGCCGCCGCATTCAGGGCGATACCGATGAAAATCAGCCAGGACGCAGTGCCGGACAACCCGATATAGTCAAAGGCAGTGGTGCCGGTTTCCCGGATATACAGCACAATCCCGGCCAACAGGAACAACCCCCCGATCAGGTGCACCAGGATATACCTAAACCCCGCTTTACGGGCCGCATCGGTCCGGGAGGCCAGAATCAGAAATGTGGAACTGACCGCCATAATCTCCCAAAACAGGTACAGGGTGAGAAAATCTCCGGCAAACACCACGCCCAGCGTGGCACCGGCATACACGATCGCTGATACATGCTGAAGATTGTCCCTGACCTTTAAGGCGAACAGAATCCCCAGGAACGCCATTAACGTGAAAATATAGCCGAATACCAGGGACAGTTTGTCGATCCGGCCCATGATCAACGTGTATCCCCAGAAATCCCGGGTCCAGATCTGCCCCATGGGGGCGTTCATGATAATGAGCAAAGACACCACCGGAATCAACAGCATATATCCGGACTGGGTCCTGCCCCGCAAAAACGGGATCAGCAGCGCACCGCTTATGAATATCAGGGCCGGGGGCATGAGATTACCGGTCATAGTAATCCTCTTTTTTCATCACGATCAATCGCAGCAGTTTGGCTAAAAAAATGAGCAGTACGCAGGAAAAAAATCCGTATACTGCGGAAAATCCTTTGATCTGTTCAAAATAAAAGGCGGGATGGGGGTGAATGAAAAATTCAGCCGCCAGCAGCACCCCCAGCGAACAATAAAAACAGATCAACAGAATTTTCACATTTTTCGGCTTGTCGAACAGGGTCAACTCTTTTTTCATCATGTCACCTGAATCAAATCCGCACAGCCCGGTCCCGGAAAAAGTCCCCCTCCCCTGTCCGGGCCCTGCGGTCAATCATGTATAAGGTCCATTATCGGTTCAATTATCGGTTGATCAATAGGGTCAATGGGCCACACCGCCGCCGGGAAAAAACGCCACTGCCAGATAGATGACCGACACCAGCACTGCAATGTAAAACGCGGTCTTGTAGCCGGGCACCGGATCATGGCCCAACATTTCCCAGTCGTCATGGTTATGTTTGTCATTTATTGTCATATTTCTATATATCCCCGGCAAAATTATCAATGCCATTGGTTTGATAAGAATGGTTTCTCACAGATTCAAACCCAGAATGATTAGGTCCACAAACATCTGGGGGAAGAAAAACAGGGCAATGGATGCCAGGGCCGTTAGGGCCAGCGGCACCACCAGGCATAGATTCGCTTCCCTGACGGCGGTCGGAGCATTCAAAGGCCTGTCATCCGCTCTGCCGAAAAATCCCTGAAACACAATGGGCAGAAAATAAAACGCATTCAGAAACGATGAGATCAGCAGAACGATCATAAAAACCGTGTGACCGGCCTCCAGAGTTCCCAAAATCAGATTCCATTTGCTGTAGAACCCCCCGGTGGGCGGCAGGCCGATCACCCCTAAAGAGCCGATAAAAAACGCGCCAAAAGTCACCGGCATCTGCCTGCCCAGACCCTTCATCTGGGAGATATATTTTTTTCCGGTGGCCACAAAAATGGCCCCGGCACAGAAAAACAAGGTGATTTTGCCGAAGGCGTGCATCAAAATATGGATCACCCCGCCGAGCTGGCCCATCGATGACAGCATGGCCACCCCGAAGATGATGTAGGACAGCTGGCTGATGGTGGAAAAGGCCAGCCGGCGCTTAAGTTCATCCTGGGACAGGGCAATGCAGGAACTCAACAGAATGGTGATGGATGCGATGACCATGACCAGGGTTCCCAGGTTGAACGCCCCCAGCAGGTCCACCCCGAAAATACCGGTCAGAACTCTCACGATGGAAAACACCCCCACCTTGACCACGGCCACGGCATGTAAAAGGGCGCTCACCGGCGTGGGGGCCACCATGGCTGCTGGCAGCCAGGAATGAAACGGCATGATCCCTGCCTTGGCAAATCCGAACACAAACATGAGCAGCAGGACTGCGGCGGCGGGTCTGGACAGATGGCCCGCAAAAATTCCGGCCGTGGAAAACTCCAGCGTGCCGGTGACATGATAGCAATAGATCATGGCCGGCAGCACCAAACCGATGGAAGTGCCCAGGATGAAAGCCAGGTACCGCCGTGCCGAAACCCGGGACAGCGCATCCTCATGGTGTGCCACCAGGGGATAGGTGGCTAAAGACAGCATTTCATAAAACAGGTACAGGGTCACCAGGTTGGCGGAAAACGCGGCCCCGATGGTGGAGGCGATAGCCAGGGCAAAAAAGCAGACAAACCGAGTCTGGCCGTGTTCCTTCAAGCCGCGCATATACCCGATCGAATACACAGAGGTGACAATGTAAAGGCTGGATGCCACCAGGGCGAACAACATGCCCAGGCCGTCCACCCGGAAGGCGACATCCGCCCCCGGCACCAGCCGAAACAGGGTCAGTTCAATCCGGTGACCCGCCAGGATTACCGGTGTCATGGACACCACCAGGGCGAACATGAGAAACCCGGCCACAAACACCCAGGCTTCCCGGACGTTGGGCCTGCGGGAGGAAGACATGAGCACGGGGATCACCAGAAGCGGGATCAGCACCGCCAGCAGCGGTTTGTATGATATAATTGATTCCATGGTTGAATCAGCCTTTTGAAAGAAATATGCAGATCAGGGGGGTCATGGACACTTCCTCAATGTAAAAACGGGAGAATCAGGGTGTTGACAATGGTGCCTGCGAACACGCCGGCAGCGACAATGGCCGTACTCACCACCCCCAGAGGCACCAGCATGGAGACTGGTGCTTCGGTCATGGAAACGGTCCCATGGTGATCATGGGTGCCACTCATGGGCTCGAAAAAACAGATCTCAAAGACCTTGAAAAACAGGACCGCGCACACCAGGCTGGAAATAATCAGGGCCCCGGCAAAATGATAGGCACCCGCTTCGAATGCCCCCAGCACCAGATACCATTTGCTGAAGAATCCGCAGGTAGGCGGCACACCAATGATGCTCAGTCCTGCCAGAACCATTCCGGCCATGGTCCAGGGCATGGCGGCAAACAGTCCCTGCAGATTCGTAAAACCAACCTGTTTTTTCCGGTAAATGATATTGCCCAGTGCCAGAAACAGGGCAAAGGTCATCAACGCGTCATTAAAAATATGGAGAATGGCGCCGGTCATGCCCAAGGTGTTTCCCAGCCAGGCCCCGCCCACCATGTATCCGATCTCACACACGATGATATAGGCCAGCATTTTTTTCAGATCGGTCTGAAACAGGGCCATAAACGCCCCGGCCAGAATGGCGATCACCCCCATCCACACCACGATATCCGCCAGATGCAGGGTGTTGAAAACATAGTCCAGCCCGAACACCGTGACCATGAGCCGCACCATCACATAAACCATCACCTTGGTCATCAGCGGCGCCACCACCCGGGCAAACCCCACCGGCGCAAACGAATAGGCATTGGGCAGCCACACATGCAGCGGAAACAGGGCCATTTTGATCCAGACTCCCAGCATGCATAGGACAAACGCAGTCAGCACGGCGGTGGAGGATCCAGGAATCTCTTTGAGGATAAGCGCCACATCCGCCATGTTCAAAGACCCGGTGGTAATGTAGAGATACCCCACGCCCAACAGGTAAAACGAAGCGCCGATCACACCGATGAAAATATAGTTCAGCGCGGCCAGATGAGACCGGTCTTTGTCTCCTAAGGCAATCATGGTGTAGGAAGTCAGGGAGGTAATCTCGATCAGCACATACAGGTTGAACAGGTCGCCGGTGGCGGTCACTCCTAAAAGCCCCACCACGAACAGCTGATACATTACATAAAACGAGGAGGAGCGGTCCGGAATTTCCCGGTCAACGCTTCTGACACTGGCCACCAGGTTCAAAAACGCGATGGCGGCGATCAGGACCAGCACCATGGCATTGAGCAGATCGATCCTCAGTTCGATCCCCATGGGCGGAGCCCATCCAGCCATGCGGTATTGCAAAGGGCCTTCGGCCAGTACCCGGGACAGCACGCTGACGGCTGCCACACTGGACACGGCCGTGGACACCAGCGCGATAAAATAGGAAAGCGGTTTTGGATCCAGGTGGCCAAGCCTGAGAAAAAAGCCCCCAACAAAGGGGCCAGTACAAGTATTGCCGGCATATGGTTCATGGGTTATTTTTCCGATAAGCGTATTCGAAGTTCATCTTCTTCCAGGGTCTGGTATCGCTGGTAAATCCGCACGCACAATGCCATGGCCACGCCAAAGGTGGCCACGGACACCACAATGGCGGTGAGCATGAGCACATGGGGCAGCGGATTGATGTAATCGGCCGCATGAATGACCGCTCCATGGCCCCCATGACCTCCCTGAATGATGGGAAGCGTCCCTCCGTGCTTGTATCCGATGGATACATAGAACAGGATAATGGCGGTCTGAAAAATATTCATGCCCACGAGCTTCTTCATCAGGTTGTTTTTGGCAATCATGGCATAGAGGCCGATCATCATAAGAATGATATACAGCCAGAAATTGTATTTGGCCACGATCAATCCCAGAAGTTCATTCATGGGAACCTCCTAAAGTCCTTCATCGTGTCTGCCTTCAGACGCGATATTCACGTAAATGATCACCATCACCGCCATCACGGCAATGCCTACGCCGATCTCAACCCCCAGCATGCCCAGGCCCCGGACATGATCCGGATCCCACGGAACCAGCGGTGCCAGCATGCCGTAATCCAGAAAATGCCCTCCCATGGCCATGGCCAGCACACCGATGCCCACGTAGATCAGAACCCCCGTGGCGGCAAAAACGGACAAGAATTTTTCGGTCACGCGTTTCACAAGGGTCTTCAAGTTATAGGAAATGGCCATAAGAATCAGGCTGGATCCAAAAATCACGCCGCCCTGAAACCCCCCGCCCGGAGAAAAATCCCCGTGGGCCACCACATACAGTGCATAAATCTGGATAAACGGGATCAGTATCCGGCACACGGTCTTGATGACCATATCCGATGGCACCCACTCCCGGTCCATGTGTTCGAATTCCATCCCCGGTATGATCCGGGTTTCAGGGTTTTTGACATGCAGCATCACCCCGGTCGGAATGTGGCGGTAATACCGGTCCTTTTTGGGCCGGAAATCCCTGAGCAAAAGAAAACAGGCCAGTCCGGCGCAGAACACCACCGCGGTCTCGAACATGGTGTCATACCCTCTGTAATCCGCCAGTACGGCTGTTACCAGATTGGGTACCCGGGTTTGTTCCAGAATATGCTCGATATAATCGTCTGACAGATGTGTGGATGCCGGTGATGCCGGATCCCCCCAATCCGGCAGATCCAGAGTGCCGTAAAGCAGGAGCCCCCCGGTCAGACAGACAATGACAAATCCTAAAAATTTCAATCTTTGGTCCTCCTGCTGGTCCGGAACACGGCGGCCACCAGAAACACGGTGCTGACCCCCGCACCCACGGACGCTTCAGTAAAAGCCACATCCACCGCCCCCATTACGGCCCATAACAGGCACATCAAAAAGGAGTACGCGCTGAACAGAATGGCGGTTCCCAGAAGGTCTTTCACAGTGATGGCAGCCACCGCGCAGAAAATCACAAAGGTCAGTACGATCAGGTCAATGGGCCACAGCATGGGTGATTATTCCTTTTCCTTTTTTTTCGTCCAGGGCCGCAATCCCGCCCGCATGCCGGCATCCACAATGGAATGGGTGGCCGTGGGGCTGGCCAGGAACACGAAAAAGACAATCAAAAACATTTTAACGGACAACAGCACCATGCCGAAAGACAGGTGGTGCAGATTATAGATCACCAGACCGGCCACCATGGCAAAGATACCCAAGGTGTCCAGTTTGCCGGCAGGATGGAGCCGGGAATAGAAATCTGGCATCCGCATGATTCCCACAGCACCGCCCAGAAAAAAACCAGGCCGGTGAGCAGAAAAAAGCCCGCCAGTATATTGATCAGCATGTGTATCATCACTCCATAAAGGATTCTTCATACAGGCCTTTGCGCTTATGAAAGTAGCGGGACGCTGCCAGGACCGCCACAAAGTTCAGAAAAGCATAGGCCAGCGCGATATCCACAAACATATCCACCCGCTCATACAGGTATCCGATAAGCAGCAGCAGGACCACGGTCTTGCTGCCGATGGCATTCACCCCCACCAAACGGTCCAGAACCGTTGGTCCCATCAGACACCGGTACAGCGGCAGGATCATGATCAGGCACAGCCCGACAGCCATGCATGCAAAAAAATAGCTCATCTTTTTTCTCCGTAAACCTGGGCCACCCTGTCCCGCATGGTTCCGGGAAGCCCTTCAGCACTTTTCCGGTCAATGGCATGAACCTGAAATCCGCCTTCGCCATTGGCCGTGACCGTGACCGTGCCGGGCGTCAACGTGATGGCATTGGCCAGGGTGGTGATGGCGATATCCGATGTCAGCCCGGTCTGGAACTGAATGACGTGGGGATCGATCATCTCATGCATCCGGGGATGAAATACCAGATACAGGATATGAAAATTGGCTTTGATGATTTCCACAATCAGCCAGGGAGCATATCGGCAAAACCGGAGAAACACCCCGACATCCTGAAACCTGGCACCTGCAAACAGCAGATCATGAAAAAACCATGCCACCGCCAGGCTGGACACCAGTCCCAGTCCTAGCAAAAGCGGTTCGAAATAGCCGGACAATATGATCCAGGTGACAAACATGAGCACAAAGGTGATCGTAAAAGAAAAAAACCGCTCTGTTTTTTTCATCTCTTTTTGTCTGCATCACCTTCACCCCTCTTTGACCGTCATTCAATTGTGTTGGACTCATTTTACACGTACCTGTCCGCCGCCGGTATATCCTGCGAAAAACCGGAGTACGGATTCCTTATTTTTCCACGCCGTAAAGTTTTCTGAATTTTTGAAACAGCTTGGACACCGGACCTTTGTCTGAAGCCGACGGATCCGGTGCCTGTGAACCCGACTGCATTTCCATGCGATGATCGTAGGCGGCCTGAATGGTCGCAATCAGCGTATCCATATCCACCGGCTTGGACAAAATTTGAACGCATTGTACTTGCCGCTCTCCAGGGCGTTTTCCACGCTTCCGTGGCCGGTAAGCACGATACAGGGCAGGTCCGGCTGAAGGTCCTTAAGCTGTTTCTGCACTTCAATGCCGTCGATACCGGGCATCTTCAAATCCACCACCGCCACATCAAACGGCACCCTGGCAGCCGCAGCAACCCCTTCTTCCCCGGAAAACGTGGTTGTCACCTCAAACCCTTCCAGTACCATCCGTTTTGCCAGATACTTCAGAAAGGTCTGTTCATCATCTATAAATAAAAGTTTCATTTTGATTCCACTGACACGGGTTGACACACATTATTTTTTCACCGGAAATAGCAGGCACGGGAATATGGATTTATCGGCAATATTTCTGGATATGGATCCCAGCCAACGCTCAGCCAGGGCAGTCCGGTCACTGAAACCCAGCACGATCAGCGTAGCCTGGTATTCTCTGGCTGCCTTGAGTATTTCTGTTTCCGGATCCCCTACATACACATGGGGCCGGGCAGAGATGCCCTTTTCCTCAAATTCATCACACAGATCTTCCAGCCGTTTCCGCTCATTTTTTCTTACCGCCTGCACCTCGTGGGTATCCGAGGATTTCAGTTTGTTTTCATCCACCACGTGCATCAGGTGAAGGTCTCCGATCACCTCCCCCAGTTCCTTGAGGCAGGCAACCGCTTTTTCACTACTGTTGGACCAGGAGGTGGCAAATAACGGCCGTTCAAACAATTTTGCCGGCACCATCCGGTCTTCGGACAAATGCTTGAACACCAGGATGGGCACCGGGGACCGGCGGGTCAATTCCGTGATGTCGGATCTGGAATACAGCTGTTCCAGCTTTCCTTTCTGGGACCGGCCGATGACAATCAGGTCGGGTTCTTCCTTTTCCACCACTTCCAGAATTTTAGGAATCAGGGATGCCACTTCGATATAGGCCCCGACTTCCATGCCCATTTCAAACAGGTTTTCAGCCCAGTCAATGAACCGGATATTGGCCATTTCCTTGAGACGGACCGCATCTTCTTTGACATAGCCTTTGCCTCTTCGCATGGACACTTTTTCCCGTTCGATCACATTCAAAAATACCACATGTTCCAGCCCGGATTTTCTCAAGCCCAGTAAAGACTGCAATGCGTCATAGCAAAGGCTTTCAAATTTGGTCACAAACAGCAATTTCTTTATTTTCATGAACCCCCCTGCATCCCCTCTTTTTCAAGAAGACCGGGTTCGCTACCGGCCAGCCGTCTTGAACACGGGCGATCAGTCAAGTTTGTTTCTTATGGCATCCACCAGTTCCTGAGGTTCCACCGGCTTTTCCAGATAAATGTCGGGTTCCGGCACCTGTTCCCCCTTGAACTCTTCCAGCACTTTCTGGGACTTCAGAAACGACCGAAGGGCAATCCCGGTAAACATAACCACTGGTATGTCTTTCAACGCATCGTCGGTTTTCAACTGACGATACAGGCGGATCCCGCTTCCCCGGGGCATGAGTACATCCAGAATCACCAGGTCCGGCTGCTCTTTCTGAATCACCTCCAGGCCTTCCACACCATCACACGCCACCAGAGGAGTATACTGATTTTCTTCCAGAACCGTGACCACAAAAGATCTGACATCCGGATCATCGTCAACCACCAGCACTTTTTACCCATATCACACCTCTTTACTTGTCATTTTCATCCCGGCCTGTTTGGGACCTTTCAGGCAGCGTCATGGTAAACACAGACCCATACCCCAAACGGGTATCAATGTCAATGGTGCCGTGATGCTCTTCCACCAGTTTTTTGGTCACCAGCAGCCCGAGACCGGTTCCCTTCCCACCTTTGGAACTGAACATGGGGGTAAACAGCTTGGATCGGGTCGCTTCATCCATCCCGCATCCGTTGTCTTCGATCTGGAACACGACGGCCCCCTGTTCGGTTTTTCCGGTCCGGATCTCCACTTTGAACCGCCGGTCCGGGTCTTCCTCCTGCAGACAGGCGTCCATGGCGTTGTTCACCAAATTCAGCAGAGACCGGTGAATCGTCCGCGGGTCCAGCCACATTTGCCCCAGTTCCGGATCACATTTCGTTATTATATCAATATCGTTGGAACGGGCAAAATCGGATACCAGGTCCTTGATTTCCGTCACGATTTCATTGGGATCGCACAGTTCCACCTCGGGAGTCCGTTCCTTGGAATAGGTCAGCATGTCCTGGGTCAGGTTTGCCACCCGCTCAATATTTTTCTGGATGGTCTGCCAGCCGGTCTTGATCTTTTCCATATTGTCGTTCTGAAATCCCACATTCACGACGTAGCTGCCGCCTTTGAGGCCGATGAGAATATTTTTCACATAATGGGCCAGCCCGGAAACCGTCTGACCAATGGCTGCCATGCGTTCGGACTGGATCAGCTCCCTTTCCAGGCGCTTGATCTCAGTCAGATCCTGAAAAAAATTGACGATGCCCATGAATTCTTTTTTTTCATGAAGCACGCTGGTGGCATATCGGACAGGGATCAGTTTTTTGTTCCTTGTTTCCAGAGCCATTTCCTTCCAGGGAATGTCTCCCTGGTCATCGGTCCCGTTCTGGGCTTCTTTTTTGAAAAAGGCAGCCAAATCTGAAGGATACAGTTCGTCAATGGTCATTTTATTCAGCACGTTTCTGGCTCTTTTTTCAAAAATACGGGCGGCCTCCGGGTTGTATACCACAATCTGCCAGTCCTGATCAAACGCGACAATGGCATCGTGGCTGCTGTGAATGAGCAGGCGCTGAAAATTGGATTTGCGCCGGATCTCCACAGTGGCTTCCGCCACTTTTTCTTCCAGGTTCTGGGTATAGGCAGCCAGCTGTTCCCGGATACGGATTTTATTTTCCGCCCGCTCAAGGGCAATGGCCAGGGCCTCGTCACGGACCGGTTTGTTGATAAATCACTGGCACCGTATTGCAGGGCCGTGATGGTGGAGTCAATGTCTCCGTGACCCGTGACAATAATCACTTCCTTGTCCGGGTCCAGCTCCTTGATTTTTTTGAGCAGTTCCAGGCCATCCATTCCTGGCATCTTGATATCGGTCACCACAATGTCCGGGTCCTGCTGCTCAAACGCACCCAGTGCTTCCTCACCACTGGTTGCCGTGCAGGTATCATATCCGTCACTTTTCAGGGATATGTCCAGAAGCCGCACAATGGTCGGTTCATCATCCACAATCAAAATTTTACTGACCGGCATGAATCTGCACCCCTACGTCGCTACAGGGAACCGGACCGTGAAACAAGATCCCTGCCCCTCTTGGGTTTCAACACGGATGGTGCCGTTGTAATCCTGGATAATGCCAAAACTGATGCTGGTACCCAGGCCAGTCCCTTTACCCGTGTCCTTGGTGGTGAAAAACGGCTCAAACATCTTATTCTTTACTTCCTCGTTCATTCCTGTGCCAGTATCGGACACAGTGGCCACCACATGACCGTTTTCCGCATACGTTTTAATGGTCAATGTTTTTTCACCGGACCTTGAGCCCGGGCAGCCTTTTCATCCATGGCATCAATGGCATTGGTCACCAGGTTGATGAACACCTGTTCCAGCCGGTTATGCTCGGCCCGGATTTCCGGCAGATGCTCATCCAGATCCAGTATGACTTCAATGGAATGAACCGTGAGCTGATGCCCCAGCACCTTGAACACATCCTGAATCGGTTCGTTGATGACCAGTTTCTTGAGATCCCGTTCCGACTGTCTGGCAAAATCCCGGACATGTTTGATCACCCCTGCGGCCCGGGCCACGTTCTCGATAATGTCCTGGCTCATGCCAGAAGATCTTCATCTGAAATTTCCACCCCTTTTCTCACCATTTTCTGGATCAGGTCCGCACAGATCTGGATCACGTTCAGGGGCTGGTTGATTTCATGGGCCATGCCCGCAGCCATGGTCCCTAAAGTGGCCAGTTTGCCGGCCTGGATCAACTGGGTCTCCTTTTCAACGCTTTCGGTCATGTCTGTGGTGGACGCAATCAGCACCACCCGTTGGCTGAACATCACCTTGACCACTTTAATGTTGACGAAAAAAGCCTGCCCGCTTTTCCTGTAATGCCGTTTTTTTGTAAAAAGAATCGATCCGCCCTGGGGCAGATTTAACATGTCCTGGCGAAGGGTGTCGTCGCTTTTTTCCCCGATTTCCAGAAACGAGGTCCCCATCAGTTCAGATTTATCATAGCCGTAATGCTCCAGAACCCGGTGATTTACATCCAGGATCTCGAAGGACATGCTGTCGATGATAAAGATGGGGTTGGGGTTTTCATTGAACAAAGATCGGTATTTTTCTTCGGATTTTCGATATTTCTCATGAAGCTTGGCCAGTTCCTGATCCTGAAGTTCAATTTCCGCCTGGACTTTTTTATCCTCGGTTCTGTCCCTCAGTGTCTGAATCGCACCGATGATTTTGCCTTCCGGGGATTTAATGGGAGCGGCCGTGAAAAAAATCCATTTCCCATCGGTGCCCATGTGAGGAAAAAATTCTTCCGCCTCATAAGCCCCGTTGATGATCTTGCATTTTCGCCAGGCATTGCCGTAATATTTCTGGACGGTTTCATCACTGGTCTGGTCCACCACCATATCCGCCAGAATGGGGCGTTTGGATGACCGGAACGGCACCCACTGCCGGTCCGTGCCTACCAATTGTAAGCCGGATATCCGGTAAGTTCCTCACACGCAGTATTCCACTGGGTGATGATATGTTCACTGTTGATGATAAAAGTGGGGATCATGCTGCCCTGGATGATCTGATTCAGCTCTTTTTCAATTTTCTGAAGGTCCTGGCGCTCCTGCTCCAGAAAAGAAATCCGGTTTTCCGCAATCTCGTTGATCCGGCGGGAAACAGTTCAAACAGATCCGCCACTTTCTCTTTTTCCAGGTTCTCGGCTTCAAGTCTTTGACGAATCCGGATCTTTTCCTCTTCGGTTTTCAGAAACTGAAGAAAAGACATCGCCCCATAGGTATCCAAATCGATGATGCTCACCCGTTCAGTATTCACCTTTTCCAGAATGCAGGACAGCAGATCATCGTTTTTCAGTTTGAGTATCAGATCCAGGCCGGACAGGTTACAAACCGCATGGTAATCTTTGGAAGTGGGAATGTTCAATTCTCTGGCCCGGAGGATGCCTTTGGAGATTTCGATGGTATCTGCCACCATGAGCACCTGGATGTTCAATTTTCTGAGATCCGGCCCGGCAAACCGGTCCAGAATCTCACGACAGGGATCTCCGCCGCCAATGATGGCCAGTTTCAATCCTTTCAAGTCAAAATACACGATGCCCGTTCCTCGATTCTAGTAAAAAATCAGGGTGACAATCACAAACGTAGGGATCAAAAACACCAGTGAATACTTGAGGATATACCCGAAAAAGCTGGGCATAACCGTGCCGGACTCCGCCGCAATTGACCGGACCATAAAATTAGGGGCATTTCCGATATAGCTGACCGCTCCAAAAAATACGGCTCCGGTGGAAATCGCCTGCAGATAAATCATCCGGTCGGTCATCAGCAGGGGTACGGACACGGATTCCGGCATGCCGGAATAAAAACTGCCCAGGGCAGTGTTGAAAAAGGTCAGATAGGTGGGGGCATTATCCAGGAAGGCGGACAGCATCCCGGTGACCCAAAAATAGTGAAACGGTTCTTTCACCGCTTCGATCAAAAAGGCGAAGGCCCCGTCCGGACCGGCCTTAAGCAGCAGTAGGCAGGGAATCATGGTAATAAAGATCCCGATGAACAGATAGGCCACCTCAATGATGGGGAACCAGGAAAATTCGTTTTCTTCGCGCAATGACCAGGGGGTGGCCCACAACGACAGCACTCCCATCACAATCAGGCTGACGTCCCGAAGCCAGTCCTGAACCGCCCGGTGCACGCCCAGGGTGTTGATTTCTCCCAAATCCAGAATACCGCTCATGAGCACGGCCCCCACAATCCCGCCCAGGAAGATGAAATTATAGGTCCCCACCAGACGCAGGGGCTGCTTTTCACCGTCATCCGGCACCACAGCCCCCTCTTTTTTGAAAAACCAGGAATCCAGAAAAAAATAGATCACCAGCAGAATCCCGCTCACCACCATCATGTGGGGCGCGATGTTCATTGTCCAGAAAAAACTGACTCCGTGCAGGAATCCCAGAAACAGAGGCGGGTCACCCAGGGGTGTCAATGATCCTCCCACATTGGCCACCAGAAAAATGAAGAATACCACCATGAAGGTCCGGTTTTTCCGGAAGTCATTGGCCCGCAGAAACGGCCGGATCATCAACATGGCGGCACCGGTGGTCCCCATCCAGGATGCCAGAATCGTTCCCAGAAGAATCATCCCGGTATTCACAGCAGGGGTCCCCCGCAAGGTTCCTTTGAGCAGGATTCCCCCTGACACGGTAAACAAAGCCCACAAAAGAATTATGAACGGCACATAATCCGCCAGAATGATATGAAGTATTTCATAAATGGCATCCCCTTTATAGACCGCCACAAACGGAATCGCCAGGGTGGCAGCCCAGAATGCGGAGATCTTGCCGAAATGATGGTGCCAGAACGTGCCGGCCACCAGCGGCAGCAGAGCAATGGACAGAAGCATGCAGGCAAAGGGGATACAGGCATACAACGGCAGCAATTTTCCCAAATCCGGATGGCCGCTCCCATGCCCCCCGGCATGGGCATCTTCAGCCCCATGCGCGGATTCCGCACCTTCTCCTGATGCATGAACGCTCTGTACCAGTGACAAATCCGGACCGCCGGAAATAGAAAACAGGGTTACCGGAACCACAAGAAATACCGTCAGCAGTAATATCAGTGCCAGTCGATTCGCCTTCATGTATGCTGTCTCTCCCGATTGGTTACACTAAAAATACAAGGCATTGGCCTGTCAAGCTAAAATGACGTAATAAAAACCGCCGGGATTGTCAAGATGAAAATCGTGGCAGCCTGCCGGAACCGGTAGTGAATTTTCTTTTTATTGATTAAAGGATTTATGGGTATTTGTCCGGGTTTCCAACACAAAGTCCTGACCTATGATCTACTTTCTCGTTCAAAAAAAGACAGGCCGACAATCATGTGTTTCTTGGGCATTCCATTCGCTGGAAAAGAGATGTGCCGGACCTTTACCGTCTGGACTTGAACAGTCATGGGGTCGGAATTTTCATGATAGTTCACAGAAAAAACATCCCCTACCCGGATATGTTTCAAAAGATCGGAACCTTCCTTGACCAGAAGGCCTAAACCGGAAACCGAAAAGTCCCGCAACCTGATATGATACTCCCATTCGCTTCCCGGGGGTTTGAATGAAATACTGGCACTGCTTGAAGCCGGAATTCGAATTTCCGAGCGGGATTCATTCATCCGATTGTCTTGGAGATTGTCTGCCATATGTGCTCGTTAACTGAAGAAATCATCATTTTTTGATTACCCTACACCCATCCCTTGACAAAGACAACCCGCTTGTCAAAATTTACAGAAAGCCCGCGGGTTAAAAACAAAAAAGGCCCCTGACAAAATCGCCAGAAGCCTTCATTCCCAGTGGTCGGGACGGCTGGATTTGAACCAGCGACCACTTGTCCCCCAGACAAGTGCGCTACCAGACTGCGCTACGCCCCGCAACAAAACAGACTGGGTTAATATCACTTATGGATAGCAGTGTCAAGCACCAAATATAAAAATCCTGTTTTCCGTCGTGGGGCGGATCATCAAAGTCCGCCAGGTTATCGACGTACCTGTCAACGAATTTTGAGCACTTCACGACAATAGGCCACGCTTCTCTCCAGTGCGACCTTTTCGGTTGCCATGGCAGCTTCCATGCTGTCCAGCGGACACTCCAGATCCAGTTCGATGTTAATGCGCTTCATGTTAGAATTTCGCCGGATCAATTCACATGCCTGTTTCATATCCAGGTCCCCCTCCCCTACAGCCGCACCGGTGAACCTGAGACCCCATGGAGCGATCACGATCCTGTTGTCCCTGAAGTGATTAGTGAATGCCCGGGGGGCCAGATTTTCCACCGCAGTAATGGGGTTTTCCGTCACATGGATCCCGTTAACGGTGTCAATTCAGGCTCCCACCAGGGGATGACCGATCCGGGTCCAGAACCCACAGGACTTCCTCTGAAAACGCGTCGGTATGATTCTCTATGGCCAGCTTAATTCCTATTTTTTCCACCTGATCCAGCACTGACGTGACTTTCTCCGCCACTGCATCCAGCTGTGCCATGACATCCGGGTGAAATTTGCCGGCAGCCACAGGCCGGGGTCGCGTCAGGTTCATGCCGATCTTGGTGATATCCGCGCCGATGGCATGGGCAATGGCCACCCCGTGGTGGTAGAGGCTGTAGGTGTGCATTCCCACCGCATCAGGTATCTCCTTCAGATAGTTACTCCATTTTTGAAGTTGGCTGATTCACAGGCCCCCTTTTATCACCCTGACATCCGAAAATTAAGTCATTATCGAATTTTCGCTCGTTTAAAATAACCGGGAGTGTTCCAGCCTCACTATTCGTCAGGCCCGACCGGTCTCCGCAACCGCTTTACCCGGCCCCGCCTTGTCTTGCTGTCCAGCCGTTTCTTCCGGGCCGTTTGAGGTATCCGGGTAGGCCGGCGTTTTTTCGGCCTGACCATGGCCTTCAATATCAATTGCCGCAGCCTCTTGACGGCCTCGGTCCGGTTTTTGTCCTGGCTCCGGGACTGCTGGGCCTTGATCACGACCATGCCGTCTTTGGTGATCCGCTGGTCCGCCAGGGTCAGAAGCCGGGACTTGATCTCCTCAGGCAGGCTGGATCCGGGAATATCGAACCGCAGATGAATGGCCGTGGACACCTTGTTCACATGCTGTCCGCCGGCCCCCTGGGCACGGATGGCCTCCAGCTGGATTTCGTGATCAGGGATCTGAATCTTATGGGTGATATGAACCGGCACAGGTTGTCTCCTTTTTTCCTTTATTTTTCCGGTTCACGAAACCAACTTGAAATGTCCCAAAAAAATCTGTCAGCAGTTCCGTGATCAGGTCCGGATGTTCCAGATGAACCAGATGACCTGCTTTGGCAATGGTTGTAAGCACCGCTTCCGGAAACAGGGCCTGAATATCCTCCCAGTCGCTGTCAGATACAAAATCTGATGCCCCGCCCCGGACAAAAAATGCCGGTCCCTGATGGGGATTGCCCGATATCGGCGCACCAATGTCAGTCATGGCTGCCAGAATGGCCGAAAGGTCCGCACGCCAAAAAAACCGATCATCATTCCCGCGTTTCAGGTTCTGGAGCAGAAACCCCCGTAACGTTCCATCCGGAACCGCAGATGCCAGCAGCTGATCCGCTTGATCCCGGCGGTCAACCTGTGAAAGATCCAGATCCAGCATGGCCTGGATATAGGATACCCACACCGGTTCGTACTCTTTGGGGGCCATGTCCAGCACGGCCAGTCCCGCCACTTTTTCCGGAAAATCCATGGCCAGCTGCATGGCGCATTTGCCTCCCATGGAGTGCCCTGCCACCCCGGCGCTGTCCAGTTTAAGGCCCTCCATAAATCCGGCCAGATCCTGCGCCATTTCCGAATAGGTCATCCCCGGGGCATGAAACGACCGGCCGTGGTTCCGAAGATCCACGGACAGCACCTCAAACCGCCGGGAAAGTCCCCTGGCCACCACACCCATGTTGGCACACGATCCCAGAAGCCCATGGATGAGAATCACCGGCGGACCGGACCCTATTTTCGAAAAGACAGCATATTTTTCATAATATGACACGCATTTGCCGAATTCGTCAACATCAAACAATACCGGCATTTCTGCATCAACATGCCGGAAATCGAGACCATTTCTGCAAATCAACGCAGACCTATCCGGCAGCATTCCGCCCCCGGCAGGGGGTCTTTTGACCCACCTACCCCCTTCGCCAAGGGTCTTCTGATGAGCCCCTGAGTGAAACAACAAGATAGACGAATCGGTGGATTGAATACCGGTATCCATCCGGCTAATTCATTTCGTGGGTGAACCGGTCCATCAGGGTGACCTCCCCGATCACCGCCTTGAGGGCAATTTCATACGCCCCTTTGGCCTTCATATCCGCCGTGATGCCGAACCCGCCGCTCATGTAAATGGCCATGATCTTCTGGGCCTCTTTGTCCCCGCCCTTTATCAAAAAGCCCACTTTGGCCTTTTCCACCGGGGTGTGATCCTTGTCCATGATGTACACCATGATGTGATGGGGCTTTTCCATCTCCTTTTTGGGGTGACCGGCATGATCTTGGCCGGCTTGGCTGTCAGCGGCCTTGTCTTCATTTATGTCCCGCAGGTCCATCAGGTAATAGGACAGCATGTATCCATCCTGCATCGATTCATGGAACAGATCTCCGACCCGTTCACTGCCGCCGGCATCTTGACCATGTCCTTCCATGGCACCGGCCGGGCCGGTGAAAAAGAACAGGGCTGCTGTCAGGGCGACAAGGGCAAAACATTTCTGTGTCAGATTTTTCATGGGTTCTATCCTTTCTTGATTGGTTTGCTTTCATTCCCCGGTTAATGGTTGTTGGGGGATGGTCCTTAAATGTGAATTTTCGGGTTTCGGGTTATGAATGTTGAATGGTCCGGGACCGCCAAAAATGGTAGATCACCGGGATGATAATCAGGGTCATGACGGCGGAAGTCAAGAGTCCTCCCACCATGGGGGCGGCAATGCGTTTCATGATCTGGGACCCGGCCCCGGTGCCGGCCATGATGGGCAACAGCCCAATCAGGGTGGTGGCCACGGTCATGATCTTGGGCCGAACCCGTTCCACCGCCCCTTCCACAATGGCGGCATGCAGCTGGGACAGTGATGTCATCTTTCCGGCGGCGGTCTGCCGCTTGAACACCTCGTCCAGATACACCAGCATCACGATGCCGGTTTCGGTGGCCAGGCCGGCCAGGGCGATGAACCCCACCCCCACTGCCACGGACAAGTTGTACCCCAAAAGATAGATCAGCCAGAATCCGCCCACCAGAGAAAACGGCAGGCTCACCATCACAATCACCACCTCGGTGATGTTGTGAAAGTGAATGTAGAGCAGAATGAAAATCAGAACCAGGGTGGCCGGGATAATGAGTTTCAGGGTTTTCCGGGCTTTTTCCATGTATTCGAACTGGCCGGACCATACCAGGGAATATCCGGTGGGAAGGATGATTTTTTCATTTACCAAGGTTTTGGCCTGACTCACATAGGTGCCCAGGTCCATGCCCCGGATATCCACGAACACCCAGGCGGTTTTTCGGGCGTTCTCGCTTTTGATACCGGCCGGCCCTTTTTTCACGGCAATGTCCGCCAGTTGAACCAAGGGCACCTGGGCGCCAGTGGGCGTTGGCACCAGGACCCGGCGCAGGGAGTCCAGATTATCCCTGAACGCCCGGTTATAGCGCAGGTTCACCGGATACCGCTCCAGTCCCTCAACAGTATAGGTCACATTCATGCCCCCAATGGCGGTGGTGATGATATCCTGAACATCCTGAACCTGAAGCCCGTACCGGGCAATCTGTTCCCTGTTAATGATAAAATCCAGATAATTACCGCCGGTGACCCGCTCGGAAAATACGGATAAGGTGCCTTTCTTGTCCCTGAGCAACGCCTCGATCCGCTCTCCTATATCCGCCAGAACGGGCAGATCCGGCCCCATGATCTTGATACCCACCGGCGTTTTGATCCCGGTGGACAGCATGTCGATGCGGGTTTTGATGGGCATGGTCCAGGCATTGGTCAGCCCGGGTAATTTCACCGCCTGATCCAGGTCATCGATCAGCTCCTGCATGGTGATATACCGCTCTTGGGGCAGAATCCGGGTCATCGGGGCTTTGATCCAGTCGGGCCAGGCGGCGTAGAATCGGTCGATCTTTTTTTGCGCCATTCACGCAGGATTTTTCCGTTTTTCTTCTCCGGCCAGATCCAGGTAAGGGGCTGCTTCAGCCAGCCCGGCCAGTCTGAAAAAAACGGGGCGTTTCGATGATTTCATATTCTTTTTGAGGCCTGAGCATGATCACAGTTTCGATCATGGACAGCGGGGCCGGATCCGTGGAGGTCTCGGCCCGGCCGATCTTCCCTAAGGTGGTTTTCACCTCGGGAAACCGCTGGATGATCTTGTCGGTCTGCTGCAACAGCTCCTTTGCCTTGGTGATGGAGATCCCGGGCAAAGTGGTGGGCATGTACAACAGATCCCCCTCATTGAGCGGCGGCATGAACTCGGAGCCTGCCCGGGTCATGGGATACCAGGTCCCAGCCACGGCCAGAAGGGCCACCATCACCGTGAGCCGCCGCCATTTGAGCACACCTTTGATCATGGGCCGATAGATGCGGATCAGAAACCGGTTCAACGGGTTTTTGTCTTCATGCAGGATCTTCTGGGGAAACAGGCAGATCCCGAAAAACACGGACAGACCCAGGGCCAGCACCAGGGACCAGTCCGACAGATTCACTTTGGCGATTCCCATGACTGCCACAGCAAGGGGCGGCCCTGCCAGGGCCAGAACCCAGATCCACTTTTTCCTGCCCGGGACCGCCCCGGGTCGATGGGGTGCTCCTTGACAAAAATGGTCATGAGCACCGGAATGATGGTGATGGCCAAGACAGACGCGGCAGCCATGGCCGTGGTTTTGGTATAGGCCAGGGGCCTAAACAGCCGGCCTGACTGCTCCATGAGACTGAATACCGGCAGAAACGACACCGTGATGATCAGCAGGCTGAAAAAAAGGGCCGGTCCCACCTCTTTAGCGGCTTCCATGATGATCTGGGTGTGGCTTTTCTTTCCCCGATCCCGCTCCAGGTGTTTGTGGGCGTTTTCCACCATTACGATGGCCGCATCCACCATCACGCCGATGGCAATGGCAATGCCTCCCAGACTCATGATATTGGCGTTAATGCCAAAGGGATACATGATCAGAAACGACATCAAAATCCCCACTGGCAGCGTGAATATCGCCACGAATGCGGACCTCAAATGCAGCAGAAAAACGATGCAGACCAAAGCCACCACGACCATTTCCTCGGTGAGCTTGGCCTTCAGCGTATCCACGGCCCGTTCGATCAGAGCGGCCCGGTCATACCCGGTGACGATCTTTACCCCTTTTGGCAGCCCTTTTTCCAGATCAGCCAGCTTTTCCTTGACTCGCTGGATTACTTCCCGGGCGTTCTCGCCGTACCGCATCACCACGATGCCGCCCACTGCCTCCCCTTGTCCGTTCCATTCCAAAATACCCCGGCGCAGCTCCGGGCCGATCTGGAGCGTGGCCACATCCCTGAGTAGAATCGGGGTTCCCCGGTTGTCCACAGACACCGCGATCCGTCCCAAGTCCTCCAGGGACTGAATATATCCCCGACCCCGGACCATGAACTCGGTTTCCCCCATTTCCAGCAGGCGCCCCCCCACATCCGCGTTGGAACGCTGGATAGCGGTTTTGATGTGTTTGATGGAAATCCCGTAGGACGCCAGTCTGTTGGGGTCCACCTCCACCTGATACTGCTTGACAAACCCGCCGATACTGGCCACTTCGGACACCCCGGGCACAGCTGTGAGTTCATACCGGACAAACCAGTCCTGAAGCGATCTCAGTTCCGCCAGATCGGTCTCGCCGGCGGTGTCCTCAAGAATATATTCATACACCCATCCCACGCCGGTGGCATCCGGCCCGAGACTCGGGGTCACCCCTTCGGGCAGACGTCTGGACACAAAGTTGAGATATTCCATGACCCGGGATCTGGCCCAATAGATGTCGGTGCCGTCCTCAAAAATCAGGTACACAAAGGAATATCCAAAAAAAGAATATCCCCGGACCACCTTGGCAAAGGGGACGCTGAGCATGGCCGTAGTCAACGGATAGGTCACCTGGTCTTCCACTACCTGGGGGGCCTGGCCCGGATATTCGGTATAGATGATGACCTGGACATCGGACAGGTCCGGAATGGCATCCAGGGGGGTGTTCACCATGGCCAGAATCCCGCCGGAAATTACGAAAACCGTTGATAGAATCACCATGAACCGGTTGTGAATGGACCATTCAATTATCTTGTGTATCATCGTGATCAGTTCCTCAAATCAAATTCCGGCCGTGACAGGTACCATATCACCGGCTATTCCATGTCCTTGAAAAAATCATCTTCCGCCGCGTCATCCAAGTCATCGAAAAAACCGTCCGAACCGCCTGTATCCGGGTTTCCGGCATTTGGACCGGAATCGTCCGCTTTACCGGACCTGGCTGCCATCATTTTCTGGATCGCCTCTTTGAGCCGGGATTCGGAATCCAGCAGAAACTGACCGGACACCACCACATCATTTCCTGCTGCCAGTCCTGTCAGCACCTGGACCCGGCCTTCTGACAGATGAACCCCGGTGGTAATCTGCCGGGGGCTGAACCGGCCGCTGCCTTCGGCCACAAATACCAGTTGTTTTCCCCGGAACGGATCACTGCCTCAGACGGTATGATCAGACCGGCGGCATCCTGGCCGGTGAGGATGGCGATCTGTGCAAACATGTCCGGTTTCAGGTCGCTGTCCTCGTTGTCAAAAGTGATCCGGATCACCACATCCCGGGTCCTGGGTTGAAGAAAGGGAAAGATATAGGCGATCTGGCCCGTGTACACCCTGTCCGGATAATAGGGCAACATCATTTCAACGGTCTGGCCTTCATGAACCAGATTTTGTTCATATTCATAGATATGGGCTTCCACCCATACCTTGGACAGATCCGAGATGGTGAACAGGCTGTCTCCTGCCCTGACATAGGCCCCTTGAACCGCGTTTTTATGGGTCACCACCCCTTTGAACGGGGACCTTATGGTCAATGCCTTGCGGACCTGTCCAGTCTGTTCCAGAAACGCGATATCCTGATCAGCAATGTCATAGAAAGCCAGTCGTTTTTTAGCGGATAAGAGCAGGTCCCGGTTCAGGGGCGTTTTTTGCGCCTGATAATTTCTGAAGGCCGACAGATATTCCTCCTGAGTCGCCACCAGTGCCGGCGAATAGATGGTATAAAGGGGATCACCCTTTTCCACCACAAACCCGATGTAGTTGGCATAAAGCGTTTCAATCCACCCGGCGGCCTTGGGGCTGACAATACCGGTCCGGGTCTCGTCAAAGGTCACATGACCATAAGTCCGGATGGTGTGATTCAAGCGGCCCTGTTCGACCGGTCTGATCTTCAGTCCCATGTTCTGCTGCACCACCGGGTTGATCTTGATGTCCACCCCGCCCTGAACTTCATCCTCATACACCGGCACCAGATCCATGCCCATCTTGCTCTTGCCAGGCGCATCATAGATCTCGGTAGGCTCCATGGGGGCTTTCCAGTAAATGATCTTCCGATCGGCGGTGCCTTTACTGTCTGACACTTCATCCGCATACACCGGTACGAGATCCATACCCATCTTGCTTTTGCCAGGTTCGTCATAGATTTCCGTGGGATCCATGGGGGCTTTCCAGTAGATAATCTCCCGTTCCGCCGATGCTCCGCCCCCTGTCTGGGCGGGCAAAGTATTGCTGTCCACAGAAGCCGGGGGCGCCAGAAAAGAGAGGAAGAAAAAAAACGCCGATCCGGTGACCAGCGCGGTCAGAGAGACAGTCAATAAAATTGATTTGATATTCATGATACCGGTTTTCCTGTGCTGTTTTAAAAGGATTCGCCCACAATGGATTCAAGGGCCGCCAAAGAGATGCCCAGGTCCCGGATCTTTTGGGCAATGGTCAGCTGGACTGCCAGCCAGTCGGTATAGGATCCGATGGCCTGGGAAAATGCGATGACGCCGGCTTCATATTCTCTGGTGGACACTTCCAGAGCCGATGTTGTCAGCGGCAAAATCCGGTCCTGGTAAAGATCCAGTTCCCGCCTGAATTTGTCAATTTCAGCCCAGGCATCGGCCACCATGCGGTCCGTGGCATTTTCCCGGGCTGTCAGGGTATGTGCCAGGCCGGCCAGGGTCTGTCGCGTCTGCTGAACCCAGGGCCGTCCACCCCGTACCAGGGTTCCGGGGCCGGTTGTTTTCATGGATGCCATTGTCTTTTCAGCAAATGCCGGCTTCAACGCCCCGGTGCCGGCAGTATTAACATTGTCGGCATCCCAGTAGGACAGCCCTGAAGTAAACAGGACTTCGGTCATGGATTCCGACATTTCCAGCATGGACTGCACCCGCCGGATCTGAAACCGGAGGGCTGCCAGCTCCTGGCGGTGTTCCCTGGCCATGGCAGCCAGTGCCCCGGGACCCGGAATTGTCTGCGGGAACGGGCCTGTAGTCACCGGCCCCATCCGGGTACGGCCGGGAGGTTCATCAGTTCAACCAGACGGGCCTGAATGACGGCGACGTCATTTTCCAGGGAAACCCGGTCCTGCTTGAGGGTTTCAATCTTGATACTCACCTTGATCACATCCTGGTAGCTGGTTTTCCCGCTTCGATACAGGGAAGCCGCCACATCCAGAAGACGTTCGAATGCATCCAGGGTCTGCTTGATGATCCGGATGGACCGGGCGGTGAACTCCAGGTTCCGACCTGCAATTTCAACCGCCTGGAGCGTCTGCCGGATTACGATGGCCATTTCCTGTTCCAATTGATTCACCCGGTTCTCAACAATCCGGCCCTTGAGAGCGGTCAGGCCCGGAAACGGATGGATCGCCCTTACGGCGCCCGGTGACGTCAAGGGCCCGGCCCGGTTGTCAAGGGCTGCGGTGAATGCCGTATACTGCCGTAGGGTGTCCTCGAGATGGGTGACCTGGTCAAAGGACCGGATTTCGGCCATCACTTTTTTCCGGGCCGCCTGAATCTCGGTGTTCCGGAGCACGGCAATGGCCTTGATCACTTTGAGGTGAACGGCCTGCCCTACAAGGGCGGCCATGGCTGCCGGATCCTCCGATTTTGGCGATACCTGAGCCAGGATGGGTTCATCCACCCATGGCGACGGCCATGGGGCCCGGGTCAGAACTCTTTTTTTCATGGGCCTGGACCAGGGTCTGGATGAACGCCTGGTCTTCGGTCAGACCGGTTCCCACAGAAACCGCTGCTTGTCCGCCGGTATCCGGCGGCATTGAACGGATGGCTGCGCTGTGTTCAGGGCGGTAGGCCGCCAGTTCCTGTTTCATGACATCATAGCCGGCAAAGCACGGCCAGGCAGCGCATATCATTATTATGATCTGAATGGCACTGATGGATTTCATGGGGTCTGTTCTCCTGTAGGAAGGGGGAGGATCGCATCCAGGACCACGCCGGCCACCTGCTCCAGCACCACCAGGGTTTTTGCGTAATCCGCCCGGGCCCTTGCCAGGGATAATTGAAAATTATAGGCGGTAGCCTGGATTTCCAAAAAATCGGCAAAACCGCCCTGCCCCTGTTTGAACCAGGTCTCTGCCGTCCGGACGGAAGAGATGGCCTGGGGAAGCAGGTCTTTTTCATACAGGGCGATCAGACGTTCGGCATTTTCCAGCTTGAACCACAGACGGCTGATCCTGGCCAAAACCTGGTTGGCAGCCTCGGTTTTCCGGGCCTGTGCATTTTGTTTTTCTGCCAAAGCCCGAGCGGTGCGGCTCTGGTTTTGCCGAGCCACAAAGGAAGAGTCATGCCGAACTGTACCCCCACGGCATCATCCCCGGCATCCGGAGGCGGATTCGGCACATCCGGATCACCGATGCCCGCATAGAACAGGCCCACTTTGAATGACGGCATGGTTTCAAGACGGGTCAGCTGCACGGCTTGTTCCGATCGGTTCACCTGTTCTTCCGCCAGAAGAATATCTTCCTGATGGGCCAGGGTCAGGTCATACACCTCTTCTAAAGAGTACACCACCTTTCCCGGCCATACCTTGGCGGCCTGTCCCAGGGGTGCCTCAGGCGGCCGGTTCAACAGGGAGTTGAGGGTGATTTTTTCAGTTTTTTCCAGCTCGTTGAACAGCAGGAGGTCATATTGCAGCTGGGCGGTCTGGGCTCGGGCCTTGGACACATCATAGAACAGCGCTTTGTCGTCTGAATAGGCGTTTTCACTGATCTGCAGCATCTGCCGGACCAACGCCAGATTGGCCTGTGCCACTGCCACAGCTGTCTGAATATATCCCAGCTCATAAAACGAGGAAGACACTTCTGCGACGACGGCTTTAACGGTTTTATCCACCCGAATCCGGGCCATGGCGGCATCCGATTCCAGGACCCTCGCCTTCTGGGTCAGGGTGCCGGGAAACGGGATGGCCTGGGACAAGGTTAGGTTCCAGTCCTGGGGACTAACCTTGTTTCAATGGGCCGGGGGAAAAAGGTGGCGGATATCTGGGGATCGGGAAGGCTTTTTTCGACCCGATAGGTTTCAATAAAAGCTTCCCAGGATTTTTTCGAAGCCGTGACAGCCGGGCTGGTCAGATATGCGTACTCGAGTAGATCCGACAGCTGCACGGTGCCAGAAAGGCCGGCTTCCAGCTCTGCCAGGAGATTTTTTGCCGGTTCTGCGGCGGATACACGGTGACAAATCATTAAAAGCCCCGCACACAGACACAACACCTGAAAAAAAGACTGCTCTGCCGGGCACATTGACCCATCAAAAAACCAGTGAGTGGTTCAGTGCTTTCACATAACCATAGGACGTCATTGACATCTCCATGATACTTCCTCCTGGCGGCTTCTCATCAGATCGATGGGTTGGCCCTTTATCCGGATTCACTGCGGCGCTCCAGAACATCCCATGCCCCATTCCGGGACCCGTGTGACTGCATCCCCACATGTTTCCTCCCGTATGATCGTTCTTTCATGTTTTTTGACTCTTTGAGATAATGGTACCGCAACATTCATACCACATTGTGGCAATAATATGTAACCATTTTGAATCATGAGGAAATTTTTATAAGATTGTGGTCCGGATCCATTTTGGCCGGTTGCCAAATGTCAAAACATGATTCATAATTGGACGGCAGTTTCAGGAAGTCCGGTTAATTTTTAATCACTTTTGCAGGAACCCGTTTGCAATGGAACTCAGAAAACTCAATCAATGGATGGCCTCAGCATCACCCTGGCTTCCCATCTGCATGAGCTTCATTCTCATGGCGGTCATTTTTTTCAGACCATTGAACTCTTCAATCGTGAAAAGCAGCATGTCACCACGTTATTGAATGAAAAAGGCACGATGCTGATTGCCTCTTTTGAGCAGGAAATTGGAACTGGAATGCACGGCAGTCCGGCGGCCCTGCATCGACTCATGGAAAAAACCGCATCCCGCCCGGATGTTTCCTATCTGCTTCTGAAAGATGGATCAGGAACCATCATCGCCCGCGGGGAACGAAACCTGACCAGCCCGGCCATTGACATCCAGGACAGCCCCGCAGCTTTGCCGTTATCCGGTGATTTCAACTGGCGGATTGTGGAAACAAAAACCGGCACCCGGTATTTCGAAGTCTTCAAAACCGCCCGGATCTCAGTGTCGGACATGTCTGAGAAACCGGTATCGTCGAAAAAAACCACCCGTTCAACAGATTCCCTCAACAGCAGTGACCATAACCGTCCCGTCATTGTCGTGGGCATGGACATCGCCCCGTTTGAACAAGCCGCAACCGCCGACCTGCACCACAACATCAGTATGATGGCTATCGTATTTCTCACCGGACTGACCGGTATCATCTCCCTGATCTGGTCCCGCAAGGCCGCCCGATCCCGGCGGATGCTGCGGGACACCCGGGCCTTTGCCGCAGAAACCATTTCCAGCCTCCCCATGGGAGTCATCATTGTGGACAGGAAACGGCACATCCGGTACATCAACGACACCGCTGGTGGGCTTCTGGGTCTGCGCCTTTCGGAAGCCTTTGGCGCACTTGCGAGAGACAAGCTCCCCCACAGCATCTGGCGCCTGCATCAAACCGCAAAAGCCCCTGGTAAAGGGGTTGAAAAAGAGATTCGTGTCGATTCGGAACAATCCGGTCCGATCCCTGTTTCCGTCATCGTGACCCGGATTTACGACCGGGAAAACAATTTCATCGGATTTCTGTTTATCCTGAAGGATCTGACCCGGATCCGGGCACTGGAATCGGAAATCGGCGCAAGGAACAACAGGCCGCACTAGGGACCCTGGCGTCAGGCATTGCCCATGAGGTCCGCAACCCCTTGAGTTCCATCAAGGGTATGCCGGTTTTTTCGGCAGCCTGTTTGAAGAACACAGTGAAAACAAACAGGCTGCCCAAATGATGGTCAATGAAATCGACCGGGTGGATCGCGTGATTTCCGAACTCCTGGAATTCGCCCGGCCGGCGGACCTGGTGTTGCGCCCCACACAGCCGGAACCGTTGATCCGTCACTCTATAGGCATTGTCCGGCATGAAGCCCGGCTGCCGGCATCCGGATAACGGAAAAAATCGATACCCCGCTGCCACAGGTCCTTCTGGATCCGGACCGTTTCACCCAGGTGCTGTTGAACCTGTATATCAATGCCATGCAGGCCATGAAAGACGGCGGAGACCTGACTGTGGAGGTCCTGGTTAAAGAAGATGCCATCTGCTTTGCAGTGTCTGACACCGGAAAAGGCATTGCCCCCGATGAGCAGGCATCGGTGTTCAATCCCTACTATACCACCAAGAAAAACGGTACCGGACTGGGCCTGGCCATTGCCCATAAAATCATTGAAAACCACAACGGCAACATCCGGTTCGACAGTGTCAAGGGAAAAGGAACTACGTTTTATCTTTCAATACCGCTTGAAAACCGGCAAAAGGAATGACCATGAAAGGCAGAATTCTGATCGTTGACGACGATACCGCCCACCTGTTCATGCTTCAAACCGTTTTAAAAGGCCTTGGACACGCCATTGATACCGCCATGGATGGGAAAGATGCCATCAGCGGGGTCGAAAAAACCCCTTATGACCTGGTGCTCATGGATGTGAGAATGGCCAATGTCAGCGGGATGGAGGCCCTTGAAAAAATTAAAGCCTATAACCCGGCCCTCCCTATCATCATCATGACCGCCTATTCTTCGGTGGATAAGGCGGTGGAAGCCATGAAACTGGGGGCTTATGACTATCTGACCAAACCCTTAAATTATGATGACCTCAAACTCACCATCCAACGGGCCATGAGCCACCTGCACCTGGCCCGGGAAAATGCCGACCTGAAAAAAAAGATATCATCAGAGACGGGTTTCTCCTGCATTATCGGTTCCAGCCTGGCCGTGAAAGCAGTGATGGAGACCGCCAGGATCGCGGCCCCCACTGACGTCACCATTCTGATTACCGGAGACAGCGGGACCGGAAAAGAGCTGTTTGCCAGAGCCATTCACGACCAGAGCCCCCGGAAAACAAAAAACTGGTTTCCATCAACTGTGCCTCGTTAAACGAAACCCTTCTGGAATCGGAACTGTTCGGCCATGAAAAAGGGGCGTTTACCGGCGCGGACAAAAAACGGGACGGCCTGTTTCTCCGTGCAGACAAAGGCACTTTTTTTCTGGACGAGATCGGGGACATTCCGCCGTCCATGCAGGTGAAACTGCTGCGGGCCATCCAGGAAAGAGAAATTCAGCGGGTAGGCAGTGACCGGTCTATCCGCATCGATGTCAGGATCATCGTGGCCACCAATAAAAATCTGGAAAAGGAAGTGAAAAACGGCCGGTTCAGAGAAGACCTGTTTTACCGCCTGAACGTCATCCATATCAGGATCCCCGCTTTAAAGGAGCGGTCCGACGACATTCCCCTGCTGGCCCGGCATTTCCTGGACCGGTACGCACAAAAAAACAGAAAACAGTTCAAGGGGTTCACACCCGCAGCCATGGATGCCCTGATGAAACATTCATGGCCGGGCAATGTGAGAGAACTTGAAAACGCCGTTGAAAGGGCGGTGATCCTGTCCATGGGGCAGTATATTTCAGAAAAGGATCTGCCGGCGGAGGTGGTGAAAAACTACCGGCAGGATCACGATTCCCCGGAAAATATGCCTGAATTGGGAGGAAAATCCCTGGGTGAAGTTGAAACCATGGCCTTGATGCAGACGTTGAAACAGACCCGGGGCAACAAGACAGAGGCGGCAAAACTACTGAACATCACCCGAACAACATTGAACAACAAAATCAAAAAATACGGCCTGGACCTGGATCAGATTTTGTCCTCCCACCCCGAAGGTTAGAAAGAACTTTGGAAACCGTTTGCCGGTACGACCGCATGCAGCGTCATGCCCTGGTCCACCCCTTTCAGGCTCCCCGGAAAAGAGGATTGTACCTGCAAATCCTTCCCCTGGGCGATTTTGTCCAACACCGTATCCGACACCAGAATCTGCCCTTTTTTGGCCTGCTCCTGGATCCGGCTGGTGATATTGACCGCAGATCCCACCACCCCGTATTTGGCCCGGGCATCGGATCCGATGGTCCCCACCACCACCTGGCCGGTGTGGATGCCAATGCCCATGGCCAGGTCCGGGAGGTCCTGTTCTTTCAACTCCCGGTTGACCGCCGGCATTTTGGACTGCATCTCAAATGCACAATTAACGGCACGCAGAACCGTGTCAGATGTCGGCTCGTCCAGCGGGTCAAAAAAGACCAGGATGGCATCTCCATAAAAATCCACGATTATGCCCTGGTGGTTCCGGATGATTTCGATCATATGGGAAAAATACCGGTTCAGAACCGCCACGATCACTTCGGGCCCCAGCGTCTCCGACAAACTGGTGAATCCCCGGATATCCGACATGAGCATGACCGCTTCCCGACGGACGCCTCCCAGCCGGCCGGCCTCCGGATGCGCCATCAGGATTTTGGCAAAATCCGGATCCACATATCGGCCGAAACTGTTGCGGATATGATCCCGTTCTTCCAGTCCTTTGACCATGGTGTTGAAACTTTCCACCAGCTGCCCGAGTTCGTCACGGCTTTCCACCGGGATGGGAGACCCGTAATCCCCCTCTGCCACGGCTTGGGCCTTTTCCGATAGCTGCTGGATCTGTCTCACCATCCGGCACATGTGAAAACGAATCAATACCAGCACCAGCGCGGCCAGGACAAAAACGCCCAGGGCAATGCCGTTTCGGTACGTCACGATGGGCCCCAGAATTTTGTGGCCTTCGGCAAACATGATGATGGTCCATGGCACCTGGTCCAGCTTATAGAAACCCGCCACCAGATCCGGAGGGTGGCCCTTCAGGGCAACGGTTCCGAACGGCTGGGATTTCATTCTTTCGAAAATGGCCCGCTCCAGCGGATCATCCGACCCTCCCAGGGTCCGCCGATCCGTCATGGCCATGTTGGTATGGGCCATATAGGCACCGGCCTCATCGACGATACAGGCCATGTCGCTCTGCCACCACCCCAGGGCCAGGATATCCTTGAGAAGAAAATCAAACTCCATCCGGATAACCAGATCCCCCAGCCGTTTTTCCGGCATCCCAAACAGGGAAATATGCATGGTCACGGTTCTGCCCTGCTCATCCGCATGATACCGGGGGCCGGACACACTGGCAATCTGAGACCGGGAAAACCGCATGCCGGGGTGCCTGTCCATGTTCATCCGGTCCATGGGTCCCATGCCGACCATCCTTCCGGTATGAGGGACCGGGCCCGCCTCAGGCGGATCAGCCGGCTCGTACACCGCAGATACCACCCCATCCATGACTATAAGAAAATCCACCACTTGTTCCGGGGACACCACTGCCGCATTCCGGTCCGATACCTGGAACAGGACATTGAGCAGATCCACCGGCTTGAGCAAACGCATCTCGATATAATGGGCCGCCCGCTGAAGCCTGACCACCGCGGATTCCTGCCACTGGTCCAGCATGATTCCCCTGGCATACCAAAAGCCGGCGACGCCGCCTAAAAGCACCATCACCAGCACCGGGAGCAGCAGAGAAATCAGAAGCCGTGTCTGCAACCTTTTGAATTGAAACCGGGATAGATTCGTGTTCATGGTCTCACCTCTCAAGTTCTCTGATTGGCCAGAACGATACCGGCCAGAATCATCACCGCACTGACACCATGCTCCAGACCGATATTTTCCCCCAGACACAGGGATGCCAGCAATCCGCTGAACAGAGGCAGGGTATAATAGACCATCCCGGCCCTGGACGGCCCCAGCAGGAGGATGGCCCGGTTCCAAAGCAAAAAAGCACACAGGGAAGCAAAAATCCCCACATAAAGAATTGCCGGCAACGTGGCCTGATTCAGAAACAGCCCGGTCGTCCGGGTCTGTTCCCAGAGGAAAAACGGCAGCAGAAACATCAATCCCAGGAAAACAAAGTGAACTGGAAAGCGTAAAGCCGGATCCCGTCCGGTTTTCGCTTGAGCAGAATGCTGAACACTGCAAACAGCATCGCCGATGTCAGCGTCCACAGGTCACCGGACACGAACCGGACGGCTATAATCCGACCCCATTCCCCCTGTGTGATCAGGCAGACCACCCCTGCTAAGACCACAAAAATTCCTGCGATCCGCTTGATTATCAGCGCCTCTTTGAACAACACTCTGGAAATCAGTACCACAAACACCGGAAAAGTGATGGAGATCAAAGACAGGTTCATGGCAGTGGTGGTATGGCTGGCAATATATATAAACGTATTGAAACAGGTCACCCCGATGAACGCGGTCACTGCCATGTATGAGATATGCCGCCTGATCAGGGCCACTCCTTGATCACACCCTGGACCGCAAAAGGAGCAAACACGAGCACTGCCGTCAGCCACCGGTAAAACGCCAGGCTCACCGGCGGAATCAGGTCGTTCAATCCCCTGGCCACAATGAAATTTCCTGACCACAGGGCCGTGGCCCCCAGGGCAAATCCATACCCGGCCAGCAGACTGCCATGTTTTCCGACATCCGGTATTCCTTATCAGGTAATGTATGATGTTGTGTGATATTATGCATCTGTTTTCAAAACATAACACCGTTTTTCCAAGGTATCCAATGAAAAATCCATTCATTTATCCCTTGTGATGCAATTGGTTTGACACAAACGACGTCCGGGGCTATCTTGCCTTTCAGATCAACGGCAACTTTCAAATTCAAGGATAATCCGCATATGCACCGGTCCGCCCCCCGAACCGTTCTCATGGATGCCCGCATGGCAGGGCCTTTGTTCATGCTGTCCGCAGCCCTGCTGTTCACGCTCATGTCCACCATTGTCAAGCTCATGCCCGATCATTACACGGTCTGGCATCTGGGGTTCATCCGGTGTTTCGGCGGAATGATCCTGTTGACTGCAGTGTTCAGCCGCAGAAAAAACCCTTTCAGGGGACACAACATCCCTCTGCTCATTCTCCGGGGATGCACCGGTTCCCTGGCCTTTTTCTTTGTGGTGTCTGCCCTGCGCCTTTTGCCCATGTCCACAGCAGTGGTGCTGTTTTATTCATATCCGGCCTTTGCAGCTCTGTTCGGGTTTCTCATCTACAAGGAACGGGTGAACCGGTTTCAGATCGCATGTATCGGAGTACTGCTGGCAGGGGTGGCCATCCTGTTCGACTTCCGGCTGTCCGACAGTGTCCTGGGCCAGGCCATGGCCATCATGGGGGCGTTGCTGTCCGGATTCGCAGTAACCGTCATCCGAACGCTTCGGGAACACAACGGGCCGGTGATCATCTATTTTATTTCTGCACCATGGGCACCCTGGCCACCCTGCCATTCTGCCTCACCCATCCGGTGCTGCCTCAAACTGCTGTGGAATGGACCATGATTTCTGGTCTCATTATAGTGTCCGTGGCAGCCCAGCTGCTCATGAACCAGGGGTTTTTCTTTTGCAAGGGCTTTGAAGGGGCGGCCTATATGTCCAGCGAAACCCTATTCACCGCCGTGGTGGGCATCGTTTTTCTCATGGAACCGGTTTCCTGGCATCTGTTTGCCGGAGCCCTGCTCATTGTGGGTGCGGGCCTGGCTATGCACCGGCTGGGCCGGATCAACGTCAACATATCACAAAGGAATGCCGCATGATTTTATTCAATCCCAAAACCGCCGTCTTTGATCACCTGGACGACGAATCCCGGCAGATCATGAGAAAGACCATTGCCTATTTTGAGACCCGGGGCAAAAACCGATTGAAGCAGGATTTTCACCAGCGGGTCTGGTATCAGGATTTTCTGGCATTTCTCAAGGAGAATCAGATCTTTGCCACCCTGCTCACCCCTGAAAAATATGCCGGAGACAATCCAAACGCCCGATGGGATACCAGAAGAATCTGTGACTTTAATGAGATCTTAAGCTTTTACAACCTGTCCCACTGGTATGCCTGGCAGGTGTCCATTCTGGGCCTGGGACCTATCTGGATGGGGGACAACGAAGAGATCAAGAAAAAAACCGCACAGCTTTTAAAACAGGGCCATATCTTTGCCTTTGGCCTGTCTGAAAAGGCGCACGGGGCAGACCTGTACGCCTCGGACATGGCTCTGACCCCTCTGGGAGACGGGCACTATGTGGCGGACGGGGGCAAATATTATATCGGCAATGCCAACCAGGCTGGCATCGTGTCCACGTTCGGCAAAAATTCGGAAACCGGTGACTATGTTTTTTTGCAGCCGATCCGGCCCATAGCCAGTATGACCTGGTCCAGAACGTGGTGGACTGGGAAGGCTATGTGGCGGAATACGCTTTGAACGGCTATCCCGTGACCGATGCGGACATCATGTCCACGGGCCGGGCCGCCTGGGACAGCGCCCTGAACACCATCAACGTGGGCAAGTTCAACCTGGGCTGGGCATCCATCGGCATCTGCACCCATGCGTTTTACGAAGGATTGAATCATGTGGCCCACCGGAACCTGTACGGCCGAATGGTCACCGATTTCCCCCATATTCAACGGCTGCTGGTGGATGCCTACACCCGCCTGACCGCCATGAAACTGTTTTCCCGGAGGGCGGCCGATTATTTCCGCAGCGCCTCCCCTCATGACCGGCGGTATCTTCTATACAACCCCATGGTCAAAATGAAGGTGACCTGTGAGGGAGAAACCGTCATTAACCTGATCTGGGATGTGATCGCGGCCAAGGGATTTGAAAAAGACACCTTTTTTGAAATGGCAGCCACCGATATCCGTTCCCTGCCCAAGTTGGAGGGTACCTTGCATGTCAACATGGCGCTGATCATCAAATTCATGGCCAACTATTTTTTCAATCCCGGCACGTTTCCGGAAATCCCCCGGCGCAATGATCCCTGTTGTGATACTTTTTTGTTCAACCAGGGAAAAACCAAAGGCTTAGGCAAAATCCAGTTCCATGATTATCACCTGGCCTATGACAGTGTAGACCTGCCCAATGTCACTATTTTCAAAAAACAGGCGACCCAGCTCACTGAAATGCTCATGGCTGCCACTCCGGACACGACCCAGTCCGAAAACATGGATTTTCTGCTGTATCTGGGAGAACTGTTCACCCTGGTGGCCTATGGCCAGCTCATCATCGAAACATATCACATGGACGCGATCGACTCGGATCTGTTGGAACAGATCTTTGATGTGATGATCAGGGATTTCAGTGAATTTGCTTTGAAACTGTATGCCAAACCCATTACCACCCCTGCCCAGATGGATTTTTGTATGAAAATGATCCAAAAACCGGTCACAGATACGGCCCGGTTCGACCGGATCCTGGAAACCCAAGTCATGGCTTTGAAAGATAGTTACAATATGACCCCATAAAACCACAGGTAAACGGCTCCGAGATACACCTGCGGTGGGAAATCGGCCGGAAAAATGCTGCCTTGCAAAAAGGCAGTACTTGCACAAATGGCGGATTTTGATTACACTTACTTTTAATGAAACAAAAACGCTATTACCGGGGTAACCGTCCCCGGCGAAAACCCGCCAGCATTCCATCCATGAAGCCCGGGGCGGACAAGGGACTCAAACGCATTTTTGAAAAAATCGGGGTGCCTGAAGACAAACCGTTTTCACCGGACCCGTTTCAACTTGATGCCATTGCCGCAATCCAGGAAACCGACTGTCTGGTGACCGCCCCCACAGGAGCCGGAAAAACCTGGATCGCCGAAGAAGCCACCCGGATACATCTTAACAAAAACGGGCGTATCTGGTATGCCACCCCGCTCAAGGCATTGACCAATTCCATTCATGCCCGGTTTTCAGACCTGTTCGGCAAAGATCATGTGGGGATCCTCACCGGGGATATCAAGGAAAATGCCGATGCCGAGGTGATCATCGGCACAACGGAAATCCTGCGAAACCAGCTTTATGATGCCATGTACACCGGGGACAACCTGAACTGCGACCTGATCATACTGGATGAGGCCCATTTTCTGGGAGACGCGGAGCGGGGTGTGGTGTGGGAAGAAATCATGATTTACCTGCCGTTGCGCATCCCGCTGCTGCTGTTATCCGCCACCATCGGGAATCCGGATCAGATCGCGGGCTGGCTGAGCAGCATCCGGGGCCGCACCTGCCGAATCGTTGAAAACCGGCATCGACCCGTGCCGCTGCATCCCCTCTTTCTCCATCCGTCCGGCACCCTGTATCCGCTGCTCAAAAAAACCAGGGGTACGTCCGGCGCCGGGCTCCATGACAAGGTGTTCAAGTTTGCCAACATGAAAAACCGCCGGTGCTGGCACCGCCGGGACGGCTGCCTGATTTTGGGGAAATCCTGAAAATCCTGGACCGGTTCGATCTGCTGCCCGCTATTTTCTTTTTAAAATCCCGGGCCGAATGTGACAACGCCCTAAAACTTTGCAATGCAGATCTGATGAACAAAACACCGCAAAGAAAAGCAGACCTGAAAATTGCGGTGGCACAGCTGGTGGCGGACAATCCTCACCTAAGCAGCCATCCCCACCGTCGGGATCTGGAGGAAAAAGGGTGCGGGGCCCACCACAGCGGCCATCTGCCCGCTTGGAAAGTGGTGGTGGAAACCCTGATGGCCAAAGGCCTTCTCAGTGCCATGTTTGCCACCTCCACTGTGGCGGCCGGAGTAAATTTTCCGGCACGTTCCGTGGTGATCCTCAATTCCGACCGGTTCAACGGGGTGGATTTTCAGACCTTAAGTACCAGTGAATTCCAGCAGATGGCTGGCCGGGCCGGGCGCCGGGGCATGGACAACATCGGATTCGCCCTGATGCTGCCCGGCAAGTTCATGGATCTCAAACACGTGGCCGAGCTGGTGAACGCCCCGGCCCTGGACGTAGACAGCCAGATTAAAATCGATTTTTCCATGGTGCTGAATCTGCTGCTGTCCCACACTCCGGACCAGGTACGAACCCTGCTGGATCACTCTTTTGCCTCTTTTCTGATCGCATCGGGCGAAAAACGCTCCAAGTCAGCCAGAAAGCGCTTCGGCCAGGATCTGGCCCTGTTGTGGAACGATTTTCTGGCCCATATGGATTTTCTGACGGATGAAGGGTTTCTCACCCGGGACGGCCGCCTGACTGAAGACGGGCTGTGGACATCCAAACTGCGCATGGACGTGCCTCTGCTGGTGGCCCAGGCCATCCGCCTCAACCTGCTGCCGGACCAGGACCCGGCCCTGCTGGCGGCAATCATGGCTTCTTTTATCAACGAAAAAGAGTTCAAGGATGACCCGCTGTATGAAGGGGTGTTGCCCAAACGGCTGAAAACCAGCTTTCTGGACATCCGCAAAGGATTGAAGCCCTTTGCCCTGAAATTGTTGTCCAGCGGATTTTCCGCGCCCAATCTCTTTATCCAGCCGACATTTCTCATGTATGGTTGGGCCCATGATACCTCTTGGGAAGAGCTGATGACCGGGTCTGATTACGCGGAAGGGGATTTTGCCCGGCTGATTTTGCGCACCGCGGAAAACCTGCGCCAAATCGCCAGAATTGGAGACAGCTTTCCCATCGTGGCCAGAACTGCTGCTGAAGCGGTGGACCTGATCCTTAAGGAACCGGTGATCAGCCATTACCATTGATTTCTGCCCGGATATCCATTCCTCTGCACGCCCAGAGCAAACGGGCAAAAAAACATCACGGAAATTTTGATGTGAAAAAACTTGACAATCCTTTAAATTGTTTCATGCTCCGTCTTGCCTGGCAGGGCATGGCTGTTACTAAAAAAAATATTGCTGTCAAGGAGACTGTATGACCGAAGATACCAAAAAAGTGATCTATTCCATGATCCATGTGAGCAAATTCCATGGCAAACGCCAGGTGCTCAAAGATATTTCCCTGTCCTATTTCTACGGGGCCAAGATCGGGGTTTTGGGCCTCAACGGCTCGGGCAAAAGCTCGCTGCTCAGAATCATGGCCGGCAGAGACACGGAATTCACCGGTGAAACCATTTTATCCAAAGGATATACCGTCGGATTTCTGGAGCAAGAACCTTTGGTGGATTCGACCAAAACCGTCCGGGAAGTGGTGGAGGAAGGAGTTCAGGACACCGTGGACCTTTTGGCGGAATATGAAAAAATTTCCGAACAGTTTGCCGAGCCCATGCCTGAAGAGGAGATGGACCGGCTCATCGACCGTCAGGGAAAGGTTCAGGAACAGCTGGATCACCTGGATGCCTGGGACCTGGACGCCCGGTTGAAAATGGCCATGGATGCCCTGCGGTGTCCGCCCGGAGATATCCAAGTCAACGTCATTTCCGGCGGGGAGAAACGCCGGGTGGCTCTGTGCCGGCTGCTTTTATCCAAGCCGGACATCCTGCTGCTGGACGAGCCCACCAACCATTTGGATGCAGAATCCGTGGCCTGGCTGGAACAGCACCTGAACCAGTACGAAGGCACCATCATCGCAGTGACCCATGACCGGTATTTCCTGGACAACGTGGCCGGCTGGATCCTGGAACTGGACCGGGGCGAAGGCATTCCATGGAAAGGCAATTACTCCTCCTGGCTGGAGCAGAAACAGAAACGCCTGGCCATCGAGCAGAAAGGCGAAAGCAAACGCCAGAAAACCCTGGAAAGGGAGCTGGAATGGATCAACCTGTCTCCCAAGGGCCGGCGGTCCAAATCCAAGGCCCGGATCAAGGCCTATGAAGACTTGCTCAAAAAAGATGCCGGTGAACAGGAAAAGGAGATGGAAATTTTCATTCCCCCCGGCCCTCGGCTCGGGGACAAGGTGATTGTGGCAGACCATGTCACCAAAGCGTTTGAGGACAAGTTGCTGGTGGAAGACATGAACTTCGTCATTCCGCCGGGTGCCATTGTCGGTGTGATCGGCCCCAACGGGGCAGGCAAGACCACGTTGTTCAACATGATCACCGGCAAAGAAACTCCGGATGCCGGCAAAATCGAGCTGGGTCAGAGCGTGAAGCTGGCATATGTGGACCAGGAACGGACGTCTCTGGACCCGGACAAGACCATTTATGAAACCATCTCCGGCGGCAGTGACACATTGATCATAAGCGGAAGGCAGCTCAATGCCCGGGCCTATGTAGGCAAATTTAACTTTTCCGGCACGGACCAGCAGAAAAAGGTGGCGGACCTGTCCGGCGGGGAACGCAACCGGGTACACATGGCCTGCATGCTCCAGCAGGAAGCCAATGTGCTGCTGCTGGATGAACCCACCAACGACCTGGATGTCAATACCATGCGGGCTCTGGAGGAAGCATTGGAAAATTTTGCGGGATGTGCCGTGATCATCAGCCACGACCGGTGGTTTCTGGACCGTGTCGCCACCCATATCCTGGCCTTTGAAGGGGACAGCACCACCGTGATGTTTGACGGGGCCTACTCCGATTATGAAAAAGACCGCAAAAAACGTCTGGGCATCAAGGCGGACGTACCCACCCGGATCAAATACCGCCAACTGACCCGATAGATGCCTGATTAACACCCATGAAACTCCCCGGACCGGCCGCCCACCCTTTGTTCGTGATCCACAGCGCTGTGCTGTTGTTCGGCTTGTCCGGGCTGTTCGCCAAATTTATCAATGCCAGTCCTTTGTATATTGTTCTGGGCAGGACACTGTTTGCGGCCATGACCCTGAGTCTGTATGCCCGGCTGATTTCCGGGACAAAACTTTCTGCCGTTCCGGGCCATGCCACCGGCCTGTTCATCTTGCAGGGCGGTTTGCTGGCGGTGCACTGGTATTTTTTCTTTCTGTCGATCCAGATTTCCAGCGTGGCTGTGGGTTTGGTGACCTTTTCCACCTTTCCCTTGTTTGTCACGTTCATGGAACCCCTGGTATTCAAGGAGCCTCTGGACCGGCGGGACATCGCCACAGCCATTGTGGTATTTTTCGGCATCTGCTTGGTCATCCCGGAACCCGATCTGACCAACCAGACCACATTAGGAGGATTTTTCGGGATACTGTCCGGCCTGACCTTTGCCATTCTGGCCCTGGTAAACCGCAGAAATGTGCGCCTGTCCGACCCGGTGGCCGTGGCCTTCTATCAGAATCTGTTCGCGGCACTGTGCCTGGTGATTCCCGTCATCCTGATCCGGCCCAGGGAATTGGTCACTGTCTCTGATCTGCCGGCCCTGGTTTTTCTGGGGGTGGTGTGCACGGCCCTGTCCCACACCTTGTTCATTAGCTCCCTCAAAAAAATCCGGGCCCAGACCGCCTCGGTGATCACCGGGCTGGAACCGGTGTACGGCATTGTGCTGGCATTTTTCCTGTTGAAAGAGATTCCGGCCCTGTCCACCCTGGCCGGAGGGGGTATCATCATCGGTGCCTCCATTGCAGCCGGATATCTGGCATCGCCAAAAACTTACCCCTCCCAAAAAAACAACAAGGGGCAAAAATGAAAAAACTGGAACAAGGCACATTTCTGGCCATGCTCATCCTGGTGACGGCCCTGTTTTTCTTTCTGCTCAAACCTTTTTTCGGCGCCGTTTTCTGGGCCTGTGTTATCGGGCTAGTGTTTGCACCGCTTTATCAGCGGTTTTTGAAATTATGGAAAAACCGTGCCACCCTTGCAGCACTGTCCACCCTGGTGGTGGTCATCACGATCTGCGTGATTCCGGCCCTGTTTGTGACAGCCTCTTTTTTTCAGGAAGGGGCCGCCCTTTATCAGCGCCTGCAAAACGGTGACATCAATATCGGAGAGCGAATCGAACTGATCCGCCAGGCCGTTCCGGCTATCCAGAGCCTCATGGACCGGTTCAACCTGGACCTGGCCACCTTTAAAACCCAGCTGTCCAAGGCCGCCATCACGGTCAGCCAGTTCATCGCTCAGAATGCGATGCAGTTCGGCCAGAATGCGGCCCAATGGTTTTCAGCTTAGGACTGATGCTGTATCTGGCCTTTTTCATGCTCAAAGACGGGATCGGACTGGTGGACCTGCTGGTCCGGGCCCTGCCTCTGGGAGATGAACGGGAACACCTGCTGTTTTCCAAATTTGCAGAAGTCACTCGGGCCACGGTCAAGGGCAATCTGGTGGTGGCTGTGGCCCAGGGCAGCCTGGGAGGCATCATCTTCTGGATCCTTGGAATTCCGGCGCCGTTTCTGTGGGGGGTGATCATGACATTACTGTCATTGGTTCCCATGGTGGGGGCCGGGCTGGTATGGGCTCCGGTGGCGGTTTATCTTTTTGCAACCGGCAGCTGGATCCAGGGCCTGGTGCTCACGGGATTCGGGGTCGGAGTGATCGGCTTGGTGGATAATTTCTTGCGGCCCGTCTTAGTGGGCCGGGACACCAAACTGCCGGATTACCTGGTGCTGCTGTCCACATTGGGAGGGGTTGCTCTGTTCGGCATCAACGGTTTTGTGATCGGTCCTCTGCTGGCGGCCTGTTTGTGGCTTTCTGGCAGATCTTCATCCGGGATTTCAATACCCCTGAAGAGACAAAATGACCTGCAGCCAAACCGTCTCGATATTATCTGATATACACCAGGCCCGGCAGCCAGGTGGCGATGGACGGCCACAGGGCCACGATGAACAGCCCCAAAAGCTGGAGCAGGACGAACGGAACGATACCCCGGTATATATGACCGGTTTTGATCTGGGGCGGGGTCACCGCCTTGAGATAAAAAAGGGAAAAACCAAATGGCGGGGTCATGAAAGAAGTCTGCAGGTTAATGGCCAGAAGCACGCAGATCCATAAAGGATCAAACCCGAAATCATCCACCAGGATCGGGACCAGCACGGGCACATGGATGAAAATGATCTCGATAAAATCCAGGACGAATCCGATCAGAAAAATCACGCCCATGACAATGAGCAGCACCACCCATTTGTTATGGGCATGGGCGATATCCATGAGAAAACCGCGGATCAGTTCATCCCCGTACAATTCCCGGAAAGTGAGGCCAAAGGCGTTGGCCCCCACCAGAATGATGAACACCATGCTTGTGAGCCGGGTGGTGGTGCGGGACACTTCTTTGAGAATGCCCAGGTTGAACCGCCGGTTCCAAATTGCCAGGGCCACCGCTCCCACACATCCCACGGATGCCGCTTCCGTGGGAGAGGCAATGCCCGCAAAAATGGACCCCAGCACCGCCGTGATCAGCACCAGGGGCGGCACCAGGGCCCGCATGGTTTTTTCCACAACTGGCGGGCATCCGGTATCTGACCATCCGCCAGGGTGATAACCGGCGCCATGTCCGGTTTGATCAATGCGGCAATAAAAATATAGACCATGTACAGCAGCACCAGCAGCAGACCGGGTATCAGCGCCGCCATAAACAGGTCTCCCACCGGGATCTGGACAATGGTGGCCAGCAGCACCAGCACAATGGAGGGCGGGATGATCTGTCCCAGGGTGCCGGAGGCGGCCACCGTGCCCGTGGACAGCTCCGGCCGGTAACCGTGCCGCAGCATGGTGGGTACGGCCAGCAGACCCATGGTCACCACGGTGGCTCCGACAATCCCGGTGGATGCTCCGAGCAGAGCGCCCACCACCACCGCACTGATGGCCAGCCCGCCCCGGATGCGGTGAAACACCAGTCCCATGGTTTCGAGCAGCTCCTCAGCCAGGCCGGATTTTTCCAGGGTCACTCCCATGAACACAAACAGCGGCACCGCGATCAGAACCACATTATTGATAGCTCCCCATATACGCATGGGCAACAGTTCAAAATACCCCCATCCCCCGCCGATCCATCCGAAACACATGGCCGTGCCGATCAGGGTGAAGGTGACGGGGAAGCCTGCCATCAACAGAAACGTCAGTGCCAGGAACATCCATCCGGCCAGGTATTCAGATCCCATTACCAGTTGTCCTTTTCTTCGTCAAGACGTCGCGGGTTCAATAGAACACCCAGATTCCGGATAAACATGGACACGCCTTGAAACAGAAGCAGCACAAATCCCAGGGGCACACAGGATTTAATGATGAAACGGAACGGAATGCCGCCGGGATCCGGGCTGCCCTCCAGAAAGACAAACGATTCCCAGGCAAACTCAAATGAGGTGTGAATGATAAGCAATGCCCCGGGAAACAGGAAAAATATGCACCCCAACACATTGATCCACGCCTGACCCCGGTCCGACAGCCGCTGATATACCACATCCACCCGAACATGCTGATCATACAGCAGGGTGTAGCCGGCCCCCATCAGAAAAACGAATCCGAACAGATGCCACTCCAGTTCCTGGGTAAACACAAAACTGGTGTTGGCGACATACCGCATGACCACATCAATGAAAACAACCGCCACCAGAAGCACCACAACCCAGGAGACCAGGCGGCCGATCCACTCATTGAAGACGTCAATTTTGGCGGCGATTGTTTCAAAAAAAGGGCCGATTCCCATAGATGCTTATCCCTTCAGCGGATATCGGTCGGCCAGTATCTCATAATAGGGCTTTTCGGAAATTTCACCCCAGGGACCGATCTGTTTCTGAAATTTTTGGAAGCTGTCATTGACCTTTTTGGCCATGGGATCGGAGGCGGCGATTTCGGCAACGGCGTCCTTTGCATGGGATTTCAGCTCAGCCAGCACCACGTCCGGCAACCGGACCACATCCACCTTATGCACATTGATCAGTTCATCCAACGCCTGACCGTTTCCGGCATTGAATCCCTGGGTGGTCCAGTTGCTTGCCTGGGCACAGGCCGCATCCAGAATGGCCTGAAAATCTTTGGGCAGCTCTTCATAGGCTTTTTTGTTGAATACGAATTCCACAAAAGGACCGGTTTCATGCCAGCCCGGATAATAATAATATTTGGCGACCTTGTAAAATCCCATAAGCTTATCGTGAAGCGGGCCGATCCATTCGGTGGCATCAATGACACCACGTTCCAGGTTCGTGAAAATCTCACTGGCCGGACAGAGAATCACCGTGGCTCCCATTTTGGCCATCACTTTACCGCCCAGCCCGGGAATCCGCATTTTCAGCCCCTTGAAATCCTCGGCAGTTTCGATTTTCTTGTTGAACCATCCTGCCATCTGGGGCCCGGTACTGCCTCCCGGACGGGGGAATGACGCCAAAAGGCGCATAGGTTTCTTCCCACAGCTCAAGTCCGCCGCCGAATTCATACCAGCGGCCATACCGGCCGCATTGAGACCGAAAGGAACCGCTGCAAACCACTGGGCTGCCGGGGCCTTGCCCGCCTGGTAGTAGGCGACACCAGAGCCTGCCTGAACCGTTGTCCCTTTCTGAACGGCATCAAATGTCTGCAAAGGCGGAACCAGTTCGCCTCCGGCAAACACCTTGATCCTAAACTGTCCGTCACTCATGATCTCCACTTTTTTTGCCAGAAGTTCTGCCGCATCCTGGAGATATGGCAGTTTCGGGGGCCAAGTCGTCACCATTTTCCATTGGATCTGTTTTTTGGCATGCACGGCCGGGGCCTGCACCAGACTTCCTGCAGTGACAGCTGCAACACTGCCAATCGCAGCCTTTTGTAAAAACTGTCTTCGTTCCATAACGTCTCCTTCCATTGATGGATAATTGAACAGCGGTCTGATTTTTCAACTGAACAGCTCGTCATGTTTTTGCGCAACCTTCATATCGCAAATAATTTGGTATAGTAAACCGGTTTATACAAGTCAACAGGTTATTTTTCCCTGTTTTCCATACTGAAGCAGCCCGGTTTCATGAAATCACTGTCATAAAAAAATTTTCATTGAACTAGTGCAAACGTTCATGGTAATATTAAATAAGTTGCTAACACTTAAAAAGAAGGTTGCAGATATCATGAAAAAAATATGTCAGATCGGTTGCATCTTTGTTCTAATTGCTGGATTGTTTTCCTGTGCCACCACCCAGACCCAGCAGGGCCGCGGTACAGCGGTAGGTGCCGGGGTCGGGGCCGGGGTCGGTGCGGCACTGGGACAGGTTATTGGCGGAGACACGGAATCCACCCTGATCGGGGCCGGAATCGGCGCAGCACTGGGTGGCATTGCCGGCAACCAGGTGGGGCGCTATATGGATCAACAGGAACAGGACCTGCGCACTGCCGTGGGTGCTTCGGAATCTGCCAGCATCGCCAGAGATCAGGATATCCTGAGGGCCACGTTCAAGGGCGAGGCCTTTTTCGACTATGACTCCAATGAATTGAAACCTGGGGCATATCCGGAATTGAGACGGATCGCCGATATCCTGAACAAATATCCTCAGACCTATATCGAGGTCGGCGGCCATACAGATTCCCGTGGTTCGGATGACTACAACCAGATGCTTTCGGAGAAACGGGCCGAATCCGTCAAGACCGCCTTAATTAACAATGGCGTGATGGCCCAGCGGATCAAGGCGGTGGGGTATGGGGAAACCCGCCCCATATCTTCGGACCATGCCATGAACCGCCGGGTTGAAATCATCATTGCCCCCATCCGGGAAGGATAGTCACCACCGGCTGGTCAAGGAAGTCAATACCGTCCCAGCACCCTGAAGGTTTCTGTCTTCTCCTTCAGGCGGGCCGTCATGGCAGCCATGCCCGGATGAAGAATATCCGCTTCCAGATCGGCATAAAACATGTATTCCCAGGCTTACCGTGGATGGGCCGGGATTCGAGTTTCACCAGGTTGATGTCATGATCGCTGAAAATTTTCATGACTTCGAACAGGGCTCCGGGTTTGTTGCCGGTGGAAAAGATCACCGATGTTTTGGCCACTTTTTTCCGGCCTTTGTACTCTCTGGCGATCACGGCAAACCGGGTATAATTACGGGGGTCGTCCTCAATGGACTCATCCAGGATCTGCATGTCAAATATCTGTGCCGCCATGGTGGATGCAATGGCGGCAAGCCCTGGATCATCTGACTCCTTCACCAGTTTGACCGCCTGGGAAGTCGCGGCCACCGGTACACGTTCCATCCAGGGATACTGATCCAGATAGTTGGAACACTGGGCCAGGGCCGGAGGGGGTGCCAGGACCTGCTTGATGTTGTCCTTTACCACCCCTTTGTGAGCGATCAGGGCATGCTGAATCCGGATCACGATCTCACCGATGATTTTTAGGTCATAATCCTGGAGCAGGTCAAAATTTTCGTGGATGGAGCCGGATAACGAATTTTCCAGCGGGATCACCCCATATTCGGACCGGCCTGCGGCCACGGCTTCAAAAATGTCCCTGAACCCCTTCATGGGAACCGGGGAGATATCATCGCCGAAATAGGCCAGGGCTGCCTTATGGCTGTATGCTCCGAACTCGCCGATAAATGCGGCTGTTTTGACGGCGTTTTCATCCAGATCCTGGATCAGTTCCGTTTTTTTCAGATAATCAAAATCAAGCTGCTTGCCCACCACCGGTGCAATGGTGTAGATGTCGCGCATCAGTTTGCCGAACTGATGCGGAAACAGGCTCTGGGGGCCGTCAGACAGTGCATTGTCCGGATCATGGTGCACCTCGATCATCAGGCGTCCGCCCCGGCTGCTACCGCGGCTCTGGCCATGGGGCTGACCTTTTCCCGGATCCCGGTGGCATGGCTGGGGTCGATGACAATGGGCAGGTGGGTGAGCTGCCTGAGCACCGGGATGGCGGACAGGTCCAGGGTGTTACGGGTATACGGTTCAAAGGTGCGGATGCCCCGCTCGCACAGGATAATATCGGTGTTGCCACCGGCAGCAATGTATTCAGCCGACATGAGCCACTCTTGGATAGTGGCGGCCAGTCCTCTTTTGAGCACTACGGGTTTTCGCATTTTTCCCGCGCATTTGAGCAGCTCGAAGTTCTGCATATTCCGGGCACCGATCTGGACCGCGTCCACATATTTCTCCATCAACGGCGCCTGAGAGGGAGAGGTCATCTCCGTGACCACACCCAGGCCGGTCTCTTCCCGGACCTTAGCCAGAATTTTTAAGCCTTCCTTCTCCAGCCCCTGGAACGAATAAGGGGAAGAACGGGGTTTATACGCCCCGCCCCGGAAAAGCACGGCCCCATATCGTTTCACCTGCTTTGCGATGGTCATGGCCTGATCCAGGCTTTCCACGGCACAAGGGCCGGCAATCACCACAATGCGGTCGCCTCCCACTACTACGTTGTTGATGGTCACCCGGGTGGATTCGGTTTTGAATTCCCGGCTCACCAGTTTATGGGCCGTGGATACAGGCAGCACCTGAGCAACGCCCGGCTCTTCCCGGTAGTCCTCCGGCTTTCTGGTGCCTTTTTTGACAATTCCGATCACCTGTTGACCGGCATCCGTGATTCTGCAGGTGACACAACCATCCTGTGCCAACAAGGTCTGAATACCGTTGTCCTGATCCGGAGTGATCTGTTTGTCCAGAACAAGTTTCATGTTTTTTTCTCCTTGTAGTAATGGCAGCCCTGTGAGGGGTGTTTTCTGCCTGTAAAACAAAAGGGCTTCGGATTTTTTTTCCCGAAGCCCTTGAAAAAGAAAACCCCGGGTGGCTCATTGTGTCCACCCGGGGCTTTATCGTCTCAATTATTTATAAAGCATTACACCGGATGAACGCTCCTAAAGAAAAAGAAGCGTCCAAAAGAAAATACAAACTGATTGGTCCTATGCTGCATTGATTTATCGCCAATTATTATTGTCTGTCATTATGAGCGTGTGTACATGGCATTTGACTGTTTGTCAATAGAAAAAATGACGATTTTTCATCAGGCTTGCTGTCATTTAATTCGATACGGGGTAATATGTTTCCGCGCACTCCTGGCAGATACCCCGCCTGAGTTTGGCCCCGGAATGATCCCGGGTCCGCTCCTTCACCCGCTGTTCGGTTCCCCGTTGGCCTGGTTTATTCGGATCTGATGCTTTGTAAGGGCGACAGACATGACTTTCATGTGCCGGGCCTCCCCTGTTGACATGACAACGGTATGATCCGACCCTTTCATCCTGTGCAATGGCAGAGGCGGCCCGGCCGATTGTAAAGTTCTGGCGGCCACCGGACATGATTCCGAAAAGAGAATAAGCGAATCCTTTCTGAAGGAATAGATAACTGCCTAATCAAGCCGTTTTTCGAAATATGGTGATAAAAGCCGTTCAATCTCTGATGAACCCAGAAAAATACATATTAATAGGGATTGAAATTATCCTTCAATATATTACGATGGTAAGGATTTTGATGTCTTCATTAATGGGCGTAGCAATGGCTGTTTGACCCATTGACATCGGAATCTTAACTAACATGGAAATCGACCTGATCTGACTATGCCATCATTCACCCCTGATGTTTCCATATGACAGATTATTCCAGCAGGAATTGAGTTCATGGTATTTGTTTCTACATAAATTATCCGAAAGCTTGACGTGACACAAAAATCAAAACCCGATCTCAGCCTGATTGTTGCAGATGATCACCCCATCATCAGGCGATACCTGAAAAAGCCTTCAAGGATTATTTTGGCATAGAACAAATTATCGAAACCAATGACGGTTCCGCACTTTTGGAATCTCTCAATCAAACGGTTCCGGATCTAGCGATTATTGATCTGGAAATGCCCAAGATCAATGGGTATGATGCCATCCTGAAAATTCATACCATGTATCCGGAAATTAAAACCATCATATTCAGCGGTTTTTTGACCCCGGAAACCCAGAAACGGGTGATTCATTTGGGGGCTCATTCAACCATCAGCAAAAACGAAACGCATGAAACCATTATTGATGCTTTTCGAACCATCATCAACGGCAACCGTTACCATTCGGATGTCAGTTCCGGCATTGATCAAAAAAAGTTTGATTATTTTCAGGAAGACACACTGACTGTCAGAGAAAATGAAATCGTCGATTTGATTGTCAAAGGGTATTCCAGCAAGAAAATTGCCGATCTTCTCGGCATTTCCAAATGGACTGTCGACAGACACAGGGCCAACATCCGCAAAAACTGGGCATCAACAATGTCGTGGAACTGGTTCGTTTCGCCATGGAAACCGATGGAAAACCAACCATGAGTAACACCCATCTGAAACGTATTCTGGTTGTCGATGATGAAGAAGCGATATTGAAATTATTAACCAAAGTGTTGTCACGGAATGGATACCGCATTGACACCGCCGGCAATGGGGAAGAGGCCATCGAAAAAATCAAGGAGTGCCGATACGATTGTGTGCTTACCGATTTTGTGATGCCCGGGCTCTCAGGCAGCGACGTGGCAGCCATGGCCAAAGCCCTTTATGGGGAGTGCGTGCCGGTCATTGGCATGTCAGGGACCCCATGGCTGCTTGATTGCAACGTGTTTGACGTCACTGTGGAAAAGCCCGCCAGTATCATGGAACTGACGCTTACCATCAAAAAAATGGTTTCTTAACATTTTTTTTCATGTCTTCCCGCCAGACTCTGAAACCGCGTCCCCCGATACATGCAATCACCTCATACCTGAGATCATCGATATTTCGGCCGGAAAGGCTCAATTCGCCAAGATGCTGAATACGGGTCCCCCTGTCCCAGGCTGTTCCGTCATCCCTGGTAGTCATCCGGAACGAACCGGGACTCAATGGCTTTCCATCCGGTTTCCGCCTCGTTTATTTTCTCAAGACCTTCAAAATCCGACTTTTTGAAACACCAGCTGTCATGAGATGGTTTGCACGCCCTGGAATAGTATTCCATGGCAAACATCCGGTGACATCAACCCCCATATTTATTCTTCATCTATAAAAAATGGGCTCCCAAAAAGACCTTTCAATTCTCACCTTCGTGTTCTTCGTGGTTAAATCAAGCGGCTTTCATTCCTTTATCACCGGTGCCAGCCTCCGATCAGGTGCAGGTGCAGGTGAAAAATCACCTGGCCTCCGCCCCGTTCCACATTGAACAGCAGTTTGTATCCGGAACGGTCCACACCTTGCTCCCCGGCCATTTTCGCAGCCAGATGAAACAGCCCTCCCACCAGAGACCGGTGGGAAGGCTCCAGGTCGTTGATGCTGCGGATATGGGCTCTGGGCACCAGCAGCAGATGCACCGGGGCTGCCGGTTTGATATCCTTGAACACCACATAGGTTTCGTCTTCATACAGAAACCGGGTGTCGGTCTGTTTGCTGACAATTTTACAGAAGAGACAGTCATCAGGCATGGGTTCCTCCTTAGCTGGATCAATGGTCTGTTTCGGACGGTCAACGATTCCGGTCACCGGCTGCTGCAGGCAATTTTGTCCATCAGGCGCGTCATGGCTTTTGTGGCCCCGGTTTCAAGAAAAATATCGGTCACCTGGCGGGTATAGTCTGAAGGCACCGGGTTAATTTCAATGATGACGGCCCCGTTGGATTTGGCGGCTGACGGAATCAGGTTGGCCGGGGCCACGGTGCCGGTGGTGCCGATGAGAATGAAGCAGTCCGCCTGCCGGGTTTCCTCAAGGGACAGGGATCCGGCCGGTTCCGGAATGGATTCTCCGAAAAAAGTCACATCCGGCTTCAAAATTCCGCCGCAATGGGCGCAGACAGGGGGCAGCCGGTCCAGGCTGATCTCTGAGATAAAATACCGTCGTCTGCAGGACAAGCACACCAATCGTTTGAGAGATCCGTGAAACTCATGCACCATCCGGGAACCGGCATCATAATGCAGGTTATCAACATTCTGGGTGATCACGCTTTTCACCATCCCGTCCGCTTCCAGCTGGGCCAGGGCCGTATGGGCCTTGTTGGGCATCACCTTTCCGAACAGGTCATAGAAAATCTCTCTGATCACCTGCCAGGATTCTTTTGTGTGCCGGTGAAAATAACGGATATCAAAGCTGTCCGGATCATACTTGTTCCACAGGCCGTTTTCACCCCGAAAAGGAGGGATTCCGCTTTCAACGGAAATGCCGGCCCCGGTGAACGCCACGCACCGCCGGGCATTTACAATGATCTCTGCTGCTTTTTCATACATGTCCGTCCGTTTCATATCAGATCCATCACCTCAAATGAATTGGACCACATTTCCAGGATCAGCAGTTTGTTGCGAAGGATATCCCCTCTGTTCAGCAGGACTTTGACACATTCCGATGCCTGGAGGGCCGAAACCATCAACGCGCAATAGGAGATGTTGCCGGTACGGGATTCGATGCCTTTGGCCGGCAGGTGTTCTTTTTTTCCATAAATGAGTTCATATCCTTTATCTTCCGGAAAAATCACGGTCACCTGGCCGCTCACCCCGGCAATGGCTCCGGCCACCAGGGGAATCCGCGCTTTTCTGGCCGCCGCCTGAAGCAGGAACCGGGTGTGGATGGAATCCAGACAGTCCACCACCAGATCATCGTTTTTGATCAAATCATACAAGGAGCCCTCATCAGCATACTGGTGAACCGCCGTGACCTGCACCGAGGAATTGACCGCCGTGATCCTTTTTCCAGCGGCCAAGGCCTTGGATGTTCCCACAAGGTCTTCGGTGCACAACAGCTGCCGGTTCAGGTTGCTGGGCTCAAACACATCCCCGTCGATCAGTGTCAGGTGGCCCACTCCGGTCCGGGCCAGCATTTCACTGACACCGCCCCCAAGGCCTCCTAAACCCAGCACTGCCACCCGGGAAGATGCCAGGGTGGCCTGATGTGCCCGGGTCAGGGTATCAAAATTCCGGTCATATCTTTCCGATCCAATGGTCATGACGATCATCCTCCTCCCACCGGCGGAAACAGTCCCAGCCGGTCTCCGGGTTCAAGCACATAGGTTTGATCCTGTTTTCTGCCGTTCACAAAAATCAGTTTCACGGCATCCGGCGGCAATTGAAGGCCCTGGATGATATTTCCCACAGTCGCGCCCGCCTGAATCTGAAACTGGTCTGCGTTCTCAGGCAGATAAGGCGCCAGGGTGGCAAACAGTTTGAGAGTGATGAGAATCTTTGCCAAAACGTGCCCCTTTCCTTTCTGGATATTTCCGATTGAATGCTGTATGTTATGCCACAAATGCGTTTTTTTGTATAGCCTAAAGGAAGTTGTTTATGACCGACCAGAACCCGTCGATGCACCTGACCGTAGAGGAAACCGCCCAGAACCTTGCCGCGTTTGCCGTTGACCGGACCGACCTGAAAACCATCCTTCACTCTTTGCCCCCGGAATCCGGCCCGAACCGGGTCACACTGGAATACGAACTGGGTATGTTGAAAATTCTCACCGTGGGTTGGGGGATCTCTTTTTTCATGCCTGTCAGCGACAAAAACAAACCGCTCTTGTCTGAAGCGTTCTGGCAGATGATCCAGGAGTCTCTCGAAATATTTCCACACTTACGGAAACCACGACCGGTCAGCCCGTTGATTATTTCAAGATCCTCAAGGAACGGCTGAACGCCTATGTCGAACAGATGAAAAACACATCCGACGACACCATTGATCCATCCGCCGTCATGGGACCGGCGTTTGCCAGGGCCTGCGGACTTGCTGACAATCCCATGGCCATGCTCACCGGATCCAAAATGTTTGCCCTGACCCTGGGAGGGGTCAAGGAATACCTGGCAGCCGTCATCATCAAGCCGGTCACTCCCAGAAAAGCCTGACACCTGCAAGGAATACTGATGAATTCGAACCGATTCCGTTCAGACCGGATCACACCGTCCCGGATGCTGAAACTATCATCGCCGCCAATGTTGTTCTGTTTGTCATCAGCCTCATTTTCACCGGCCGCGCCATACACACCGGGTTCAATCCCTTCAGCGCCCTGAGTCCGTCCACGGACGCGCTCATGTTTCTGGGAGCATCCGGAAAAATCCCTATCCAGGCATTTCAGGCATGGGAATCATTGATTACCGCCAACTGGCTTCATGGCAGCCTGCTGCACATCGCGTTTAACATGCTGGCCCTAAAGACCGTGGCTCCCCTGGCCATGGCCGAGTATGGGGTCTTTCGGATGTTTACCATCTACACCTTTTCCGGGGCTCTCGGATTTTTGCTGTCTGTGATGGGAAACGTGCCTCTGACCATCGGAGCTTCCTCGGGGCTGTGCGGACTCATCGGCGCGCTGCTGTATTTCGGCAGATCCAGGGGTGGCCCCTGGGGACAGCGGATCTATCAACAGACCTCCGGATGGATCTTCAGCCTGGTCCTGATCGGATTTCTGCTGCCCAACATCAATAACTGGGGCCATGCCGGGGGGCTTTTGGGAGGCATAGCCGCAGGATGGGTTCTGGGATATGAAGACCGAAGGGCTGAAAACCGCCTGGACCAAGCCACAGCGATTTTCCTGATGGGGATCACCGCCTTTCTGCTGGCCCGGCCCGTGATCCAGGGAATGTTTCTCATATTTTTTTAAAAACCCTCTTGTGAAATTCCTCGCCCGTTTGGTCTGGTGACGTCCGGAGGGGCTTTTACATCACTCATCCGGATTCGTGTCCGCATTAATGCCTGGCATTGACCCGGAAAAGGCTTTTAAAACTCCCGGTAATTTTACACAAATTTTACATGTGCACCTTGAATTCCTGCATCTTCTCCATTATATGACCCCCTATGACATTTCATCTCCCGCATATCGCCGTGGTGTCCATGGCCGGAATTTTCCCAGGCGCTTCTGATACGGACCGGTTCATCCGCCATATTCTGGACCAAAAACAGCAGATCATTCAGGTCCCGCCGCACCGGTGGGCCGCACCACCAGAAAAAATGGTCTCGCCCTCCCCTGGGCCGGACCGGGCCGTTTCCGACCGGGCCGGCCTGATTACCGACTTTGTTTTGATCCGGCCGGACTGGATCTGGATGAACCTCTTCTGACCAGCCTGGACCCGGTTCACCATCTGGTGCTGGATGCCGGCCGGACCGCCTGCCTGAACTGTTACCTGCCGGAGGGCCTCAAACAGCGCACCGGCGTGATCCTGGCAGCCATTGCCCTTCCCACGGACACGGCATCCGCATTTTCCCGGGACCTGCTGTGCCGCCGCCATCCAAAGGCTTCAACCTTCGCGGACACGCTGGCCTGTGCCATGGTTTCGGGTCCGGCCGCATTATTGGCAAGGGCCATGAACCTGAAGGCCGGAAGCTACACCCTGGATGCGGCCTGCGCCTCTTCCCTGGTCGCCCTTAAACTGGCATGCGAGCACCTGCTGACCGGCCGGGCCGATGCCATGGTCACCGGTGGAGTCTCCCGTCCCGACTGCCTGTACACCCAGATCGGATTCACCCAGCTGGCGGCGTTGTCACCGTCCGGACGGTGCGCCCGTTCGACCGGGGGCTGACGGCCTGGTGGTGGGAGAAGGCTGCGGCATCCTGGTCCTCAAACGCCTGGAAGACGCTCTGAACTGTGGAGACACCATTCACGGAGTGATCAGGGGCTGGGGCGTGTCCAATGACATTGACGGCAATCTGGTGGCCCCGGCATCCGAGGGCCAGGTCCGGGCCATGGCTGCCGCGTATGACATGGCCGGCCTGACCCCGGCACGTCTCCAATACATGGAATGCCACGGTTCCGGCACCCCGGTGGGCGATAAGGTGGAACTGGCCAGCATCCGGGCCGTTCTGGATCGGTGCGGATGTATGGGCACACCGCTGTCCATCGGGTCGGTGAAATCCAATATCGGTCACCTGCTCACGGCCGCCGGGGCCGCCGGGATCATTAAAACGCTTCTGGCCATGAACCGGCAGACCCTGCCCCCTTCCTGCAATTTCACCGCCCTGCCAGACGGAAACCCTTTGGACGGCACCCAGGTCCAGGTTCAGTCCCGGACCGCTGACTGGGCCTCTCAAGAATCTGGAGAACCCAGACGGGCCGCCATATCCGCCTTTGGGTTCGGAGGAATCAACGCCCATATCCTGGTGGAAGAATATCCTGGGTCACGGTCATATCCGGTCACATCTGGCACCTTACCGTTGCCGACGTCCAACACAGCGTCTGCCCGGCCAAAAAACCCGGACATGTTCGCCATCGTGGGCATGGAAGTTCTGACCGGTGACTGCGCAGATCTGAATCAGTTCACGGACAGGATCCTGGGCCGGGCCCCCCAGGCGTTGAAACCGGCCGTAACCCGATGGCGGCGGACCGATCACCTGTGTTCCTATCAAACCGGGGTCAAGGCCGGATTTTTGGACACCCTGTCTGTGGCCATGGACGAATTCCATATACCCCCGGTTCAGATTCCGGACATCCTTCCCCAGCACCTGGTGCTCCTCAAAGCAGTCAAAGGAGCGCTGGCCGATGCCGGGATCTCTTCCCGGCCCGCACAGCGGGAAAGCCTGCGAACCCGGGCCGGGTGTGCCGTGGGCATTGATTTTGACTTCGGAGCCGCAGATTTTTCCCTGCGGTGGTATGCCCATGGCCTGGATGACGCCCGGCAGGATCAGCTGTCCCCCCCATTGACATTCAACCGCACGTTAGGCGCTTTGGGAGGCATTGCCGCCTCCCGGGTGGCCCGGGAATTCAAGCTGGGCGGCCCCTGTTTCACGGTATCTGCAGATGCCGCGTCCGGCATGAAAGCCCTGGAAGTGGGAACCCGGTCCCTGGCCGCCGGAGAAACCGATTGGTTCATCTGCGCCAGTGTAGACATGGCTGGCGATATCCGGTCCTTCTGCCTGAACCAGACCCACCTGCCTGCCGATGGCGCTCCGCCGGCGGAAGGGGCCGCTGCCATGGTAATCAAACGGCTGGCAGATGCCAAAAAAGACAACGACCGGATTTATGCGGTGATCGAAGGGGTGTCCGGCGGCAGCGGCGAATCTGTGGCCCCGGATCACGATCTGACCGAATCTTTGTATCCGGCTTTTCTGGACCAATGTTTGGAACAGGCCGGCATATCGTTTTCAGATCTGTCGTTTTTTAATACCCATTCCGGAGGATATGGTCATCTGGCTGAGGTTGAAGCCCATGCCCTGGCCCGTTATCTGCCAGAGGACGGCCCCCCTTCATGCATTTTAGGATGGACCGCCGGCACCGCCGGAGACACCCGTGGGGTTTCCGGTCTGATTTCCGTGATTCATACGGCCCTGTGCCTGAATCATCGCACGTTGTCAGGATTTCTGCCCGGTCCCGGGTTTCATGCCTTAAAACAAAGCGGGGTGGTGATGCCGGACATCCCTGTGCCATGGCCGGAAACGTCTGCCGATAAACATCTGGCAGCTACTACCGCCATTACACGGGACGGGTGTGCCGGTTTCTGTCTGCTTGGATCAGCCCCGGATGCAGGGGCCACACCCACACTTTCAGAGACCCGCCTCCATCCATCAAAACCTGCCGCCGGGCCAGATAATATCACCGTTTTCACCACCCGGCCCCCCATCCCTGGCGACCTGCTCGCGATTTTGAACCCGCATCCGTCCCCGGGCCAATTCACACGTGATTGTAACCCTGAGTGGTTGAACCTGGAGAATCTGACAACTGTATCTGGCCTCAATGCCCGGGCCCATGAAAAATTCCTGTCTTTGTCTCAAACCAACATGGATCTTCTGCAAACCCAGTTTGCCGCCCTGACCCGGGCCGCCGGCGTTGCAATCCTGGAAATCCGTTCCGGTCGACCGTTCCGTGAAAGCGAAGCACTGCCAGCGGCAACCACTTCCCCGGCGTTCACCCGGAACCAGTGCATGGAATTTGCCGTCGGCCGTGCCGGCCGGGTCCTGGGACCGGAATTTGATATCATCGACACCTACCCGGTGCGGGTGAGGCTGCCGGATGCCCCACTGATGCTGGTGGACCGGATCATGGCCATTGATGGAACGCCCTGTTCCCTGGGACCAGGGAAAATCATTACCCAGCATGATGTGGTACCCGGCGCCTGGTACCTGGACGGTGGTGCGGCACCGGTGTCCATTTCCATCGAGGCGGGCCAGGCAGACCTGTTTTTATGTTCGTATCTGGGCATTGATCATGTGGTCCAGGGACGTCGCAGATACCGGCTTCTGGATGCCAAAGTTACCTTTCACCGGCCATTGCCAATCCCCGGAGAAACCATTGAATACCACATCTGCATCGACCGGTTTCTGAGGCAGGGAGAGGTGATTCTGTTCTTTTTTCATTACAGCGGCTATATTGGGAACCGGTTGTTCATCTCCATGCGGGACGGGTGTGCCGGTTTTTTCACGGTACAGGAGGTCGAAAACTCCGGCGGGATCGTGCTCAAAAACAGGACCGGGAACCGGTCCGGTCCGATAAAAGGTCCGACATCCGGTCCGGCACCCGGCCCAAAACCCGATCCGACAGCCAGTTCAAGCCCTTGGTGCCGGTTAAGCCGGAATCATTTGACGACAACCAGGTCCGGCACCTGCGACACGGCAACCTGGCTGCCGCATTCGGCAGCGACTTTGCCGGCATCACTCTGGGCGAATCTCAACGCCTGCCCGACGAGCGCATGCACCTGATCGACCGGGTACTGTCCTTTGATCCCACAGGCGGCAGATACGGGCTGGGAACCATTGTGGCGGAAGCGGACATTCATCCGGATGCCTGGTTTCTGACCTGTCATTTCATCGATGATCCGGTCATGCCGGGCACGTTGATGTATGAATGCTGTGCCCATGCCCTGCGCATCTTTGTCCAGCGCATGGGATGGGTGACCCCGGACCCCGGTGCCCGGTTTGACGTGCTGCCGAAAAATGAAAGCGACCTTAAATGCCGGGGACCGGTCACCCCGGCCACCCAGAAAGCCAGGTATGAAATCGACATCAAACAGATGGGGTATACGCCGGACAAGGGACAGCCGTTCGTGATCGCCGACGCCCACATGTTTGCCGATGACCTGCGCATCGTTTTGTATAAAGATATGGGGATGACCCTGAACGGGGTCACCCTGAACCTTCTCAGACACGTGTGGAGCCTTCAATGAAATACACCAATGTTTATATCTCCTCATTCGGGTATGAGCTGCCCCTCATATCGTCACCACAGCCCAAATCGAGGAACGTCTCAAGCCGTTTTTCGACGTAGTGGGCTTCAAGCCCGGCCAGTTGGAAGCATTGACCGGAATTCGCGAGCGCAGATACTGGAACGAAGACCACATCCTGGCCGAACATGCGGCCATGGCCGGTCAAAGGGCCATGGACCAGGCCGGCATCGATCCGTCCGACATCGGTGCCTGGTGTTCTGCGGGGTGTGCCAGGACGGATTCGAACCAGCCACCTCCTGTCACATCGCCCACCAACTCGACATCGGACCGGATGCCCATGTCTATGATGTCAAATCCGCGTGCCTGGGCATGGTCACCGGCATGGTGCAGGTGGCCAACGAGATCCAGCTGGGCAATATCAAAGCCGGCCTGGTGGTTTCCTGTGAAACCGCCCGGCAGATCGTGGACAGCACCATCCAAGAGATCAACACCCACAAAAGCGTCGAGTTCTACAGGGAGACCGTGGCCACCATGACCGGCGGATCGGGTGCAGCTGCCGTGCTGCTCACCGATGGGACCCTGGGGGACGAAGATCTCCGCCACCACCGCCTCAGAGGCGGGGTGGTGAAAAATGCCATCCAGCATCATGATCTGTGCTACTGGCGGTTCGAGAAAAAAGGCATGCCCACCGATGCCAAGGTGATCATGCGGACCCGGGCCAACGAAGTCCTGGAAAACGGGGTAGTTCTGGCCACCCGGACCTTCCAGGCCCTGAAACAGGAGTTCGGCCTGACCGATGAACAGCCGGACAAGGTAATCGGCCATCAGGTGGGGGCTATTCATCACCAGCGGTTTTACGAGGCCTTAGGCCTGGACATGGCCAAAGATTTTTCCACATTTCCTTTTCTGGGCAATGTTGGCACAGTGTCCCTGCCCATTACTGCGGCCATTGCCGATGAACGGGGGTTCCTGCAGCCGGACGATTTTGTGGCCTTCATCGGGGTTGGCTCCGGGCTCAACTGTTATGTACTGGGGGTGGAATGGTAACCAGCCGGCGCATCAACGGCCGGGTCACCTCCACCCGGGAATTTGAAGCGGAATACCCGTTTTCCCCCCATTTTCTGAACATCAACGGCCATCTGCTCCACTACCTGGATGAAGGCGCAGGTCCCCCCGTGGTCATGGTTCACGGCAACCCCACCTGGTCGTTTTACTTCCGTCATCAGGTGACCCGGCTGTCCAAAGAATTCCGGACCCTGGTGCCGGACCATATTGGGTGCGGGTTTCCGACAAACCGTCTCCAAGCGCGTACCCCTATACCCTGGCCTCCCGGGTGGCTGACCTGGATGCCTTTCTGGCTTTCACCGTGCCGGAAGGCAAACTGAATCTCATTGTTCATGACTGGGGCGGCATGATCGGTCTGGCCTGGGCCCTGGATCATCCGGACCGGGTGAACCGAGTGGTGATCACCAACACGTCCGGATTTTTTCTGCCCAAAACCAAACGGTTCCCCTGGATGCTGTGGATAGTGAAATATCAGGACTGGTTTGCCAAGCCCGCTGTTTTGGGGTTGAACCTGTTTGCAAAAGGGGCTCTTTATCTGGGAGCATATACCCGGTTGCGGCCTGAGGCCCAAAAAGGACTCACCGCCCCATATAACAGCCCCCAAAACCGCATCGCCACACTGAAATTTGTCCAGGACATTCCCCTGACTCCGGCAGACCCCGCCTGGGAGGTGGTGGACCGGGTGGATAAAAGGATTCACCGGCTGAATCAAAACCAGGTGCTGTTTTTGTGGGGAGCAAAAGATTTTGTGTTTGACACCCGTTTTCTGGATGAATTTCTGAGAAGACTGCCGGACGGGCAATCTCATGTCTATGAAGATGCCGGCCACTATCTGTTTGAAGACAAGCCAGAACAGACCGCTGACCGGATTCACCGATTTCTGGTCTCCTGATATGTTCAACATTGGCTGTTTCGGGATGGCGCTGCATTGATTTTTTTTGGAACAACACGAAGAGCACGAAGGGATGGTTTCTTTGTGTTCATCGTTGTCTTCGTGATAACAAATAATTTGACCCCTTGGATGAATTGATTGGCCGGATCTGCCGGCGCCCCTTGAGTTCAACCTTACATGCAAAAAAGGCCCATATGACCGCTTACGCCAATATCGCCGAAAGCCTGATTAAAACCGCTCAGACAATGCCTTACAAACGGGCCGTGGTGTATCCGGCCGGCCGGGATAAAAACAACCAGGTCCTTTACAGCCACCTGACCTTCAAACAGCTGGACGTACTGTCCAGCCGTCTGGCCGCCGGCCTGGAAAGCATCGGTATCAGCCGGGGAACCCGAACCATTCTCATGGTACCGCCTGGTATGGAATTCTTCATCATTGTGTTTGCCATGTTCAAGGTGGGCGCCGTGCCCGTGGTGGTGGATCCGGGCATGGGTATCGACCGGATGGTGCAGTGCCTGCACCAGGGACGTCCCAAAGCATTCATCGGCATTGAAAAGCCCATTTGCTCAGACTGCTGAAACCCAAATATTTCAAACAAATCCGGCACTGGATCACCGTAGGCCGCCGATGGTTTTGGGGGGGGCATACCCTGCGGCAACTGCTGTCCAATGAACAGCACCCGTTCACCCCGGCCCGGACCACCCGGGACGACACCGCGGCCATCGTGTTCACCACCGGGTCCACGGGACCTGCCAAAGGCGTGGTTTACACCCATGGCAATTTCGAAGCCCAGATCCGACAAATCCAGGCCCATTTCAAGATCCAGCCCGACGAGATCGACCTGCCCACATTCCCTTTGTTCGCCCTGTTCGACCCGGCCCTGGGTATGACTGCCGTCATCCCGGACATGGACCCCACCCGGCCGGCCAAGGCAAATCCGGACAAAATCATTGAGGCGATCGAGAACCACGGGGTCACCAACATGTTTGCCTCCCCGGCCCTGCTGAACCGGGTGGGAAAACACGGTAGCGCTCACGGCATCAAACTGCCGTCTTTGCGCCGGGTCGTATCCGCCGGCGCACCGGTATCACCGGCCAATATCGAGCAGTTTTCCGCCCTGCTGTCCAAAGATGCGTTGATTCACACCCCGTACGGTGCCACGGAAGCGGTGCCGGTCATCTCCATTGCCTCGGATGAAATTCTGTCGGAAACCAGGCACCTGACCGAAAAAGGATTCGGCATGTGCATCGGCCGGCCCATTTGCGACACAAATGTCTGCCTGATCAAGATCACGGACACCCCCATCACCCAGATCAGAGACTCTTTGCTGGTGTCCGACAAACAGGTGGGGGAAATCACGGTCAAGGCCGATCTGGTCACCGAGCACTATTTCAACAACCGGGAAGCGGATCTTCAGGCCAAAATTCCGGATTCCGACGGCCGTGTCTGGCACCGCATGGGGGACCTGGGATGGAGAGATTCCAGGGACAGAATCTGGTTTTGCGGCAGAAAAAGCCACCGGGTGATCACGGAAAAAGGCACGCTGTTCACCATCCCGGTGGAAGCGATCTTCAACAACCATCCGGCGGTCTATCGCAGCGCATTGACCGGGGTGGGCCCTATGGGCAGTCAGGTGCCGGTGGTATTTGTGGAACCGTTGGAACGAATCGACAACCCTAATCTGTTGATCGCCGATCTATCGGCCCTGGCCCTGGCCAATCCTTTGACCGAAGAAATTCAGCATATTTCATTGAAAGCAGTTCCCCGTGGATATCCGGCATAACGCCAAAATCTTCAGGGAAAAACTGGCAGTCAAGGCAGCTGCCAGACTCAGGTCATCTGTTTAATCGGGCAGCATGTCATAAAAATACATCATCACATCAGACCGGGTGATAATCCCGATCATTTTACCCTCCTTGACCACCGGGATCCGGCCGATGTCATGCTTGATCATCAGCCGGGCCACCTCCACCGCGCTTCGGTCATGGGAAATGGTAACCACATTCCTTGTCATGAACGCTTTGACCGGGGCTGTCATCTGTTTGGACTGACGAATTTTCTTTAGATCCCGCCGGGATACAACCCCTACCAGTTCGTCTTGGCTATCCACCACCGGGAGGCCGGTGCACCCCAGGTCCCGAAGAATATTCATCACCTCTTTAACTAAAGTGTCTTCATGCACCTTGACCACCGGGTAAGACATGATGTCCGACAGCATCACCGATGTCTGCTGGTTGCCGCTGATCAGTTCCATGATCATGTCCTGAACCACCTGGGGATTGGCCGCCTTGATCAGGGCGGAACCGGCCCCCGGGTGCCCTCCCCCTCCAAGGCTGCGCATGATCAGGCTGATATTAATCTCATCCACTCCGCTTCGACCGATCACCAGGCACTTATCCTGGGCAAGATCCCGAAAAATACTGAACACCACATCGGCATTGATGATTTCCCGGTACATCTGAACGACCATGGCCAGGTTCTGAATCCGTCCCTTGATGTCGAGTTTTGAAAACCCCACTGAAAAGCCGGCCTGCTTGAAGGCCTCGCTATTTCGGATCATTTCGTAAAGAATGTCCTTATGCTGCCTGGCATAGGCCTGTTTCAGAAACGATGCCAGAATCGTCAGATCCGCTTTTCTATCCAGTAAAAATCCGGCGGCATAGGCATCTTCCGCCAATGTGGAGGGAAAGGTCAGATTACCGGTGTCTTCATACAGGCCAATCAGAAGCAAGGTGGCCTGGATGGGGGTGAGCAGTGTCCTTTTTTTCCGAATTTCATCAATCAGCAGGGTGATACATGCCCCGGTCTCTCTGATATGAGACTGGTACGCATTAATGTCCCCATGCAGATGATGGTCCCAGACAATGAGTTCAAGATCCGGTTTTTCCTTTAAAGCCGCCAAACGGGGATCCAGCCGGCCCCAGGAATGGGTGTCCACCACGATCAGGGTTTCCACCTGATCCAGATTGACGTCATTGGGGGTTAGAAGTTCGAACACATCCTTGTGTATGGCCAAAAACGGTTTCAGATTCTCATTTACTTCGCCGGGAATGACCAAGCGGACATCCGGATAAATAAGACTTGCCGCCACCAGACTGGCCAGTGCATCGAAATCCGTTCCTTTATGTGTGGTAACGATTTTCATGGCATGAACTGTTTTCCTTGTCAAAAAATATCACAAACCGACTGTATCCGTCATCCTTTCAGGATACAACTTGTTTTTTTTTATGGCAATGCCCTATCTTTATATGGAAAAGGGTTGGAAATACAAGGGAAAATCATGAAAAAATATATCTTTATCACCCTATGGCTGTTAATGAACACCGTCTGTACCTGGGGAGTCCCGCTGGGCAAAGGATCTTTTTCCGGCAAACCGGATGATTACTCACCTGCAGCCACAGCCCGGGAAGTATTCAGCCAGAATATCCCGAAAGTGGCCCGGCAGTTCATCGGAACACCTTATGAGTATGGCGGCAATCCCTTGACATCCGGCACATCCGACAATTCCTATCTGTTTTTCGCCATCTACACCACCGCAGCCCAGCGGGCCGGCCTGACCTATCATGGATACCTGCCCATGGCAAACCTGCTGCAGAACGTCAGACCGATCAATGGAAGCCAGGTTAAAGCCGGTGATCTCCTGATTCTGGACAATCAGCTGGCAGCCATGGTTTTTGACATCGAAGACTCTGGCCGGCTCCATCTTATCTACGTCTCTGAAAAAAGACGGCAGGTGATCTCATTTCACAGCGGCAACCTGGTTTTCGATGTTTACTGGCTCAAACACATGACCGGAATTTTCCGCCTGAAAGAGGCCATGCTCAGATAATTTCAGCAACAGTCCATTCCTTTGAGCCCACATTCAAATCCAAAGCCGCAGCCTCACGCACTTCTGCCAAAAATTTCATTAGAAATCCTTGAAATCATCGTCTTCATCAAACGGAATCATCTGATCCGGACGGATTTCATCGGTTTTCCGGGATAACTTCTTCTGGAATCCAAATTTCTTTTTCTCGATTGCACCGGAACTTCTTTCCTGACGTCCCCTGTGAAAAGTTTTGACCGATTTGTTTGGCTTTCCATGATTTCCGTCCCCGGCAATCAGGACAAGCAAATTCCTGACATATTCTCTGAGCTGCTCCGCCTGAGCATGCATCTCTTCAGATGCAGAAGCGGATTCTTCCGCATTGGCGGCATTCTGCTGGACCACTTTATCCATTTCGGAAATGGCAATATTGACCTGCTCAATCCCATTGGACTGTTCTTTAGACGCCTCTGAGATCTCTGCTATCAAAGACCCCACCTTGGCGGCGCTTTGAGACACCTGCTTGAATTCGCCATTGGTTATGGAAACAAGCTCGGAACCGTCATTGATCTTTTTCACAGTGCCCTCAATGAGCTGGGCCGTATTTTTGGCCGCATCAGCCGCCCGCATAGCAAGATTTCTAACTTCATCCGCCACCACGGCAAAACCGGCTCCGGCTTCACCGGCCCTGGCTGCTTCAACCGCAGCATTCAATGCCAGCAGATTGGTCTGAAATGCTATTTCATCAATTGTTTTGATTATTTTAAATGTTTCTTCGCTGGCTTTAGAAATATCTTCCATGGAAACCGTTAATTTTTCCATGGATTCATTGGCACTTGTCACAATTTGATTCGCCTCCAGCATCAGACCATCCGCCATTTCAGCATTTTCTGAATTTTTTTCTAGTCATGGCGGACATCTGTTCCATGGAAGAAGATGTCTCTTCAATGGAAGCTGCCTGTTCGGAAGCCCCTTCGGCAAGTGCCTGGCTGGCGGATGACACCTGAGTTGAAGCGGAAGCAACCTGAACGGATCCTTCACCAAGACCCGCAACAATTCGATTGATGGGTAATGTGATACCTTTGGAAAACCAGAGTACTCCCAAAATTATCAGAGCCAGAGAAATACCGCCGCCCAGCAGCACTATATTTAGAATGTCATAAGCGGGTCCCATGAACTCAGACTCGTTCTGGGTCACTGCGATACTCCAGCCGGTTGAAGGCACTGACGCAAAACAAGCGATTTTATCAACTCCCTTGAATTGGTACTCCTCAACACCGGTTTCCCTCGCCAGCATTCGTCTTGAAAGTCGGCTCATGCCTTCCATTTGGGTAATATCGTTCTCAAATATAATCTCTTTGTCCAGATGCGCGATGAGAATACCCTTTTCGTCAACCATAAACGGATATCCTGTCTCCCCAAGTCTTATCTGGGTTATTTGATCAGATAGTGAATCCAGCTTAATCGCAGATCCACAAACACCTATCACCTGACCGGATAAATTCTTTACAGGCACTGCGATAAAAATACAGGATTGCCGCTGGATTTGGAACGGGCTGGAGAACCGATACTTATTTTCCCCATCTTTGCTTCCTGGAAATAATCCCTGGCTGCCACAGAGGTGCCTTTGACCCGATGAGTCCCACCAGTACTGTCGGAAATAACAGATCCATCTGTATCCAACACAAACATAATGTCATAACCTTTGCCGATCTGTTGGTACAGTGTTACAAAAAAATCATCCAATGCGCTCACTTCCGCCTGGGCCTGTGCTATTCCTGATTCCAGGACCTTGGCCGCAGCATTGATCACCACGGGGGTTATCGCCATCTGTCCAGCCAGTTTAAGCTCTTGTTCAATGCTTATTTCAACCATGTTCGACAGATCTTTTGCGATTTGTTGAATTTGGTGCTTTCCCTGATTTATGAATGTGCCATAGGTCTTGACGATTGAAAGTGTGCCGATAAACAAAACCGGAATCACTACCGCCAGTGTTCCTCCAATTATCATTTTGAACTTAAGTGATCGTTTCTTCATTTCCATTCCTCTCCATTATATTTGTATGAATGCCGGCCAATTCACTGCCGGAATACGCTTTGTTCATGATAAATCCGATGAGGTATCTCTTGTTGCAAAACGTAAGTCGATTATTACTCAAAAAACTATCAGCAGTTCCAGCAGGCCGCCATCTGTCCTGGCTGACGTTGAGTCAGCACCGGGGCTGCATCCCGGCAGGTCCGGGTCACATGCGGGCACCGGGACTGAAACCGGCATCCAGCTGGGGGGTTCAGGGGATTGGGCGGCTCTCCCGGGCAGGTGATGCGCTGACGGGCCCGTTGAACCGGGGGGTCCGGCACCGGCACGGCGGACAATAGGGCCCGGGTATAGGGATGAACTGGGGAATCATAGATCAAATGCCGTTCCGCCAGTTCAACAATGTTGCCGGAATACATAATGGCAATGCGGTGGGAGATATGCCTGACCACTGCCAGGTCATGGGCGATGAACAGGTATGACAGGCCGAACTGGGATGCAGATCCTGCATCAGGTTCACCACCTGGGCCCGGATGGACACATCCAGGGCACTGACCGGCTCATCCGCCACGATGAACCGGGGCTTCAAGGCCAGGGCCCGGGCGATGCCCACCCGCTGGCGCTGGCCTCCGCTGAAGGCATGGGGATACCGGGCCCCGGCATCCGGGGGAAGGCCCACCAGTTCCAGCAGCCGGGCCACTTCTTCGGCCGCTGCCTTTGTATTTTTGACCACGCCATGCACCAAAAGGGGTTCTGCCACAATATCGATAATTTTCATGCGGGGATTCAGGCTGGCATAGGGATCCTGAAACACCAGCTGCATATCCCGGCTCAATTCCCGCACCTGATTATTTCCGGCATGGGTGATCTCTTTGCCCTGAAAAAAGATCTGCCCGCCGGTCACCGGAATCCGGCCCAGGATAGCCCGTCCGGTGGTACTTTTGCCGGAACCGGATTCCCCCACCAGCCCCAGGGTCTCTCCGGGGTGAATGTCAAAACTCACGTTTTGAACGGCATGCACGGTCAACCGTTTTCGACCCCAAAACCCGGCCCGGCCAGCATCAAACAGTACGCTCAGGTCCCTGACCGTCACCAGGGACGAATCGGTGGCCCCATTGAATATCTGACCGGTCATTCGACAATTTCCTTTGCCGCACAACAGCAGGAAACATGGCGGTCATCTCCCAGTGCGATCAGTGGCTGCATCCGCGAACACCCTTTTCCGGACTGCTCACACCGGGGGAAAAACGCGCATCCCCTTGGCGGGGAAATCAGATCCGGAGGTACTCCGTCAATGGACACCATTCTTTTGGTCACCACATCCAGACGGGGAGTCGCCCGGATCAATCCTTTGGTATAGGGGTGCACCGGAGATGCAAACACGTGGTCCGCATCTCCCACTTCCACGATCCGGCCGGCATACATCACCGCCACCCGGTGGCAGAGCTGGGCCACCACCCCGAGATCATGGGTGATCAGGATCACGGACACGTTCAGCCGCTGCTGCAGGTCGGCCAAAAGTTCCAGAATCTGGGCCTGAATGGTCACATCCAGTGCCGTGGTGGGCTCATCTGCGATAATCAGCTGGGGTTCACAGGCCAAAGCCATGGCAATCATCACCCGCTGGCGCATGCCCCCGGACATTTCATGGGGATATTGTTTCAGGCGTTTTTCAGGCGCATTGATATCCACCATATCCAGCAATTCCATGGCCCGGTGCCGGGCCTTCTCTTTGGTCATGCCCAGGTGATGGCGCAGCACCTCAGTGATCTGGGTTCCTATGGAGAATACCGGATTCAATGAGGTCATGGGATCCTGAAAAATCATGGCGATTTCTTTGCCCCTGACCTGGCGGACAAATTTTCTGCGGCCGGATCCAGCAGGGACCGGCCCTTGAACAGGATATCGCCCCCTTCGATATGCCCGGGAGTGAAAATCAATCCCATGACCGCCTGGACCGCCACGCTTTTACCGGAACCGGATTCCCCCACGATTCCTAAGGTCTGGCCATATTCCACCTGAAAACTGACCCCCCGGGACGCCTGAACCACACCGCCCCGGGTATAGAAATTGACCACCAGGTCCCGCACCTCCAGCAGCGGTGCGTTTTTGAATGCAGTCATGATACCCCCGCCGCTTTTTCTTTTTGCAGGCTGGCATGCAGATTTTTGCGCATAACCCCGGCCATATGCCGGGCGAACTGCTTCTCCCGCTCCTGAGGATCGGAGATGAGCCGCAGCCAGGAAGCCACCAGATTGATGGCCAGCACGGTGACGGCAATGGCGCATCCGGGAATGGTCACCAGCCACCAGGCCATGAACATGTAATTTTTACCCATGGCCACATCCAGTCCCCAGGACGTGGCCGGCGGCTGAATCCCAAGTCCCAAAAACGACAAAGCCGCTTCCGCCAGAACGATCCGGGCGAATTCGAGGATTCCCAGGGTCAGCAGCGGAGAGGTGAGATTGGGCAGAATATGGCGGAAGAGGATCCGGGGCCACCGGCATCCCACCACTTCGGCTGCCTCCACATACGGGGACTGCCGGATGGACAGTACTGCGCTGCGGGTCATCCGGCCGTACACCATCCACCCGTTCAAGGAGAGCACCACCACCACCGTGGTAAGACTGGGACCGATCACCGCCAGAATAATCAAGGCCAGCAGCAGCCCGGGAAACGCCACCTGGGTATCGATCCACCGCATGATAAACGCATCCGTCCGGCCCCCAGATAGCCGGCCATCAATCCCATGATCACGCCGAAACCGCCGGCACACAGCACCACGGCCGCTCCGACCCACAGCGAGACCCGGGCACCGTGAACGGACCGGGACAGCACATCCCGCCCCAGATGGTCCGTGCCCAAAATATGGCTCCAAGACCCTTTGTCATACCACACCGGCGGGGCCAGCCGGGCAGTCAAGTCCTGGGCCGCCGGATCATGGGGTGCGATATAAGGGGCAAACACCGCCATAAGTACCAGCACCGTGACCAAAATCACACCGATCAATCCGGGTTTGTCCCGCTTGAGTTCCCGGCCCAGTTCACAAAGGCTGTCCCACCATTCAAACCGATTTTGCGCCAACGCCTGTTCCAGGGTATCGGTTCGGGGCTGTGTCATGTCAGTTTCAGTCTCGGATCGATGAGTTTGTAGAGAAAATCCATGGCAATGTTGATCAATACCACACACACGGCCGCGGTAAACACAATGGCCTGAATCAGAATCAGGTCTTCTCTTTCAATGGCCTGAATCGCGGTCAATCCGATACCCGGCCAGGCGAACACAGTCTCCACCACCACGGAATATCCGGCAATGGACCGGATCACTTCCCATCCCACCAGGGTCATGATGGGCAGGCCGGCATTGCGCAAGGCATGCAACCCCACCACCCGGACAAAGGGCAGTCCCTTGGCGAAACTGGTCTTGACGTATTGCCGGTTGAGCTCGTCGATCATGGAGGATCTCACCAGCATCACCAGCCGGGCCAGAGTGGGCAGCCCCATGGTCAGGGCCGGCAGAAGAATATGAGTTGGCGCACCTGCCCCGAGGTGGGCAGGATCTTGAACTGTACCGCAAATACCACGATGAACAGCAGTCCCAGCCAGAACTGGGGCACGGACAGCCCCAGCAGACTGCCGAACACCGTGACCCGGTCCGCCACCCCGCCGGGCCGCAGGGCCGCAATAATCCCTAAGGGTATCGCCATGACACAAGCAAAACCAATACCTACAGCAGTCAAAAGGAAGGTCATGGGCAGCTTCTCAGACACGATATCCATGGCCGGCCGTTTCTGCCAAAGGGATTCGCCGAAATCCAGCCGGGCCATCTTGCCCATGAACTCCACAAATTGAACGGGAATGGGACGGTCCAGTCCCAGTTTCCGTTCAAAGGCAGCCCGCTGTTCCGGGGTGGATTCCAGAGGCAGCATCACCTGAACCGGGTCTCCCACCATCCGGGTCACCACGAACACGATGACGGTCACCCCCAGGATCACGATCAGACCGTGGATCAGCCGTTTGTAAATAAACCGGCCCATTTATGGGGTCTTTCCCATTTTATCAGACCCCCAAGGCGGTTGCCCCATCCCGTCAAAGAAACGGATGACAGAAATCACTGGCATGTCATTTCCTTAATCAACAGCCGCGCATCCACCCGTCCCGGCCATTCCAGACGCTGGCTCATTCCATAGATATCCTCAATATTCAGCAACCACACAAAATAGGCCAGGTCATGCGCCCTTTTGACGGCCTGGTGATACAGGCCTTTCCGTTTCTGCTCATCGGTCTCGGACCGGGCCGCATCGATCAGCGAGGCCAGTGTCGAGTCATTGTTGGACGCGCCCACGCCGCCAGCCTTATAATAAGCGGAAAAGCTTTTGTCCGCATCCAGCAGTTCGTTGGAAGACACCACAAAAATAGCGTCGGCCCTTGTCTTTCGGTCAAACAACCGGTTGAGATATTCATTGAATTCAAAAATCCGCACATTGACATTCAGACCTGCCTGCTGCCAGTAGCCGGCCACGGCTTCCACCAGATCCCGGTCTTTAAGCCACCGGCCGCTGGTGCCGATCAGTTCGATGGTCTGTCCCTTGACCCCGGCCTCCTCAATCAGTTTTTTGCCTGATCCGGATCATAAGGATAGGCATTGACCTCATCATTGTAACCGAAAACGAGGGGCTCAACAGCTGGCCCTGAGCCACCTGGGCATAGCCTTCGAACAGGCCGTTGGCCAGTGCCGTTTTGCTCACTGCATAATTTAATGCCTGTCTAACCCGCAAGTCCTTTGTGATGCCGCTGTCCGCATTGAGAATGATGATCGGATGTTCCAGCCCCAGCACATTCACCGACTTGGGCACATGGCTGGTGAACTCAGGCAACAGGTTGGTTATCAGGTCGAATTCACCTGCCATGAGACCGGCCAGCCTTGTACCGGGCTCTTCGATAAACCGGTATCTGACCGATGTGATCTGCGGGGCACCTCCCCAGTAATCATCATTACGTTCCAGGTCGATATGCTGGCCCCTCTGCCAGGCCACGAACCGGTAAGGGCCTGTACCCACCGGTTTTTCAGCAAATCCGGGATCTTTGGAATGCACCGGGGGCACCACCTTGAGCCAGTAGAGCCGGGAAGGCAGAATGGGATCCGGTCCATTCGTGATCACGTGCAGGGTCAGATCACCGGTGGCTTTGGCATTCTTGATGGTGGAGAAGAACGAAATCTGTTCGGAATTGAACTCCGGATCGATCACCCGTTTTATACTGTAGACCGCTGCATCGGCGTTCATGGGTTCGCCGTTGTGAAAAAGGATGCCGGGCCGCAACGTCACCTCCCAGGTGTCGGCTGACACGAGTTTGGGCATCTCCGCAGCCAGAGACGGGATCAAATCCCCTGCCGAGGTCCGGGCAAGCACGGTGTCATAGATGTTGTCGTTCACGGCCCGCTCCCCCCCGTCCTCTCTGATCTGAGGATCCAGGGTGGTGGGTTCGGACCCCAAAGCAATGGTCACCTGCCCGGCTTTTGCCCAGGCAGACCCCGTTAATAAGATCCCCATCCATACTGCCGCCAGTAATACACATCCCCACTTTTCATTGCCCCTCCTTCATGTCTGACGTTTATTAATATGATTTTATCTCTCCATTCCGACAGGACGGTCCCTGAGACAGCTACCAGTCCCGGATGGATGCCAGAATATTTTTCAGACCGGTTTTTTCCACCCGGTCGTCAATCAACGCCGGGTCAGTCTCATACCTGTTTTTCTCTTTCATCCGGTCAAACAGCACTGACCCTGAAAAGGTAAACTTGAGCCCCAGGCCTTCCGGTGTCTGCATCTGCTGCCGGACATACGTGACGGCATCTCCGATCACCGATTCCTCCGGGAGCACCAGCGTTGTTTTTCCCTGCACCTGCCGGACTGCATTCACCCCGGCCAGGGCACCGGTACAGATGGCTTCGGTATGCCCCACCATGAGCCCGGCCTTTTCACCGGCACAAAACAGATTGTCCACACCGGTCACTTTCAGGGCGTCATCTCTGGGGGACATGCCCATGTACCGCACGGAGTTGCCCGTGCTGCCGGCATAAGGGTCTTCAAACCGGGCGTTTTCCAATCCGGAAATTTTCCTGAGCGCTTCCAGCGGGAAAAATGGGGTCATCAGCTTGGCATGGCCGGTGTCCAGCAGAATCACATTTTGTTCAAAATCTGCAATGGCATACTGCTGGCAGGCTTTCAATGACAGTTTGCCGGTCATGCGCAGGTGTTCATCTAAGGGAATGACCGCAACCCCGGTGGTATTGAGCTGTTTCAGCAAGTCCGGGGACAAGGATTCTTTATGCAGTTTACAGGATCCGCTCACCGCCCCGATCTGATCCCCTTTCCTCCCGTTCATTTCCGCACGCCCGCTTTGGCGGCGATACTGACCCGCCCCCCAAAGGAATGACATCTGAGAACGCACATGGCGCATCCATTGCCATGCCTGGCGCAATTGGCCGGAGGCCCGGCCGTACCGGTGGTTTCGATGAACCCATCCCCCTTGAACCGGACCTTGTTTTTTGTTTGTTTTCCCACAACCGCAGTAATCCGTTTTTTGTCCATCTCCACATCCGTGATCCGACACCCGGTTTCAATATGGATTCCGGCATGTTCCAGAAACCGCCTAATTTTTGGTTCCATGGTGGACACATCATACAGGGATGCATGAAGGTGTCCCGGAAAGGTGATGTTTTTGTGAAGAAAATTGGATTCGATCACGGGAAACAGATCTCCGCCTCCCATGGCCTTGAGTTCTTCAGTGGCCGTAAGCCGGCCGTTGTTCCGCATGATGCCGCCCACAAGCCCGGTCCCCAGAAGCATGTCGGTGCGCTCCACCAGAACCACGTCCGCGCCCTGTTTTTGGCACTCACGGCTGCAGCACACCCGGCCCAGCCGCCGCCGACGACAATGACCCTCATGGTTTCATCTCCGTTTGGATAATTTGTGTCAGATCGAAAGACCTAATATTTTAATAATCCCGTTTTCATTGTCAACCCATTTATTATTTTCTTGGCCATATTTTTGTTTCGGGCTGTTTACATTCCACTGGTTTGGGATAATATGTACCCTAAAAAATCTGAAACGAAAGCATCCGGAACATGTCCATTGAATCTGAAAAAGAAGTCCGGGAAAGACCGGAACCAGACACGCGGCCCCGGGGCCAGCTCAATCCCATTATCTTTCTCACCGGTATTTTCTTTTTCAACATGCTGTCCCGGCTGGGCATGGCGCCGCTGCTTCCCGGTATCAAGACCGACCTGGCTTTAAGTCACAGCCAGGCCGGTGGTCTTTTTTTCCTGATTTCATCCGGGTATTGCGCCAGCCTGTTTTGTTCCATCTTTTTAACCCCACGGTTCAGCCACCGGCATTTGATTGCGGCTTCCGGAATGGCGGTCGGGGCCAGCCTGCTGACCGCCGCTGCCAGCCAGGGGGTCCTCATGCTCCAGGCGGGCATGGTCTGCCTGGGCCTTGCCGGCGGATTTTATCTGCCTTCCGGGGTGGCCAGCCTGACCGGGCTGGTGTCCCGGCATCACTGGGGAAAAGTGCTGGGGATTCACCAGCTGGCCCCGAATCTGGCTTATATTGTTGCGCCTCTGGCTGTGTCTTTGTTTACAGCCTGGAACCTGTCCTGGCGGATGGTCCTGGTGGTCTACGGAACTGCCTGCCTGGGGCTTTCAATCGCCTATGCTTTCCGGGGAAAAGGCATTATGGACCGGACAGACCCGCCCAATCTCCGCATCTTTTCCACCCTGTTCCACACCCCGACCATCCTGGTGATCGCGGTGCTCTTCATTCTGGGAATGGGACTGAATCAGGGCGTATTCGTGATTCTGCCCCTGTTTCTGGTGTTTGACAAGGGGATTGATCCGGCAACCACCAACACGATGCTGGCGGTCTCCAGAATCGTGGCATTTGGTATGCCCCTGGCCGGCGGATGGCTGGCCGATCGATTCGGGCCCCGGCAAATCATTTTAGGGGCCTTGTTTTTCAGTGCACTGGGAACCCTTTTCATGGGATGGCTGCCGGAATCCGGCATCTGTCTGGCCCTGATTCTCCAGGCCGGGGCCGGGGTCTGTATATTCCCTTTGTGTTTTGCCGTCATGTCCATGGCCACTACCCCGCAGATCCGCCCGGTGGCGGTTTCCGTGGTGGTGCCCCTGGCCCATTTTCTGGGATCCGGGCTGGTGCCTTTCGGTATCGGCATTCTGGCGGAAGCGGCCGGTTCAGTTTAGGTTTCGCATTGCTCGGCGGGTTCACCCTGGTATGCCTTCCTTTTGTCGGTTTATTGAAAAAATCCTCATAAACCGGTAAGACATGGTGCAATCTATGGATATCCATGAAGGATCACCGGTCTGAAAAAAGGAATTCAATGCGTTCCCGGCTTTTGATCAGATCACCGGTATCCGGCGAAAACACCTCAAATGTGATGGTGTCATCATATCCGGCCTGTATAAGGGATGACACCAGGGAAGAAAAATCAATGGTTCCTTTTCCCACGGCCAGATGATCATCTCTTTTCCGAAATTATCACTCACATGTACATGACCGATATGCGGCCCCAGCCGGCTCACAAACTGTGCCAGCCGTGTCTGTTCCGGATCACCGATATTGGCATGTCCGGTATCCAGGGTCATTTTCATTCCGGGAAATTCTTTGAAAAGGTCTTCAAAAGGCACCGGCTCATAAAACAGATGATACGCAGGAAACATGTTTTCAAAACACAGCGGCAGATTCAGGCTGTCAGCATGGGCCACAATGGCGGTCAGCCCTTCATGGGCATATTTTTTGCCGCATCCATGGCAAACACCCCCATGCCGGTGATATACCCCGGATGTAGCACCGCTTTTTCTGCCTTGAGATCCGCTGCCGCATCCAGGGAATGCATCATTTCATCCACAGATACCTTGCGGATGGCCGGTGTCAGATCCGGCGTATACACAAAACAAGGCAGATGACAGATCACCGGTAAGCCGGTGTCTTTCAGGGTGGCGGCAATCCGGTTTTCCAACTCCCGGATTCGGGTCCAGTGTCCTTCCGGCGGATCCATGGACAGCTCAAAATAATCAAACCCCATCTTCGCCACTTTTTTTTATTTCGTCACATACCGGCTTGATTGGGAAACTGGATGCCCCGTATTTCATTGTCCTTGCCTTCTCATGATCGCGTCGTTTTTGTTAAACACCTATAAATCCCCGGCATAACCGAGAGGGCTAAATTCAATCACCGTGCGCCCGCTTCAGTTGGAAAGCTTTTTTAAAAACCGCCCCAACTCCTTTTCCACACTCTGTTTCAACTCTTCCACAGCCTCAGGGGACGTGCCGGTGAGAATTGATGAGATCGCGCCCTTAATATCCGGCTGGATCGCCGGATCTGTCAGCGGCCCTTTGACATGGATGGGAACGGGAATCCCGGCAAGCTCGGCAAGGTCCTTGCCGGCCTGGCCTTTGGATGTTTCCACCACCGTGATGACGACTTTGTAGTCAATGGTTTCCCGGATGATATCAACGATGGTACCGGTCCCTGACACCCGCAATGCCGGGGATTTTCCGGACAGATCATTCAGAGCCACCACCCCGTTGGTCACCACCGGGTTTCCGGTAAGTTCCGTAAAATCGGTTTCCTCTTTTTCCGAAATGGAAAAAGCCCGGTTGTCCCGCAGAGACTTGAGGCTGCGCAAAAATTTCCCCACATTGAATCCCTTGACCGCCCCGTTTTTAAACGAAAAAGACAAATTGCCGTTCAGTTGCTGTTTCATGGCATCCACCGTGATTCCCCGGGTAGTCAGGGCTGTGGTCACATCTCCGGTGCCCCGGATCATGGCCTTGCCCGTCATATCCGCCAGCAGCGGTTCCACTTCAATGCCTTTCAATGTCGAATCTATTGTAATTTCAGGAATATCTCCTGCGGCATTCAACCTCACTTTTCCATCATAGATCCCGCTGTAAAGCTTCGCAGACAAGGGAGCCGCATCAATGATCCCATCCTTTGCCGTCAGTTTTGCCTGGACATCGGACAAGGATGCCCCGGAAACGACCAGATCTTTGACAGCCAGGGATGCGTTGATTTTCAGGGCCCGCAGCTGAGCTGCAGAAATCTCTGTGCCCGCACCGGCTGCCACCGTTTCCGGTGACACAGGCCTGGAAGCCTGTTTTTTTCCTTTGGCATCCGGGCCGGACGACGGCAGATACCGGTCCACATTGATCTGGTCAACCGCCAGATCCAGTGTGACATCCGGATCTGAAAAATTTTTTACCGCCATATTTCCGTTCAGTTTTGTATCATCCAGAATCCCGGTCAGGCCGATCAGCCGGAGATCGGTGGCGGAACCGGCAAACGAAGTTTCAAGGCCCACTTTCTGAAACACCCGGTCATCCGAGGTTTCCGGCATGACGATAGCCAGTTTTTTCGCCAGCTGCCGCAGGTTGAACGGGGCTGCAGCAACACTGCCGCTGAATTCAGGCGACGTCCGGATATTTTCCGCCGTCAGGCTGCCGGAGACTGCCAAATCCAGCCCTGAAATTGAAAAGGACGGCACATTCAGCTTCTGCGGGTCCATCTGCCATTGAACCGGCGCATCCAACGTCACAAATACCGGGGCTTTGGGAGTCTTTTTACCGGCAAGCCCCAGGCGAACGTTCAAAGGGTCCAGTGTCAGGTTCTGGTTGTGTCCATTGAACCGCACCCGTCCGGTAACGGTATCCAGCAGATCGCCCGGATTCGTTTGATTCAGAGCCTTTAGCAACCGGCCCAGATCCTTTCCTTCCAGAACCACTTCCCCGGCCAGATCCGAATCACCAGCATTAAGGCGGCTGGCGGCGACATTGCCTTTGAGCGTGATACCCAATGCCGCGATATCTAGATTCGGCACCAGGACCCTGCCTTGTTCCAGGTCCATGTCCACGGCCATGTCCGCATGAAATTTTTTCTGCGGGATGCGGGACAGTTGTGAACCTAAGTCCGATAACCGGGATTCACCAGCCATCTTGCCGGCCACCTGCATCAGGGTCGCAGATCCGGGCCTCCGGCAGTGATGTTCCCCTTGATCGACGGCGTTTTGGTCTGAACTCTTTTTGCCTGGACATCCCCTTTGATAGAAGCCCCAAGCAGATTCATCCGGACATCGGGTATGGACACCGTACCCAGAGACATGTCTGCCAATACTTTTGCCGTCAGATCAAACGACCGGTCCGAAAAGCTTGCCAGCTGGGCTGACAGCCCTTCCCCTTCAATGATTTTGAACAGCAGAGCCAGGTCTTTGCCGGCGACATCCAAATCCAGGTCGACCCGGGGCATGGCAGATCCGACATTCCCCAGCAGGATGGTCCCAATGATATCGGTCCCCAGTCCCGAAGCTTTCAGGTTTTTGACAGACACCGTGTCCTGGGGCAGGTCCATCTCCACCCGGCAGGTCAAATCCAGATCCGCCGCACGGCCACCCAGAACCGGTCCAGCCAGTTGCGCCCTGAATGACAACGGGTCGATCTGGTACCGGTCGGAATTCAAATCAAACACAACTGAGCCTTTTAAAGTGGCGTTTCCGGATATTTCCGGGGAAGTGCCCGCAGCATTAAACGTAAGGATACATTCCACCGGATCGCCCGGCACCACCCTGCCCGTGGTCAGGTTCAAATCCGACACCATGTATTTTTTCCGGCGGACCGGTCGTCAAAACTCAAATCCGTATTCTGGATGCGCACCCCGCCGTTCAGAAGCACCGCCAGGTTTTCAGATCAACCCCTTTTCCCAGCGATGGTGCGGACGGTTTGTCCGATTTCCTGTCTGTTTCGCGGTCATCAGAAGCCCCCCCCAGCCCCTCCCAGTTGGGAACACCGGTCTTGTCTTTCCCCAGGTTGACACGCATCCCCTCCAGCACGATGGTATCCATCTCAATCTGTTTTATGAGCAGCGGCAATGTCTTGACCCGGACCATGATATGATCGGCTTCCAGCATATGCGCCTCATCAAACTCCGGGGCGTTTTCAAGAAACACCTGTGACATCTCCAGATGTAGCCAGGGGTAATAGGCCATTTTCAGATCGCCCCGGATCTCAAAGGTCCGCCCCAATTGCTGGCTGACTTTAGCTGCGACATAGTCCTTGTACCGATTCGGATCCAGGTTCAAAGCGATCCCGGCGGCAACTACCGCCAGAAGCATCAGGATTCCCAGTCCGGCCACAATCACAAGAAATATTTTTTTCATGGAAATTTTCCTTTCAAACAGAGTACAAGATCAGGATATGGCCGCCACAGGAACTTTTGCCACACCTCCCGTTCACAACCGACTGTTTTAAATATACAGGAACAGATCCCGGATTTCAATGATTTCAAATGAACTGGAATCATGTTGTTTCATTCAACTTTGGGTTTATTTTTCGATTTGGAATACGTATAAGATGTATCAAAGAGAAACCCATCGGCTCACAAACCGACGAAAAAAAGGAAAGGTCATGACGTACAAGGTATTTGTAGACGGCCGGGAAGGCACCACCGGATTGCAGATTTTCGATTATCTGCCTCTCGAAATGACATTGATCTGCTGGAGATCGATCCGGCCCTTCGCAAGGCCCCTCAGGAAAGACAAAAACTGATCAATCAGTCAGATGTCACATTTCTGTGTCTTCCGGACGTAGCCTCCAGGGAATCCGCCTCCCTGGCCACCAATCCGGATACCTGCATTATCGATACCAGCACCGCCTTTCGAACCCATCCGGACTGGGTCTATGGACTGCCGGAATTAGGGCCCGGTCAGCGGGATCTGATACGAAAACCAAACGTATCGCCAACCCGGATGCCATGCCACCGCATTTTACTGGGGGTCCATCCATTGATTGAGACCGGAATCATGCCCCCGGACTATCCAGTGTGCTGCTATTCCATCACCGGCTACAGCGGAGGGGGCAAAAAACTCATTGCCGCTTATGAAAAACATCACACCCCCAAACTGGACAGCCCCCGCCATTACGCCCTTGGCCTGGTCCATAAGCATCTTCCGGAAATGAAAACCAGGGCCGGTCTCACCTCAGAACCCATCTTCACTCCGGTGGTCGCCGGTTTTTACAAGGGTCTGGCGGTAACTGTGTTCATTCATCCGCATCTTCTGATCCGCAAAGTAACGCCGCCAGACATCCTGCAGGTGCTTCAGGATTTCTACCGGAATGAACCATTTCTCCGGGTGCATCCCTTTAATGATGAAACCGGTCTGGATCTGGGTTTTTTTGATATTCAGGCATGCAACGACACCAACCGGGCAGATCTATTTATTTTCGGCAATCAGGAGAAAATGGCTGTTATCACCCGGATCGACAACCTGGGGAAAGGGGCCTCCGGCGCAGCCGTCCAATGCATGAACATTCACCTGGGCATAGATGAGACAACCGGACTGGCATAAGTATTTTTTTTAAGAGTCTTCCTGACCGTTACGCACAAAAGGGCTGTCCGCTCGAAAGCTGACAGCCCTTTATCTTTGAATCTACCGTTAAAAATCAGATGCCCGGCTAGGTGATCGGATGAGGATCGCACAACTGATTTTTACTCACCGCGCCCCTGCCGCAACCGCCGCAGAAATATTCAAATTTCGCCACCTCGGGTTTGCACAGGTGTTTTTTCTTTTTTGCCTGCTGACCGCAGCTGGAACAGGTGTAGACCTTGCCGGCATCGGTGGGATCGCACAAATGCCCTTCTTCTGAGGAAATTTTTCCACAGGTTTTACAGGTATAGGTTGTCATAAATCCCTCCTTGTTTTATATAAAAAGTTAGCAAACATCATTATTTCATAGCGTTACAAATGGTCAAACCTCTCATGTTTTGTTGTAGCCAACGTTACTCTGGCCGTGCCGGTTATTAAGCGGAAATCAAGCACTTCCTGGAATTTGAGCCGCTTTTTAATGCGGCCGATCGATAACATTGATGCCGCTCTTCCGGATTTTCAGTCGTTGAATCACATTTTCGGAGTGCTCTGACCAGACGATTTTTTTCCCGAATGCAGCACTCTCTTGTTTGTATATTCGTTAAATCTGCCATAAGTTACCTCCGGCATTTTTTACTCGTATCAAAGGTCAGTTTTAAACCACCTTAATATTACAATAAGGCAAATATGGAAGATTGCAACAGGTCTGAAAAAAACCGCCGACAAAAAAAGGAGGGAAATCCGGTATATAAACCCTGGATTTTTGAGCTTCATTCACGTATAACCCAGAACCATAATCGACATTTTTTCTCCGGGCACCGCCTGCCTGATCCTCGCATGATCAAAGGAGACACCCTGCTGCTGAGCGCAGTCATATTCCGGGGAGCCGCCAACGTGATCAACAAGGCCAACCCTCTGACACGGGTTCTCCCGGACAAAACAGCCGATTTTTTTTATTATATTTATAAATTTTTCTCAGGAGACATCATGAGCGGCAACAGCGGCAGACCCATCAATATCGATTTTCAGGTAGATAAAACAAACCTGTATCGTGAAGAAACCGTCACGGATCTGAAAATTGCCAGTATCCAAAAATTAACCCCGATTCATCCGGACGGATCAGACGATCCTTCCAGAGAAGCCATTTATGTGGGGAACACCCAACTGGGCACCCCCCACGGCCCGGTACCAATCCAGGCCAGGCTGGAAGGCGTGACACTGGATCAGGCGATGGAGGTATTTCCTCAGGCCATGGAAGCGGAAACGCAAAAGGTGATTGAGCAGTTCAAAAAAATGGAGGCGGAGCAGAAAAAATCAGATGATTCCAGAATTATCATTCCCGGTCTCCAATAAAGCCTGATAAAAAAGGATCCGGCTTCCGGAAAGGGGAATCCGGAAGCCGGCTTTGCGTCTGGGTGCGTTTTTGGAAGGATGGTTTGGAGGGATATGAATGCCCGCCAGACGCATTTATTAAGGCCGTTACCTGGTGGTTTTATTGGGGTTTTCGGGATGCTCCCACTCAGGATACCTCATGATTACGACACCCAGCCTGCCGTGTCAATTCGGGAAAACCCTTAATTTTGATAAGTAAAACTACTTACTTCGGCCGATTGCCTTGTCCATGTAATGGCTTATTTTATTCTGAAATACAAGGGGTTGCTCTTCAAAGCATTTAGAGGCGCCGGCAAAACAGCGTTAAAATATTTTTAGAAACCGGCTGAAAAATCATGGTCAGCACCCATTCCGAAAAAATCGCTTTCTTTCGGAATGGGTACCGGTATCATCATCACCATTGTTTTTTATGAGGGGCTTACTGATATTTCGCCTTGACGAACGCCAGGGACTCATCGATGGCGATCAGGGCCAGATCCAGATCCGCCTGGGTGTGGCGGAATGAGATGTAGGCATGGTGGAACGGGGTGAAAAAAACCCCTTCCGGATCAGCTGGGTATAGAAATCGGTGCGTTTGTCTTTGTAGGTCCCATCTTCACCCTTGTCAAAGGTGATGTAAAACATCGGTGGAATGCCGGTGAGTTTCGCCCCCACTTTATGGATGTCGATGGATTGCTGGATCCCGGCCATGAACGTTTTCCCCTTTTGCCAGATATCTTCCAGCACCTTGTCCCGTTCCAGAATTTCAATGGTTTTCAGGGCCGCCACAAATGCATCGCTGTTGGGAAAGAACGTGGAGGAGATGAACAGCTTGTGGGATGCGGCCGTCATGATCCCCTGTTTGCCCGTGACCACGGAGATGGGGTAGCCGTTGGCAATGGCCTTACCCAGCACGCTGATGTCCGGGGTGACGTCATAGTACTTCTGGGCCCCGCCCATGGACACCCGGAACCCGGTACGGATCTCGTCATAGATCAAAACCGTCCCGTATTGATGGGCGATCTCCTTGACCCCTTCCAGAAATCCCGGGGCCGGGACCTGCATCTCCTGATGATTGGGATGGCCAAAGGGGGTCATGATGACAGCGGCGGTATCATCTCCGTGCTCGGTCATGAGCTGTTCCAGCTGATCCAGGCGGTTGTACTGGAACTCGAATACATCCTCATAATATTTTGCCGGAATCCCACCCTTCATTTCCACGCACCAGTCATGCCAGCCGTGATACCCGCACCGCATCACCTTGTGCTTGCCAGTATGGGCCCTTGCGATGCGGATGCTTGCCGTGGTGGCGTCTGACCCGGTTTTCAGAAAAATGCTCATTTCCGCGGAAGGCACCAGTTCACGGATCTTTTTGCCAGCCGGTTCTGAAACTGCTGGGTCAAAGTGAAACAAAACCCCTTGCCGCTGATTTGGTCATACACGGCCCGGTCCACTTCTTCCTCCCGGTACCCCAGGATAATGGGCCCGTATCCGCACAGAAAATCGACAAATTCGTTGCCGTCCACATCGGTGAGATGGCAGCCTTTGCCGGATTCCAGAAAGATGGGGTATTCTCCGTTGATAAAATCCGTGGGCTTTCTGGCCCCAAGGACCCCGCCCGGCACAAGGGTGCAGGCCTGATCGAACAATTCGAGGCTTTTGCTGATATTCAATCTGGGTGTTTCTTTCATGACATCGCTCCTGTTATCATCTCAATTTCTGTGAAAGGGACTGCCACATTTTCATTTGTCGGGTACAAACATGGATTCAATTTTCTCGCTCTGGTGGATTTTAGCCCCCCGGCCCAGAAAAATCTTCAAAAAGACATCCGGGTCGATACACCCTTCCGGCGCCACCACACCCTTGGCCGTGACATAGCCGTCATCCATCATCAATGCGGCAATCGATGCGGGCAAGCCTGTGCCAGGTGCCATGCGGCCCACCATGTCAGCCGTGTAGGTGATTTTCTTGTCAGCGCGCCGGCCCTTGACGATCACCTTGAGGCCCGATGACTGAGGCCCGTTGTCCCGGCCTTCCGGAATCTTTTCCCACAACTTCAGGGCCAGGTCATAGGGAGTGACCTGCGTTCCTTTGAGATCAACGGGTTCCGTGTTCAATAGCCCGGTGGATTTCTGCTCGGCAATCAGTTCATCCACCCACAGCGGAATCAGGGCACCCTTGATAATCACGTTTTTCACCCCCTTGATGTACCGGGGCAGGGTCAAGGGCTGGGGATGTCCCACATACCTCACATGGCAGACCCCCAGAGGAGGCAGAAACTGTTCCGCCACCACTTCGGTGCCCCCTTCCACACACACCAGCTCATTGTCGATATACTGAGGGATCTTGCCCAGGGTCATGTGCAGGGAATGGTCCCAGGCGGCCCCGGCCAGTTCGGCAATGCTCACCACCCAGTAAAGGTAAATCTCGTCCACTTCATCCAGGCGGTCGGCATACCATTTCACCAGCACATTGTTAGTGCCGGGATCCGATCCCATGCCGGTGAGCACAGTGATACCGGCATCTTTTGCCAGCTGGTCAATCTCCGACTCAAACAGGATTTGGGTGCCTTCATAATCGTCACAGATATCGATGTAGTTTTTTTAGCGGCCACCGCTGCTTTTGCCACAGGCACGGCGGTCTTGTAGAACGGGCCGGCGGTGTTGATCACCACATCCATCTCTTTAAACGCCTGGACCATTGCCTCATGGTCATTGACATCCATTTTGACCAGCATGGTTTTATCACTTTCACGCAGCTTTTTTGACAGACGGCCCGGGTCCGGGTACAGGTCCGCCAGAATCACCTGTTTCACTTTGTCCTGTTTTACCAGGTCCCGGGCAACCCCCTGCCCCATTCCACCGACACCGCCGATTATCAATGCACGCATTCCGTTCCCTCCTGTTAAAATATAAGATGAGGTCCGGACAACCTCACAGTCGACCAGAATCAGACCCGGCCTGACAGCTTGCGGGATAGTTACCCTCCCCATTCCCCCATAAGCAGGTCCTGACTCCTTCCTAAAAACGTCCCGTCTGAAACCCCTGTGGTTAAATTTTAAGCACCAAGGCCGCACCGGTGTCACCGGCGGCACAGCCGGTAAAAAGCAGATATCCCCCGCCCCGCAACACCAGTTCCTCAATGCCTTCGATGATCAGGCGCCCGGCCGTGGGGGCCTGGGGATGACCGAACACCAGGGATGACCCATAGTGGTTCATGGCAAAAAGTTCGATGCCCATCTGTTCTGCCAAAAAAATATCATTGGCGGCAAACGGATTGTGGGTCTTGATCACCCCGACATCTTGAATCGTGATGCCTGCCTTTTCCAGAGCCATTTGCGCCGCCGGCACCACAGCCATGGCCATGAACCCCTTTTTGGCCCGGGCATACCCATAGGAAACCACCTGTGCATCCAGGTCCGGATGATGGCTTATCCGGGCCGCCTGTTCCTTTGTAGTCACGATCAGGCCACAGCTGCCATCCGCCGGGTGGGTCTGGGACCCGAAGGTGTGGACACCTTCAGGCATCACCGGCCTGAGGTCTGCCAGACCTTGGGCAGTGGTGGGCATAATCCCTTCATCGGCTTCCACAGTCACGGTTTTCTTTTTGGACTTCTGCAGGGTCACCGGGAACATGTATTCTTTCTGGAACGCCCGGTCCTGTTTCAAGGCATCCTGGTACTGAGAAAACCGCATCAACGCCACCTCATCACACTGTTCCCGGGTGATGGCGGCTTCCTTTGCCACATTTTCCGCGGTCTGAATCATGGCGTTTTCGGCCCAGGGATCCTGGTTAAATTGGTCCATGACCCAGTTTTCACTGATCACCTGGCCGCCAGGGCCGGCGGGATTGGGCCAGATCGTATGAGGCCCGTTGGAGCACCGGTCGGTCATCAGGGTGAACACGCAGTTGAAACTGCCAGTCTCAATACCCATGGCTGCCTGGAAAACGGCGGTGGTGGAGGTGGAGCAGGCCTGGGACAGCCAGGCACCGGAAATGGTGTCCGCTCCCAGCATTGCCGCCGCCCAGGGGCCCCCGTAAAAAATATGGGGCTGTCCCACCGTGGCTCCCAGGATCAGGTAGTCAAAACGTTCCGGGCCAATGTCCCGGGATGCCAGCCAGGCCCTGGCCGTGGCCGCCCCCAGCTCAATGGAATGCTGAGTGGCAAAACTGCCCTGCCACCTGGAAAACGGTGAGGAATAATACCCTTTGTATGGAATGAACGCTTGGGTCAACATACAGATTTTTCCTAAACATGAAAAAATTGAATCATGATATCTGTCAACGGTTGTACCGGTGCAGGATCGCTTCCAGCACCGCACCGCCGACCGCTCTGGCCTTTTCTGAAATGGTGTTGCAGGATGCCCCAGCCCCCCGGGGATCGATATCTCCGATCTTGCACCGCACCGGGACCCGGGTTTTGTTGCGGATCAGACCCCGGACCATGCCGTCAATCGAAGCGGTCACCGGCATCTGGTCCACATGTCCCAGGATCTGGTCTTTTGTCACCAGATCTCCGATGGCACAGGATGCAATGAACAGACCGGAACAGGGGGCACGCAGCACCCGTTCCAACGACACCCCGCAGATGATGCCCGGAACTCCGGTATCTGCCTGGGCCGGCCCCTTTTCAATAATCCGGCCCAGATCATGACCCCGGTTGGTCTCGATGACACAGTGGACATCCTCTCCGGCAGAAAATCCCGGTCCCAGCCCGATGACCAGGGGGGCTTCCGCCATATCCGTGCCCAGGTTTTTCTTGGCAATAATGGCATCGATCACCACCTGGGGGCCAAGATCCGGAATCACATCCCACTCCGGATCTTGGAACACCGGAATTTCTCCGGCACCCCAGATCCGGGAAATATCTAAAACAGCCGCTGCCCGGCGGGCGGTAATCCCTTCCACCGTGATAGCGCCGTCATACACCGCCTCACAGAAACTCACGCACCGCCTGACTGCCATGGGCATGTCGGTTTCCAGCATCACCAGGCGCCGGAAATTAGCCCTGAACAGTCGGCACGCCAACCCTGTGGCCATTTCCCCGGCCCCTTTGATCACGATGATCAGGTCTTTGAGAGACGGTGCATGGCCCACCATGTATACCGGTTCGGCTTCAGCCATATCGTTTTCTTTTTCATCCATGTGATTTTAATTCTTCCAACTATCTAAATTTCAGTATCACGGACAATCGCGGGCAACGCAGTGTTGGCCTCTCCGTCAGAGGGCAACACTGGGAGACTCCGGCTGTTCAAGCGATTGTCGATGTCCAGTGTCGGGCGAATCTCTTGCTTCTTGCCAATCATTTCCCCGCCTGCCGCTTCTCCCGGATGGCCGCCACGATCTTGTCCGGGGTCAACGGAAAGCTGTCCATGTACACGCCGATGGCATTGGAAACCGCCGCGGCATAGGCCTGGGCCGCAGACATGGCAATGGACATCCCAGCCTCCTTGGCGCCATACGGACCTTTCGGGTCCACGGATTCCACGATGATATTGACGATCTCGGGCATGTCACAGGCCAGGGGCACCTTGTATTCCAGCATGGTGGGGTTCAGGCACCGCCCCTCCCGCCAGTCATGGTATTCAGTGAGCATGCCTCCCTGCCCGCCCATGGCCACCGACCCTTCAAACTGTCCTTCCAGCACCAGGGGATTCAGCGCTTTGCCCACATCCTGGCAGGCCACGGCCTTGAGCACGGTTACCCGGCCGGTGTCCGGGTCCACCTTTACCTCAATGATGGTGGTTCCGAAGGAAAAAGCCTCGCACATCTGTCCGTAGGGGTTGGACACCCATTCCCGCTTCATGTCCACTTTGGGCCAGTAACCGCCTTCCGCATTCACGGAAGTAAAATTGAGCAGGGCCACCCGCACCGTCTTTTTGATGGACACGGATTTATCCGGATCATCGGTCACATGGATCATCCGGTTTTTTGCGGTTAGGTTGGCCGGGTCGGTCTTCAGGAGCTTGGCCGCTACCTTAAACAATTTTTTGCGGCAGTTGGCCGCCGCATTCTTCACGGCCTGGCCTCCCACAAAGGTGGACACCTGGGAATAGGACCCCGGATCCGACGAGGTGGTTTCCGTATCCGCCGATACCAGGTGGATATCCTCGGGCAGCAATCCCAGCTCTTCCGCAGCGATCTGGACCAGCATGTTTTCATTGCCCTGGCCGTTGTCCACAACTCCTGACATCACCGTGGCTTCCCCGTCTTCGTTGAACTTGATAAAGGACTGGGACCCGCCCCGGATTCCCATGGGAAACCCGGTCTGTACCGAATTGGTACCGATGCCGATGCCGTGAAACAGCGGCAGCTTGCCGAATTTCTCCGACCACCCGGCTGCGGCGGCCGCTTTTTTGATGGTTTCGTCCATGGCGCAGGACCAGACCTGGGACCCGGTGCTGGTGAATTCCCCTTGCTGCCGGGAATTTCTCAGGCGCATCTCCACCGGATCGATTCCCAGATGCTCGGCGATCATGTCCAGCTGGGTGTCCAGTCCGCAGGCAAACCCCCGGCCGTGGACCCGGATCATTCCCCGGATGGGCTTGTTGGTGTAGATCCGGTATCCGTTGTAGCGCACCGATCCCATGCGGTAGGCCTGTTCCATGGAAAGAAACGGCACGGACGTGGCAATGGGGCCGGTGGAGGAATACGCTCCGCCGTCCATGTAGCAGGTGGTTTCCCGGGCCAGCACCCGTCCTTCTTTGTCCACCCCGGTTTTGTGTGTGGTGATCATGGCATGACCCTGGCGGGTGGCAACGGTGTTTTCCTCACGGGTGAATACGATCTTTACCGGGCAACCGGTTTTTTTAGCCAGAAGTGAACAAATGTAGTCGGCCGGGCAGATCTCGGACCGTCCCCCGAATGCTCCGCCGATGGTGATCTTTCGCACCTTGATCTTGTGCAGTGGAATCTTGAAGGCATTGGACAACGGTTTGGATTTCATGTGGGGTCCGCCGTTGGGCATCCAGATCTCCAGACAGTCATCATCATCAAACCGGGCTGCCACGGCATAGGGCTCACCGTGAAAATAGGATTCCTCGGGCGCGGTAAAGGTATCTTCCCGGATGTAGTCGGCTTTTTTGAAATTCTCATCCACAGATCCGGTGTCGATGTTGACGTGGATGTTGATGTTGTTGGGAAATCCCGCATGGATGGGTTCCGCATCCGTGGTCATGGCCGTCATGGGATCGAACACTGCCGGGAGTTCTTCGTATTCCACATGGATCAGGTCCAGAGCCGCCAGGGCGGTTTCCTCGTCCACGGCTGCCACGCCGGCCACTTCATCGCCGACGTATCTCACCTTTTCCGTCTGGATGAACTGCTGGTCCCTTGTATAGGCAAATACCCCCCCATTTCACCCCTTCGGTGTCCGCGCCCGTGACCACGGCCTTAACCCCCGGCAGTGCCAGGGCTTTCGAGGTGTCGATGCTCACGATTCTGGCATGGGCGTAGGGGCTGCGCAAAATTTTTCCCACCAGCATGCCAGGAAGCTTGAGATCAGCCGTGTACCGGGCCTTTCCCATGACCTTGGCCCGGGAATCCACCCGGGGCATCCGGGTTCCGATCAGGGTATAATCAGTCATGGTTCCCTCCTGTATCTTTGGCATGACAGTCCGGGCATCCGGATTCCGGCCGGGCCGAATGCATGACCGCATCCACGATCTTGGCATACCCGGTGCACCGGCAGATATTACCGGACAGGGCGTTTCGCACTGTTTTCCGGTCCGGGGCTGGATTGTCGGTCAACAGGGCCGTGGCGGACATGAGCATGCCTGGTGTGCAGAATCCGCATTGCACGGCCCCATGTTCAATAAACGACTGCTGCAGGGGGGACAGAGTGCCCCCTTGGGCCAGGCCTTCCACCGTGGTCACGGCAGATCCGTCCGCCTCCAGGGCCAGGGTGAGGCAGGCCCGCACCGGGTGTCCGTCCAGCAGCAGGGTGCAGGAACCGCAGACCCCTTCTCCGCAGCCTTCTTTGGACCCGGTCAGGTCCAGGTGATCCCGCACCACTTCCAGCAGGGTGTCATTGGGGGACACGGCAAGGGTCAGTTTTTTTCCGTTCACGGTCAACGTGATCTCAAGCATTTGCATGGGTTACCTCGCTTTCCGGGCAGAGGCCTGTGCCGCCGCCTGTGACAGGGCCCTGGTCACCATTTTTCCACCATGAACTGCCTGTACTCAAGGGTGGCGCCGGCATTGTGGGCCGCAAACGCGGCCGCCGCGTTCATGGCATCTTTTCCGGCTTTTTCAAAAGCAGCCGAATCATCAAACCCAACCCCGGCCAGGACCGGGATACCTTGGCCAGCGGAAGCGGTGAACGGCCCATGGCCCCCACCACGATCCGGGCCGATTGAATGCTTCGGGCATCGTCCGGATCCGGCACCAGGCGGACCCCGGCGCACACCAAGGGATAATCGATGGCAGACCGGTATGAAAGCCGTTCATATGCGGAGACCGCCCCGGGCACCTTCGGAATGTCGATCCGGGTCAGCAGCTCATCCGGCTGCATGTCAAACGGTTTGATGCCGTCCGTGGTATAAAAGGCATCCAGGGCCGCCTGCCGCTCCCCCCGGGTGCTGACCAGGGTCAGCTGCGCATCCAGGGCCGTCAAGGCACAGGCTCCGTCCGACTGGCAGGTGGAGTTGCACCGGTCCGCCTCATCCCTGGCATAACAGATTTTGCCCCCGTCTTTATGGCAGGGCTGGCGCCCGGACCGGTGAAACGGTGACTGGTTGTAGTGGATGCACCGGTTGTCCTGGAGAATATTGCCGCCGATGGTGCCCCGGTAATGCTGGATGGAGACCGCGCCGATCCGCTCACAGGCCTGGCCCAGGGCCGGAGCCTGCTGTTGAACCTTGTCGGACCGGATCACTTCGATAATCGGGGTTCTGGCCCCGATGCCAAGCATCCCGGCTGTTTCCTCGATATAGGACAGGGAATCCAGGTGTTTGAGGCTCACCAGAACCTTCGGGGCGGCAAGCCGGTGCTTCATTTTCACCAGCAGATCGGTGCCCCCGGCCAGAATCCCGGCCTGGTCCCGGTGTGTATCTAACAGCGCCAAGGCCCCTTCCAGGGTATCCGGGCTGTGGTAATTAAACTGTGGTAACCGCACGTGTCTTTCTCCTTCTCGGTAATACTTTTCTGTTGCAGTCGGGCCGGGCTGCCGGCCGAATAGACCCCGGATCGATCCCGGCATTCCGGACCGATCCGGATCTTTGCCCGAAGCATGAAAACCGGATCATTTCAACAACCCGGGCAGGTACAATACAATCTGGGGAAACAGCATCATCAAAATCACACAAAGGATATAAGCCGGCAAAAATAGGCCACACCCTGAAACACCCGCTCCAGGGGGACATTCTTGGCCATCCCCCCCACCACATAGGTGGTGGCGCCCACCGGTGGTGTCACAGCCCCAGGGTGGTGACAATGGTGATGGTCACCCCGAACCAGATGGGGTCATACCCCAATTCCAAGGCCACCGGAAAAAAATGGGGATGGTGATGAGCAAAAGCGCCAGGGCATCCATCACCGCCCCGCCGACAATGTATATCAAAAAAATAATTGCCATGATCGTAACCTTGGAAAACGGCAGTGCCACCACCCAGTCGGCAATGTTAAAGGGAATCCGGGTAATGGCCAGAAATTTTCCAAAAATCATGGCGCCTGTGATGATCACGATCACCATGCACGAAATTTTCAATGTGTCAAAAACCGCATTGTAAAAGTCCTCCCAGGACAGCCGTTTCTGCACCACCCCGATCACCACGGCAAAAAACGCGCCGATGGCGCCTGCTTCAGTAGGGGTAAACAGCCCGAAATAAAGCCCCAGCATCACCGCCATGAACAGCACCAGCATCTCCAGGGCTCCGGACAAAGAACGGATCTTTTGTTTCATGCTGGTGGCCTCGCCCGTGGGGCCCCAGGAAGGATAAACATGGCAGATCACCCACACCGTGGCAGTCAAAAGCATGGCCAGCAGGATTCCGGCCCCCAGCCCGCCGTAAAACAGCTCGGCAATGGACTGTTCCGTGGACAGCCCGATAATAATCAGCACCACCGAAGGCGGAATCACCACGCCCAGTGTGGAGCCGCAGGCAATGGCGCCGGTGGACAGCATGGGTTCATAATTGTACTTGGTCATCTGTGGCAGGGCCACGGTGGTCATGGTGGCGGCGGTGGCGGCATTGGATCCGCAGATGGCGGCAAATGCGGCACAGGCCATGACCGTGGCCATGGCAATCCCGCCCTTGACATGCCCCACCCAGGTGTAGGCCGCCGTGTAAAGTTTCTCATTGACCCCGGAATAAAACGCAATCTGGCCCATAAAGATGAACAGCGGAATCACTGTGAGGCCGTAACTGGCAAAAGTGTCCCAGATCACCGCTCCCAGCATATTGAAACCGGCATTCATATTGATCACATAGGAAAACCCCACAAACCCCACCAGTCCCATAGCAAACCCCACGGGAATCCCGAACACGAACAGGATGAAAAGCAGTGCTGCAATACCGATGATGCCCACCAGGGTAATACTCATGATTTCTCCTTCGGGGGAAACAGGGCTTTTGAAAAAATCCGTAAACAGGGCCAGGCAAAGGATCAGACATCCAAGGGCCACGGCCATGGTAAACGGATAATAAATAATGCGCAGGGTCTCGGACAGCTCCCCCACCCGCATCAGCACAAAGGCCTTCTGCATCACTTGCCAGGCGGCCAGGCCGAAAAACACGCAGCACACCCCATGACTGATCATGGAAATGACGCGCTTGAGCGGTTTGGGATAGGCATTCACCAGCACATCCACGCTGATGTGGCCGTTGGTGAACTGGGTGTAGCCCAGGGCAAAGGCCGTGACCACGGCCCCGGCATATCCCATGAGTTCAAAAGTACCGGGAATGGGCACAAAGATCTGTCGGACAAAGATGTTCGCACAGGTCAACAGGATCATGCCCACCAGAAACATCCCGCCGGTGAGGGTGAGAACCATGTTCAGATATTTGTTGATGCGGGACAGCAGCTCCATCGGCAGCCTCCGGACCTGTCCGGCCATCGGCCGGACAGGCATTTAATGATCTATCTATTTTAAAATTTTGGTTTCCACTCTGTCAGCAGGGAACCTGCCAGCTCATTTCATGATTTCCTGTAACACTCAGTCAGGGCATGGCCCTTATTGAATGAACGTCTTGATGTCGTTGATGATCTCCTCGGCCGGGAACCCTTTGGCCTTGGCATTTTCAATCCAGTCATCCACCATAAAGATAATTTTTTCATCCCACTGGGCTTTTCTCCCGCCGAAAGGGTGATCACTTCCACGCCCTGTTCCTCTTTGGACCAGGCCACGGCATCCTTGATCTGCTGATCCATGTACTCACCGGTCCAAACGGCCTGTTCTTCCTTGAGGTCCATCATCACTTGCTGGACGTCCGCCGGCAGTTTCGCCCAGGAAGCCTTGTTCATGATCACGGCAAAGGATAGATTCCGGCATCCACCATGGTGATGTACTTGCAGTTTTCGGCAAATTTGAAGTCTTTCATCACCTCCAGGGAGGAAAACAACCCCTTAACCGTACCTTTCTGAAGTGCTTCCACAGTGGCGGGCATGGGCATGCCCACCGGGTTGGCACCCCAGGCCTTGAGGATGGTGGCGGAGTCTCCGGATGCCCGCAGGTCCATGCCTTTCAGATCTTCCATCTTCCGCACCGGCTGCTGGGACATGATATTGCCCGGTGCATTGGTGAACATGGTGAGCACCACCACATCCTTGAACGCTTCCGGCTGGTATTTTTCATACAATTTTAGCAAGGCGACGGATCCGGATCTGGCATCGGGAATCCCCAAAGGCAGGCTAGTGGCATTGGTGACAATGAACCGGCCGGGCTGATAGGCCATACAGATATTTCCGATGTCGGCCTGGCCGGCAATCACCCCGTCCATCATCTCTTTGGCGCCCAAAAGGGTGCCGCCGGGAAAGGTTTTCACCTCAACCTGGCCGTTGGTGCGTTTTCCAACTCAATTTTCCAGCGCTCCATCTGAACGCAGGGAAAGGTTGGGGCCGGCGGGAAATTGGCATAGTTCAGGGTGATTTTGCCTGCCACGGCAACAGTTGCAAACAGGGAAAGGCAGGTGACGATAACGAAAATAAGCATTGTGCCTAACAGCATGGTTCGTTTGATCATGACTTCACCTCCAAAATAATTGTGCATTAAATGAATATACTCCCAGCTTTTCAGCTGCCCTTGCTTTGTTCCTGGATCGCTGCCAGCACCTTTTCCGGGGTGATGGGCAGGTCCTTGATGCGCACCCCTACGGCATGACAGATGGCATTGGCCACAGCAGGCGCTGTGGGGACGCACCCGGGCTCACCAATGCCCTTGGCTCCGAAAGGCCCGTCCGGATCATCGGTTTCGATCACCGGAGCCGTGATGGGCACGGCATCCTTGGCGGTAAACAATTTATAGTCCCTGAAATTGGGGTTCTTGATCTGCCCGTCTTTGATCATCACCTCCTCGGACAGGGCATAGCCCAGACCCATGATCACCCCGCCATAGACCTGGCCTTCCAGCAGCATGGGGTTAATGGCCCGCCCCACATCATGGGCTGCCACATAATTTTTGACCGTGACCTTGCCGGTCTCTTTGTCCACATGGACCCGGACACCATGCACGCCAAAGGAATAGGTCACCGACAGGTTGCACTTGAAATCCTTACCCATATTCTCATTGGGGGATCATAAAAGTAGTCGGCCATGAGCATGGTGCCGCCGGGGGAAAAATGGGCCTTGCGCAGCAGCTTGTCCACAGGCATGGATTTGTCCGGATCATTTTTCACCCACACCGTCCGGTTCTTCATGACCAGATCTTCCGGGGCGGTATCAAACAGGGTGGCGGCAAAGGCCAAAAGGGTCTCCCGGGCTTTTCTAGCCGCCCCCAGGGCTGCGTTGCCCGCCACAAACGTGGAGCGGCTGGCATGGGCTCCCACATCCCAGGGGCACACATCCGTGTCGGAATGCACCACATTGATATCTTCGGCCAAAAGCCCCAGTTCTTCGGCCACGATCTGGGCGATCATGTTGTCTAAGCCCTGGCCCATGTCCGTTCCGCCGGTGAAAATATCCACCTTGCCGAAATCATCCATTTTAAGTATGGCACCGCACCCGTCGGACTTGTAGATGCGGGCCCCGCCCCCACATGAATAAGTGAAGCATATCCGATGCCCTCCCCCCCGGCCAGGGGGGCCCCTGCCGTCAGTTCCTTTTCCACGGCATCAATGCACTCGGCCAGGCCGCAGGACGTGATCTTGAATCCCTGGGGGCTCACATCACCTGGCATGTTCTGGTTGATGCGCCGGATGGTCACCGGGTCGATCCCCGCTTTTTTGGCCAGCATGTCCATGCAGGACTCGATGGCAAAGGTAGCCTGGGGATTACCGTATCCCCGCATGGCCTGGGCATAGGTATTGTTGGTGTACACGCATTTGGCATCATACCGCACATTCGGGACCCGGTAAAGAGAGGTGATGGGCATCATCATCACCGACGGTGTGGTGGCCCCCAGGAGGTCCGTCCCCCGTTGTCCAGGACCATGCGCATGTCCCGGAAGGTGAGGCGCCCCTCTTTATCGCACCCCTGGCGGATGTAAATCACCGTGGGCTGGCGGGTGGAAGTGGCTTCGAACTCCTCTTTTCTGTCAAACAGGATCTTCACCGGTTTCCGGCATTTGTGAGCCAGCAGAATCGCAATGTGTTCATACGCATAGGTGTCCAGCTTGGACCCGAACCCGCCGCCGATCACCGGTTTGATCACCCGAACCCGTTTTCCCTTCAGCCCCATGGCCCCGAGGGTCTCCAGAAAATCTTTCTGGGCCAGGGACGGGATCTGGGTATTGGAATAAACGGTCAGATTGTCTGATGCGTCGAACACGGCCACCGCCCCGGAAGTGGACAGGCAGCAGTGGGTGACCCAGGTGGTGGTGAACCGGTCTTCCACCACATAAGCGGAATTTTTTTCCGCTGTTTCCACATCCCCGTAATGGAGTTTCCAGGGCAGCTTGAGCACATTGCTCTTATGGGCCTCATGCACCAGGGGCGCATCCTTTTCCATTGCAGATTCCGGGTCGAACACCGCAGGCAGGGGCTCGTATTCCACCTCAATGAGGCGGACCGCTTTTTTGGCCACTGCCTCGGATACCGCTGCCACCGCTGCGATCTCATCCCTGAAACAGCACACCTTGTCCGCCTTCAGAGGCGGATTGTCCTTGTAAAACCCCATGCGAAGTTTGGGGGAATGTCTTTTCCCGTGAGCACCGCATGGACTCCGGGCAGGGCCTGTGCCTTGGAGATATCCATGGCCTTGATTTTCGCATGGGCATGTCTGCTGTAAAGAATCTTGCCGTACAGCATGCCCGGAAGCCGGACATCCTGGATATATTCGGCCCGGCCCATGGCTTTTTGGGCAGCATCCAGCTTGGGAACCCGCTGTCCCACGACGGTATAGCCATTCATGACATCACCTCCCCGGATTGTCGGTTAGAATCTGTGAGCTGGCCTGCCATCTGTTTTCCTGCCGCCGCCACCGAGTCCAGGATCTGAACATACCCGGTGCACCGGCAGATATTACCGGCCAGGGCATGTTTGATGGCTTCCTGGTCGGCGTGGGGATCTTTGTCCAGCAGAGCCTTGGCCGACATGATCATGCCGGGGGTGCAGAACCCGCACTGAATGCCGCCGTTGTCCACAAAGGACTGCTGGATGGGGTGCAGGCTGCCGGTATGCACGGCCAGACCCTCAATGGTCTGCACCTGCTTTCCCTGCACATCCGCTGCCAGATACAGGCAGGAATTAATGGCCAGCCGGTCCACGATCACGGTGCATGCGCCGCACTCGCCGTTACCGCAGCCCTCCTTGGTGCCGATCAGGCCCAGTTCTTCCCTGAGCAGGTGCAGCAGGGTCCAGTGGTCCTGGATATCACAGGAAATCTCATCCCCGTTCAAAATAAAGGATATGGTCTTTGTCATGGTATCTCCTCATGGTCACTTGTATGGTTATGCCTGCCGGGCTTTTTGTTGAATCATATCCAGGCATTTGAGCCCCATGCGCCGCACCTGGACCCGGATCATCTCTTTTCGGTGCCAGGCCTGCCCCCGGACACTGTCCCGGACCTGTGATTCTTCGGACGCCACTTTCCCGGCCTCAATCAGCAGATCCGATGTCACGGGCTGTCCCTCCAGCATTTGTTCGGCTTTCACCGCCCTCAGAGGGGTCGGGCCGGCTACTCCCAGACAGATGCGTGCCCGGGTACAGGTGGACAGATCCTCATCCACCACCAAAAGCACTCCGATGCCGATCAGCGGCAGTTCCATTGCCGCTCTTCTGCCGAACTTGATATAAGCGCTGCCGGTGCGGGGAGCCTGGGCCGGAATGGTAATTTTTATCAGGATTTCTCCCGGAGTGAGCACGGTTTCATAGGGCTGAACAAACAAATCCTTTACCATGACGGAACGCTCCCCCTCCGGCCCCTTGAGAAGGGCTGTGCCGTCCAGGACGATCAGCGGAATGGCCCCGTCCGCCGAGGGCACGGCATTGATCAGGTTGCCGCCGATGGTGCCCATGTTGCGCACCTGCAGAGACCCGATATTGGAGACAGCATCATAAATAATGGGATATTCATTGCGAATGAGCAAAGACTGTTCCAGCATGGCATGGGTCACCAGGGCCCCGATGGTCAGCTCTCCGGTGGCCTCGTTTTTATGCAGGTCATCCAGTCCCGGTATCTGCTTGAGGTTGATCAGATAATCCGGACCCATCCATCCTTCCTTGACCTTGACGATGACATCGGTCCCGCCGGCCATGTACCGGGCGGTTTCTTTGTGCTGTCCGAACAATGCCACTGCTTCTTCCACGGTGGCAGGAGTCAGGTATGTAAACGGTTTCATATGATTTCCTTTCCTTACCCTCTGTTATCAAAAATCCGGTGGGCCTTGCCCGGCACCCGGGGCAGTTCGCCATAGGGGACCACCTGGGCCTCGCATGATACCATTATTTTCGTCCGGACCTCCTGGCGTACCAGGTTTCGGATACCATCGACATCCGGGACCACCTCATGGTTGGCGGCCTCCACCTTGATGGTCATGGTTTCACGGCCGTCATCGGTACGTGACAGATGCAGCTGATATTCACTGCCCATGCCAGGAATGCCGGACAAAACCTCATCGATCTGGCCCGGATAGATATTCACCCCCTTCAGGATGATCATGTCGTCGGACCGTCCCAAAATTCGGTCATGCAGGAACAGGGGATTGCCGCAGGAACAGGGGGCGGACATTTTCCGGGTCAGGTCCCTTGTCCGGTACCGTATCAAAGGGGCTGCCTGTTTGCACAGGGTGGTCACCACCATCTCCCCCACCTCTCCGTCCGCCACCGGAGTCAGGGTGTCCGGGTCCAGTATTTCAAGAATGTATTTATCCGCCCAGTAGTGGATACCCTCATGTTTGAAGCAGTCCAAACCCATGCCCGGGCCGTATAGTTCGGTCATGCCGGTGATGTCAAACATGTCTTCCAGACCCAGCAGTTGTTTGATCCGTTCCCGCATGGCTTCTGAGCTGCGTTCCGATCCGAAAATGATCTTCTTCAGATTAATTTTATCGCGCAGGCCCCGTTTGTGGACCTCTTCGGCCATGAGCAGGGCCATGGAGGCCGTACAGCAGAACACGGTGGGGGCAAGATCCACCAGAAACTGGCACTGCATATCTATATTGCCCGGCCCCACCGGAATGGCCATGGCCCCCAGCCGTTCACATCCCAGCTGGAACCCCATGCCTGCGGTCCACACCCCGTATCCTACCGCGATCTGGACCCGGTCTTCCGGAGTCAGTCCCGCCATTTCATAACACCTGGCAAACATGTCGATCCAGTCATCAATATCCTTCTGGGTATAAGCCAGGACTTTGCGCTTGCCTGTGGTACCTGAAGAGGCATGAATCCGTACCACTTCTTTTTTCGGTACTGAAAGCAGCGGCAAAGGATATCCGTCCTTAAGATGGACGGAAGTGGTAAAGGGCAGACGGGACAAATCTTCCAAAGACTGAATGTCGTCCGGGGTCACACCGGCGGATAACAGGTGCTGCCGGTAAAAGGAAGAGCCGTTCCAGGCATGATTCACCGTCCATTTCAGGCCGCACAGCTGAAGGTCCAGCAGGGCCTGAGCATCCGGAATATCCGGGATAAAACGTTTTTCCATGCTACACTCCCTTGGGGTTATGTCGTAATTTCCGGGTGGCATCCGGATCCAGGGTCGAGGTTTTCGGATCGATCACCACCTGATAATCTGCTTTTGCCTGTTCTACACTCACATATCCGAACTGCACGTCCTTTAAGACCGCTTCCGGATCCCGTTCCTTTGGATCGCCATATCCACCGCCGCCGGCGGACACAAAGGTGATGACATCTCCAGGATCCAGAAAGGTCAGGCCGCTGGGATCGGCAGATTCGCCGTTTTTCAAAAACCGTGCACAGGCTCCGGCTTGCCGCCGAAAATACCGTCCGGTGGATACACGAACCGGCCGGCCTGAACCGCGATGGTGGTGCGGCCCGGCGGGGGCCGTCCGATTCATCCGCCATGGGCACCCGCAGGGTCATCTGCCGGCCGATGCCGCCCCGCTGGAAGCCCGGACCGCCGGAGTCGGGAACCAGGCCCCGTTCCACAACAATGAGCGGGGTATCACTTTCCAGGATCTCCACCGGGGTGTTGGCCCCGTTGGCCGGAAAGATGGCGCAGTGGTGGCCGTCCATGTTGTGGGACGCCCCCATGCCTCCGCCCCGGATAATCATGGTGTGCCAGGATTTGCCGCTGCCCCGTTTCCCGTAAAGAATGTTGGTCTGAGCCGGAGTGCCGCCGGAACCGGCGATGACCCGGTCCGGGGTGGCCTGGCCCAGGGCGTTGAACACCATCTCGGTCATGAAATGCCCCACCTGCATCCGGGCGGCCACGGCCGCGGGAAACCGGCAGTTGATGACGGATCCTTTGGGTGCGGTCATGTGTACCGGGCGGATGGCCCCTTCGTTGATGGGGATATCCGGATCAAATGCGGATTTGACCGCCATGAACACATAGGCATAGGTGAAATTATACACCACGTTCACGCCCCAGTCCACCTGATCCGAGGTCCCGTCAAAATCCACGTGGATGTCGGATCCGTCCACGGTGACCGCCACCCGGATCCGAATGTCCGGCCTGGACCCGGCCCCTTCGATCACCCCTTTGTGGCGGTAGGTGCCGTCCTGGATCTTTTCGATGGCCGCCCGCATGGAGGTTTCGGTACGGGAGATGATCTCGTCCGCCAGATCGTCCAGGGTGTCCAGGTGTTCCTCCGTCATCATTTCGACGATCTTTTCTGCGCACACATGGTTGGCCGCCACCTGGGACCGGAGGTCTCCGGTCACCTCTTCCGGAGTGCGCACGTTCCACCGGATCATGTTCAACAGATCCTCATTAAGCACCCCGGCATCATACAGCCGGGTCACCGGGACATAGATGCCCTCTTCAAACACCTCCCGGTTGTCAGAGGATACACGGCCCCCGATATCGGAATGGTGAAACACGCACGCGGTAAACGCCACAGGTTTTCCCTTGAAGAAAATCGGGCTGAGCACACACACGTCATTGAGATGGCCAGCCAGCAGCCAGGGATCGTTGACAATGAACACGTCCCCTTCCCTGTAGGAGGAAAGGGGCATGGACTGAATGATCTTCTTAACCCCCAATGCCATGGCCCCGGCCTGGCCCGGGGTGCAGAAAGTACCCTGGACCAGTTCCTGGCCCCGGCTGTCCGTGAACATGCAGGTATAGTCATGGGCATCTCTGAGCAGGCTGGAAAACGCGGTCCTGGCCACGGAAGCGTCGGCCTCATCCACGATGGACACCAGGCGGCGCCACAAAATTTCCAGGGTAATGGGATCAAATGTCTGTTTTTCATTTTTCTCCTCCCCGATGCGGATCCACACAAACCCCTTGTCATCCACGGTGGCGGCGGAATCCTCTCCCATCACAATGGTGGATTCCCGCTCCTCGATAATGGCCGGCCCGGCAAAACAGGCATTGGCAAACAACCGGGACCGGTCATACACGGTAAAATCGATATATGCTTTTTGCAGAACGGAAAAAGCCTTGCGCTGTCCTTTAATGCAGGTATCCAGCCGGGTTTCGTCACTGGTGAGCTGCGGCATGGTGAACGGTTTGGTGGGCAGGGTCGCCCGCACTTTGAATGTAACGAACTCCACCGGAGTCTCCGGGTAGGTGCGGCCGTAGAGCCGTTTGTATTCGGTATCAAATTTCTCCCGAATTTCCTCATGGGTCCACTGGGTAAAGGGTTGGGATCGATGATCAGATCGGTTTCAGCCCCCTGGCCCACAAACCGCATCAAAAGAGTCCGCTGGAACATCACCTTGTCTCCTTTGGCCGCATCCGCCAGGATAGCGGCGCCCTCTTTTCCAGCTGGGCGAAAAGATCTTCAATATCGGCGAAATCCGCGTCATCCAAAACCAGCCGGTGGCTTCGGGACAAGTCAAACGCCACCGGGGCCGTGAAAAATCCCAGGGCCGATCCCACTCCGGCCAGGGGCGGCACCAGGATCGATTTGGCTCCGATCTTTTTTGCCAGACCATAGGCATGCACCGGCCCGGCACCGCCGAACGCGGACATCACCACCGTAGAGGGATTTCCTCCTTTTTCCGCGATATGGGTTTTGGCGGCCGCAGCCATGGTCTCGTTGATGAGGTCGTGGATCCCGAAAGCCGCATCCGTCAAGGCGGTACCCAGCGGCGTGGCAATCTTTTGTTCAATGGCGAAGCGGGACTTTTCAATATCCAGGGACATGGTGCCCCCTAAAAAGAAATCCGGATCCAGGTATCCCAGGACCAGATCCGCATCGGTCACTGTGGGGTTTTCACCGCCCCGGTTGTAGCAGGCCGGCCCGGGGTTGGCACCAGCGCTGTCCGGTCCCACGGCCAGCAGGCCCAGGTTGCTGATCCGGGCAATGCTGCCTCCGCCGGCACCGATCTCCATAAGATCCACCACCGGCACCTGGATGGGCAGGCCCGACCCTTTCTTGAACCGCTGGACCCGGCCCACCTCAAAGGTGGACACCAGCCCGGCATGCCCTTTCTGGATCAGGCAGGACTTGGCTGTGGTGCCGCCCATGTCAAAGCAGAACATGTCCTTGATATCAAACATTTTACCGTAATGCTGGGAGGCAATCACAGCGGCGGTGGGACCGGATTCGATGATGCGTACCGGGAACTTCCTGGCGGTATCCACCGAAGTGATTCCGCCGGATGACAGCATGATGTAGAGCCGCCCGCCGAATCCCAGATCTGCCAGGCGCTGGGTCAGCCGTTCCAGATACCGGAAGGTGATGGGCTTGACATAGGCGTTCACCGCTGTGGTGCAGGTGCGCTCATATTCCCGGATCTGGGGCAGCACCTCAAAGGAATAGGAGGTGGACAGATCCGGATCTGCTTCCTGGATGATCCGCTTCAGGGCCTGTTCGTTCACCGGATTTTCATAGGAATTGATGCAGCAGACCGCCAGAGATTCGATGCCCTGCTTCTGGAAATCCGCCACCAGGCTTTTGCCGCCTGTTCATCCACAGGTTTCAAGACCCGGCCGTCCGCCGTCACCCGTTCATCTATTTCCTGTCTCAACGCCCGGGGCACGATGGGTTCCGGGTACTGGCTGAAAATATCATAGGCATCATACCGGATTTCCCGGCCCAGTTCCAGCACATCCCGGAATCCTTGGGTGGTGATCAGCCCAGTTTTTGCCCCTTTGCGTTCAATGATGGCATTGATGACCAGGGTGGTGCCGTGGATCACATCCCTGACCTGGTCCAAAAAGCCCGGTTTGACCGCCAGTAGCTCTTTAATGCCCTGCTCCACAGCATCGGACGGGTCATCCGGCGTGGTCAGGCACTTGTTGGTAAAAACTCCCCGGTCCGGGTGTCCACCAGGACAAAGTCGGTAAACGTACCCCCGATATCACACCCCAGTCTAAAACCTGATTGATCCAAACCATACCTCCCTGATAGCGTATTGAGTTGTGGGTTGTGAGCAGTGAGATTTTCACCCCTCATCCTTTTCATCCCAGTGATTACAATGGCTGAACTTGGGGGCAGATCAGTAGAATATCGGTTCCTGCCACTCCCCAAAGACCTGGCGAAACACATCCGCCATTTCCCCCACCGTGGCAAACGCCTTGCAGCAGTCCACCAGAGGCGGCATGACATTGTCTTTGCTTTTTGCCGCCTTTTCCAGAGAGCGCAGACTGTCAGCCACAGCTTTTCATGCCGGGTCCGCTTCACCTCGGCCAGGCTGTCTTTGGAGGATTGTGCCCAGGCCTCATTGTACCGGTGCAGTTCCACCTCAGCGCCTTCATTTTCTTTGCCAGGGGTTTTACCCACTTTTTTGTATTCTCCGGACTGGAGCCCTTTTTCAAACTCAAACGCCTGCTGGGACACTTTTTTCTGGATCATCCCTTCGGAGATGCCGGACACGATTCCGCCCATTTCTTTGACCCAGGCCATCTCTTCTTTGATTTTGTCCGCCATCTCCAGGGTCAGGGTTTCGACAAAATAGGAGCCGGCCAAAGGATCCACCGTATCCCTGAGTCCCACCTCATCCATGAGCAGTTCCAGGGTTTTGAGCGACAGCAGTGCCGACCGGGGAGTGGGAATGGTATAGGCTTCGTCAAACGAGCACAACGCCGTGGTCTGGGCCCCGGACAAGGCCGCCCCCAGGGCGTAGAACGCCCCTCTCATGATATTGTTTTCCGGCTCTTCCTTGGTGAGCCCGGACCCCCCGCCACCAAAAAGGCCTCTGAGAAACAGTTTTTTCTTTTCCGTGACCCCATAGTCTCGTTTGAGCATCTGGGCCCAGATTTTTCTGGCGGCCCGGAATTTGGCCACCTGTTCCCACAGATTGCCGTACACATTGAAGTTGAATGAAAACCGGCCCACAAAATCGGACGGATCAATGCCCCGCTGAGCCACCGTATCGATGTAGGCCCGGGCGATCTCAAAGGCATAGGCGATCTCCTGAGCCGGGGTGGCGCCGGATTCCCGGATATGGTATCCGCAGATGCTCACGGGATTGGACCGGGGCAGTTCCTTGACCGCATATTCAATGGTGTCCCCCACCAGACGTACTCCGTGCTCCACCGGAAAGATCCAGGCCCCCCTGCCGATCATCTCCTTAAGGATGTCGTTTTGGGGAGTGCAGGAGATCCGGGTCTTGTCAAACCCTTTGGCTTCCCCTAAGGCCTGGTACATGGCCATCATGATGGAAGCCACCGCATTGATGGTCAGTCCGGATCCGATGCGGTCCAGGGGGATCCCGTCAAACGCGGTGAGAAAATCTTTCAGCGAATCCACGGCCATGCCTACCCGGCCCACCTCACCTTCAGCCAGGGGATGGTCCGAGTCATACCCCATCTGGGTGGGCAGATCAAATGCCACATTCAGCCCGTTCTGGCCGTTGGCGATCATTAGCTTGAACCGCTCATTGGTCTGCTCCGGGGTACCGAACCCGGTGTACTGCCGGGTCGTCCAGGCCCGGGACCGGTATCCCTGCGGATGAAGGCTTCTGGTAAACGGATACTCCCCCGGCTCCCCCAGGTCCTGTTCATAGGAAAACCCGGCCCTTTGCAGGTCTTTTGGCCCGTACACCGGTTTGACTTTAATGCCTGACTGGTAGGCCACCTCCTGGATGGCCCCTTTGTCATCCATGATATATCTGGCTACACCCATATTGCTCTCCCTTGTGAGAACCGCCGCCTTTTGGCAGGCAGCCGGTTTTTGTTACGCAAACAACTGATTGATTTCCGTCACGATGGTGTCAAAGTCGGTACCGCCGGGAAAAACGGCCGCCACCCCCATCTGTTCGAGGGTCTGGATATCCTGCCGGGGGATCACCCCCCCCACCACCAGATGTACACCTGTCAGCCCGTGGTCTTTCATCATGGTGGTCAGTTTTCTGCAGATGGGCAGGTGGGCCCCGGACATGATGGACAGTCCGATGACATCCACCGACTCCTGAACCGTCGTGGAAATGATCTGGTCCAGTGTCTGGTGAAGCCCGGAATAGATCACCTCCATGCCCGCATCCCGCAGAGCCAGGGCCACGATTTTGGCCCCCTTGTCATGGCCGTCGAGGCCCGGTTTGGCCACCAGAACCCGGATCTTGTTTTTTGTTTCCATATGCCTTGGTTTCCTTTCTTTATTTTCCCGGCGCCGCCGGTCATCCTCTTCGGGGGGAGGACCGTCACCGGACATCTTCCAAAACTCAGCCCCCTGTGCGGGGCGGCTGCATCAAAATCCTTCTTCGGTTTGACCGCCGGATATCCACCCAGTGGGTAGCAGATGGACTGTGCCCCCTGCCCAAGGCTCCCGCTGTACAGAAAACGAAGCCCAAATTCTCATCCCTCCTCCTTCAAACGTTGTCCCATGCTCCGCTTTACAGGTGATCCTGGCCTTTATGCCAGACACTTGTCCGCTGTCAGCAGCGGGGAGTGCCGGGGAGCGGGACTAAACCGACAGCCATCACATGTCGCCCCGGCTGATATCATCCAGGTTTCCGGTCAGGCACTCTGCCAGATTCCGGGCCGCCTCGTAGGGATCTGCCGCCACGTCTGCCTGGTGCGCTTCTGCTTCCATAAACTCGGCCACCTGCCGGTTCAGCCATGGATCGATGCGGTCCTGTACCATCTGCCTCACGAGGGTTTTGAAATAGCCTGCGGCCTGGTCTGCCTGTTTTTGTTTCAAAAGCTTGTGTTCCGTCATGAACCGCCGGTGTTCCAGGAACTGTTCCGAAAGCTGGTCCACGCCCTGGCCGGTTCTGGCGCAGGTACTTGCCACGAGTGGCTGCCAGGTGCCGGAAGGAACCGGCCGCAGTTTGACCAGATGTTCCAGGGTCATCACTTCCGATGCCGCACCGGGCAGGTCGTTCTTGTTCACGATAAAAACATCCGCCACTTCCAGCAGGCCCGCTTTGACCGCCTGGATTCCGTCCCCGGCCCCGGGAAAAGCCACCAGTCCCAGACTGTGAACCATGCGGCAGATCTCCATGTCTGCCTGGCCCGACCCCACCGGCTCCACAATGATGACGTCATACTTCATGGCATCCAGCACCAGGCAGGTGTCTCTGGCCGCCCTTGCCAGACCCCCGGCCACCCCCCGGGCCGCCATGGACCGGATAAACACGCCGGGATCGCCGGCATGGGCCTGCATGCGCACCCGGTCTCCCAGCACGGCTCCACCGGTCCGGGCAGAGGACGGATCCACGGCCACCACCCCACGGTCAGGTCTTTTTGCCGGAAACAGGTGATCAGGGCACTGATCAGGCTGGATTTACCCGCCCCGGGAGGTCCTGTGATGCCGATGACAAACGCGTTGCCACCGTAGGAGTACAGCCGGCCCAAAAGCCGGTCTGCCCGCGGGTCTCCCGCCTCAATGCCCCGCATCAGCCGGGCTCCGGCCATGATGTTGCCAGCCAGAATATCCCGGATCATTTCGGGGGAATCCAGGAGTATGTCAGGCGCTCTTTCTGGCATCTTCCTCCTTGATGCGGCGAATCACCGCCTGTTTGCCCTTGAGAATATGGGCCCGCACCAAGGCTTCCACCCGTTCCGCGTCTTTCTGCCGCATGGCGGTCAGCATGTCGGCATGGTCTTGAAACGAAGCTTCGGCAAAGTCCGCCTGTTTGAGAATAATTTGCCGGTACCGGGAAATCTGGGCCCTGAGCTGGTTGATCATCTTAATGAGTCTCGGGCTGTCGCTGATGGCGTACAGGACATCATGGAACTCCGTGTTGATGTCGGGCAGCCGGGCGGTCTGTTTTCTTTCCAGGCAGTTCCGGAACCGGGTCATCACCTTTTCCAGGGGGATCAGATCGGCAGGCCGGTGCTTTTCCGCTGCCAGTCGGGCCGCATACGCCTCCAGCACGGACCGTATTCCAAAGGTTTCCTCGATATCCTCCCGGGACAGGGTCATCACCTTGAACCCGCCGGAGGGCATTTTTTCGATCCAATCCTCCCGCTCCAGCTTGTGCAGGGCCTCCCTCAGCGGGGTCCGGCTGATGCCCAGCATCGGGGCGATACGGCTTTCCACAAGCCGGGCGCCTGGCTCGATATCCTGATCAATGATGGCCTGTTTGAGCTGATCATACACATCCTCTCCCAGGGATTTGCGTTCTCCGATAGCGTTGAGTTTCATGAGTCTTAAATAATGCCTTTCTCCTTGAACTGTGCCAGGGTTTCCGGGGCATACCCCAGAAGATCCCCGTAAATGGACTGGTTGTGTTCCCCGAACCGCGGAGGAAAGGTCAAGGTCTGGGTGCATGCTTCCAGAAACGGGGTCATGTTGGGGGGCGGGGCCAGGGTCAGCTCGACGCCGGACACCGTATCTTTCGAGGACAGCAGTCGCTTTTTCACCAGCGGATCGGTCGTCACCTCCTGTACTCCCTTGATGGGAGAAATGGGCACGGTGATGGCGGTAAACAGCTCGATGAGTTCGGCCGTGGTGTGCTGCCGGGTGATCTCATTGATGGCCTGATTGAGGTTGGCCACATCCTTGATTCGTCCCCGGTTTTCTTGTACTCCTCCCTGTCCAGGGACCTGAATATCTCCTGGGCGGTCATGGCGGCCCACTGCCGGTCATTGCCCACGGCCAGGTACACGAACCCGTCTTGGGTCTGGTACACCGAAACGGGGCAGAAAAACTCATGGGTATTGCCCCGGCGGGTGATGGGGGTGCCGAAACTTTTGTCCAGGGCAATGGGCACGGTGAGCCAGGATACCGAGGACTCGAACATGGACATGTCCAGGCGGGATCCTTCGCCCGTGACAGCCCGTTTGAACAACGCTTTCATGAGCAGCCCGTACCCATGCTCGGAGGTGCCCATATCCGGCAGCGGAATCCCGATCACCTGGGGATCGCCGTCCGCCTCACCGGTGAGATCCATCAGCCCTGACCGGGCCTGGAGAATGGGATCATAGGCCCCTTCATTGGAATCCGGCCCGAATCCCGTGACTCCCAGCCAGATGATGTCCGGCTTGATCTCTTTGAGAATGTCGTAAGCAATGCCCAGTTTGTCATAGTTTTTGGGCAGCTGATTGGTGATGAAGATGTCCACATCAAGTCTCTCGATCAACTCTTTGAGCAGCTGCTTACCTTCCGGCTCGGCCAGGTTCAGGGTCAGCGCTTTTTTACCGGCGTTAATGCACAGGTAATAGGCGTTCATCCGGTCTTCGTCCATCACCTTTTCACCGATGAACCGGTTGGGGTCGCCATACACCGGGTGTTCCAGACGGATCACCTCCATGCCGTCCTGGGCCAGCCGGTAGGTCAGATACGGGGCTACGGTGGCCTGTTCCAGGGACAATACCGTCAGTTTTTCAAAAATTCCATGGGCGCTCCTTTCAGCACATTTTTTTCCTTGTTCATGACAGGTGTCGAATATCTTCAGGTTGATCTCTTTGACAGGGTCCGGGCTCATGGATGCCACGGTATTTCGCAGGGCATCCGCATCCAGGGGACCCTGGCCGAAGGCGGCAAAAAACGCCACCATGGCCAGGTTGGTGGACTTTGGAGAGCCTAAGTCAAACGCGGTTTTCCCGGCTTCCATGGCAAAAGAGGCGATCCCGTGGTCAGACAGGTAAGGAGCCACCCGTACATCGGGAAACACCTGGGCCTTGGCGTTGGCAAAGACCATGCCGCCGGGTCTCACCCAGGGCAGGTACCGGTAGGCCTCGGTTTCGTCCATGGAAATCAGAAAATCCCCGGCTCCGGCCCGGATCAGGCTGGCACCGGCATCCCCGATCTTGAGATGCGATACCACGGACCCGCCTCTCTGGGCCATGCCGTGGGTTTCCGCCCCCAGAATATTGTATCCCCTGTTCAGGGCGGTCTGGGCCAGGATCTTGGTCATAAATAATATTCCCTGCCCGCCCAGTCCGCTCAACACAAACTGATAGGTTTTCATGTCCGCTCCTTTATGAAATACACTGCACCGCATCTTTGGGGCAGATGTTCAGACACACTCCGCACCCGGAACACAGCACCGGATCGATCTCGGTCTTGCCTTTTTCCGGGTTCCGCTTCATGGCCGGGCACTCGAACCGCAGGTGGCACAGGCCGCAGTCATCACATTCGTCAGTAACCGTCACTTCAACGGTTTCGGCCAATGCCTGGTCCCGCAGCCCGATGACGCACGGGTGCCGAGATATGATCACGGCAATGCCCCCATCCGGGGACAGGGTCCATTCATGGGCGGCTCTGATTTCATCAATGGTGTGTTTCACATCATAGGGGTCCACCACTTTGAGATAGGTGACACCGCATCCCTTGACAATGGTTTCCAGGGCAATAGCGTTGCCTTTTCTGCCGTCCACCCGCACCCCCTGGGTGATGGCCGGCTGCATCCCGGTCATGGCAGTGATGCCGTTGTCCAGGATCACCAGCACAAATCGCGCGTCATTGTACACGGCATTGATCAACCCTGTGGTGCCGGAATGAAAAAAGGTGGAATCCCCCATGGTTGCGATGACCGGTTTGTTCACCCCGTCCTGCTGAAACGCGTGCCAGAACCCGGACGCCAGGGTGATGCCCGCACCCATATCCAGAACCGTGTCCACGCCACCCAGATTGGACCCCAGGGTATAACACCCGATATCCGAAGGATAGATGGCCCTGGGCACCGCCTTGCGGATGGCGTAAAACGAAGCCCGGTGAGGGCATCCCGGACACAGGGTGGGCCGACGCACCGGCAGGTCCAGGGATGCGGCCAGGCCAAAGGCCTCTTTGGCGGTATCCTCCGTAGTCAGCGGTTCCAGGCCGCAGTCAGACAGGGCCCGGTTGATCACCGCCAGAATCTTTTCCGGCACCAGCTCCCCTTCCATGGGCACATGCCCGGACAGCCGGCCAAGGGTGTTGCGCCGGTCCCCCAGCAAATATTCGATTACCGTGTCAGTCTCTTCGATCACCAAAATCCTGTCACAGGCATCCATGAATGGATCGGCCAGGGAGGCGGGAAACGGATAAGGCGCGCCCAGCTTGAGAATCGGGATGTCCGTGCGGCTGAACTCCGCCAGCAGGTCCGCCACCACGGCCGACGGCACCCCCCCGGCCACGATGCCAAAAGGATGGGTTTGTCCCGGCTGAATATCGGACAGGTTATAAGGAGCCAGGGAGGCGAATTTCTCTGCGATCCGGACATGTTTTTCATTGAGGGTTTTGTGCTGGAGAAACCGGAATTTGGGCGTGGAGGCCCACCTTGTGGGTTCCCGTTTGAACGCCGCCGGGGTCTCATTGTTTTTCAGGTCCCCATAGGAGATGTTCTGCCTGGCGTGGCAGATGCGGATCGCGGGCCGTACCAGCACGGGCACCTGGAATTCTTCGGAAATTTCGAACGCGGTCTGGATCATGGTCCGGGCTTCCTCCGGACTGGACGGGTCCAGTACCGGCACCTTGGCCATGCGGGCCATGAACCGTGAATCCTGCTCGGTCTGGGAAGAGTGGGGCCCGGGATCGTCACAGGAGATCACCACCAGCCCCCCGATGTTGCCGATGTAAGCGGCGGAGAAAAACGAATCCGCCGCCACGTTCAGCCCCACCATTTTCATGCAGCAGGCGGCCCGTTTGCCGGAAATGGCTGCGGCAAACGCATTGTCAAACGCCACCTTTTCGTTCACCGACCACTCGATCACTGTGTTGAGGCCGGCCTGTTTGGCAAACCGGACGGTTTCCGGCAGAATCTCGGAACTCGGGGTTCCGGGATAAGAGGTGAGCATCTGGCAGCCCGCCTCCAGCAATCCTAAGGCCATGGCCCCGTTCCCCAGTAAAAATGCGTGTTTCATAAACATCCTCATGTTTGATTGAAGGCGAACCGTTCCCGATTGTCTGCGGTCTTCTGCACAGACCCCTTATCCATGTCAGGTTTCTATGTCCGGCCCACGACGGTTCTTCCGATGATCATCTTTTCGATTTCCTTGGCCCCTTCATAGATCTCCAGAACCTTGGCGGCCCGGTAGAACCGTTCGATATCGTAATCGTCAAAATACCCGTAACCACCGTGAAGCTGCAATGCCTCATCCACCACCTCCACGGCGATGCGGGAGGCGTACAGCTTGGCCATGGCGGTCACATGGGTGTCCGGAGTGCCGTTGTCCAGAAGCCAGGCCGCCTTGTACATGATGTTGCGGGCCAGCTCGATCTTCACGGCCATGTCCGCAATCTTGAACTGAACCCCTGAAAGCTGCCGATGGGTTTACCGAACTGTTTCCTGCCTCTGACATGTTTCACGGCCATGTCCAGGGCTCCCTGGGCCAGGCCCACGCCATGGGCTGATACATAGGCACGGCTCCGGTCGAAAAACGCCATAAGCTGGTGGAAACCGTTGCCCGGCGTGCCAATGAGGTTGTCTTCAGGCACCCGGACATTGTTCAGGTACACGGCGGCCGTATCTGAACACCGCAGCCCCATCTTGCCGTGCATGGGCTCGGCCTTGTACCCTTTTCGGTCAGTTTCCACGGCAATGATGCTGTGACGTTTGGACCGGAAGGGGTTGTCCGGATCCGTGAGGCAGTAAATGAGCATGAACGTGCCTTTGGTCCCGTTGCCGATCATCACCTTGGACCCGTTGAGAACCCATTCATTACCTTCTTTGACCGCTGTGGTGGTCGCGGACAGGGTGTCGGAACCGGCATCCGGCTCGGTGATGGCAAACCCCATGACCCCGTCCCCTTCGAAAACGGGTCTTAAAAACCGATTCCCCTGCTCGTCCGTGCCGAAAAGAATGAATTCCTCTGCCCCGAAGGTCAGGGAACACAGCTGCTGGCTGATGCCGGGATCCACTTTCCACAGCTCTTCAAGCACGATGGCCTGCTCCAGAAATCCCAGTCCGGGGCCGCCGAATTTTTCCGGGACAAACAGCCCGATCAGGCCCAGTTCCCGGGCTTTTTTCACAATCTCTTCGGGATAGGTTTCATTCAGGTCCAGTTCCCGGCCTGCCGGGGCCAGCTCGCCTCTGGCAAATTCCCGGGCTGCCTTCTGAATAATTTTCTGCTCCTTTGACAATAAAAAATCCACGAATCCGCCTCCTTGAGAAAGAGTTACAAAGGAATGTTGCCATGGCGCCGAAACGGTGCGGCCGCCGTTTGTTCTTGAGCATGGAAAGACCGGCAATGATCTGCCGCCTTGTGTCTGCCGGATCGATCACCTTGTCCACCAGCATGTTGGAAGCGGCATGAAAGGGATTGGAATACTTGTAATCATATTCCTGAATTTTTTCCTGTTTAAAGGCCGCCGGATCTTCGGCATTCATGATCTCCTTGCGGTAAATCAGGTTGATGGCAGCAGTCGTGTCCAGCACCACCAGCCGGGCCACGGGCCAGGCCAGCATCAGGTCCACGCCCATACCCACACAGCACATGGCCATGACGGCACCGCCGTATTCTTTTCTCAGCGCCAGGGTGATCTTGGGCACGGTGGCTTCGGCATAGGCATACAGCATCTTGGCCCCGTGCCGGATAATGCCGGCATGCTCCTGCTTGACTCCGGGAAAATATCCGGGCACATCCACCAGGTTGACCAAAGGAATGTTGAAACAATCGCAGAACCGGATGAACCGGGCCGCTTTATCCGAAGAATGGTAGTCCAGGCACCCGGCCCGGACCCTGGGCTGGTTGGCCACCACGCCGATGGTGCTGCCGTTCATCCGGGCCAGCCCGGTAATGATGTTGGGGGCGAACTCCGGCAGCACTTCCAGCAATGTCTGATGGTCCACGATTTCCTCGATCACCCGGCGCATGTCATAGGCTCTTTTAAAATCCTGAGGCACGATATCGGTCAAAGACGGGGTCAATCGGTTGATATCGTCGTCCAAGGCGATTTCCGGAGGAGCTTCTTCATGATTGGCAGGCAGATAACTGAGCAGACGACGGATCAGCAACAGACTTTCATCTTCGGTTTTGGTGACAAAATGGGCCTGACCTGTGATTTTGCTGTGCACGTCCGCCCCGCCCAGTTCCTCCAGGGTTACGCTTTCGCCGGTGACATCATGGATCACCTTGGGGCCGGTGATCACCATCTGACTCTGCTTTTCGATCATTACAACAAAATCGGTCAGGGCCGGGGAATACACAGATACCCCGGCGCAGGGTCCCATGATGCAGGAAATCTGGGGAATCACGCCGGACGCGGCCGTGTTCCTGTAAAACATGCCTGCCACCCCTTTGGAGGCGAAAAATCCTTCGTGGAGCCGGCCGCCCCCCGAGTCGAACAGCCCCACCACCGGGACCTTGACCTTGAGGGCTTCATCCAGGATCCGGCAGATTTTCTGTCCGTGGATGGTGCCCACAGACCCCCCCAGGACCGTGACATCCTGGGCATAGGCAAACACCCGACGTCCGTCAATCAGGCCGTGCCCTACCACCACGCCGTCACCGGGCACTTTTCGTCGATCCATGCCGAAATCGGTGCACTGGCTTTCAGCCAAATCATTGAGCTCGATAAAGGTGTTCCTGTCAAACAGCCGGTCCAGCCGTTCCCTGGCAGTTAGTTTGCCAGCCTCATGATGACGGGCCACCGCTTTGTCGCCGCCGCCTGCGGCTGCATGGTGCTGAAGTCCCCGAAGCCTTTCCAGCTGCTGTTCATGTGAATTTACAGTCATGTTAAATCCTTCGAAACTATGATACGTGAGACGTGCTGTCATGACCCGGATTTCCCGTATTTTTCCGGACCATTATTTTTTTGTTTTTCTTTGCTGTGCTTCATTGTGTACTGTATACAATCTTTTCCTGTCAACAAAAATTTTCAATTTTTTCAAATAATACCCTGTCTCAACTCCATCCCTTCTTTTGTTCTAAAAATATCCGGAATTAAAACGTCCCTGCAAAAACAGTTCTCCGTATCCAACCGGACAGGAACTGCGGGAAGAAACCAGGTAAATACCTCCGGCCCGGGATAAAGGAAAATCCGACACAGACAGCCGGATTTCTCAGCTTGACAAAAATGTGGCGCAATTTGACGGCAAACGGCCCTTTCTTACCCGGAGCCTGGGGCCGGCCCAAGGGGTGCAGTCCTGTCCCACCGGAAAACTTTTTTAACTGCCTGAACGCGAACACTCTCAAGACGAAAAAACGGGAACGTCGAAGGATTGAAGATCTAAATACCTGAAAATCAGATATCCGGGCCGGTTATTCCTGTTCTATATCCTGGAAAAACAGCCATTTGCAGAACAGGTCATCGGGATGGGGATCGGGCGGTGCGAAGTTGCACCGGACCCGGGTCCGGTCATCAATCACCCGGTAGTTCCACAAAAGAAACCGGATGTAGGCCATAAATTGATCCCTGTCCATGTGCTTGAATACAGTCAGATCCATTTTTCTTCCTGAAGGCGAAACAGGTTTCATTTTACCCAGCGGTTTTTTTCCATAGCACACGCCGTTGAAATATGCTATGGCTGATTTTGAAAGGAGATCAGATATGCCGCTGTCGTTTGAGTCCCGGTCCCACGGCCCGGTGGCGTTCGGTTTTTTCAACATCGAATCGGACATGCTGCTGCTGGAACGAACTTTTTTTTTCTGTGATGACTTCTGCACCTGGATCGCAACACTTTCGGAACAGGCATCCCCGGCCGCACTGGACTGTGAGGTGTCGGTCATCCGGAATCCCCGGGACATCGGGGACCTGATGGACGCCATCCACGGCATCCGGTTCACCGGTTTCATCGGCCGGGTGTACCAACAGTTCCCTTTTCCAGCCGATCCTTCCGGATTCAGGCAAAACCCCGAAGGAAACCGGACCCGACAGAAAATGCAGGCGCTCATCGCCCCGTTTTCAGTCCTTCAGACCGTTCAGATGACCGTGAATTCCCCTGATTCTTTCCGGTTCGGGGCGTATGAGTTCACTCAGAATGCTTGCCACAGACTGATCCGGTACGTGTGGCAGGGCGGCTATCCCCGGTGGAAACAGGATATCCGGCCGGCCTGCGTCACTGCCATGGCTGAAAAATCAACCAGAGTACCCACCCGTTTTTTGCCGGGGTGTTTGCATAACCGAAATTTTCATGTATGCTGTTCCCACCCTTGTAACTGCAAAAAGAACACAACTTTTTGAAAGGACAATACCATGCCGATTGCAGACAAAATGGTCAAAATGGTGGAATCCGCTTCCTTTATCCGGAAAATGTTTGAAGAAGGTATAAGGTTGCGGGAAAAATTCGGGGCTGAGAATGTATTTGATTTTTCTTTGGGCAACCCGGATGTGTCTCCGCCCCCAGCCGTGAAAGAGACCCTGCTGGAGCTGATCGACGATACAAACGTCACCCACGGGTACATGCCCAACCCGGGATATCCTCAGGTCCGGCAGGCGGTGGCGGATTATCTGAATCAGGAATTCGGAACCCAACTGACACCGGAGCTGATCGTTATGACGGTGGGTGCGGCAGGTGCATTAAACGACTGTCTCAAGGCTTTGATCAACCCGGGAGAAGAAATTCTTACGCCGGCTCCCTATTTTGTGGGGTACAACCAGTACGCGTTCGTGGCCGGGGCCGCCCTGGTTACCGCCCCAACCCGGCCGGATTTCCATCTGGACCTGGAAGCCATCCAGACCGCCATCACGGAAAAGACCCGGGTCGTTTTGATCAATTCCCCCAACAACCCCACCGGCGCGGTTTACTCAGCCGAAGAGCTGGACGGCCTGGGCCGGGTCCTGGAAGCCGCCAGCAAAAAATTCGACAAACGCATCTATCTGATATCGGACGAGCCCTACCGGAAAATCGCCTATGATGTGGAGGTGCCTTCGGTCTTTGACGCGTATGACCACACCATTGTACTGACCTCCTACTCCAAGGAGCTGTCTTTAGCCGGGGAACGCATCGGTTATCTGGCCGTGCACCCGAAAGCGGAGGATGCAAGGCTGGTGGCGGCTGCGGCCGGCGTGGCCAACACCATGATGTACGTCAACGCCCCTGCCCTGTTCCAGCAGGTGGTGGGCCGGCTCCAGGGGTCGCCGTGGACATAAATATTTACCGGCGCCGCCGGGATCTGTTCTGCCAGGGTCTGAAAAAGGCGGGATATGAGTTTGATGTGCCCAACGGCGCGTTTTATCTGTTTCCCAAAAGCCCCATCGAAAACGACGTGGAATTCGTCAACCTGCTCAAGGAACAGAACATCCTGGCCGTGCCGGGAACAGGATTCGGCGGTCCCGGTCATTTCAGGCTGTCCTATGCCGTGCCCGACGATGTCATCGCCCGGTCTCTGCCCGGATTCAAAAAAACCATGGACAACGTCAGGTAACGACGTATCTCTTTCCATAAAATGTCAGGGGGCCGGTTCTGTCACCAGCCCCCTGACGTGTTCAATGATGTGTCAATCGATTCTATTTACCCTGCCTGGGCTTGGGAAGGGTTTCCAGATCTTTGAGGGCCGCATCGATCTGTTCCTGGGGAAGATCATGATCCGCCAGGTTTCCTCTGAAATAGGATTCATAGGAAGCCATGTCCACCAGTCCGTGGCCGGACCAGTTGAACAAAATCACTTTTTCCTTGCCTTCTTCCTTGGCTTTCAACGCCTCCCGAATGGTCATGGCCACGGCATGGTTGCATTCCGGGCCGAGATATACCCTTCGGACCGGGCAAAGGTGATGCCGGCCTTGAAGGTTTCCAGCTGGTGAATGGCTTCGGGCCGGATGATGCCATCCAGGATGAGCTGGCTCACCAGCGGGGCCATGCCGTGGTACCGCAGTCCGCCGGCATGGATGGGGGCGGGCACGAAATTGTGGCCCAGGGTATGCATAGGCAGCAGCGGGGTCATCTGGACCGTGTCCCCGAAATCATAGGCAAAGGGTCCCCGGGTCATGGTGGGGCAGGAGGTGGGTTCCACGGCAATGATATCGATCTGCTTGCCGTTGATCTTGTCTCTGGCAAAGGGGAATGCCAGGCCGGCGAAATTACTGCCCCCGCCCGCGCTGCCGATGATCACGTCCGGATAATCCCCGGCCATTTCCATCTGTTTCAAGGCCTCCAACCCGATGATGCTTTGATGGATCATCACATGATTGAGCACGGATCCCAAGGCATATTTTGTATTTTCGTCAGCCACCGCTTCCTCCACGGCTTCAGAGATGGCCATGCCTAAAGAGCCCGGCGAATCCGGGTCTTTTTCCAGAATGGAACGGCCGGCTTTGGTTTCCGTGGAAGGGCTGGCCGTGCAGTTGGCGCCCCAGGTTTCCATCATCAGCCGGCGGTAGGGTTTCTGGTTGTAGGAGATTTTCACCATGAACACCTTGCACTCGATGCCGAAAAACGAACAGCACATGGCCAGGCTGCTGCCCCACTGCCCGGCCCCGGTCTCCGTGGTGATTTTCTTGGTACCGGCCACCTTGTTGTAATAGGCCTGGGCCAGGGCCGTATTGGGCTTGTGGGAACCGGCCGGGCTCACGCCTTCATTCTTGAAATAGATCCGGGCCGGCGTATCCAGGGCCTTTTCCAGGTTTCTGGCCCGGAACAAAGGAGACGGCCGCCAGATGGCATACTTGTCCAGAATCTCTTCGGGAATGTCGATCCACTGCTGGGTGCTCATTTCCTGTTCGATGAGATTCATGGGAAAAATGGGTGCCAGATCCTCGGGTCCACAGGGCTGACCCGTGCCCGGATGCAGGGGCGGTTCCATGGGCGTGGGCATGTCTGCCATGATGTTGTACCACTTCCGGGCATTTCCTGTTCAGTCAGCAAAAATTTCTGCATCTTCATGGAGATCTCCTTTTTGATGGGTTGTATGTTGGAACGGTCATCAACTTCAGGCCCTGATAAATGGGTGAGGATCGGCCATAAACGCTTTATACAGACGGTAATAATCCGTGTCTTCATACCGGACCGGCACGATTTCCGACCCGTCAAAGTTGTAGATCACTGCATCCGGGCAGGCCATCAGAATCGGCGAATGAGTCGCAATGACAAACTGAGCATGCCCTTTACCGCTCTCACGAATAATCAGGTTAAGTAACGCCACCTGAGATCTGGGTGACAGCGCCGTCTCAGGTTCATCCAGAAAATACAGGCCTTTGCGCTGATACCGGCTGGAAAAATAAGACATCAGCGACTGGCCGTGGGACTGGGTGATCAACGATTTCCCCCCGAAATACTCCAGCATGGGCCGGTCATTGAGGGCCCATTCCTCCAGTTTTCTGGCAAAATAAGAAAAATTCTGGGATCCGAAATAAGATCCGGGTACCGGCCCCTGATTCCAGGTCACGGATAGATGACGGTACAACAGATTTTCATAGTGGTTGGTCTCGCACCGGAGCTGGAATTCCGGCTCCCAGATATGAATCCCGCAGCGGATGGCCAGGGCCTTGAGCACGGTGGATTTCCCCGTGCCGTTCTCTCCGCAGAACAGCGTAATCCCCTGGTCAAACCCCAGTGTTTCCGTGCGGTTTAAAATCTCCAGACAAACGGATACGCGTCCGTGTCCGGAAAGGTCTCACTATGAATAGCCATCTCTTTTAGGAACATCCGCCCTGCCCGTCTTCCGTTCCGGAAGTTTTTTTTGACACGTGGGCCTGGGCCTGCTGGATCAAATCCATCAATGTCTGTACCTTGGGCCGGCCCTGATTCATGAAAGTTTTGGCAAACGCCTCTTCAGACAGGGTCTGCCGGAAATGGGAGACCACGTCAAACTGATCATACCAGCAATCCAGCGTCTTAAAGCAGGGAGTGCCGGTATTCTCTATCCGGCAGTATTTGAAAGGCACCTGATGCCCCAGCCGGGGACACCGCACCACGGTATCATCCGGCGGCAGTGCTGAAGAAAAAGTGCTCATGCTTCCTCCTGTGTGTCATAAATGTACTGTTTATGAGAAACACGCACACAAGTCAAGCATTATCATCAGACGACCGGCTTCAGGCCGGCATGAGTTCACCCCGCGGGCGTTTTGTTTCACTGGGCCCGGCATTTTTTGCGGTGGTCCCTAAAATGCGGACAATGTGTTGACTCAAATTTCGGAATTCAATTGAACTGGCCCCCAAAAAACATAACTCATTGAAATTGTGACAAAAATATCTTGATAAACCCTGCTATTTGATATATGGCGAATTCACGAAAAACAAAATAAAATCAAATAATAAGGACTCAGTGACAGCCTTATGACCGTTCCCGGTCCAAAGCGGTAGCGCTTTTGTCCAGGGTGTGGGATCATAGCAATGGTCGATATATCAAAGGGCTTCGGAGCCTCACGGTCTGCTGGTCTGACGGATACAGCTGCCTGCCATTGGATTTTTCGCTGCTTTCATCTTCGGCTACCAAGAACCGGCTTTGTGGCAATCGCAAATCAATGGACAAGAGATGTTGTGCATGGCAACAGTCCACATGAATAATGGCGGTGGTTCTGCCGACATTTTTGGGGGCGTACTGGGGCGGCGGATAGTCAATAAGACCTTTGCGATACAGGGTCAGCCGAAGTTCCCGGCAGGCCATGTCTTTAAGCCGGCCGCTGGGCTGAATCCAGTTCCAATGTTTGCACAGCTCTCTGGAAATATGGGTCCTGCCTCTGCTCCAGTGTTGAGTGGCCACTGCCTGGATGACGGGCAGGTCTTCGGCGGTAATTTTGCGGTTTCTGATGATCAAAAGTTCCATGAAAAAGCTTATAGCAAAAAGACGTCAGCAAAAAATGCACGAATTTGAAAAATATTTTAGCTGGCTTTGCCAAGGAGTGAAGGCAACTGAAGATAACAGCGATGGATAAAAAAAGGGTTGAAATGAAAAATTATGGGTTGAAACGGATTGATATTATGCGGCTCCGGCAGTATTGAACAGCCTCAGAGTTAATGTGTTGGCCCTAATAGTTGCCGGATTAATATTTTGATGGCTCACTAAGAGTGCTGGGTAGAGTTGAAGGGAACGTTTCCTTTTCATGCAATGCCAGATTATCTTCCAGACGTTCCAGAAGAGACTTCAGGCCTTTTCTGCCTACCATTTTTTGGGCCACCTTTATGGTGAACCATTCCCTCTTTCGAAAAGTATCTTCCGGCCAACGGTCCGATAGCACTCCTTCTTCCAACATGAACACCGTAACGTTATATTTTTTCCGGCGCTTTTCATATACATATGACCCAATACTTTGCCGGATAATCTTACCCTGAATACCAGCTTCTTCCCAGGCTTCCTTTAATGCCGATTCAGACGCTGAAACACCCGTGGCAATATGTCCTTTGGGTATGGTCCAGGCTTTATTGCTTCTTGTTGTTACAATCAGTATTTCCAGTGCCCCATTTCTGAAACGGTATGGGATCGCACCGGATTGCTCAACTGTTAGCTTTGATTTCATTCTTGAACTCGCTCATCTCAGCTAATCTTTTGCCTGGCCGCTTGTGATTTTTTCCAACGTTCATGGAGAACTTTTATCATGCCATCGGCAAGACCGAACATGGGCACATGAATTTTTTTGCAACCCGACCATTTCATGGCCTGTAAATAAATATAAGATCCCGGTACAATAACATCCGCCCGGTCAGGTCGAAGGCCAAACGCTTCTATTCGTTCTTCAATAGTCGATTTTTTCAGCATAGTGTTTATTTGTAATATTTTTTTATAAGACAATGGAATATTTTTCTTTCCATTAGCCAGGCGAAAAAGTTTATTGATATTCCCTCCCGTACCGATCGCTTCAACAGACGGATACGGGGCGGTTTTTTCCTTTAGCCACTGGTGCATCGTTTCCCAAACGGAAATATTACCCATATTCTCAAGTAGGCGGATGGTGCCGATATTAAACGATCTGGATGCGATAACACGCCCTTGAAAGAAGAGGGTTATTTCTGTACTTCCACCTCCGACATCGATAAACAGTGATGCAATCTGTTCTGAAAGCATAATGGAATGCTTGTTTTTAAACAAAATACGAGCTTCCTGTTTTCCATCAATAATATCAATGCGAATCCCGGTTTTTCCTAAAATTCTTTCACAAATTTGACGGCCGTTTCTGGCCGTTCGCATGGCTGAAGTCGCGCACGCCATAAAGGATATGGGTTGAAAGGCATCAATCAGGTATTGAAACCCTGTGAAAGTTTTTTCAAGACGAATGATTTTTTCATCTGAAATCCGTCTATCGACAAAGGCATCCTCGCCTAACCGGATGGGCATTCTCATCCGGGACAATTTTTTAGGCGGCATGTCTGAATCATCGTCCGGCAATCCTGCCAGCAGTAGCCGTACTGCATTGGAACCAACATCAATTGCCGCATATTTATTTATCTGATCCATAAATGGCCTATTTAACGATTTTATATTTACCCATTTTTGCATTGACACATCAAGATCCAGCTCCTCAACCTCAGTCGGATAGCAGAATCTAATGTGTCAAATTGTAATTGTCAATTTATTATCGTAGGCGTTGAATTCAATTTCAACCCACTCTTGACAAGCATCGCTTTCAAAAGAGGAACTTTTTTCAGGAAACGTTAGTTTTCCTCATCGGTACAGGAACCCATGGGGGAGGCTGCTTTGGTATGGTGATACTATCCGCAATCAGAGAGCACATGTTTTTCTCCTTCGGGAAGGTGGTGTATATATCTCTGAACACGCTGTCGTGTCCGTTTTCTGTCGATAGATCGCGGATGGGTTATAAAATCCCGAGCGCCTCTTGGATGAGGTTTGCTAAAATGTCGCTTTGTTAAGTATCAGGCGATAGTTCTGCCATATTTTTGGATCTGAGCTTCATTTCATTTAGCTCAATATCACCCGGAATTACTACATTTGGTGCAAGATTAAAATCAAGTTTTCTGTTTCTTTTTTTGTACCTAACGGTATTGAGAATCAATTTCATGGTCTCAAGCCTGGCAAGGTGCTTGTTGTCAGACCGAATCACATACCACGGGGATTTTTTGGTATGGGTTTTTTTCAGGAGCATGAATTTTTTCTCTGTGAATTTGTCCCAAAGATTCTGTGCCTGGAGGTCAACCTCAGAGAGTTTCCATTGCCTTAGCGGGTCATCTTTTCTACGCTCAAATCTTCTGGCTTGTTCTTTTTTGCTGACTGAAAAATAAAGCTTAAGTAAAATAGTCTTCCCATCATCTTCAATGAAACTCTGTTCATAAGTATTGACCTTCTTTAAAAACGTTTGATACTGCTCCTCTGTACAGAATCCCATCACCGGCTCGACCAAAGCACGGTTGTACCAGCTCCTGTCGAAGAGAACGATTTCTCCTGCATGTGGAAAATGTTCAATATATCTCTTTATATGGAGTTCTGTCCTTTGTTCTTCGCTCGGCTTTCCGAGTGCAACAACTCGATATTTTTTTGTATTCATATATCGGGTTATCTTTCGAATGGTTCCTCCTTTTCCGGAGGCATCCCTACCGTCGAAAAGAATCACCATTTTTTTTGGGTATCTTCCAGGTGGTGTTGCAACTTAATGAGTTCGGCCTGATAAGGTCTTAATTCTTCGGACTCATAGTATTTTTTGAAAACAACCTTAAAAAGCTCCTCATCTATGGCCATTCTCATATTTTTGGACGTCATGCCATTCCCCTCTTTTCAAAAATCATGCTATCAATTGAAGGCTTTTTTCACCAATCATAAAATAATTTAAAATATCTCAATTACGATAGAATATGATTAGAAAATTATTTGTATTCTGTTAAAAGCCATCCAATGTTCTTTATATCCGGATAGTTAAATACATGGAGGCCATTGCAAAAAACCTCAATCGTTTTGCAACAATGCGATTTTGATCAGTATGGTACGGATATGTTTTTGCATATAAAAAACCATTAAATTTATTAAAAATTTTTCATCCAAGATCAGGGGGACACAAATGTCGTGATCTGAAAGATGGTAGTGATCTCGAATGAGCCTGCACATTTTAAATAGTAATTGTTTTTGGAACCTGTATCACAGATCTATTTTTCTTTTTTTCAAGGAAAATATCAATGATTATTTGTAATTAATTAAACTCGAAATACCTGGCATTTCCGGCAGAATGAATGGTTTTCCCTGCACCTCTGAACGGGAACCGGATTCTCAAAGATTGCTGTCTGCGCTATTCAGGCGAAAGTGGTGCCCATAAATAGAATCCGCTCAGGCACGATGCGATGTTCGGGAGGAGGATCAAATTATCCGGAATCAGAAACAAGTCGGCCGGAACACAGGCATGGGGTTCAGCCGAACCGGTCAGATCCGGGCCAGGACCCTACCACCGGCCTGTTCATGGAGTTTATTTCTGCTTACGGCAAATTAAGAGGAATGTATCTTCTTCCAAAACCAGGTTCACCGCTGATAGGTGCGGGAACAGATACCAACAACTCTGCAGACCGGTTCTAAACGTGCTCCGGCCTCCTGGCGCCATTTATATAATGTGGCTTCGCTGATGCCTTCTTCTACGGCCAGCTGGCTGATGGGCCGTGCATGCGGGGGCATCATTTTTCTTAAAACCGCTTCCTTTCGTTCGGGTGTGTAGCGCATGACTCTCTTCCTACTGCGCCCCATAATAATGCTTTTCAGTTCATGTGACAACTATCCTGCCACAGGGGCCCCTATATCACTCGACCGGAATTTAGATCTCAGGTTTCTATTGACATATGGAATCAGCCTCTATAATTTAGAGAGAACGATCACTCTCTTTTTTGGATTAAAAATGGGAACGAACACTTTTTCAAAATTACCGGAAGACAGGCAAACCGAAATTTTAGATGCTGCTACACACGTGATTGCGCAAAAAGGTTTTTTTCAGGCAGGAATCAATGAAATCTGTCAGGCTGCCGGAATTTCAAACGGCGCTCTTTATAAATATTTTGGCAGCAAGAAAGGACTTTATATTACGGTTGCCCGCAGGACATTGGAACTGACTACGACCAAAGCGGATCAAATACTCTCGCTGGAAATGGATATATGGGAAAGATTAAGGCATTTATTGGAAGAAATTCTGACTTTTACAACCGAATTCCGTGACTATTTCATTATTTATATGGACCTGAGTTCACCGTCAATGGATCCATTGGCTGCTGAACTGACAAATGCATTCGAACAAATGTCATTTAAATTTTACCGTCAATTGATCCTTGGTGCGCGAGAAAAAAAAGAAATTAGAAAGGAAGTGTCCACTGAAACCGCTGCATATCTGATTGATAATCATTTAATGCTGTTTGCGTTTTCATGTGTTTCCGAACATTACGACCGGCGCTTTAATCAATTCTTCAACAAAAAAACAGGCTGCTTGTCTTCCGAGGAAAAAATGGAAATTACGATGCTCTCTTTCAGGCAATTGTTATAAATAAATTTTTTTTTACCAGATAAAAGCGAGAACCTTCTCTCAAAATTCACTTTTTCCATCATTGGCATATTGCTTTAACAGGAGGATACCATGAATAAAATTGAAAAAATAGATGATTGCTTAAGTACGAGAAACGGCAATTTATTTATCGAGGAATGCAACACGGTGGATCTGGCAAAACAATTTGGCTCCCCCTGTTTATTATTTCTGAAAAACAACTCCGGCAGAATGTCAGAAAATTTAAAACTGCTTTTCAGGCACAATGGCCCGATGCTGAAGTAGACATACTGCCCGCTATAAAAGCCAACTGGGTTTTGGCGACCCGTAAGATTCTCAGCCAGGAAGGCGCCGGAGCAGACATATATTCCTTAGGAGAATTACAGGCAGCACTGGATACAGACGTGGACCCGGAAATCATTTCAGTAAACGGAGGCGGGAAGCACGAGGATATCATCGAAAAATCCATAAAAAACAACGTGCGGATAACTGTTGAAGATATTGATGAACCGGAATTAATTAACCGGGTGGCAGCCAAATTGGGACAAAAGGCAAAGATTCGGTTCCGGGTAAAACCTAATTTTCCTGCATTACATAAACCGACTGATTTTGCACAGGAAATGATTTCCATTGATATTGGTATCCAGGTATACAAATCCGGTATTCCGGCCCAGTATCTGTCAGAATTGGGGAAAAGGGTCCTGCAAATGGAAAACTTAGAGCTTGTTGGTCTCCATTTTCACGGCGGCCGCCATGATGCCGGCCAGTGGTATTGGGAAGAGCTGATGAAAGAGTATGCCGCCCTGATCGCTGATTTGAAAAAGGCCTGGGACGGATGGCAACCGAAAGAGATCGATATTGGCGGTGGATTTGCCACACACAGAGACCCGCACAACAAACTCGGCCTTCGCAGGATGTCATTAAAACCTGGCTTACATGGCCCTTGATGCAAGGCTTGAGACTTTTAAGACCCGGAGCCAGGTACTGGCTTATGGGTAAAATGCTGCCCATGTTCGGGAAATCTCCGAATCAGAAAATGGCTCCTACACTTGAGGAATATGCACAGGCAGCTGCCGGTACACTCCATCGTGAGTTGAACAGATTGGGGGTCGACACAAAAGGGGTAAGACTTCAGGTTGAACCGGGACGATGCCTTTATGGAAATACTGGAATTCATTTAACAAGAGTGAAAAAATTTAAACAACAAACCGATCCCATGCCCTGGAATTGGGTACTTACCGATACCACCTGTTTTTTTATGGCCACCAGTATTATTGAATACCAGCTTAGTCATTTTTATTTTTGCAAACCGTACAGACGACGAACCCAAATATGTTGCCGACATTGTCGGGCACAGTTGCGCCGGTGACCGCATCATCCCCATCGCAAAGGTTCCTGACGTAAAAGCCGGCGACCTTGTCGCTTTGTTGGATATGGGGGCTTATCAGGAAGTTTCTGCAAGTAATTTTAATGCGCTTCCCAGACCGGCAACCATCCTGGTAAACGGTAACACAGCTGAAATCATTCGCCGGGCAGAGACAGTTGAAGATGTTTTCCGGAGGGATATTATTCCGGAAAGACTATAAGTGGTTTCACAACAATATGATAACGGAGACTGCCTGATTCAGACATATTGTTGAAATGACATCGAAAGGATCACTATGCTTGAATTTATAAACCCGAAATTCGTTGCCCTTGCCCAAATAATTATGGCCATAGGCTTTATTCGGTTCTGGTTTAAATGGTACCGCAAAAAGCAAAATGAACCATGGTTTCCTGCAGGATTCATTGAACATGAAAGAGCGTTTGTTTATCCGGATACAGTTTTGACTGTTCTTATGATTATTGCGGGATGTCTTATATTGCTGGATAACCCCCTTGGGCGATCGCTAACACTCATTTGCGGCGGCATGATGCTATTTCTTTCAATCATAGACCTTGCCTATCTCACCCAGAACAAATTACTTACAAAAAAAATAGAAGGTAAAAAACTCTGGACCCTGATTATACCGATGATCATGATGAGTTTTTTGATGATTGCGCCATTTCTGTGAAACATTAGAGAACCACTTCACGTTTGAGGGCCCAATCCTTTAACACATTTCAACATGAAGAGAAACATGAGGACATTTTCACCTATAGATAACGATATTCATCTTTGATAATTCAAAATGATCCCCTTTCTGATTTTTGGACTGTTTTTATTCTATGTTATACCAGATCATTTTGTTTCATTCGATGTTGCCTCAACCCACCCCGCCTCAATCCAGCTTTATCACTTCCTGATGCCGGAAACACGACACCAGGTGATCGTTCACCATGCCCGTGGCCTGCATATGGGCATAGATGATGGTGGAGCCCACAAACTTGAACCCCCGCTGTTTCAGGTCTTTGGAAAACGCATCCGACTCTTTGGAGGTGGCCGGCACCTGGTCCGCTGAAGTATAGGTGTTGACCTTTGGCCGGCCGTTCACAAACTGCCAGGCATACTGGTCAAAAGACCCGAACTTGGTCTGGATGTCCAAAAACACCCGGGCGTTGCTCACGGCGGATTCCACCTTGAGCTTGTTGCGAATGATGGCCTTGTTCCTGAGCAGTTCAGCGATCTGTTCCGGCGAGAACCGGGCCACCCGGGCCGGATCAAACCCGGCAAACGCCTGGCGGTATCCTTCCCTTCGCTTGAGAATGGTCAGCCATGACAGTCCGGCCTGGGCCCCTTCCAGAATCAGAAATTCAAAAATTTTGTTGTCATCATGCACGGGCACACCCCATTCCGTGTCATGGTATTCCATATATACAGGGTCTTTCAAACACCAGTCGCATCTGTGCATGGGTCGCTCCTTTTTTTTTCTGTTACGCCCGGGCCAGGACCAGAACAGCCACCTGTCCTGCCCCGGCTGCCACAAGGGTTTTGGCGGCTTCCCCACAGGTAGCGCCCGTGGTGAACACATCATCCACCAAAAGGACATTGGCCCCTGAATCCGGGTCTTGTCCGTGACCTGAAACGCATTTTTCAAATTATTTTTCCGTGACCTGTTGTCTAGTCCGGTCTGGGAAGCCGTATGCCGGACCCGCCTCAACAGGGTGGTATTCACCTGCCATCCGGGGCGGGTCCCATATTTTTCAAAATACCGGTCACCCAGCCGCCGCACCAAAAGGGCCGACTGGTTGAATCCCCGTTGCCGCAGTTTTTTTAAGTGCAGGGGCACCGGCACAATCCAGTGGATATCCGAGGTGCTGAAATAGTGCTCAAAGGCATGGAACATCAACGCATCAGAATACCGTGTCAACGACAGCCTGGCGTGGTATTTGAGAAGGGCCAGAATGTCCGGCACCAGGCCCTGGTACACCAGGCCGCCCGGACCAGGTGAATGGCTGAAGGATCGGTGAGGCAGGTTTCGCAGAGATGATTTTCTCCGGTGTCAAACCTTTGCCCACACCTGTCACAGAAAGGCGGTAAAAATTTTGGAATGCCTTTGGCCCGGCAGGTGCCGCAGAAAAAACGGAGATCAGGCGGATCGGTTTCACCGGCACGGGGCAGCAGCGCCCGGCAGATGAGGCACTGGTCCGGAAACACCAGTGCCTCAATGATTTTTGCGGTGGTTTTCAGGCATTCACGAACAGGCTGTCTGCCACGATCTGTGAAAACTTGGAACATGATACCGCCTTTGCCCCCGGAATCTGACCGGCCAGATCCGGTGTGAGAAATTCTCCTGCCAGGGCCCGGCCCATGGCCCGACGTACGACGTCTCCGGCTTCCTTCCACCCGAAGTGGTCCAGCATCATGGCCCCGGACAGAATCAGGGAACAGGGATTGGCCATGTCTTTGCCGGCAATGTCCGGGGCCGTGCCGTGGGTGCCTCGAACACGGCACAGGCATCCCCGATGTTGGCGCCGGGCGCCATGCCCAGCCCGCCGACCTGGGCGGCCAGGGCATCGGAAATATAATCCCCGTTCAAATTGGGACAGGCAATGATATCATACTGGTCCGGCTTGAGCAACACATCGGCAAACACCATGTCCGCGATCCGGTCCCGGATCACCACATGCCCGTCCGGCACCACCCCTTCGTATGTGGCATACAGGTCCTGCTCCGTGATCATCCGGTCACCGAAACACTCAAACGCAACCTCGTATCCCCATTTACGGAATCCCCCTTCCGTGAATTTCATAATATTGCCCTTGTGCATCAGGGTCACGCTTTTTCGGTGGTTTTCAATGGCGTATTCACACGCTTTTTTCACCAGACGACGGGTGTTTTCCGGGGACATGGGCTTAAGGCCCAAAGCGCTGGATTCCGGCAGGTCGCAGTTGAGATGGGTTTTGAGCATTCCCATCAGCTGCCGGCATTCCGGGGTCCGGCTGTCCCATTCCATGCCTGCATACACATCTTCCGTGTTTTCCCGGAACACCACCATGTCCACTTTTTCCGGGTGTTTCATAGGGCTGGGCACCGGGGGGTAATACCGGATGGGCCGGATACAGGCGAACAGATCCAGGTCTTTGCGCAGCCGCACGTTCAGGCTCCGGATCCCCCTTCCCACCGGCGTTGCCAAAGGACCTTTAATGGCGACTTTCAACGTCCGGATGGTTCCGAGAGTCTGGTCCGGGAGCCACTGCCCGGTCTGTTTGAAACTGGATTCCCCGGCCGGCACCGGGACCCAGTCAATTTTTTTGTCATCACCGAACACGGCGCTCACAGCCGCATCCAGCACGGCCCTGGCCCCCGGCCAGATATCTTCACCAATGCCGTCTCCCTGGATACACGCCACTGACGGATGATCCGGCACCTGCCATGTGCCGCAGGAAGTAATTGAAATCGATTCCTTCATATGATTACTTGGCTTTCCTTGGTTGGTTGCAATTGAGTGGTCTTAATTGATCATTTTCTGACGTAGTGCTTCATACATGGCCATGGCCCCGGCCACCGAGGCGTTCAGAGAGGTAACCGGGCTTTTGATGGGAATGGATACCACAAAATCGCACACCTTAAGGACGCCTGGGCGGATGCCTTTGTGTTCCCGCCCACCACCAGGACCAGGTTGCCCGTAAGATCCGTCTGGTGCAAAAAGGTGTTGCCACCGGCATCCAGGCCCGCCACCCAGGCGCGACGGGTTTTCAGGGTCCGGATCGTAGCCGCGGTATTGGTGACCACGAAAATGTCGGCATGCTCCATGGCCCCGGCTGATGCCCTGGACACTCCCGGACCCGGCAGAGCGGACCGGTCTTTGGGGATCACGATAAAATCCATCCCGGTGCACACGGCCGTACGGATCAAAGCACCCAGGTTCTGGGGGTCTTCGATCTGGTCCAGCACCAGTGCCTGAAACGGAGTCTGCCTCTGTTCGATCCGTGAGATGAGGTCCGGTTCCCGATATGTCGGAAGCGGAGTGGCCAAAGCCGCAATCCCCTGGTGGACCCCGCCTTTGGCAAACTCGTCCAATTTCTGGTTCCCAGCGGCGGAAACCGGGATCTTCGCCTTGTCTGCCAGGGACACCAGGGTATCTTTACGGCGGCCGGACAGGCTCTTGGACAGGTACAGGGTCTTGAACCGGCGGCGGCCCGCTTTCAGGGCTTCCGACACGCTGTGAAACCCGAACAGGATGTCCATGCCCGGCTCAGCCATTGTTGAAATCCGGCTCATTTGGGCCACCGGCCATCATCTCTTTTTCAAAAATGGCACACAATTGTTCGGCGGCCGTATCCAGGTCATCATTGACCACCACGTACTGATACAGGTGTTTCAATGCGATCTCTTTTTCGGCGTTTGCCAGGCGGAGTTCAATAGTGTCTGCACTGTCCGTGCCGCGGGATTTAAGTCTTTGCCGCAGCACGTCCAGGGACGGGGGCATGATGAACACCGTGACCGGGTCCAGGCCGGAGTCCATGATCTGCCTTGCGCCCTGGACATCGATATCCAGGAGCAGATTCTGGCCCGCTTTCAGCTGCTCTTTGACAAACACCCTTGAGGTGCCGTAAAAATGGATGTGCACCCTGGCCCATTCCAGCCAGGCATGTGCATCGATCATCTGTTTGAAGGTCTCTTCAGTCACAAAAAAATAATCTTTGCCGTGAATCTCTTTGGGCCTGGGCGGGCGCGTGGTGTGGGACACGGAATAGGAGATCCCGGAAAACCGGGCCATGACCGGTTTGATCAGGGTGGTCTTTCCGGCCCCGGAAGGCGCGGAGATCACAAATAACCGGGCGTTTTGTTTCATATCACGTCTCCTGATCCTTTTCCCCGTCTTTGGTTGCCAGGGCCTCATACCGGGCTGACACGGTTTCCGCCTGGATGGCCGACAAAATCACGTGGTTGCTATTGGTGACAATGATGGCCCGGGTTTTTCTGCCGTGGGTTGCATCGATCAAACGGTTTTCATCCCTGGCCTCATCCTTGAGCCGCTTCATGGGGCTGGAGTTGGGGGTCAGGATCGCCACCACCCGGTCCGCAGGCACGGTGTTACCGAATCCGATGTTCAGCAGCAGCTGTTCCAGGCGCAGGCCGGTGCGGTCAATGGTATTGGTTGTTTTTTCCTGGTATCACTCAATGTTCTGAACCTGTTCCCGGATTTTTTCCAGTTGTGATTTCAAATCCACCACCCGGTGGGACAATGCGGCTTGGCCGGATTTGGATCCGATAGTGTTGAACTCCCGGTTGAACTCCTGGATCAGAAAATTCAGGGTCTGTCCCTGAGAGGGCTCCGCATTCATTGTTTTTCGAAACTGATCAATGTGACTGGCAATCCGTACGATCTCCTCGGACACGTCACTTTTGTCCGCCAGGATCGCCACTTCCTGAGTCAGACGTACCGGATCGATCTCTCCCTGGCCTGCAGTGAGCCGGGCCAGCCGCTCCTCCAGCCGTTTTTTGTACAGCACCGGAATGTCATGGGCCAGCTCCCGGACCTGATCCATCTGCACCTCCATAGCATCGATCCTGGCCATCAGATCCTGGTACAGATGGCTGCCTTCGGTTCTTCGCATCTGATCCAGGTCCTTGGCCGCCTGATCCACGGCTTCTGACACCACTGCCGCCATCAGGGGCTGATCCGGCTCGTTGACCGACGGCACGATCAGATTTTTGGCCGAAAGCACATCAGCCAGATCCGGTTCCCGGGAAAGCCCGAGATGGTCCGTGATCTGTTTCAACGCTTTGAAATAGGCCAGGGCTTTGACTTCATCCACTTCAAATCCGGTTTCCTGGATCCGGTCATCCTGGACCGTGATCCGGATTTCCATTCGCCCCCGGTGGTGATACCGGGTCACGATCCTCTTGATCTCCTCGTCCAGCCCCTGGCAGGCATCGGGCATGTACACGGCAAAATCCAGATGCCTGGAATTGTAGGACCGTATTACGGCCTCAGCCGTAACCATCTCCTTTGTATGGACCGCTTTGGCAAACGCGGTCATGCTTTTAATCATGGCTGGTTCCTTGTTTTCTGAGCTTTCTTGGCTTTCAAATCCAGCTGGTATTTGTCCCGGACCTGTTCGAGAAACCGGTGGATCTCCGGGGACTGGTAATCCGGATAGGTCCAGTCCAGGGGCACAAACTGTTTGTGAATATACATCAGGGTCAGGTCCGCGTACAGGTGATTGCCAATATAGATCCGGTGGGCGAAATCCTTGCCCGTAGCCAGGACAAACCGGGAGGTACGAGATAACCGGGATCGATGTTGATCCGGCGCCGACCGTCCCGGACAAACCGCTGTTCCGCCTCATTGGTGGCCTGTTTGATGTCTGCCAGGTCCGATTGGTTCACCAGGGACTTGAACGCCAGGATCCGCCGGAACAGGGGATGCCCCATTTCTTTGTGATAATAGTCAGTGAAATCAAAATCCATCCACCGGGACACCAGGTCCACGGGCCCGCCGATGGTTTCCAGCAGCGGAAACGCCGTCTCAAACAGCGGTTTTTCCTTCATGAACACCGACATTACCAGTTTGGCCGGATCCGGGGGTTTGGGCACGCTCATGGGTTGATCGGCTTGGCCTCATCCACCAGCATGATGGGAATGTCATCTTTGATTTCATACAGCAGTTGGCAATGGTCGCAGATCAGCCCGTCTTCACGATCAGTGAGCCGGATATCCTTCTTGCATTTGGGGCATACCAGAATGTTCAGCAGTTCCTTGGAAATACCCATGTTTTTTCACTCCTTATGTTTGACTGTTTTCCTGTCAGAATCATGGCCGGCACCGGTTTGGGCCGGTTCGTCTGACGGCACAATGCTGTTTTGCTTCCCGAGGTCATCTGCAGGACCACCAGGCTGTGAAATTCCCCCTCACAGGCCATGAGCTGATCCCGGGTGCCCTGTTCCACAATAGTGCCGTTTTTTAGTAGCACGATCTTTGACGCATGGTCAATGGTGGACAGCCGGTGGGCAATAACAAAGGTGGTACGGCCCTTCATCAGGTTTTCCAGGGCTTTTTGTACCACCTGCTCCGCCTGGGAGTCCAGGGCGGAGGTGGCTTCGTCCAGAATCAGCACGGGCGCGTCCTTGATCAGGGCCCTGGCAATGCAGATGCGTTGTTTTTCTCCGCCGGACAGCCTTGACCCCAGTTCCCCGATCAAAGTGTCATAGCCTTTGGGGAACCCGATGATGAACTCATGGGCATAGGCCGCCTTTGCCGCGGCTTCGATCTCCCGGTCCGTGGCATCCATACGTCCGTACCGGATGTTGTCTTTCACGGTTTCATTGAACAGGATCGGTTCCTGGGTCACAATGGAGATATGGTCTCTTAAGGACTGAATGGACAGGTCCCGGACATCGATGCCGCCTACGGTCACCCTGCCCTCAGTCACATCATAAAGCCTTGGAATCAGGTTCACCAGGCTGGTTTTACCGCCCCCGCTCATTCCTACCAGGGCCACCACTTCGCCTGGCGCTGCCGTCAAGTCGATCTCTTTGAGGGCCGGGGTTTCATCCGGGCCGTAACTAAACCCCACTTTTTCAAACGCCACGGACAGTGCCCGGCCGAACAGCAGTTGGGGGTCTTTGGTTTCTTCAATGGCCTGGTCTTCTTCCAGCACATCAAAAATCCGGGACGCGGCCGCCACCCCTTCCTGAATGGTGTTGTTGAGTTTGGATATTTTTTTCACCGGATCATACAGCATCATCACCGCAGTCAAAAAAGAAAAAAATACCCCGGGCGTGGAAGTGCCATTGATGACCCGCAGCCCCCCGAACCAGATGATGAACGCGATCCCTAAGCCGCCCAGAAACTCCATGACCGGAGACGACAGGGCCTTGGCAATCACTTTTTTCATTTCCAGGTCAAACAGGTGGCGGGTTTTTTCCTTGAACCGGTTTTTCTCGAAATCCTGGAGATTGAAAATCTTGATGATCTTGCTGCCGCTAAACGTCTCGTGCAAAAACGAATTCAATTCCGCCATGGTTTCCTGGGTCCCCGTGGAAAACCGCCGGACTCTTCTGCCGAAAATCAAAATCGGATAAAATGCCAGGGGCAGGACAATGAACGCCCCTAAGGCCAGCTGCCAGTCCCTGTAAAAGATGACAAACAAAAACGCGATCACCGAAAAAAATCCCGGAAAATATTGACCACGGCTGTAGACACCATGCCCTTGACAATGTTGACATCATTGGTAATCCGGGACATCAGTGCCCCGGTTTTTTCCTTGTGAATAAAGGCCAGGGGCAGATCCGTGATCCGGTCGTACAACGCTTCCCTGAAATATCGGATAATTCGTTCGCCAATGAAGTTCATCAGGTATTCCGATCCGAACGTGCCCGCGCCCTTAAGCAGAAATACCAGCACGGCCAGGGCCGGAATCAGCATGAGCATATCCCGGTCCTTTGCCACAAAAATATCGTCGATCACCGGTTTGACCAGAAAGGCCATGGCCCCGTTGGCTGCCGCCACCAAGATCATGCACACCGATGCAATGATCAGCTGGAACCGGTACTGCAGTACCATGTCCACAATTTTTCTGCGGCGGAACCGGGGCAAGCCGACTAATTTCTTATCCATAAACCTGTTATCTTTGGTTGTCACCCTATTGTCAATCCGTTTAAAACATGAGACCATGCGTTCTCATGAAAAAGTCTGCCTTTATAACCAATTTCATGGGATTTTACAACCTGCTCTGGGCAGTGGTCCTCCCTTTTTTGCGGCACCACTCCCGGCTGGCGCATTCGTTTGATCAGCGCACGGATGCGGCGGCATATTTCTCACCGGCCGATCTCTGGATTCAGGCGGCGTCTGCCGGAGAAGCCCTTCTGGCGGTCCGGTTGATTCAAGGGCTTTCCCTCACCGGCCCGGTGCGGATTCTGGTCACCACCACCACGGACCAGGGCATGGGCATTCTCTGTGACGTCCTCAAAAAAAACAGGTGTCTTCCCATATTTCTTTGTCTTTTGGCTGGTTTCCATTTGACTGCCCAAGCATGGCCGCCAAGGCGGTTAAACAGGTGAACCCAAAAGTGATGGTGCTGCTGGAAACCGAGCTGTGGCCGGCCATGCTGCATCATCTCCGGCAGCAACACACCCGGATACTGGTGGTAAACGGCCGGATGTCCGCCAAAAGCAGCCGCCACTACCGGTTGACCAGGCCGCTGTGGTCCCGGATCGCTCCCCATGAGGTCCTGGCGGTTTCCAAAGCAGATGCTGACCGGTTCCGCCGGGTGTTTGACCAGGCGAAGATTGCCGTGATGCCCAACATGAAATTTGAAACCCTGGAATCCCAGGCTTCTCAACCCGGGGAACCTGAAACCGGGTCGCCTCATTGGACGGAAATCTTTTCCGGTGACCGGCCCATTTCCGTGTTCGCCTCCATCCGGCACCGGGAAGAACGCCAGGTAGTAAAAATGATCCGCTCTCTTTTCGATCAATACCCGAAACAGGTAATCGCCCTGTTTCCCCGTCACATGCACCGGATCGACGTCTGGAAGCGCCGGCTGAAACAATCCGGTGTCCCTTTTTTTCTGCGCTCGACATTGTCCAGGCCACCTGCTGTGCCGGGCATCATTCTATGGGACCGCTTCGGTGAAATGCGGCAGGTGTTTGCCTACGCCCAAACGGTTTTCATGGGCGGCAGCCTCAAGCCCCTGGGGGGTCAAAACTTTCTGGAACCCCTGCTCCAGGGGGCCCCGGTGGTGACAGGGCCGTTCTGGGATGATTTCTTCTGGGTGGGACCCCGGGTCTTTGACACCGGACTGGCCGTCAGAAAGCCGGACTGGCGATCTGCGGCCCATACCATGATCATGTACCTGACAAAAAATGAAGACCGTGAAACGCGGCGACAAAACGCCCGTACCTATGTAGCGTCCCGGTCCGGCGGCACGGACACGGCCTGCCGGGCGATTCAGGCGGCATTATCCATGCACGGATAGCTCAAGCCAGGGGTTGCACCATCGCTTGAATCCTTCCTGTCTGAGTGATCTCCAGAAACTGGTCCCCCAGATATCGGCTCATGTCAGCGGTTTTTCCCAAGCCGCCACCCGTGTGTTATCCTTTCCCTCGAATCGGACAAAATCCTTTCTGTCCGGTATTCGGCCAAAAGGGAGGCGTGACACAAAGGTTTGAGACGGGGCCACCAGAATGATCCGGTCCGTGACCGGCCCGGTCAGGCGGCGACCGGGGGTATTCTTGTCAAACCACCCCGGAATAATATAGGGATAAAAATGGGGGTACAGGATCAGCCCGTTCTCTTCTGAAGGCAGGGTTGCCACGGGATGATAATCCAGGATCCCGCCATCCCGGTACATGCCAACCGGTGCGCCGGCAATGTCCGGCACTCCTTCCATAAAATAGGGAATGGCACCGGATGCTGTCAGAGCGGGTCGAAAATTTTGGGCGTTCAAAGGCACCAACCGGGTGGGAAACCCGGAGAAATCCACTGTATCCGGTTCAAATCCGGGATGATGAAACACGACCCGTTCCATCACCAGGCGCTGGAGATCCCTGGAAACCCGGTTCAACACCGCACCCGCCCCGATGCCCAGCACCTGAACCCCCCCGGTGTCTGGATGCCAGCAAATGCCGGCACCGGACCGTTCCGATGGCAATTCTCAGAAACGGATGAGACAGCACCTCGCTCACCCGGGTCTGCTGAAGAACCCTGCCATGATCCGGTTCGATTCTCTGCTGATCCGGACCGGTGTCACGCGCCCGGAATAATATTGATGGATGTACCCGTGTTTCAGGGCATCAAAGGCCCGGATCGAATCGGTCTGGGCCGCGGCTGCAAATTTCCAGGCCCCGATGGAGGTCCCCCACAAAGGCAGCGCTTCCCTGCGGTCCCGGAACCAGTCGGAAAAGATGGCTGTATCCAGCCCATACAGCACCAGCCATTTGGCCGCACCCGACGCTCCCAGTACCAGGCGGATATCCTCCTGAGACAGCCCGTTTTTTCGGATATGGTCATACGCTTTTGCGCCGGCAGCGATCACGAGATCATCGGTCATATCAGCCTTCCTTGTTCAGTCTTTTCCCGGTAATGTTCATCCGAAACGGCTCATCAACGGCGGCCACTATACCACTGAGTGACCTCCGATTCAATGCCCGGCAGATTCAGGACCCGTTCAAAAACAGGTACAAGAAATTGCCTGGAAAAAAGGATTTTGAAGGACGAAAATCCCCCTTACAGCTGATCTCGTATCCTCAGCAACTGGTGCCGGGGGAAGACTGCGGGTCGAATCCCAGGTCACGGTTCCGGATCTACTGGACTTTGGGCTGCAAACACAATATAATTCCAAAGATGCAATTGTGGGAAATCAGGGCACCATGCCCAAAAACAAGGCAGTCCATGACAGAACCGGCGGACAATGGCTCTATCATGAAACAGCAGCCCATCATTCTATTAAGCCATAACCTATTGATATAAAAGTGGTTAAGTGGTTATTGGCGACTGAGCACTTGCATGTTTTATTGTGCCTATCCGGGCATGGGTGTTAGTACAAAAGGGTTAAAACCCATTAAACGATTTAAGGAGAACGAATGAACGATCCAATACATACCGGCACCCAGGCCGTCTGGGGCGGAGAAGAAAAATCATGGATGCAGGGAGCCACCCAGGTGCCCGTGGTACACAGCGTGTCCTTCGGGTACCGGGATATGGATGAATGGCTCCAGGTGGCAAACGGGGAAAAACCCGGCCACATCTACGGCAGAAACACCAACCCCACGGTCCAGGCGTTCGAGGAAAAGTGCGGCTTCTGGAGGGGGCGGAAGCCGCTACCAGTGCGGCCACGGGCATGGGCATCATCAGCAGTACCCTGTTTGCGCTATTGAGCGCCGGAGACCGGGTGGTATCCATCAAGGATACCTATGGCGGAACCAGCAAGCTGTTTTTCGAATTCCTGCCGAAGTTCAACGTAAATGCCGTACTGTGCGACACATCCGACCATGCCGCCATTGAAGCGGAAATCGCCAAAGGCTGCAAACTGGTGTATCTGGAAACCCCCACCAACCCCACCATCAAGATCCTGGACCTGGAACGGCTCATTGCCGCAGCCCAAAAAGTCAATGCCATTGTGGTGGTGGACAACACCTTTGCCACGCCCATCAACCAAAATCCGCTGCAACTGGGTGCGGACCTGGTCCTTCACAGCGCTACCAAATTTTTAGGCGGCCATGCCGATGCCCTGGGCGGGGTTATCTGCGGCACCCGGGATCTGGTGAAAACGATCTACCATTCCGGGAAATCAACGGGGCCACCCTGCACCCCATGGCAGCGTATCTTCTGCTCAGGGGTATGAAAACCCTGCATTTGAGAGTGGCCCGGCAGAATGAGAACGCCATGGACATCGCCCGGTTTCTTTTTGAACATCCGGCCGTGGGCCGGGTCTATTATCCGGGCCTGGAGACCCACGACAATTATGACATCGCATGCCGCCAGATGAGCGGCTTCGGGGGCATGCTCAGTTTTGAACTCAAAGAAAACAGCCTGGATGCCGCCAAACGGTTCCTGCCCCGGCTGAAATTCGCCCATGCCGCCGCCAACCTGGGCGCCGTGGAAACCATCGTGGGCATGCCGGCCACCACCAGCCATGTGGAATGCACGGCACAGGAGCGGGCTGCCATGGGAATTCCCGAAGGCCTGATAAGGTATTCAACCGGCATTGAGGATTCCCGGGACCTGATTGCGGACCTGAAACAGGCCCTGGCCCTGGAAGGGATCTAACGGATTTTTCCTTGTCATGACGGGTGTTCTTGACATAATGAAGTAGCTCATATTACAACATCGCCTTCCTTGAAAAAAGGCATACGAATTCCGGATCTGCTGGCTGCCCGTTTCTGAAGATCAGGTCATCGGGCTGGGGGAGCTGGTGTCCGGCCGTCATCCGGGCCGGAGGTCAGACGGTGAGATCACCGTGTGCGGCCTGTCCGGCAACGGGGGCCGGGACACCGTGATCGCCGACCTGGCCCTGAAACAGGCGGTCGGAAACACCCTGGGACTGACCGTGCCCTGGTCGCCTGGACCAGTACGGCCATCTGAATCAAAAAGAGGTGGAAACCCGCCAGGCCCGTTTGTCACAACCGGACCCTGGCGATGTTTGATTGAATTAAAATCTTTTATGCAACTCAATTGAATTTCTTTTGGGGTTGGTGCCGGGCAATGCCCCGGCAGGTACGAGTTCTGATACCGTGGTTACCCCAGCGCCACCGCCTGCCGTTCCGCCGCAGACTGACGGGCTGCGCCTTTGCGTTTCTTCTGGGCTGCGACCCTTTCTGCCGGCACGAACTCCAGGGCGTGTACTTCACAGAACCGCACACACTGGGGATCTCCACCGCACAGATCACATTTGAACACCTGGTGTGTGGTGTCATTGTACCCCATGGCGCCAAAGGGGCAGATCCCCACACAGGACCGGCACCCGATGCATACCTCATGGTCCACTTTCACAAAACCGAAATCCGGGTCCCGGGAGATTGCTCTTACCGGGCAGACATTCACGCAGGGCGCATCTTCGCACTGTTTACAGATCACCGGAATATACACCCCTTCCTGTTCCCATTTCACGACCTGTATCCTGCTTTTGGCGGGATTGGAAACCCCTTCGTGCATCACCGAGCACACCTGCTCACACAGGCGGCACCCTGTGCATTTATCTGCATCCACTGTCAGAAATTTATCCATGATTTTCTCCTTGGTTATGATCTACAGCAACCGGGTGGGTTCGTTTTCCAGACCCAGCCGCTTCAAGGTTTCAGTCGTCGGTATCCCCTCCTTGTCCCATCCGTGGTGTTCGTAGACTCATCGATCATGACGTTGAACTTGTCTCTGTCGATTCGTTTTCCGATCACGTCCGGCGCGCCTCTGCGGCAGGGCTCGTCAAAGTACCTGTGGTTCAGGGTATCGCCTTTATTGGGATCATTGCGGGTCAAGCCTTCTCTCAGGTTGAACAGCCGTTCCAGGTTGTTGCACCGTTCCGCCGCATCCCAGATCTCTTTGGGCGTGAATTCAAGGCCTGTGTTGTAGTAAATCACCTCAGGCCAGTCCTCGAAATTGGGAAGCGTGGCCCCTAAAAACACAGTGTGGTATTTGCAGATGCCCAGACAGTCCACGGCCATGTACACGTTTTCCTGCCAGAACACCTGCCAGGGTTTGCCGATATATTCGGTGTGCTCGGAAGACAAAGGCCCGTCATAGGGAACCGGAGAACTGTAGATTTTTCTGAGAACGGGTTCCGGCAAATGATACAGGTCGATGGCCGGCCTGGACCGCAGATGGTCCGATCCCCGGGATGCGGTGGCGATATTCAACGCCAGGCCCGGTGTGGCCCGTTCATCCGAGTGGAGGTTGTTCATCCCCTTGACCTGAATCAGATAGTCAAAGGCATTTTTTCCGATTTTTTCAGCCGCTGGGATTCCGCCGTCGGCCAGGACATTGCCCAGCCATCCGGTGCGGGTGCAGATGTTGTGCACCATCTGAAGCAAGGCTTCATCATTGCCGAACCGCAGGTCAATGCCTTCTGTTTCCTTGCTGGTAAGAATCCCCAGTTCATACAGCTCCATGGCCCAGGCGATCATGCTGCCGATCTCCAGGTTGTCCACCCCGTACTGGTTCACGAGATGGTTACCCGTGAGCACGGTTTCAATGTTCTTGCAGTCCGGTTCCGCGCCAAACGCCCCTAAAGAGGTATATTCCGGACCTTCATCATATTTGCCCTTGTACAGTCCGGACTGGATCTTGTACTGGGCCCGGCAGTGGATCTGGCATCCGAAACACCCGGTCATGTGATGCGGTCCCATGGTTTCAGCGGCATAGTCATCAATGGCTTCGGGCTCGATCTCGTCGGCGTATTCCATCTGATTGTACTGAAAGTTTCTGGTGCGTACCCCGCCCCAGCAGTTAGTGGCCCCCCAGATAAACGGGTTCCCAGGGTGCCCTGGGTCTTGTTCACCTTGGCACCCGTGATCTGATCGATAAATTTTTTATTGTGCTCCAGAGCATCCACAGGATGGGCAATCTTCACATCCATGGTGCCTCTGACCGCCACTGCCTTGAGGTTCTTGGCACCCATGACACAGCCCATGCCGGTACGGCCCCCGGCGTTTTTGATGCCGGTCATAACACAGGCAAAGGCCACCAGGTTTTCGCCGGCCTGGCCGATGACCATGCTTTTGACTTCCTCATCGTCCAGTTCGTCCCGGATGGCCCACTGGGTGTCGGTGCTGTTTTTCCCCCACAAATGGCCGGCATCCCGGATTTCGATCTCACCGTTGTGAATCCACAGATATACGGGTTTGTCCGCCTTTCCGGTGATGACCAGGTGATGGAACCCGGCCCAGGCCATTTCAGGCGCAAAAACCCGCCCATGTTGCACGATCCCAGCAGCCCGGTCAAAGGCGACTTGGCCATTACATGGGTCCGGGCCGTGGCAGACGCGCATGTGGCGGTGAGAAGCCCGCCGCTGACAATCAGTGGATTTTCGGGGCCGATGGGATCACATCCTTTAGGCGCATGATTATAGAGCAGATAGGCGTCCATTCCCCGGCCGCCGATAAATTTTTTTCTCATTTCCAGAGGGATAGGCTTGATCTCCACATCCCCTGTGGTCAGATTGATATAGGCGATTTTGCGGTCCAGTGCCATGTGTTGTTCCCTCCTTGATCTAGTTGGAATCGCTGTCAGACGTTCCCAGTTTTTTGCCAGGGTTTCCTGGGCCAGTTTCCGGTTGACGTCCCAGACCGGACCCCGGATTCTGGGCAGTTCCGGTGTCACCCAGAACAGACGGTAGGTCATGCCGCAGGTAGGACAGGTGATCTGCTTGCTGCCCGGCGACGGGGTGAGCCGGCCCATGCAGCTGGGGTTGTGACACCTCACTTTACCAAATGTCCGGGTACTGCGAAGCGATTCAGACGAAGAGACCCTTTCTTTGTCAGCCATGTTACACTCCTTATGTTAATGCGGTTGGGGCTTTTTGTTCAGCCACCTGAACAACTTGTTTTTGCGGTACAAGTTCGTTATAATGAATTTCTATACCAGAGGAGCCGGAAAAGTCAACCCTGTTTTTAATAAATAACACTTTAAAATTCAAAGTATTTTATTTTTGATTTGACATACCAGCCGATTCAGTATACAGAAATTAAAGAAACGAAAAATAATTTTGTTCACCATATTGAACTTATCCCATCCGAACCGAATGAAAAAAAGGACAAGAAAATGAACGTGCGGCGAGAACAGCTTTTCATTGATCCGGAAAAATGTACAGGATGCGGGCGGTGCATGATCGCCTGTGCCATGAAGCACCATGGCCGCATCGATCCGGGCCTATCCCGGGTGACCGTGATCCGGTTCGATTCACAGGAACTCAATGTGCCGGTAATCTGCATGGCCTGTGACACCGCCCCTGCATCAAAGTGTGCCCCATGAACGCCCGGATCCGCCAGGATAACGGCACAGTGGTCACCAATCCCGATGTCTGCATCGGATGCCGGGCCTGTGTCTATATCTGTCCTGCAAGCGCTCCCCGGATCGATCCCTATACCGGCCGGACCATGACCTGTGACATGTGCGAAGATGAAACCGAGCCCTGGTGCGTGGCCGCATGCAGACAGGAAAAAGCCCTGACCCTGTGCCCGGCCGGTGCCGTTTCACACCGGGCCGCCAGACAGGCCGCCGGCAGGACAAAAAAATTTCACACCTGTAAATAATCAAAGATGATGGAAAAAGGCAGGATATCATGAGACTTGTAATTATCGGAAACGGCATCGCCGGCAACCAGGTGGCGTTCGATGTCCGCACAAAAGATCCCGAGGCAGACATCGTCATTCTTTCCGCCGAAGATGTACCGGAATACGATCCCTGTTCTCTGCCCTATTTTTGGGAGGAGAGTGTCAGCAAACCGATGTGTTCAGAAAAAAAACCGAAGATTATGAAACCCACCGCATCGAACTTCGGTATGACGCCAGGGCCGTGTCCATCGATCCGGACAAAAAACGGATTACCATTCATACCGGAGAACAGATCCGCTATGACAAACTGGTGCTGGCCCATGGCGGAGACCTGTTCATCCCCCCCCATCCCCGGCATTGACCAGTCTGGGGTGTTTTCATGCAAACAGCTCTCAGAAACCCGGAAACTGGCGGCTCACCACGGTACCAGCGCCGTGGTCATCGGATCCGGCGCCATCGGTATCGAAGCGGCGGAAGCATTGAAACGAAAAGGGGTTGATGTTTATGTGATCGAACTCATGGACTGGATTCTCCCCTCACTGTTCGACGAACCCACGGCCAAACGGCTGGAGACCGAACTGACCGGCTACGGCATTCAGGTGTTCACCCATGAAAAGGTCATGGAAATCAAAGGAGACGGCAACGTCACCGGCGTGGTCACGGACCGGCGCACCCTTGACTGCGACACGGTGGTGGTGGCCACCGGCGTGGTGCCGGGAACGGCCCTGGCCCGGACTGCTGGCATAGAGACTGGCCGGGGCATCCAGGTGAACCGGCAGATGCAGACCAGTGATCCCGATATCTATGCCTGCGGTGATTGTGTGGAAACCATCGATGCCTGCACCGGGGAAATCGCCATGTTCCAGCTCAAGCACAACGCCATTGAACAGGCCCAGGTGGCGGCCCGGCACATCCTTGGCGAACCGGTCCGGTATCTGGGGGCATACGCCTTTGCCCGGGCCCATTTTTTCGACACCCATGCCGCCACCTTCGGAAAAACCCAGCGGGCATTGGATTGTATGCTCGGAGATAAGCGCATTGTGGAACGGGAAGACCAAAGCAATTATCTGCGGGTGGTGATGCTGGACAACAAGGTTGTGGGGGCCAGGCCATCGGCACATTTGCCGATGAACTGGGGCTGCTCATCGGCGCCATGTGGCGCAAGGATGATTTTCTGGACATTGCCGCCAAAATGAGAACCTTGCCAAAAGGCGGGGCCGTGCATGCCTGGCCCATGGTCAGGCTGGGGACTCTCCTGGGAATGTAAGTGTGAATTTTTTTTCAGGCCGCTCTTGAACGCCGATGTCAACCTGAATGCGGGAAAAGTTATCCATTGAACAGCACAGTCCCTGATGTGGACTTGCTGACGGACTGTCGTAGCCCCCAAAAGATTCCAGTCCGTCCGCAAGTCACCATCGGGGGGAGCTAAATGTAGGAAGGCTGGAAACAGGAGAACGGTTATCCCCGGCCAGAAACGTGACGATCTGTATGTCATCCCATCATGTCCGGGCTTGTTCAACCAGCCGATTTGCCCACCTATCTCAGTCAAGAGACTTCCAACTAAAAGTCCGTGGCAAATACAACTGTTAAAGTTTTTAATTGAAGCAAAGTGCTCATCAAAATGAACTGGATTATAATCCCCTGAAATATCGGCGAATTGAATCACATCTTTTTTTGAAAATATACGTGACACAGAAAACGTATCACCAACTTCCAAACCTTCAATTGCTCTTTTTCTAATGTCAGCCATCTTCCCTTCCTGATTTTATGAATGGTTTTTATACAAAGAAAACAAAGATAGTTGACTATATCAAATAAATACTTGTTTTTTGTCAATTAAAAATTGACAAAAAACAACAATTGGAAGATTATAGAGTTATCAATCTTAACAAATTTAATTTCAGGGGGTGAATATGTTAATCAAGCTGAGTTATATAGAAAAATACGTCACTTTAATCGTTTTATACACAAGTACTCGAATTATTGAATAATAAACTTCTCAAAAGTGACTACTCACTTGCTGAAGCCCGAATTTTATTTGAACTTCATCAAACATCCAATCTGACTTCTAAGAATTTATCTAACCATCTTCAACTTGATCCAGCTTACCTCAGCCGCCTGTTGGTGCGTTTTGAAAAACAAGGATTAATTAGCAAAAGGCGGTCTTCAAAGGATACTCGTAAGCAAATTCTATCACTCACGCCAAAAGGAGAGGCAGCTATGAGAACACTTCAGAAGTTGTCAAATGAACAAATTCAGTCCTCTCTGCCTGACAAAACTGAAGAAGAAATAAAACAGCTTGTACAAGCGATGGACAAAATAGAACAAATTTTTACTGGCCAAAAACCTCCAACAAAAACGTTTATAATCCGCTCTCATAGATCTGGCGATATTGGTTATATTACGTATCGCCATGCTGTGTTTTACTCAAATCATTACGGATTTGATACAACCTTTGATGCCTATGTAGCTTCAGGGTTAGCTCAGTTCGCAATGAATTATGATGCAAAAAAAGAACATCTTTGGATTGCAGAGGATGGAACAACGCTGGTAGGTTCAATTGCAATTGTAAAATCTGAAAAGACAATAGCGCAATTGCGCTGGTTTCTGGTAGAACCACAAATCAGTGGCATTGGTCTGGGGAATAAACTACTCCATGAAGCGGTTGAATTTTGTACTCGTAAGGGTTATAAAAAAATATTTTTGTGGACTGTAAGTAATTTGTATGCAGCACGCCATCTTTATGAAAAATTTGGATTTCAAATAGTGACCACCAAAAAACATCAAATTTGGGGGCAAGACCTCACTGAAGAATTGTGGGAAATTAATTTATAAAACTTTACAATCAATGAAAGCTACCGATCTATCGCAAAGAGTAGCATAATTGCTTTGCTACCTGTAAATTAAGAGGCTAATGGGAAGTTCAGCCGGCAGGGAGGCACTTGCCGAGCAAGTTGTAAAAGCCAAGCTTTTTCAAAAACCACGCACTTCCAAAAAAGCAGATAGCTCCCCCGGTCGGCCGAAGCGTTTTGTTTTCTTTATATTTTGGATGGTTATCCAAGCGCTTTCAAGCAGTGACCGCTTGTAACGGTATAATTTCATTTTCAATTTTTGCCATATTTTGTTTGGCCATTTTAAGGTCATAACTGATTTGCAGGTTCATCCAGAATTGTGGGGTGGTATTGAAGAATCTGGCTAACCTGAGAGCAGTATCAATGCTACCCCCCCCTCTTTTGCCTTATCACATCATTGATTCTCGGTGCTGGTACGCGCAAGGCAACAGCCAGAGCATTGGCACTCATGTTTAATGGTTATATAGATACTCATCTTTGATTATTTCTCCAGGATGGATTGGCCGCATATTATTCATAATCTGTTCCTTCTAAAGAGAGTTTGTTATCTCTACATCGTATGGCTCTTCAGACCATGCGAAGCATGCACGCCATTGTCTATTGATTCTTATGCTGTACTGCTGCCCTTGCCTGTCTC
>LQAJ01000013.1_pt1 | contig 211519 bp, 259 predicted proteins | sample 1535811 | NCBI WGS metagenome assembly LQAJ01 (sample SAMN04331587, study PRJNA305678) | bioreactor metagenome | isolation source: bioreactor_6 inoculated with Wadden Sea sediment 2nd replicate of a... | place: Germany: Wadden Sea, Janssand Flat | reverse complement strand
GAAAACCGACACCACCCTGCAAAGCCGGAATTCGTGCAGTTTTTTGAAAATTTAACCTGTTGTATCAATTCTCTTCAGACATGCCAGTTCACAATGTACTCATATACCTTAGAACCGCCTTTGTCTAAATATACCCCCGATCTAATATTAGGCTTGCTCATGCAATACCTCCCGGCGCTTGCTGTTCGCTTGGTGGATTTTAGTCTCTACACTAAAACATGGACAGCCGTGACCGGTATTTCCATTTCCAACTCTGAATTCTTAAAAGCTGGAGAAAGAGTTCATGTGCTTGAAAGATACATGAACACGAGAGAAGGAATTTCCAAAAAAGATGACACCCTGCCTGGCCGTATGTTGAATGAAGGGCGTGGGTGCGATGCTAAAGCCAGGACCGTCCCTTTGAATAAAATGCTTAAAAAATATTATAAAATAAGGGGTTTAACCCAAACGGCATACCGACAAAAGAGACCTTGGAAAAATTGAAAATAAAACCGGCCATTGTCTCCGGAGTCGGGATGACACCTGGTACGAGGCTATGAATTTAAAATCAACTCAATGCCCCCAAAGACAAAAAGCTTAATCGTGAGCTTATAAACAGTTTGTGCATTTAAACCATAAAAAAATCACAAATCAGGAGATATTAAATGGGAAAGACAGAAAAGATGATTGGGTACACCAGCCGGATCGAAGATGACATCCTATATATGGAGTTCGGCAAACTGAATAAAGAATCCGCCATGGAAGCGGCACAGGCATTCAAATCCGCCATGGAGAAGCCGGAAGTTAAAAAAAGCATCTTCATAGGGCGCGAAGGATTTCAAATGCTGGGTGCCTTCGGCATTTTCGACAGGGAAGTCAAAAAGATGGATACAAGTCACCTCACAGCCACTGCAATTGTTCTCATAAGCAATGCGTTAAAAATACTTGTGCAAAAAATGATTCCCAAAGGCGACCCCACCGATACCAAAATTTTTTCTCCCAAAGAAGAAGTGCTTGCCCTCAATTGGATCAAAGCATGGGAGAGCAAGGAGCAGGCCGAAGAGTGGTTGAAACAAAACAAATAAGGAGACACAGCGTTATGGAAGCGATGAAAAGATTACCTGTTAAAGGCATTGAATGGGAAGAAATCAAAACCAGTTTGAAAAAGTTTAAAGACAGTGACCACCCGGAGATGAAGAACCGATTATTACATGGTATTCATAAGGGAGACGAAAAGATCCACGAGGTATGCAGGAACGCATTTAATCTTTATTTTCATGGCAATGCATTTTTAGGCTCCTATGAACAGGGCATGGCACAGATGCAAAAAGAGGTACTGGAGATGGCCGTGGGAATTTTGAACGGCGGAGATGAGGGGCGGGCAAATATGACAGTCGGCGGGACAGAGAGTATTTTCTGCGCCATGCACGCTGCCAGGGAATGGGCCAAGGAAAATCGACCGGAAATCAAGGGACCCTGTGAGATGATCATCCCATGGACCGCACATGCGGCATTTGAAAAAGCCGCGCATTATCTCGGCATTGAATTGAAGCGTATCGACTGCCAGGAGAACTACCGCGCCGATGTTCAGGCCATGGAAGAAGCCATTACCGAAAATACCATCATTATTGTGGGATCTGCCCCCTGTTGGGGACTCGGTGTGATTGATCCCATTCCGCAACTTGCCGAAATTGCGGTTAAACATAATTTATGGATGCATTCCGATTGCTGCGTGGGCGGGTATCTTTTACCCTGGATCGAAAAACTGGATTATTATTCAATTCCGCCCTATGACTTTCGCGTGCCGGGTGTATGCTCCATTCAGCGGATCTGCATAAACACGGTTATGCAGCAAAACCCGCTTCAACGGTTCTTTTTAGATCCGAAGAACTGCAGAGTTATAACCCGGTTCCTGTTGATGACTGGCAATCCGGCCACTATGAAACACACGGAATGGTGGGCAGCCGCCCTGCCGGTTCCATCGCCTCTGCATGGGCGGTAATGCACTATCTTGGCGAAGAGGGATATATCGATGTTACACGCCGTTCACTGGAGATAAAGGAACGCATGATAAAAGAGATCGAGGCCATCGACGGTCTGAAATGCATGAAAAATGAATGCCTGTTGATCCCCATCGGTTCGGAATCCATTGAAATGGTAAATGTATTCGGTGGAATGGTTGAAAAAGGCTATTTGCCTTTCGGAACCCTGGACCCATTGATGCTCCACGTGTCCGCAGAAAATGTCGGCGACGAAGTTATTGAACCGTTTCTTAAGGACCTCAGAGAAGTTGTTGAAGGTGTCAAGGCCGGCACGATAACCGCCGAAGCACTGGCAAGATACATGTAACCTTATATAAATGGAGCAGGGCTGGATGTCATCAAACCGATGACAGGATAAGGGGCTGATCTCTCCCGAGTTATCTCGGTTCACAATGATAAGAACTTTTTGGAACCAAATCTTGATATTTTGGTTCATTATCCCAGCTCCTGGAAGCTTAACCTTGACCCGGCCAGAAAGGCTTTGGACCAGGTTGTAACACTTTCCATAAATCTTTCTGGCCACCAATGGGATGGGGAAAACGATTGGATATTTCAGCCCCACTGATTGGCAGAGTTTGGCTGGGTTGGTTGGGCTGATGAACGAGGGGGATGCAGACCAGGTAATTTCTGTTATTCTTCTTGTGATCATGAACTACTTATTTTAATTGTGATATCCAATTTACGACACCAGTAATGACCTGGCAGGGTAATTCTGGACACTTTCCTAAGAGTGAAATAATAATTCATTCAGGAGGGTGTTTATGAAAAGCAAAAAGCGAAAAAAATTATACCAAGCCTTTAAAGAAGAGGCCGTGAAGCTGATTACCGATGAGGCTATTCATTTGCCGAGGCCGGGCGAAATCTGGGAGTGAACCCCAATTTAATCAGCCGCTGGAAAAGAGAACTGAACGGAGATGGATCGGAAATGCCACCAGAACCGCTTGTTGCCATGCGGGCAGAGCTCAAAGAGCTGCGCAAAGAAAATAAACGCCTTAAAATGGAACGTGAAATATTAAAAAAGGCGGCAGCCTTCTTCGCAAAGGAATCAGGCTAAGATATCAATTCATTGATGTCGAGAAGAAGGCATACCCGATAAGCCTGCTATGTAAAATCATGGAAGTCAGCAGAGGTGGCTATTATACCTGGAGAAATAATGGAAAATCCAAACACCAGAAGGAAAACGAGAATTTGGTTCCCGTTGTATTGTATGCCCACCGGGTGTCGAAGGGAAGTTACGGCGCCAGGAGGATGGCCGAGGAAATCTCCGATCATGGAATCCGATGCGGCCGGTATATGGCAAAAACAGTTATGGCGATGGCCGGCGTGACCGCAAAACAGAAAAAGAAATTCAAGGCGACAACGGATAGCAAGCACGATTTGCCAATTGCTCCGAACCTGTTAGAACGAAATTTTGAAACCCAAAAGCCAAATGAAGTCTGGGTGGGAGAGATTACCTATGTCTGGACGGCAGAAGGCTGGATTTATCTGGCTGTTGTTCTTGATTTGTTTTCAAGAAAAGTTATTGGATGGGCAGTGAGTAGCAGAATTAAAAAGATCTTGTTATTGAGCTTTTAGGATGGCCATAGGACGCAGAGAAATTTGTCCAGGTCTTATCTTTCATTCAGATCGTGGAAGTCAGTATTGCAGCCACGAGTATCAAAAAATACTTTCTACCCACGGCATCATCCCAAGTATGAGTAGAAAAGGCGATTGCTGGGACAATGCAGTTTCTGAAAGCTTCTTTGGAAGCATAAAAACAGAACGAATCTCGGATTCCAATTATAAAACCCGTGGGGACGTCAGGCGGGATATCTTTGACTACATTGAAATGTTTTATAACTGCCGACGACGTCACTCATTCATAGAGAACAAGAGTCCACAACAATGGGAATTGGAAAAAGCAGCTTAGAAAAAACGTCCATTTTTGCTTGACCACATCAAAATCAGATGGGCACAATTTTGGGCACAATCGCTGTTTTTCAGGATAAAGGGGGATAGTTGATGATGTTCATAGCTCTTGCTAAAGGCCTTTAACTGTGGTATCTTCGGCACCAATTTGTAACCACAATGCCCCCGTAGCTCAGTGGATAGAGCATAGGATTCCTAATCCTTGTGCGCAGGTTCGATTCCTGCCGGGGGCACCATGATAATGGGTCATTCCTTTCATGCCAGAGCCATTTACAAAACCGGAACTTCTCGCACCGGCCGGAAACGTTGAAAAGCTTGAGATTGCCATTCATTACGGAGCGGATGCGGTTTATCTGGCAGGCACGGATTTCAGCCTGAGAAACTATTCAGGCAATTTCACCGATGAACAGCTGGCCCGGGCCGTATCACTGGCCCATGCCCATCACGTGAAGGTGTATGTGGCATGCAACATATACTCCAGAAACGACGAACAAAAAAGAATCGGGCATTTCCTGGATACCATCGGCCATACCGGGGCGGATGCAGTAATTGTGTCAGATCCGGGAATTATCCGTCTGGCGCAGCAGATCATTCCCCATATCCCCATTCATCTTAGCACCCAGGCCAACACCACCAATATTAACTCTGCGGTTTTTGGCGTTCTTCAGGGATCAAACGGGTCAATCTTGCCAGAGAATTGTCTCTGCAGGAAGTGGCGGATATCTGCCACCATGCGGATATCGAGACCGAAATCTTTATCCATGGGGCCATGTGCATTTCCTATTCCGGCCGATGTCTGCTGAGCACCTTTCTGACCCACCGGGACAGTAACCGGGGGTTGTGCAGCCATCCGTGCCGGTGGCGGTATGCGCTGATGGAAGAACTACGGCCGGATGAATTTTTTCCGGTCACTGAAGATCCCCGGGGGACCTATATTTTCAATTCCAAAGACCTGTGCATGATCCGGCATCTGCCTGAACTGATTCAAACCGGAGTGACATCCTTTAAGATTGAAGGCCGAATGAAAGGAATCCACTATCTGGCAACTGTGGTCAAGACCTATCGAGATGCGATCGATGCCTATGCAGCCGATCCTCAGGCCTATACTTTCAATCCCCGGTGGGAAGAAGAATTGTCACAGGTGTACCACCGGGAATACGGCACCGGATTCTATTTTGGCGAACCTGAGGAGATCGCTCCCAATTACCAAGACCTCCATCAAGGCCAGATCCACCGTTTCATTGGAAAAATTCTGAAATGTCACGATCACAACTGCCATCTGGTGGAGATCCGTAACAAACTGTGCCGCACAGATCCCGTGGCTGTGCTGTCCCCCGGTGTACCGGTCAGAAACACGGTCATCCAGGGATTGTATGATGAACACGGCACTGCCATCGACCGGGCCCAGCCCAATACCCGGGCCATCCTGGAACTGGTCCAGCGATTTTCCATACATGATATCGTTTGTAAAACCGGATGAATCCACATTAACAAGGTCAAGACAATGATCCGAAAAGCCATACTGGATGATGTGAACACCATCCACGCATTACTCCAGCTGTACAACAAAAGGGGAGAACTTCTGGCCCGGCCTTTGAGCAAACTTTACGACCACCTGCGGGATTTCTGGGTGTATGAAGATCCTCTGTCCAGCCGGGTGACGGGCTGCTGCGCCCTTCAATTCTGCTGGGAAAACCTGGCGGAAATCCGGTCACTAGCGGTAACACCCGAACATACTGGACACGGCATCGGCACCATGCTCACGGAGCGGGCGATTCAGGAAGCGTTCTATTTCAAAGTCAGAGACCTGTTCACCCTGACCTACAGGCCCAGCTTCTTTAAACAGTTCGGATTCACAGTGATCGATAAAAATGAATTGCCCGTGAAATCTGGGCCGACTGTATCGGGTGTGTCAATTTTCCCAATTGTGATGAAACCGCCATGCTAAAGAAACTCGATCCACAGCGATCCTTAGGGATCGGTCAGGACCCGTCCGTGGCATAGATCATTTTATAGGGAATCGGGGCCCGATGCAGGACCGCGGGTTTGGGCCAGATATGTTCCTCGGCTACGGTGAGCCAGTTGGCATCCAGCTTGACTTCCCGCAGCCGCCCTCCCTCTGAAGGTAGGGCATGGGGTGTGTAGTCATACCGGACATTCAGGATGCACACCACACTCTTTCGCTGGCGGGCCACCACATAATTCTTGGTAAAACTGTTCCGGGACATCTCCCCCAGTTCCGCCAGAGACTTGACCCGGTCATCCGGAATCTTCACCAGCACGGCCTTTGAGACCCCTTTCTCATCGATCCGCAGAAGTCCTCTGGATTCACTGGACGCCACATATACCGTGGTGATGCCGCCCAGCTGCCTGAAATACTGGGCCGCCACCACAGCGGCCGTCCGTCGGCCGCCAGCCATCACCGGGACCCCGTAATACTCAAACAGTTTCTTCTGAAGATCCTCCGCATATTTATCTCCTTTTTCATACAGATCCTTGGAGATATACCGCAGGTGTTTGGCCAGATCTTCGGAGGCATCAGCAATGGGCCAGTCCACCCGGACGTGAAAATGGGTCAGGGCATACTGGATCCGGGTCTGACGGGAACGCTGGATGAGCAGGGCATAATCCACGGGCAGCAGAGACCGGAGCAGGGCAAAAAACTGATCGGTTTCAAAATATTTAATATTACGATTGAAATTCTCCACATTCGGAAAATACTTGTGGCGCAGGAGATTGGTTTTGGTGGTCTTGTTGGCATCAAAATACCGGATATATTTTTTATGCTTGTCGTCAACAGCATCTTCACAGAAGATGATCAAAAAAGAATTCTGGGCTTCAAATTCAATGGAAGGTATTCTTGCCCGGGGTTTGAGTTCCCGCAACTCCACGAACGGATACGGTGTTTTCATTCGCAGAAAGTTGTTGTATGATCCCACCAGGGAATATCCGATGACAAACTGATCCAGTTCATCTCTGAGCACCTCATAGTAAGATCTCCTCAGCCGGTCCTCCCGGCTCAGACATTCCCTTTTTTTACAGTATTCCACCATCCATCTGCCACCTTGTTTTTAAAAATCACCCCAGTGCCACAACTCCAGGCAACAGCTTGCCCTCCATCAGATGCAGAAAAGCGCCCCCCCCGGTCGAAATATAGGACAGCTGATTCGTCACTTTGCACTCACGAGCGGCCAGGCCGGTATCTCCACCGCCAACCACACTAAAGGCTGAGGCAGAGGCAATTGCCTGAGCCACGGCACAGGTTCCGGCCATGAACGGTTGCATCTCAAACACGCCCATGGGGCCGTTCCATACAATGGTATTGGCGGTGGCAATCACCCGCTTGAAATCAGCTGCGGTTTCAGGTCCGATGTCCATCACCATCCATTTGTCGGGGATTTGGTCAAGAGACACCGTTTCGGTCCGGGCGGATTCAGCAAAGCGGTCAGCCACCACCAGATCACTGGGCAGATAAATATCCACCCCTTTTTCTTTAGCTTTACTGAGAATTCGGGCCGCCGTATCCTTCAGGTCCGGTTCAATCATCGATGCTTTGGTGTCAAAGCCCCGGCTCAGCAAAAGGTGTTGGCCATGGCACCCCCGATAATCATCTGGTCCACCGTGTTGAGAAGGTTTTCCAGCGCCGCCAGCTTGCTGGAAACTTTAGCGCCCCCAATCACGGCCACCAATGGCCTTTCAGGGTTTTCAAAAGCATCGGCATAGGCGTTCATCTCCCTCTCAAGCAGAAACCCGGCCGCCGCCACCGGCACATGGGCCACCATCCCCGTCACCGATGCCTGATCCCGATGTGACACAGCAAAGGCATTGTTCACGTAGACATCACACAAGCTGGCCAATTGTTCGGCAAAACCGGGATCATTGGATTTTTCCTCTTTATGAAATCTCAAGTTTTCCAGCATCAGGACATCCCCGTTTTTCAGAGCCGCCGCCTCATCTGCCACCGCCTTTCCAATGCAATCGGATACAAAGGCCACTTTTTTTCCCAAAAGACCGGACAGATGCTCTGCCACCGGCGCCAGACTGAACCGTTTTTCATATCCCCTTTTGGGCCGGCCCAGATGAGATGCCAAAATAATCTTTGCCTGCTTTTTCCCAAGATACTGAATTAAATCCAGAGTCTGACGGATTCTGTTATCATCGGCGATCCTGCCTGATCATCCATGGGCAAATTATAGTCCACCCGGACAAATACGCGCTTTCCTTCCACAGAAATATCTCGAACCGATCTCATTCAATCCTCCTTTTTTGACCTGGCATGAATGCGCCGGTGGACCTGTTTTTCCTGGACCAGCGTTCAAAAAAGTCATCATACCGGCCTGTTCGCTGCGGTCGATCAATTCTTCTTCCACGCTGGCTCCGTCTCTGGAAGCCATGGCCTGCTTCAAGCAGCGGGTTTTGACCGGACAATGAAAAAAGCATGACTCCGGTGTCTGTCTCAAACCGTTTTCCAGCATGGGAAATACTTTGTCAAGCTCGCCGAAACACGGCGGCAGTTTATTCTCTTCCATGGTCATCCGATTGGTTGAATTCCTTTTGAAAACGGGCCATCAAGCCCTGGGCGGCAAAGCTGTAAACCCCCTGACCACCCACAATTAAATGTTCATGTACCGTAATTCCCACAACCCCCAGTGCAAACAGCAGTTTCCGGGTGATATCTTTGTCACTGGCTGATGGGGTCACATCCCCTGACGGATGATTATGGGCAAAAATCATGGCAGCGGCCTGATGGTGAAGCGCTTTGATCACCACCTCCCGGGGGTAGACGGCGCTGGCGCTCAACGAACCTGAAAACAGAATTTCCGATGCCAGGACCCGGTTTTTGGCATCCAGAAAAACACCCACAAAATGTTCCCTGCCCTTGAACCCGATGGTATGGTTCAGGTAATCCACCAGATCATCCGGGTTGTTCACCACATCCCGTTCACTGACCCTGGTCTCCAGATACCGGTCCGCCACTGCCTTGATCAGGCGGATGCCCATGCTGTTGACCGGCCCGACGCCAGGCACCCGGCACAGATCGTCCACATCCGCTTCAAGCACGGCCTGAAAACTCTTGAACTCTTTCAGCAGTGACTTGGCCGTGTCTTTGCAGTCCTTTAAAGGCGTATTCAAAGTCAACAGCAGCTCAATCACCTCGTAATCATGGAAACCGGTAAGCCCGGCCACAAGAAACCGTTCACGCAACCGTTTCCGATGTCCCGCGCCTTTATGACAGTCTTTACTGCAGGCTGTCTCCGCTTTCCGGCTGGATTTCTGCATTGAGGTCGTCCGCGTCTCCGTTCTCATCAAAAAGCCGGGCAATACCGATGAGTTTTTCGCCGGCCCCCAGATTGATCAGTTTCACGCCCTGGGTGTTGCGGGAAATGATATTGATCCCCCCGATATCGGTGCGGATCAATTTTCCCTTGTCCGTCACCATCATGAGTTCGTCTGTATCATCCACCAGGGCCAGGGACACCATTGTACCATTCCGTTTGGATGTCTTAATGGAAAACACCCCCATGCCACCCCGGTTCTGAGTCTTATACTCTTCCACAGCGGTACGCTTGCCATATCCGTTTTCCGTGACAGTCAACAGGGTCTGCTGTCCTGCCAGCACCTCCATTCCCACCACATGGGCGGCTGACGGAATCCGCATGCCCCGGACCCCCATAGAGCCTCTGGCCGTGGCCCGGACATCGGATTCATGGAACCGGATGACCTTGCCGCCGTCCGAACCCAGAAACACATCCATGTCTCCGTCCGTAATCCGTGCCGCGATGAGTTCGTCATCCGATGCCAGTTTCACGCCGATCAATCCGCCGGTCCTCGGCCGGGAATAGGCCATGAGATCGGTTTTCTTGACCCGTCCTTTCCGGGTGGCCATGATCACATACCAGTTTTCAACAAATTCGTTCACGGTCAACAGCGTGGCCAGGGTTTCCCCTTCATCAAACTGAAGCAGGTTCACAATGGCCTTGCCCAGACTGGAGCGGCCGGCCATGGGCAGTTCATACACTTTGGCCTGATACACCTTTCCGAAATTGGTGATGAACAGAACCGTGGCATGGGTGGACGCCACAAACAGATGCTCCACAAAGTCATCGGATTTTGTCCCCATGGCGGTCTTTCCTTTGCCGCCGCGGTGTTGGCTGGCATACAGACTGACCGGATTGCGTTTGATGTATCCGGACCGGGTGACCGTGACCACCATGTCCTCTTCGGCGATCAGATCTTCGATGCTGATATCTGCGGTGCTCTCCACTATCTTAGTCCGGCGGTCGTCTCCAAATTCTTCCACCAGATCCGAGAGTTCATCCTTGATCAACCCCCTGACCACCTGGTCACTGCCCAGAATTTCCCTGTACCAGGCAATATCCTTGAGCAGGGCATCATATTCCGTGATGATTTTCTCCTGCTCCAGTCCGGTGAGGCGCTGAAGCCGCATGTCCAGAATAGCTTGGGCCTGGACCGGTGTCAGATCAAAGGTGGTGATCAGTCCGGTTTTGGCTTCTTCCGGGGACCGGGATGCCCGAATCAGGGCCACCACCTCATCCAGATGATCCAAAGCGATTTTCAAGCCTTCCAGAATATGGGCCCGCTCTTCCGCTTTTCTCAGATCAAACCGGGTCCGCCGGATGATGACTTCCCGCCTGTGTTCAATGAAATGCTGCAGAATGTCCTTGAGGGTCAGCAGTTCCGGCCGGTTGTTCACCACCGCCAAAAAATAATGCCGAACGAGGTCTGAAGGTTGGTGTGCTTGTACAGCTGGTTGATCACCACCTCGGCAATCTGGTCCCGTTTAAGGCCCATGGCGATACGCATGCCCTGTCGGTCGGATTCATCCCGCACGAACGAGGCTCCGGTGATGATCTTGTCCCGCATGAGTTCGGCGATTTTCTCCACCAGTTTGGCCTTGTTCACCTGGTAGGGCAGCTCCGTAACCACAATGGTTTCCTGGCCGGTCTTCTTGTTCTCCTCCACCTCGACTCTGGCTCTCAGGGTGATGATGCCCCGTCCCGTGCTGTAGGCCTCATAAATCCCCTGAGTGCCATAGATATGGCCGTAAGTGGGAAAATCAGGGCCGGGAATATACTGCATCAAGTCTTGAATACTTAGATTGGGATCATCAATCAGGGCCTTGATGCCGTCCACCACTTCCCGGATGTTGTGGGGCGGGATATTGGTGGTCATGCCCACGGCGATTCCGGATGATCCATTGACCAGCAGGGCCGGAAACCGGGTGGGAAGCACCGCCGGTTCTTCCAGGGTTTCATCGTAGTTGGGGAGAAAATCCACGGTTTCTTTTTCCAGATCTGCCAGCATCTGGTGGGAAAGTTTGCGCATACGGATTTCCGTGTACCGCATAGCTGCCGGAGAATCTCCGTCCACCGACCCGAAGTTGCCCTGCCCGTCCACCAGCATGTATCTCAGCGAGAAATCCTGGGCCATGCGCACAATGGTGTCATACACGGCTGAATCTCCGTGAGGATGATATTTACCGATGACATCCCCCACAATACGGGCGGATTTCTTGTACGGCTTGTTCCAGTCATTGCGCAGCTGCTGCATGGCGTACAGCACCCGACGGTGAACGGGCTTAAGCCCGTCCCGCACATCCGGCAGGGCCCGGCCGATAATGACGCTCATGGCGTACTCGAGATAGGATTGTTTCATCTCCTTCTCGATGCTGGTCAAATTGGTTTCTTTCTGGATCATCTAATGTTCAACTCCGATAATTGTTTTTTTTTCTGTTTTGCCGGTTCCACCATGGTTTGGAAACTGGAAAAATATATATCCGACAGGGTGAGAAACAGGGTTGCGATCAAAGGGCCGTAAATAATGCCCATCAACCCATACACATTGAGCCCTCCGATGATGGCAAAAAAGACGAGAAGCGGATGCATAGCCACCCGATCTCCCACCAGCTTGGGTTTATAAATATATTCGACTCCCCAGGAAAGCACGCCGTAGTACACTATTATTCCGATACCCGTGGCCACGGAGCTTTTCAGTATGAAAAACACGGCCGTGGGCACCAAGACAAGACCGATACCCACAATGGGCAGAAATGCCATAAATCCCATGATCAGGCCCCAGAGAACCGGAGAATTCAACCCTAGAAACCAAAACAGCAGTCCGCCGGCAACCCCCTGGATCAATCCCCCCAGTCCATTGACGATCAACACGGCCCCGGCCATTTCATGAAACTGAGTGAACAATTTCCTGTCATGTTCATCCGGCAGCGGAGACAGATCACACAGATATTGAATCAATTGTTTTCCATCCACAAGCATGTAAAAGATGACGATCATCATCAGGCAGAAATAAAATACCAGATTCAACAGATTGGAAGTAATGAACCGGATCTGCTGGAACAGGGACAGACCCAGCATTTTTCCCAGCTCCGATACCGGGGCGAACAATTCCTGCCAGGTAATGATTTTCTGAATTCCTGCCCGGGCCAGCAAATCGTTGATCCGCTCCAGGGCCCGGGTGTTCTCCAGGGCCTGAATCAACTGGTTTGAAAAAACCGCATCCCTGGCCAGGTTATACAATCCCAAGGCTTCCCTGGACAAAACCCCCACCATAAAGACCACCGGAATGAACACCACGAAAAAGATGACAATACAGGTGAGGATCGATGCCATCCGGGGGGAGACCTTTCCGGCAAATCGGTTGAAAACCGGTTGAAACACACCGGTGATCACGCCACCAAGAACAATGGTGGCGATGAACGGTGCGGCCAGTTTTCCCAGCAGCAGAATGGATATACAGAACAGAGCCAGAAAAAAGAAAAATACCGCTCTTTGAATAAGGGTCTGATCCAAGATATCACCCGTCGGGATATCAGCTGCTGAAAATGCCTAAAACTGCAGTCACCAGAAGTATTTCAAACACGGCTACCTGAACAAAACTGTCAAAAAAATGGTAAACGATTCCCCCGCCCACAATCGCCGGAACGGCCGTGTAGATGAGTATGCCCAGTCTTCTTGGAATATCCATGGTGAACACATCCTTTCAGGTCATGATGGGGTTAAAGCCGGTACGCCGACCGGCCTTAGCCCCATGTTGATTTTAACAGCAGAAGTTATTGGAAATTATTATCATTTTTGCCATTTCAAGTAAAGGAAAACTTACTTTTCAATGATCATGGCCATGCCCATGCCCCCGCCGATGCACATGGATATCAGGCCGGTGCCGTATCCTTTGCGTTTCATCTGGTGAATAGCGGTGACCATCTGCCGGGCACCGGTGCATCCGATGGGATGGCCGATGGAAATTCCGGACCCCAGTTCATTGGGTTTTCCATATCGATGCTCAGCTCCCGCATGCACCCGATGGCCTGGGCCGCAAACGCCTCGTTCAGTTCGATCAGGTCGATATCCTTGATGCTCATGCCGGTCTGTTTGAGCACTTTTTTCACTGCCGGAACGGGGCCCAGTCCCATGTAGGCGGGATCCAGGCCGCCCGAGGCAAACGCCTTGATTCTGGCCAGTTTTTCCAGCCCCAGCTCATCGGCTTTTTCCTCAGTCATGAGCAGCACGGCCGCAGCCGCGTCATTAATGCCTGATGCATTTCCGGCGGTCACACTGCCGTCCTTCTTGAAGGCCGGCCGCAGTTTTGCCAGTTTTTCCATGCTGGTGGCCATGGGCCTTTCGTCCTTGTCCACCACAATGTCCCCTTTTCGGGTGGCGATGGTCACCGGAACGATCTCCTGGGCAAATGTCCCGTCCTGAACCGCGGCCAAGGCCCGGTTATGGCTTAAGAGGGCCAGCTGATCCTGTTCTTCCCTGGAAATACCGTATTTTGCCACGATGTTTTCAGCGGTCAGGCCCATGTGATACCCGTAAAAAATCTCATACAGCCCGTCAAACACCATCAGGTCGTGCACCGGTCCCTGACCGGTCAGTTCCATGCGGTGTCCCCACCGGGCTTTGAGCAATGCCATGGGTGCGTTGCTCATGCTTTCCTGGCCGCCTGCCAACACCACGTCTGCACTGCCCGCCATGATGGCCTGGGCCCCCAAGGCAATGGCCTTCAAACCGGAACCGCAGATCTTGTTGATGGTCATGGCCGGTGTGAACCGGGGAAGGCCAGCTCCGATCATGGCCTGCCGCGCCGTATTCTGCCCCTGTCCCGCCTGGAGCACATTGCCCATGATCACTTCATCCACAAACAGTTCCTTTAGGCTGTCGTCATAATCATACCCTTTTTTTTCGATATCGATCATCCCCTGATCTTTGAGGGATTCCGGTCCGTACGCCGCCTGTTCGTCCGTCACTCCCGGGCGCAGACCCGCCCGTTTGAGTACCTCTTTCATGACGCAGGTCCCCAGATCCTTTACCGACACATTCTTCAAAGAACCGCCGAAAGATCCCACAGGTGTTCTGACGCCGCTTACGATCACCACATTTTTCATTGTATGCCTCCACAGGTATTTGGTTGTTTTTGTCACCCCGCTGTTTGCAGAGCACGGTTTTTGTTCTTCAAACCATAGTCACATTATAACTGTTCCTTTCCATCCCAAGGTCCATAGCAGACAGCCGCATAAAAAACAAGAGATTATGACGGCGCCGGCCAATTGACAAACCGGTTTTTTTACGCAAGACTGTTGTCTTTGCTTTAAACCGAACCCTTTTCAAGGATCTGAATGCGTATGGAGACACATGTGGTGGTGGCCGGATGGGGCCAGGTGACCCAGCCCAAAGAAGCGGAATCTCCCCGGGATGTGCCGGGTCTTATGATTCAGGCGGCCCGCCGGGCCGGCCGAACTCTTACGGATCCGTCCATGCTTTCGAAGCTGGACGGCATCCTGGTGGCAAGGCCCCTGAGCGCCCACTGCCCGGACGCCCCGGCCAGAGTGGCAAGGGCTTTGGGGGCTGATCCCGGATTCACCCATATCTCGGACATCGGCGGCAACTCCCCACAAACCCTGATCAATCTGGCAGGTGCCATGATCGCGGAGAACCGGCTGGAAAGGATCCTGGTGGTGGGGGCAGAGGCCTATGTGCGGCGGGATCCCAAAAGTCCCCGGCCCGACAGCGCTCTGCTCCAGGGAATTCCACCAAACTATGCCGGAGATGATGCCAGAGGCACGCTGCCTCTGGAGGCCCGGCACGGCATCCAGCATCCCATGCAGGGATTTCCTTTGTTTGAAACCGCGCTGTGGCATGCTTCGGGACTGGATCTTTCCGCCTATTTGGAAAAAGTCGGGGCCCTGTGGTCCGGTTTCAGCCGGGTGGCAGCCGGCCACCCGTTTGCCTGGAGCAGGATTGCCAGGACCGCTGAAGAAATCATCACCCCGTCTCAAGCCAACCGGCCCGTGGCGTTCCCTTATACCAAATTCATGAACGCGTTCATCACCGTGGACCAGGCGGCAGCCGTGGTTCTCATGTCAGAAAAAGCGGCCCGGGCCCTCCCGGAAAAAGGACCAGACACCGGTGTATTTTGCCGGAGGCGGATTTGCGAAAGACCGGCAGCGGTTCATGGCCCAGAAAAGCGATTTCACTATGAGCATCCCCATGAAAACCGCGATAGACAAAGCGTTGGACCGGTCCGGTTTCACCCTGGCTGACATGGACTGCTTTGATTTTTATTCCTGTTTTCCGTGTGCCGTGACCATTGCAAAAAAAATGGCGGGCCTGACGGACAATGATCCACGGCCCCTGACCCTGACCGGCGGACTGGGCTTTTTCGGCGGGCCGGGCAACAATTACAACCTGCATGCCGTAGCAACCCTAGCCGAACAGATAGCCGGCAACCAATACCGCACCGGCCTGGTCACGGCCCTGGGGTGGTTCATGCACAAACATGCCGCCGGCGTCTACACCAGCCGCCGGCCGGAAAAAGCCTGGCCGGCACAGCAGCCTCAGATCATGATAATCCTTTGGCCGGATCTGATCCGCTCTCCATTGATAAGAACCCAGCCGGCAAAGGAAGGATTGACACCTATACCGTAGTGTATCATCCGGACCATACTCCGGCCTACGGGGTGATCTACGGACGGACCGTTCAGGGAAAGCGGTTCGTGGCAAACACCGTGAAGGATCCGGATCTGTTTACGGCCCTGACCGGCCGGGATCTGGTGGGCACCACTGTCCGCCTGGTACACGACACTACTACAAAGATCACCACCGCGTATCTTTAAACCGGAAAAAGCTTCACACGCCAACCGGTTATTTCCGACCGTCCCTCAGGGCAATCCAGGCTTCCAGCCGCTGTTTGACTATTTTTTCATACCCCCGGCCCGTGGGAAAATACAACCGCCGTCCGTCCAGAGAATCCGGCAGATAGGACTGGGGGCATATCCACCTTCATGGTCATGGGCGTATTTGTATCCGCTGCCGTACCCCATCTCTTTCATCAAGCCGGTCACCGGATTGCGGATATGCAGGGGAACCGGCTGGTAACCGGTTTTTCCACCAGATCGGTCACCTGTTTCTGGGCCATGTAAACAGCGTTGCTTTTGGGAGCCGTGGCCAGGTAAACCGCCGCCTGGAAAAGAGATCCGTCTCCTTCGGGACGTCCCAGCATCCGAAAGGATTCCCCGGCATTCAATGCCATGGTTAGTGCTCCGGGATCGGCTATGCCCACATCTTCAGTGGCAAACCGGACCATGCGGCGGATCAGGTAATACGGATCTTCTCCAGCCGCCAGCATGCGCTGAAGCCAGTAGACCGCCGCATCCGGATCACTGCCCCTCATGCTTTTGATGAATGCGGAAATCAGGTTGTAATGCTCTTCGCCCTTTTTGTCGTACAACAGGGCCTTTTTTCCCACCACCGCTTCCAGATCTGCCAGGGAAATACATGCCTTATCGCTGAAATGAAAGGCGGCCGCCTCCAGAGCGGTCAAGGCCATGCGAGCATCCCCGTCCGCGCTTTGGGACAGATAGGTCAAGGCCTCTTTTCCAAACCGGTCGCCCTCCCATCCCAGGCCATGTTCCGTGTCAGTGAGGGCCCGCATGAGAATGGCCTGGATATGACGGGGTTCCAGCCCCTTAAGTGCAAACACGCGGCACCGGGACACCAGGGCCGGAATCACCTCAAAGGAAGGGTTTTCCGTGGTGGCCCCCACCAGGGTAATCAGTCCGGTTTCCACATGGTGCAGGAACGCGTCCTGCTGGGCCTTGTTGAACCGGTGGATTTCATCCACGAACAGCAGAGTCCGTTTTTGAACAAGGCCCGCTTTCCCTGGCTGTGTCAATAATCTGGCGGACCTCTTTCACCCCGGACAGCACGGCCGAAATCCGAACAAATTCACATTTGGTTTCATTTGCGATGATATTTGCCAAAGTGGTTTTGCCGCAACCGGGCGGTCCCCACAGGATCATGGAAAACACCCGGTCATCCTGAATGGCCCGGGCCAGGAGACTGTCCGGGGCGATGAGGTGATCCTGGCCCTTGAGTTCGGATAACCGCCGGGGACGCATCCGATCAGCCAGCGGCGCTGTTTTTCCAAATGCGGATCAGAGTGGGTGTCAAACAGGTCCATCAGACCCCCGGTTTCCCATCCCGCTGCCGTTTTCTGCGGCTCTGTTCTTTGCGCTGTTTTTCCGCTTCAAGGTGATCCGTTCCTTTTTATCAGCGATCCGTTCCTTTTCCCTTGTTTTGTCCGAAAATCGATCCGGCCGGTTTTTCCCGGAAATACAGCCGGACAGGGGTCAGGTGCAGCGGGATCATCTGGCGCAGCTGGTTGATCAGATACCGCTGATAGGAAAAATGGACCGCTTTGGGGTAATTAACAAAACAGACAAAACTGGGCGGCCGGGTGGCCACCTGGGTGGCATAGAAAAATTTGAGGCGGCGGCCCTTGTGCAGGGACGGCTCCTCCCGCTGAACCGCATCGCCAACGATCCGGTTCAATGTGCCGGTATTGATGCGGAACCGGTATTCGTCATACACTTTGGCCGCCAGATCCAGAATCCGGTGGCACCGCTGGCCGGTCAACGCGGAAATAGTCATGGCCGGGGCATAGGATAGAAACTTGGCCATGTAACGAAGTTCGGTGATAAAGGATTTTTCACCTCTTTCCTTCTTGTCCACCATATCCCACTTGTTGAGCAGGAAAATCGCGCCGCACCCTTTTTTTTCCGCATACCCGGCAATGGTGATGTCCTGGTCGGTGATGCCTTCGGCCGCATCAATGAGAATCAATGCCACATGGCAGTCATCCATGCTTTTCAGTGATTTGAGAATGGAAAACTTTTCCAGTTTTTGGGTGACTCTGCCCTTACGCCGGATCCCTGCGGTATCCACCAGCACAAACGTCTGTCCCTTGCGGCACACCGACAGTTCAATGGCATCTCGGGTGGTGCCGGCCTGGTCATTGACCACCACCCGGGAAGATCCGAACAGCTGGTTTGCCAGACTGGATTTTCCCACATTGGGCCGGCCCACAATGGCGATACGGATCGGTTCATCTGCAGGCAGTTCCTCTTCTCCGGCATCAGGAAACCCGGCTGTCAGATCCTCCAGAAAATCATCCATTCCGATGCCGTGTTCCGCGGAAACCGGGTAAAACATCTCAATCCCAAGGGAATAGAACTCACCCAGATGGGCCTGCTGGGCGCGGTTTTCAATTTTGTTCACCAGGCAATACACTGGCTTTCCGGATCTGCGGAGCATGGCTGCCAGATCGTGATCATAGGGCGACAGCCCGGCCCGGCCGTCCAGTATGAACACCAAGGCATCCGCCTGTTCCACTGCCGCATTCAGCTGCTGTCTGATCTGCGGGGCAAACGGATCGTCATCCCCGGTCAGAAACCCACCGGTATCGATGACGGTGAACGGTTTGTCGTTCCACAGGGCTTCACCATAATGGCGGTCCCGGGTCACGCCGGGCAGATCGTCCACCAGGGCTTTACGGCCCCGGACCATCCGGTTGAACAGTGTTGATTTGCCCACATTGGGCCGGCCCACCAGGGCCACCACCGGTTTCATATTGATCTCCTGCAGTCTATTTGAGAAATTTTTCTGTCAGATCGTTCGGTCATACGTTGTTGTGCCTGTCTGAGCAGAATCTGTTAATACCTGAGTATTCAGTTGCCGGCAGTATACATCATGTCATGAAATTGTAAAACCGGCATGATCCGGATCTGGTGACACGGGCCGGGCTATCGGGTCCAGGAAAACAGCCGGGTCTATTTTCAGGGCTTCCGGAATGTTGAGGTGCTCATGGTTTGGCACCGGATCCGCCACCGGAAACACGCCGATTTTGAAATGTTTTCCGGCATCCGGTCCAAAGGCGATACTGAATGCCGCCACCAGTAGAAACGGAAACAGGATGTTCCAGCCAAAACCGGCCCGGTCCCGAATGAACTCCAGATTGCGGGCCGTAAAAAGGGCCCACATGCGCTTCAGGATCATGGAGTTACTCCCTCAACTGCTTACCGGTCAATGCAAGAAACACCGATTCCAAATTCCGGGATTCCGAAGCCATGTCCGAACAATGCGTTTCAATCAGTTCCCCGGGTGACCCATGGGTAATAATTCTGCCCTCATCCATGATAGCGACGATGTCGCATAAGACCCAGGCCTCTTCCATATAATGGGTGGTCAAAATGGTGGTCTTTCCCCGGGAACGGACCCCTTTGATAATATTCCACACATGCTGCCGGGCCTGCGGATCCAGGCCAGTGGTGGGTTCGTCCAAAAACAGCAGATCCGGATCATTGATCAGGGCCAGTCCCAGCAGAAGGCGCTGACGCTGTCCACCGGATATTTTATTGTTCCGCTGCTTTCTGATCTCTTTAAGCATACACAGTGTCATCACCTGTTCCACCGGCAGGGGGTCTGCGTAAAACGATGCAAAGGTCTTCAGGGTTTCCTCCACGGTCAAAAACGCCATCAATTCGGTCTGCTGAAACTGAATCCCCACCTGCTCGTTAAAGGACCGGTCCCGCTCTTTTCCCTTGAACCGAATCCATCCGTCGTCCGGGGCCTGAATATTTTCCATCATCTCCACAGCCGTGGTTTTCCCCGCCCCGTTGGGCCCCAGAAGTCCGAAACAGGTTCCAGCCTCGATGGACAGGCTTATGCCTGCCACTGCCGGCCGGCCGTTGAATAATTTCTTAAGTCCGTCAACCTGTATGATGATCTGTTTCGACACAGCAATCAGGGTCCTTGAAGGGGTCATATAAAAGAACCATTAGATTTTCCGTTCTTTTCATGGGTTGTCGTGTTCATCCGAACAGACCTGTTTATGCACTGGCATTAACAAATAAAGGCCTCCAGCAAATTGCTGAAAGCCCTGATCCTCCGGGTGACGTCCCCCAAGGAGGACGTGTTCTGTATCATAGCTAACTGCGCCCGTATCGGTTATCGCATAAAGGTTTGATAGTCGATGAATTTTTCACATTCATACCACTTCCAGTTGAAACCGTTTGCCAAGCGCCCTTGCAAACCTTTCCATCGTTGACAACTTGATATCCCCAGCATGGTTTTCAATTCTTGAAATCGCAGATTTTTTGATATTGAGCCGCAATGACGGTTCTTCTTTGAGTTAAACTGCTTTCTTCACGGGCCTGCTTGAACAAAACAACAAGTTTTAACAGATTCATATCCGAAATCAAAATTCTTCGCAAACTCCGTATCTCATGATATTTAACTCCCACGCCACTTTTTGGGCCTGTTTTGCATCCAGATCATCAAACAACTCATCAACAGGGTATTTTTCTGATTCAGGCCTGGAAAATATTATCTCTTTCATGCACGCAGCATGTTAACACGAAGGTTAACATTGTCAAGATATAAAAAACCCCTTCTTATACAATGCCTTCCACCGGTAAAAACCATTTTTCAAACCATATGGGATAGAAACAGCACACATTGCCTGCTTACCGAGTTTGGACTCTCCGAAACAATACCAGAAAACCTCACTCTGAATTGGCGCTTCCTATTTCACCTTGATATTGCTTTTGCCTATGCGAACAACCAAACCAAATTCTGTCTTGTGCCACTTGTTTTTTGGTAATATAAATATATAAAAAACGGAGAAAAAACAATGGAATTATTAGACTTGTTACATACTGATTTTAAAATAAAAACCAATTCAAGAGAAATAAAGAAAGGGGACGTTTTTCTTGCCTTAAAGGGGAAACGAGCCGATGATGAAAATATGAACGCTCATCCTTTCGTAGAACAGGCGATTGAAAACGGAGCGTCTTATGCTATTGTTTCGGAAGAGCTACCTTGGATTCCTGATCAAAAATTAATAAAAGTAGAAAATACTTTAGATGCCTATGCGATTATAGGAAATAATTTTCGAAAAAAAATTTAACAAAAAAGTTATCGGAATTACGGGGAGCTCCGGGAAAACTTCAACAAAAGAAGCACTAAAACAAATGTTATCGAATTTTGGAAAAGTGTATGCAACTCAAAAAAACCTAAATTCTCAAATTAGGAGTTCCAAAAGTTTTATGCGACATGGATATGACAGCTGATTTCGCTATTATTGAAATGGGAATGAGCCATGTTGGAGAAATGCAAAAACTTACCAAAATGGTCGAGCCGGATATTGCAATAATAACAAATATTTATCCTATGCATTTGGATTATTTTAATTCGATCGAGCAAATTGCTTTTGAAAAATCTCAAATTTTCAATGGCTTACATAAAAATGGAATAGCTATTTATAATGCAGATTCCCTTCAAGTTGAAACTTTGAAAAAAAATGCAAATAATTATAAAAATGTTATCTTTTGGGGAGAAGTCTAGAGATATTTGTTTGAAAAAAGTAGTCAACACAATTGCCCATGTTTTAATAAAAAACAAAATGATTCAGTATGCCCTACCTGAGGATAACATAGCTTTTCGGTATAATTCTTTGGCAGTTATTGCCGCATCGATGGCGTTGGAATTAAATTTAGATAAACTTTTCCCACTATTAAAAGAAATAAAACCTGCTGATGGAAGAGGGGCAATTATTCCAATAAAATATAAAGGGGAACGAATTTCCTTAATAGATGATGCTTATGCAGGCGGTCATGCCGTAGCTATGGAAATCGGACTCCAAAGACTAATGAATGCAAAAGGAAAACGAAAAAATTGCAGTAATAGGAAATATGGCAGAGCTTGGAACTCAAATGAAGGAACAACATAAACGGGTTGGTAAGGTTCTAAATAATCTAAAAGTTGATAAAATTTTTCTTGTCGGAGAGCCTACGAAATGGATTAATGAGGAACTTTCAAATCATAAAAACGTTACGCAGGTTGAAAAAATTGAAGATCTTGGAACGCGAGTTGAAGACATGTTAAAATTTGGTGATGTGCTGTTAATTAAAGGGGCGCGATATTCTTCACAAGTATATAAACTTGCGAATAAATTAAAAAAAGGTTAATTTTTTTATATTTTTGCCGAATTAATATCTCCAAAACTCATCAACCAGTCCAACATTGCTTTAATTGCGGGTTGATCAACGCGGTTGGGATGGCAGACCACATAATAACCCTGTTGGGCTTTGATTGGCATGTTAAAGGGAGTCACTAATTTACCACATTCAAGATCAGCCGCGATTATCCTATGCCGTCCCATGGCAATGCCATTTCCATTTATCGCAGCAAGTGCGGCCAAATAGGAAACATCAAAAGTATAATTATTCTTGAAATCAAAACCCGTCAATCCGGTCTCACGGCACCAGTATCCCCATTCTGACTTTTTACGTGCCTCAGGCCAGGCACAGACGTCATGAAGAAATCTGCAATTCTCCATATTCCCCGGTTTATTGTAAAGATCATGTTTGTCTGCATACAAAGGTGAGCAAACAGGCTGCAGGTACTCTTGCATAAGAAGTTGCGCAGAAAGTCCTGGATAGTTGCCGCTTCCATAATAAATAGCAATATCAATATTATCTCTTGAGAAGTCGTATAAACGATCATAGGTAAAGAGATGTATGAAAAGCCTTGGATACATTTTTTTCAAAATCGACTAATTTCGGAGTCAGCCAGCTCATGGAAAAGGATGGTGGTGCTGAAAGAAAAAAGGTCTCCGCTACAATCATTATTTTGCAAATCGCAAATAGTTGTACTCAGTGAATGGAATGATTTTTCCAATGTTGCCAGCAGTTGCTTGCCTTCTTCGGTCAGTTGAATGCTTCGATTGAACCTGAGGAAAAGTTTGAAACCCAAGTATTCTTCGAGCTTTTTTATACGGCTGCTGACAGCTCCCTGAGTCAAAAACAGATCTTTTGCTGCAAGTGTAAAACTCAAATGGTTGGCGGCACAGACAAAACAGTACAAACTCCCCAGCATCATAATACTCGAGTCATTCAATTTCGCATTAAAAAAATTAATGCGTGCATGAGATTTTATCGTTTGCACTCCAATTTTTTCCTGTGTTACTAGCCACTAAAGTTATATTAAGATTTTACACATTTTCTATTTTAATGCAAGAGGGGTTGATGCGTCTTCCAACTATAAATAACATTTTAATTGACTCGTGGTATGAATCTCACCCTCTATTCCGCTTTTTTGCTGCTACTCAGGAGTTAACCTGGTTAAACAGTCAATTACAAAATTTCAGCGATGCAAGAGAGAAGCTACCATTGGGGCCCGGTGATATTACCGATGCTGCAGAACGTCTGGCCAGGTTTGCACCATGCATCAGCCAGATCTTTCCGGAAACCGCTGTAAACCATGGTATTATCGAGTCTCCGATTGTACCCATTCCACATGCTAAAAAAAGCGCTGCAAAAAATGACTGGCCAACAGCTCCCGGGAAAACTCATGCTGAAATGCGACAATTCCTTACCGGTGTCAGGTTCTATCAAAGCACGTGGCGGAACCTATGCGGTTTTAAAATACGCTGAAACCATCGCTCTGGAGGCAGGTCTGCTTAAAACCAGTGATAATTATCTAAAATTGAATTCAGAAACCTGTCGTACTTTTTTGGTGAACATCAAGTTATTACTGGGTCAACAGGCAATCTCGGATTAAGTATCGGGATCATAAGCACCCAGTTAGGATTTAAGGCGACGGTGCATATGGCGGCAGATGCCCGTCAGTGGAAAAAAGATCTTTTGCGATGCAAGGGGGTTCATGTCGTTGAACATCGAGGCGATTACAGCAAAGCAGTGAGGGAAGCTCGCCGGCAAGCCCGGACTGCAAACCGAAGTTATTTTATTGATGATGAAAAGTCTATAGATCTCTTCCTGGGGTACAGTGTTGCAGCGCAACGGTTAGCACAACAATTTCTTGAACAAGGTATAATGGTGGATGAGCATCATCCCCTTTTTGTCTATCTTCCGTGTGGTGTGGGTGGCAGTCCGGGTGGCGTGACTTTTGGCTTAAAGCAGATTTTTGGAGACGATGTGCATTGTTTCTTTGCCGAACCGACCCATTCCGCATGCATGTTTATTGGGATGTATACTGGACTGCATGACAAGATCAGTGTTGCAGATTTCGGGGTTGACAACATAACCTGTGCAGACGGGCTGGCTGTTGGGCGACCTTCGGCTTTTGTCGGTCGACTTATGGAACCGTTGCTGAATGGGATCTATACAGTAACCGATGAAAATTTGTACCGGTACTTGGCACTGCTTAAAGACAGTGAGGGCATTGAATTGGAACCGTCAGCTCTCGCCGGATTACCAGGTATCTCAAAAGTTGTGGCAGATGAACATTATTCTGACAAACAGAGTAAATCTGCTGTCCGGATGGAAAATGCAACTCATTTGGTATGGGCAACCGGCGGGAGTCTGGTTCCCGCTTCTGAATGGAAGAATTATTACCAGAAGGGGAAGATACTTCTGAATGACTGACTATTTTTACATTGTTATTCATAGTGAATAACGGAATTTAGAACAACCATACTAACAATTAGGAGACTGTTTATGAAACGATTGATTTTTACTCTTCAAATTTTCCTGTGCCTGATACTGACCGGGTTACCTGTAACAGGAATAGCGGCCGGAGTCGACACTTTGGTTATTGGTGTCTCCACTGACATCCATACCTTGGATTCAGCGGTCTCAAGCGACAACTATGATTGGCGTCAAATCTATCCATGTTACGACCGGTTGGTAAAATATCGGACAATCGATGGAGAAGGCTCCACTGAAGTAGAGGCCCAGGCAGCGGAATCATGGTCTGTTTCTGATGATGGCAAAACCTGGATTTTTAAGATTCGTAAAGGAATTCTGTTTGATGATGGGACCCCACTCGATGCGAATGCAGTAAAATTTTCATTTGAGCGGACACTTTCCATAGGGAAAGGGCCTTCGGATAATATCAGTTCAATCAAATCTATGCGAATCCTTGACTCTCATACAATTGAAATTACACTGAAAAATGCTTTTGCACCATTTTTACAGGTCCTGGCAACTGACGCCGCCTCCATTGTTAACCCTGCAATAATGAAACATGAAAAAGAAGGCGATCTGGGGCAAGGCTGGCTGGCTGAGAACACCGACGGCAGTGGCCCTTTTCGACTGGTGGAGTGGTCCCGTGGACAGCAGGCTGTATTAGAGGCGAAACCAAATTACTGGGGTGGTGCGCCAAAGCTGAAAAAAGTTGTCATTCGGTTTATGTCAGAATCTGCAGACAGGCGAATGGCGCTTGAGCGCGGAGATATTGATATCGCTGAGAATATCCTCATCGATCAGATTCCAGCTTTGGAAAAAATGCGGATATTGTTGTTAACAGGTATCCATCTCAGCTTGTAGAGTATGTATATGTGAACAACCAAAACCACATCTGAACAGCTCGAAAGTACGCCAGGCATTGAGCTATGCTGTCGATTACAAGGGTATTATTGACTATGTTCTTCAAGGTAACGGAGTTCAGATGCGGGGTCCGGTTCCCAGAGGGATGTGGGGCCATAAAAGCGACCTTTTCCAACATTCCCGTGATATTGAAAAAGCCAAATCCCTTCTCAAAGAAGCCGGGGTTGATTCCGGCCTGACGCTGACATTGCTTTATTCCAATAGAAGGGCCTCCTGGGAGCAGATCGCAACGGTTCTCCAAAGTAACTTTGCAGATATCGGTGTAAGCTTAAAACTTCAGTTGATGGCTAATCCGGCAATGCGTGACCTGGTTGACAAAGGTGATTTTGAACTGTGTCTCGGAGCTTGGAGTCCGGATTATGCCGACCCGTCTATGTTTATGAATTTCTGGTTTGATTCAGATCGCTGGGGACTTCCCGGGAACCGTAGTTTCTACAAGAATGACAAGGTTGATACGATAATTCGCAAAGCACTCACCTCAAACGATCAAAAAGAACGCACAATGTTGTATCAAAAGGCACAGGAAATAATCATGGATGATGCACCCTACCTTTTCCTATACCAGGTTCAGACCATTGTCCCTGTCCGAAAAAACGTGCAGGGTTATGTTTATAACCCGATGCTCGAGTTCATGTATAACGTTGAAACCATATCTAAAAAATAAATCGTAGGGTAAATTGACGGGGAGAGTGCATGAGATGCACTTCCCTTCATTTTTTTTCGAATCGAGATTCTATATGAGAATACTGCGCTTTATATTTAAAAGACTATTGTATATGATTCCTGTCCTTGTTGGCGTGTCGGTGTTGATTTTTATAATTTCCCATGCCATCCCAGGAGATCCTGCAAAGATGATGGCCGGTCCCAAAGCCAGCAGGGAGGCCATTGAGAATATACGAGAAGCCTATGGCTTAAATCAGCCCCTTCCCAAACAATACCTAAACTATATGATCGGTCTGTCTAAGGGAGACTTGGGAATTTCTATTCGGAATCATCGCCCTGTAGCCCATGATCTTTACGACTTCTTTCCTGCTACGTTGGAACTGACACTGGCAAGCATGATTATCTGCATTTGTGTGGGTATTCCACTTGGCACTATTTCCGCAATCAAACGCAACCGTTTGACGGATCATCTCACCCGGGTCTTCTCTGTTTTTGGAGTGTCAATGCCGGTTTTCTGGCTTGGTCTGATGCTGCTGCTGATATTTTACAGAAATTTGGGTTGGCTTCCTGGATCAGGGAGGCTTGATATTGATTTCAGTCCACCTGTTTTTGTTACAGGTCTTTTATTTGATAGATACTTTACTGGAAGGACGTCCTGATAAATTTCTAAATGTCCTTTCCCACTTAGTTCTTCCGGCCTTCTGCCTCTCCTATGTTTACCTGGCAATCGTAACTCGGATCGTCCGGTCATCGATGATTGAGGTTTTGGGGCAGGATTACATTACCACAGCGCGTGCAAACGGCATCTCCGAGATTATGATCGTGATAAAACATGCCTTTAAAAATTCACTTATCCCTACAGTAACCATCATCGGGCTTTCCATTGGCGAGCTTTTGGGCGGCGCTATTTTGACAGAGACGATCTTTGGCTGGCCAGGTATGGGAAAGTATGTGGTTGACTCGGTTAACTATCTAGATTTTCCGGCGATCATGGGTTTTACTCTCATTGTTTCACTGGCCTATGTCTTTGCAAACTTGTTTGTGGATGTATTGTATGTATTTTTAAATCCCAGGATAAAATATTGAGCCTTATGTCATGAAATCTTTCTTAAAAAATAATTTAGCCTGGCAGGAGATTAAATTAACCGGAGCGTTACTCAGGCAGAATCCAGTTGCCATGGGCGGCCTTATTATTCTTTTGACGTTAACTCTTGTGGCAGTTTTTGCAGGTATACTTGCCCCTATGATCCAATACGTATCAGCTTGAGCGAACGTCTTATGCCTCCGGGGATATCCCACTGGTTCGGCACAGATGAAATGGGACGGGATATTTTCAGCAGGATATTGTTCGGGGCCCGTATTTCTTTGAAAATTGGTTTTATTGTAATTGCCATATCCGGAGGTGTTGGTTCAATATTAGGCTCGGTGGCGGGCTACTACGGCGGACGAATTGATAATTACATCATGCGGTTGATGGATGTCATCCTCTCCTGCCCTTCGCTTGTGCTGGCCATGGCTCTTGCGGCGGCCATGGGGCCCAGCCTCAATAATGCGATCATGGCGGTCTCGTTTGTCATGATACCCAAATTTGCCCGGCTGGTACGTGGGGATGCCATGGCTGTCAAAGAGATGCAGTTTATTGCCGGGGCCAAAGCCTCCGGTGCAGGTGATGTATGGATTATTTTTCATCATATTCTTCCCAATTGTACCAGCTCTGTAATTGTACTGGCAACGCTCACCCTTGGAGATACCATCCTCATTGCAGCCTCTCTGAGTTTTATCGGTCTTGGAGCCCAGCCACCGACACCGGAATGGGGCGCCATGATCAGTGTTGGAAGAAAATTCCTTATGGATCAATGGTGGTATGCAACTTTTCCAGGGCTTTTATTTTGACTACAGTGGTCGGCTTTAACATCCTGGGAGATGCCTTAAGAGATATCCTGGATCCCCGAATCCGAAGGTGATGGTAATGAACCCATTATTGAAAATAGATAGTCTGTCAATAGCGTTTTCCAATTATCAAGGGACCTCAAAAGTCTTGGAAAATATAAATTTCACTATTGAAAAGGGTGAAATCCTTGGTCTGGTTGGTGAAAGCGGATGCGGCAAATCAGTGACGGCTCGGGCAATCCTCCAGCTTATCCCACAACCGCCTGGCAATATTTCAAGCGGTGAGATTCACTTTAAGGGTGTCGATCTTTTAAAGGCTTCCTCAAAACAAATCAGGCAGATCCGCGGCAATGAAATCTCCATGATTTTTCAGGAACCGATGAGCAGTCTCAATCCTGTTTTTACCATCGGGAATCAGATGACTGAAGTGGTGAGGCTCCACAGAAATGTCAAAAAAAAACGGGCAAAAGAGATGTGCATAGATATACTCAGGCAAGTTCAGATGCCCGATCCTGAACAGGTGTTAAAAAAATATCCCCATGAACTTTCCGGCGGTATGCGGCAGCGAGTGATGATAGCATGGCAGTTGTCTGCGAACCAGATCTCCTCATCGCCGATGAGCCGACCACAGCCCTTGATGTGACGGTTCAGGGCCAGGTCCTGGCAATTATTACCTCACTGAGCCGCAAACGGGATCTATCAATTTTAATTATCACCCATGATATGGGTGTTGTTGCACAGATTTGCGATAGAATAGCTGTCATGTACGCCGGGAAAATTGTTGAACTGGCTACAGTGGAAGAGCTGTTTAAAAACCCCATCCATCCTTACACCCAGGGACTAATCGCCTCTATCCCTGACATGAATGACGAGCAAAATATAGACCCGAAACTTGATAAGCCGAAAAATCTTTATTCAATACCCGGAAGCGTACCCAATTTGATTCATCCACCAAAGGGGTGCAGGTTTCATCCCAGGTGTGATTTTGCGTTGCGTCCTGTAACCAAAACGTTCCTGAGCTGAATTGGATTAACCCCGATCATTCAGTCGCGTGTCATAACAGTAAGGCTAAATTATTATGATGCCCATTATTAAAACCGAGAAACTTATAAAAAATTTCGAGCAGACAAAGGATTTTCTGGCAGCAACCTAAATATCTGACTGCTGTTGACCAAGTATCGCTCAGTATTAACAGTGGAGACACGCTTGGTCTTGTGGGCGAATCCGGCAGTGGAAAATCAACAGTGGGGAACTGCATACTAAGGCTTCTTCAGGCCACCAGCGGTTCCGTACTCTATAAGGGGGAGGAGATTCTCAGTAAAAATGAACGTGAATTCAGGAAACTTCGTGGAAAGCTTCAGATCGTTTTCCAGGACCCCCAATCGTCCTTAGATCCCAGGATGACAGTTGAGAAAATCGTAGGAAACCCTTTGCGGATCCAGCAGGGAATTAAGGGCTCATTGCTGGCAGATCGGGTTTTATCGACTTTAAAAGATGTTGGACTGAGCGCAGAGCATCTATACCGGTATCCCCATGAATTTTCAGGAGGGCAGCGTCAAAGGATAGGTATTGCACGAGCTCTCATTACCCAGCCGGAATTCATTATTTTTGATGAACCGACCTCAGCCCTGGATGTTTCCGTGCAGGCCCAGATTCTCAACCTGATCACGGAACTCCAGAAAAAGTATCATTATGCCTATCTGTTTATTTCCCATGATATAGCCGTGATAAAACATATAAGCACCCGCATTGCGATTATGTATCTGGGAAGAATTGTTGAAACGGCACCACAAAAAAAAATTTTTCTCAACCCCATCACATCCTTATACAAAGGCATTGATTGCCTCTATACCCAAACCCGACCCATTCAACAGGCAGCAGCTATCAGTTGTAAAAGGTGATATCCCAAGTCCGCTGCAATTACCGGCCGGCTGCCGGTTTTCCACCCGTTGTCCCGAGGTGATGGATATTTGCAGAAAAGAGGCCCCACCCAATTTAAACATTGCATCTGATCATTGGGTGGAGTGCCATCTATACAGGTAACGATTGTCATATGGCACCAGTCATGACCATCTTTCAAATTTACCAGTACCCACGCCAGCAAAAGGAAAGCCAATAACAGGAATGTCTGAAAGGGTACTTAAAAATTTTAATAAAGCTCAAATTCAGAAACCAACGAAACCCAGTACTAATTTTAAAATAAAAGAGAAAAAAATGATAAAAGCTCAGCCCATAGATGCATCTACTCCGAAGATAATTCTGAACGGTATAACTTATGATTATTTCTGTGGATGTGGATACCACGATCTTCAGGATTCGGTGGAACTGCGACAAGCGGTGTCAGAAAGCCTCAAAGACAAACCATTCAAACATGGTTCCTCTTCTTATGGATATGGATCTAATCCTGTTCAAAAAAATTTACTACAACAGCCAGCCAGTATTTTAAAACGGAGACGGTGTTAACTTTTCCTTCGGGCTACATGGGAAGTACAATTCTCTTAAGAGCGCTGAAAGAGAAATATGATAAAATTTTCGTAGATGAACAATCTCACTACTCTATGAAAGATGCCTTGGAGTTATCCAAAAAACCTGTAGTACAGTTTTCACACCTCAACTTTTCAGATTTATTGCAAAAGATTAAAAACCATTTAAAACCACAGGAAAGGCCCCTAATTGCAAGTGATGGCGTGTTTCCTATGTCCGGTGCGATTGCACCGATTCCCGATTATTTAGAAACAATTAAAAAACATTGAAGGGGCGATCATCTGTATTGACGATTCACATGGAACAGGTGTTTTGGGCAAAAATGGAAGAGGGACCTATGAATATTTTGGCCTAAACCACCCCAATTTGTACTATTGTGGAACGATGAGTAAAGCATTTGGAAGCCATGGCGGGATTATTCCCTGCACTCAAACGTTTTTCAATGAAGTGAACAAAAGTTCCTATATCCTCAAAGGAGCAACAAAAATTCCTATGCCAACATTAGCCGCATCAATTAAAGCTATGGAAATTTTGATGAGCACGCCCACATTGTTAAAAAATCTTTGGGCGAATGCAATTTATTTTAAAAAAGGGTTCAAAAATCTTGGATTTGATATTGAACTATCCCCGAGTGCAATGTTATGCCTCAGTTCATTTAGCAATATTAATTTAAAAAAGTTGTTTAATTTCTATAAAGAAAACCACATTTTACCTAGATACAGTCATGAAGGTTCATATACAAGCGTTCCAAAGGGTGGCGGAATAAAATTCACGATTTTCTCAAACCACTCAACATCTCAATATGATAGGGTTCTGGCTTTAACCAAAGAATTTTTAAAAAAAAATTTATGACCCTATCCTATCAAAAATATTTGTCAAACTTATTGTTTTCTTAAAATAAGAGGAGAAATACTAAAATGAAAATTACGAGTCTAGAAATTTTCAAAATGGATATGAATTATACCTATGTACTCACCACATCCCTGGGGACCATCCCGTCTGCTGAAAATATTTTGATCAAGATCAATACAGATATCGGAATTGTCGGCTGGGGAGAAGGAGCCCCCTATCCTTTCATTACAGGCGAAACGCAGGCTACCTCGATTGAAGCAGCAAAGTTTTTGGGCAAACTGATAATAGGGAAGGATCCCACGGCCATTGAAGAAAACCTGACTGGCATCAAACGCTATTTGCCTACGCATCCCTCAGTGAGATCTGCTTTTGATATGGCCATGTGGGATATTTTGGGAAAACACTCAAACCAACCGGTCTATAAATTATTGGGAGGTACAAATCGTCAGCTGCAAACCGATCAAACCATAGGGCATGAAAATTCTGCTGAAGATGTTCAAAAATTAGCCCAAAATTATCTTGATGATGGTTTCAACGAAATAAAAATAAAAACCGGCCGACCGGGAAATACTGACTATCAGCATGTTAAAGCGGTCCGAGAATTGACTGGAGACGATGTTAAAATTAAAATTGATTCGAACCAGGCTGGGATCTTGCCGAATCGTTAAAAAATGCCCGCCTTATGGAACCGCTCAATTTGATGTATTTTGAACAACCTCTGCCGGCTTGGAACCATGAGGATATGGTACGGCTCAGAAAAAGAATCAATATCCCAATCTGTGCTGATGAGTCGGTATTCGATGAGACTGATGCGTTTAAGATCTGTAAATTGGGCGCTGCAGATTACTTGAATATTAAACTAGGTAAATCAGGCGGCATCCATACAGGATTAAAAATAAATGCCATTGCTGAATCTTACGGTGCGAAATGTATGATCGGGTGTTTCAATGAAAGTAGATTAGGATTAACCGCCGCTGCCCATCTTGTTTTGGCGCGTCCGAACATCAAATTCCTTGATCTTGATTCAGCCTTGTTTCTTAAAGATGATCCGGTCATCGGAGGAATGGAATATGGCAAGACAAACAAAAGCCTCATTACCGTACAGGAAAAGCCAGGATTTGGAGTCGACATAAAGGAAGGATACCTTCAGAAGTGGGAGAGCTTTAAAATAGTTTGAAAATTTTAGAGGTCAAACTCATTTTTTTCTTTGAAAACACGAACCCCAAAATATCGTGTTTTTAACCTATTTCACATCAAGAGCTCTGAGATATTCCAAGTGGACCGGTTTAATGGCTTGATCAGTTGCCGTTGATTTCCGATTTTTATAACAAGGGCCGTTGCCTGTAATAATGCAGGTGTCGGCCCATATCGCTTACATGACCTCTCAGACATACCCCCTCACAATACCAATATGTCAAAAGCAGGTGTTAATCAGGTTGTAGCAATGAAATTAACAAGCTACAAAACTAACGCCGCGTTCAATCACTACAGTCACATTGATAAAGAAATCGGTGACAATGCAATGGGAAAACTTGAGAATTTCATTGTCTCCCAAAGCAAGGCAAGTGAGTGTGTTTGATAACCAACTGGAGACATGGAGAGTGTCATTATTTCCTATGTACTTCCATGAATAAAAAAGCTTCCAGCAAAAACGCTGAAAGCCTTGATATAAGTGGCGTCCCCAAGGGGATTCGAACCCCTGTCGCCGGCGTGAAAGGCCGGTGTCCTGGACCGGGCTAGACGATGGGGACGCATCTGGTTTTCTGGTCTCTTGTGTGCGTTAGTGGTGGGCCGTGCTGGGCTCGAACCAGCGACTCTCTGCTTAAAAGGCAGATACTCTGCCGACTGAGTTAACGGCCCGAGGGCACTCCCAAAAAACAGACGTGAATCTATATGTTTTTCCCATTATTGTCAACTCTTTTTTTCATTTTTTTCAATTCTACTCCATATCACTCATCTGATCGACAATCCGGGAAAATGCATCCACAACCTCCGGATCGAACTGGGTTCCTGAATTATCACGGATAATCTTGATCACCCGGCTTTTTTCCATCTGGTTCCTGTACGGCCGGTCAGACGCCATCGCGTCAAAACAGTCCGCAACGGACATGATCCGAGCCAGTTTAGGAATGGCCTCCCCTGCAAGCCCATCCGGATATCCTTTTCCGTCAAACCGTTCATGGTGATGCCGGATAATATCCACTTCCCGGTCCCACAATCCCAGTTTGCTGATGATATCCGCCCCAATGGCCGGATGTTCTTTGATTTTTTCAAATTCTTCATCAGTCAACCGGCCGGACTTGAGGAGGATATCATCCCGGATCCCGATTTTACCGATATCATGAAGCATGCCCGCCACATTGATCACATCCAGTTCTTCTTCGGAACAGTTCATCTCCTGTGCAATCATCCGGGCAAAACTGGCCACCCGGGTGGAATGCCGGCGGGTATAGAAATCCCGCACTTCCAAAGCCGCCACAAATGCGAACAGGGTGGCAAACAGATTGTCATAGATGTTTTCATACAAAGCGATGTTCTCTATGGCAGCAGCCGCTTTCCGGGCAATAAAATTCATGTAATAAATATCTTTTTCACTGAAAATCCGATTTTTTTCAAAAATAAAAGCGGATGTCACACCAAAAACGTTTTCCCGAATTCTCAACGGAACCATCATGAATGACTGAACCGCCTGATCCATCCGAGGGTTTTCCGCAGCATCCGGTACCAGACAGGGGGATGCATTTTCCGCCAGACAGCCCTGAATACGGGACTTGATTGTATCCGGAATATCTGAAACGAATCCATCGGGCAAAAGAAAACCATTTTCTTGGGGACAGGCACTGGATACCTGAATCAGCTCACCCGACTCTTCTGAATAAATATGAAAAAAAACCTTGTCCGCATGGAGTTCTTCCACGCCCAGCTCCACCATCATATTGAAAATGCCGTGGCTGGAATCGGTGGAAGAAAAGTCCTCCATCACACGGTTTAGCGTATTGACCTCTTTCACGCGTTCCAGAAGCTGGTCATTCAACTCTTTGAGCCGGGTCTGGCGGGCCACCTCTTCCTTGAGAATCAAATTTTCCACAAAGAGCTCCCGCTCCCGGAGAACCCGCCGGAGCGTCAGTTCCATCTGCTCAAGATTCACCGGTTTGATAAGATAGTCCACCACGCCGTTTTTGAGGGTCTGAATAGTGTTTTCCAGGGATGGATACCCGGTCATCACCACGACCGGCAGTGTATTTTCGATCTGTCTTATCTTTTCAGCCAGCTCAAGACCGTCCATTACCGGCATGTTGATGTCTGTAAAAATGCAGGAAAGCTGCGGCACCTCATTGATGATATCCAGGGCCTGGGCGCCGTTTTCAGCTGTATAGACATCATAGCCCTTTCTCATGAAATATCCTTCGGTTACATCCCGAATACCTTCTTCATCATCGACCACCAAAAGCTTTATGGGCTGATCCATCAATGTCATGTCTCATCTCAGTCCGCAGAAAAATTCTCTAGATGCTGCATCAATTTCCTTAACTTCACTGTGTATATGAAAGCAACCATTTAATCAACCCAAAACAAAAACCGACAGTTATTTGAGCATAATGAATATTGTTCTAAAAAATTAGAATATTTTAATCATTTATTCTTGACTTTCAAAAAAATTTAAAAATATTATTTTGAAAATAAAATCAAAAACAATATATTTAAGATTAAAATGCTTCCCATGGATAAAACTGATTTACAGATTCTGGAAATTTTACAAAAAAAGCGCGCATTCCCAATGTTGAAGTGGCCAGAACCATCGGAATGGCCCCTTCCGCTGTCCTGGAGCGGATCAAAAAACTGGAAGCGTCCGGGGTGATACAAGGATATGAGGTCCGTCTCAATCCGGATATGTTTCAATGCGCCATGGTGGCATTTGTCGAAGTCATCGTGGCGGATCCGGCCTGTTTCCGGAAATCGGCCAGACCTTGTCTGCCATCGATCAGGTCCAGGAAGTTCATTATCTGGCCGGGCAGGACTGCCTGATGGTCAAGCTCCGGGCAAAAGACAACAAGGAACTGGAAACCCTTTTGATGACACGCATCAACAGTATTCACAATGTGTCATCCACCCGGACCCATATCGCTTTGTCCACATTTAAGGAGAGTGCAAAAATTGTCATCAACCCCATTTCCTAATGTCTTTTTTGACCGGAATTCCATATGTCTTACCCCGATGATCCCAACGACTGAGTTTTTCAAGGAAACCGCCCATGCCCATGTCACCTGCTTTTAAAAAGAGACTGTTCCGGATACTGCCGGAGGCCGCCGAGACCTTCGGTACACCGTTCCATATTTATGATGAAACCGGAATTTGTGAGACCTGCGACCACCTGAACACCTCATTTGCCCCCCTGGAAGGATTTCGGGAGTATTTTGCGGTCAAGGCCCTGCCGAATCCGGCCGTCATGGCCCTTCTCAGACAGAAGGGGTTCGGCTTTGACTGCAGTTCGGTTCCGGAACTGGTGCTGGCCAGACGAATCGGAGCCAGCGGCAACGATATCATGTTCACGTCCAACAACACCCGGACAGACCAGTTTCAGGCCGCCCTGGATCAAGGAGGATCCATTCTGAATCTGGATGATCTCTCGCTGATACCCAAACTGCCCCGGATCCCGGACCTGATCTGTTTCCGTTACAACCCCGGCCCTGAAAGATCCGGCAACCATATCATCGGCAACCCGGTGGAAGCCAAATACGGACTCACCCGGGCCCAGATTCACACCGCCTATGAAACAGCCGTCCGGAAGAACGTCAAACGGTTCGGCATTCATACCATGCTGGCATCCAATGAACTGAATCATACCTATATGGTGGAGACCGCGGACATGCTGTTGCAAGTGGTTTCCGAACTTCACCGGAAACTGTCGATCCGGTTTGAATTCATTAATATCGGCGGGGGACTGGGCATTCCCTATTCACCCAATGATTCCCCTTTTGATCTTCAGGCCATGGCGCAGGGCATTATCCGTTCTTTGGATAAATTCAAACAGACCAGCGGCTGGGTGCCCAAGCTGTACATGGAAAGCGGGCGGTATATCACCGGTCCCCATGGGGCGCTGGTCACCAGTGTCATCAATCACAAGCAGATTTACAGAAATTATGTGGGCGTGGACGCGTCCATGTCCGCATTGATGCGGCCGGGAATCTACGGAGCCTACCACCACATTCATATCCACGGAAAAGAGAATCTGACCGAATCCGGACCGGTGGACGTGGTGGGAGGGCTGTGTGAAAACAATGACAAATTCGCCATTCAGCGGGCTTTGCCTGAAACCCGGGAAGGAGATCTGCTGATCATTCATGATACCGGTGCCCACAGCCACTCCATGGGATTCAATTATAACGGGCATCTTCGGCCCAAAGAACTGCTGCTGAAAAAAGACGGCCGTGTGATTCTGATTAGACGGGCTGAAACCATGGATGATTATTTCGCCACCCTGAATTTTGAGTCCAGGGCCATCCCCGCGCCGCAACCGTTATTGGCAACCGGCAATAATCCTTTAAAGGAGGCATCATGACCTACTGCATGGTTCTTGTCACCTGCAAAGAAGACACCGAAGCTCGAACTCTTGCGTCGAAGATCGTTCATGAAAAGCTGGCGGCCTGCGTACAGATGAACCCGGTGGTCAGTATCTACACCTGGAACGGGCAGGTGCAAACCGAAACGGAAACGCGACTGACCATTAAAACCAGAACCGATCTGTACAGGCCCTTGGAGTCATTCATCCGCAAACATCACTCCTACGAGGTTCCACAGATTCTGCAGGTACCCATATCCTGCGGCCTGCCGGAATTTCTTGAATGGATCGATCAGACCACTGACGGATGAGACAATCCGCCGGACCGGCTAACCGGACAGCTTTTTCTCCACCCATGCCCTGGCGTCCGCCGGATCCCCTTGGGTCACCCGGGCCTTTGCCAAAGCATATGCCAGGGCTCTGTCCCGTTCTTTTTCAGCCACCGCGCACCACATCAGGCCGGATAAGGCGCCCACCCCTTTGTCGTTGAAAGACAGGGCTGTCTCAAAGCAGGATTTTGCCCGGGACACTTCCTGATTCTTATACCATCCCCATCCCAGCAGATCATGGGCCAGGTAAGAACGGGGCGATGCTTCCACGGCCCGGTCAAACCAGGTCAGGTCGATCAAATCCCCGGCAGCACCGGTCTGAGAAATATAATTCAGATACAGAGTTTCCAGTGCCCGCCCCAAACAGTCCAGACCCTTTGATGTGACCCATTCGGGCCAAAAACCGAATCGGTGCTGGGAAACGACAGATCCACGCCAGCAAGCCATTCATGGAACTGACGTCTGAATGCCACCATACCGTCTGCCGGTGACAGCGGGAGCGTTATGTCACGCACCGACCCCCGGATATCATGAAGGGCTATGAAAACCTGAATCATCCCCTCTGTTTTCAACCAGGTTCCCGTCAGCCAGTACCGGACGTTCTCCTGCTTTCCCAGGACCTGAAAATCCGGAAATGGTGGAAGTCCCCGGCAATACGCACTAAAAGCGGTGGCCTTTGGAAATATTTTTTTCACCCGCCATCCGAACCAGCATTCCGTCAGTCTGGGGTGAACACCAAAGAGGTTTCCCAGCAAAAAATGAATCCCTAAGCCCGTACCGTCGAACGTTTGCGCCGGATCCGGCGCAAACGGCATGACAATGAGGCGGGGTTTTTGAAAACGTTCCATCAGGGTCTCCTTTCATTCATTGAGCCAACCATATCCCATGATTTCAAAAACAGCAACAGTTCCGGATGATTCCCCGGGAATCCGGATTTTTTCTGTACTTTGCCATAAAAGTATTTCATAATGTCTTGCGTCAAATCCAACGCCTTTGAACAGGAGAAATAAATTCATGGATCTCAGGGATGTGTGCCCGGAAAAGCTCCTCACACCGGAAAAGAGTGTCAAAAAAATAAAAAACGGGAGCCGGGTATTTATCGGCACGGGCTGTGGGGAACCCCAGCGGCTAATCAAAGCCATGGTGGAAAACCAGAGCGCCCAGGATATTATTGTCTACCAGATGCTGTCGTCTTCCCTGTCAAAATATATCCATGATAAAAAATTTCTGTCCCGTTTTTCCATCAAACTGTTTTTCATTTCCGTACTCATGCGCCAGTCTGCGTTTGAGGGCAAAATCGATTACATCCCGGTGTATCTGTCTCAGATTCCCAAAATTTTCGAACATCGGGAAATCGGACTGGATGTGGCCCTGATCCAGGTATGCCCTCCGGACAAACACGGCTACTGCTCTCTGGGTATTTCCGTGGACATCACATTGTCGGGCATGAAAAACGCGGACCTGGTCATCGCCCAGGTCAACCCTCAGATGCCCCGGACCTGGGGGGATTCCGTGGTGCACATCGATGAAATCGATTTTTTGGTGGAATATGAGGAACCCATACTGGAGTCTTTGCCCAGCCAGAAAAACCAGAAAGTCATTGAACGCATCGGCCATTACGTCAACATGCTGGTGGATGACGGCGCCACCCTGCAGATCGGCTTCGGACATCTGCCGGATGCGGTCATGCCTTTTCTTTCCGACAAGAAAAATCTGGGAATCCACACCCAGGTCATCACCGACGGACTTTTGCCTCTGTTTGAGAAGAAAGTGATCACCAACCGCAAGAAAAACTATCTGCCGGACCGGGTGGTGGCTTCCCTGTGCATGGGTTCCAGGGCTCTGTATGAGTATGTGGACAACAATCCGATGTTCTATTTCAAATCATCGGAATTTGTAAATGACCCCAACGTCATTGCGAAAAACGACCGACTTATTTCCATCAGTTCCGCCCTGGAAGTGGATCTGACCGGCCAGGTGTGCACCGATTCCAAGGGATATCTGTTTTACAGCGGTATCGGAGACCAGGTGGATTTCATAAGAGGATCAGCCATGTCCGATGGCGGCTTTTCCATTATCATCATTCCGTCCACGGCTCAAAACGATACGGTTTCCCGTATTGTCCCCCATTTGAGTGAAGGGGCTGGCGTGGCCACCACCCGGGGGGATATCGACATCATTGTCACGGAATACGGGATCGCGGAAATGCGGCGCAAAAGTATCTATCAGCGGGTCATGGAGCTGGCTCAGATCGCCCATCCCAAATTCAGGAAAGAGTTGATCGAGGAAGCCAAAAAACGCCATTATATTTTTCCGGATCAGGTGCCTCCCACAAGTCAGGACCTGATGTTTCTGGATTCCTACCATTATTCCCTGAAACTGGACAACGGCAAGGATATCCATTTCCGTCCTCTGCTGCCGTCCGATGAATTCGAATCCCGCCACTTTTATTATTCATTACAGGAAGATTCCATCTACTACCGGTTTTTCAACAAGCGCAAGGTGTTTTCCAGGGAAATGCTGCAGCAGCAGTGGGCTGAGGTGGATTACCGGAGAAACATGACACTGATCGGGGTGATGCAGGCAGGCCAGCGCAAACAGATCGTGGCCATCGGTTCCTATGCCGAAGCCACGGAAAATGCTGCAGAGGTCGCCTTTCTGGTAAAAGAAAACCTCCATGGCATGGGCATCGGGTCCTTTCTGCTCAAAACCCTGGAGGAAATCGCAAAGGAAAATAATTATACCCGATTCATTGCCACGGTGCTTGCGGAAAACCGCAAAATGCTCAAAGTGTTCCAAAAACGATATCCCCACGCCAGGTTCGTTCGTTCCGGCAGCGGGGAGATCGAAGTAGAAATGCCTTTTGAGTAATAAGCGCTATTTCCGGTTTTTGGAACTCAATTCAGGAAAATCCCAGTAAAAATATTCCTGAAAAGGGCTGGTACCCGCCGGATCCGATTTGGATGCTGTCATTTCCCGCAATTCGATGCGCCGGATTTTTCCGGAGATGGTCTTGGGCACTTCCTTCACAAACTCAATGATCCTGGGAATCTTGAATTTTGCCAGGATATGGGTGGTATGCTTGAACAGTTCCAGGGCCAGTTCCTGATTGCCCTCGAACCCCGGATTCAGGATGACATATGCTTTGACAAGCTGATATCTCTGAGGATCCGGTGCCCCGACCACCGCTGCTTCCGCAACGGCCGGGTGCTCGATCAGGGCGCTTTCCACCTCAAAGGGACCGATGCGGAAATCCGATGATTTGATCACATCATCGGCCCTTCCCACAAACCACCAGTAACCATCCGCATCAAACGAGGCCCGGTCTCCGGTGTAATAAAAATTATCCACAAACACGGAACTCATCTTTTCCGGATTGCCGATATACTCGGAAAACAAGCCGATCCCCCGCCACCGGCCCAGCTTGACCACGATATGCCCGACCGTATCCGGGACCGTGATCTCATTGCCTTCATCATCGGCCAGGGCCACATCATACATGAACGACGGAATTCCGAATGATCCCGACCGCATTTTATCAGCCATCCAGGGTGGATTTCCGATCATGGCGGTGGATTCGGTCTGTCCATAGAAATCCCGGATCCGGGTGCCGGTATGTTTTTCCCATCGGTTGATCACTTCCGGATTCAAGGGTTCACCCGCTGATACGGACTGGCGAAGTCCGGCCAGCCGGGTTTCGGACAAATCTGAATTCACGAACATCCGCCAGGCCGTGGGCGGGGCACAAAACGTGGTGACATGTAGGGTTTCCAATGCCTTGAGATACAGTCCCGGATCCAGCACGTCAAAGGAAAACGCGGTCACGGTAGCACCCACATTGAACGGTACGAAAAAAGAAGACCAGGACCATTTGGCCCAGCCGGGAGCGCTCAGGTTGTGATGAATGTCATCGGGCCTGACACCGATGATGACACTGGTGGACAGATGGCCCAGCGGATAGGAAACCGCTGTGTGGCCCACGCGTTTGGGCAGTCCGGTGGTGCCGGAAGTGAAAAAGCAAAACAAGATGTCATCGGACCGGGTGGGGGCGGCCGGCGCTTCCATGGCGTAGCTGGCAACTTCATCAAATCCGGTCCAGCCCTCTCTGGCCCCCAGCACCAGCTTGATTTTGGGATGGATACCGGTCTGTTCGGCCGCCTGATCAATGAATTCGGCACTGGCTTCATCAGCCAGCACCACGTCCGGCGGATAGGTTTCAAACCGGTATTCCATTTCCCGGGCGGTCATGGTGGTGGCCGTGGGCACCGCCACGATACCGGCCTTGATGCAGGCGAGGCTGGCAAACCACATCTCTGGAACGATAGGGGCCATCATGTACATGTTCTGTTTGTGCCCCGCCCCGTTTTCTGCCAGAAAATTCACCAGCTGGTTGGCTTTCTGTATCATTTCCAGATAAGTGAATGTCCGGGTGTCACCGGTATGGATATCATGCCAGATCAACGCTGTTTTTTCAGGGTGTTCCTTAACGTGAAACGCTTCAAAAATCTGTCCTGCCCAGTTGAACTGATCCGGAAGCGGCATCCGGTTCAAATTGCTGAAAAACGTCCTGGCCCTGTCTTCTTTCCGGGAATCATCCGCCATCTGGTTGATTCGGATCAATTCCTGATAAAGTTCTTTCATACCGGTTAACACTCCTTGCAATCCTGTTAAATGTTGTATATAGCATCAGACCGAAATAAACTGCTTCATCGCACAAGGCCATGACCCTTGTCAAGGCCTTGATACAACTTATAATCAAAATTTTGTGAAAAGGATCGGCATCTGTGACAACCTGTGATTTCACCTTGATCATGGCACCGCTCCAGGGATTTACGGATGTCACATTCAGAAATGTGTATGCCGGTCATTTTTCCGGTGTGGACGAAGCGCTGGCCCCGTTCATCCCCACCATGGGGCAGCGGCGCATCAAACCGTCCCGGCTCATGGATGTGACGTCGCAGCACAACCAGGCGATACCGGTCACCCCCAGATTCTGGGAAACACGGCAGATGACTTCATCTTCCTGGCCCGGCAACTGGCGGACATGGGACACTCCCTGGTTAACTGGAATCTGGGATGCCCCCATTCCAAAATTGCCAAAAAAAGCGGGGGTCTGGGTTGCTGATGTTTCCTGAACTGGTGGATGCGCTTCTGGAAAAAATGATTCCCCGGATTCCGGTGCCGCTGTCCGTGAAAATCCGTCTGGGCCGGAAGAATAAAGAAGAGATCCATGACCTGATCCGGGTTTTGAACCGGCACCCTTTGGATCATGTGATTCTGCATCCCCGCACCGGGATTCAGATGTACCGGGGAGACGCGGATCTTGATGCGTTCGAGGCGGCCATGACGGCTTGTGTTCACCCGTTTGTCTACAACGGAGATATAACGGAAACTGCATTTTTTTTCCAGGGTAAGACGACGGTTTCCGGAAATCCGCAAGTTCATGATCGGCCGGGGTCTTCTGACCAATCCATTTCTGGCTGAGGAAATTAAGGGGATATCATCGGACCCGGCCCGCCGTCTGATCCGGCTTCAGCATTTTCACGATGACTTGATGGCTGCTTATTCGGCCAGGTTTTCAGGTCCCGGACACCTGATCGGGCGGATGAAAGGTTTCTGGCATTACCTGGGGCCCTCTTTCAAGGATCACCACAAACCGGTAAAAAAAATCCTCAGATCTCCTTCTGTTGAGGCCTATTCCAACCATGTGTCCAATTTCTTTGACTCGGGCCCGCAGCTTTTCTCCGGATCCGGCCAAAATCACTTCCTGTAGCCACCAGGTTCTTTGTTAAGGGTTTGGCATCAGCTGTCATAACAAGATCTTCGCAACGGCCTTCCCTGTTAAATCACCCTTTTTGGACTGTCATTTTTTTTTCGTTAGATGCCTCCGGCGGCAGATTTTCCATGATGGTCGTGGTCTGTTCCGTGTTGTTTTTTTTGCCTGCCACCTGACAGGCATCCCGCATTCAGGTGGAAATTCCCATCTTGGGCAGAACATAGATCTGCAGCAATAGATAAATACCGACAAACCCGATGATCCAAAGCATTTCCTTCATATGTCACCTCCTTTTAATCTTAAAAAAATTATAAGCATGGATGGCATCGGTTGCAACCCTTAATCGGTCAGAGCCCCCCCCCCGAAAAACCGGTCAGAAAGATACTTTGAAAATAAAGGAATTTTACAATCCCTATTCAGATATTGACAACAATCCAGTCATATTCTCCCGCCCGAACGTCAGATCGCCGTTCAAACAGTCCTGAAGGCACCCCCGGTATTCTCATTCCATCTGCCAAACTTTCCATGTCTGATCCGGGTCAAAGGCGGTGATTGTTTGAGCCGTTTTCTCCGTGTCTTCCCCCAGGTCTTTTTCTCTGGAAGACAGGTGATAAACTTTTTAAATGATTTTTCCACCATTTGGAGAATGGGTTTGGCTATTGTTAAGAGATACTTGTGCTGAAAAAAACAAATTGCTATGATACATATAATTAAATCCGTTTTTACAACATAATTTGTCATAAGGAGGTTCACGTGCCTATTTATGAATACCTGTGCAACGCCTGCGCCAATGAATTTGAAAAACTGGTGTTTGCTGGAGATACGCCTGATATCACCTGTCCGGAATGCCGCAGCCGGGATGTCACAAAAAAAATGAGTGCGGCAAGCTTTATGGGAAAAAGCATAGGCACCTGTGCTGCAGATGCCCCGAAAGGATTTTCATGAGCCAGTTAGCCTTCAGAACGGCCGGGCGCCGTCCATGTCTCCAAAACAATCTGAACAGCAAATTAACTTGCAAAACAATTATTTATGTATATGATAGGGGCTGATTTAGCGGATATATGACCATTTGTAGCCCTAACATTACTAACGGGAGAATTCCAATGAACAAAAAAATTCAGAATATTCTTTTTGCCTCTGACCTGTCGGTGGACATGAAGCCGGTTTTTGAACAAGCCGTTGCCATGGCCACCTATACCGGCGCCAACCTGATTGTTCTTCACGTGATGGAGGAAGCCAGTCCATCAGCTCAAAGACAGGTGCAAATGGCATTCGGCAAAAATCTTTACGAGGAAATCAGAGCCAAACACAAATCCGGTGCCCAGGATCTGCTTATCGGCAAGAACGTGGATGCACTGAGAATCCGCCAGGCCATTGCCGGATTTTTCGAAGACCGGGAAAAACCGCCGGCCGATGAAGCGTCTCCTATCAAAAAAATCCTGGTGGTGGAAGGGCAATCCATTGCCGACGAAATTGTGTCCACGGCCGTTCAGGAAGACTGCGCTTTCATCGTCATGGGGTGCATGCAGCAGGGATTGGTGGCAAAAGCCATGGGAGACAAACTGGTTCGAAAAGTGTTGAAACGGTCCTCCGTTCCCGTGTTTGTGGTCCCCCGCGACAGAGATTAACCGTCAATTCCCGGACGTCTTTCTCACATTCTCGCTTCCCCGGGAAAATGACACGGCTATGCCGATGGCAGCCAGACCGGTTCCGGCTGCCATCACATGCCGCAATCCCGCCATGAATGCCGGGGCCATTTCAGGAACATACCGGTCCATTCCTTCTCCCTGAAATGACACAAACGCAGAAAAAATCGTTCCCGCCAGTGCCACACCAAAGACCATACCCAGGGTGCGGGCCGTGGCAATCGCACCCGAGGCGATCCCCCGCTGCCGCACCGGCACTGCGCCCATGATGCTGGTATTGTTGGGGGACACAAACAAAGCCGTACCGATACCTGCCAGCGCCATCCGCCAGACAATGTTTCTGACCCCTGATTCAGGAGTCAAAAAAATCAGACAGAACAAAGACAGACACAGAAACGCCATTCCTGCCGTACACAGCATCCTGGAACCCAGCCAGTCCGCCAACATCCCGGAAATGGGTGAAATAACCAGCAGAAACAAAAACGGCACAATCATAATGATCCCTGTGATTGACGGGGGAAACCCCCTGGATAGGTCAGATAGAACGGCATCATGAACACCAAAATAAAGAGGCTGGCAAACAGGATACCCGTTGATATCAGCGGCAGAACAAACAGCCGGATTTTCATCAGCCTCAGGTCCAGGAGCGGGTGAGAGTTGCTTTTTTCATTTTTTATAAATCCCAGGCCGCTGACTGCGGCGGCTGTCAATCCCAGCCCAGTTTTCAAAGAAACGATTCCCCAGTCCGGAACCCTTGCCAGGGTCACAATCAGGCTGCACAAAAACAGAATCAACAAAATACTGCCGGCTTTATCCAGCGGTTCCCGGCTCCCGCCGCAGGGCAGATCCTTGAGGATCAGGATACCGGCCGCCACAGCCATCAGTCCGATGGGGATATTGATATAAAAAATCAACCGCCATGAAAACCAGGCCAGAATCATTCCCCCGGCCAAAGGCCCGAGCGTCAGGCCCATGGCCACCGTTGCTCCCATCATGCCCAGAGCTTTGCCACGCTCCGTTTGTGGAAAAACATCCACCACAATCGCCGGTGAACAGGCCATGAGCATTGATGCCCCGACTCCCTGCAATGCTCTGGCGCCCACTAGTATCCAAGGCGACCATGCCTGGCCGCACAGAAAAGATCCTGCCGTGAACACGAGAAATCCGATGACATAAATCTGCTGCCGGCCGCGAATATCCGACAGTCTGCCAAATGTCAGAAGCAGTGATGACACCGTGAGCAGATATACCACCATCACCCACTGCACGGTCTTTACATCCGAGGACAAGTCGTCCATGATATAGGGCAGTGCTACATTCACGATACTGGAGTCCAGGGTGGACATGAAGATAGAAATACCCACCAGAAGGAATACCTGCCATTTTCTGCTCCCCAAAACCATATCCTTTCCACTCCACTGTTTTGATTCATCCAAGAATATGGTATATTCCCCGGGAAACAAGACAAAACTAAAGGAGCACCATGGCAACCCTCAATGACGTGATACTGATTTATCTGGAAGATGCGCCTCTGTCCTTTGCACGGGTTGAAAGTATTCTTCCGGATCCGAAAAAAGGCTGGTTTCAGATCAAGCTTCTCATGCTTCAGATCCCGTTGCAGACTGTCACCTGGATCTTGAAAGATGCGTATATTAACGGAGAGGAATTTCAGATGAACGGCCAGCGGATGCGTCTGGAAACCATTCATCCCCCTAAGGAATCCCCGATTTTTTTGAAAGATTCCGATGCAGCCGTTCATAAGACCGCAACGCCGAAAAAAAAACCTGACCGGTTACAGAAAAAAACCAATAATATCATCTCATTTGACAAACTGAAAAAACATCATGACAACCCCCCGGACTGACATGGGGAACATAGCTCCTTCCGATGAAAAGGCAGTGTGGAAAATCGGACCGGTGTCTATCCATGGAAAAACCTTTCTGGCGCCTCTGGCCGGTATCACCAATCTGCCGTTCCGACGTCTGGTCAAAGAATGCGGAACAGCGGTCGTCTGTTCCGAAATGATCAGTGCCAAAGGGCTTTTTTACAATTCGGAAAAAACCCTTTCCCTGCTGTCATCCTGTCTGGAAGAACGGCCATTATCCGTTCAGATTTTCGGCGCGGAACCGGATATCATGGCCAGGGCCGCCTCTGAGATCAGCAGCTTGGAAGTCGCAGACATTCTTGACATCAATTTCGGGTGCAGCGTGAAAAAAGTCCTTAAGCAGGGAGCCGGTGCGGCCTTGATGAACGATTTAGCATTGAGCAGGAAGATCGTTCGCGCAGTCCGGCGCGCCACTTCTCTGGCATTGACCATCAAAATCCGCTCCGGGTGGGATCCCTCCGGTTCCCAGGCATTTGCCCTGGCTGACATGGCTGAAAAAGAAGGGGTGGATGCGGTTGTTTTTCATCCGCGTACCGCCTCTCAGGGATTTAAAGGCCATGCGGACTGGGAACTGATTCGAAAATTGAAGCACCGGTCCACTTTGCCGGTGATCGGCAACGGCGATATTCTGACACCGTCCGATGCCTTGGCCATGATGAATCAGACCGAATGCGATGCCGTTATGATTGGCCGGGGCGCCATGGCCAATCCTTTTCTTCCTGTCCAGGCGGAAGCGTTGATCACCCACGGTGCCACCCATCCTGCCACACCAGCAGACCTCTTCAGAAAAATGGAACGGCTCATCGAGCTGTATGTCGATTATTTCGGAGAAATCCTGGCATGCCGGATGCTTCGGGGACGGCTTCCCTGGTTTGTCAAGGGAATGCCGGGATGCACAGAGATACGAAGCTCCCTGTCCCGGATCACTTCCACAGATCAGGCGGTTGAACAGATCCGGGAATACGAATATCGCCTCAGTTTTTAAATCCCGTTCAGCCAAACGAAATTTTGGCTTATCGCCGCTGAAAATCGCAAAAACACCTTGACAAAACATCAAAAAACAGGATATATCTGTATATATAGCATTTTGAAACAATGCGCATATTCGGAAAAATATTCCGGGCCGAATTCTGAAAATTAATTATGAAGTTTACTTGCGAAAAATCAGGCAGGTTTCACGGTCAGAACAAAAAATTCAAGGAGAATTAAAATTAAATGAATGATTTTTTACACAGCCTGCGCAACGGGCAGGCAGATAAACAACGTGCGCCCAAAACACGCAAAACCTATGACAATTCCTACCAATACAACAATGCCCCCAGGTATCACTCCTACAGCAACGGGTATCAGAATCCCAGAAATCCCAATATGAAACGTCAACCCATCCCACCCGGCCCCATGGGAAACCAGCTGCCGCCGGAAGACCCGGGCATCACCCTTCTAGCCGATGCCATTGAAAATCTGACGCATCATGTTGAAATTCTGATCAAAAACCAAGAATACATGTCCAGCATCCAGGAACGTACCGCTGACATCATTGAACGCCAGGCGTTTACCATCGAGCATATCGTCAGCCACCTGCACCTGGACCCAAAGCCGTCCCGTGAATCAGATACCGCCGCCCCGGACGTCCCGTATGACGACGTTGAAGAAACCGCTCATGCTCGGGGTGTTTCACCGGAAAACCCGTGGAACCATCACCTTCCCAGACAGCCTCTTTTCCCGCTCAATTTACCGATACCTCCGGCGCCACCAGTCATGACACAGACATGAAAACGAAACGCCGGGTAATCCGAAAACGCAGAAAAACCGCTGCCGCCAAGACTGCGTCACCAGCCAACTCAGGCAACGCCACGCTGCTTCCCCGGGAAGAAATCATGACCATCATCCATACCATGAGAAATGAGGGGGCGACCTACGATCAAATCGCCAAACATTTGGTGGATTTAGGCCAACCCACGTTTTCAGGTCGGGGCGAATGGCATGCCCAGACCATTCACCGTCTGTGCAGCAGAAAATAAATCCGTTCGGCTGAGTCACAAAGGCATCGACTCCTGCTCCATGGGTTTCGATGCCTTTTTTATGATCCGGGCTCCAGTCGATCCAGATACACATTCCATTCCCAGGGCAGCATCTGCTGTTTTTTCGAGTTACAGTCTTTGCAGCAAGGCACCAGATTGAATTTTTCCGACCGCCCTCCCCGGACCAGCGGGATAAGATGGTCCATGGTCAGGTCCCCCGGGCGGACCGGCTGCCCGCAATAATGGCAGACCCCTTTATCGCATTTGCGCTTCCACCATTGGGTATGCCTGAGTTTCCTGGCTTTGGCCCTCTCTTTTTTCAAAAAGAGTTCATCCACGAAACAATCCGGCTCCATCATTCCCCTTAATATCCGAATTCATTGAGCATTCGCTGATTGCTCACCCAGTCCCGGGTGACCTTTACAAATAGCTTGAGAAGTACTTTTTTCCCCAGCATTTTTCCATGTCCTGCCGGGCCCGGGTTCCGATGGCAGACAGCATGGATCCTTTTTTCCAATGATGATGCCTTTTTGTGAATTTCTGACCACATGAATACTGGCATGGATCACAATACATCTTTTCTCCACCTCAAACGCATCCACGGTGACAGCCGAGGAATAGGGGATTTCCATGCCGGTGAGGCGAAATACCTTTTCCCGGATAATTTCTTTGACCAGAAACTTCTCGGTGACGTCCGTGAACGTGTCTTCCGGATACAGGCGGGGACCTCGCGGCAGATGGGTTTCCACTTCATCCATGAGCCGGTCCACTTGAATGTTCTGCCGGGCGGATATCGGAACGACGGCGGTAAATTCAAACATCGGTGTTAACGCTTTTGTCCGTTCGAAGACGGCTTGTTTCTCCGCCAAATCGATCTTATTCAGTACCAGAAGCACCGGTTTGCCCGCCAGTTTCAACCGTGACAGAATCATATTCTCCGCTGCATGATTCATAGAGACCGCATCCACCATGAATAGCACCAAATCCACATCCTCCACCGCCTGTAGCGCCTGGTCCACGATCCGCTGGTTGAGCAGGGTTCCGCTTCTGTGAATGCCGGGCGTATCCACAAACACGATCTGGGATCCGGTCCGATTCACGATCCCCAGAATCCGGTCCCGGGTGGTCTGGGGTTTTTTGGAGGTGATGGAAATTTTCTGCCCCAGCACCTGATTGAGCAACGTGGATTTGCCGGCATTGGGGGCCCCGATAATGGCTGCAAAACCGGACCGGAAATCTTGTGCCATCAGTCGGTCTCCTCTTTGTTCTGTTCGTGCCATGAGATCAGATTGGTGATTTCCTCCAGAACCGTTTCCCGTCCTGCACGGGTCTTTGCTGAAAACAGGATGACTTCACCGGCACTCCGGTTCATCTGGGAACTGATGACGGCAGCCCGTTTTAGCTGCTGAGTTTTGGACAGCTTGTCCGCTTTGGTGAGTACCACCAGATAAGGCATGTCATGGGAGATCAGCCACCGGGCCAGTTTGTGTTCCTCTTCTTTGGGGTCCCGACGGATATCGATAATCAGAATCAGCCCCAGCAGATTGGATCGATGGGTCAGATAGGTTTCCACCATGGGCTGCCAGCCTGCCCGGATCTTCTTGGATACCCTGGCATACCCGTATCCGGGCAGGTCCACGAAAGACACGGCATCATTGACCAGAAAAAAATTGATCAACTGGGTACACCCGGGCCTGGAACTGGTTTTTACCAGATCTTTCCGCTGGATCAAGGTGTTGATCATGGAGCTTTTTCCCACATTGGAACGTCCGGCAAACGCGATTTCCGGCACCGGATCGTCCGGATATTGGTCCGGTTTCACCGCACTTTTCACAAACCGGACGTCACGAATCTTCATGACACAGCCGCAAGATACCCGGCCATCCGGTCCATCCCTTTGGTCAGATTTTCCAGGGAATTGGCATAGGAAAATCTCAAATATCCTTCCCCGTTGGCCCCGAAATCGATCCCCGGAGTCACCCCGATATGGGCCTTTTCCAGGATATCGAATGCCAGGGCATAGGAATCCATTGAAATGTGCTTCACATTCACAAAAATATAAAATGCGCCGGTTGGCGGGACCTTGACGGAAAGTCCCATGTCATTAAGGCGCTTGAGCATATACAGGCGCCGCCGGTTATATGTCTCTCTCATCTGCTGAGTGTCCTTGCCAGCCTCTTTAAGGGCCGCCACCCCGGCCAGCTGAATCACGGAATTAGCGCAGATGAAAAAATTCTGCTGAAGCACCTGAAGGGCCCGGACAAATGCCGGCGGCGCGATCAGGTATCCCAGGCGCAGGCCGGTCATGGCAAAGAGTTTGGAAAACCCGTTGAGTATGACGCCCGGGGCGTGTATTCGAAAACGGAATGTTCTTTGCCCTCATAGACCAGACCATGGTAGATTTCATCGGAAATGATGTACAAGCCGTGTTTTTCCGCCACCGCCACAATCTGTTTCATCCGGTCTTCCGGGATCACGTTGCCGGTGGGGTTGGAAGGAGAATTGATAAAAATCGCTTTGGTCTTCGGGGAGATCTTGGCCTCAATGGCTTCCGGGGTGAAAACAAACCCCTCTTCCTCAAATACCGGGACAAACACGGGCACACCATGGACATAATAAATGAAATTGGCGTAACACGCATAATGGGGGTCAGAGACGATCACTTCATCACCGGGATTCACCAGCGCGGAAAACAGCAGCAGCATGGCCGGCGATGTGCCGGAGGTCACCAGAATCTGACCCGGATCCACTGAAGTGCCGTAGGTGGTTTTATGGTATTCCGCAATGGCTTCCCGCAGCCGGATATCCCCAGACTGTGGGTATAGCTGGTGGCATGGCACTCCAGGGCCTCCCGGGTCGCCCGGTTGACACATTCGGGCACGTCAAAGTCCGGTTCGCCGATCTCCATGTGAACCACATCGATCCCGGCCGCCTCCATCTGATGAATTCTCTCCATCACATCCATGACAATGAACGGTTTGATTTGTTCACACCGTGTGGCAGGTTTCATGTTACAATACCTTGTTCAAGGGATATTCAATAATGCCTTCGGCCCCCTGTTTGAGCAGCTGGGGGATCAGGTCCCGGACATACCGGGTATCAATGATGCTTTCCACCGAAAACCAGTCGGACTGGTACAGCGAGGCAATGGTGGGTGCATTGAGACTGGGCAGCAGAGACACAATCTTGGCGATCTTCTTTTCCGGCACATTCATTTTGATGCCCACCATCCGGTCCGCCACAAGCGCCCCCTGGAGCAGCAGGGCGATCTGCTCGATTTTCTCCCTTTTGGCGGGATCCTCCCAGGCCTTTTTGTTGGCAATGAGCTGGGTGTTGGTTGCCATGACTTCGTGGATCACCCGAAGGTTGTGAGCCCGGATCGTGCTTTCTGTTTCCGTGATCTCCACGATGGCATCCGCCAGTCCGGACACGATCTTGGCTTCAGTGGCGCCCCAGGAAAACTTGACCGTGACATTGATATGGCGTTCCTTGAAAAACCGGCGGGTGAACTTCACCAGTTCCGTGGAAATGGTTTTGCCCTCCAGATCCGCCAAGGTCTGAATCGGGGATTCACTGGCCACGGCCACCACCCAACGGGCTGGCCGGGCGCTGACCTTGGAATAGACCAGGTCCGTGACCACATGGACATCTGATTCGTGTTCCGCCACCCAGTCCAAACCGGTCAGTCCGGCATCAATAACACCGGTCTCCACATTGATGGACATCTCCTGAGCCCGGCATAGGGCACATTCAATGGTCTCGTCATCAATGTCCGGAAAATAGCTTCTTCCCTCGACATTAATTTTCCATCCGGACCGTCTAAACAGATCAATGGTTGCATTCTGAAGGCTTCCTTTGGGGATGCCCAGCTTCAATATTTTTCCCATTATTTGTATACCTTTTCAGGATCAAACACCCTGGGGTCGACAACCTTGAGATCATTGCCGTCGACAGCCCTGTAAAAACAGCTTCTATATCCCTTGTGGCAGGCCCCTTGACCGGCCTGTTCCACTTTCAAAACCACGGAGTCCAGATCGCAGTCCACCCGGATCTCCTTGACATGCTGTACATGGCCCGAAGATTCTCCTTTTGTCCACAACTGGTTCCGGGAGCGGCTGTAATAGGTGGCTTTTTTTGTCTCAAGGGTTTTTTCAAATGCGGCCTGGTTCATATAGGCCAGCATCAGCACCTGACCGGTAAGAGCATCCTGAACAATGGCAGGAATCAAACCCCCGGACTTTTTAAAATCAAGCTGAATCATAAAATCGTGTTCATCCTTCGTTTTTTATCAAGTTAATCGAACTTTTCTATTTAACGAAATTCCCATAAAAAGTCAATTTCTAAACGATTCTGATTTTGTCCGGTTTTCCTCTGGACAAAGCAATACCGTCCTGGTTGATGTTATGAAAAAAAAGAGCTATGATCCGCACACTGAATTTTCGACCTGAATGATCGACTCATGTGGTGAGAAGATTTTGACAATAGGCCGGAGAACTGACAACAACCCACAATTTAGGTTTTCATACATCATGACCACCCGGAAAGCCAGATCTAAAAATTCTGAAGAAAAGAAAAAAAAAGGACCCCCGCCGGAGGCTTTCTTTTTTTAAATGGACCATGGTTTTTTGTTTTCATATGCATTTTGCTGACCGCCGGAGGCCTGGCGGGGATCTATATCTATCTGAGCGGAAACCTGCCTAAAATCAATACATTGGAAGATTATCAGCCCGCCACGGTTTCCCACGTGTTTTCCGATGACGGCAGAAAAATCGGTGAATTTTACAACGAACGGCGGATCGTCATCCCCTTGTCAGAGATGCCCGGCCATTTGATCAACGCGTTTGTGGCGGCGGAAGATTCCCGTTTCCGGGAACATCCAGGCGTTGATATCCAATCCATTTTCCGGGCGTTCATTAAAAATTTTCAAGCCGGCACCATCACCCAGGGGGGCAGTACCATCACCCAGCAGGTCACTAAATCCTTTTTGCTGACACCGGAACGGACCTATGAACGTAAACTCAAGGAAGCCATCTTAGCCTACCGCATTGAAAAAAAATTCACCAAAGATCAGATTCTTTATCTATATCTGAACCAAATCTATCTGGGACATGGGGCATACGGCGTGGAAGCGGCGGCGGAAAATTATTTCGGGAAGCATGCCAAAGATCTGAACCTGGCAGAATGCGCCATACTGGCGGGTCTTCCCCAGGCACCGAGCCGGTATTCTCCGTTTCAGTTCCCGGATAGGGCCAAACAGAGGCAGATCTATACATTGAACCGGATGAAGGAAGAAGGCATGATCACCAACGTGGAAGTCACCGAAGCCATTGACATGCCTTTGGATATCAAACCGCGGAAAAACTGGTTCATTGAACGGGTTCCTTTCTATACGGAACATGTCCGGCGCCACGTGGAAAAAAAATACGGCGCAGAGGTTCTGTACAATCAAGGGCTCCAGATTCACACGGCTGTCAATATCGAATTTCAGAAAATGGCGAGAGATGCCGTTCAAAAGGGCCTGCTGGATCTGGACCAACGGATTGGATACCGGGGGCCTTCCGGACAGCTTCTCTCTTCCGAGATCGAATCCTTTTGTGCGGCTGAAGCGAAAAAAAATTCAGGAAAATCTGCTGAACCAGGGGGGAATTTATACCGGTGTGGTCCTGGACGTGGACGACAAGCGCGAAAAAACCGATGTTCAGATCGGTAACTTCAAGGGCATCATCCGGCTTGCCACCATGACATGGGCGCGCCGGCCTGATCCGAAAATCGCATATTATGAATCCAAAGTGACCGCCCCGTCTCAAGTTCTAAGACCCGGCGATGTTATCCAGATTCAGGTCAAAACCGTGCCGGAAGACGGGACTGATTATGAATTTACCCTTTACCAGGAACCCCTCGCTCAGACGGCACTGCTGAGCATCGAGGCGGAAACGGGCCATGTCAAGGCCATGATCGGGGGCCGGGATTTCAGGGACAGCCAGTTCAACCGGGCCTATCAGTCCCGGCGGCAGCCCGGTTCCGCATTCAAACCCATCATTTATGCGGCGGCTCTGGACAAGGGATATACCCCGGCTACGGTCATCCTGGATTCGCCGGTGGTTTATGAAGATGCTGATAGAAATTTCATCTGGAAACCCCAGAACTATGCTGAAACCTTTTACGGCCCCACCCTGTTCAGGGAAGCCCTGGTGCATTCCAGGAATGTGGTCACCATCAAGATCCTTCAGGATATCGGCATTCCTTATGTGATCGACTATGCCAGAAAAATGGGCATTACATCGGACATTAGCCAGGATCTGTCCATTGCGTTAGGATCTTCCGGCGTATCTCTTCTGGAACTGGTCAATGCCTATGCCGTGTTTTCCAATCTCGGATACTATATCGAACGGTGTTTATCACCAAAATTTTCGACCGGAACAACAATCTGCTGGAAACCTCCCAACTGGTACGGAAAAAAGTCATCGACATGAGTACCGCCTATATCATGACCCATCTGCTGAAAAATGTCGTCACCTCCGGGACCGGTCAGCGGGTCAAGGTATTGAACCGGCCGGTGGCCGGAAAGACCGGTACCACCAACAACCTATATGATGCCTGGTTTCTGGGATATACCCCGGCATACACCACCGGTGTCTGGGTAGGGCTGGACCAGGGCGGCTCAATGGGAAAGGGGGAAACCGGTTCCAGAACGGCCAGCCCCATATGGCTGGATTACATGCAGCAGGTTCTGGAAGGAAAACCTGTCAGGGCCTTTACAGTCCCGGACGGGGTGGTATTTGCCAAAATCGATGCCGACACCGGATTGCTGCCCATCAAGGAATCCAAAAAAACCTTTTTTGAATGTTTCAAGGAAGGAACGGTTCCCACGGAATATACGCCCAAACCGGATACCGTCATCAACACGGACGATCTGTTCAAGCAGGGGATTTAACGATTGCCACCTGATCGATTTCCAGATCCGGATCGATCAGGATCTGGAAATCGATTTCTGGAAACTGCTTTTTCAAACGCACCAGATTGCGGTTTCGATCCCCCCGCAACCGGGATTCCCGGGAAGGATGAACCCTTAGCTGTAAGTGGCCGGAACGAGGCTCCCATCCAAGTGAATGGATCTTTTGGGTGATATCCCGGTACAGAATTCTTGAAAGAACCAGATGTCCGAAAGCCGGATGACAGGGCCCGGCCAGAACCGACCCCATGTCCGGGTCTGACATCTGGACTCCCATGCGGATCACCGTCGCACCGGCCCGGGTGAAAATCCGGTACGCCCGGCTGGTCACAGCCACCGCCTGTTCCAAAGTCAAAGGGTGATATTTTCCGTCATGATACCACCGGGCCAGCCGGGTATTTTCCAGAACCAAAACCGGATAGATCCGAGCGGTCAACGGGTTCATGTCCGCCAGAATCCGGGCGGTCTGAACCACGCCCTCTGGCGCATCTCCGGGAAGTCCCGCCATGATCTGGACCCCGGCGTTTATACCAACTTCGTTGAGCCGGTTTATGGCCCTGCAGGTATCTTCCCGGGTATGGCCCCGGTTCACCATTGCCAGCACACGGTCATCCATGGACTGGACCCCCAGTTCCACCAGACTGATCGGATATGCACCGATCTGATCAAGCCGTTCCCGGGTCACCGTATCCGGGCGTGTGGAAAACCGGATTCCATGAACAGCCCCGCTGGTCAGAAACGGACGGACGTTTTCCAGCAGGGTTGTGATCTGCCCGGGGGCCAGTCCCAGAAAATTACCGCCGAAAAACGCCACTTCCACCTGGGACCGGGGCCTGGAACAGGCGATGAATGTCCGGATGGTTTCCGCCGTCTGTCGTGCATCCGGCAGTCCAAAAGATTTGCCGGTGATGGCTTTCTGGTTACAGAACACACATTGATGCGGACATCCTGAGTGAGGGATGAATATGGGAATGACCAGGGGGGAACCGGTCATGGCATCAACAATTTTTCAGTAGCGCCAGGGCTTTACCTGCGGCATCCTGTTCCGCTGCTTTTTTGGATTTCCCAAACCCCTGTGTCTGGATATGAGCCAGTTCCAGGCAGATTTCAAAAGTTTTTTCGTGATCCGGACCGAATTCCCGGGTCACCGTATATACCGGCGCCTGGGAAAACACCTCCTGGGCAAATTCCTGGATGCGGCTCTTGTAATCCACAGTATGATCCCTGGCCAGCACCTGGTCCACAACATCTTCAAACAGGCGCTGAATCAGATCGCAGGTGATGTCGAACCCGGCATCCAAAAAAATGGCCGCCACCACCGCCTCAAACGTATCAGAAAGAATGGAATTTTTGTCCGCACCGCCGGAACCGGCTTCTCCCTTCCCCAGCCGGATAAAGCGACCCAGATCAATGGATCTGGCCATGTCCGCCAGAGACGGCTCACTCACCAGGGTTGACCGGAGCCGGGACAATTCCCCTTCTTTTTTCGATGGACTCCGCTGCATGAGAATATGTCCCACACACAATCCCAGCACCGCATCCCCCAGAAACTCCAGCCGTTCGTTGTCCGAATCGCACACCGTCTGATTCTCGTTCAAAAAAAGACCGGTGGCAAAGCCCTGTCTGAAGCAGGGACCGGTCAACGAACCGATGATCCAGATTGGTTTCCAAAATATCCAGCCGGTCGTGAAGATTGCGCATGGCCGTCACCCGGTCGGTCAATGCCTTGAAACAGGTATAGGGCACCCGGATGTTGTCTTTTCCCCCGGCCCAGGCTGACCCCCTGGTTGAAGCTGCCATGAAAATCCGATCCCCCGGTCATCAGCAGTTTCTTTTTTCGGGCCAGGGCTTTAAAATATGTGGTTTTCCGTGTATCATGGTCGGTATAGAAGACCTCGATACCCTGAAGCCCGAATTCCGCCAGGGTATCCACAAACCGTTCCAGATCGTTGGACGTTTTGAATGATATCAGCCCGGGATGGGCCAGCACCGGTACCCCGCCGGCATCCAGAATCGTCTGTATGGCAGTGGCACAAGGCATTTTATACTTTTCCACATACGCGGGGCACCCAGTTCCCAGAAATCGATCAAACGCCTCACCAAACGATGACACCATTCCTTTTTTCACCATCATCTCGGCAATATGGGGCCGGCCAATCTGGCGGGTCTTGAAATGCCGCATCAGTTCATCCATGGTGATCTCCAGACCCAGATGCTGGAGCTGCTCAATGATTTTGGGGTTGCGCTGTATCCGGGCGGTTTTCGCTTCCGCCAGCACCTGTTTCAACTGCCGGTCATACAGGGAAAAACCGTATCCCAGCAGGTGGATACTTCCGGCCACATCAAATCCATTTGGCGGTGCACAGGAGATTTCCACGCCGGTGATGAAATCCACTGGGAAATCATGAAGATGTTCCATAACTTCCTGAATCCCGTCAATGGTATCATGATCGGTCAGCGAAATCGCCCGGACACCGGCATCCCGGGCAAGCCCGAGAATCGCATACGGAGACACAGACCCATCTGAAGCGGTTGAGTGTATGTGAAGGTCAATCAATGGTTTTTCCGGTTAAAGCCCCAGGGCATTTTCCATGTCTTCTTCCCGGGTTTTGCATTCAATGCACTGAGTGGTCACCGGCCTTGCTTTCAACCGCTCTATGGAAATCTCTTCCTCACAGGTTTCACACCGCCCAAACGTTCCGTTCTCAATTCGGTCCAGGGCTTTTTTAATTTTTTTGATCAACTTGTGCTCCCGGTCGCGAATCCGCAGTTCAAAGCTTCGTTCCGCCTCATGAGAGGCCCGGTCCGTGGGATCGGCAAAATTTTCCTTGGGCTGGGTCATCCCTGTGACGGTGCTGTCGGCATGTTTCAACAGTTCATTGAGCCGTTCGGTCAAAAGCATACGAAAATATTCCAGATCTTCTTGTTTCATGGTATCCATCCTTAACTAAGGGTCAAAGGTCCAGGAACATTAAATTGGGTATTATATCAGGACCCGCGCACTTGTAAAGATTTTATTGGTTTTCCAGTATATCCAGATTAAAAAGCTGCCTGGCCACATTCAAATACAGCGAATCGTCACGATGCCCGCCGGTATGTTTCAAAAACATGATGGGATCATGAATCGCCCGGGATGCGATTGCCCGGGTCATCCGCCGAATGGCATCCTTGTCCGTCCCCGGCAGATGGGACAGGTGCGTCAGAGTCTTGTCACATTCCATGTCCACAATGGCCGTCATCTTGTCGTTCAGGGCCCTGATGGTGGGCACGATGGATAGACTGTCCAGCCATTGCCTGAACTTGATCACGGCCTCGGAAACAAACCGCTCCGCTTTGACGGTTTCCTGTTCCCGCTGCTGGATATTGGATTCCACAACGTTTTTGAGATCATCGATGTCATACACGTACACATTGGACAGTTGATTGATTTTCGGATCGATGTCTCTGGGTACGGCGATGTCGATAAAAAACAGGGTCCGGTACTTTCTTTTTTTCATGGCTTTTTTGACCTGATCCGCCGTGATGACATACTCGGAAGCCCCGGTGGAAGAGATGATGATATCTACTTCGGTCAACGCATCCACCCGTTCTTCAAATCCCAGTGCCCGGCCGTTGAACCGTTCGGCCAGACAAAGGGCGTTTTCAAAAGTCCGGTTGGACACCCGGATCTGCCGGACATGATGGGAAATCAGATGTTCCACCGCCAGTTCCGCCATCTCTCCGGCACCCAGAAGCATCACTGTTTTGGCGGACAAGTCGCTGAAAATTTTGTTGGCCAGCTCGATGGCCGCATAACTGATGGACACGGCATTGTCTCCAATTCCCGTTTCCTTGCGGACCTTTTTGGCCACGGAAAAAGACTTGTGCATCATCCGATTGAGCAAAACTCTGGCTGTTCCGGCTTTCACGGCCACTCGGTAGGCCTGTTTGATCTGTCCCAAAATCTGGGGTTCCCCCACCATCATGGAATCCAGGCTGGATGCCACGCGGAACAAATGGCGAACCGCCTCATCGTTATGAAAAACATACAGGGCCGGCACAAATTCAGACGGCGGGACCTGCTTGCACCCCGAAAGAAAGGTGATCAACGTGTCTTCCACGTCGCTTCGGGTGGCGACACACAAAATCTCGGTCCGGTTGCAGGTGGAAAAAATCAGCACTTCCGTGATCCCCGGGTGCTGATTGAGAGTTTCCAGGGCCGCCAGGGTTCCTTCCTGGGAAAACGAGAGCTTTTCCCGAAGTGCCACCGGCGCGGTTTTATGGTTGATACCAATGAGTACGATATTTGGCATGGGTTTTCCGCTATTTGGTAAATTCCTGGTGATGCCCGCCCAAAAACAGATTGACCCCCAGAAAAGTGAACACAATGATGCCGAATCCCACAATGGTCATGATGGCGGATTTTCTTCCCCGCCAGCCGGCATACAGCCTCAGATGGAGCAGCACGGCATAAACCAGCCAGGTCCCCATGGAAAACAGTTCCTTGAAATCCCAGCTCCAGAACCGCCCCCACAGCACTTTGGCATACACAAACCCGGTGACCAGGCCCAGGGTCAGCAAAAAGAATCCCGTGGTGATGCAGGCATGACCCACATCATCCAGAAAATCCAGGGAGGGCAGACGCTTGAAAAAAAACCCCGGATTTCTGGCCTTGATACCCTGTTCCTGAAGCAGATAGAGAATACCGGCACCGCAGGCCAGCCCCAAAGTGGCGTCACCGGCAAAGATCAAAATAATGTGACAATAGAACCAGACTCCCCTAAAGGCATCATTGGGGGCTGTCTGGGTATCCGGAAGCAGCAGGACCGCCAGCATGACCACGGATAAGATCAGGGCGGTGAACAGTCCCAGCATTTTGAGATTAAATTTGTAACGGACACATAAAAACATGGTGCCGAAAGCCAGGGCTGCCATGGAAAGACTTTGAACCAGATTTTGGACCGGCAGGCCCTTGATCGCCAACCCCAAAACCACCATTCCGGCAAAGTGAGCTCCGACACCAATGGTGATCAGGTAAAACGAAATTTTTTGGATCCATTCTTTTTGACGAACCAGAAAAAACAAGTATCCGGTCAGGCTTGATATATACAGCAGAAATGCGATCTGCAGCAGGGTATTTCCGGTTTGTATTCCCATAAGCAGCTCCTGGTTATTTCGGGATCAGATCTTTGATTTCAAATCCGGCACCCAGCAGATCAAAAAAGATGGCATCAATGGCGACCGTATCATTTGCCGCAAGAAGCCCGGGCAGGTTTTTGTCCAGCAGGGTTCTAAAAATCTGTCGATGGCCTTCGGGATCATGGCCCGAAGCCAGCAGTTTTTTCCTAACCGCCCTCATGAGTCCCAGGAATTCGTCATATTCCGGACCATACCGCTGCATAAGATCCATTCGGATTTTTCTGGCCAGCGCCGGGCTGGCCCCACTGGTGGACACCGCAAAAACCAGGTCTCCGCGGGTCATGACCGCCGGCAGGATGAAATCCCCTTCATCCGGCGCATCTGCACTGTTGCACAGCACACCGGCTTTTCGGGCTTCCGCCAGAATCCGCTGGTTCACGGCCGGATCCGCCGTAGCGGCATACACCAGAAAAATTCCGTCAAGATCAGCCGGTTCAAAAGAACGTTTTTTTTTTTGAATTCCGGGCACTGCAGTCAGCGCCTCACAGAACTCAGGGGACACCACGGTCACTGACGCTCCTGCCGACACAAGGGTTTTTGCTTTTCTGGCCCCGATTCGGCCACCGCCTGCCACCAGACACCGCCGGTCTTTGACAGTGAGAAAAATCGGATAATATTTCATCGTTTCTCCAGGATTCCCCTCTTGTCTGTGTAAATTAGATACTATATATTGACAGTATTTTTTTTTTCAATAACAATCATGGACTGAAAGACCGCAACTAATGATGGAAGCCTCAGCAGTCAGGTATCTACGCGCGCCCTATCCCTTAAAACTTGTCATTAAAAACGTTCATACAAACAATTCATAAAGGAAAGACCATGATCATTGATACACATACCCACCTGTTCCCGGATTCGTTCATCCAGGATCGGTCCGCACTCTTTGCCGGTGAACCCGAATTCACTCTGCTGTACAAAAACCCCAAATCCATGATGGCCACCGGAGATCAGCTGATACAAGCCATGGATGATCACAGGGTGGACATTGCCTGTGCCAGCGGGTTTCCCTGGCGGAACCCGACCCATGCCATACAAAATAATGACTATATTATCGAATGTGTCAACCGGTGGCCGGACCGGCTCCGGGGGTTGGCCTGTTTTGATGCGGCCTGGCAAGGGGCGGCGGATGAAGCGGTGCGCTGTATTGATGCCGGCCTGTCCGGTGTGGGGGAACTTGCCTTTTACCTGTCCGGCATTGATGACAAAGCTCTGGACATGCTCAATGACGTGATGACGGTACTCCGGGAAAAAGCAACCTGCCGTGCATGATCCACACCAACGAGCCTGTGGGGCATGCCTATCCCGGCAAAACCCCGATCACTCTGGAACAGATTCAGAAACTGGCTGCCATTTTTCCTGACAACCGGATCATTCTGGCCCACTGGGGCGGGGGGATCTTTTTTTACCACATCATGAAAAAACAGCTCAAGCAGACCCTGAAAAATATCTGGTATGACACGGCTGCTTCTCCGTTTCTGTATGACCCGGCGGTCTATGACATGGCGGTGCAGGCAGGGGTTCTGGACAAAGTGCTGCTGGGGACCGATTTCCCGTTGCTAACCCCGGACCGTTACTACCGGGATCTGGATGCCTCCGGCCTGAAAAAACAGGAGAAACAGGCCGTTTTAGGGGGCAACGCAGCTTTGTTTTATGCTTGAGGCATCTGAGACGGCAAGCGGATATGAAAGGTGGTGCCTTTGCCTTTGACGGAGGAAACCGTGATCTGACCGTTATGATACTGGATGATGTGCTTGACAATGGCAAGACCGAGTCCGGTGCCCCCTTCCTGACGGCTCCGGCCCTTGTCCACCCGGTAAAACCGGTTGAAAATCTTGGGCAGATGTTCTTTTGAGATACCCGGACCTGAATCGATGATATCGATCTGAACATCCCTGTCAACACTGCGTACCACAATCTCCACCCGGGCATTGTCAGGACTGTATTTCACGGCATTTTCCACCAAATTGACAATGGCCTGTTCCATCAGAACCGGATCCGCCTGAACGGTCAGTTCCTCCGGACAGGTAGTCTGGATCCGGATCTGTTTTTTTTCCGCCATGGGGCGGCAGGCCGTGAGGGCCCCATGAATCAGATCGGATAGCTGGTTTTCCGCAAACCGGATCCCGGTGCCCTCCAGGCGCTCCAGATGAGACAAGGCCAACAGATCATTGATTAGATCAATCATCCGGTTGACATTTTTCTCCAAAATTTTCAAAAAACCGGACCGGTCTTCCGGGGTGCTGTCCGGCATTTCCTGAAGGGTTTCGATAAACCCCTTTAAGGTGGTCAACGGGGTTTTGAGCTCATGGGACACGTTTGCGGCAAAATCCTTGTGCATCTTTTCCAGTCGCCTGATCCGGGTGATGTCATGAAAAATGATCAGCGTTCCCATGCGCTGATCCCGGCTGTCCCACAAAGCGCTGGAATGAATGTTTAGAATCAGGTCACTATCCTGATGGACCAAGATATCGTCCTCCACCGGTTCATGGGTGGAAAGGGCGGTGTGAATGAAGTTCTGTAGTTCATAATTCCTGGCCACTTCCAGCACATTCTTATTTTTCAGCTCATGGGCCGGAAAATTGAAAATCCGTGCCGCCGCCTCATTGACTGTGATGATCTTCTCCTGGTTGTCAATGGCGATCACCCCTTCCTGCATGCTGCAGTGGACCGCTTCCAGTTCCCGCTGCCGGTTCAAGGCTTCCCGGATCCGGTTTGCCAGATTTTCCGCCATCCGGTTCATAGATCTGGCCAATTCCGACAGTTCCTCAGTGTCCGGCAGCGGCATCCGATTGCTCAAATCTCCCTTGGCAAAGGCCTGGGCCCCTTTTTTGATCTCTTCCAGGGGCTGAATGATTTTACGGGTCACGTACCAGGAGACAACCGCTGCCGCAATGACGGTGCAAATCAGAAAAAGGAGCACTTTGTTCCGGGTGGACTGGATGTTTTTTCAATGGCGGTAAGAGGCACGGCCGTTCGAATCACCGCCTGAATCTCATTCGCCCGCTCCACGGGCAAAGCAATATACATCATGTTCTGATCCAAAGTCCGGCTGTAACGGATAGCCACCCCTTTTTCACCGGAAAACGCGGCCTTGATTTCCGGCCGGTTTTTGTGACTCTCCATAGTTGAAACCTGGGCAAAAGAGTCCGCGATCACCTCTCCTGAGGGGATAATCACCGTTATCCGGGTCTGAACCGCTTCTCCCAGATCTTTGCACAGATCGTTGATTTGCTGCTGTTGGACAGGGGAATCCAACAGCATGCCGGCGATCTTGAATTTGATCAGTCGGGCTCTCACAATCAGTTCTTTTTCCGTGTTCTCAAGAAAAAAATCCCTGGAATGGCGATTGAAATACCATGCTTCCAGAGAAAGGGAAACAATAATGATAACCAGAAAAAAGGGAAATATCTGCCAGATCAGTTTTTGTTTTTTCATCATCAGTCTTTGAACCGGTACCCAACACCCCGGACGGTCTCAATACAGTCTGCATGGGATTTCAATTTTTTACGCAACCCGACAATGATCACATCAATGCTTCGTTCCGTCACGGCATAATTTTCTCCATGGATGGCATCCATGATCTGCCCCCGGGTGAACACCCAGCCTTTTTTTTCCGCCAAAAACGACAGCAGTTCAAATTCCGACAGTGTCAGATCCACATTTTCCCCCTGGATGGTCACCACATGCCTGGCCCGATCGATCACCATATCTCCCACCTGACGGATACCGGAACCTGTCTCCTTTTCACCGTTTTTCTGCGGCGCCGCAGAATGGCACGGATCCGGGCCACCAGTTCCCTGGGGCTGAACGGTTTGGAAATATAATCATTGGCCCCGAGTTCCAGACCTGTAACCACATCGGACTCTTCCCCTTTGGCCGTAACCATGACGATGGGGATATCCGCGGTCTGGTCATTGTTTTCAGATACCGGGTGACTTCCAGACCGTCGATGCCCGGCAGCATCAAATCCAGAACAATGAGATCCGGCCTGGATTTTCTGGCCGACTTGATGGCCTGTTCTCCGGTGCCGGCTGTCAAAATGACATATCCTTCGGTTTTCAAATTGTATTTAATCAGCTCGACGATATCTTCCTCATCATCAACAATCAAAATGGTTTCCCTGGGCATCTGGTCTCTCTTCCTGTTCCGCAATGTTGTTCAAAAGCCATCCCCCAATCACGTATGGCGGACAATATCCCCTTCGATCAGATAGATCACTTCTTCGGCAATGTTGGTGGTGTGATCCCCGATCCGTTCGATGTGCCGGGAGATCAGGTACATGTTGATGATTTCCGCCACCATGTTCGGATGGGCCTGGATATCCGCTTTCATGGTCTGGTAAGCATCGTCTCTCATACTATTGACCGCCTCATCCATTTCCATGACATGAAAGGCAGTGGCCACATCCATGCCCACCAGCGCGTCCAGGCTCAGTTTCAGCATATTGACCGCCTGATCCGCCATGGCGGTATAGTCATATTTGAATTTTCCGGGATCACCGGCCGACGTGATGAACCGCCGGGCAATATTACCCGCATAATCCGCAATCCGTTCCAGGTCGTTGTTGATCTTGATCACCGCAATGATCAGACGCAGGTCCGTGGCCACCGGCTGATACAGGGCCAGTATCTTGAGACACTCTTCTTCCACCTCGATTTCCCGTTCATCCACTTCATAATCGGAATCAATAACCCACTGGGCAAGGTCCAGATCTTTGGTGCGGACCGCTTGAATGGATTTTCTGAACCGGTCCTCCACCAGCGCACCCAGCGAGAGAATCTCTCTTTTAATCTTGTCCATTGCCCGATGCAAATGGATTGCCATGCCGCCTCCTTAGAGTACAATAGAAAAAAAAAACTGCTGCGGGGAAAAAGTGCCCCGTCCCATGCGCCAGCACTGCGTGTTCACGCCGGAGTTATCTTTTTATCTTTTTTTTACTAGCGTTTGATTAGGACCATGTTATCCAACTATTAAATCAGATGAAATATATTTGTCAAGACTTGCATCACCAGTCATTTAAGGTTAAAAACGGTCAATATAAATTTCAGAATAACCAGAATCAGGAGATGTCATGAAAAAAGACACCCATGAATTTATTCATACCTACCAGGGTCTAGGCGCTTTCGGCATGGACAGAGAAACCGATGAACAGACCATCATGTTCTATCTGCAGAAATTTTCCGAAGACACGTTCATGGAAACCTTTGTTCCCCGACTGTCAGACGATGAACTGGAAAAAATATATCAGTGTATTCACGCGTTTCTCAAAGAGCACATTTCTGAAGATGAATACCATAAACTGTTTTTAAAAGACCGTTGAAAAAAAGTATTTCTCAGGCTCATGATTTTTTATGAAACATCATCATTACTCCTGAACGATTCCGGTGGCTGATGGACTATATTGCCGACGGATTCATCAAAGCGATCTTTTTGCTGATCCATCTGGATCCGGCTACGATCTCCGCCATAGCAGCCACTCTCAAGGTGTCCACCATCGCCATGATCATCAGCTTGGCCATTGGATTACCGCTGGGATTTGTGCTGGGAAATTTTAATTTTCCCGGCAAGCGCCATATCAAGACCTTGGTGGACACCCTTCTGGCCCTGCCCACGGTGTGCATCGGCCTGATCGTTTATGCCCTGATTTCCAGCCAGGGGCCTCTGGGAGAATGGGACCTTCTGTTCACTCTTACCGGCATTGCCATAGGCCTTACCGTGCTGGCACTGCCCATTGTCATTGCCATCACCGCCGCCACCGTGGAAAGTATCGATCCAGATCTGAAACTGACCCTGCTGTCTCTGGGAGCCGGCCGGCACCATATTCTGGGCACCTGTCTGTGGGAGGTGCGGTACGGTATTCTGGCCGGCGTGGTCACCGCCTTCGGCCGGGTGTTTACGGAAGTGGGTATCGCCATGATGGTGGGCGGCAATATCAAATACCATACCCGCACCATGACCACGGCCATTGCCCTGGAAACCAACAAAGGTCAGTTTGCCGACGGGATCGCTCTGGGAATCGTCCTCATCATCATCGCCCTGTGTGTCAACATCTGCCTATCCTTTCTGAGGAAACAATGACCTTGACGTCCCCATATACCGACTGGAAAAATAACCCATTTCTACGGAGAAAAACAGGCACTGGACATCGCAGAGCTGGAAATCGAGAAAGGCTCCATCACCGGGCTGATGGGACCCAACGGTTCCGGAAAAAGCACGTTGCTCAAAATTCTGGCGTTTGTCATGCGGCCGTCATCCGGCTCTGTTCTGTTCAACGGCCACCCCCGGTATCCGTTTTCTCCGGAAATATCCGGCAACGTCACCCTGGTCACCCAGAAACCATACCTGCTCAAACGATCCGTGTTCGACAATATCGCCTATGGTCTGAAACTCCGTCAGACCCCCCGGGATCTGACACTGCAGGTTCGACAAGCCATGGCAGAGGTGGGCCTGGATTTTGACCGGTTCGCCTTTCGGCAATGGCATGAACTGTCCGGGGGCGAAGCCCAGCGGGTGGCCCTGGCAGCCCGCCTCATCTTAAAACCGGCCGTACTGCTGCTGGATGAACCCGTGGCAAGTGTGGATATGTCAAGCGCCGCCATGATCCGAAAGGCATCCCTGGCGGCCAGGGAAAACCGCGGTACCACCCTGATCATCACCAGCCACGATCTGCCCTGGCTGTTCACATGCAGTGACACTCAGCTGTCCATCATCAACGGCTCTTTATTTGCCACAGGCCGGGAAATCATCATCCCCGGCCCCTACACCCGGCAAGGCAGGAACGGACAGACTTGGGTCCGGCAGCTGGATGACGGACAGATCATCCAGCTGCCGGCAAGCAGTCCTCCGGGAAAAACCGCCGTCATTCAGCGGAAACATATCCGGCTGACCCGACCTGGGATCACCGCTTCAACCGAGGACAACCGGATCCTGGGGACAGTGGACTCCATGTATATGACCAGACAGCATCACGACATCATGATCACTATCGAAGCAGGCGGCATTTCCTTCATGCTGGGCATGACCTCCGGCCGGTCCGCCGGGTTGGACATCCGGCCGGGCAACCGTGTCACACTGGAATTTTCTTGCGCCGACATTTTCTGGCAGTGATACATTCCTGCCGCAACACACCTGAAAAAGGACTCCGATCCTCTCCTTCGATTGTTTATTTCATCACCAGAAAATACATGCGGCCCCTCACGGTCATGTGACCGGCCGCAAACCGGGCATAGGCATCATTGCCGCAAAACAGGTCGGCCCTGCCGGGTCCCCGGATAGCCCCCCCGGTGTCCCTGGTTCATCACAAACAGGGACACCGGTTGCCAGGATGCCGGCGGTTTCCGGGTGTCCGTATCGGTATCCGTCTCTTCAGTGGCATCCTGAGAGGGCCGGTCCGGCAGCCGCGTTTCAATGAAGCAAAGGGCGCCCTTGGGGAAAATCCGGTAATCCGTGGCCATGGACCGTAGCGGGGTCAGGGTCACGTTGATATTGCCAAAGGGTCCGCCGGTTCCGATTTTAAAAAACACCATGCTGTCATTGTAATGAAGCACCTCGTCCATCCGATGGGGATTGGCTTCCAGCCATTGGCGGATGGCCTGCATGGACATCTGCTCCCGGTCAATCTCCTGATGGTCGATCAGGTACCGGCCGATGGAACGGTAGGAATTGCCGTTGGTGCCGGCATACTGGATTTGTATGATCTCGTTTTCCGGTGTCTGTATCCGGCCGGACCCCTGAATTTCCAGAAAAAACCGGTCCACCCGGTTTTCCAGCCAGGCCACCGGCGGGGCATGCAAATAAAGATCGCGGTTCTGATTGATCTGTTTTCGGGAAAAATAAGGCACCACCTGATGCCCGTCCACCCGTCCCCGAAGCCGGTCATGCCCCTGATATCGGTCGGAAAATTTCGACAGATCGATCTCCAGAAGATCGGATGGAACCGGATACAGCGGATACTGAAACCGCTCGTCCGGAATCAGACTGCCGCTGTAGGTGGGTTCGAAATATCCGGTAAACAGCACCTGGTTTTTCTGTTGGCTGTGCTGGCATAGACATGAAACTTCTCCCGGACGAACCGATTCAGATCCGATGACGAAGGGCCGGTCTCCAGGAATGCCTGAAACGTTTTCAGAGACTCGGCTAAATGAGCCGCCGAGTACCGATCCGGTCCGAAATCCACCATTCGGGATCCCGGCAACCGGTGGTAATACATCAAGCTCTGGCCCAACGCCGTCAAAAACCCTGATAAGTCAAAGGTGTCAGAAAAATCCGGGTACCGGTCTTTGGCCAGTTTTTCCAGGGCCGGTTCCCGGACCTCGACTTGTTCCTTATCGGTCAGGATACCGCATCCTGCCAGGGGTATCAGGATCAGGGCCAGAATGATTTTTCCCAGAACTCCCAAATCCCGGGGCTGTTTTTGAATTTTACCGGGGAGATACTGCCTTTTATTCTTCACGCTCAAGCCTTTCTTTGAACAGATTTGCAACGGTACCCGGTGGATCGAGAGAGTTGAGATCCGGCATTTTCCGGGTCCCTGCCCCCATCCGTTCCAGGTCCCTGGCCGGGGGCAGGACCTGTTTTTCCATGACCTTCACGGTCCGGTTAAAGCTTGCCGTGCAGGCGCCGATGTCTTTTCCCAGACGGTTCATGCTGTCCGCCATGGCACACAGGCATTTATACAGGGTCATTCCGGATGCGCGGATCTTTTCCGCGTTTTCAATGCCTTCCTTCTGCTGCCAGGCATAGGCCACCGATTTCAACAGAGCGATCAAGGTCGTGGGAGTGGCCAGAATCACCCCTTTTTCTACGCCCTGCTCAATGAGGTCCGGCTGTTGGCTTAAGGCGGCGGAAAAAAATTCTCTCCGGGAATGAACAGCACCACAAACTCCGGTGACGGAGAAAAGCGGCCGCATAATCCTTGGAAGCCAGCTGACCGATGTGGGTTGCCACCTGGCGGGCATGGTCGGCCATGCGGGCCTGTTTCTCTACGTCATTGTCCGCTTCCAGCGCGTCCAAATACGCCATGAGCGGCACCTTGGCATCCACGACAATGTGCCGGCCGGACGGCAGGGACACCACCATGTCCGGCCGCAACGCCCCTTTTCCCGATCCCTGAACCGGTTGTTCCTGGAAATCGCAAAACCGGGCCATGCCTGCCAGCTCCGCCACCCTTCTCAGCGTAATCTCTCCCCACCGGCCACGGACATGGGGCAGGCGAAGGGCCTTGACCAGGTTTCCGGTTTCCAGGTGCAGCTGGTGCTGAACCCGTCCCATCTGGGCCAGGTGCTCAAAGATAGCGCCGTTGGCCCGTTCCCGGGAGGCTTCCATGGCCTGGAGCCTTGTTTCATACTGGTCCAAGGCATGCTTCACCGGATCCATGGTCTGCCGGAGCGCTTCCCCCTGGAGGGTAAAATCTTTTTTCGCCTCCTTAACATACCCTTTGAAGTACCGGTCCGCCATCTCCATAAACCGGTTGGCATGCTGGTACAATGCCTGATCCGACACCTGTTTCATCCGGTTGGCAGCCATGGCCCCGGTGATGCGGACCAGCAGGGCGCACACCGCCCCCCCCAGGACAAAACCGGTACCCAGATACCCCAGGTTCTCCAGGGTGACCATCATGTGTGTCACACCGGTGGGTTCAGGTTTTCAGGGACATTCGCCGCCTGCCAAGACCCGGTTTTCCCCCCGGATTTGGAAATCAGACGGATCGTGGATAGGACCATGCCTTTGTCATAGGATTTGCACATGTCGTAAATGGTGAGTCCGGCCACGGAAACCGCGGTCAGCGCTTCCATCTCCACACCGGTCCGGCCGGTCAGTGACACCGTGGCCTCAATCCGGACGGCATGGGTCTCGGGCTGGAAAAAAAAGTCAATGCCCGCATGAGTGATGTTCAGCGGATGACACATGGGAACAAGGTCCGATGTTTTCTTGGCCGCCATGATCCCGGCGATCCGGGCGGTTTCCAGGACATTGCCTTTTTTTACCTTGTCATCCATAATCCGGGCCAGGGTGTCGGACTGCATGACAATGATCCCTTCCGCCACAGCCGTTCTCCGGGTCTCTTCCTTATCCCCTACATCCACCATGCGCACACGGCCCTGGTTATCCAGGTGGGTAAAATCAGTCATAGGTGTTCCTCTTTCGGACAGATTATTTTTGATGAAAGAATTGGGTCACGCTTTAATTTTTTTCCCAGGTCCTTCATGCCTGTCTGTGCCTTCCAGGGTAACGGAATTATTCAAAAAACTGGGTTTTCCGGGTCACCTCAGCCTTGATCTGGTTCAAGGTATCGGTCAACGACGCGATCACATTTTCCCGGATATCGCCGGCCACCACCAGATACATCACGTCATCCCCCACCGTCAACGGCCTGTTTTCCTGAATATGCACCTGGATATCCAGAATTCCGGGCCTGGCCCGCTCCTTTTCCAGAATCTGTTCGAGCCGGTCATGATCCACTTCGATTTCAAGCCCGGTCACCGGCTTTCCGTCCCTGGAATTTTTCCGGACCACCCCGTTGTGAGCCAGGATCATCCCGGCTTCCGAAAACCGGGGATGAGCCTTCATTTTTGCCACCATCTGCGCCAGGGTCACAGGTGTGTCTGTCATCTTTTTTTCAAGCATCCATTTTTCCTTTCATCGGACGGATGGTGGACGTATGGGGTCAAGCCTGCGTTATTGCAGCTGTTGAAGCGAATAACTACAATAACGCAGGCCTGACCCCATGAGCCCACTTATTTCACCGCCATCTGCCGGGCTTTTTCAAGATCCGCCGGCGTGTTCACATTAAAAATAAACCCCATGTCCGGGTCCAATTTTTTTAACACCGACATCGGCACCTCCCGGACATGTTTTTTTTATAAAATTTCTTGATCATAAATATATTGTTTTTCAAGCTTTCCTCGATCAGAGGGATACACGCCCTGGAATACACGGCGGACAATGGTTCCAGTCCGTCATCCGTTCTGGGAATGACCACCTGATCACCGGGTCTGACCCGGTCCACCAGGTGTCGGATCACCGCCTCGCTGGCAAAAGGAATATCACAGGCAGTCACATAGGCATACGGATATGAGGCATAGAACAGTCCGGCATGAAGCCCTGCCAACACGCACCGGGCCGGAATAATGTCGGTCACCACCGTCATGTCCAGCCCCATGAATTCTTTGGGCTCATTCACCACGATGATGCTCTCCTTGAACAGTTTTGAGAAAAGCGTACACAACCTTTCAAGTATGCTCATCTCACCCACCTGGTGAAAGGTTTTTTTCTTTCCCGGAAGGCGGCTGTTTTTTCCACCGGCCAGAATCACCCCAGTGCAGTCCAGTTTCATCGGCAGTTATCCTTGGCAATAATCATCTTTGGGGGTGCATTATATCCGAGTTCTCCTGAAAATCAAGGTATTGCTACGGCAAGGAAAAGGTGGTACATATTTTTCACGTTAAAAACCCCTTTGTAATGAAAGGCAGCCCATGAAACAGACGAGGCCCATTCTCAATGCCCAGGATTTCAAACGCATTCTGTCCCGGATTGCTCATGAAATCATTGAAAAGCATCAGGGGGCGGAAAATCTGGCGCTGGTGGGGATCCAGACCCGGGGGGATTTTCTGGCCCACCGGCTGGCAGACAGGATTCACCGGATCGAGGAAGTCTCCGTGCCCGTGGGCAGCATGGATATCAACATGTACCGGGATGACTGGACAAAAATCAGTCACCAGCCCGTAGTCCGGCCGTCAGAGGTCCCCTTCAGTGTGGATGACACCAATATCGTATTGGTAGACGATGTCCTATACACCGGCAGGACCATCCGGGCCGCCATGGAAGCGCTCATGGATTTCGGCCGCCCTGCCCGCATCGAACTGGCCGTCCTGGTGGACAGAGGTCACCGGGAACTGCCCATTCAGGCGGATTACAAAGGCATTTTTGTGGACACGGCCCCCCAGGACACCATCCAGGTGCATGTGTCCGAACACGACAACCAGGATCTGGTATTCCGGGAAATCAATTCATGAGCACCCAAGAACACAGAAAAAACGCCGTTCATCAGATAAGGATCGCGGTGATCAGTGTATCCACCACAAGGAAACTGGCCGACGACAAAAGCGGAGCCTGGATCAAGAAACAGGCCAAAAAAGAAGGACATGAGGTGGTAATTCATCAGGTGGTCCAGGACGATATCACGGACGTTCAAAACCTGCTGACCCATGTGACGGAAAAAATCGCCCCCCATGCCGTGATCATGACCGGGGGCACCGGCCTCAGCCCCAAGGATCTCACCATTGAAGCGGTCCAGCCTTTTTTTGACAAAACGCTGACCGCATTCGGTCCTGTGTTTGCCCAGCTGTCCTTTGAAGAGATCGACTCAGCGGCCATCGGTTCCCGGGCCACAGCCGGCATTATCCGGAACATACTGATATTCTGTATCCCCGGCAGTCTTAAAGCCTGCAAACTGGCGTGCAATGAATTGATTTTCCCTGAGATCGGACACCTGCTCAAACATATGGGAGAAAATAATGACCACGGAACTGGACCTGTTCATCTCAGACTGGAGCGACAGCGACACCCGGATCAAACAGGCATTTGAAGAACTGCTGGCCCACCTCAACACCCTGGCGAACACCGGGCTGGAATTTGTGGCACGGCCCACGGTCAGCTATTCGGTCCGGCCGAAACACGATCTACAGAAAAAGCGTTCGCTTTATGCCATGGTGGACGTGATTGACGACGATCCGGACAACCGGTGGCTGTCCGTTTGCTTTTACGGGGAAATGATCACAGACCCGGAGGAAAAAGGAGACTTGATCCCTGAGGGGCTTTTAGGGGAGGACGGATACTGCTTTGACCTGGATGAATACGATGCCGGGGATCTGGATTATCTGAAACAGAGGCTCACCGAGGCCCACACCAGCGCCCCGGAATAATCCCTACTCGGCCGGGCACAACAAATCAGGAGCAAACCGGGGCGGCTGACACAGGCAGACCGCCCCGGCTGGTAAACAGATACTGAAGGCACAACACAACCTTCCGGTCAAACCGAGAACCGGATGTTGAGGATATCTCCATCCTTGACCGGATAGGTCTTTCCCTCCACAAAAACCGGCCGGCTTTCTTCAGTTCTGGTTCAGAGCCTAAGGATATCAGATCATCATAGGAAAACACCTCGGCCCGGATGAACCCCCTTTCCAGATCCGAATGAATCACCCCGGCGGCCTGGGGGGCCGTGCTGCCTTCTCTAACCAGCCACTGGCGCACCTCGTCCTTGCCCACGGTGAAAAAGGAAATCAGGTTCAAGGATCTCAAGCACAGGCGGGTGAGCGTTTCCAGTGCGGTTTCCCCGATACCCAATGCATCCAAAAACTCCTGTTTTTCCTCGGACGTGTCCAGCAACGCAATTTCCGCTTCCACCTTGGCGGATACCAGCATGGCTTCGATGGCCTGATTCTGACAAGCCGGCTCGAAACGGGCAAGCAGATCCCGGTTTCCCAGATCATCTTCGGCCACGTTCAACGCAATCACCATTTTTTTCCGGGTGATGAACGGATAACTGCGGATCATTTTTTCCTCATCAGAGGTCAGTTCCATCAGTCGCAAAGGGATCTCTTGCTCCAGATGCTGCTGAATGCGCTGCATCAGGGCCAGTTCCTTCTGCCGGGTGTCATCCTTGATTTTTTTACTTCATCGGTCAGCCGTTGAATCCGTTTTTCTGCAAAAATCTGATCATGCATAAGCAGTTCGGCGTTCACGCTTTCAAAATCCCGCCGGGCATTCACCGCCCCGGCTGCATGATACACGGCATCATCTTCAAAGGCCCGGATAACATGGCAGATGGCATCCATGTCCGCGATGTCCCGGAAAATCTCCCCGCCGGCAATGGTTTCAGCTTCAAGTTTGGGTAGCAGCACCAGGTCCAGCCGGGCACGGACCTGTTTTTTGGGTTGATACATCTTTACCAGGGTATTGAACCGGGAGTCCAGGATGTCTGCGGCACCGGGCAAGGGTTTGCCGGCCTTTGCCGGATCTACGGCCGCATTTCCTGTCAGAATCTGAAACAGCGTTTTCTTGCCTGTCTGGGGCAGGCCGATAATGCCGACTTTCATGGGATTGGGTATATCCTTAGTATATCAGGTTAATATATGGTTCGGTTTAAAATCGAAACCTGCCATTTTTCAGGGCAGATGAATTTGCCGTTTTTCCGGATTGCTGTGGGGCCGGTACAGAATCGCCACATGCCCCACCGTCCCGGCAACCGCCGATTTGGTCCGCCGGGAAATCTCATCCAGAAGCCCGGTTTTGACCGCCTTATCCTTGTGATCCACAAACTTTATTTTGATCAGTTCCGCTCCGTCCAGGGCGGTCTCGATCTCATCCACCAGGGCCTGGGTCACGCCTTTGCCTCCCACAAAGGCCCCGGGGTTCAAATGATGGGCCAGGCCACGCAGATATTTGCGCTGGCTGCCGGTCAACTGCATCACCATCGGTAATTCCTTTATCTTGAATTCTTGAATCTGTCTATATATCACAGGTCTGAAAGTTTGAACAGACCGCAGAAAAAGCCGGAAGTAATTTTTAAAATTTTCCTTGTGTATATTGCCGATTAATTTTATAAGATACTCTGATTTTAACTGGATTTGTCCGTTTCCTGCGGTCGAACCGCACAGGACAGCGGGCCGGCTCAACTGTGAAACCCTAATGATGATGCGTGAGAAAAACGTATCATCGCTTTTGTATAAACTCGACATTAATCAGTTAGGAGGTTTTATGACAACTTTGGTATTTGGCCACAAAAACCCGGATACAGACTCTGTATGTGCCGCCATTGCACTGGCAGATCTCAAGAAAAAACTGGGTGAGGATATCGCCCCGGCGGTTCAGGGAGAACTTAACCCTGAATCCAAGTTCGTTCTGAATAAATTCGGTGTGGCAGCGCCGGTAGTGGTGACCAGCTATGCGGGCAAGGATGTTTACCTGGTGGACCATTCCGATCTGGCCCAGAGCCCGGACGATCTGAAAGAAGCCAATATTTTAGGAATCGTGGACCATCACAAACTCGGGGACGTGACTACGGGCCAGCCCCTGGAATGCTGGATCTGGCCGGTGGGCTGTACCTGTACCGTCGTCTCCCGCATGTACAAATACCTGGGCAAGGAGATTCCCAAGGATATCGCCGGCATTATGCTGTGCGCCATCCTGTCCGACACCGTGATCTTCAAATCCACCACCTGCACGGATGAGGACAAGGCCGTCTGCGCGGAACTGTCTGAAATCTGTGGCGAGTCCAACCTGGAAGCATTAGGCATCGAAATGTTCAAGGTGAAATCCGCTGTGGAAGGGACTCCCATCCGGGAGCTGGTGTTCCGGGACTACAAAGACTTTAACATGAGCGGAAAGGGCGTAGGCGTTGGCCAGCTGGAACTGGTGGACCTGTCCATCGTGGACGGCATCAAAGCGGACCTGGAAAAGGACATCCAGGACCTGAAAACGGAAAAAGGCCATCATTCGGTTCTGCTCATGCTCACCGACATCATGAAGGAAGGCACCGAGCTGCTGGTGGCATCAGACGACGAATCTGTGGTGGAAAAAGCGTTCGGCGTGGCTCCCAAGGACGGTAAAGCCTGGCTGCCCGGTATCATGAGCCGGAAAAAACAGATTGTACCGGATCTGGAAAAAGCGTTTGCCTGATTTTGATAAATCAACCCAAAGGACTGAACAACGGCCTTGCCCTGCCGGGCGAACCGTCACTTGGAAAAAATCCATGAGTTGATCAGTTCTTTTACACAAACCAGAATGAAAACGGGGCCGGCGTCTGCTGAATCATCCAGATGCCGGCCCGTGCTTTTTAAGCGTTTCGAGTGACGGTCACTCCGCGTCAAACCGTTTGCTGTTTTTCATAACAAATCAAACCGCACTGCAGGCACCGTTCCGATTCCTTGCGGGCATTTGCCTCGGAGAATCCGGTGGCTGCAGCCATGGGCTGAGCCAAATCATCCCAGGGGGTTTTCGGAGTGATTTTAACCTGTTTGATCTCCGTGACATTCTGAATGCGGCTTTGTTGAGTGATCAACAGGTCAGGATCCGGAAATTCCAGGCCATACATGTAATGGTGAACTGCAGCGGCCGCTTTCCGGCCCCCATTGATGGCCGACACGGCAGACGGATATTCGGAAATCACATCCTGTTTGGACAACAGGCCGATCTGGGGCAGGGCATCCGGTTTTTTGGGCAGTTCAAGCCCTTCCCAGGTCAGGGCTGCTCCCCCGTCAATCACTTCACCGTTTTCATCGATTTCTTTGACCGGGACAAACACCAGTTCCGGAAACCGTCCGGCCCCGATAATCAAGGTATCTGCAGCGATCTCCTGTTTTCTCCGGTCATCAGATCCACTGCTTCAACACCGGTCAGGGTCTCGTCTTGCCCCATCACTTTGGTGATGCCGGCATGGCAAATCACGGTCACCGCCTGCAAAGCCTCTTTGTCCAGGCTTGACAGATTCACATCCGGATCAGCGGCAGAATTTCTGGAGACAAGTGTCACGGTTTCAACGCCTTTTTCCAGAAGGGTGCTCACCGCTTTTGCCAGAAATTTACCGCCGCCGGCGATCACGGCATGTTTGCCGCAGGCCACGGAGATGTTTTCATTTTGCCCGCTGCGTACCAGATCGATAAGCAGGCTGGCACCGGGAAACAACGGCACGGGATTGTCCCCTTCGTTTCTGGACATGCGGGAATCCCATCCACCGGTTGCGATGAACACCGCATCGAATCCTTCGCCTGTCAAAAGCTGAGGAATGGTGACATCGGTTCCCACGGACACACCGGTTTTAAAGGTGACCCCCAGATCCTCAATCCCCTGGATATCCCAGTCCAGCAGGTCCATGGTCAGGCGGTCTCTGGCGATGGCGGTGCGCAGAATGCCTCCCAGTACTTCTGTTTTCTCGAAAACTGTGGGGGCATGGCCCAGCCGGGCCGTGAAATATGCGGTAGACAACCCTTCCACGCCACCGCCGATCACAGCCACTTTCTTGTCCGTGGCCGGGGCTTTATATGGCTGAATCCGTTCAGACTGTTTTCTTTCGTAATCACAGACAAACCGTTTCAAATCATTGATGGCAACGGTTTCATCCTGGAGCAGGCGCCGGCAGTCAAACTCGCAAAGCTGCGGGCAAATCCGGGATATGACCGTGGGAAACGGCATTCTTTCCTTGATCACGGCCAGAGATCCGGCATAGTCCCCTTCCTGGATCAATCCCACATATTTTCTGATATCAAGCCCGGAAGGACAGGCTCTCTGGCATGGGGTGGTACAGTCCTGGACCGTGTATTCACGAATGATCCGCCTTGTCACGGATGTGAGACGGATGATGTTTTTGGGACAGATTTTTTCACAGGCCCCGCATCCGGTGCAGTTTTCTTCATTCACCACCGGCAGCCCGTCCGGCCCCATGGACAGGGCATTGAACATGCAGGCTGTCACACAGGTCCCCAGCCCCAGACACCCGATATGGCAGACCTTCATGCCTCCCAAAAGCATGGCGGCGGCCCGGCAGTCCCTGATTCCCTGATACTCATAGTTGAGATCGGCCTTGGCATTGCCGTAATAACACCCCGGCGCAGCAAACTCCGGTTCCTTGTCCATCACCGATACGCCCATGATGGCGGCAATGGCCTGGGCCACATCATCGCCTGCGGCCACACAGGAATTAACACTGGCTTTTCCCTCCACAATGGCCTGGGCGTTGGCCGTACACCCGGGCAGTCCGCAGCCGCCGCAGTTGGCACCGGGCAGCACATCATTGATCGCCAGAACCTTGGGATCTTCATACACATAAAACGCCTTGGACGCGATCACCAAGGCCGTGCCGATGACCACCCCGAGCCCCCCATCATCAGAATCGATTGAATCATGCCGTATCCTCATATGGTTGTTTTGTATTTTTCGATACCGGCCGGTTGCGCCGGAATAATCCTGTACTGTATAACCCTCTGCAGGCCAAAATGTCAACCATATCCCTTTTTTGACAGATTATTTTCAAATGTCCCTGATACTCTAAAGATATCATCAGTCCGGCTTTCTGATGGAACGACTGTTCTGTCTTTCAAGACATTGTCTTGACACTGACTTTCATTCCCGCCCGGTTTGCCGGTATGTTCAGCGTTTCAAGGCTGGTTTTTTCAACAGTAGCAGGGATTTCACGGCGGACAGATACTGATCCAGACCGCGCAGAAAAATATCGTTGTGTCCTGCACCGGCAATTTTTTTTCAATTTTTTTTCAGAAGACGGGCAGGCATCGTACAGGGACTGGCCGTGGAAAAAAGGAATCAGCTGGTCCTGTTCCCCGTGGATGATCAATGCCGGCCCGGTCCACTTCCGGATTTTTTCCTGGTTGTCCATTTCCGGTGCCAAGCGGATGCCCAAGGCCGCCGGATCGATCCCCAGCGCGCGGAGCAGGCTTTCGGTAGCGGCAAACCCACTTTCCACAATCAGGGTGTCCACCTCAGAGGACCGGGCGGCTGCCAGCTCAATGGCAGCGGCACTGCCCAGGGACCGGCCCATGACCGACAAAGCCCCGGAAAACCCCTGATTCCGGCACCACTGTATCACAAAATCCATAATCCGGTGACTGTCCGCCATCATGTCCGATACCGTAGGAGTACCGGTGGACCAGCCATATCCCCGGTAATCCACCACAAAGAAATTAATGCCCAGACGGGTGTACAAGGGTCCCAGATCATCATAATCAGACACGATCTCCCCGTTGCCGTGGAAAAACAAAAGGGTGGGGGCCTTTTTGCCGGCCACATGAAAGCATGCACCGACGTCCACATCGTCCGCCACCGGAATCAGAATGTCATCGGGGCCTGCCGGCCGCATCGACATCCTGGGATGAAAAATATACGCCAGAATCCCGGGATGGTCCAGGGCGGCGTAATCGTAAAAATTACTGTCACTCATGGCACGTTCTCCTCAAAACCCAATCCATGATCACTTCTGAGCGGTTAACCACTCTGCTTTATAATCGATTCTAATCTGCCGTCTGTTTTTAATCCTTTGTCAGTCCCGATCCAAGGGGATCTATGGGTGTCTTTTCTTAAGAGGCCCGACACAACCGGGATCTGTGACACCCGGTTCAAGATGGCAGCCAGGCCCCACCGTACCACGGCCCTAAACACCGGCGGCACCGCCAGCACCCTGAGCAGAACGTGCGCTGTGCGGTGGAACGGCTGCCGGTTGGCTGCGGTGTTGAACAAAGACACCATCAGTGCGTCATGGTCCCGGTCTTCTTCATGAAGGCGAAGTGTGCTGCGTTTCAGCAGCACCTGATCCACATAATCAGCCCTGATATGGCCGTCCCTCAAAACCTGTTCATACAGTGGGGTGCCGGGATAGTACATCAGTTTGTGGTCGTAAATTTTTACCGGTCGCTCGATGGTGGGGTTAGGTATCCGCTTCAGCATCTCCAGATAGAACCGCAGCACCGCATGTTTATCCGCCACAGTATCATAGGGATTGTCCGAAATCACATCGATCATCACCCGGATGCCCCTTTTCATAACCATTCCCAGCTTTTCCAGGTAATCTTCAGTCTCCAGGGGGCGATGGAAGATCTCCCGGCTGATCCGTGGACTGCCGGACTGAAGCCCGATTTTCAAATACCGCAGGTCCAGGCCGCTGTTCACCAGAATATCCAGCTTTGCTTCGGTGATCTGCCGGGTGTTGGCCTGAATGTAAAACACGGGAAGACGGATCTCTTTCATGTACCGGTCAAGAAACCGTGTCATCCGGTCTTTGGAATTGAGGAAAAAATCATCATCATCGATGATGATCCGCCTCAAGTGGGGAACATGGGTTTTGGCCCACACCAGTTCATCAATGACGTGGTCCACCTCGACTTTACGCACATACGCCCCTTTGCGTTCGAACACCCGCTTCAGCCGGCTGTTCAGGCAGTAAGAACACTGGTAAGGGCATCCTCGGACCAGCAGCACGCTGTAGGTGGACAACGAAGACGGCACCTGCTCTTTCATGGGCACCAGACCGGATTCGGTCAGCACAACCCCGTTTTCCAGGTCCACCCGGGGAATGGGCAGGTCATTGACATCCAGCATGGGAGGAAGATCATTGACCACGGGAATACCGCCAGAGGCCACATATCCCAGCCCTGGGATCTCATCGAACGGCACCCCGGCCAGCAGCTGTTCCATCACGCTCTCCCCTTCTCCGGCGCACACCAGGCCAGCATCATCCAAAGACTGGATTGGATCGGCAATCACGGGGGGACCGCCCCAAATAATCGGGGCCTTGATCCGGTCTTTCAGATACTGGGTGATCTGGCGGCACCGGGGCAGCAGATGGGAGGTCAGAAGGGTGATACCCACCAGATCAACCTCTTTGCAAAAATCGGCCAGCACGTTGAGGGCCGATGCCGGCATCGGCTCAAACACGGCTTCTTTGCGGCTCTCATAATGGACGACCGATACCCGGAATCCCCGGGATATCAGATAGGCACCCAGGTTCCGGACACTGAAATTCTCAATATGGGCGTTGTTGATGAGCACGACATGTTTCATGATTCATTGATGTACCAGAAGCTGCCGAATTTCTCAACCCATATGACAGCCGTGGGACACAAGGCCGGCTTATCAGGCAGAATGGCCTGAACTGCACACAGACCGCCCCACCCTTTCCCTGGTAATCCGGTTAAGATTCAGTGACGAAAATTCGTTTGGATGCCGGTTCGGCATCACTGGACAAACCGGTGATCTGTCATCAAAGCCCTAACCTCGGATAAGGAAACGTCACACATCTGCCTGAACGGGGTCACCATGCAGTACCTGCTGAATGGTGATCAATAAATCGATCCGGTCGATGGGTTTGATCAGTATCGCTTTCCATCCCTGAACGGAATCCGAATGTTTGGTCAGCTCCTTGCTGTAACCGGTACACAGGATACAGGGGATATCGTCTCGTAAAGCATGTATTTTTTCAATCAATTTTTTGCCTTTCATCTCCGGCATGGTCAAATCAGAGATGACCACATCAAATTTTTTCGGGTTGTTTTCAAAATCTGTCAATGCCTGGCGGGGATTGTTGAACTCGATCTCTTCGTATTCATGACTTTCCAGGACTTTTTTCACGAGTTCGGTGATCGAGATTTCGTCATCGACAAAAGAAATGTTGCCCTTCCCGGGCTTGAGCGGTATGAATATTTTTTCCCGGCTTGTTTCTCTTTTTCCGTGACAGGCAGCAGGATTTCGAACCTGAAGCCGGCGTTGACGGTGTTTTTGACCTCGATGACTACGCCGGCTTCGTTGATGATTCTCTGGACCAGCACCAGTCCCATGCCGGATCCTGTGTCGGTCGCGGCCATTTTTATGTGATCGCCGGGCAAAGCCTTTTATCCGGAAATATGCCGGGAAGCATCGAGATGCACATCCACAAGATCGACCATCAATGTGCCGCCCTGTTCATTCATGGCATGGCTGGCATTGGTCCAAAGATTCATGATAATCTGGTGAATCTGGGTGGTGTTGGCGATCACTTTTGAGCGGCTGGTGATATTGCCTCTGATCGATATGCTGCTGGGGATGGTTGACCGCATGAACTTCAGCACTTCCTTGACAATCAGGTCGATTCTGACAGGCATTATTTCATCTTCGGTTTTTCTGGAAACCGTCAGAATCCGACGGACCAGTTCCTTGGCCCTCAAACCGGCACTGTATACCTGATTCAGATCCTGTTCGATGACCGAGTCTTTTTCCGCTTCACTCAGCATCAGCTGGGTATAATCCCAGCAGCCCGGTCAATATCTTGTTGAAATCATGGGCAATGCCCCCTGACAGGGTTCTTTCAGTGGACTTGGTTTCCAGCAGCAGGGAGATTTCCAGCGCTTCTATCTCATGGGGCTTCATCGGGATGGATTCCTTTATCTATAAAGCCAGATCCGAATCATTGCGAGCAGCCGGTCGATGTCCACGGACTTGCTCAGATAATCGCTGGCACCGGCCTGAACGCATTTTTCTTTGTCCTGCTTCATCGCCCTGGCCATCAACGTTAATGATCGGCAGACCGGAAAACCGATGGGCCGGTGGGCATACCACCCGGCCAGCGCCAGCCTGTCTGTTTCATCACTCACATACATCAGACCCCTAGCGCTGAGACTGTTCGAGAAACTGAGCCCTGTCAAATTCATCGTACTTATAGAGATACTGCCTGATGAAAAGATTGCCCAGATGCCGGTCACCTCATTTTAAAATTCCCAGACATAGGGCCTTGTCCGCATACTCCCCAAAAATTTTATCATTGGTACAGAACGGGCAGGGTGGCATGGTTCTGCAGAACCCGGTGGCATTTTTCCCCCAGAACATTCTTTCCCCAGAACTTCTGAAACGCCTCGTTCACATGCAGCAGCTCAAATGTGTCGGGGTCTGCCACATAGATAACATCCTCAATCCCGTCGAGCACTGCTCTGACAACGGACAGGTTTTCTATCTTTTGATCCATATCGCCACCTCAGCAGACAGGAAGGGATACCCCGTCTGTCATCAACGCTGTTAACCCACCTTATAGTTCGAAATTTTGCTCATCTTTCATGATGCGGCAGCAGGCATCCACCACATCAGGATCATACAAAACCCCTTTGTTTTTTCAATCTCTTCCAGGGCCTTGTCCAGCCCCAGTGCCGGGCGGTAAGGCCGGTGAGAAGACATGGCTTCCACGACGTCTGCCACTGCGATGATTCTGGCTTCCAGCAGAATGTCTTTGCCCGGGAGGCCTCTGGGGTACCCCTGTCCGTTCAACCGTTCATGGTGCTGGTAAACAATCTCCGCAATCGGCATGGAAAAATGTATATCCTTGAGAATATCATACCCGACCTGGGGATGAACTTTCAGCAAATTGAATTCCGCTTCGGAAATTTTGCCCGGTTTTGAAAGAATTTCCGCCGGTATGGCGATCTTTCCAAGATCATGGATCATTCCGGCCATTCGGATGGTGCGGACCTGTTCCGGGCTGAGCTGCATTTCCTTGGCAATAGCAACGGCAATGAATGTCACCCGTTTCTGATGACCGGCCGTATAGGGGTCCCGAGCCTCAACCGTGAAGGAAAAAGAGTTGATCACCCCATCCAGAATGAGCGTCATTCTCTCAAGATTCCTGTTGAGCGCCTGGGTCATCTGTCTCTCTCTCAGAACCCGTTTGAGACGAATAACGAATTCCCCGGGTTCAAACGGTTTTTGAAGAAAATCACTAGCCCCTTTTGCAATGGCGTCTCCATATTTGAGATCTTCGGAATACCCGGTCATCATAATCACATCCGCATCATACCGGCGTTTGATAATTTCAGTCAACTCGATACCATCCATTTCAGGCATGGCAATATCGGTAATCACCGCATCCACGGATTCTTTTTCCATAACGGCCAGGCCGTCTTTCCCGCAGCTGGCCTGAAAACAGGTATATCCGATCGGCTTGATGATTCTGGTTACCAGCCGCCGGATAGATTCTTCGTCGTCAACCACCAATATCGTAACATTTTCAGGAATACCTGAAATCATAACAGCTCCTTGAATTGCTGCCCTTGTTTTTGAAGATGGCAGAGAGTGGCCTTAATTTTTAAATATTCCTCTCCTTTATATCATTCTTTCTCATAGATAACCAATGAATTGTCAACAATTTATTTCAAATCGACTGTGGTTCTGATAAATTTGGTTTATGCATCTTTTCAATCCGACCAGCGTTTGGCTCATATTATCTGCTGTTTGATTGAATGTCTCAGCTTTCTGATGGTTTCCGGAGTGGTGCCGCAGCACCCGCCGGTGATCTCAACACCCAGTGCCCGGATTTTAGCGATGTTGGCTGCAAACTGGTCATCTGTCTCCGGATACGATACCTGGTTGCCGCCGGTGGCCCGGGGCATCCCGGCATTTGGCTGAATGACCACCGGGATCTTCACACATTTCCGGATCTGTGCCGCCAGCCGCACCATGTCCGAACTCCCCAGGGAACAGTTGGCCCCCACCGCTGCCACCCCATGATCCGCCAGGGTTTTCATGCTTCGTTCGGGCGCGTTCCCGAAAATGGTGAAAAATCCTTTCGGTGTTTCCTTAAAGGTCAGGGTACAGAACACGGGTTTGTTCGATACCGACTGAATGGCTTGAACCGCGCACAGCCCGGCATTGAGATCAAACATGGTTTCCACCAGAAACAGGTCCACGCCTTCTTCGTCCAATATCTGTGCCTGGGCCGCAAACTCGTCTTTCATTTCCTCAAAAGACACGGGCCCGGTCGGGAGCAGCAACTCTCCCATGGCCCCCATATCCGCAGCCACATACTGTTCCGGCCCGCACACCGATTTTGCCAGCCGCACCCCTTCCGTGTTGAGACGTTCAAAGTCTTTGTCCGCTCCCATTTGTTTCAATTTGGGCCGCGATGCGCCGTACGTATTGGCCGTGACCACATCAGCCCCGGCATTAAAATAGTCTGCATGAACCTGCCTGATGATCTCCGGATGCCTGATATTCCAGGTTTCCGCCGCTTCATTACCTGCCAGCCCCCGGCTGATCAGGACCGATCCCATGGCACCATCCATCAGCAAACCATTTCTTTGTATTTTTTCAATAATATTCATTCGTTTTTCCGACTTTCCACAAGGAATATTTTCTTTCATATCGCTCCTTTTTGAATGACCGTCGTACATTGATCCGGGCAATTGTCCATTCGGTTGTTCCATTATAGAATAATCCATCTTCGGAAATCATTTATCAACGCATTCCTTACAGATGCTGTGGCTGAACTTGATCATCCCGAATTATCTTACAATAGGACCAGATGGGCAAAAGTCCACTCGGTTTCTCCACTTTAGATAGCGCTTTATTCAGTTCTGCGGCGACCCGCTGGCACTGCTGCTCAACGTCGGTCCTTTTATCCGGATTTCGGTTGTTTCGTAATGCAATGGCGCCCGTTCACCAATCCAGTCACGATATTGGCATCGTTGCCCTTAAATCGGCGGCCATGTCCGCCAGACCGATGATGCCAACTGCCTTTTCACTGATCATCAGCGGCGCTGATATCACATTTTTCAAGACTAAACAACCACCGATGTGATGGTTTCAAGTGACAAATAGTTATAGATCACGCCCTTCTGATGAATGTCTTTGAGTACTGCCAGCACGGATTTGGCAAAATCTTTTTTTCCTGCAGCGGCGTGGTGTCATCGAAACACTGTTCAGGAAAGAGACCGTCAAATGGCTCCTGAATCAAGAAACGACAATGGTGTTACCCGGATTGCCAGAGAGCTTAGAAACCAATATGCAGATGTTACTGGAATGTTTGCCCGGTTTGAAAACGCTGCCGCATTTTATCTCTACCGCCCAGATTTCAGATGACGGCATATTGTGTATATTCATAATATGCGTTATATATAGCCAAAATCAGCAAAATTTCGGCAAATTGCACTGGTTTTGAATGGCACCAGGAAAAAATACTACCAACGCGATTGGGGGCGACACGGCGTTCCGGTTTTTGAATGCAAACAGAGTTTTTACAACAAGCCGGCCATGGTCAACCGTGACAATGAGCATTCCCGTATGAGAGCGAAAATGATATGAATCCGTTGACCGGAATCCATGATCGAAGAATTCAAATTTCTGGCGAATAAATGAGATGTGCCATACCAGTCTTTATTGAAAATTTTCCTTAGTGAACGCATTAATTCTGAATGACGTCAACAAACTAAACAGACAGCCGCCTGACACACACAGGAGTGATTCCATGCAAATTGATCCCCTTGCCCCATACCGGTGGCAGATCCCCAAAACCGGGCAGATGCGGGTGCCGGGAATCATCTATTCGTCGGAATCCGGTATCCGGGCCATGAGCCGGGACGGCAGTCTCCAGCAGGTGGTCAATGTGGCGACATTGCCGGGCATTGTCAAGGCGGCCATGGCCATGCCGGACATTCACCTGGGATACGGATTTCCCATCGGCGGAGTAGCGGCATTCGACTGGGACACCGGCGTGATCTCCCCGGGGGGTGTCGGATATGACATCAACTGCGGGGTGCGCCTGGCCACCACGGCTTTGTCAGAAAAAGAGGTCCGCCCCCATCTGGAAACGCTTGCAAACCATCTGTTCCAGACCGTGCCGTCCGGGGTGGGATCTAAAGGCTCTGTCCGGCTGTCTGTCCGGGAGTTGAAACAGGTGCTGACACAGGGCAGTGCCTGGGCTGTTGCACAGGGATTCGGCGAAGGCAGAGATATCGAACACACCGAAGAAAACGGGTGTCTGGCCCAGGCAGACCCCGGTTTATTGAGCGACAGAGCCTTGAACGGGGCAGAGACCAGCTGGGCACCCTGGGATCCGGCAATCATTTTCTGGAAATCGGGGTGGTGGAAACGATATTTGATGACCGCACCGCCGGGGTGTTCGGCCTGTTTCCCGGCCAGGTGACCCTGATGCTGCATTCCGGCTCCCGGGGTCTGGGATATCAGGTGTGTGAGGATTATCTGGCAGTCATGAAAAAGGGCATGTCCCGGATGGGGCTGACCCCGCCTGACCGGCAGCTGGCCTGTGCCATGATCCACTCGGAAGATGGGCAGGCCTATCTGTCCGCCATGGCCTGTGCCGCCAATTTTGCCTGGGCCAACCGGCAGATCATGCTGCACCGGGCCCGGCAGGTGATGATGCAGACACTGTCCATCAGCCCGAACTGTCTGCGCATGAACCTGCTCTATGATGTCTGTCACAACATCGCCAAAAAAGAGACCCATCGGGTGGATGGAAAGCACCAGGCTGTGTGCGTGGTGCGCAAAGGAGCCACCCGGGCGTCGGGCCGGGACAGCCCGGCATTCCGAACCGGTTCCGGGCCGTGGGCCAGCCCATCCTTACCCCCGGAGATATGGGCCGGGCCTCCTATGTGTTGTGCGGCACAGATATCGCCATGACCGAAACCTTCGGGTCCACCTGCCACGGGGCCGGACGGCTTTTAAGCCGAAAAGCCGCCAAAAAGCGGGCCAGGGCCGATCCATCCAGCGGGAGCTGGCAGAAAAAGGCATTCTGGTGAAATACACCGGCCGGTTCACCATGACCGAAGAGATGCCCGAGGCTTACAAAGATGTGTCCGATGTGGTAGAAGTGGTCCATAGCGCCGGCATATCCAGAAGGGTGGCAAGATTGCGGCCCATGGCCGTGATCAAAGGATGACAAAGTTCTAACCTGTCGCTGATGATTTGCTCACGCAGGTATGCGATATGATTGATGGATTGCAATTTCCGACAATCCATGTTATGGTTTACGAAATTTAACCCAAAGGAGTATTGCGAAATGGAAACAAAATATATCTGTACCCATGTGCATTGCAGCCATCCCGGCACCAGACGATTTGAAATGTCATTCAGGCCGGAATCCATCATGGATGAAAAGAACGTGGCCACCCCGTTCTGCCCGTTCTGCAAAAACGAAATGATACTCGCACCGGTTGACTGCGATCCCCGGAGCGCTGCTGATTGCCCCGCGGTTGAGTGATGTTTGATCCCTTCTTGTCTTTTTATCTCCCCTCTTCTTGGGCATCAACTGCGAAAAAAAGGGAAGCGACCACGCACAAATTTCCTTTAAAATCTGTTTACCCGGTGCTATAGTCAGATATGTGACTATGACAGCCGGCGACATTTCAGCCGCCTGTCAGGAAGCAAAAGGATCGGCGCATGAATGATGATACCCCCATAGGAGATGATTCCGTTTACCATCACCCGTTTCAAAGACAATGCTCTGTCTGAAGAAAACACGCATGTGGCAGCGGAAGTGCCGTTGACCTTTGAGGTCAACGGCCGGGAAATCGTCACACTCATGTGTACCCCGTCTCATCTGAAAGCGTTTGCCTACGGATTTCTGGTCACCTCCGGATTCATCTCATCCGCAGACGACATCCTTTCTTTCTCACTTGATGAAACCAGATGGCGTGCCGACATCGAAGTCAAAAAAATGGTGGATCCGGATCTGTTAGGTCAGCGGGTATACACCTCCGGATGCGGGAAAGGGGTGATGTACACTTCCATGATGGAACTGTCCTCCCGGCATCCCATTCAAAGCGATCTCCAGGTTCATGGAAAAAACATTATTGAGGTGATCCGGTGGCTCCAGCACTGCTCGGACCTGCACAAAATCACCGGCGGGGTTCATTCCGCATCCGCCAGCATCAAAGGACGACTTCCGGACTTTTTCATCGACGATATCGGCCGTCACAATGCCGTGGACAAGGTGCTGGGTAAGTTGCTGCTGAAAAAGACCGACTGCTCAAAGGTTATGCTGGTCTGCACCGGCCGAATCTCCTCTGAAATCGTTCACAAAGCCAGGCGCCTGGAAATCCCGGTCCTGGTTTCCAGAGGTGCCCCCACCCACCAAGCATTCTGCTGGCACAAGAGATGGACATTACCCTGGTGGGATTTGTCAGGCCCACCAATTTTGCAGTGTTCACCCATGCCCGAAGAATTTTAGAAAATGGAGACAACCAATGACAACCCCCCAAGAGATTTTTAACACCGCCCTGGTCTATGAAAAAAAATCCGGGATCTTTACCGGTCCGCCGTGGAAACCATTGATGATCCCCGGGGAAAAGATCTGTTCCAGGCACTGGCAGATGACGAACAGAACCATGTGGCATTTCTGGAGCACGGCCTGACCCTTTTAAAGGAGAATAAGGATCAGGAACTGAAAAAACCGGCCACATCAATCCCTTTCCCGGCCCGGGATTTCGAAATAATCAAGCAGATGGCCGATCAGATCCCGAAACACATTCTGGGTGACCTCAAACGGGTACTGAACGCAGCCCTGTCCCTGGAAATTGAAACCAGCCGGTTTTACCGGAAGGCCATTCAAAAAGTGACGGCCGGTCCGGTCCGGGAAATTCTGGAAAAATTTTATGACATCGAACAGCGCCATGTGGAAGTGGTCCAAATCGAACTGGATTTCGCCTCAAACAACGGGTACTGGTTCAATTTTATGGAAACCGACATGGAAGACTAAATGCCTGCGGACCTGTTAATGTTCCTGCCGGCCGGCATGACCGGGGAGATGCTGACGGTTTATGGGTTTCTGACTGGCGCCATTCTCCTGTTCGCCTTTGATGTGGTGCGGGTGGACATGGTCGGGCTGCTGGTCATCGTGCTGTTGCCCCTGTCCGGGCTGATCACCCCGGCCCAGGCCATCTCCGGGCTCAGCTCCAATGCTGTGGTATCCATCATTGCCGTAATCATCATCGGGCACGGCCTGGACAAGACCGGGGTGATGAACCAGGTGGCCGCAAGAATCGTAAGACTGTCCGGAAAAAGCCAGACCCGGTTGATGGCGCTGGTGGCCGGCACCGTGGCCATCATCTCCAGTTTCATGCAGAATATCGGGCTGCCGCCCTGTTCCTGCCGGCGGTGAACCGCATCTGCCGGCAATTGAACGTGCCCGTTTCCCGGGTGCTCATTCCCATGGGATATGCCGCTGTCATCGGCGGATGCATCACCCTGGTGGGGTCCAGCCCCCTGATCCTGCTCAACGATCTGGCCGGATCCTGGTGGCACGCCAACCCGAATCTGGTGGCCCATCAACCCTATTCCCCATTTTCCCTGTTCTTTGTGGCCCCCATGGGCATCGCCCTGGTGGCAGCTGCCCTGGCCTATTTCATTTTTCTGGGGAAATGGGTACTCCCCGGAACTGCCACACCGACAACAGATGCCTGCAATCTGCTGAACCATGATCTGGAATGCACCTATGGCCGGGAAGTGAGCAAGGTTTTTGAACTGACCGTGCCCGGGGATTTTTTTACCCGGCGGCTGGAGGAACTCGAACTACGCCCCAAATACCACGCCACGGTGGTATGTATTTCCAAACGCAACGGCCGGTATCGGGTCACCGAACCCGGCCGGGCCGATGTGATCGAACCGTTCGACGTGGTGGGCATTGTGGCCAACGAAGAGCACGTCCGGGACCTGGCAAAAAATCTGGGATGGACCTTGAGATCCGAACTCCGAGATCTGTCCGGGGTGTTGTCCGTGGAAAGCGCGGGCATCACAGAGGCCATTGTCACCCCACGGTCGGAACTGGTGGGCAAAACCTTTCACGAATACGGATTCCGCAAAAAACTGCGGGTCAATCCCCTGGCCCTGTACCGCCAGAACCAGCTCATCCTGGAAAATATTTCTGAAATCAAAATCCAGCCCGGCGATGCCGTTCTGCTTCATGGGGAATGGGAAAAATTCCATCTCATTCGGCAGAAACCCCTCCTGGCGTTCACCGAACACCTGAAAGGGGAGATTCTGTATCCGGAAAACGCCCTTAAAGCCATAGGCTGTCTGGTTCTGGCCCTGGTCCTGGCCCTGGGATTCAACATACAACTGTCCATTTCGCTTCTGGCCGGAGCGATAAGCATGGTGCTGACCCGGGTGATGACCCTGGACGAAGCCTACCTGAGCGTGGACTGGATGACGGTATTTCTGCTGGCCGGACTCATCCCTTTGGGCATCGCCTTTGAAAACACTGGAGCCGCCGGATTTCTGGCCACCGGCCTGACCCATCTCCTGCACGAATTTCTGAATCCGGTCACCCTGTTTCTGCTGGTGGGGGCGTTGACTTCGGCGTTTACCCTGTTTGTCTCCAACATCGGGGCCACGGTGCTCATGGTTCCTTTAGCCATGAACATGGCGGTGCAGTGCCAGGCCGACCCGAGAATGGCGGCGATGCTGGTGGCCATCGCCGCATCCAACACCTTTGTGCTGCCCACCCACCAGGTCAATGCCCTGATCATGCGGCCCGGCGGCTACCGGGTCAAGGATTACGTCCGGGCCGGCTCCGGCATGACACTGATCTTCATGGCCGTGGCCATGTTCATGTTCTGGGCGGTCTACGGCATGAGCGCGTGACCGGACCACCGAAAGTCAAATCCTTTACAAATGTTTTCGGATGACTATTGTGTAATGACAGGATGACTCTTGCATCGGACACATTTACTGCCAAAGGAGCGACCATGAAAGCATTAAAATTCTATTTTGAAAATGCCAAGGGCACCGGCATTCTGGCCACCGCTGACAGCATGGTAAAGTGGATGCCGCCATCTATTCACGTCCCCATTTTCTAGAAAAAGACCAGCTGGCGTTTATCATGCGGGACCGTCTCACCCATCATAATCTCAGTACCAATCCCCATGCCACTTTCCTGTTCATAGAAAACGGTCCAGGCTATAAGGGAAAACGCCTGTTTCTAAAAAAGATCAAGGAAGAGGAAAATCCGGAACTAGTGGGAAAAATCAAACGCCGCCGATACACCGATGATAACCAGGAACCCCGTTTTATGGTATACTTCACCCTGGAAAAGGAACTGCCGCTGATTGGCTACGACAGCAAATAGCAGTCACGATACCATCTGACCACCATCAATTTTTTCACACCCGGCCGGGCATTGATTTTTGTCATGCCCGGCTTTAATTTCTGTGTCACTGTGACATATTATTCATCATTTACTCCTTCCAGATCGCGTGACACTATATAGCATAGTGTCACACGAATATGTCGTCAACTGCCATCAAATTCCGGGCTTGCAGACCACATTTTTCCCAAACAATGTGGATTGTTAATCGCGATTCCTTTTACTGAAGAATGTATGCCGGATCCAAACACACCGACACTTGAGTGGCAAGAACAAATTGTGCAGACCGCCCTGGAGCTGATCAATAAGTGCGACGTTACCAGGTTGAGCACCGCTGGGATCGCAGAAAAGGTGGGAATCGCCCCCTCGGACTTGCAGCACCATTTCATCTTCATCAGAAAGGATGCGATCATAGATGCGGCCCTGGACCTGATTTTGCTGTTATTACTATAATTGAGTTTACCATGCTGAAACCACTCTCCCAAAATATTTTGTTATAATTTCAATAAATTAAACTTAAAGTTTGAACTTAAGTAATGACATCGATTTATGGTTTTTAATTTAGAATTCTTTATCCCCTTCCGGAGTCATCATCCAGACCGGAGATTTGGGCCATTTAACGACGATCATCCAAAGCCAGAGAATGCCGCCGGTTCCCAGATAGAGGAACAGGCTTTTCCAGGCGCCCCATCCCTGTCCCAGGGTACAGCCGACAGCAATCAAAAGGGCCACGACAAATGCCATCCCCCTGAACCATTGTCCCCCTTTGAGCTTATAGGGACGGTCCCATTCCGGTTTATTCCTGGCAAGCAGTATGGCGGACATCATGGTAATACAATAGGCTGCTGCACAGGCAAAGGCCATGAGCGAATAAAAATCCTGGAGATAGGAGGTAGCATTCATCAGATAGAGTGAAACAAGACTGATAACCAGAATCAGAATATTGGGCAGAATCGGTTGGGCATGACGATTTGTTTTGGCAAACACCTTGGGAAGAAAATTCTGACGGCCCATGGCGTAAAGCATACGGACAGAAGAGATCCAGAATCCGAGCAGACAGGTGGAGATGGTGAAAAATACGGATGTAATCCCGAAAAACACTGCATAGGAAGCCCATCCGAACTGGTTTTCTATGATTTTGATGGCCACAAAGGGAGCGCTGGTTCCCCCTTCGGTCAGTTGTTCCCATGGTCCCATGCCGGCCAGACAGAAAAAAAAGAAAACATAAAGGGCACCGCAGGTCAGGACGGATCCAAGAATGGCCTTGGATTGATCCTTAATGGGAAAGGTGCCCTCTTCAACCATCTGGGGCACAGTCTCAAACCCGAAAAAGGGGGTTACAATAAGTGCCGTTCCAATGATCCATCCAAGCATTCCGCCTTCTCCGGTGGCGCCTCCTCCGTTAAGAGCAGATGCAAAAAAAAGGTGTGAAATTGGCAAAGCTCCACTGGCCGGAAAAAAGGAAAAATATCCCGGTCAGGGTAACCCCAAAAAGGCTGAAAAAAGCATGAACGTCTGAATCCCCCCTGCGATACTGATTTCATACAAGGACAACATACAATATACAACCAGAATAAGGGAGCCGAGGATGACCGTTGTTTGAAAACTCATGTTCAGCTGGAATAAATGATTGATCCAGTCCAGAATGCCCATAACGGCAGCAGGAGGGACGGCAATCCATGCAGCAAGGATCAGCCAGGTTGACCAGAACCCGGCATGTTTGTTGATACCCACGGTATTATAAACCAGCTCTGCTCCGGTGTGGGGCAGAAGAGCGGAAAGTTCGCAATAGACATAGGCTATGGGCAGAACCAGAATGGTCATTAGAAAGAAGGAAAAAAATGTTGCAGGCCCTGCAACCGTAAGAAACACCCCATCCCAATAGCCGATAAAAGTCAGAATAGCGCCAGTGGCCAATGCATAGACATAAAGCAGTTTTAAGGACTTTTTCAGTTTGCCTGCTCCTCGGGTCTGTTCGCTTGATTCTCTGTCAATCGTTTGCGATTCCATATTTAATTTCCTTTTACTTAAGGTTTATATGTATTTTTTATATACACTTCTTTTTCCACCAATAAGTTTCGGCCTGGATTTTGCATGGTCACATGGGCATGGCCGATCTGGGTCACGCTCCCCCGAACAGGAACCAGTATTGGTCTAAGGTGCATGCCAATAAAGGTGTCTCCAATATCCAGCCCGGCATCGGCGACCAGGGATTCGACGGCCACTGGATCATTGAACCGACGATACACTTCTGTTGCAAAGGCGCCTCCTGCCTTGATTTGGGGAACCACGGATACTTCTTCATAACCCTTGGCCTCAGCAACTTGAGACTCAATGATCAAGGCCCGGTTCAAGTGTTCGCAGCATTGGGCCGCCAGGTAAAGGCTGTTTTCTTCGATGACGGGACAAATCCCCTGAATAATTTCCTGGGCTATCTCCATGACTGAGGACGTTCCGATTCTTTTGCCGGTAACCTCGCTTGTGCTGCAACCCACCACGACAATCCGGCCGGGCTTCAGGTTTGCCGCTTTTAACAGTTCAAGGATTGCTTTTCGGGCAGCTGAACATATTTTTGTTTTTGTTATCTTATTCATTGTTGATACCATCCTAAAAAACGATCCTCAGAAATTAATATCCCACACGGTACATGGTATAATCCTTATATCCGGTGATGACTCGTAAAAATCCGCTAAGTTTCGTATTTAATTGTTCATCGCCCGTATCCACAATAAGGGGTTTACCCCTTAAGCCAATCAATTTTTCCTTGGTGGCAATAACCATGAGATTATTCCGCCCGATCGCGCGGATGATTCGGGGGCTGAGCTGCTGATTGCCCCGCCCGAACAGATGCCCCTGACCGCCGATAATCGTCAGCACTATTTTAGCCTTTTGGTTGGCTATCAGATCCCAAAGCTGCCGTTCATGAACATCATTGGCCACTACCTGGCGATTTTTAATCACATCAACACCCAGTAGCGTATTTTTGAGATCAAGATATTCCATAATCGAGCGGGTGGTCGTACCGGGCCCAATGATAAAATAACAGTCATTATCGTCCATGGCATCAACGATATCCTCGGCTATGCTTGCCAGAATTTCCTGCTCAGCCTTGGCCCCGCCGGACTTAACGCTTTGTACAAACCGTGGCTCTTCCGGCACCTGCATATATCCATAAAGCCGTGCTGTTACGATACCATCCCGAAAAGCCTTTTCATCAATGTCCATGACCTCCGATACCCGGATGTTCATTTTTTTTGTTCCAGGAACATGGCTGCCACTTCTCCGGCACTTTTTGGGGTTACCGCATATACAGCCGAATGGATTTTGACACCGGCGGGGATACCCAAAACCGGCACTTTTTCACCAATGGCGTTATAAATATTGCGGGCCGTACCATCACCACCGGCAAACAAAATCAAATCCACCCCGGCATCGGCCAACTCCTTAGCAGCCCTCTGGGTATCTTGGGCTGTAGTCTGAGCTGAATCAAGGATGCCGATTACATGGGGGGTAAAGCCGGCCCTGATGCATTCCTCTTCACCCATCACGGAAGGATAAGTCAAAATTTCAATCTTATTTTTCACTCTGGCAAGAATTTTTAAAGCCGTCACTGCCCGGTTGGGGGATTCCGGTTTGGCACCCAGTGCGATTGCTCTTTTCAGTATATCTGTGCCGTCGCTACCCTTAAGTCCGACCCTTCCTCCCATGCCTGCCACCGGATTGACGATCACACCTAATTTCTTCATAATCACCTGCTGGCAATATTTTGTTAAAAAGGCTTTCCACGGCGAAAACCGATCCAGGGAAAGCCTTCCCGTCAATTATCTATTTCAAATCTTTTTTCTTCAAATACTGGCGCCAGGTGACGGCAATCCTTTCCGGTTCATCAATGGATGGTGCCGGGACCTTGTGCACCGGGAGGTTATACGGAGCATTCTTGACCAGTTCCGGATCAGAATATGCTTCATCTGAAATTTTCTGTAATACCGCAACATACTCGTCAATGTCGTCCTTGGAATAGGACTCACAGGGCTCAAGCGTAAACGGCTCAGGAACGACCCATGGATGATGGCTGGTCCAATAGTGCTGGAGACCGAAGTCTCCCATGCGGCGCATCACATCGTCCGTGCCCACCCCCGTTTCTTCCTTGAGCTTTTCCCAGCTGTAGCGTACCTGCTCCAGCCGTGTCTTTCCCTCGGCATACCAGACGCTAACACCGCGGATTTTTCGCAGTTTCTTTTCCATATAATTGCTGTTAAGCACTGCACATTTGGAAACTTCCTTGAGTCCTGCTACACCATGTTGCATGATCCAGGCATAGGCCTTCAAAGCCACGGAAGCATTGCCGATAAAGGCCCGGACCTTGCCGATGCTCTCCGGGCGGTTATAGTCCAGAAAGTATCTCTTGCCGTCAAACTCCACGCGGGGAGACGGCAGGAATTTGGCCAAGTGTGCACGTACGCCCTGAGCTCCCATGGCAGGCCCCATGCAGCCATGGGGAGTGGAAAAGGTCTTGTGTATATTAAAATGGCACAGATCAAATCCGGCTTCCCGGGCCCGGGCGATGCCCAGCATACTGTTGGCATTGGCCTGGTCATAGGAGCACAGGGCACCAACAGCATGGGCTGCATTCACATATTCTTCAATCCTGGGGTTGTAGATGCCGGTGTCTTCCGGGTTGGTGATGAAAATACCGGCCGTACGCTCACTCAGGGCCGACTTCATTGCCTCCAGATCAGGATATCCGTTTTTATCTGGCATCAAAGTGATGACCTTATAGCCGGCAGTTGCAGGTGTGGCCGCATCACAGGGATGGGAGAACATGGTGGTGATGATCTCATCGCGCTTGTCATCTCCTCTGGATTTGTGATAGGCTCTGACCACCGATGCATTGGCGTAGACGCTATGGGCACCGCCGCCAGGTTGCAGGCTGAAGTTATCAAGCCCGGAAATTTCTTTGAGAAAGCCTTCCAGCTTGTAATAGATCTCCAGGATTCCCTGGATGGTGTCCGGGTCCTGGTTGGGATGGATTTCGGTGATGCCCGGATGGCGGGCCGCCACATGCTCCTGGACCTTGGGACTGTACTTCATGGTGCAGGTGCCCTGGCTGATGTCGATGTTGACATCCGTGCCAAGGGTTTCCTGGGACAGGTGCATGAAATGGCGGTTGACCCGCATCTGGCTCACTTCCGGCAGGGCTGGGGGTTCCTTTCGCTGTAGGCTTTCCGGAATTGCGGAAATGCCATCGCCGACCTCGGCAGCAATGGCTACATCTGCCTTAGGAACCAGAATACCCCTTTCCCCGGGAACACTCATTTCACATATAATCGGCTCGTCCCATCTTGCCTCGTGAAATTTGCGAAGCAACGTATCTTTATCTCTTGCCATGATATGATCTCCTTTCATAGTTGTAAGCTGTATCTTTTCTGAAAAAAACCGGGTATTGGCTATTTGGTCACACCCTCAAGGGCATAAACCAGCTTATCAATATCTTCTTTTGTCATGATTTCGGTCACACAATAAAGCGCACTCTGACCAAATTCGGGAAATTCACCGGAAATGTCTTTGCCACCGAAAATTTTGTACTCCAAAAGTTTTTTTATTGATTTCAGCCACGGCCTTGCCGGTTTTGTCAAAATTCACAACAAATTCTTTAAAGAAAGGGGTGTTGAACTGGATTTCAACGCCCGTAAGCGCCCCAATTTTTTTTGGCTGCATACTGGGCATTCTGCATGATGGTCTGACCGACTTCCTGCATGCCTTTGGGACCCATCAGGGACAGATAAACACCTGAGGTTATGGCCCACAACCCTGTAGTTGTGCCGGTAAATTCCTTGCCCTTTTCCCGGGAACCATAGGAGGTTCGGTCAAACAGGACTTCACCAAAACCGTATTCGCCTTCTTTAACCGTTTCGGTCAGGCCGAACATCAGTTCTGTGAATTCAGATATGTACTTCATCTCGTCATGGGTAGCGATAAAGCCAGTCTGTCCTCCACCACACTGCATATGCATTCCCAGGGGATGACCTTCACCGCAGGCAAAGGTGGCACCGTACTGAGCCGGGGGGGCCACAACACCGCAGCTGATCGGATCAACGTAAACAATAAACTCGGCGCCGGCACTTGGCAATCTGGCCGATCTTAACTGCCTGAATTTCCAGGTTTCCGAGGTAAGTTGGATTCTCGATAAATACGGCCGCTGTTTTATCTGTAATTTTGGCCTTCAGATCTTCCAGATCCAGCAACCCTGTTGTTACGTCAAACTCCACCATTGTGATGGGCAGGTCAGGTGCCGGAACCCCATTCAAATAATTTTTGATCACCATTAGGGTGTCAGGATTTATTGATTTGGGTATCAGAATGTCCTTTCGACCACTGGCCCGGGAAGCCATGCGCATGGCGCGGGCAGCGGCATGCATTCCGTCATAAGTCGGGCAACCGAGGATATCCATATCCAGCAGCTCCCCCATGGTGCTGGCATATTCGAAAAGGGCCTGCCATTTGCCATGGTCAGCGTAGGATTCACCCACATAAGCGGTCAAAAATTCGCCACGACCACTGATTTCATCACAAACAGCAGGAACGAAATGCTGGGCACAACCAGCGCCCAGAAAATTGAGATAATCATTACAATGCTTGTTTTTTTTCAGCAACCCTTCCACGTGACGTCGGATGCCATATTCATCCAGAATAGGCTCGGCAGGTTCATTTTTCCCTTGAACTTCAGATGCTCAGGAATTTCTTCATAGAGATCCATGATATTCTCCACGTTGATTTCCTTGAGCATCTTTGACTGTATCTCAGGTACGGAGTTCGGTATATACGGGTATACGATTTTGTTTTGCCTCATTTAATGCCTCCTATCTGATTGATATTAAAAGTAACATTGAATCGGTTTTCACATAAAAACCTGTTCGGCCCGGCGGTGGATATTCTCTTTTGCCAGCACTATAAAGTTGGCTTTATCCAGTCCAAAGAGATGAAATAGCAACGAGTGTGCCGAGGCAAAAAATGAAATCTAACCATTTGAATAAAAAGAAAATTTATCTCATTTTCATCTAAAATGGAAAAAATCTCTTCTCTATTGACTTGGGCAAAATTTGCCCAAAAAACTGTATAGACCAAGTATGAATATTTGCAGATAAATGGCTTGAAGGGATTTGAGCAATATAAGCCCAAAATGTGTTAAATCAGCCCGATTTTGACATGACTCAACTTTCCGGATTCATTTTGGCAACATTGAAATAGGAATAACTATTTGAATTGATACGAAAAAAAGCTTGAAGTGATATATACTAAATTCGACAAAAAACAATAAACTCAAACAGAAAAAAGCACAGATGATGCGTACCAAGATTGATATGGGAACACAAGCGAAGATTAAAAAATTTAGGCAAAATCGATCAGATGTATATTATAGACAAATTGCTTGAAGCTGCATGATTTAAGCAGTTTTTTGAAAGTAATTTTCACACCTTATTTCTGCAACGTTAAGGTAGAGTGCACCTGCCTGATGGGAAAGAATCGCCCGGCGAGAACGCGAGAACTCCGATTTTTGATCCAATTCGATATTTGCATTTTTTAGGTGATACCCAGTTTTTTCATTTTCTGATAAAGAGTGCGCCGGGGAATGCCCAGCAGTCGGGTCACTTCGCAGCGATTCCACCGGGTTTTGTTTAATGCGTTTAAAATTAACTCCTTTTCAAACTGATCCAGGGCCTTTCGGTAGCTGATGTCTTGATGTAAAATTTCTCTCCGGCAATTTACAGCCAACGCGGGCGATTTTTTATTGACGCAGTGATTGACAAAGACATCAAGATTTCCCTCGGTTAAATACCGTTGCAGAACATTCTGTAATTCCCGGATATTACCGGGCCAATCGTAATTGAGAAGGGTGTCTATGATATATCCGGGAATCGTTCCGGCTTCTTTTCCATTGCTCAAGATGTCCAGAAAATGATCCACCAGCAAAGGAATATCTTCCTTTCTGTCCCTTAAGGGTGGCAGATTGATAGGAAAGACGTGGATTCGATAAAAAAAATCTTCCCGTATGGTTCCATTTTTGACTGCTTCTGCCATATCCTTATTGGTTGCTGCGATGATTCTAAAATCCGAATGACATACCTCCTGACTACCCACGGGTGTATATCCTCCCCCTTCAATGGCCCGCAGCAATTTTCCCTGCATGGTCCGGTCAAGGTCTCCGATTTCGTCTAAAAACAGGTCCCCATGATCCGCCCGATCCAGGTATCCCGGCTTGTCAACATAGGCCCCAGTAAACGCGCCTTTTCGGTAACCGAAAAATTCACTTTCCAAAAGCGAATCTGAAATGGCGAAGCAATTCACCGGTACAAGATTTTTTTCACTGCGTCTGCTCACCTCGTGGATCGCATTGGCTACCAACTCCTTACCGGTCCCTGATTCCCCGTATATCACCACATTGGTATCGGAGTCGGCTGCACGGATAATAAGTTCATAAACCTTCTGCATGGCCGGACTTTTTCCGATGATGTCACAGAACCGGAAACGTTCCTTGATGCTGGCTTTTAATCTTTTATTAATCTGCTGGAGATTTTCCGCCCGCGCCTGAATCTCCAGTTCTTTTATTTTTTTATCATTAATGTCCCTCATCGTGCACAGCAAGGCTGCCTCATCATTCCAATTGATCAGGGCGTTATTACCCTCAGCCCAAAACTTCCGTCCTTCCCGGGTGACGCAAATCGTCTGGAAAATATTGCCGGCATGGTCGTTTTTTCGAAAACTGCAGAGGATTTGCCGGAACTGATCCTGGAATTCATCTGAAATAAGAATAGAAACATCCTTTCCGATCAGCTGGGTCGAATCAACATACCCGGACATTTTAACCAGGGCGTCGTTGACAAATACCACGCGGTGATTTAGCACCACCATTATTCCATCGGCCACATTTTTGGTCAAAAACCGGTAGCGTTCCTCACTTTCGCTCAGGGCTTTTTCGGCCAGCTTGCGGGAGGTAATATCCCGTTGAGATCCAAAATGACCAACCATTTTGCCTTCTGCATTATATATGCAAAAGTAATCACCCAGAAACCAAACCAAATCTCCTGCAAATTTATTGTTTTTAAAAAACCGTCTTTCACAGGTTTCGCAGGTGAGCTTTCCATGGTCAAAAATACGGCGCCACATTTTCCTTGCATTTTCCAAGTCATGCCAGAAAAAATCGTTTAAAGTCAGGCCCATGAACTGTTCTTTGGAGGCGCCATACTGCTGGAGCATGGCGTCATTGACCCTGACGATATGCTGATGGGCAAAGGCATAATCCAGTGCGGCTTCCTTGTCAATGGTATCGTCCCACGCAAACGGCTCTTCCGCCTCCATGAACCAGATTCCCGCGACACATTGGGCGAAATAGAGCTCCATAAAATGCTCACTTTCCCACAGCTTCTGATCCGACTGAATCTGCAATACCGGTCTGTTGAATTCGTCAATGGTAAAGACAGAATCCGAGAGAACCTTTGTGCACACGTTTTCATTTTTATTGATGTCGATCATTTTTTCCACCACTCTTTTAAAAATGCCGTATCCCTTCTAATTCACCTTCAATCGGCTTTGACTAAACAAATACACCGTGCTTGTGGCCTTTTGGCGGCAGAGCACGCCACTACGGATTTGCCGTTTCCCGGCGTAAAAATCCCAATCATCCGGCCCATGGCGCCGTTGCCTTCCCGAGTTCGTCCACGGGGATAGGAATGCACATACCATACTATCCCTAAAACTCATAAAAAGCCAGGCTTTTAGGTCTGGCATGTGTTTTACCCGGATTTGCAACCATCTGCATCTCACGAGATAAATTGTGTGCCATCGTCGATACCAGTGTAAAAATCTGGTTGGTATTGAGTCTTTTGCATGGATAATGCTGAGGACCATATCATTTGGGGCAGTTCCAAACAAAAATTCCTGAGATCCTTGACCATTATGAAACAGGACAACTGTTTCTGCCGATTCCGTCTTGTTGGTAACGATCACCTTGTACTGATAGGGATCGGGACAGGTCTTGAACGTTATCAACGCTGGCATCATCCATTTGGGAAAGGCTTCTTGAAATGGTCGACACATCCGGAAAATCATTGGATCGTCTTTTTAATAGGCAATTTCACGCAACCGTTTGAAACCCGGAATCAAGTGGATGACAAGAAGCGTCGTCACCAGATGATGACCGAATGTACGGGATATCTTCAGATGGGAAAAGCATCTTTTCAATCTTTTTTTAGAGCAATCCGCTTGAACAGATGCTGAAAAACAATTATGCCGGAAAAAAATATCAATTCCTGGTCTCCAAAACGGATTGTCGGAATATTGTGGAATTTAGCAATAACTCGTGCTTTACCTGACTTCACTTGGGGTAGCCTCCTGACTTTGATTGTTTTTTATTTGTTAAACTCATTATAAGCCTTATTCATAGGAATCTTCAAATTTTTTCCACACATCCTCCCACATGAAATCCACACCTTCTAAAGAGGCTGTGCCGGTTAAAACTTTTAACATGGGTATCCCGAGATTTCCCAATGTTTTCGCCACTCAGCATTCCTATCCGGCCCGGACCGTGGGAGCAGGCCTGGCAAGGATGGCTCCTTCAGGGGTTATGGCAAAAGATCGGCACAATATAGTTGATTGGGTGTCATGCCCGGAGTGGGTTCCAGCAGGTGGACATTTACCCGGTTTTCCTGATACATCTCAACCATATAATCGTGTCCTGCCCGGGCCCGGTCAAGGTCAAGGGTTTCGACAAACTGAAACTCATTGATTTTGTCCACCGGGATTGCCATCTCTTTTCCGGGCCTGTGCGCCAGGACTGCCTTTAGCGGATGTCATTCACTGTCAATACCGCAATCTGCCCACAAATCTCCCAATTCTTGCCCATAGGTCCGGATACGCGATGGCCGAGGGAAATCAGTGCCAGCGCTCCAATTCCGGAACTCGGGATTCTGCCTCATCGCAGACCAATTCAAGAAAATAATCAGAAACCTTTTGCGGTGGATCATGATTTCAGGCATCCCAGAAACAATGATGGCGTAGTCATTTTTTCGATGATGTCTATTTTTTCAATAAAAACAATTAGTTTACACCATTTTAGATGATTCGTGAAATTCAGTACGCTCAATGAATGTACCCCCACCATCACCAATGTTGATATTGTGGTGGCCATGAGACAGGTCCCCGGATACCTGGACATCACCCTGTCCGATTTTCTGACCGTATACCGGCTGAGACATGCGGTCACCGATGTGGTCAAGTATCTGGCAGATAATGATATTTCAGACCTTCCCATGATTCGGAAGGACCGAACCGTCGGATCCCCGTGGCCGATGACAACGACCGTCTGACCGGAATCGCTGGTAGTAAAAATTTAACTTTTAAAAACCTTTTTTTATGTTTATTATCATAAATTGATTCATATCAAGGTAAAGGGTCTTTATCTGCCATATCCTGTCAGCGAATTAACCGTCAGCCGGCCGGAAATATTATCTGACCCGCTGTTAAATAAACCAATCACTTAACCCGATAACCGCAAGGAGGAAACACCATGTTCTGTTTTCAATGTCAGGAAACCGCCAAAAACACCGGATGCACCGTCAGAGGCGTATGCGGAAAGGAAGAAACCACTGCCAATCTCCAGGATCTGCTGATTTTCAATCTCAAGGGCATTGCCGTGCTGGCAAAAAAAGGCAAAGAAGCCGGCGTGGATCTGACCCAGGAAGCGGGCCGTTTTGTGACCAAGGCCCTGTTCACCACCATCTCTAACGTGAACTTCAATGATACCAATCTGGTTAAATGGATCAAAGAAGCCCAGGAATTCAAGAAAACCTTGAAGGACAAAGTGGAAGGCAAAGTCCCCGGTGCCCTGCCCGACGCCGCTCTCTGGTTTTCAGACAATGAGGCGGAATTTCAGGAAAAAGCCAAAAAGGTAGGGGTTCTGGCCACGGAAAACGAAGATGTTCGGTCCTTGAGAGAACTGCTGGTCATCGGGCTCAAAGGCATCGCCGCCTATGCCGACCATGCCGCCATTCTGGGGTGGAAAAAGACGAGATCTATGACTTCATCCTCAATGCCCTGGCCTCCACCACCGAGGACCTGTCCGTGGACGAAATGGTGGGCATGGTGCTCAAAGCGGGTGAATGCTCCGTCAACACCATGGCCGCCCTGGACCAGGCCAACACCGGTGCCTACGGCAACCCGGAAATCACCGAGGTCAACCTTGGCGTGGGCGCCAACCCTGGTATTCTCATCTCCGGCCATGACCTTAAAGACATGGACGAACTGCTGAAACAAACAGAGGGCACAGGCGTGGATGTCTACACCCACGGCGAAATGCTGCCGGCCAACTACTATCCGGCCTTTAAGAAATACCCCCATCTCAAGGGCAATTACGGCGGTTCCTGGTGGCACCAGAATGAGGATTTCGAAACCTTTAACGGTGCGATTCTCATGACCACCAACTGCATCATTCCCATCAAAAAGAAAAACACCTACCAGAACCGCATTTTCACCACCGGCGTGGTCTCCTATCCCGGCCTGATCCATATTCCGGACAGACAAAACAGTAAAACAAAAGATTTTTCCGCTGTAATCGACTGCGCCAAAAAATGTCAGCCTCCCCAGGAGATCGAAACAGGGACCCTGGTGGGCGGATTTGCCCATAACCAGGTTCTGGCCCTGGCCGACAAGGTGGTGGACGCCGTGAAATCAGGGGCCATCAAGCGCTTTATTGTCATGGCCGGCTGCGACGGCCGCATGAAAAACCGGGGATATTTCACCGAAGTGGCCCAAAACTGCCCAAAGACACGGTGATCCTCACGGCCGGATGCGCCAAATACCGGTACAACAAACTGGATTTAGGCGATATCGGCGGCATCCCCAGAGTCCTGGATGCGGGGCAGTGTAACGATTCATACTCTCTGGCCGTCATCGCCCTGAAGCTCAAGGAAGTATTCGGCGTGAATCACATCAACGACCTGCCCATCTCCTTTGACATCGGCTGGTATGAACAAAAAGCCGTGGCCGTGCTCCTGGCCCTGTTGCACCTGGGCGTCAAAGGCATCCGCTTAGGGCCCACGCTCCCGGCATTTGTGTCCCCCACTGTGCTCAATGTGCTGGTGGAAAACTTTGACATCAAACCCACCGGTGATGTGGATGAAGACATCGCTGCCATGATGGCCGGCAATTAATCCGGCCCATCGTAACGGATCTGTGTGTTTCCGGCCTGCACCGGGAAAACGGAACGACCGGAAACACACCATCCAGCGTTACCAACCTTAATTTGAATCAAACCGATGAAAAACGCTATCAAAACGTTGAAACCCCCGAAACAGAAGGAATCGATACCGGACAACATGAAGCCTTTCATTTGATGATCGATCAATTGACCCAAATCTATCTGAACTGAACCGGAACAGGTGTCAAGAACAAAATCATCCTGCTGGCGGGGATTTTTTTCAGATGGGCGGTGCGATCGTAACCAGGATTCTCATTTTTGTATCCGCTTCAACCCCATGAGGTTCTCTGATCTCTGAAACCAGGATATTTCCTGTTTCTGCGGGGATTTTTTCATCGTTTTTCCCAAGGAACCACCCTTTTCCCTCCAGCACCTGAATGGACAGCTCCCCGTCCAGATCATGGGAGTGAACCGGAAACACCACCCCGGCATCCAGATTGAAATTGATGATTTTAAAATATTCAGATGTTTCCACCAAAAAAAACCGGTTCATCACGCCGGGTTTGAATTCATTGGTTTCACTGAGTTTGATCACGCGCATGGTTTTGTCTCCTTGATGTTTCCCTGTTTATGATTGATCCGGTTTTCCCCACAAAGGATCATGACCGAATCTGTCTTTCCACCATTCTTCTGTGGACAGGTATTTTTCCACTTCCTGAGGTTCAAAGGAATAGGCATATTGCTCACAATACAGAAGGATCGTCTGATAGGCAATGGTGATCTGACGGGTTTTTTCTTGGCACCCATCCGGATTATCCCTGTTTTTGTCCGGATGCCAGCGCTTGAGCAGTTCTCTGTAACGGGACTTGATTTCCGCCATGGTGGCGCGATTCGGTAGGTCCAGCGCTTTTTTGCTTCAAGAATATCTTTGGAGGTCAGTTGAAACATATATCCGCCTTTACTGTGAACATTTCTGATAATACCCTCTGTGAAAAAATTATGAAGGCAAAAACACCCGGTTGTCAACCCTGACGATAAAGCTCACCATCATCCCTGGCAAAGCGATATGGAATGCGAAAAACAATCCTTGACTTTTACAGGCATGATCCCTTTAATTCATAAGGGAGAGGTTCATTTAAATCAAGGAGGCAGTCATGCATTTCAAAATCAAAGATAATATTTTCATGGTGGGAAAAATCGACTGGGAATTGCAGCATTTCCACGGAGAGGAATATTCCACCCACCGGGGATCCTCCTATAACGCGTATCTGGTGAAAGATGAAAAAAATGTGCTCATCGACACGGTATGGTCCCCGTTTTCCAAAGAATTTGTGGAAAACCTCAAAACCGAAATTTCCCTGGACCAGATCGATTACATCATTGCCAACCATGCGGAATCCGATCATTCAGGCGCTCTTCCGGAACTGATGCGGCAAATCCCGGACGTGCCTGTCTACTGCACGGCCAACGGGGTAAAATCCCTCAAAGGCCATTATAACCAAGACTGGAATTTCCAGGTGGTCAAAACTGGGGACAAACTCAGTATCGGTTCAAAAGATCTGATCTTTATCGAGGCCCCCATGCTTCACTGGCCGGACAGCATGTTCTGCTATCTCACCGGCGACAATATCCTGTTCAGCAATGACGGATTCGGCCAGCACCTGGCCACGGAGCTGATGTATAACGACCTGGTGGACCAGGGAGAACTGTTCCAGGAGGCCATCAAATACTACGCCAATATCCTGACTCCCTTCAGCGCCCAAGTGATCCGGAAAATCAAGGAAGTGCTGGCCTTAAACGTGCCCGTGGACATGATTTGCCCCAGCCACGGCGTGATCTGGCGGCAGGATCCCACACAAATCGTGAAAAAATATATGGAATGGGCCGATGCATATGCGGAAAACCAGATCACCCTGATCTACGATACCATGTGGGAAAGCACCCGAAAAATGGCGGAGATCATTGCCAAGGGCATTCTTGCGGCAGACAGTTCCGCCGCCGTAAAACTGTTCAATGTGGCCAAGTCCGACAAAAACGACATTATCACTGAAATTTTCAAATCCAAAGCAGTTCTGGCCGGATCGCCCACTGTGAACAAGGGGATTCTGTCTGCACTGGCCGGGCTATTTGAAGAGATCATCGGGCTGCGGTTCAAGGAGAAAAAAGCAGCCGCATTCGGCTCCTACGGCTGGAGCGGGGAATCCGTAAAAGTGCTCTCCGACAAACTGGAACAGGGCGGATTTGAACTATTGAACGAGGGGTTGCGTGTCCAGTGGAACCCGGACACCCAGGCAAAAGAAAACTGCTTCAATTTCGGCAAAACCATCGGAGAAGCCTAAAGTCATGACACACCACCAGCCGGCGGCCAGCATGATTCTCATGGGCTGCAGGGAGAAATTGTCTGTTCCAATACCATTGTATACTGTGAAAAATGGCCGGAAACCGTTGCCTTTTACCAAACCGGGCTTCAGCTGCCGGTGACAGTGTCTAAAGGCTGGTTTGTGGAATTCCGGCTCACGGACACGGCCCGGCTGAGCATTGCCGATGCCGGCCGCACCACCCGGGGCACCAGCCGAGGACAAGGGCATCTCATCACCTTTCAGGTCAAGGACATAAAAAAAACCCGGTCCCGGCTGTGCCGGGCCGGGCTCAACCCCACGCCTGTCTCCACCCATGCCTGGGGCGCAGAAGTGATCTATCTCACCGATCCTGAGGGCAATTGTCTGGAATTCTGGTGCTGACCAGGTGACCTAGTGTATTTCCTCACCCTCATCAGACCTGGGAAAAGATCAAATTGAAAATGCCTACATCCCTTTGCCGAACGGGCAATGGGGGTAGGCACATTCCGGGCAGGGCCGCAGCCCTGTAATGCATCTCATCAGCGCCGGCCCGGTGTATACCTTTCCGGGTCACATCATCCGGGTCCGCGCTCATTCCCCCGGTCAGCAGAATTAAATCACACCCGTTTTTGAGATGGGTCTCGACGGCCTGTTGAATCAGATCGGCGTCATCCGGTGCAAAAGAAATGCCGGACACCATTGATCCCAAATCTGTTAGCTTGCTTTCCAGAATCGGGGCGAATTTGTCTGTGATCAGACCGCTGAACACTTCATTGCCGGTGACAACAATACCCGCACCCCGGGAAATCAAACCGGCCATATCAGAATCCATTTCTGAAAAAGCCTTGACTATTTCCGATTGGATGTCAGTATATTCTTCTTACTATGACCTCACCCGACTTTCAAACAGCGGTCGAACTGAAGCACCTGCATCTGTCCTTTGAAGGGCAACCCGTATTAAAAGACCTGTCTTTGAGCATTTTTCACGGGGACAAGGTGACCCTTACCGGTCCGTCCGGTTCCGGAAAATCCACGGTTCTCAGGTGCATTTTGGGTCTTGTGATACCCGATTCCGGAACCGTATCAATCCTGGGAGAGACTGTCACCCGTCACAATGTCTGGCAAAAAAGGCGGCACATCGCCTATGTGGCCCAGGAACCGGATCTGGGTGCCGGCAGTGTCAAGGAAATCATTGAAACCCCGTTCACCTATCGGGCCAATGCCGGCCTGCATGACAACCTTGCCCGCCTTCCGGCCATCATGGAGCAATTCAATTTGCCGCAACCCTTGCTGGAAAAACAGATTACCCGACTTTCCGGCGGTGAAAAACAGCGGATCGCCCTGGTCATAGCCATTTTGCTGGACCGCCCCATTGTGCTGCTCGATGAAGCATCTTCCGCCTTAGACACGAAAAATAAACAGGCCGTGGCCGATTACTTCAAAAAAGCGGACAGTACTACAATCCTTTCTGTCGCACATGATTCCGAATGGATAGGGTTTGCCACCAGGGTCGTGGACATGAAAGGGATCCAAAAGATGTGAGGGAAAAACCGATGAATCAGATTATTGATATCAGTTTGCTAAGTCTTGCCGGCGGATACCTGCTGCTGATTTTTCCTCTGGCCACCATGCTGTATCTGCGGGTGGGGATGCTGAAAGAAACAGCAGTGGCTGTGCTAAGAATGACAGTCCAGCTGCTGTTTGTCGGGCTATATTTGCAGGTGGTGTTTCAACTGAACAACCCTTTTTTAAACCTGGCCTGGGTGGCTGCCATGATCCTGGTGGCGGATTTGTCCATTCTCAAAGGCTGTAGACTTAAGCTGAAGCGTTTTTTGCTGCCCATGTTCATCGCGCTGCTGTCAGGTACCTTGCTGCCCATGATATTTTTTGCCGGCATCATTCTCAGACCGCCCGGATGGTTTGAGGCCCCAGTACGTCATCCCGTTGGCCGGCATGATTCTGGGCAACTGCCTGAGAGCGGATATCATCGGGCTCAACAGTTTTTATCAGTCCATCCACACAAACGAAAAATCGTATCATCAGTCACTGGCGTACGGGGCTGCATTGACAGAAGCGGTGAGCCCTTTTTTCCGGGACGCGCTTAGATCCGCGCTTGCCCCGACCATTGCCTCCATGGCGACCATCGGCCTGGTGTCTCTGCCCGGCATGATGACAGGCGTCATTCTTGCCGGCGCCGATCCCTTTACCGCCATCAAATATCAGATCGCCATCATGATCGCCATTTTTCAGGCACCTCCATCACCGTGTTTCTGGCCATCCGGCTGACAGTCGCAAACAGCTTTAATACATACGGCATTCTTCACCCGGATATTCTACGTAATCATTGACCCTGCCGGAGAAGCCGGTCAGTCCAGATGAATCACCACGGAAAAACAGGAAAAAAACGCCCACACCGGATCACCCTGCCGGATACGTGACAGCCAGGGGCCGCTGGATGACATCACGGCGCAAATATGGACGGTGTCCGAGACCTTGACAATGCATTCCGTGTTGATTTTCCCCCGAATGATGCGGGTCACGGTCCCCTTGAATCTGTTTTCCGCACTGCCTCTGAAAGCGGATGCCCCGTCCTGGAGCATCACCATGGGGCCTTAACCTCGGCGACGATCCATTTGCCGGGAACCAGCCCCAACCGGTACACACTGTCATTGGTGATCACCGTCACCACCGGATAGCCGTCCATGGTGACCATCTCCACCCGGGTCTGAATGCATCCGGTAAGAATATCAGTCACTTTACAGAAAAAAGCGTTCCTGGCACTGGTTCTGCGGCCGGACTCCTTTTCCATGAAACGCCGGGCAGTGTCCTGGATCTCGGATTCTGAAAACGTGACATAGGACGACGTCAGGTCCGCGGATGTGTGCCCCAGAATTTTCTGGACCGCCGGCAAGGGCAGATTGCCCTGCATCAATTCAACGGCCCTGGCCCTGCGGATCGCTTCCGGGCCGGCCAGTTCCTTGGCAAACCCGCAGTCAGCAGCCCGTTCATAAAATTTGCGGCGCACAAATCCCGGATCCAGATCAGACGTCCGGCTCTGTTTTGCCTTGAACAGCGGCGTGCGGATCAGTTCCAGAATCTCATGACACAGGCTTTCCGACAGATGGACCTTCCTGGATTTCGAACCGGTGTCAGGCCCGGTGATGCCATAGGTCACCGCATGATGCGTCGTGTCGATGTCTGTCAACGGGTTGACTCCCAGCACCTCATTGAGTTTGGCCCCGGTATACCGGATCAGCAAAAACGTGATCAGAATCCTGAGGCGGGAAGCCGGACGTCTGAGCGGGGTGAATCAACTGCCCACTTTCGAAAAGCCTGCTCCAGCTGATACAGATGAGCCGTATCCAGGCATGGGGCTGTATGATCCACGGAAATAATCCGGCTGTGATCTGTTGTGTCCGTTAATACCCATTCCGGGCTATCAAAAATATCGTTTTGATCCGCCATTTCGGTCTTCCCGGCTTTCAAAAAAGTGCTTGCCGTTACAATCTGTTGATAAAACCATTCAATAAAATACTTGACCGCGCTTGTCAATGGCTATACTATCACGATTATAAAATTTTACGTGACTATCAGGGAGATGACCCATGTCTGAGCGTTACAAATTTAACCGAATGGAACTGGCCGGTTCTCTGGGGGATCTGGGCACACTGCTTCCCATAGCCATCGCCATGGTGCTGTTCAATGGTCTCAGCCCGGTGGGATTGTTTATCAGTATAGGGCTCTTCTACGTCCTGTCCGGGACTTACTTTGGCATGACCGTTCCGGTCCAGCCCATGAAGGTCATCGGTGCCTATGCCATTGCCACGGCCATGAGCGCCGAGCAGATCCTGGCATCCGGATTTCTCATGGGAGTGTTTCTTTTGATCGTAGGCTTGACCGGGGCCATCGACTTGATCCGGAAATTCACCCCGAAACCGGTGGTTCGGGGTGTGCAACTGTCTACCGGTGCATTGCTGATTTCCGGAGGAGTCAAGTTCATCATGGGAAGTTCGAAATACCAGGCTCTGAAGGAGGCGGTGGAACCCCACCTTACCGTACAGGCCCTGGCCGGCATTCCAATCAGCGTCATCATCGGGATCATCGCTGCCATTGTGACCCTGCTTCTGCTGGACAGCCGGAAATATCCGGCCGGTTTGATTGTTGTGGCCGGCGGGCTTCTGCTGGGCCTGTTTTTCGGGATAAAAAGTGATATCAACAGCATCACCTTTGGATTTCATCTGCCTCGGCTGTTTCCTTTTGACTTTCCGGCCAGAGCAGATTTCACCTTTGCCCTGTTTGCTTTAGTGCTCCCCCAGCTGCCCATGACTCTGGGGAATGCAGTCATCGCATACACGGATCTTTCCAATGAATACTTCGCTGAAAAATCATCGAACCTGACAAACCGAAAGGCATGCGTGAGTATGGCATTGGCCAACTTTCTCAGTTTCAGCTTAGGAGGGATGCCGCTTTGCCACGGTGCCGGAGGGCTGGCTGCCCATTATCGCTTCGGCGCACGGACGGCTGGTTCCAATCTCATGATCGGTGTGCTGTTTGTGAGCCTGGCTGTTGTTTTCGGAAACAGTATCGTTCAGGTATTCAATTTAATCCCCATGTCTATCCTTGGGGTGTTGCTCATATTCGCAGGTGCACAGCTGACTCTTGCAATGATGGACATCGATCAGCGCAAAGACCTGTTTGTCGTCACACTGATTCTGGGTATCACCCTGGCATCGAACCTGGCTGCCGGATTTATTTCAGGCATGGTGGTCGCCCATGTGCTTCGTTGGGACAAACTATCAGTATAGCAGACGGCCAAGCTACCACCTTGAAAAACGATTCGGAATGCCGCCGTCATTTCCCGGTCCAGGACCATTTCTGCCGTCAACTTGAACCGCGCTGAATTACCTGATCTTCCAAACCCCGCACCAGAAGACCCCGGAACCGGACAGCCTTATTGGCAATATGACGGAAAAAACTTACTGTAAAGCAAGGAAAAGGATAAATCGGAGAATGCCATGCATGCCACATTGACAAGCAAAGGTCAGATTACATTGCTCAAGGCCTTACGGGAAAAACTCAGCCTCTGTGCTGGAGACCGGGTTGAGTTCGTTTTTGAAAGTGATCAGAGCGTTCGGCTGATACCCAAACAGATCCAGGTCGGTCAGTTCAAGGGAATGTTCCCCAGACCATCCAAGCCGGTTTCCCTGGAAGAAATGGAACATGCCGTCAGAACAGGTTCTGGAGCCGTATGATAGGACTGGATACAAATGTTCTGGTCCGGTATCTGACCCAGGATGACCCGGATCACCCGGAGAAAAAAAATTCTTTAAAAAAATTGACCTGAATCAATGCACCTGGCATCCGGCGCTGTTACAAGTGGACACATGACTCTGTATAAATAACAGGATAAACACTTATGACAGGCAAAAAATCTCTTTCCGGTTCATTCTTCTCCGTCAGATGCTGGTTTCAGCTGATATTTCTGGGAATCGTCCTTGCCGTCGGCGTTCAGTTCACATGGTTTGTCTTTCTCCTGGAAAAAGGGATCGTTCCGGATTTCAACCGGCCTCCGGGGGTGGAGGCGTTTCTTCCCATCAGCGCCCTGGTCAGTCTGAAGCACATGGCAGTTACCGGGACCATCAATGATATTCACCCATCCGGGCTGGTGATTTTTCTGATCGTCTGCTCCACAGCCTTTGTGGTCAAAAAAGGGTTTTGCAGCTGGGTGTGCCCGTTCGGTCTGCTGTCCGATATCCTGGCTAAATTTCACTTCCGGCTGTTTCACCGGACCCTGGCTTTGCCCAGATGGATCGATACCTGTTTGCGAAGCCTGAAATACCTGCTGGCCGGATTTTCATTTATTATATCTTTACAAAATGCCGCCGCCGGCCATCGAGCAGTTCATCCAAAGCCCCTACAACCGGTTTGCCGATATCCAGATGCTGGCATTTTTCACTGACATCTCTCCTTTGGCGCTCAAAGTAATGCTGGGTCTGATCGGACTGTCTTTTGGGATACCTTATTTCTGGTGCCGGTATTTGTGCCCTTATGGAGCAGCACTGAGTGTTCTCGGATTTTTGAGCATTGGAAGCATTCAAAGAGACCCGGATCTTTGCATCCAATGCGGCGCATGCGAGCACCACTGCCCCGGCCGGATTCAGATCCGGAAAAAACAAAAGATTCGATCGCCGGAATGCTCTGCCTGCCTGTCCTGTGTCACGGTGTGTCCGGAAAAAATGCGATCCAGTTTTCTCTGCCCCCGGCCCGTTCATCCTTCCGGCATGCCCTTCCCGGCATGGTCATCGCCGTTCTGTTTGTCACCGGCATTGCCGCAGCCCGGCTGTCAGGCAACTGGCACAACCGTATCCCCAAGGAAGCCTACCTGGCTCATGTGACCCGCTCTCCATCTGTTCCGATAGGCGGACACCCGGAAATTGATGTTGAAAAAATAAAAAAAATGATTCAGGCTTTGAAGGCAAAACGCACTCAAACGGCACCGTCCATTGAGATGAAAGGAGAGTGACATGACCATCCCCGGCAATCTTCTGACCACGGCCATGGCGGTGATGCCCCACACGGATGTGGAACGGGCCCTGGACGCGGCCCTGACCCTGGACATTCCGTTCTGGCCTCAGCTGCCCAATTATTCCTATTACGAAGACATGTATGTCCAGGCGGCCGAACATTTTCCAGGAATTATCCTGGATCTGGAAAAAAAAACCTTGCGGTTTTCCATGGACCGGTTTGTGGAAGAATTTGAAGCAGCCATGGACCATTTTGACAACCCGGAATATTTTGATATCAGCAACACCTATTCCGCGGTATATCACCGGTTTCTGGACCTGGACCTGTCGGACCGGGCGGCTGTCAGGGGCCAGCTGGAAGGGCCGGTGAGCTTCGGATTCAACATCCTGGACCAGGACGAACGGCCCATTCTGTTTGACGACACAGTGCGGCCGTTCATGTTCGAATTCATGGCAAAGCGCATCAATGTGCAGCTGTCAAAGCTCAAGCAGAAAAACCCCGATGCGTTCATGTTCATTGACGAGCCGGGCATGCAGTTCGTGTTTTCCGCCTTGTCCGGGTATGGGGAACAAAAGGCCAAGCAGGACCTGGATCTGTTTTTCTCCACCGTTGACCGGCCCCGGGGCATCCACCTGTGCGGGAACCCGGACTGGGATTTCCTTTTGGGCCTGGACATGGATATTCTGTCCCTAGATATCTATACCAATGCCGATATCTTCGGCGCCAGCACCCGGTCGGTGAAACGGTTTCTGGACAGAGGCGGCATCCTGGTGTGGGGGATCGTGCCCACGGGCATGGATACCTTTGAAACGGAAAACCTGGACCTGCTGGCGTTCCGGCTCAAAACCGTGTGGCAGTCCCTGGACAAAAAAGGGGTTCCCATGGATCAGATCCTGGCCCAGAGCCTGATATCACCCGCCACCTGCTGCCTGGTGAACAAGGACAGGGAAAAAACCGTGGAAAAGGCGTTTGAACTGACCCGTGCCCTGTCCCACACTGCGGGAGAAATACCACCTGACATAAAAGAAGAAGGCCCATTTACATCACCCGGGTCCCGGAAAATGTCAGCGTGTACGTGTCGCTGCTGCATCGGCATGGAAGACCGGATCTTTTTCCCCATGCGGAACAATTCCTTTCTCAGGAGGAAAGGGACAGTGGTTCGAATCCGCTGAAACAGTTTTTGCCGCCCACAAAACTCTGGCTCGCGACCTCAACACCCTTCTGGCCGGGGAATAAACCATCATGACCCGGAAAATCAACTGCTGGTGATATCTGGGCTGCGGCCGGCGGCATGAGGCCCGGGATGCCCTGTCCGGCGTTCACATGGATATCGCGGCGGCCACCCATATCAGACACCAGTGCAAAACCAACCAGGACCGCTACCAGATCAACCCTGAAATCCATCTCACCCCAGGGTGGCGATTTCGCGCTGCCGACCCCTTCAAGCCCTTCCGGCAGCATGACCATGGGTTCCATGGACACCACCACCATGTTGGGCGCAAGGACGATTCCGATATCCTCGCGCAGTTCAAGTCCGGCTTCCCGGCCATAATAATGACACAACGTGCCAAATGAATGCCCGTACCCGAATGTCCGGTACTACAGCAGATCGTATTTCTATAACACCTTGTTCAGCTCAAACGCGATGTCGCAGCACCGCGCGACGAGTTTAATCAGCTCCAGCCCCCGTTTATGAACCGCCACATTGGTTCCCAGATTTCAAGCTCCCGGTCGGTACACGATTCCAGGAACAGGGTTCTCTCGAGCGCCGTATAATAACCTGAGATCATGGAAAAACAGTTGAGGCTGAGGATATCTCCCTTCTGCGGCTTCCGGGTGGTTACCGGATTTTGTGATATCCACCAGTTTCGCATCCGGCAGAACTCCTACCAAATGGGACCAAATCACTCATCCCGATGACTGGCCCCGCGTTGAAAAAGCATTGAATGATCATTTTGCCGGATTGACCCCATATTACAAACAACAGTATCGGGCCCGGACAAAAGATGGCCATTGGAAACGGATCCTGGGTCATGGCCGTGTGACCCGAAGAGATGACAAAGGCAACCCGGTTCAAGCCATCGGTACCCACGTGGACATCAACAACCTGAAATCAAACCTGACCGATATCACCTCTCCGTTTTCCAGAAAATTCTCCACCAGCCATCTCTGCATGACGTCCAGAGAAATTCAGATTGCCAATCTGATCCGGGAAGGGAAAAGCACCAAAGAAATTTCGGAACTTTTGGGCAGATCACTGAGTGCCATTCAGTTTCACAGATGTAATATTCGAAAAAAATCAGGGTGGCTTGGAAAAAAATAACCTGCAATCATTTTTGCAATCCATGAATTGCCGAAATGACCGGGAAAAACAATGGCCATAAACCGGATATCCTGAATCTCACTGCAGGGACCCGGTGATATGAAACAACAGAACCCCGTGACCGGACCGGGGACCGCCGATGGTCATGCTGCGGTTGTTTTTGAGCAGGACCCGGGTTTGAAACACCGTGTCGTTTCCGTTCTGAATCCGGATGTCATACTGGATTCTGCGGCCCTGGCTGCTTGTGGGGGTCAACACCAGGGTCCGGCGGTCCGGAAGAGGGATGTGCCCGGGCTGATGAAATGCCAGAGACAGGGTCCGGTCCTTCAGCAGGGTGTACCCCGTGTACCGGAACACGGATTCCAGTTCAGGCACGATCCGGCGCAATGCCGGATCAATGGTCCGGGACCGGGTGGACGCGTGAATCACCTTGACATGGGTGATGACCTGATTTTGTGCAAAGGCGGTCTGGGCCGGGCACCAGCACCAGATCACGCCCGCGGCAACGATGATGGTCAGCTGGATCCACCGGATAGAACTGAACATATCCCTCCTTTTCATGGTCAGGTCTCTGAATACCAGATAATGGTATGATGCGTGTCGGGCGTTTCAAGAATCATGACCGCAGTATACTCGGTATCGATGGATGTGACAATAGCACTGGGATTGTCCGATGAAATACCGTCATTCATCAGAGCGATCCCGCCGATCAGCAGCAGCAAAGCTGATGCCGCAGCCAGCAGCGGCCGGAACAAAGGAAACGGACGGAACAGACTTCTGAAAGACATTCCTGCCCGGGATCCGGCCTGGTTTGCCGGTGGTTGCTGCATGGTCCGGTACAAGCGTTTCGGATCGATACCTGTGCAGAGCGGTTCAGTCAGTACATCAAAGGTTCTGGTCACTTCCAGAAATTGTTCGGCCAGATCCCGGCACGCGGAACAGGAGTCCAGGTGCTCCCGGAGTTCCTCAAGCTCCTTCCGGGAAAGCGCTTCGTCAATGAACCGGCTGATCTGTTTTTCCGAATATCTGCCGCATGAAGTTGTCATACCGGGTTCTCCTGGTTTTTTTTCGAGTTCAGGACCTTGGCCATCTGTTTCCGGGCATGATACAGCCGCGAAGCCACCGTGCCTTTCCTGATCTGAAGAAAAACTGCAATCTCTTCATAGGACAGCCCTTCCAGCGCATACAGCACAAAAACGGTCCGGGTTTTTTCTGGCAGGTGTCTGACCGCATCCATAAGCCGTTCCCGGAACTGCTTTTTCTGCACCAGGGTTTCCGGTGTTTCCACCGGTGTATCTTCCTGAGAAATACCAGAGGCATTTCCCTGAGAGATCGGATCATGATGCCACCGGAACCGCCGTTTCCACCTGCGTTTCCAATTGAGGCAATGGTTAACTGTCATTTTCTCAACCAGGTATACAAAGTGGCTTCCTGACGAAATGTATGGATCTGTCTAAACACGGTAATAAACACCTCCTGAACAATTTCCCGGCTTTCCTCCGAATCCAGGGTAATGCCGTACGCCACCTTGAGCAGGCGCTTCTGAAAGGTGTTGACCAGAACGGTAAATGCGTTCTGGTCTCCCTGCCTGAGCTGTTCCACCAGGTGTTGTTCATCCATGATTCCATCTTTGACAGCATCTGTCTCTGCAGCCGCCCATTGCCCGCACCGTCGCCTGTTCTGCCCGGATCAGTGCCCGCCCCGCACCCGGCGTTCTTCCCAGTATCCATCCCGCACCTTGAATGTTTCATACCGGCCCCTGCCCCGATGCCCTTTACGGTTGTAATGGCCCGGATTCCAGCGGGTTTCAAATACCGGGGCCACCCAGATCCGCTCAATTTTCCGGGGCTTGCCGGGTCTTGTAACAAACCGCCGGTCCTCCCGGCATCGACGACCGCGTTCAAACGCAGGCGGTCCGTGATGCCGCTGAGGGGTACGGTATTCCGGGGACCGATCCAGGCTCTGATAAATGGCGGTTCCCAGCACGGCAGCGCCGATCCCCAGCAGAAATCCTTCCGTGGTTTTCCGGTCAGCATGGGCCGGGACCGTAGAAAGGCAGATGAACATGGTAGCCGCGGTGGTGATCGAAATCAGCATTTTCATTTTTCATTCTCCTTTTTTTATGTTACGGGTCAATCCCTGTTTCTGTAAAGACAATTCTGCAACGTTATTTACCAGGATAGACACCGCAAAAAAGAAAATGTTCACAAAAAACTGAATATTCCCGGGACAAACCGGTACTGCTCACATCTGCCACCGGGTTTTCAATACCGGGGCCGGATCGATCAAATGACGTTTCAACCATTCTCTGGAGGCTTTTCCATCCCTGGCCAGAGATAGAATTTCCGAAAAATGAAATACCGGAATCCGGTTTTCAGGGGCACACCGGATCTCCAGATTGAGATGGCACATGGCGCAGGCCGTGACAATGCATTCCGCACCGGATTGAACGGCCCCTTTCATGATGCGGTTCACCAGCCTGGCAGAGATGGCCGGCCGGCTGACGGACAGAAACGTGCCGCAGCAGGTCCCAGCATATCCCCATTGCACCGGATCTCCGCCCAGAGCCCTCATGGTCTTTTCAATCAACCCGTGATGATTGGGCTGTTTGTTCATCCGGGGAGGCCGTGCCAGCATGCATCCATAATAGGCGGCGATTTTCAGATTTTTCAGCCGGCCGGTCTGGTCTTTGAACAGCCCGGCACCGCTCATGTCCGCCAGCAGCTCAAAAAATGCAACAGTTTGAGATCGGCGTGAAACGGTTCCCCGAAATGCTCTTCCACCTTGCATCTTTTTCAGCATTCGTACCCAGGGTCCATTTTGCCTCTCTCAGCCGGAGATGGCATCCCGGACAGGCGATAAGCAGCGGTTTGTCCTTTGGGGCCAGAAACAGGTTCCGGGAGGCAAGGGCAAGGGCAAGGCCGCCATCGATACTGTGGGTGGACGATGATCCGCAGCAGTTCCAGTCCGGGATTTCCGTCAACCGGATATCAAATTGTTCCAGAAAATAAGTTAACGAGGCGTTATTTTCCTTTGCGGTAGTGGCCAGGGAGCACCCCGGGAAATAGTTCAGTTCCCTGCAAGAAAAGCTCATGACAACTCCTTTGCCAGTTTGAACAGATCCTGGATCTGATGCCGGTCTTTTACTGTGGAGGGTATGAGGTCCAGTTTCCGTTTGGACAGCATTTTCAGGCCCAGATCCATGTCCGAGAAAAAATCTTTTTCAGACAGTTTATATCGCATCATGATTTCCAGCTTATGGGTCCGGCCATACCGGGAAATGGAATCAATCACTTTTTGATGAAACGACAGCACTGCCGGCTCTGCAATGACCGCTTTTTCCTGGATGGCGATGCGGCGAAGAGCATCCATCACCGCAGCCATGTCCACCGCATTGGGACATTCCATGGAACAGGTGTTGCAGCCCACACACAGCCAGATGGCGGAACAGGACAGCACATGGTGTTTCATGCCCAGCTGAACCATGCGGATGACCCGGTTGGGATGAATATCCATATCCTGTACAAACGGGCACCCGCCGCTGCAGCACAGGCAGTGCCAGCAGCGGCTCAGATTTGACCGACTCATTTCCTCCACCATGCCGGCGAAATTGTCGCTGCATTCCGGGGTCAGTGTCATTGTATCCATCGTTATGACCTTTTTGAATATTCTGGTTACTGATTATCGATCTTTTTGTCAATTTGTCAGTCAGGATGATATAACACGTAACATGGCCATTTCCTTGATACATGTCAATCAAGATCAAAAAAATCCAATTCGACTCCGATCATAGCATTGCTTCATACGAACGGGTCCCGATTCCGTCAATCCTCTGTCCGATGACCTGAACTAAAATTTAACCTATACACTGTTTTTCCCTTAAGATACCGGCAACCGGCGAGAGGAGGTTTGATGCAGGCGAATCAAATATCTTTGCGGCAGGGATAATGAAAAGATAGATACCTTGTGGGCCCATATTTCAGGTCCATCCGGTCATGGTGCTGCTGCCCAGCCATGCTGGCCGTCTCCCATGCATCCGCTGCCGGTCATCGGATTAATGGCCTCTGGCCACTGGCCTGTGGGGGATACCAGATTTGCAACCGTATGGATCAAGTCTTTGTGACGGGTGTCCCGGTTGCGCAAAAAGGTCTGGGCCATGGGTCAGGGTCAGGTAAATATTGATGCCGGAATGAATCATATCCTGGAAAAAGGCATTGCCAAAAGGACAATGGGCCATGAGACAAGACCGGGTGTTCATGATTCTGACATCGCTATGGGGGGGGATCTGCAATGGATAATCAGCCACTAGGGATCCCGCAGCCCCGCATCCATCCGACGGTAGGGTGATGGCGGTATGGCCCGGTGTTTTTTATACCCGGGAGGCTGGAAATACCCGCCCAGTTTCCGCCGGCCGGCAAACCCCTGGATCAGGCGTTCGCATCTTTGTGATAGGCCCAAGCCCAGCGGAGCTTCATCATCAGACACGCATCACCGAGCCACCCCGCCCACATGGGGCAGGTAGGTATTGCTGACCATGCAGATATTCATTTTATTCTTAGGTGTTTGTTCATCTCTTTTGAAATAAACCGTGCGTAAAACTAACAGCGCTTTATGCTCAAAACAAGGTCAGAGGACTTAGACGAAAGTTACAGCCGGCACAGTCATCTGAATCACTGCTGCCATGACTATTCCACTGTCACCGTTGACTTGCCTGATCTATATACCTCCCTTTGATCTGTATTAACAAAAGTCAATAAAATCCGGTGCTACCGCCAGGATCATGGCATGGCCTCCCTGGACATTGCAGACATTGCCAAACCCTTTCTGATTGAGTAATACCTGGCACTCATAGGACCGGGCTCCGGTACCGCAGACCAGGCAAAGCGGGATGTCGGACGGCACCTCATCCAGCCGGTCCCGAAGCTGGTCCTGGGGAATATTCATCCATCTGTCCTTGTATTTTTCGATAAACGGGGCTGCTTCCTTGGGATCCCTGACATCGATGACTTGAACCTCATCTTTCGCAAATGCCTGGACAAAATCCACGGGATCCATGGGAATGTTCCGCCCCTCCAGAATGTTGTCCAGCACATTGCCGGCATTGTTGATAATATCCATGGCCGAGGCAAAGGGCGGGGCATACCCGGTTTCAAGGGAGCAAATCTCGTCCACATCGATACCGGCGGAGAGCAGGGGCGCCACCGCATCCACCCGGGCCTTGACCGCGTCACCCTGCCCGCCCACAGACTCGATCCCCAGGATTCGCCGGGTTTTCCGGTCGGCAATAAGATGAATGTACATGATCCGGGACGAGGGATAAAAATGGGCTCTGTCCGACTGAGCCACCACGGCATGGACCGGATCGTATCCGATGGTCCGGGCCTGGGCAAAGGTCAATCCGGCTCTGGCCGCAGCCATGTCAAACGCCTTGATGCAGAAAGTGCCCACGGTGCCCTTGAATTTGGAAGCCCGGCCATGAATGTTGTTGGCAATAATCCGGCCCTGTCGGTTGGCCAAAGACCCTAACGGCATGGTCATGTTCTCACCGTTGACCAGGTTTCTGAGTTCCACGCAGTCACCGCCGGCATAGATATGCGGATCTGTGGTGCGAAGCCCCCGGTCCACCAGCAGGGCACCGGAACGGCCCACGGCCAGTCCGGCATCTTGTGCAAACTGAGTGTTGGGCCGGACCCCGGCGGACATGACCACCAGATCGCAGGGCAGGGTTTTTCCCCCGACTTCCACAGATGTCACCCCGGATGCCTTATCCCCGTCGATTCTATCCACTTTCCGGGACAGCATGACCGCGATCCCGTTCTGCTTCAGTTTCATCTCCACCACTTTGGACATGTTCTTTCCCAGGGCTGCCGGCAGAATCTGGTCAGCCATTTCAACAATGGTGGTGTCCACGCCCCACAGATCGGTCAATGCCTCGGCCATCTCGATACCGATGGCACCTGCCCCGATCACCACGGCACGGCCCACTTTTCCTCCGGAGATGGCCTCTTTGATATCCTTCGCCGAGTGAAGGTTGGACACGGTGAACACCCGGGGCAGATCCGCACCTGGAATCGGCGGCTTCACCGGCGTGGCCCCGGTGGCGATGACCAGTTTGTCATAAGCCAGCATGTCCTTCTTTTCCGTGTCCAGGTGACGGACATGTAGCGTTTTCCCCTCCCGGTCAATGGACACCGCCTCCACCCGGGGCAGGATCGTCACCCCTTTGCTGGACCTGAAAAATGCCGGGTCCCGCAACACATGGGAAGAGGTGGAACAAAGCCCTTCCAGGTCATTGATATCCCCGCCAACATAATAGGGAATCCCGCATCCCCCGTAGGATATCAGATTGTCCCTGTCAATCACGGTAATTTCCGCCTCAGGATCCAGCCTCCTGAGCCGGCACGCCACCTTGGGTCCCAATGCCACCGCACCGACAACAATCACGCGTTTACTCACTTTTTTTTCTCCTTTATCTTCACCGGCCGCACTGGATAAGCCAGGCGGCCGGAAATATATTTAAAAACCTGCCCTGTCCGGACAAAGTTGATTCAACCAAATTATGCAGTATAGGGATGACCAGGCAAAATGCAAGGGAGTTTCTCTCTTCGGCCCATCCCGGAAAGCCAATGGAAACGTTGACAGATAATCAAGAATATCGCATCCTGAATAGAACGGAAACACCAGAGATGGGAGCAAATGAAAGCAGATCCCGCATCCTTCAGTGTAATGACCATGAACCTGCGGTTCGGCCTGGCAAAAGACGGAAAAAACCGCTGGGAAAGGCGCAGGGATGTGGTCAAAAATTTTCTGGAACCGATGAACACTGATTTTATCGGATTCCAGGAGGTGAACCATTTTCAGGCGGAGTTTTTAAAAACCACCCTGAAACGATACCGCCACATCGGCTGGTACAACCGGAACCATCCCTGGTGGCAGTCCAACATGGTCTTTTTTCACAAAGACTGGACCTGCCTGGGGCATCGACACCATTTCATCTCGCGGTTTCCCGATATCCCGTCCAAAATGCCCGGATCCCGCTGGCCCCGGCAGTGTGTGGCGGGATGGTTTGAAAAAAAGGGCACAAATCTGTTGATGGCCAATACCCATTTTGATTTCAACCCAGAGGTCCAGGCCAAAAGTGCCGGATTGGTGGCCGGTTTTCTGAAACGGTTTCCGCCTGGACTGCCTGTGGTTATCACCGGTGATTTCAATACCGGTCACAGCTCATCCGCGTTCAAAGCCTTTCAGTCCCACGGGTTTAAGGAGGTGTTTAGCGCTGGTCCCCCGGGCACATTTCACGGTTTCACCGGCAATTCCGACGGCCGGCACATCGACTGGATTTTGTACAGAGGCGAAATTCGGCCGGTTTCCCGGCGGGTACTGACCTTCCATAAAGGCAGCCAGTATCCCTCAGACCACTTTCCCGTGACCGCAGAGTTTCATATAAAAACCAAAAAAGAATAGTGATGTCAGCGACTGTTATCCAAAAATTTCGAACAGCTGAACCCTTATGCACCATTTTAATTTTTCTGTTTTTTAACTATGCCGGTCACCCCGAACACCCAATCAGCAGCCATGTTCCCCTTTTCATCAAGGAAACCGCCATGGGGCTGACCGCCATGGGTTCTACCCCGGATAATAAGTCGGCTGCTTCGGGTTTCAACCTTTAATTTGACCCGGCACCGGATTCAGGGCATACTGTTCAGGCCTGTTAACCCGATTGACACGAGGAGGATCATCCCATGTCCTTTATGATCTCTGACCCGGAAAAATTTATCATCACCATCGAAGTGGTACCTCCGGCCGGCAACGACCCCGCAGATCTTCTGGACAAGCTGGCCGCCATTTCAGGTCTGGCTTTTGACGGATTCAGCGTGGCCTTCAATCCCGTGGCCAAGCCCCGGATGTCTGCCACGGTGTTCTGCCATCTGCTGCATCAGAAAACCGGCAAACCCGCCATTTTGCACCTGACGGTGCGGGACCATAATCTTCTGGGTCTTCAAGCCGAACTGTGGGGGGCAAAAGCGTTAGGCATCGACACCCTGATCGCCATCACCGGAGACCCGTCCGCCGGCCGACAAAAGGACGGCGCCACCGCAGTGAACGATGTGACTGTGTATCAGCTGATCACCCTGGGCAACGAATCCGGCCTGACCGCAGGCGCTGTTCTGGATTTCCGGCCGGAGCGCAACGGGTTGAAAAATGAAGTCAAACGCCTGGAAAAAAGGTGGCGGCCGGATCCCGGTTCATCGTCACCCAGCCCGTATATGACGAACCCACGGCCCAACCCTGGCGATGCATGCGCACATCTGCCGGTGCCCAAATCATGGGAATCCTGCCGCTGTTGTCTTTCAGGCACGCGACATTTCTTCATGACAAGGTGGACGGCATTGCCGTGCCCGAACCCCTTCGCCGGGAAATGGAGAAATCGGTTGATCCTATCCGCACCGGTACGGCCCAGGCAAAACACATGCTGGAAATCGCAAAAACCTATTTTTCCGGGGCTTGTGTAATGCCGCCGTTCGAGAGGTTCGAGATCCTGAAGGATATCCTGTAATACCGGTTCGGATCAGGCCGGATCGACGTGTTGTTTTGGGGGCATGATCTGCTTTATTTCGAAGGGATATGCCTGGTCGGACCGGTCTGAAAAAAAGTCTGCCAGGGTCTGGCGAATCGACTCGAACGCGATATTTTCCCAAGGGATTTCTGATTCACGAAACAGCTGCACTGCTGCGCTTTCCTTGGTGGGGCCAAAATCGTTATCCAGCAGTTTTGCCCGGAACATCAAATAGATTTGGTGAACAAATACGAGATTGAACATGCGGTAAGGGGCAATGATGTCCACCCGGGACCGGGTTTCTTCCAGGGTTTCGCGCACCGCCCCTTCCTGAACGGTTTCCCCGTTCTCCAGATAACCGGCCGGCAGGGTCCATTTTCCTTTCTGTGGCTCAATATTTCTTTTGCACAGCAGCACCTGATCTCCGAGCACCGGGATGCAGCCCACCACCAGTTTGGGATTGTCATAATGGACATGGCCGCATCGATCACACACCGGCCGGGCATGGTCGTCATCCTTTGGCACCCTGATCGTCATTTCCGCTCCGCAGGCACTGCAGTATTTCACATTCATCTGGTGTTTTTCTCTCCATTTCCCGGTCCGCTGCTATTGTCACTGCCCTGGTTACCGCCCTGATCCACTGCCGACTTTAAACACTTACATGAAATTATCGTTTCATTCAACCCCGGATCACGACAGCTTATCCTGCAGCCAGCCGGGTCATCAGACGATGCCTGGACCATCAATGAAATCGCTTTCTTCAACCTGGCCCCCAAGTTCATCTGGGGAAATGACGGACGGATGGCATACCCGACAGTACCGGTATTTAAATGACAGCCATATGGTGTCTGCGTTGACCGCCGTCAAGGGCCTGGCTCCGTTTCTGCCCGCCAACCAGTCGCTTTTGCGATATATGGACAGCCTTTAGCTATTTGTCCAAGCAAAGGCGGTGATGCGGATGGGTAAATCCTGGAACATTCCATATTTCAATTCTGAATCCCCGAATTTCAACTGGGTCGTATTTCCTGTGCCGCCGCCGATAAACTGGGACCATGTGGAGCTACAAGTGGATGGTGTCTGCCGTGACCGGGAAATCATCAAGATAAAACCTAAGGTTCCCGGGTTCAATTGCCGATCAGAAAACGGTTGACTTATCAACCATTTTCTCAAAAAATTCTCGAACAGATCCGAATTTTTATTGACAACCGCCGGGTTCATTCGGTATAGCCTCTAACCGGTGCTACAATATAGTTACATTGTGACACTAAAACGGCGACATGTAACCGGCAGGGGCCATCTGAGAAAAAGCATACGTCAGACCGGTCCCGCTGATTTGAGGAGGAGAGTGAATGCGAACACGATCGGTTTCATTGTTTCTAATTTTCTGTACCACCCTTTTTCTGACCTCGCCAGCCGATGCCCAGACGCGGCTGACCTATTCCAACTTCTTTCCGCCCACCCATGTTCACAGCCAACTGGCAGAAAGCTGGTGCAAGGAAGTGGAAAAACAGACCAACGGCGAGATTGTGTTCAACTATTTTCCGGCTTCCACCCTGACCCGGCCCCAGCAGACCTATATTGCCGTGGCAAAGGGAGTGGCAGACATCGGCATGACCGCCATCGCCTATTCCAGAGGCCGTTTTCCGGTACTGGAAGCCATTGACCTGCCCATGGGATACACCTCCGGGGTCCAGGCCACGACCGTGGCCAACAAAGTACTGAAACGGTTCGATCCGGAAGAGCTGCACAACACCGAAGTGATGTATCTGCATGCCCACGGCCCCGGCATAATCCATACCCGGAACAAGCCGATACATACCCTGGAAGATCTCAAAGGGCTGAAAATCCGGGGAACCGGCACCAGCGGAGAAGTAATCGCCGCTCTGGGCGGGACCCCGGTGGGTCAGTCCATGGCGGAAACCTACCAGATGCTTCAACGAGGTGTGGTGGACGGGTCGGCCCATCCCATTGAAGCCAACAACGGCTGGAAGCTGGGAGAAGTGTCCAAATTCATGATTCAGAACTTTACCAGCGCGTACACCACAACCTTTGCCGTGTTCATGAACCAAAAAAGGTGGCATCAGCTGACCCGCAAACAGCAGGGAATCATCACAGATATCAACAAAGAATTTGCACAGAAACACGGCCGGGCCTGGGATGAGGCGGACGAGAAAGGCATGGCGTTCTTTCTGTCCAAAGGCGGCACCGTCATTTCACAGACTGCAGAAGAATCCAGCCGATGGGCCGAAAAAGTATCGGTCTTGCTCCAGAGCTACATTCAAAATGTGGCAAAACGGGGCATCGACGGCAAAACCATCATCGATTTCATTCAGACAAAAGTGGCTCAGCCTTAACCGACAATAATTTTTGACACAGGATTATCCATGAAACTGATCGCTTCGACACTTACCAAACTATCCAATACCATGAAACTCATCGGCGGCATCGCCCTAGTGGGCATGATGCTGTTGACGGTTGTGGATGTCATTGGACGGTGTTTCAAACACCCGATTTTCGGATCCGTTGAAATCGTCGGATTTCTGGCCACCGTCATCGTGGCTGGAGCCCTGCCCTATACCTATAAGATCGGCGGTCATGTGGGCGTCGAAATTCTGATGCAGACCACCTCCCAAAAACCCAGACCTGGGTCCGGCTGATCACCCGGACGTTGACGTTGATCCTTTTCGGTCTGATCACCTGGCAGATGTTTCTGCATGCCGCTGAACTCAGACAGATGGGAGAAGTGTCCATGAGCCTGAAATTTCCCACCTATTACATCGCGTATATCCTTGGCTTCGGGTTGTTGATTTTTTCCGTCACCATCGTGGAAGCCATGTTTCACGACATTACAGCATTGCGGAAAGGGGATGAAAAATGAGCCCGACTCTCATCGGTATTATCGGTATCATCATCATGCTTCTGATGTTTCTCACACAGATGCCGGTGGCATTTGTCATGGCTCTGGTGGGATACGTTGGCTTTTCCTATGTCATCAATATCGAGGCCGGGCTGGCCCTGCTGGCCCTGGAAGTCTATGAAACCCTGGCCTCTTATGATCTATCCACCATCCCGCTGTTCATTCTGATGGGGCAGCTGGGGTTTCATTCGGGCATCAGCAAACGGCTGTATGACGTCGGGTATAAATTTTTGGGTGATATCAGAGGTGGCCTGGCCATGGCCACGGTATCCGCCTGCACCGCATTCGGAGCGGTATGCGGGTCCAGCCCGGCCACCGCCGCCACCATGGCCACCATCGGGCTGCCGGAAATGAAACGTTACAACTATGACGACGAACTGGCAACCGGATCCGTGGCCTCCGGCGGCAGCATCGGCATGATCATGCCGCCGTCCGTAGTGCTGATCATCTATGGCATCCTGACTCAGCAGTCCATCGGGGCGTTGTTTGTGGCCGGCATTTTTCCGGCCCTGCTGATCACGTTGCTGTTCATTCTGTGCATTTACATCCGCTGCACCATTTCTCCGGAACAGGGCCCCCCCGGAGAATCCTTTTCATGGGCGGAAAAGTTGAAATCCCTCTTGGGGCTGGGAGAAACCCTGGCGGTCTTTGCCCTGGTCATTATCGGAATCTTCGTGGGCCTTTTCACCCCGACGGAAGCCGCCGCCATCGGGGCTTTCGGAGTGCTGTCGATCGCTCTTGTCCGTCGGCAGCTCACCTGGCAGGGATTTGTAAACGCCGTTCTGGAGACCCTTCGCACCTCCTGCATGGTCATGATGCTGATCGTGGGAGCCGTGATCCTGAGCAAATTTCTGGCCGTGACAAGGATTCCCTTTGAGATCGCCGGATGGGTGGCCGGTCTGGAGATTCCCGCAGTACTGGTAATGAGCGTAATTCTGATTATCTATCTGATCGGCGGCTGCTTTATCGATGCGCTGGCCTTTGTCACTCTGACAGTGCCCATTTTTTACCCCGTAGTCCAGCAATTGGGGTATGATCCTGTCTGGTTCGGGGTCATGATCGTGATGATCACCCAGATGGGGGTAATCACACCCCCCATCGGCATCAATGTGTATGTGGTATATGGAGTCGCCCAGACAATATTCAAGCAGACCATTCCGCTGCAGAAAATCTTCAAGGGCGTGGTTCCGTTTGTGGCGGCCCTGATCGTGGGCGTCATTATTTTGATCCTGTTCCCTCAGATCATTTTGTACCTGCCCAACCTGCTGTACTGACACCCGCCGGAATACCGTCTATACCCGAACCGCCCGGTCCGGCCTGCCCGGCCGGGCCTTCACCGATTCCACCATATAGTGCAGCCGGTTTCTGACATTGACCTCGGAAGTACCGGCATCAAAATCCAGGTATAGCAGATTCATGTCCGGATACAGGGTTTTGATGCGTTTTTCCACACCCTTGGACACGATGTGGTTGGCAATGCAGCCGAACGGCTGAACACTGATCACATGGTTCACCCCGTCTTCGGCCAGACAGGCGATCTCACCGGGGATGAGCCACCCTTCACCGAACTGATTCACCAAGGACAAAATGTTACGTGCCTTGTGCGCCACTTGGCGGATGTCATGAAACGGCGTGTAAAATCGGAAACGCCTGAACCGGTGATCGATTTTCTGTGAACGTATTCAGAAACGTTTCAATAAACCGCCCCAGAATATCGGTGATTTTCCGGTGCCGGATATGGGCCCGGATGTTTTCCCGGTAATTGATAAAATCCTGGATAAAATAATCCAGAATCGGAGGCATGACCGGTTCCACCCGGTTTTCCATGAGAAATTCGGCTAAAAACTGATTGCCGAACGCATTGTATTTGATATAGATCTCACCGACAATCGCTATTTTGCCCGCGACCTGATCATTGACTTCAACCCGGTTAAACTCCGTAACCGCCGCATCCAACAACGAAAAAAACCGGTCATAATCCCGGGTCAGGATACAGGCATGGGCCGCGTCAATATATGTTTGCCGCAGACGGCTGCTGGTGCCCGCCTGAACCTCTCTCACCGCTGTGGCATAATACATTTTGGCAATGCAGTCCGCGTACATGGTGGTAACAAACAATAGTTTGATCAACTTGAGCCAGTTGATGTCAAACCCGGGCTGATGGGTCAGTCCCTGGGCGCTGGTCACGGATATGACCGGTATCTGGCCATATCCGGCCGCCACCATGGCCTTGCGGATCAAAGACAGGTAACTGGAGGCCCGGCACTGTCCCCCGGTCTGGGTGATGCCCACGGCGATTCTTTCAGGATCATACCGTCCGGATTTCAACGCCTTGATGATATCCCCGGTCACGAGCACGGCCGGATAACATATGTCATTGCTCGCATATCTCAGACCGGTTTCGACGGACATCCGGTCCGGCGGAGGAAGGATCGCGACCTCATATCCCGCGGTCTGAAACACCGGCGGCAGGTATCCGGAATAATCGTCTGCAAAAAACGGGGCAATGATCTGCCGTTTCCGGTCTCTTTTCTCAAAATGAGGCGTCGTCTTCCGCTTTTCCTGCCTGCGTTCCTGGCGCTTTTCCCGGTCCTGCCGTATCAGGGATTCCACCATGGAACGGATGCGCAGCCTTACCGATCCGGTGCTGGAGATATCATCCACCTTCACAAGGGTCAGATTTTTCCCCCCCGCCTCCAGAATCTGCCGGTTTTCTTCCAGTGCCACGGCATCCGGGCCGCATCCGAATGAGTTAAGCTGGACCAGCTGGACATGGTTTGGTTGGCCTGCCACCCAGGATGCCGCATGATACAGCCGGTTGGGATACGCCCACTGGGTCAGCACCTGCAGGCCGTCAAAACGGCTGGTTCCGTTGTCCGGCACCGCGTCTTCCGTGATGAAATCAACACCGAAACCGGTCAGGAGCTGGGGAATTTTCTGATTAATCAGCGGATCGATGTGATAGGGCCGGCCGCACAGCACCACCAACAACCGTTGATCCTGTTTGGCCTGACGTACCCGCTGCTCCCCTTTTTCCCGGATCATTTGCCTATATTCCTTTTGCGCGGCCACCCCTTTTTTCACGGCAGCCCGGATCCGGGACGTATTCACCCCCAGGGGCCGCAGATAGGCCACACAGGCCTTTGTCAGCAGCACCTCATCCCTGAACGTGATCACCGGTTTGTCCAGAGGAATCCCCTTCCGGGTCCGTTGATCCAGACTGCTGTCGATCACATCGGTATAGCTGCTGACAATCGGACAGTTAAACGTGTTAACCACTTTCCGGAATTCATCGTGCTCATACATGACCATCGGGTAGAAAATCCGATCCACTCCTTTTTGAACCAGATCCAAGACATGGGCATTGGCCAGTTTGGCTGGGAAACAGATATTGTCGGACATGATACTGCCTCTGGCCGTATCACTCATGGCCATGGTGGAAGGGCCAGACACAACGATATTAATACCGCAATGCACGAAAAAAGCATGCCAAAAAGGCAAAATTCTCGTAAAAATTCAAGCATCTGGGGATCCCCACAGTCCATTTTGGCATCATGTGGGGCGACAGGTTCCGGTCAAACAGGAGCCGGTACTTGAAATCGGCAAAATCAAACCCTTTCTTTGCCCGGTCCCTGCCTTTGGACCCGAATATCTTTTCACACCGGTTGCCCGAATAAAAGGACCGGCCGTTGGAAAACACAAATCGTGTCACCGAACACACGTTTTCACATCCGCTGCACACAATCTGGCGGGTATTGAAATCAGAAATGGATTCCAGGTGATGAATGGCTGCAAACGTTGCCAGGGGATGATCCTGTTCGATGTCAGCGGATTTCCCCGCTGCCAGGGCCGCACCGAATGCCCCCATCATTTCCGGCATATCGGAACAGGTGACACGAACATCTGCCAGATTTTCCAAGGCCCGGACAATAGAGAGGTTCCGGCACGCACCCCCCTGAAGCACGATACGGGTTCCCATCTCTGCCATGCCCGTCAATTTGAGCACTTTGAACAGGCAGTTTTTCACCACTGCGTACGAAAGCCCGGCGCTGATGTCCGAAATCGTCGCATTTTCCCGCAATGCCTGTTTGACCCGGGAGTTCATGAACACGGTGCACCGGGTACCCAGATCACAGGGAGATGCCGCTTCCATGGCCAGTTCGGCAAAGCGGTTGACCCGGTAACCCAAAGAATCGGCAAAGGTTTCAATAAATGATCCGCACCCGGACGAGCAGGCTTCATTGAGTTCGATACGGCAAATCGTACCATGATGAATAAAAATAGCTTTCATGTCCTGGCCGCCAATGTCCAGAATAAACGACACCTCCGGATCCATGTGCTTTGCCGCCTCAAAATGGGCAATGGTTTCCACCAGTCCGATGTCCATGCCGAATGCCGTTCGGATCAAATCTTCCCCATACCCGGTCACGGCGGTTCTTGCGATGGCCAGATGCGGATGATGAATCCGAATCTCATCGCGCAGAGCGGCCAATCCCTGCACCACAGCCTGAATGGGATTGCCGTCATTATTTCGGTACCAGGAAAACAACACCTGATTGCCCGTGCCCAAGGCAATGATTTTGGTGGTGGTGGACCCTGAATCCACACCCAGGAAACAGGATGTGCCTGAATAATTGGACAGGGCTGTCCGAGGAATCGGTATCTGCCGCCGGTGCTGTTCCCAGCTTTCCCGATCTTTTTTGTGGAAAACAAGGGGGGCAGACGGTTGTCCCGGACCTGGGACCGGGCCTGTTTCAGGGCCATCTCTTCCAACAGGCCCGACACCGACCACAGGGCCTTATGACGTCTGCTGACCATGGCCGCCCCGATGGCCGGCAGGAGGGCGGGTTCATCCGGCGTCACCAAATCATCTGCAGACAGGTCCAGGGTTCTGAGAAATGCGTTGACCAGTTCCGGCAGAAACGCGAACACGCCCCCGCACAACAGCAGTTTCGGCCGGATGTCATATCCCCTGGATAACGTATTCAGGCACTGGATGGCCACGGCATGAAACACAGAAGCCGAGATATCCGCCACCGGCACATTGCGGCTCAACAGGTTCTGTACATCGGTCTTGGCAAACACCCCGCACCGGGACGCAATGGGATATACCCCGGTATGCTGCCGGGCCAGGCGGTTGAGGTCCCCGGGGGTGCAGTTCAACAGGGCGGCCAGTTGATCGATGAACGCACCGGTTCCGCCTGCGCAGCTGCCGTTCATACGGATATCCGGAGGACGGTCAGGGGACAGGAAGATCATTTTCGAATCTTCCCCGCCGATATCCACCACGGTCCGAACCTCCGGGTAAGCCCCCCGGACCACTTCATGGGTGGCGATCACCTCCTGAACAAACGGCAGGTCCAGTTCCTGGGACAGCCCCATGCCGGCGGACCCGGTCAAAGACAGATGCAGGAGGCCATCTCCCGGATCCGCCAGCACCTGTGAAAAAAAACCGGCCACCGTTTCCATGATCCGGGCGCAATGACGCTTATACCGGGAAAAAATCAACCGGCCGGTACTATCCGCCAATACCAGTTTTACCGTTGTGGAACCGATATCCAGGCCGGCATGATATATCTTGTCCTGTTCCATATGATCATCTCTCGACGCTTAATCCACTGGATTGTTTTTAATCCTAATTCGCCGGAGATGCAAGAGGCGGATTGTTTTCTTTTCAAACGGTATTCCGGAAACCGGGGCGATACCGCTGAAGAGCCAGGGCCGTCAAAAGCAAAACGAACCCGGCCGCTTCGCTTAAGTAGAAGGGCCACAGCAGTCCGGCGGCGGCCAGCCAGAGCAGGACGGTTTCCAGAACAGTGGCCGCCCGGAGGCAGAACCGTTCCAGAGCCGAGGCAAACGCCACCAGTCCCAGGGTGGTGGTGACCATGGTCAGGATCACCTCCCAGTGGAACAGCTCGTACTGGTCTCCCATCCCCAGAAGAGGCCGGTATGCCATCACCAGGGGAATGATGTAGAGTCCTTTTGCCAGTTTCCAGGAAGCGAACGCGGTGCGCATGGGATTGGCCCGGGCAATTCCGGCCCCGGCAAAGCTGGCCAGGCTCACCGGCGGGGTGACGTTGGAATCCTGAGAATACCAGAACACGATCATGTGGGCCACCAGCACCGGCACCCCCATGTCCATGAGAGCCGGCCCGGCAAGCGTTGCCAAAACAATATAGCTGGCTGTGACCGGCAGTCCCATCCCCAGTACCAGGGAAGCGCCGGCAATCAGCAGAATGGCCACGGTCTTGATGCCGAAACTCAAGTCCATCACCAGGCTGGAAAACTTAAGCCCCATGCCGGTGAGACTGACCATGCCCACGATGATACCAGCGGCCGCACAGGCCACCGACACCATGACCGCGTTTCTGGCTCCGTTTTCCATGGCTTTAAGCAAAAGGTTGCCTTCTTTGGCTGCAAACCCCTGCAGGGAAATGCGGTTTTCCTTTGTGACCCCCCATCGGATGAAATTCACCAGGATGCTGATGGACAACGTGCTGACAACCGCGATGAACCCGGCCATCATGGGGGAATAATTGGACACCAGCACATAGATTAGAATCAGCACCGGAATGATGAAATGAAGGCCGTTTTTGAGCACTTGAACAACCCTGGGCAGGCTCTCTTTCGGCTGTCCCTTCAACCCGAATTTTTTTGCTTCATAATGAACGAACACCAGGACGGTGAGATAATACATGACCGCCGGCACCAGAGCCACCTTGATGATGGTCAGGTAGCTGGTGTTGGTGAACTCGGCCATCAGAAACGCCCCCGCTCCCATGATGGGGGGCATAAGCTGGCCGCCTGTAGACGCCGCCGCCTCAATGGCCCCGGCCATGTGGGGCCGGTATCCCACTTTTTTCATCATTGGGATGGTGAAAGAGCCTGTGGCGACCACATTGCCCACGGCCGATCCGGACACCGATCCCATGAATCCGGAAGCCACCACGGATGCCTTGGCCGGACCGCCTGAAAACCGCCCGGTCAAGGAATAGGCCATGTCAATGAAAAAAGCCCCCCCACCCGTGGTTTCCAGAATCGCCCCAAACAGTACGAACACAAACACAAACGTGGCAGCCACGCCGATGGGCAGGCCGAAAATCCCTTCGGTGGTCAGCCACAAGGTGGTGGCGACCCGTTCGATACTGTATCCCTTGTGAATGATCAGCTCGGGCATGTAAGGGCCGTACATGGCATAGGCAATGCTCGCGGCACAGATAAGAGTCATGAAGATCCCGATCACCCGGCGGCAGGCCTCCAGCACGATCAGCACCCCGATGATGCTCACCACCCGGTCCTGAATCAGCCAGTCCCCCTGGCGGTCGAAGATGTCCGTCAGATTGCTGCAGATATAAAACGTGCAGTAAACCGACATGGCCACCAAACCCCAGTCCGCCAGCAGCCAGACGGACCACCGATTTTTTTTCGCTCCTGAAAAGGGCGGTTTGAGCAGAAAGACCAGGCTGAGAATCGCGCCCAAGTGGATAGAGCGCTGGACCAGGGCGGTCAGGGCTACCACGCCGGCAGTATACAGCTGGTAAAGGCTCAGGCACACGGCAATCACCGTCACCACCCGGGCCGTGAGGATCACCAGGATCCGGTTCTGGTCTGAAAAGACCGTTTTCTTTTGTGAATTCGCCTCTGTTTCGGACATGCCGGTGTCGTTCATCGATCTTCCTTTTCAGCGTTCCTTTTTCAGGGCTATATGGGCTTGGGCCAGGATCCGGCCCGGCCGGACTCATAAAGACAGCAAAGCCTCTGGTATAGAGTCAGTGGCCGGCCGGAAAACCGGGCCCGCCGGTGGGAAAATTGCTCCGACAAATTGAACCGGCGATCCCGCCAGATCAAGGTATGGGCCACGCCCGGGCTGCCTACCCGCAACACGAACGGACCCACCGGATGATGCATGTCCACAACGGCTTCAAGGTTTCCCTTCCGCACCATCCGGCCCACGCCGGGCAGTTTTCCCATGCCGGCACCGAATTTCGCATACCGCTCCTCTTCAATAAAAATCATACCCAGGGCATCCATGCTGTGAACTTCCCATATGGGGGCGTTTTCCACGGAATGGTAGTAATGAAGGGTAAACCGTTCTGCCGGTACCAGAGGCAGTATCAGAACCGGGGTACCATCTTCTGCCAGGGTGACATGCAGGGCCACGGTTTCCGGAATCAGCCGGGCCGCTACCATCAGCAGTAAAACCAGGCCGGACATACATACAGCGGCGGCAGCGATTCCCGGCCTGGTCATGGGAGGCATTCCGGATCATCCCCGTTGTCAGGGCTTGAGTTTCTCAGGGACGGTGAGACCTTTTTCCTCCAAATACCTAATGGTGCCCGGATGCAGCGGAATCGGCGAATAGTTCACCGTGTTTTCAGGCACGGTATAGGCAGCGGTGGGATGAATTTTCGTCAGATAGTCATTGTGCACGAACAGGGATTTGGTCAGATTGTACACCAAGTCCGTGTCCAGGGATGCCTGACAGATGATCACGTTCCACACCCCGATGGTGGGCACGTTTTCATCCGCACCCCGGTAGACCCCGCCGGAAAGGTCCACTCCGGCATAGGTGGGTTCGGCTGCCAGGATTTTCCGGGTCTGTTCTTCGGTGAACGGCAGGATCGTGATCTCATGGGTGGTGGCCAGATCCAGAATGGAGCTGGTGCCCGGTCCCACACACCAGACCCCCACATCGATGGTGCCGTCTCTCAGGGCATTGGCGCTTTCGGTGAACGACAGACGACTGTCCTTGTAAGAATCCAGTGGAATATCCAGGGCTTTCAACACGGCTTCAGCCATGAAATTGGTACCGCTGCCCGGGCTGCCGGTACTGATATTCCGACCCTTGACCTGTTCGATATTGGTCATACCGCTTTTTTTCAGGGCCACCACCTGAAGCAGGTTGGGATACATAGTTGCCAGGGCGAGTACATTCTGCTTTTTCTCCTTAAACGCATCCGTGCCGTTATAGGCGGCCATGGCCACATCCCCCATGACCAGGCCGATGACGGTTTCGCCCTTGTGGGCCAGTTTGATGTTTTCCACACTGGCGCCGGTGACTTCCGCCACCGCCTTGACCCCATCCACATGCTTGGACCAGATTTCAGCCACGCCGCCGCCGTAAGGATAATAGATTCCGCCGGTACCGCCGGTGCCGATCCCCAGAAACGTGGTTTTCGCGTTAACCGTTCCGGCACACATCAAGGTAACGGATATCATGACGAATAAAACGGATATTTTTTTCATCGGGCATATCTCCTTATAAAACAATTAACCTTTCTTTAGGAAAAAAATACAGCATCCCATGAAAAACAATATGGACTCAAACCATGGCACCACCTCCCTGATTGTTGAAATTGACGTTTTTTTCTGAACCGCTGATTTTGCCTATAGCACAATACCCATCCCGGTGCCAGAAAATAATTTATCCGCCGCCTCAGCATTTCACTTTCTTAAACCTTGATTCAATCCTGCTGTTTTTTTGAGAATCACCGCGAATAAATATTGAAAACACCGTTTCCCAGATTCCAAAAATCCTTTGCATTTTTGACGGTTTTCACATAGATTGACAATAAAAAAATGAGATTCTCTGATGCATGAAAACAGACGTAAACCCGTGCTTATCACCGGTGCCACCGGATATGTGGCCGGGCGGCTGATTCCGCTGCTTTTGTCCGCCGGATATCGGGTCCGGGCCATGGGACGTTCCATCGGAAAAATGGCTGCCCGGCCCTGGGGCAGAGACCCCGGCATCGAACTGGTCACCGGCGATATCATGGATGTCGCTTCTTTGAACAAAGCCGTTGCCGGGTGCGGCACGGTCTACTATCTGGTCCACTCCATGATTTCCAGAAAAGGAAGCTACCGGGATGCGGACAAGACCGGAGCCGAAAACATGGTAAAGGCCGCTGCAAACCAGGGGGCCGATCACATCATCTATCTGGGTGGACTGGGGGATATTCGTCATAAACACATCAGCCGGCACCTGATTTCCAGGAACGAGGTGGGGCGGATCCTGCAAAGCGGCCCGGTGCCGGGTACCGTGCTCAGGGCCGCCATGATCCTGGGTTCAGGCAGCGCCAGCTTCGAAATCCTGCGGTACCTGGCGGAACGACTGCCCGTGATGGTCACCCCGAAATGGGTGAGCATGCCTACCCAGCCCATTGCCATCTCCAATGTGCTGGAATATTTGAAAGGCTGTCTGGAACATCCGGAAACCCGGGGGCAAACCTTTGACATCGGCGGGCCGGAGATCGTTTCCCACCGGGACCTGTTCGCCATTTTCGCAAGAAAGGCCGGCCTGCCGGTGCCGGTGATGATCCCGGTGCCGGTCCTCACCCCCCGGCTGTCCTCGCTGTGGATCCATCTGGTGACCCCGGTGCCGGCCGCCATTGCCAGACCCCTGGCCGAAGGCCTGAGCCTGCCCACAGTATGCACGGAACACCGCATCCAAAAAATCATTCCCCAGGACCTGCTCACCTGTGGCCAGGCCATTGAACGGGCCTTGGACCGGGTCCGACAGGAGCGGGTGGATACCTGCTGGGCCGATGCCGGAGACCTGATTTATCCGGAATGGACCCATTGCGGGGATTCGGATTATTCCGGGGGCACCATCCTGAAATGCGGGTACCGGGCCACGGTCCGGGGGGCGGCATCGGATCTGTGGCCGGCCGTGGAACAGATGGGTGGTAAAACCGGGTATTACGCAGCCGATCTGTTGTGGAAACTAAGGGGCATAATGGATGTATTCTCCGGCGGAGTGGGTCTCCAGCGGGGCCGGCGTTCCAGGCACACACTGCGGATGGGGGATGTCCTGGATTTCTGGCGGGTTCTGGAAGTGGACAAGCCCCACCGGCTGTTGCTGGTGGCGGAGATGAAACTGCCGGGTCAGGCCCTGCTGGAAATCCGGATTATCCCGGCCGAACCGGACCAATGCGATCTGACCCTGCTGTCCCGCTTTCTGCCAAGGAATATGGGTATGGCGTACTGGTATAGCTGTATCCGTTTCACCAGTATGTGTTTTCCAGGATGCTGGCCGGCATGGCAAAGACGTCCGGAAAACCGTTGCTGACCCGGCCCCGGCGGTTCACTCCCAAAATCACCAATACCTGCTCTCTTTCCAGAGAATAGGCCTGCCATTTAAAACAGAGGCGTTCAAAAAAAATCAGTCTTGATGCCAGGCCCCTGATGACCGTCACTACGATCAGGCAGGTTCCGGAGATTCGGTCACAAAAGAAAGTGGCAATTCAGGTGCGGATTTGATAGAATGCCGCTAAAATTCCGGCTGTCACAACCAAGAACAGGAGAAAAAATGCACATTACCATGATTGTCTCCCAGGATACCCCTGGAATCATCTGGACCGCCTTCAGGCCGGCCAACATGATGCTTGAAGGCATGGAAGAGGTCACCATTTTTTTAAACGGTCCCTCCGTCGCATATGAACAGGCTGACTCCAGCCAGTTTCATTAAAGAAACTTGCAAAAATCTTTACCCTGTCAGAGGGAAAACTGCTTGCATGAGAAAAACTCATGGGCCTTCACGGCGTGAAGGAAGGATATCACATAAGAGCCGCCCGGAAAGATCTGTATGACCTGATAAAAAAGTGACAAAATTGTTTCCTATTGATCTGTCAGCAAGCATACCCTGACAGACACACAACAAACCATGAGAGCATTTCAAACGTTACAGAGATCTTAAAAAATCAACCTGTATACAGATAGTTACGATATTGGAGCTGATATGACTGACACGGAACCGACCGACCACAAACTGACATTAAGAAGCCTGAAAGCAACGGATTATCCGGATATAAAACGCATCATGGACCTGATCTATTCCGACATGGGCGGGGCCTGGGAACCCGGGGAATTCGCAGTGCTCATCGATCAATTTCCCGAAGGCCAGATCTGCATCGAAGACAAAGGCAAGGTCATTGCCGCGGCCCTGGCCATCATCGTCAATGCCGAAGAGTTTGAAAAAAGGCGGCACACCTATGAGGATGTCGTCACCGGCGGTGAGATGTCCAGCCATGATCCGGAAGGTGACGTCCTTTACGGGGTGGACATCTTTGTGGACCCAAAATACCGGGGATTACGCCTGGGGCGGCGGCTGTACGATGCCAGAAAAGAGCTGTGTGAAACCCTGAATCTGAAAAGCATCATTTTCGGGGGGCGGATTCCCGGATACGGCAGATACGCTCACGAGCTGACCCCGGCCCAGTATATCCAGAAGGTCAAGGCCACTGAAATCTATGATCCTGTGCTCTCCTTTCAGCTGTCCAATGATTTTCATATCAAAAAAATCCTTAAAAACTACATCCCCGAGGACACCCAGTCCGATTCCTACGGCGTGCTCATGGAATGGAACAACATCTATTATGAAAAAAACAGGTGTTGTTCGGCGGGCGCAAGGCCTATCCCCGCATCGGCGTTGTCCAGTGGCAGATGCGGTCTTTCAACAACCTGGAGGAATTTCTCCATCAGGTGAATTTTTTCGTTGATGCCATGGCCGGATACAACTCCGATCTGATCGTATTTCCGGAACTGCTCAACGCGCCGATGCTCAAGAACTTCAATCAGGAAAATCCAGCCGAAGCCATGCGTTCCCTTTCCGAGTATACCGACGATATCCGGTCTGCTTTCGTGAACCTGGCCATTTCCCACAATATCAACATCGTAACCGGGAGCCTGCCCCAGCTCAGGGATGGCGATTTGTACAACGTATCGTTTCTGTGCCGCAGAGACGGAACCTGGGACTCCCAGGACAAACTGCATATCACCCCGGACGAAGCCCAGTACTGGGGATTCAAGGCGGGCATTCTTTGAAGGCGTTCCAGACCGATATCGGCAAGATCGGAGTCCTGGTGTGTTATGATGTGGAGTTTCCCGAACTGTCCCGGTACCTGGCGGAAAAAGGCATGACCCTTTTGTGCGTGCCCTACTGGACCGACACCAAGAACGCCTACCTGCGAGTCCGGCGCTGCGCCCAGGCCCGGGCCATTGAAAACGAGTGCTATGTGGCCATTTCCGGCAGTGTGGGCAACCTGCCAAAAGTGAAGAACATGGACATCCAGTATGCCCAGTCCGCCGTATTCACCCCGTCCGATTTCGCATTTCCCCATGATGCCATTGCCGCCGAAGCAACACCCAACACCGAGATGACCCTGATGGTGGATTTGGACAGGGACCTGCTCAAGGAACTGCGCCAGATCGGCAGCGTTAGAAACCTGAAAAGCCGGCGCAGCGAACTGTATGAAGTACTGTGGAAACCGGATTTAGACCCGGGCAGGGTCAACCGGTGAAAGGAGAGGCAATTGAAAAAAACATCAAACAGGCTGGCGGAACCAATAAATACCCCACCGGCCTGCTTTTCAATGAAGGGTTGCCTAAAAATCCTCGGAATCATCCTCATCAAACGAAATCACCTGATCCGGTCTGATCTCTTTTGTGTTTCTACCAACCGATACTTTTTTGTTCCGCTGCATCACCATGTCCATTTCAGAGACCGCAATATTCACCTGATCAATGCCATGGGCCTGTTCCACGAAGCCTGAGAAATTTCAGCTATCAACGTCCCGACTTTGGCCGCATTTCCAGGATTTCTCCCTGGGAATAAGCGGTCTTTATTTTTTTCAACGCCTCATGAAACAGCTGATGGGGTTTACGAATGGCTTGGACCGCATCCCTGATCGCTGGTTTGTCCGTTTCAAACTCATCTATCCAATGACTCATACGGCATATAGTATTGTCTTCACCGCCGTTAAACATGAGACCCAACCCTATCAGGCTTAATACCTGCTATACCAGGCGATAATGGTCCCTGGCAAAAGATTCTATCTGCCGTCCCACCGGTATCGGATCGCGCATTCCCAATGCATCAAACTGCTTGACGAGTTCCAGGTATGATCTGTTCTGTTCCCACCAGGCACTCCCGGCCTTTACAAACCGCTGTTGGATTTCTGTCCTTTACCGGCCCCATAATAGCCAATGATTCCCAGAATCAAGGTGATCAGTGCCACGGCGGAAAACCCCAGCAACATTTTGGTTCCCAGTTTCATCCGTTTCAACATGAACAGACTTCTATAATTTACCGTATTCCTGAACCAATTTTATCAAGCAGTTTTCTCAATGGCCGAAATTTCATCCGGTGACAGCACCCGGTCGATATTGAGCAGTATTTTCACCCCGCCGTCCCGCTTGGCCATGCCCAGAATGTAGTCATGCTTGAGCTGTGTGCCGAATTTGGGAGTGTCCTCGATTTCATCTTCCCGGATGTTGAGCACTTCGGACACCGCATCCACCACAATGCCGATCAGCAGCGTAGCGTTGTCGGATTCGATTTCCACCACAATGATACAGGTTCTTTCCGTATAGGGAATGGGTTCCATTTCAAATTTTGTTCGAAGATCCAGCACGGGAATCACCTTTCCCCTCAGATTGATGACCCCTTGACAAAAGCCGGGGTTCGGGGAACCGATGTGATGGGCATCATTCCGATAATTTCTTTGACCTTGAGGATCCCGATCCCATATTCTTCGTTTTCCAATGAAAAAGTCAGGTATTTCCCGGTTTTCACGGTCAATGACTGAACCGCCTGATCCATGGTTTTGGTCTCCTGTGACATTCTTTTCTCCTTCTCCCAGTGTAAACAGGTTGTTGACTCAAATTGATTTAAAATATATTTACTGTATCGACACCTCGGAGTCAAAACATTAATTTCTGTCCCTCCATTTCGATCGTTTCTTTTCACCCCTGGATGATTTTTTTGACAACCCTTAAAAATTATAGTATCTGATCCTAAATAAATTAATTTTCAACACCTGAAACTTTAGGCAAAAATCATTTTAGGCATGCGCTTCATGGTCCCGAATAAAAGGCAGATGAGAGATGAGTTGGATATCTGGACAACCTGTACACAGCACACCGCAAAACGGGAATAAACGAAAAAATGCTTGTCCGGCAGATATCAACGACTGTCCTATCCATCGAAAATATGAAGCATTGAAAAAGCGTACCGGCGATTGAAAAAATTTTCCATCCGAGATGAACTGACCGGATATTACAATTATTCGTTTTTAATGACAACGCTGAGCAACGAGATGGAACGGACCCGGCGCTCCGGTCTTCCCTGCTGCATCATTTTAACAGATATCGACCATTTCAAAACCGTCAATGATGAGTGGGGGCACGAATCCGGAAATCTGGCGCTGAAAGCGGTGACCGGATTATGGAGAAAAAATATCCGACAGGTGGATTATCCCTGTCGGTATGGTGGAGAGGAATTTCTGTTTATTCTCCCCAATGAAAAGCTGTTCAATGCCATTCACACTGCGGAACGGCTAAGAAAAAAAACTGGCGCAACACCCGTTTCAACTCAAAAAAAATCAGGTCCGACTCACTGCCAGCTTCGGGGTTTGTGAATACAACGCTCTCCACCATCAGTCCCCGAGTGAGCTGATCGAAAAAGCAGATAATCTCCTATATCAGGCCAAACAGGCCGGAAGGAACCAGACATTTCCCAAAGAACCACTGCCTGCAACTGTTCCACATGAGCTGTCCCTGGATGAACGAATGGCATTATATAAATAAACCCCAAGTGTCTCTACCAACGCCTCTGTCAAAATTTATGATGCGAAGGGAGATCCATTTGTTGCTACCGATTTTTTTGTCCAGATACATGGCTTGATCTGCCCGGTGGAGCAGCGAGACACCCGTATCTCCCGGAGATGCCACAGCCATCCCAGCGCTGAGGGAGACCTTGATATCCATCTGATGAGCGTGTGAAATGAATTTCATTCTGGAAACGAGCAACTTGAAACGATCGATCCGCGCCTGAACCATTTGGGAAGCCAATCCATTCACAAGTACTACAAACTCATCCCCCCATACCTGGCCACAAAATCGGATTTTCTAAAATTTTTCTTCAAATTATCCGCCACCACCTTGAGCACCTTATCTCCGGCAACATGACCAAAAGAATCGTTGATCCATTTAAAATCATTGATATCCCATACAACCAGCGCCAGAGTTTCCTGTTCATCCAGCATGGCCAGTTCCCGCTCGACTTTCAGGTCAAAAGATTTTCGGTTATTTACCCCGGTCAATGCATCGATCAGGGCCTGTTTCCGATAAGTTCGGGCTTTACTGGAAAATTTGTCAGCCATAGCCTCCACAATGGAAATCTTTTTTCTCAATTCTTTTATGGTATCGTTGGCTTTTTCCAGCTGTTTTTTTTCGCTTTCTTTTTTTAGTTTGACGACCTGCCTGATATTTTGCAACCGGTCTAAAACGGCGGTTTTAAGCTCGTGGATATTTTTTTTCCCGACAAATGCTTCGGAAATGGCACCCATTTCTTTTCCGATGCTGTTTTCAAAAGCCTGGAATTGTTTTGCTTTGTCTCCGGGATCAAATTCCGTCAAGATCACGGATTCCAGCTGGGAAACCTGGGCCAGAAGATCTTGAAAACCGGTATTTGCGGATGAAAAATCAAGCAGTATTTTCTGCTTCAATGCCCGGCTGTATTCCAGAAAGGCTGCCACCTGATCGGCTATTTCTTTTTCCGAAACCTCCGGATCAAGATCGATTCGAATTGATTGTGCTTTTTTGTCAAGCATGTCTTCAAGGGGATAGAAATTTTCCAGAAAAAAATCCGTAACCCGTCTGAGCATTCGAACCATCTGAGCTGATCGGCGGTGCAGCCTGGTATCTGCCCCCAATCCACTGTCTGATGAAGCACTGAGTGTTGACAACTCTCTGGAAAAGATCTGGGCACGAAGCTGATTTATTTTTTTTTCAATCTTTCCCGTATCCCTTTCCGAATTCTCCTGGAGCAGTACTTTGATGTCTTTCACATCGTTTTTAAAATCCGGAATAGTCTCAGCCAGCATCCCATAGGTATTGATGATTCTGAGCAGATATTCTTTCTCTTTTTCGTGTTCTGAAATGAGATTGATCATTTCCGCAGTTTTATCATGTGTGCCGTTATCGGTTTCCATATCATAGTCCGTCTGCTATTATGCTTGAAATATCTGGAAATTATATCCGTGGCGGGTTGACCAAGTCAACAAAAGATGAAACCCCGGCCGTCTTTTCATTGATTTTATCCAATGAATCTTATAATTTTATCGAATTGTACCATATAATTAAAGAAACCTGCCATGATTCAACCCATTGACAAGACACTTTCAGCCACAACGCTGCTGGATTTCATTCAACAAATGCCCAGCCTTTCGACAACGGCCACCAAAGTGCTTCAGGTATGCAACACCCCAGCCCCCTCACCCAATGACCTCAACCGGGTGATCAGTCTGGATCCGGTTCTGGCCGGCAAGGTTCTCAAGCTGATCAATTCCGCCTACTATGCCCGCAGAAATACAATCACCTCTTTGACACGAGCCATTATCATGCTGGGTATCAACACCATAAAGAACCTGGTGTTGAGCACCGCCATCGTCAAAAGCGTGACAGACGGTGCCACATCCCGGACCATCGACATGAATGCGTTCTGGGCTCATTCCATTCAAGTGGGTGTCACAGCCAGGCTGATTTCCCGTGAGATGGGAATTCCGGCCCTTGAGCAGGAATTTTTTTTTTCTGGCGGGGATGATGCATGATTTGGGGAAAATCCCCATGAGCAGTCAATTTTCTGACGTTTATAAACAGATCCTGGATATCGTTCACAACCAAGCATGTGACATTTGTCTGGTGGAAAAGCAGATGCTCGGGCTGACCCATTGTGATGTCGGACAAATGATCGTAGAAAAATGGGATTTAGGAGATGAAATGACCACTGCCTTTACCCACCACCACCATACCAGAGTTCACGGCGAAAACGGTGAACAGGTCGGACAAGTGATCGAAATGGCGGATATATATGCCCATCTCACCCAAACGGCAACAGATGAAACAACCGGGCAGCCATTTTCCATAACCGCTTCCCCGGAACTGGATCGTCTCAACCGGGAGACCGGAGTCTCCCTGAAAACGCTGGCAGCGTTCAATGATACCATCTTTGTCGAAATAGACAGCGCCAAAGCTTTTTTGAACCTGTAATGTGTATGACTTGCTGAATCAACCCAATTTGAAAGAAGTGGACAACCACATTGTCAAGATCATCAATGAAAATTAAATTCTGGGGCGTTCGGGGGTCCATCCCCTGCCCCGGCCCCCATACCGTCAAATACGGTGGCAACACCGCCTGCATCGAGGTGAAACTTGAAAATCCTGACCGGTTAATTATTCTGGATGCCGGTTCAGGAATACGGGAACTGGGGAACCATCTGGTGGCAGGTGGTGCCTTTAAAACCGGGCTTAAAGCTGATATATTTCTTACCCACACCCATTGGGACCATATCAACGGATTCCCATTTTTTACCCCTTTGTATATCCCCGGAACACAAGTCACCGTCCATGGTCCCATTGCCATGGAAAACCATTCTTTGGAAAAGATTGTGGGAGGACAACTCACCTACTACTATTTTCCTGTGCAGGAAACTGATCTTGCCGCAAAAATTGGTTACCGGGAACTCAAGGAAGGGCATTACGATTTCGGAGATGGATTGACCGTTCAAGTCCAGTATCTGAATCATCCTCTATTGTGTCTGGGATATCGATTCGCGTTTCAGGGAAAAATTCTGTGCACGGGGTATGATACGGAACCTTTCAGAAACCTCTTCTGCACAGATCCATCCGATCCCGGCTATGACCCGGTCATGGCGCAGGAGGGAGAGATGGCAGCCCTGCAAGAAAACCAGAGAATCCAACATTTTTTTTGACGGGGCGGATCTGTTGATTCATGATGCCCAATATACCCTTGAAGAATACCGACCTGCCAAAATCGGATGGGGTCATACCGCAGTGGAGACCGCCATCGAAACCGGTTTGAAATCCCATGTCAAACGCCTGGCCCTGTTCCACCATGAACCGGTTCGCACGGATCAGGCCCTGGATGAAATGGAACAGACCTTTTTTCCCGCAGGCGCTCAACCGGACATGGACGTTTTCTTTGCCCGGGAAGGAATGGAAATCCACCTGTGAAAGACACATCAAAAAAAAAATTAAAGTTTTTTCATCCATATGACGATGGTAGAGATGAAAGGCGCTTTCCTGAAATCATTAACGGTTGAAGGGCCGACAATTTTAAGGTAATGCCATGGTTATATCGACATATCAGCTGAATACGGTGTTAAGGGTTTACGGGAATCAGCTTCGACAGGGACGGATATCTCCCCATACCGGTACCGGTCAGGCAAAATCGCCGGATACGGTCAACATCACTGCAGGGAACCGGCGGGATGCCGTCGTGGACAAAGTGGTCTCAGGGATGATGGAACGAATCGCCGGCAGGGGACCCCAAAATTCGGATGAAATTTCTGCTTTCGACCGATTGGAAAAAGAGTTCGGACGTCCGTTGATTCTTTCCAGAAAAACAGCAATCATTTTGTGTTCAAAGCCGTGTCAGACAGGGGCAACACTGCAATCGACATGCCCGCGGAAACTTCTGACCATCTGGTCTCACGGTTGACCAATTATCTGACCGACATCGTCAGCCAAAACATGATTGCATAATATATCGGAGATGATTGATATGAAAATCGACAACAATTACACCAATTATGAGGTTGACAGCTTACCCCATCGCACCGCCAACGTGCCGGGGGAAAAAACCGGTCAGACTGAAAACGCCCGTTCTCTGGAAATGGAGAAAGCCTCACCAGATACAGTGGTCAATCTTTCCCGGAAATCCAAGGAAGCACAACTCATCAAAGAAACCATTGAAAAGACCCAGGATGTCCGGCAGGAAAAAGTCGACCAATTAAAAAAAGAGATTTCAAGCAATACCTATCAAATCAATCCCAGAGCCATTGCCGGCAAGATGATCTCCTATTTTACCAATGAGACTTTCACCTCCTGATAAAAAATCAAGCGGCTCAGGGAACCATTCTTACCGTTGCAATTCCGCCACCTTTGGCAGCAACGGGGTTTTATGAGAATAATTGCTGTCCGGCATGACCAGTTGAAGCGCCACCCGGGCCGTCAAATCCATTACCAGCGGCCCCAGAAAATTTCCTGTCATCTTCTCAGGGGTTCCTTTTGGAATATTGACCACGACATAGCAGGCAATCTCTTTGAACGAGCTATCCAAATTAATCCATGCAATTTTTTTCAGATAATGTCGGAAATCCGGGTGATAGTCCGGAACAAACTGTCTGGGATTGGTAATGACAAATGCCAGATCCGGTTCATCCAGGCTCTGATACCAGAAAAAGGGTGAATTGTCCTTGTTCTGAATAATGACGAACCGCCTGTTGTCAACAAACCCGGGCATGCCGTCCGGCATCCGGATCACCTGTGACTTGTCCAGTTGTATTTCTCCAAATCGTGTGGTTCCAATTTTCACGTTCATTCCTTTTTTCCGGAAACAGATTTAAACAATTCACTCGCAATGGAAAGATCTGCCGCCGCAATCCCGGTGGCAGCTTGATTCTCCTGACACACTTTTTCATATACTTCCTGACGGTGAACGACCACATCCATCGGCGCTTCGATTCCCAATTTCACCTGGTTCCCTCTGGTTTCCAGCACCGTGATGACTATATCATCGCCTATGGCAATTTTTTCTCCCGACTTCCTTGTCAGAATCAGCATGGCTTTTTTGCCTTTTTATTTTAATATGAAAGGGCTTTGCCAACCTGCCGGAACCCGCCCCTTTTTTCTGCGGTGGCCTACAGCGCATATCCTTTATTGCAGATAGTCCAGCAAATTCATGGACATCAACTTGCTGGAAGACGACATGGCCGCCTGATAAGACAACTGCATCTGTTCCAGGCGGGTGATGGCCGCAATAATATCCGCATCTTCCATGGCAGACAACCGTTCTGTCTCGCTGATTTTCATTTCTTCAAAAATGGAAGATTTCATTTCCAGGCGGGTCATCTTACTTCCCACTGCAGAAATGTCACTGTTCAAATGATCAAAATCTTTATCAAGAGCGGTGATGGCATCATTGATGATGTCCAGGTTGTTGTCATCAAGTGCGGTTTGGAAAGCATCCAGCGTGTCAAATATCTGACTGAAAATCTGCTCTCCATCTCCTCCGATCTCCATCATGCTTCCGGTTCCGAGTTTGATGGAAAACGGCTGGTTATCGCCCTGATAGACAATTTCACCATCGTCTTCATTCACAGCAAATGAAGGCACGTCGGTACGATTGCCCGAAAAGATATACCGATCCTCCACCCGGGTATTGGCCAGCGACATCATCTGTTCTTTGATGTGCTGAACCATAACGGCGGCATCCTTTCTGTTTTCACCGCTGATGGGGGCATTGGCCATCTGCAAGGCCAGTGTTTTGGACTCTGAAATCAGATTCTGGGCCTGGGTCAACGCATTTTCAGACGTTGTCAGCCAGTTGTTTCCTACGGAAATCCCCCGCTCCAGCTGGGTCAATCCGTTGAGAGTGGATTTGATCCCCTCCGCCTTGACCATATCCATGGGATCATCGGAAAGGGTGTTGAGCCGCTTTCCGGTTATCACGGTTTCCGAGGCATCATTCAAATCCCTGGTAATATCCGCCAGACTGTTACGAATGAAACTGTACATCATTGAGGTGGCAACCCGCATACAATCTCTCCTTTATTTTTTCTGCCGGCTCCGCCGTTATTTCATGCGAAGCAGGATATCCAGCATTTCATCGGCCGCGGTGATCAATTTAGCCGCAGCAGAAAAGGCCGCCTGAAACATCATCAAAGACACCATCTCCTCATCCAGAGACACGCCGGACACGCTTTCCCTGATCTTTGACAGCTGGGCCTGAATCGCCTCACTGTTCTCTTTTTCCATGGCCAGTCCCGACCCGGTGATACCGATTGTCCCCAGCAGGGTATGAAAATAATTTTCCGTGTTGGTGTTGAGTTTTCCGGTATGGCCATGATCACTGCCAATGCTCATGGAGGTATACTGCAAGTCGGCAATGGCAATGGCATTTCGGTTGTCCCCTCTGGCATGGGCTCCTTGGTCACCGATGATCCCTGCTGCGATATAAGATCCGCCGCTCTTGACATGATCCGACACTGCTATGGTATCCGCGGCATCCCCTTTGAAAAACGTATTGATCCCCAATGCGGCCAGCACATGGCTGGTGTCATCGGAGAACGCGAAGGAATGATCCACGCCGGCAGCACCTGTTTGATCTGAAAACGGCTGTCGGAAGTGATTTCCGCCTCGAAGTATGTCGCAGGAAAGGCGGTATTGAATTCGTGCATCAGATCCTCCAGGGTCATGGTTGCATCAAGGGATATTGTGAAGCCTTCAATCTCAGCGGTCGCACCATCCGAATCAATGGGCTCACCGTCCGGACCATACACCCATACCGTAAAGCTTCCAGAGGTATCGATCCGGTCATGAAAACCAGTCCGGACGTTGACTCTGACAATTTCTCATCCACGCTGCCGCCGCGTAGTCCCCGGTCACGGTCGTGATTTTTCCAGGCCGACCCCCTGGCTGTGCTGCTCGTTCACCTGCCAGATCAAGGCTTTGGCGGTTTCATTCAGATCCGTGAGAAATCCGGGAATACCCTCATTTCGCATATAAACCCACCCCCCGATCTGCCCGCCGCTGATGTGATCCGTCACATCCCACTGATTCCCCCCGGACCCGTCAACCATCAGCCGGTCATCCTTCATTAAAAGATCAAAGCTTTTATTGTCTCTGACCAAATCGACGCCGCTGCCTGTCATGATCGTCAACGCCCCGGTGTCCAGTTCAAACGTGGAGATATTCATGAATTCTGCCAGCTCATTCAGCTTCATGTTTCGCTGATCTCTGAGGACATGGGCGGTTTTGCCACCGGTTTCAAGGGACACGATCTGCTGATTCAGATCGGCAAGTTCGGATGTGAGCAGGTTCACATCCTTTACACCGGCATTCAGACGATTGTCTATGTCCTGAACCAGGTTGTCCATTTGCGTGTTCACCCGGTTGAACCCTTCTGTCAGTTGCAGGCTTTTTTCCGACAACACCCGCCTTTCCACCGTACCGGAAGGCAAATTGGCCAGATCGTGCCATGAATTCCAGAACTCGGACATCAATGAGGACACATCTGCGTCAGAACCGGAAATGAAAATCTGTTCGATCTGACTGATATAATCCTGCTGAGAAGAAAAAAACGATGCTTTGGATCCCTGATCCCGCAGGCGTGTTTCAAGGAATTCATCATTTATACCGGCAACCCCTTCAAACGAAACCCCCCGCCCGAAGGTCAAGGTTCCAAATTTTTCGGTTGGTGCCGCTTGCAGCATCGGCGACTGTCGCGTATAACCCGGGGTATTGACATTGGCAATATTGTTGGAGGTGACTTCGATCCCATATTTCTGTACCAAAAGCGCCGATCCGGCAATATTGAAAATAGCTCCCAAGGCTGGCATGATCACACCTCCTGGCGTAGGAATCGGACCGGTTTCCGGGAATTCAACCCGCATTGCCGGTTATACACGGCAGGAGAACTGTCTTTTCCGCTGCCGGATATCATGGTCATCATCTGATCCATGAATTGAAGCGATTCATTTATAAATCGGATATTCTGCCGTTTCAAGGCATCGATTTCCTTTTTCAGCACTTGAATTTTTCCGACCGACTCACTGAATGCCGATCTGCAATGTCGGGGCAGCACCATCAAAAGCTGGTTCAGATCAAAGGGACCCGGACAGAACGGAGCCGCTGTCTCAATCAATTCATGTTTCACATCGCTGATTTCCCTGCACAACACATCTTTTCACTTGAAATCCCCCAGAGGGTATCGATTTCAACCTGAATCAGGGCCTCCCGTTCTCTTTCAAAACAGTCCCGCAGGCGCTGATAAAGCACCCTCTTTTTTTCCATCTGCTGTTCAATCCTCTGAACGTCATCCTGATTCATATCATCCCTTTCTCTTGATATCCAGATCGACACTCCTCCCGGATTTCTTAACCGGAATATTACTTTTCAGTGTGATTTAATTTTTCAAACAACAGCCGGCCCAGCCCCATCCCGTTTCCACTGGTCAGTGACTCCGCCATTGTTTGATTGAACATGGATTTCACAATCTTTCCGTCATTTCCCTTAAGCAGACCCTGATCACCGCAAAACTCCTGATCCGCAGTTTTCAGCATTTCATTAATAAATATGGATTCAAAATCCATACACGCCTTTTTCAGGCGTTCCGTTCCCGGTTCGACCCGAGTCGTCATGGTTCCACCGTTCTGAATGATTCCTGTCTGCATATTCATCGGCCCTTTTATTTATGTCTAAATGATTTCAAGTTCGGCATCCAGGACTCCGGCCGCTTTCATGGCCTGCAAAACGGTAATCAGATCCCGGGGGCTCACACCGATGGCGTTGAGCGCCTTGATCAACTCATCAATGGTATTGCCGGCATTCACCAGCATCAACTTATTCTTCTCTTCCATGACACTCACGTCGCTGTCCGGTGCCACCACCGTACTGCCGCCGGGTGCCACCACCGTACCATCCACTGCAACCGGAACTCCCCCCCCCCCGGTTTCCGGGAGAAAAGGGCGCCGGCTGGGACACTCTTTTTTCTTCTTTGATCTCAATGGACAGGTTCCCATGGGCAATGGCAACACTGGCGATTCTGACATTTTCTCCGATAACCACAGTGCCGGTTCTCTCATTGATGATGATTTTGGCCGGCCGGTCCGTCGTGATTTCCAAAATACCCACCTGGGCAATCAACTCCACGACCCGCTGACGGTAGGCAGGTGGCACCGTAAATTCCAGTGTGCCGGAATCGATGGCCATGGTGCTTCCAGGCCCGAATTCTCTGTCAATGGTCCGGGAAATCGCAGATGCCGTATTAAAGTCAGGATCGTTCAGAATCATCACCAGGGATTCCTTACGGGCCAGGTGAACCGGAACCTCTCTTTCCACTGTGGCGCCGCTGGCGATTCTGGCAACCGTCGGGTGATTTTTGGTCTGTCCGCCCCCCGCCCCCCCACCGAAACTGTAGCCGCCGACAGCCAGAGGTCCTTGGGCCAGTGCATATACCTGATTGTCCACCCCTTTCAGTGGCGTCAGGATCAACGTTCCGCCTGACAGACTTTTGGCATCCCCAATGGAAGACACCGTGACATCAATTTTTTTTCCGATGCGGGCAAACGGCGGCAGCGTGGCACTGACCAGAACGGCGGCCACGTTTTTGACTTTCATATCCGCCGCATTGACCCGGATCCCATTGCGCTCCAGCATATTGGCCAGTCCCTGGAGGGTGAATTCCGTTCCGCTCTTGTCTCCGGTCCCGTTCAGGCCGATCACCAGGCCATATCCAAACAGCTGGTTGGGACGTACCCCCTGAATGGAGACGATATCCTTGATTCTGGCGGATTCAGATACCATGGGCATGCAAAGTATACACACACCCACAATTCCCAGAAATCTCAGCCACCTTTGGTTAAAACGGCCAGACATGGTCCACCACCTTTCCCATCCATCCGGGTTTCTGCTTGTCCGACACCGCCCCCACACCGGAATAAAATATCCTGGCATCTGCCACATACGTGGAGGACACCTCATTGGTGCTGGTGATGTCCTCGGGTCTCACGATTCCCGACAAAGCGATATACTGGGCTTCGTTGTTCACCTTGATTTCTCTTTTCCCGTTGATGAGCAGGTTCCCGTTGGGAAACACCCTGACCACCACGGCGGACACATAGGCTTTGATATAGCCTTTCCGATCACTGGTCCCGCTTCCTGTGAATTCAGATCCCAGTTCGGAGGAAATCAGGTCATCCACACCCGGATTCTGGGCCAGCCGGGGATTTTTTTCCGCCAGGGCTTCCATGTAACCCAAAAATTTCAGCTTTGCATTAATGCCGGAGGACCGGCTGACATTGGTTTTAGCATTCAGACTGGCCTGAGGATCCTCCACGATTCTGACGACGACGATATCCCCGACCTGTCTGGCTTTTCGATCCGTATACATATCAATTCCGGTGCTGGACCACAAAGACCCTTCGGCCCGTGGTTCCACCTCCAGTTCCGGATAAACCGGGGCCTTTATCTGTTTCATCTCGGCCACATCCGAAGGGGTCTTTGATACTGCCGCACACCCCCCCATCACGAGAATCAGCCCCATCAAGGGTATTGCCATCGCTTTGACCCTTTTCATCATCGTCTCCCATCCTATATGTCCACCCGAACCGTCACTTCATCGATAACCCGGGCAAAAATCTTTTTATTGCTCATGCCATTTTCCACGGCAACGGTTTCTCCGGCAAACCCATCATCCAGAACCATTCCGGGAATCGTCACCCGCAGCAGTCCGGACTCCACCAGAATCGTTACCTGATCACCGCGAGTGACCACCGGCTTTTTTTCAACCATCCAGTGTTTTACCATGTCGCCCTTGCGAACGGTATGTTTTGCCACGAATCCCACCAGCGGACCGGCATCTCTCACCACCTCGTCCATGCTCTTTGAAATATTTCTGCGTTCCACGCACAGATCTCTTGATTTAAGAACATGCCCCTGAGGCAGATCTCTGGCAGCACATACCACGGATTCGAATACATCCAGCCAGGCACTGACCTCTGCATTATTGGCCGGAATCCCGTCCACACTGACCACCGCTTTCACCCGCACATACCGAGACAGGGGACGGTTATTCGTCCGCAACAGCTGAATATCCACCTCTCCGGCCGGCACCGGGTGGTTACGTACCACCTTCAACCTGGAAATCACCGCCTCTGAGGACTTCAGGTCTGGTTGTTGTGACACAAACTCCTCAAAGGCCTGCCGGAACAATTCCAGAGGAACGGTCTGATCCGATTGCCCGGATTGAGAGGCATTTTCCGATGCCACCGCCCTGTTCAATTCCCAGGACAGCGTCATTCCCATCCACAAAAACAGCAGCAGAAAACCGATCTGCCAGACTTTATTCATTATGGAACCTACCTTTTCAGATTATTGGCAGCCTGAAGCATACTGTCGGCTGTCTGAATGGATTTACTGTTGATTTCATACGCCCTTTGGGCCATGATCATGCTGACCATCTCTTCCACTACATCCACATTGGACTGTTCCACAAATCCCTGAAGAATGGTTCCCATGCCTTCAGATCCGGGAGCACCGATGACCGGTTCACCCGAAGCGTCGGTGGCGCTGTAAAGATTGTGCCCCAGGCTCGACAGACCGGCTGGATTGGGAAATCCGTAAAGCTCGATCTCACCGAGCACTGAGCCAACCCCTTCGGCATCAAACGCCGTCACCTGGCCGTATTTACTGATGGTGATGGACAACGTACCTTCCGGAACCGTCATTTCAGGTTGAAGACGGTCTCCGTTGGCCGTCACGATATTTCCCTCGCTGTCGAGCTTGAAATTCCCGGCCCGGGTATATCGTTCCTGGTCGTTGCTGAGCACCATGAAAAACCCCTTACCTTCGATGGCCACATCCAGCTCGTTTTTGGTCTGCTGAAAATCCCCCTGCATGAACATTTTCTGGACCCCTAAGGTTTCAGTGCCCATCCCCACCTGGATTCCCGTGGGGATCTGATCTCCCCCCGGTGTTTCCGATCCGCCCTGATTCAGGGTCTGATACATCAGGTCCTGAAATTCGGCCCGGCTTTTTTTGAAACTGGTGGTGTTCACGTTTGCCAGGTTGTTGGAAATCACATCAATGTTTGTCTGCTGGGCGGCCATGCCGGATGCTGCGGACCACATTCCCCTGAGCATAATATTGTCTCCTTGTTTCTCTCATTTAAAAAAATTTTTATCATGAAAAACCGAATCCGCTGAACATGGAACTGCTCATTTCCCCCATGGTTTGAATCACTTTTTGGTTGGACTCATACGTCCGGAACATTCCGATCATCTTGACCATCTCTTCGGTGGGGTTCACATTGGATTTTCCAAAACCCCTGTTTGACCTGTATTTCTTCCGGCTGAACAATGTCTTCTTCCGCTCCTTCATATGTATACAGACTGTTGCCTTCCTTGTTCAGGTCCTGAATCCGATTAAAATCCACGACCACCAGTTGATCGACCCGCTGACCGCCGGAAAACACCTGACCATCAGAATCGATGGTAACCTGCCCTTCTCCAAGTTCCATAGGACCGTTTTCTCCCAACACCGGATCTCCGTTCCCATTCACCAGGATTCCTTGCGCATTCAACATGAAAGCACCATTGGTGGTGTATCGGTCCCCCTGATCCGTAGCGATGATAAAAAAAACCCCGGGACGTCAGGGCCACATCCAGTTGATTCCCCGTATGAATGATGCCGCCCTGGCTGAAATCGGTATGGACCTGTTGTTCCAGCGTAAGGGAACCCATGATCCTGGAGAAAGACACCAGATCTTTTTTAAACCCGTTTGTACTGGCATTGGCAATATTATTGGCAATGGTGTGGTATCGATTTTCCTGAACCAATGAATTGTCAATCGCGTTAAATAATCCGGATATCACGATCTCCCCCCTGTCAAATGGTTGTGTGCCTCCCGGGTCAGTTAAATACCCGTTATGCAAACGGTTAATGCAAATTCAATGCCATATTTTCTTTTGTCCAAATTTCGAATGGGCACACCGGCATCCAATCTGAAAAAATTAAAAGTCAGATTTAACAGATTAGAATTATTCAATAATTTTTTTTATGAAGAAAATGATCAATCACAGACTGCCAGGGTCGACAAAAACCGGGCAAACGGCAAGGAGGAAAATTTTTCCGGTTTTCAGGACCATGGGGGACCTACACGGTTTTTCGGCCGGATTTGGGCTCGAACATCAGACAGTCCATTCCTGAACTGCTCTTGCGAACCACCCGAGAAGGAATTTCTCGGCTTTTGAAATTCATTTTGCGGCATCCATGAGGATATTTTTTTTCCCAGGTGACGTAATAAAACCAGCATTGCATACAATTGACACGATGGCTCCCATCATCTGTCATTTTTTTGACTCCCGGGCATTCAATAAATAGACAAACGACAAAATATCCGCCACCACTTCATATAGGACCTCCGGGATCTCGCTATTCAGATCCACCCGGGACAACAGATGAAACAGATCCGGATCCTGGTGTATTTCAATGTTATTTTTTCTGGCCAGCTCAATGATCTTTCTGGCAAGATCCCCTTTTCCTTTGGCGGTGATCTTCGGAGCACCCCCCTTTTTGGGATCATAATGGAGCGCAACAGCACCTGGCACCTGTTTTTCATAGGTCATTTATGCCACAAAGCAGACACTGCTGCCCTCCCGGGAAATCATTTCCGTGATCAGATCGATGTTCAATTCCGATGTTGTCGCCAGCTGACAGGTGAACTGGCCGATTTCAATGCCACGGCTCTCCAGCATCTGCGTCAACAAAGGGAGATGCGTTTCAATTTTTTCAAGGGTGGGGGGGTGATCCACCCGCAGGGTTCCCTGGAGCGTCATCCCTGTCAACATCAACTCAGCCCGCACCGTTCCCAGACTGGACAAAGCCATCACCAGGGTAACCGAGCAGCTGGGTTTTCGATCTGAATCCTTTTTTTGATGCGATATGTCAGCCTCATAATGAGACGGCAGAAAAAAAAGGACCTGAGCCAGTCCCCAGGTACCGTCCTGGAATTGCAGCGGAATGGGGACGAACACTTTTCCGGTTTCCTGACCGGCGTGAACATTGAGCAGCTGAATATTTTCCAACGCGTGATACAACCCTTTCAACGATGCCGCTCCGTCTCCAGCATCTGCCAGTATCTTTGAAAGCATTCCTTTCACATCTTCAGCCATCAGCCTGGTTAAAGCGGCTGGGGTTGTTTTTCTGCTGGAAAAAGCCTGGACCAGTTTGTTTTCCCAGGCAAGGCCGGCGCCCTGAACAAAGGATCTCACTCCTGAAGCACCCGGCTGTTCAACCGTGATGCGGCTTAACTTCCCCAGCAGGGAGGCCAGCCGCTTTGATCGGTCCCCGGACAGACCTCCTTCCCCCGCAGACAATGCCGCCAGGTTTTCCCAAAGATTCCGGGCCAAGACCCTGCGGATGGCCCCTGAATCCACCGAATATGTGCCGGGGGATGAATATCCATCAGCCGGAAAGATACCTGGCCTTTTCTTCCGGAAACCATCAATGTCAACAGCGCATTTTTGGGAAGCGGCATATCTGATGCCACCCGAATGTGTTTTCCGGAAACAGCCACAAGAAAGATCCCCGGAGAAAGGGGTTTCAACACCTTGCCTTCAACGATCTGTCCGGGATGAAGATTGACTGTCCCAGCAGATTTCCTCGGCGGCAACAGTGCCATTTTTCCGGTAAATTCAACCGAGTAAGGGGTAAGAGAAATCATCATCCATCCGTCGGGAATTTTTTGCCGTCAAAGCAATGAAACCATCAGACCCTATTTTTCTTCATGTTTAATACCAACGTCACCTTCTCTTTGGGAATCGCAAGCCTTTCGGCAATCGCTTCGGCCGTCATACCGTCTTGGAAAAACTGATGGATCTGCTGATCCACAGCAGCTGACTCCAGAGACCCGGCTGCCTGATCCGCCTGCTCCATCAGCTGCTCCAGGCATGTGATCCGCTGTTCGAATTTTTCATCCATCTGCTGTAGAATCCGATGTTTGTCATCAAGTGTTTTCAACAATGTCTCTGACAGCCGATCTGCATCTGACAATAGATTTTCAAGAGTCTGAATCTTTTGGTTGAACGTGTCTTCCACTTCGAAAGATTTGAGTTTCCATATGAGCACCAAAAACAGAACCACAATAAAAAGATCTATCAGGATCAGTGCGGCAACCACCCACTCCATCTGCATATCCGGCATAATCAGATCTTGATGTCCACAATCCGGCCGGAATTTTTTTCAATTTCAAACGAATGGGACTTCCGGCCGGTTGTTTCGTAATTCTTATTGTCTGTGTGACTGCCTTCTTTTTTCAACCCTGCTTCTTCCCCGGCTTTGACCTGTCGGACCCGTTCCTGTTCTCTTTTTTTGAAAATCGCCGCTGCCTGGGCCGCCAATTGTGCATTATGTTCTGCCGCCAAAGGAGGGACAGGCTGCATCTGTTTTATGGCACTTGCCTGCCCCAGAATGATGTTCATATCTGAAATGTTCGGCATGGGGTTATCTTTCATTTACAATATGAAAACATTATCGACCACCACCTCATCAAACGGTCTGTTCGACAAAGCCTGCTTGATGGCCTGATTCGTCCAATAGGCCACCACATCCACTGAAGGAGGATTTTCCAATTTCTGCATTCTGGTTACCAGCATATCATAAATTCTTGCCCGCAGCCATTTTTTTTTCCTGATCCGGCATGGTTGACCACACCGGATTCCGATACCGGATCGCCACGGAGAACGATATACAGGTGTGGGCGGCGTCTGCAGGCAAAGGGATCAAAAAATCATCAAACCTCAGCGCTTTGGATCCCGGGACCGTAAAAAACACCTGGCCGGAAATCGACGGCGGATTTTTGACAGTCTTCAGACCTCCCATCCATTTCCAGAAAAAAATACCGGCGGCGGCCATTACGGCAACAATACCCAGTCCCACTCTCCATCGCCAGGCATTTTTTGTTTTCCCGGTCATGTCTGATCCTTCATGGCCTGCAGGCGGGTTCGAAATCTGGACAATATTTTTGAATGGATCTGTGAAATTCTGGACTCGGTCAGATTCAATACGGCACCGATCTCCTTGAGAGTCAATTCCTCATAATAATAAAGGGAAATAACAATCTGTTCATTTTTGGATAAATTTGAAATTTCTTCAGCGAGGAGGTCTTTCATCTGCTTGAGTGTGAGGGCATCAAACGGGGAAATCTCAGGAGAGATCTCCCCGTCAATTCTTGGGGTCGTTCCATCCGGCAGCACCTCATCCAGGCTGACCAGTGAAATCCGCCGGGTCTGCCAGAGCATGTGGTGGTAATCTTCCAATGAAATTTCCAGGTGACGGGCAATATCGACGTCTCTGGGTTCTTTTCCCAGTTTTTGTTTCAGTTCATCCCGTGCCGCCTCAATGCGACGATGGTTTCGGACCACGGATCGGGATGCCCATCCCATTTTTCGGACTTCATCTACCATCGCCCCTTTGATTCGATAGGTGGCAAATGTTTTGAACTTCACGTTTTTGTCCGGTTGAAAGCGGTCAATGGCCTCGTTTAATCCCAAAACACCGGCACTGATCAAGTCTTCCCGGGAAATCCCGGCTGGCAGATGAATGGCCATGCGATCCGCAATATATTTGACCAAAGGAGCAAACTCACGAATCAACGACTCGCGATACCGGTCATCAAGCTGCCCCCCGGTGCGGCCGGCATCGGATGCCCGGCTGTATTTTTGGATCTGTGACCGCATGCAGCTATACCGCCTCCTCCAGCAATCGTTTCCAGAAAAATTTGATGTTCCCGTCCCCGGGATTGGAAGCCGCAGCCCCGCGGAGTAGACGGTCCGCCAGACTCTCCATGTTTTGACTGGCCTCGGCCCGGGGATAGGCGCAGACAATCGGCTGCCGTTTGAAGACCGCCTGCTTCAGATAATCATCCCGAAGAATGGACCCGGCATAATCCAGGCAGATCCCCACAAGGAATTTGTCTGCGACCTGGCTTAATTTTTTAAACACGGCTTTTCCCTCTTTTTCATCCTGTACCATGTTCATCAAGATGGCGAATTCCTTTGTTCTGTATTGATTGAACATGACTTTCAGCAACGCATAAGCATCGGTAATGGACGTGGGTTCCGGGGTCACTACCACGATACGTTTCTGGGCCGCCAGATTGAAATAAACGACATTGGACGAAATCCCGGCACCGGTATCCACCAACATGATATCAAACCGGCGATTGAGCTCGTCGAATTCATTGAGCAGATGGAGTTTCTGGCCCTCGGTCAGGCTGGCCATCTCTTCGACCCCGCTGCTAGCAGGTATCACAGACACCCCTTCCGGACCCTGGACAATGATCTCGGACAGTTTTTTTCTCCACGGATCACGGCGTCAATATTATCCTTCGGATGAATTCCGAAAATGATATCAATATTTGCCAGACCCAGGTCCGCATCAAACACGAGCACTTTTTTCCCCTTTCGCTGGAAAGATACCGCCAGATTTCCCACAATGTTGGTTTTACCGACCCCCCCCTTTCCGCTGGTCACCGAAATCACCCATGGCGCATTGCCGGCACTGCTCCGGTCAGCATCCCTGCTTGCGATGGCATCCGCTATTTCATCCGTTTTGCTTCTGACCATCTCTCTCAACCTTTCAGCTTGATCCATTCGCTTATCTCCGATTTATTAAGCAGCTGCATCCCTGTTTTCCAACAGCAATGCCGATATTTTTTTTCCATCCGCCATTTCGATATCTTCCGGTACGCTCTGTCCGGCGGTGACATAAGATATGGCTTTAGGATATTTTACCACCTGATTGATGATATTGCCCATCATACGTGTCTCATCCAGTTTTGTGAATATATAAGTTTTAAAGACCAACGGGCTGAACCGTTGAACCGTCTCGTTCATCTCCGAAGAAGCCGTACCGACATTCAACAACAAATGGACATCAATGGAAGCGTTGCTGCCGATCATTGTTTTCAGCCCTTCAAGACGGATTCTGTCATACTGACTCTGGCCGGCAGTATCGATCAGCACCACATCTCTGGACTGCATCCGCCTTAACGCCGGCAGCAGATCTTTGGGGGAAAACGCCTGAAAACACGGAATCCCTAAAATATCCGCATAGTTCTTCAGCTGTTCCCGGGCACCGATCCGATAGGTGTCAATGGAAATCAATCCCACACTTTTCTGGTGCTTCATGATCAGGGTTGCCGCCATTTTGGCAATGGTCGTGGTCTTACCCACGCCGGTGGTCCCCACCAATGCAGCAATCTTCTGTTGATTGCCTTTGCCTGAAAACGGATCCGTGACCGGCAGCATCTGTTCGATGGCCTGTGCTACCCGCCGGGCAGCCTCCCGGGAAGTCAGACCGGAGGATTCATCCAGGACACCCGCCTTTTCCAGTATCTTTCCGATCACTTCATTTTCTATCCCATGGCGGATCATTCTGGAACAAACCGGCATCAAAGCCGGATGTTCAAGCAGATGGGGCACAGACAACCCCTGCGCGTTCATGACCGTCATCATCTGCTGCAAACGAACCAGCTCTCCTTTGATCTCTTGCAAAGCGTCCGGGGTTTCTTTGCCCACAGTCTCAACCGCCTCATCCCCGGCACCGCACTGATTTCAAAAACAACTTTCCATCTTTTCCTTGAATCCGACTGGTTGAAACAATCATGGCATCAGGACCCAGAGAGCTTCGAATCAAGGCGGTGGCTTCCTCGATAGTGGCGGCGAAATATTTATACGGAGGCATCATTCACACTCACTTCACCAATGGATTTGAAACGGATATCGTTGAGCAGTTCACTCTGGGACATCACCATCACAGACGGCACATAACTTTCAATCATTTTTCTGAAATGGCGCCGGATACCCGGAGAGGTCATAATAATGGGCTGAACGTTGTTGATCAGAGCCTTTTCCGCCAGCTTCTGCACCGACCGGATGATGGGTTCCGAGGTCCGGGGGCTCAACGCCAGGTATGCGCCGTGATCAGTTTTTTGAAGCCCTTTCATTAACAGTTCCTCCACATCCGGCCCCAGCGTGATCAAATGCAGTTCTCCCGCTTCATTGAGATGCGGCGCCATGATCGATCGGGACAGCTTGTGGCGGACATATTCGGTGAGCAGATCCGGGTCCTTTGTCATGGGCGAAAAATCCGCCAGCGTCTCCACAATGGTCAACAGGTCTTTAATGGAGACATTCTCTTGGAGCAGGTTCTGCAACACTTTCTGAACACCGCCCAACGAAAGCTGATTGGGCACCAGCTCCTCCACCACCTTGGGGTACCGGGACGACAGGTTGTCCAGCAGGGACTGCACATCCTGCCTGCCCAGAAGCTCGGAGGCGTGCTTTCGAATGATTTCAGTTAAATGGGTCGTCATAATCGTGACGCTGTCCACCACGGTATATCCGGCCAGTTTGGCATCTTCTTTCCGGTCTTCAGGTATCCACACCGCCGGCAGGTCAAACGCCGGTTCCGTCGTCTGAATGCCTTCGATCTTCCGGGCCGAATCCCCCGGATCCATGGCCATATAATGATTGACCATCAATTCAGCGGAGGCGACTTTCACCCCTTTAATCAGAATGTTATACATATTGGATTTGATCTGAAGATTGTCCCGGATATGAATCGGCGGCACAATCAGCCCCACATCCTGGGCAAACTGCCGTCGAACTGCGTGGACCCGATCCAGAAACTCACCGCCCTGCTCCTTGTCCACCAGCCCGATCAAGCCATACCCAACCTCCACTTCCAGGATATCCACGGTCAACAGATGTTCCACCGGTTCCGGTCCGGTCAAGGCCGGTTCCTCGACCAGGGCCGCTTTTGCATCCGCCGCTTCCGCATCCGCCTCCTGTTTTCTCAGAAAATAATTGGCCCCGGCAATTCCCAGGGACAAAAAAATAAACGCCAAATGCGGCAGTCCGGGAATCAGCCCAAAAGAAAAAAACCATCAACGCAGCCAGGTTCACGGCTCGGGGATACCGGGTCACCTGACGGATGAAATCACTTCCCATGGTGCCTTCGGAAGCGGAACGGGTCACTACTATCCCCGCAGCGTGGAGATGATCAGCGCCGGAATCTGAGATACCAAGCCATCTCCCACAGTCAGCAGCATGTAACTCTGGGCTGCGTCCACAAAGCTCATGTTCTGCTTGAACACCCCGATGACCAGTCCCCCAAAATATTGATCAGGGTAATAACGATACCGGCAATGGCATCGCCTCTGACAAATTTGGCCGCGCCGTCCATGGCACCGTTGAACTCCGCCTCCCGGGTAATCGTCCCGCGTCGCTCCTTGGCCTGGGCTTCATTGATCAATCCGGCGTTAAGGTCGGCATCCACGGCCATCTGCTTGCCGGGCATGGCATCCAGGGTAAACCGTGCCGCCACTTCGGCCACCCGGGTGGCCCCCTTGGTGATGACCACAAAATTGATAAGTACCAGAACGATAAACACGATCATACCCACCACGTAATTCCCGCCCATGACAAATCCACCAAAGGACTGTATCACCTTGCCGGCCGCGGCCGGCCCTTCATTACCGTGAAGCAGGATCAGCCGGGTGGATGCCACGTTCAACGACAATCGGAACAGGGTCGTCACCAGCAGAAGTGACGGGAAAATGGCGAAATCCAGGGATTTTTCCGTTGACATGGCAATCAGCAGAATGGTGATGGCAATGGTGATGTTCAACGCCAGCAGGACATCCAGTATCACCGACGGCAAAGGAATGATCATCACCATGAGGATGGTCACCACGCCCACCGCTGTGAGCAGCTCCCCCCTTCCACCTGCATCAGTCTGAAATTCATCGAACCTTCCAAATCATGTATTCACGGCTGTTCCCGGTACGCCCGCCGGCCGGGTTCTGTTATTTTTTCCTGTGTTTGTATACATAGGCCAGAACTTCTGCCACGGCCTGGTACAACAGCGGCGGCACTTCCTGATCCACTGATACCATTTGATACAAAGTTTGTGCCAGCGTTCGGTTTTCAACCATTAAAACCTGATACTTTTTTGCAATTTCTTTAATTTTCAGGGCAATTTCCCCTTTTCCCTTGGCCACGACCCGGGGGGCAGCCATGGTCTCATCATATTTCAGGGCAATGGCATAATGGGTCGGTTGGTGATCACCACATCGGCATCCGGCACATTCTGCATCATCCGGTTCCGGGCCATTTGCATCTGAATGCTACGGATCCGGGATTTGACCATGGGGTCCCCTTCTGCTTCCTTGTGTTCGTCCTTGACTTCTTTTTTGCTCATTTTCAACTTGGTTTCAAACTGCCATTTCTGAAACGCATAATCAATAGCCACAATAATAACCATGGCAAGGGCGCACCGGACAAACAGCTTCAACGTTGTCAAAGCGATATAGGTGATGATCTCTTCATGGGGAAGATATCCCAGAGTCGAAATCCGGTCCATCTCCCCGAGCAGAGTCACATACCCCACGGCCCCACAATCAACAACTTGACGATACATTTGACCAGTTCCATCACCGATTGTTTGGAAAACAGCCGACCAAATCCTTTGATCGGATCGATTTTCGAGAATTTGGGTTTCATGCTTTCCGCACTGACCATAAACCCCACCTGTAAAATATTGGCAGCCACCGCCGCCAGAACGATCATTCCGGCCATGGGCATCATGATCCCGAAGAAAGACCGAATCATCTGATCGGAAAACCGGATGAACTCCGTCACGCTCAAGGTGTTGTGAAATGGTAGTTTAAAGGTCGAGACCATCATTTCCTTTATCCGGACAAACATATACACTCCGAACAGGCTGAAAGTAATCAGGCCCGCCAGCAGCACCGCCACCGAGGGCAGTTCCCGGCTTTTGGCGACCTCCCCTTTTTTCCGGGCATCTCTGCGTTTTTTAGGGGTTGCCTGTTCAGTTTTGTCTTCAAAGGATTCATCCGCCATTGCCGGTTTTCCGCCTTTTCCTTATGAATTTCTTAAACAGCCAGCAGATTCAACAGATCCACCAGGAACCGTCCCAACTGTTCCACATATGTTTCCATAAACCGCATCAAGGCTATCATACAGATGCTGAAAAAAAAACAACCCCACACCGATCTGAACCGGAAATGCCACAATCATGATGTTCATCTGGGGAATCAGCTTGGTAATCAATCCGAACGCCACTTTGGTCAGAAACAGGGCGGCAATGGCAGGGGCCCCGATTTTCAGAGCGATGACAAATATCTCTCCGGTTTTGAAAGCATGATCCCCACAAGGGCCGGATCCGGAGCCATTGATCCGACGGGCAGAATATCGAAGCTTTCCTTTATGGCATGAATCAGGATGTGGTGTCCGTTGAAAAGCAGAAACAGGACCATGGAAACAAAAAACGCAAAATTGGCCAAAAGCGATATCTGGGCCCCGCTCTGGGGATCAAACACATTGGCAATCGCAAACCCGGTTTCAAACCCAACCACCTGTCCCATGAGGCGGATACCTTCGAAAACCGCCAAAATCATCAGGCCCAGGATCATCCCGACCGTCAACTCAACTGCCATCAATCCGGCAAACGCAGTCATGGAGTCGGGAAAGCGGGCATTCTCCATGGAGAGGACCGGAAAAAGCACGATGGTCAAAAGCAGAGAAAATCCGGCCTTGACCAGAACCGGAAACACCCGTGTATTGAAAAATGGCAGCATGAAAATCATTACGCTGAGCCGGGTCAGCACCAGATAAAAACCTTCAATGGTGTCAAAGTCGACAGGCATGCAAACCCATCCATCACTGCCGGATATAGTCAGGAAAATGTTCCATGACGGCAATAGTGAAGGTCATCATATGTTCCAGCATCCAGGGCGCCAGAAACAAAAGCCCCAGCAGCACCACCAGTATTTTGGGCACAAAGGTCAGGGTCATTTCATTGATCTGCGTCACCGCCTGAAAGATGCTGATCACCAGACCGGCTGCCAGTCCCAGACTCAATATGGGCAATGACACCAGGATGGTCACCTGAATGGCTTCTCTGGCAAAGTTGACAACAAACTGTGGGGTCATTTCAACTCCTGGGGTTCATGGGGTTGATGAAATCGTATTCCAGGCGATGCCGAAAGGCGCATTCACCTTTTTTCAGAACTGAGGGCCTTGGTTAACCCAAAGCAAAACTGTCAATCAGAGATGTGATGATCAGGTTCCATCCATCCACCAGGACAAACAGCATCAATTTGAACGGCAGAGATATCATGACCGGCGGCAGCATCATCATTCCCATGCTCAACAGCACACTGGCAACGACCATGTCAATGATCAGGAAGGGGACGAACAACACAAACCCGATAATAAACGCAGTTTCAACTCACTGATCACAAAGGCCGGAATCAGGACAAACATGGAGATCTCATCCCGGTTGGCCGGCTTGGTGATCTCAGACAGTTTGACGAACAGCGCCAGATCCTTTTCCCGCGTCTGTTTGAACATGAACTGCCGGATGGGTCCCATGGCATTGTCCAAAGCGGCCTGCTGGGATATTTCTTCGTTCAAATAGGGTTGAAGCGCGGTATCATTGATCTGTTTTCCCACCGGCATCATGATGAACACCGTCAAAAAAAGAGCCAGACCGGCAATGATCTGATTGGAAGGGGTTTGCTGGGTTCCTAAAGCCTGCCGCAGAAACGCAAGCACCACCACCAGCCTTGTAAAAGAGGTCATCAGTATCAGGATCGACGGTGCCAAGGCCACCACTGTCAAAAGAAAAATCGTCTGAAGCAGGACAGACACGTCTGCGGGGTCATCACTGGTTTTCATCCCCAGCTGAATCGACGGGAGCACCATATCTGCGGCCCAGACGTCGACAAGTCCCCATCCCGCCAGGCACAGCAACGCGATCCCCACACACGTCCATAGAGGATTCAAGCCGTTGCGGCCTTTTTTGACGTTAAATCTCATATCCGTCATTGCCGTATCGAAGAGTTGTGATATAGTTGATTCGTCCCGGAGCCACGCCCAGAACAATGCGTTCCCCTGAGATCTCCATCACTTCGATCCGTTCCTTGGGAGACAGGTAAAACGTCCCCAGGCGTTTGATATCCAACTCCCCCTGATGGCGGTTGCCCACGGACAGAAATCGGCGCATGGCATACAAAACACCGATCATGACCGCCAGGACCAGCGCCAGCATCATCCCTGTTTTCAAAACAGTGCCGATCAGGCTTACCTCGACAATCCCTTCCATGTCGCCTCCCCGGGCTGTGGATTCAATTAGGTTTCGGAAAGCGGTTTCAGGTCAATGACTTGACCCGCTCCAGCGGGCTGGCGATGTCGGTCACCCGAATGCCGTATTTTTCTTCGACCACCACCACTTCCCCCCGGGCCACCAGTTTACCGTTCACACGAATATCCAGGGTTTCTCCCGCCTCTTTATCCAGATCGATAATCGAGCCTTGGCCCAGCTGAAGCAGATTGTTCACCAGCATTTTTGTCCGTCCCAGTTCCACGGTCAATTCCAGTGGAATATCCAGAATCAGATCAATATCGTTTTTGACATTTGTTTTGACGGATTTAGGGTCATTATTTTTTTCCTCTGCCATGATCGGTTACTCCTTTTGAATCGTATCGATAATTCTCACGGCCATATTTTTATTACAGGCCCCTGGAATGCCCTTGAATTTCGGAATATCTTCAATTTTCACCACCACCGAATGATTGGTTTCTGATCCAGCATGATCACATCCTCCACATCCAAAGACATCAGGTCCCTTGCATGAATGGTCGCGGTTCCCAGAACACAGCTCACTTCCAGGGCAGCTTTGAATCCGCTGCATCAGTGCCGCCTGCCAGGCAGTGTCCATGACCTGGGTTTCATATCCCGCTTTCTGTTTGAATTTTTCCTTAACCGGTTCAATGGAGGCATAAGGAATACAGAAAAACAAGGTGCCGGAGCTGTTGGGCAGGGAAATGCTGATGCGGGTGGAAATCACCATTTCCTCCGGTTCCGTGATCTGGGTGAACTGCGGATCGATTTCTGAATGGGAAAACACCATTTTTACTTCATGTACGTCCTGCCAGACGGTCTGGCACTCTTCCAGAATGATGCCGCAAATTTTTTCAATGATTTTTGTTTCAATGGGGGTAAAGGCCCGGCCCTCCAGTTTCCAGGGATTCAGGCCCCGGCCTCCAAAAAAAACCTCGACAAACGAAAATACCAGCCGGCCTTCCAGCACCAGAAGCGAAGCCCCTCTCAGCGGATCGATTCGAAAGACATTCAGGCTCGCCGGCAACGGCAGGGACCGGCAGAATTCTTCAAACCTGACCAGTTGATTGGAAATCAGTTTGACATCGACATTCTGCTTGGTGATAGCAGAAAGCTTATCCCTTAAAAATCCGGTGAGCCGCTCGTTTATCACCTGAAACGTCGGCAGATTCAACGGACCGGATTCCGCTGCAAAATTATACGCCTGAACCGAATCCTTTTCTTCAGGAACATCCGTTTCCGTGGCGACACTGCCGGCATCGATCCCTCCGAGCAGGGAGTCAACTTCGTCCTGAGATAAGACATTACCCATAATTCACCTACTGCACCACAAATTCTGAAAAATAGATCTTGTTGACCACATTACTGCCGAGAATCTGGTTCACCCGGGAGATGAATTCCTGTTTCAACACAATTTTTCCCTCCACCGTGGCCAGATCATTGTAGGTTTTGCTGGACAACAGAATCAAAGCGGCATCGTCCAGCAAAGGTTTGTATTTTTCCAGCAACGGAATGGCCGTCGGATCAGTCATTCCCAGTAGCACGCCCACTTTCAGGTATCGGCTGCTCATACCGGAATTTCCCATCAGATTCACGATATAGGTATTCAGCGTATAAGTCAGCGGTGCGGCTTCCGAAGGGACAGCTGTGCCGGCTGCATTACCGGACAACATCTTTTCGTTTTCGTTTGTTTCTTCAGGCTGAAGCAACATCCATCCAAGAACGCCCCCCCTATCAGCAGCAGCAAGAAAACGGCTATTCCAATGATGATAACCAGCCGTTTAGACGATTTTTTTTCGGTGGCATCCGATTCCGCCATCACAACTCCTTATAAAATTTTAAAGATGATCTGAACTCTCCGATTCTTGTTTCTGCCCTCCGGGGTGTCATTGGGAACCAGGGGCCGGTCAGCCCCATATCCGCCCACGGCAAACCTCCCGGAGGGGATATGGTGTTGATTGACAAAATAGTGTAGTACCGCTTCGGCCCGTTTCAACGACAACTGCCGGTTGGAACCTGCCTCACCGCTTCCGGAAGGGATATCATCGGTGTGGCCCACAATAAAAATATCGTTATCACACTCTTCAATGGCGGATGCCACCGTGTCCAGAAACGGAAACATCGCTTTTCTGAGTTCGGCTTTCCCCGGACTGAAAAAAAGTTCCCCATGAAACGACACCGCTATTCCCTGTGGATCTTCAATGATATCAAACAGCGTATCGATTTTGTCCAGCACATCATCGATCTGATCCGGTCTGCTTTCATTTACCGGTACCAGCAGTTTTTCCATCAAAGCATTGTCCACCACCAGCAAATGATCGGTTGCCTGAAAGAGGCGCACGAACTCGGCCAAATTGCTAATCTCCTGATTATTCCCAAGCTCCAGCACACCAGGGGCTCCCTGAAACCGTGAAAATGTTTCCTTCAGCTTTTGGCATCCATGGAAGACATGGACAGCAGCATGACAAAAAAAGTCAGCAGCAGCATGACCAAATCGGCAAAAGTGGTCAGCCACCCGTTGCTATCCACCACTGCCTGATTTTCCCTGTTTTTTCTTGACCTTTGTTCCATCAATCAAATATCCTGAAGTCAAAGGTATCAAACGTGAAAATATTGGACGGTCTTTTTTTCAAAATCCGATGGGTATCCAACGATTTTCCGGGGTAGAGCATGATTTCCACCCGTTCGTTCATCGCCCGGGATCGCCTCGTCAAAGTGGAAAACCGGGGCCGGTGTGTGCCGGCCCCATAAACGTGAAGCCGATTCTCCAGGTCATTGCCCCGGATTTTAAGATACGAAAACACCGCTTCCGCAATTTGAAATGACCGGTCCCAGGCGGATTCATGACTGCCATCTTCAACAGGAATCTCCCCGACATGTCCTATGATTTCAACCGGATAATCCGCCGGGCCAATCAGAAAAATCAAATTGTCCAAAAACACTTCAGATTCAGGCCGCAATTTCAGAGAGTCCGGTTCAAAAGGAATCGGGATTCCATCACAATCGCCTGATTCTTCTCCCTGTATACCAATTCAACATGGTCTGCGATAGCCCTCTCTTCCAGATTCAGCACTTTGACAAAATCAATTTCCTGCAAATCCATTGGTGCACCCGGCTGAATAAGAGTATCCCCGGTTTTCGATGCGGAATATCCGCCTGTAAAGCTGCCGAAAGCTCCCAGGATGGAACCTATTGCCACCCGTGTCCTTTTCTCGTCGATCACGGCGATGGAATTGAGCAGAATAAAAAAAAGTCAAAAGGATCAAAAACAGACTGACCGTCATGACCGGCAGCAAATCAATGGGAGAGGGTTCTTCCTGTTTTTTCTTTTTTTTCATACTGCTGCTTCCCGTTGATTGGGCGGCACAAAGGCGTGAAGCTTCTGCTCAAGCACCCGGGGATTGTCCCCGTTGGACAAAGAAATGATTCCGGCCACTGTCATCTCCTTCAACAACATTTCCTCCTTGCTTCGGGTTCTGAGTTTTCCGGCAATGGGCATACAAATAATATTGGCCATGACAGACCCGTAAAACGTGGTCAACAGGGCCACGGCCATGGCCGGACCGATAGTGGACGGATCGTCCATATTCTGCAGCATCTGCACCAGGCCGATCAGTGTGCCGATCATCCCCATGGCCGGGGCATAGGTGCCCATGGTCGTGAATATTTCCGCGCCCAATTGATGCCGGCTTTTGATGAAATCCATCTCCACTTCCAGCAAATTGCTGATTTCTGCCGGCTCCAGCCCGTCGATAGACAGCTGAACCCCTTTTTTCAAAAACGCGTCATCCATGCCTTCCAGTTCACTCTCCAAGGAGAGTATCCCTTCTTTCCGGGATTTTGCGGAAAACGCCATGAGCCGCTCAATGAGTTTGCTCACGTCCGCTGATCGGGCAAAAAAGCGTTTTTCACCACTTTGAGCACTCCCAGCACATCCTTCAGGGGATAATTGATCATGGTCACACCAATGGTCCCGCCCACGACAATCATCAGGGCCGGAATATTGATAAACAGCCCCAGTCCACTTCCCATAAAAATTGCTGCCAGCACCAGTCCAAATGCCGAAACAACGCCAAGCAGGGTGGCAATATCCATAATGTTTCCTAACCTTCCATTGCTTTACACTCTAATCATTACAGGGACAGCAAACTTTATGCCATTAAATCGCCTGAAAAGCAATTGCTTCCTGAATATTCCCGGACAGAACCCGGGTGGTTGAGGGCCGCAGTCATTCAATGATCAAGCGGAGTTCGAAATTATTCGGAAAAAAAACCTCTGCGTCAAAAAAAGAAGGCATCAGCCAAAAAATTGACGAATGCCCCTTGTTTTGAATTCGGCGGTGACAACCAGCCGAATCCGCAGAAAATGCTTTTAGTTTATCGTTTGAGGTTAATGATTTCAGACAGCATGGTATCTACGGTGGTGATAATTTTTGAATTGGCCTGGAATCCCCGCTGGGTCGTAATCATCTCCACAAATTCACCGGCAATGTCCACATTGGACTGCTCCAGGGATCCCGGCGCGATAGAGCCGAGTCCATTGCTGCCCGGCCGGTTGGTAATGGCTGCGCCGCTGGCCAGAGAGGCTCTGAACAGATTTCCACCCTCTTTGACCAATCCGTCCTCGTTCTGAAAACCAGCCAGAGCCACCCGATAAAGGGGGATGATCTCTCCGTTGGAGTAATTTCCGGTGATCACCCCTTTGTCATTCACATTGATATCCTGGAGATCTCCGGCTCCGTATCCATTACTGTCCTTGAAAACTGTGTTGGATGCCACTGCATACTGGGTCGTGCTCAAGGCGTTGTTGGTCCACTTGTTCGTATTCGCGTTCAACGTACTTCCGAAATCCAGGCTAATGTTCATGGCATTGTCACCCAGAAAATCCGGTTCAAAGGTAAATAAACCATTTTCCACTGTATAAACTGGATTGACTGGATCGGTTCTGTCTACCAAGGATTCAGTTGTACCGTCAGCTGCCACACGGGTCATGTCAATATCGGATATGGCTCCGGATGACGGTTCGAATGTGATTGACCCATACCCCAACAGCCCCGCATTCGCCGTTCCAGCCGCGCCGGTTCGTCGATCTTCTCCAGGATTGCATGTGACCATGAATTCATAGGTTGGAGATCCGTCAGCCGTCGGTTCACCTTTATCGAAATACATAGTAATATCATGGGTGCTCCCTAAAGAGTCATAGATCTGGACCGTGGTCTGGTATTCAAACATTGTCTCGGTTATCGGTGGGGATTGAGTGCCGTCCCATCCTGCATCCAAAGACGTCAAACCGCCCAAATCCGAATAGTCTGATGCAGTTGAATCCAGATTGGTGATTACCTGAACATTGCTGCTCTGACTAGGCTGGGAAGTGAATGAATTCAATTTGATATCACCGATGGAGCCGATATCGCTGCCGGTTTCCGGATCCAGGCGCCATCCCTGGACCACATGGTTGTTGGGATTGACCATATTGCCGTCTTTGTCAAACCTGAAATTACCGGCACGGGTATAGTATTGGGTCACTCCGGATTCTTCCCTCAAAATGAAGAATCCCGCACCACCGATGGCCAGATCTGTTGAATTTCCCGTCGTCTTAAATGAACCCTGTTCAAAAGACGCAGACACATTGCCGATGGCGCTGCCGCTGCCGATCTGAGTCGTTCCGCTCATTGTTGACATGGATTGACTCAGCATATCCTGAAAATTTGCCTGACTGCTTTTGAATCCGATGGTGTTGACATTGGCGATATTGTCACCAATAATCTGCATGGTGTCTCCCATTGCCGTCAACCCACTGGTTCCGGAAAAAAGTGCGCTTGATAATGCCATGATCGTTCTCCTTAATTTTTATTGTGTTGTTTTTATCTTTATTTACATCAAGATTCCGTCGACATGCGGACATCCCGGATACTGGGAAGTGCCGCCGGGACATCTCCGACATAGAGCAAGGGGGTTCCGCCATCAAGACTCACACGATTCACCCGCCCGGACACATAGGTCTCGACAGACAATGGCTGACCAGCATTATCTAAGGCTGTCACGACAAAACTATATTGCCCTTCCTCCAAGGCGTTACCACTGTCACCAGTCCCATCCCACTCGAACTGATGGGTCCCCTCTTCCAAATTTCCCATGGAAATATTTTTTACGGCTACACCATCGGCATCAAACATGGTAACCACACAATTACCGGGAGCTCCATGTAAAATCCCCCCTTTGAAATGATTCCTTTGGCCAGCGTCAGTTCATTGCCCTGGACATCAACCTCTTTCCCCATGAAATCCATGGCCTTGAAAATCAGATCTTCCGCCTGATTGACCTGCATGTTGGACAGATTGTCATTGACATTCTGCAATTGTTCCAGGCTGCTGAACTGAGCCAGCTGGGCCGTAAATTCAGTTCCTTCCATGGGATTCAACGGATCCTGATGCCGCAGCTGAGCCACCAGCAGAGTCAAAAACGTGTCTTTGCCAAGGATATCTTCCGAAGCCGCATCTCCAGGTTTGGACTGGATAGATGTATGGGTTCCCAACGTGTCGATATACATTTGTTTCCTTTTCCTTTCCGCTTCCCTGTGACGCAGCCGTTGATCAGGCCAGCAGATCCAGCAGAGATTCGTTGTTTGTTCGCGAAGGAACCAGGGAATCGGCTTTACCGTCACCCGCTGTATCCGTTCCCAGTTCTCCTGAATGGAGATTTTTACCGAAACGGCCTTGGGAATGATGCTGCTGATCCAAAAACCCATCTCCGTTCGCAGACGAATGATTCAGATTGCCGTTCAATTGAACGTCAAACGTTTCAACCCGGATACCATATCCTTCCAGAACCCGCTTTAAATCCACATAATTGGCATGAAGCATGTCTTTTGCCGAACTGGTTTCGGTGACGACAGACATTTTGAGTATATTCTCCTTAACATCCATTTCGATATTAACAATGCCAAGCTCCGGCGGTTTCAGCTGCAATGTGAAAATCCGATCTCCCCGGTGAAGAAATGCGGCAATTTCCTTGCCCACCTGGTTCACGACCGACGTCGGGTTCAGGCCTTGCTGGAATCCCGCAGCCTGTTTAGCGGGTGCGGATAAATTTTCCGCGACACTTGCATAGGAAGCTCCCGCACTTTGGTATTTTTCTGCTCCTGACGTCAGATTTTGATGAGTCTCCTGTCGTCCGGTCCCATCCGTTTTAGAAACATTCCCCGGCATCGGCAAAGCATCGGCACCGGCCCTAGAAGCTGCGGTTCCTTTTTCCGTATCCTGCTTATAAATGTCCACCGGCATGGTTCGGGATTCCATATCCGTTTTGTTGCCCGCGCCTTTTTTTACCGAACCTCGATTGAAACCATCTACCGCTCTTGTTTGTTTGTCGATCGTCATTTCCCTGGAAAAATCGAAATTCCCTGCCGTTTTCTTCATTTTCAAGGAGTCCATGGCCGGCGTGTCATCATCTGTTTCCGAAAACCTTGCTGAATTCATGGGGAAGTGTCTGAAAACCTTCTCTGTTTCACGTCCTTTTTGTTCCAAAGCCTGAACAAAAGTTTTCAGGTTATAGGGCAATCGATGATCTTTATTTGGTACCGACAATCCCAGTTTCTCAAGTTCAAAGGCCATCCGCTCGAACCTTGGTGAATCGGTTTGTAGCCCTTTTGAACTTCCAGGCAAGTCACTTGAGTAACTGTCGGTTCCTGCACCGGGTAATTTCCCGCTGGATGAGCTTTTCATCCCTTTGGTGTCTCCGGCGAAGCCATTTTTTTATTGCTTGGGATCCCAAACTGCCTGGCACAGAATTCAGCCCCTGTTTCAAGTGCCCGGTTTGAGTGGCGGCCGCGTCAGCTCCCCGGGTGGTGCCGGACGTTTTTTCCATTTCGGCTATGTGGGATTTCAATTGAAACACCAATTTTTCAATATCAATCGCTCCGCCTTCCCGGGACGCCGCTGCCAGCATCGCATCCATCTTGTCAGAGGGGACCCCCAGGTCCCTTAAAATCAGCTCCAGATACGGTATTGCGGATTTATCAGAAGAATCGGTCAAAAAAGAAGACGGCAACCCGGACTCCTTAATTTCAGCCTGTTCAAATACCGACAGATTCTTTAAAAAGAGAGCCAGGGGGATCTGGCCGTCTGATCGGTTCTTTTCCATTGACCGAAAAAACGCAGACAGTTCGGACCGGGGGAGCCCCAAGTCCTCCAAAACATTGCCCAAAACGTAGATGTCTTCTTGGGAAAGCATCCACTTGTCTGGGAAAACCCCGTGATTCAAAAGTGTGGATTCAAGACTCGCGGCAATCGACAAACCATGATCATTGTCTCCATGCTCGGCAATCAGAAAAGAATTTCCAGTCCCGATTGGAAACGTCGGATTTTGAAACCCATCAGTTGGCACTGTCAAGCCCTTTCTTGACCGTTTATTCAGCCTATCGATCATCATCTCTTCGGCAAAGGCAAAAAGGTAACCGCCTTTTCCATTTTCATGGATTTCACAGCCGGCATTTCCACCACCACTTCCGCCAACCGGGCTGGATCCATGGAAACACGATTGGAAAATAATGCCGGACCCTGCACTTTTTTCTCCAGGGCCTGAATAAAGGTTTCCAGGGTAAAAGAGGGATGAGCTTCTTTGTCGGACACCGACAATCCGAGTTTCTCCAGGCCTGGCGGCATCCTCTGGAACGTCTGTGAATCCGGCTGCGGGCCATTTGAATATTTTATTGCTTCAGTATCTCCGGCAACTATCCTTTGGATGGTGCTTTTGTTTCCCGAGTTTCCCGGAACTGAATCCAGCCCCTGTTTCAGATGCACGGTTTGAAGAACGGCTGGATCGGCCATCCGGGTGGTTCCCGCCGATTTTCCCATTGATGCCGCATGGGATTTCAATTGAAACACCAGTTTTTTAATATCGATCGCACCGTTTTCCCGGGATGCAGCGGCCAGCAATGCATTCATCTTGTCAGCGGGAATCCCCAGATTCCTTAAAATCAGCTCCAGGTGAGGTACTGCGGATTTGTCAAAAGAACTGGTTAACAAAGAAAACGGAGGCCTTGCCGGCTGAAGTTTCCCCTGTTCAAACGCTGACAGGTCCTTTAAAAAGTGAGTCAGGGTGATCTGCCCGTCTGACCGGGCTTGTTTCATCGACCGGAACAACGTGGTCAACTCAGCCCGGGAAAATCCCATGCCATTTAAAATGTTGCCCAAAAAATCGAAATCTTCCTGGGAAAGGACTATGGTATCGGGAAAAAAGCCGTGATTGAGAAATGCTGATTCAAGAACGGCGACAACCGGCGAATCGCCATCTGTGGCTCCGGATCGGACAGCTGTGGCAGACGATTCATTTCCGATAGATAAGCGCGGTTTGACAAAATGGGTGCCTGCTGAGCCGGAATCTGGATTTTTCCCAGCAAGCAGCCTGGCAAACAAATTCTCTCCGGGAACTCCAGTGGAAAAGCCCGGTTTCGATCCAAGCGCCTGTGCCTTTCCCTGTAAAGTAGGTTGGGAAGACGTAAAAAAAAGACTTTAAAAGTGCGGATGAATTGAGCATCTCCATATTCCTGATTCATTCAGTTGTGAAACCATTAACAATACCATTTGTACGATGGATACTTGCAAATCATGTGCCCAAGGGTATCAACCAGCTATTTATAGCAATTTTATCCATAAATAACGGTTTGTTACAATTTTCCATACTGCACAAGGAAACCCTGCTAAAAGAGGAAAAAGGAAAATTCTGCAGAACAGCGGCCCTGGCCGGGAAAAAACTTCCCTCGCGATATCACGCCTCATTGGAAATCCAGCCGCGCACCACAGCAGCAACTCTTTCCGGTTCCCGGGCACTCAATTCCGCCACGCGCTGCCGGGGATTTCGTGTCTCCTGAGATTCTGAAATCTGTTTGACCTCTTCCTCACCCGGAGGCAGGGCGTTTTTCCCGTCAGTGGCACGGGTTCCGATCTCTTTGACACTTCTGATCAGGGGGCGAACCACCAGAAAAAAGGCGCAAAGAATCAATATCAGGTTGAAAATCGTTCTTCCATATTGATCCAGCAGACGAGAAACACCCGATTTCCCCCCATCCATGGGGGTCATTTCTTCCATGGCCATGGCGGCTTTAAATGGAACGGACTGAACCGACACCTGATCTTCCCGGTCTTCATTGAACCCCATGGCGTTTTTTACCAGGTCCTCAAACGTTTTCAATGCTTCAGCGTCCCGGGGCACATATTCCCGGGATGTGGTTCCGTCATTGCGGGTGACCGTGCGGTATTCCCCATCAATCACGGCTGCCACCGAAATACGCTGAATGGTGCCGGCAGGTCGGATTACCCGGCGGTTCACCTTGTTGATTTCATAGTTGGTGGTGGCATTCTTACTGGTTTTCGACCTTCCGGCACCGGCTGAGCCAGGAAGAATCCCGGCCCGCTGGTTTGTCACCGGTTCTCCATCTATCCCGGCCATCTCATCACCGTCGTTTCCTTCATTGACGGTTTCCTCGATCAGCTTGTTGCTTCGCACCACCACCACTGTGGGATCGTATTCCTCTTCACTGAGCACCACTTCAGAGGTATCGATTTCCGCGCTCACCCGGACAATGGCGTTGCCGGGTCCCACCACCTGCTCCAACATGGACTGGACATTTTCAGAGATCTCTTTTTCAATATTTTTTTGTACTCCAGCAAGGTGCCGCCCATGCCGGCCATTTCTCCGGCCTCACCGGCATCGCCTTTAAAAATCAACCGGCCCCGGGTATCCACGACACTGACCCGATTGCTGTCCAGACCTTCCACGGCATTGGCCACCAGCCGAACAATGGATTCCACCTTGACCCTGGACAGGGGCTGATCCAGGTCCAGCTGAATGGAGGCGGAAGGCTGTTTTTCATCTTCCACAAACAAAGATTCCTTGGGGATGGCCAGGAACACCGCCGCTTTTTCACTTCATCGAAATTCATAATGGTCCGGGCCAGTTCTCCCTGCAATGCCCGCCGATAATTGAGCTGCTGAACAAAATTGGTGGTCCTGAAATCCGGGTTGTCAAACAATTCAAACCCCACGGTTCCCCCACCGGGAATTCCTTCAGCCGCCAGTGCCAGACGGGTTTCATAAACCGATTGTTCTGGTACCATCACCCCGGTTCCGCCGGCAGTAATCTTATAGGGAATATTCTCTTCCTTGAGCCGGGTCACGATCCGGCTGGCATCTTCAGGGGACAACCCATTGTACAGAATTTGATAATTTTCCTGATTGGCCAGATAAAACATGACCCCGAAACCGGCGATCACCAGCAGAATCACGGCGGCAATACTGATTTTCTTGGCAAGGGGGAGCGCAGTGACAAATTGAACAAAATCCCTGAAAGAGGAGCCCATCGTGTTCATCTTCCTTTTTTTCAATCTTTTTTGTGAAATAAGGCGGCGATGCCGACCGACTTAAAACTGCATGCGGTTGATTTCCTGATACGCTTCAATGGCTTTGTTTCTGAACGAAACCAGCGTTTTCATGGAGATATCGAATTTTTGAAGTTCAATCATGGTTTTCGCCACATCCGCCTTGCCTGCCAGCATGTCGACAATGGCTTTGTCCGCCGCCTCACCCATTTGATCCACACTGGATACGGCCTGCTTCATGATCTGTCCGAAGGTAGCGGACTCTTTCCCCTTTGTTCCCTGAATGGCCTGATTGCCCGAAAAACCGCCGATATTGTTGACTGTAACGGGATTCATTGATTACCTCCCGATCTCAAGGGCGGAGAGCGCCATTTCTCTGGCGGTTTTCACGGCGGCGACATTGGCTTCGAACGCCCGTTTGGCACTGAGCATGTTCACATTCTCCACAAAAAGATCCACATTGGGTTTCTTCACATACCCTCTTTCATCCGCAGCCGGATGGCCCGGGACAAATTCTTCCTTGAACGGGGTCTTGTCTTCCACCACCTCATCGATTTTGACTCCCGAAAGGGCCCCGGTCAAAGCATCTGAAAATTCCAGCCCGCCTTCGGCTGGGCTTAGCACCAGCATTTTCCGCCGGTAAGGGGTTCCCTTTTCGGTCTGGGTCGTTTCAATGTTGGCCAGGTTGTGACTGATGATATCCATCCGTTTTCTTTGCACCGACATGCCGGAAAAACTGATATCAAATGTATTCTGAAAATTCATTCTATCGTCCTCCTTCCCTGATGGTCTCCTTGATAATGGTGATCTTTCTCATCATTGCTTCCACGGCAGTCTTGTAAACCAGCTTGTTTTCCATTAATTTTTTCATCTCGCTATCAACCCCCACCCAGTTGAGGCCGTCAAAGGCGGATGGGGCATCATGGATCTCCACCTCCACCCCCGGGCCTACTTCGCCCCCCAGATGATCAGAATGGGTTCGGGCCATTGATGGTGCGGCCATATGGCTATCCGATGCCATGGCTTTTTTCAAGGTGGCCTGAAAATCGATTTCTCTGGCTTTATACCCGGGCGTATCCAGATTGCTGATATTGCTGGCAATAACCCCCTGGCGCTTCTGGGAAATATCAATGGCTTTTTCCAGAGCCCGGAATGTGTGATTGAAAACCGACGCGTTCTGAATCATGTTTCTGTCCTTTTCGTTTTGTAATCTGTCTTTTAAACAGAGAACAATGCAACTATCATTCCATTTTTACTGAATCGTCATTTTTTCTTTATATTCATTGAGTTTGTTTCTCAGGGTTCGCACGCTGATACCCAGAATTTGGGCGGCATGGGTTCGATTGTCATTGGTGTGATCCAGGGTACTGAAAATGATGTTTTTTTCCATTTCCTTGAGTGACAGGCCGGGGGTGAACACCGGGGCAGCGTTTCCGACAAACGGTTGACTGCCCGGCATGGTAAAGTCCTCACAGGTGACGGTTTCCCCTTCGCACATCAAGACTGCCCGCTGGATTACGTTTTCGAGTTCCCGGACATTGCCTTTCCAGGAACGGTTCATTAATAAAGACACCGCCCCTTCTGTCAATCCTTTGACGTTCCGATTGTCGATCCGGTTGTATTTTCGGATAAAAAAATCCGTCAGTAAAGGGATGTCTTCCCGGCGATCTCTTAAAGGCGGCAGCTCAAGCGGAACCACATTGAGCCGGTAATACAGGTCTTCACGAAACTCTCCGGATTGAATCATTTTCTCCAGATCCCGGTTGGTGGTGGCCAATACTTTGACATCCACGGTAACGGGCCCGGTCCCCCCGATTCTGTCCACTTCCCGCTCCTGAAGCACCCGCAGCAGTTTTGCCTGAAGAGAACAATCCATCTCACTGATCTCGTCCAAAAGCAGGGATCCGCCGTCCGCTTGTTCGAATTTTCCTTTTTTCCGTCCCACCGCCCCGGTGAAGGTTCCCTTCTCATGCCCGAACAACTCACTTTCCAGCAGGGATTCCGGCAGGGCCGCACAGTTGACGGCTACAAACGGCTGGTTCCGCCGCTGACTGCAAGAATGAACATACCGGGCAACCAGTTCCTTGCCGGTGCCGGATTCCCCATGGATCAGAACCGGAGCCCGGCTGTCACAGATTTTCCGGGCGGAAGCCAGAAGATGCTTCATTCCCTGATTCCGCGTGACTATGGCAAACCGGTCCGCACCCCGGTCATCCGGCCTGGTTTTTGGGTCGATCTCCGGCCAGACAATGTGCTTCACCATGTCGACCTGGACCGGCTTGACAAAAAATCCGCAGCACCGGCTTTCATGGCAGTAACTGCGGTTTCGGGTTCTGCACCTTCAACCGCCATGACCACCGGAACAAACGGATGACGGTCCTTGATCTGCCGCAACAGCCCTAGGACTTCGGTCACGGGGGGCCGGGCTCCGATCACCACCAGATCCCATGCCTGCCTGTCCATGCTTTCGAACAGGCTGATGGGTCCGCCACTACGGCAACTCGGTGATGCAGTGTTTCAAACACCCGGACCAGATCTTCTTTATCCGTTGTCTCCGCTTCAAATATGAGAACTTTTTTTTCTTTCATAAAGGTGTCAGATTCCTTTAACCCTTTTATCAGCCGGCCCTGTCGAATCACCGGACCATTTTGTCAAACGCGGCGGATGCCAGGTGTTCTCTGGCCAGGGGACTCCAGAAAGGGTCGTTTTGTGCCGCCAGCGTCTCAAACAAAGCATGACCTTGTTCCTGCTGTCCGGACCGCCAGAGGCTCAATGCGGCCTTATAATGGAGAAACGCTGTTTCCACTTGTGAATCCGTCATGTCCAGCACATGAGAATAAACAGACCCCGCTTTGTCAAAATGACCTGCCTGAAAATACAAATCCCCGACCTGATCCCCCAGATACCCGGCCAGGGCCGGACAAAGATCCAGGGTTTTTGGATGCTGTCAAGGGCGGACAGGACGCTTTCCACATCCCGGGCCGCCAGTGCGGCCCGGGCTTTTCTCACCAGTAGCCCGGAACGGTCACAGGGGGATAGCGGATACGCCAATGCCCGGGTCATTATGGCCACCGCTTCCTGAAATTTCTCCCTGGCCATCAGAATCTGTCCCATCAGATTCATAGCATCTCCGGCATAAGGGCTTTGAGGATACGTGCGGATCAGATGGGAAAGCCTTTGTTCGGCAACGCCTGTCCGATCGGATTTAAATAATGCTTTGCCTGTAAAATACAGGACATCATCCGGCATGTTTTCCAGGGACATGGATGTACCCAGTTGCTGATAAAGGGCTTGAGCCGCTTCATGGTTCCCTGAGTGGTGATATGCCCTGGCGACCGTGAGATGTACCGAATCCAGATCCATTAACGGAAGCACGGATCGGGCTTCCTGCTGATACACGGTGATCACCCGGGCATAATCCTTGTTCGCATAGCTTTCCCAAATTATGGCTTCCAGCACATTTTTCAGTGCGAACCGGCCGTTTTCACGCAATGACCCGCCCGGATGATTTTCAAAAAAAAAGACGCAGAGTTTTCAAGCTTTCGGAATAGCGTTCTTCCTCCTGATACAGCACCGCCAGCTTTAATATCGCCAGCAGGGCCAAGGGATCGTCAATGGGTTGGCCCTGATAGGAATCCCGGATGTTTTCATAAATCTGTTTCGCGGAATAGGACATGAGGATACGGTCATCGGGATATTTTTCTTTCTGCTCTGCCAGGCGAAGCCAGCTGACCGCCGCCCCTCTGGAATCCGGATACCGGTCCACCACAAACCGAAAATACCGGGCCGCGTCCATGGCCTTTCCGTCCTGGAGAAACGCATCTCCCACCCGGGCAAGGATTATGTCTTTTTCCAGGGTTTCCGGGGCAGTATTGTAGTAATGAAGCAAATGCGTTGCAGCCAGATCATACCGGCCCATCTGAAAATAATTGTTTCCCATGTACAAAGACACATCGGGATATTTAAAATAAATATCTTTGTCTCGGGATATCAGTTCTTTTAACACGGTCAGAGATTCGTTAAAAAAATTCTGGTCATACCGGATCTTGGCGGTTTCAAGAAAGGCTTCGTTCTGAATAACAGGGTTACCGGTGGATGCCAGGATATCTTCCAACACGGCCAACGCCTGGGTCATCCGGTTGGTGGCCATAAAAATCTTCGCCGTTTCCAGCATGGCCTGACTGATAATCCAGCCGTTTTGGTCAGGCGCACTGTTCCTTGCCAGTTCATAATAGGCCAGGGCTTCCGCGTGGTTTCCCATGCTTCGATGCAGCCAGGCCTGGCCCAGCAATGCGACCCCTTTGTAGGGAGAATTCGGATACCGGTTTAAGACATCTTGAAAAAATTGTGTCAATTCCCGAAAATGGGAGGCAGGATCGTCCCCATATAGTTCCTGCAGAATATCGACCAGCAGAAATCGGGCTTTTCCGTATAAGGCTTTGCGGATACTGGTCAATGATCTGCTGAACCTTGTCCCGGGCCATGCCCCATTGCCGGTTGTCGAACAGGAAAACCGCATCCTGAAACAGGCGGTTCTCAGGTGTGGTGACCGGTTCTGAGATATCTTCCAATGCCTGCCGAAAGATATGGGATGTCCGGATGGTGGAGGAAGGGGCTGGTTTCTTTGAGTCGCTTTCCCTGGGTTCGGTCGACTCAATGGCGGCGAGAACAGGCGCCAACGGCTTTTGAACTGATGCGGCAGACGGCATTGCCTGCTTTTTTTCGGAATCCAGTGTGATCACCAGTCCATCCTCGCGGCGAACCGCCCGGGCCTGGGGAAAATCAGAATGTCTGCCATCTATAGCTATCCGCAACCGGTCGGCATGATGTCCCAGGCGAACATGAGTCACCCAGCCCATGTCGACTGGCAGGATAGCCGTCTTGAACCCCGGCAGGATTTCATACAGGTCAATGAATATCACTGAAGCGACGTCCGAAAAAGCTACCTGAAACCGTTTCTCCGAATCCCATCCGGAAATGTCGATAAAAGGGTTTTCATGATTTTCCCCCGGCAGGACCGCCACGGTCAGCACACGGTCTTGAACTGCCACAGACAGAAGTTTGGCTTCCTGATTCACGGTGACTTTCGTTTTCAATACGTCCGGCAGCGCAGCAGCCCCTGACCCCCCATACAGAATCAGGTCCAGTACCATCACACAGACCAAGGGAAACTTCTTGAAAATACCGCCGGGCGGCATGTTCATTTTTATCATGAAACCCACTCCTTCTCTTCCTGATCGGCAGCGGCACCCGTGGTGCCATCACGTTTCAAACTCATTCAGACCGGCTTACCGAAATCCGCCTTCTGTTTTTGACAGTTATGCTTAAAGTGATTGTAGCAAAAAAAAGTGCCAGAAAGGAGAATACCGCCATTATCCCGGCCATAAGGGCCAAACAGGAAAATTCGGTGATAATTGCAAAAATCGACGAATGACGTCTTGTCAGATCAGCGACAATTTTTTGACTGTCGTATCAGGAATCAAAAAAGGAAATATTGTGCTTTTTAATTTTTTCGACCAAGGTGGTCCGTTTGATTTTGAGCATCCGGGCGGCCTTGGCCTTGACACCGTCACTCTTTTCAAGGGCATTGCTGATGATCCGGGTTTCATAGGCCTTGACCGCTTCGGAAAGGTTCATGCCCTCTTCCAGCAGCGGCAGATCTCCCCCAAAGACATCCGCATCCGGGTCGGCCTCGTCTTCCGAATAGAAATGTTCCGGCAAATCGGTCAACGCTACCACCGGATTATCGCACAAAATGATCAGCCGTTTGATCAGGTTCTCCAGTTCCCGGACATTTCCCGGCCAGTCATACCGTATCAATGCGGCCATGGCTTCAGATGAAAACGATTCCACTGGCGTATCCTGATCTTTCCGGAATTTTTCAGAAAAAATCCACCAGCAGCGGAATATCGGTTCTCCGCCGACGTAAAGGCGGGACATGGATGGGAATCACGTTCAACCGGTAGAACAAATCCTCCCGAAACGTCCCACTTTTCACCGCTTCAGCCAGATCTTTGTTAGTGGCGGCGATAATCCGGGCTTGCACATCAACACTCTGGGTGCCGCCCACCCGCTCGAAAGTTTTTCCTGAAGGACCCGCAACAGTTTGACCTGGAGCAGAGAGCTCATTTCCCCCACTTCGTCCAGAAAAATGGTCCCTTGCCCAGCCAGTTCAAACCGGCCCACCCGTTTTTTATGGGCCCCGGTGAACGCGCCTTTTCATGTCCGAAAAGCTCACTTTCCAGAAGTGATTCAGGAATGGCCCCGCAATTCACCGCCACGAACGGTTTCTTTTTCCGGCGGCTGAGCCGATGAATGGTTCGCACGATCAGCTCTTTGCCCGAACCCGATGCCCCGGTCACCAGAAGCGTGTTTTCCGTGTCCGCCACTTTTTGAACCAGGCCGTGTATTCTTTTTATGGCCGGAGATTCTCCGATAAAATCATCATAACTGTAACCGCTGTCGCCGGACTGCTTTTTGGCCGTCACTTTTTTCTGAAGCCGTGACAGTTTCAGGGCGTTTTCGACATGCGTCAACAGTTCCCGGAAACCCACCGGCTTGGTGATGAAATCGAACGCCCCTTTTTCACGGCAGCGACGGCTCCGGGAATACTGCCGTAACCGGTAAGGATAATGCACAACGTATCCGGACTATGGGTCACGATATGATCCAAGACCTGCATTCCATCCGGATCGGGCATGCTCAAATCGGTGATTACCAAATCGTACGCCCCGGGAATCAGATCGGATATCGCAGCCTGGCTTTTCAGATAGGGGGTTACTTCATATCCGCCCTTGTTTTTAAGCATCTCTTCAAGCAGATTCAGGATTTCAGGATTATCATCCAGAATCATGATTTTTTCGGTGACCTTCATGTAACCCCTTTACTGCCTACACAAAATCTCCCCGATGGAATTTGGCCGTGGCGACCCGGGCGGTGAGGGACAGCTCATTGACCCATGCCATGAACGCCTCATCCGAGGAGAATCCGGCTTTGGCACTTTTTTCAAACAGGTCCATCTCATGCTCAATGACATCCACCAGCGGGGTCAGCTGTTTCAAGGTTTTGCAAGGATTTTCAAGATCAGCCGCATAGGTTTCAAGCATTGTCAGAATTTCGTCACCCCGGGCCAGAATATGTGCCATAGGGTCCGTTCCGCCTGAATCCGGCGACACATCCGATGTTTTCCGCAGGCCGGTCAGTTCCCGGTTCAACACGTCATCAAACCCTGTCCCGATTCCCGGGGCCGGAGATGACGTCTGCCTGTACCTGTTCATCGGAATGTCGATACCATAAATATTCATATCTGCCTCCCCGGGGCCGTCAGCCGCCGAAAACTTTTTCCAGTTTCTGGGTAATGGTCTCGGTGGTAAAGGGTTTGACCACATAGTTGTTTACCCCTGCCTGAACCGCCTGGATAATGTTTTCCTTCTGGGCCTCCGCAGTGACCATGACAAAAGGAATCTCCTTGATGGCATCGTCTGATCGCACCGCAGTCAGAAGATCCAGCCCGGTCATTTCCGGCATGTTCCAGTCGCACATGATCAAATCAATCTTCTGATTCTTCAGGATTTTCAATGCATTTTTGCCGTTGTCTGCTTCATAAATATGGGTGAAGCCGATCTGAACGAGAATGCTTTTCAATATTCTCCTCATGGTCGCAAAATCATCGACAATCAGCACTTCCATATTGAGATCCATAGAATGTTCCGCCCTTTTTTTCTGCTGTTTGTAGTCCAGTCAATTGTTTTTTTTGTCCCGGAAAGATCCCCATAGGTGTTCGGCAGTACCGCTATCCCGGATTTAAGAGCAAATATTATCTTTCCAGAACTGTTCTGTCAAGCCCGCAGGCGAAAGAATCACCCCGATCATGGTTTGCCGGTGTCAGCCGGCGTATCAGGATAAAGTCCCCGGGTGATGCGGGCACCGGTTTCGGAATCGACAAACGACAGGATATCGCCAACCACGTCTCCCTTCATTTGGGAAAACAGGGCCGTCACAAGATCGATATCCAGCTGCTCGATCAACTGGGCCACTTTTTGGGGTTTCATGGTTGAATAAATTTTTATCAGGTGTTTAACCTCGGCTTCCTGGATCTCACTTTTCAGATCCATCGTGGCAAGGATCTCCTCCCGCAGCAAAGTCAACTCATCTATTTTCCGGGTTATTTCCTCTTTCAGCTCCAGAAGCCGGGCTTCCTGCCTTTCAAGATATTCTTCCCGGGCCACAAGGCGTTCCTTTTCCGCCGCCACCTGCTCAGGTGTTGCAGCGTTTTCCAGGACCGGTTCGCTGGGTTCATCGGCCGTTTTAGGGATCACCGAATCAGCGGCATTGGCCGATGCTGTCAAAGGAATCAGCCCCGGAGCCGCCGGCTCAACCGGAACCATCACTGCAACGGGGTCCTGTTCCGGAAAATCACGGGCGGGATCCGGTTCCACGGACCATATCCCGATGAAATAAAATGCCGCCACCCCCGCTTTCAGGATGATCATCCACGTCAGCACAGGCAACACATACTTTTTCATATCCTCCCTCCTTTGCGCAGCAGCACCAGTTCATCACTGGATTTCTGCAATTCAGTCTCCATCTGTCTTTTATGCATTCCGGCATGGGTGGATTTCAAGTTTACCAGTGATTTTTTTGCAATATACTGCTGTTTGAGCTGCGATCCCAGCATCTGAACCTTTTTCTCCTGTTTTCTCAATTCTTTCCGGGCGTCCGCAAGCTCCCTATCCAGCCGGCTGACAAAATTCCGGCAGTCCAGATATCGGCCGGCAGTGATCCCGCTTCGGCTTTCCTGTTGCAATTGAGCCTGCATCCCGGCTTTTTTGCGGCAGACTTCTTCCATTCGGGACCGAATCTCCCGGCACACCATGCGGGCTTCCGCCAGATCCATCCGGGCCTGTTCCTCCTGGAACCGGCGGTATTTCAACACCGGATCCAGTTTGAACTGAAATTGTTTCACCGCGTTCCTCTCCTTTTGCTAAAACAGATTCTGCAATTGTTCCAGGCTCTTTTCAAAAGAGATTTTTTCATGAATGCCCTGATGCAGAAAAGCGTTCACATCTTTGATCACTTTTTTGGCAAAATCGATTTCCGTATCACTGCCATCCACATATGCACCGATACGAATCAGGTCTTCCGCCTCCCGGTAGGCAGTCAATACCCGCAGCAGCCGCTTGGCCGCCACGGCATGTTCCGGGGAAATGATGTCGTTCATGATCCGGCTGATGCTGGCCGGCACGTCCACCGCCGGATACTGTCCCTTCTGGGCAATGGCCCGGGACAGCACGATATGCCCGTCCGTGATGGACCGTACGGTATCGGCCACAGGTTCGTTCATGTCATCGCCTTCCACCAGAACCGTATAGATACCGGTGATGCTCCCGCCCTGTTCCAGGATGCCGGCCCGTTCCAGCAGTTTGGGAATCCGGTTGAACACACTGGGGGTGTATCCTTTTGCCGACGGCGGCTCCCCCACGGCCAACCCCACTTCCCGCATGGACATGGCAAATCGGGTGATGGAATCCATGATCAGCAGCACATCCTTTCCCTGGTCCCGGAAATATTCCGCCAGGGCCGTTGCCGTATAGGCGCCCCGGATTCTCACCAGGGGCGGGGCATCGGATGTAGCCACCACCACCACCGACTTTTTCTGTCCCTCTTCCCCCAGGCTCCGCTCGATGAATTCCCGGACCTCACGACCCCGCTCGCCGATCATGCCGATGATGATCACGTCTGCGGTGGTGTTTCTGGCTATCATGCCCATGAGCACACTTTTTCCCACCCCGGAACCGGCCATGATGGCCATGCGCTGTCCTTTGCCCACGGTCACCATCGTATTGATGGCCGAAACCCCGACATCCATCACTTCATGGACTACTTTCCGCTTTAACGGATTTAACACGTTGCCATAGACTGGATAATGGGTTTTCGCCACCAAAGGGCCTTTGTCATCGATGGGCCGGCCCATTCCGTCCACCACCCTCCCTAAATAGCCATCACCCACGGCCACATCCGGCGTATCACTGACCGCCAGGGTCCGGCTGCCCGGACGGATACCGCCCATCTCCCCAAACGGCATCAGGATGATATTTTTTTCGTTGAACCCAATGACTTCGGCTGAAATATGTTGCCCCAGAGTATCCTCGATATCACAGATGCTGCCCACGCTCAGGCGGGGGCCGTTGGCTTCTGCCACCAGACCGGTCACCTTGAGAATGGATCCGGTCAGCCGGACCGGTCGACAGGCGGTCAGGGCCTGGTGGTATTTTCCCAGGCAATCGGCGGCAGGTAATCATATGCACATACGTCAGACGGCATAGGGTCTATGATCCTTTTACCGTTCCGCCAACCGCGTGTTTCAGGACCTCATAGACATGGTTAAAACGGGTTTCAATGGTGGCGTCCATGTTCCCGTGCGGTGTTTCCAACCGGCAGCCGCCCCGGGAAACCGATGTGTCCGCAACCAGGGAGACCCGGTTCATGTCCGTGGCAGAAACCCCGTACCGGGATTTCAGAATATCCACCGTTTCCATATCCCCGGGGTGCAGCCGAAGAGTAATGGGTTGGCCGCCCGGGGCATCCTCAAGAACCTGACGGACTGTCTCATGAATCACCCGGGAATCCAGAGAAACTTCGCAATAAATAATTTTGTGACAGATGGCCAGAACCAGGTCCACCAGCTCCGCCTCATACCGTGCCACCAGGTCAGGACGGAGACCGGCCAGGGATTCAATCACCGCTGACAGTTCCGTTGCCAGTACCTGTGTCTTTTTTTCACCAGCCTGGAGTCCGTCTTTTTCACCCGCCGCAAACCCCTTGCCATAAGCCTCTTGTTCCAACAGGGAACACTGGCGGTAGGTTTCTTCCTTGAGAACGGCCATCTCTTCCTCGGTTTGCCGGATAATTTCAAGCGCCTCGCTGCAATTTTCCCGGGAACCTGGACCGGGATCAGGCGATGCCAGGCCAGAACAATCCGTGATAGGCCGAAACTCGGCCGGCCCATCCGGCTCATCGGCCAGGCTGTCAAAATTTTCTGCCGGCGATTTCAAGGAATCTTCGGTTGCATCTTCCTGGGGAACTTCGAACGTGTCAAATGTCACTCTGGAAAATGAATGCACGTTTTTCAACACCTTCGGGGGAGCATCAGACCAGGACATCTTCCTTACCTTTTCCAGGAAATATCAGCCTTCCTTCGGCTTCCAGCCGTTTGGCCGCCGCCAGAATTTCCAGCTGGGCCTGCTCCACGTCACTCAACCGGACAGGCCCTACTACCTCCATATCCTCTTTAAGCATTTCAGACGCCCGCTGGGAGAGATTCTGAAACACCTTTTCCTTCAGGTTTTCAGAAGCGGTTTTCAAGGCCTTGATCAGCAGCTGGCTGTCCACGTTCTGCAAAATCTCTCTGAAATTCTTGTTGTCAAATTCGATCAAATCTTCAAACACGAACATTTTCTGCCGGACCGACTGAGCCAGATCGGAATCCTGTTTTTCCAGATACGCCATGATGTTTTCTTCAGTGACGCCATCCACCTGGTTCAAGATGGATGCCAGTGCCTCAATCCCGTTAAACTCCCTGGAACTGGTGCCAGTCGCAATCAAATTTTTCTGTATGGTCTGGTCCAGTTCCCGAACGAATTCCATGGGCACATCCCCTAAATCGGTCAACCGGTAAGCCACCTCAATGCGGATGTCTTCGGGCAGCAGCTGAAGCACTTCCGCAGCCTTTCGATCAGACACATAGGACAGAATCAGGGCAATGGTCTGGGGGTGTTCCGCCCGGATGGTGGTGGTCAGCTGTTCCGGAGACAGATGAATCAGATTTCCAAAGGGCTCTTCTTCCAATTCAATGTCTGAATCGTCTTCTCCCAGGGTTTCTTTGACCGCACTGGCAAAAAACGCTCTACCGGAAATCATCAGCGTGTCTGTCTGATTGTATGTTTTTAAAAATTCATCCATCACCCCGTCCACCACTTCGGTGGAAAGATTAGAAATATCGGACATGGACTGGCCGATTTTCCGTATGGTTTGTTTATCCAGGGATTTCATGAAATAGGTGGTGAATTCCTCACCTGCGCTCATCAGAAAAATCGCTGCCTTCTGATACCCGTTCAATTCTCCCAGTTGTAATTGTTTCGCAGCCATGTCTTTCCCGTTTTTCCGTCAGAGGCTGTTGAGCAGGTCATCGATTCCGGCCTGATCCAGGCCGCCCCCTTTTTTCTGGGGCCCTGCCAGAAGCTGAAACTGTTCATCCACTTTTTTCTGAAGCTCTTCCGTGGATATTTGCGGATTCTTTTCCCGTTCCGTCAATTTCAACCCAAAAGAAATCACCATTTTTGTAATCTTCCCCTCGATTTCAGCCACCAGTTGGATGATCCGCTGCAGCCGCTGACCGGTCAGATCCTGAAAACTCATCTGAGTAAAAGTATCGGTGATCAAATTCTGGTATTCACTGTTATGGGTCGTCAGAAGGTCCAGGGCCGGTGCCAGTTCTTCCACCACAGACATATCCAGTGCCTTGCCGTGGACCTTTCCGTCCCGCATATCCGTAATGACCCCCTTGTTCTTGGCCACCAACTGATTCATTCGGTCTAGGTTGTCCATGATAGTGTTGGCTGCCTGCTCTGTGGTCTCAATAATGCCTTCCAGCTGGTCAGAGGTCTGGGGGATAAAAACATTGGCAATGTCCTCGATATGGGGCCGGATCTTTCGGGTGAATTCCTTTCGGAAATTGATGAGCACCAGTGCCAGTTCCTTGACATTGCCGGTCATTTCCTGGGTCACGGACCGGTAAAATTTTTCATCGTCCTGGTCCATGGCGTGAGACACCGCCTGCTTGAAAAAAAAGGTCAATTCCTCCAATTCGCTCTCAGACAGTTTGCCGGATACAATATTGATGATTTCTTCTCTGTAATCAGACGTCATATCAGTTTCTTCCCAAAAAGATTAAGGTTCAAGGAGACCGACCGAATTCAACACCGTCACCACAGCCAGTTTTTCCGTTTCAGTGGTTGCCCAGACCATCATTCCTTTGATCGAATCAAGGTCTGCGGCAATCAGCGGCGAACGCCGGATCAGTTCAGGAATGCCCAGCTGAACGCGGCCATCCTTGTCAAACAGTGAAAACATATGACCGGCAATCATGTTGGTCGCTTCCTTGATGGTATCCGCTTTCTGGTCATCCGTGACCTGGTTCAAATCGATACCCAGAAAATCCGCCGTCATCCGCAACACCCACCGGTCCGGTGCAATCACGTAAACCGTGCCTTCCAGTCCTTCAGAAAAGTCAAGGAACGCTCCGGTCAAAGACTGATCGTCGAAATCGGCCATGGAAAGCGTTTCTCCCGCAGGTTGAATCTCCACAGTCTCAAAAAAGCGGTTTCGAACACGTCAGAAATCGACGTCTTCATCATCGTCGTCAGATCCGGCAACTCCACTGCTCACCTCCAGAATTGTATTCAAAGTCTGTTTGATCTCTTCAGGAACAAACGGTTTTTAACATACCCCACCGCACCTAAGGACATGGCTTGAGCCATTTTCTTTTCACTGCCTTCAGTGGAAACCACCACCACCGGAATCGATGACAGAGCGGGGTCCTGCTTTATCCGGGTGATCAGTTCCAGTCCGTTCATATTCGGCATGTTGATATCGGTCAACAACAGATCCACCCGGTGGGCTTTCATGACGGTCAGTGCTTCTGTTCCATCGGATGCGTCAAGAAACCCGGCCACTTCAAACCCGGACACTTTGATAATTTTTTTTAATAATCGCCCGTATGGAGGACGAGTCATCCACCACCAGCACCGTATATGCCATTGACCTATTCTCCTGCTGAAAATTGAATCATTTCTTCGATTTGTGCATATTTTTCCCGGAACCGGACAATAATTTGCTGCATGTCCACCGCAGTCATATTGAGCCGGTCTACGGTTTCCTTGTAATACCGGTAGGCCAGACCGTCCGCCCCGACTCCCTGTCCGATCATCATGCAAATGGAGTCCGCCATGTATACGATAGGCAGCGCCAGGCTCGGATCGCCGCTGTTCAGCGGATCGTGATGATGGCGGATAATTTCCGCCATTCGAGAATCAAATCCCCATTTTCCGCTGCCAGTGCCCCAGTTCGGCATGGTCGATCCCCAGCACCTCTTTTCCGCTTCCAGAAAACTTTTCCCGGCCCCGAACACCCGGTCTTTGATTTCATCAAACGCCTCAGAAATATAGACATGAAGAATTACCTTTCCCAGGTCCTTGATCAACGCGGACGTGAATACCAGAGAAACATCTTCTGCATCCTTTTCCTCGGCCAGCTCCCGGGCAAGAATCGCAGAAGAGACCGAATACCGCCACAATTCCCCCTGGTCCAGATCATAACCGGCCTGACCAGACCTGAAATTCGGCGCACTTTCCACCAGCATCACCAGAGAAATCAGTCTTTCCATACCCAGAAGACTGACCGCCTGCTTCACATCGGTCACTTTCCGGACCCCGCCCAAGGCTGCGGAGTTGCACAAGCGCAATACATTGGCGGTCATGGACTGATCGTACTGAATGACGCCAGCCAGATCCGCGCCGGTTGTTTCGGGATCATTCACCAGCTGCATCAACCGGGTGGTGATCTGGGAAACCGGTTTCAACGTGTCGATTTCGGCAATGATATCAGGGACAGCCTTCATATTTCGATCTCCTTTGCCCCGGAGATTTTCAACAGAGTTTTGCCCGTTGAAAGTTCCAGTTTCAACGTCCGGTTCACGGTGCCGCCCACGGCTTCGTAATGTATCATAACCTTGTTTTTCCAGAAAAGTTTCCGCAACATGGCATAATTTCGCTTTCCGATATTGAACAGATCGTTCTGGTCCAGGATCTGGGCGCCCCCCACCACGATCACGCGCATCCGGTTTTTTTTCGCGCCGTATCGATATGCGGTCTTAAACAGGGAGGGAATCCCGGTATCCCCGAACATATATGGATTTTTAACCGCCTTTTCTCGGGCTATTTTGGATTCCGGCAGCATATAGTGTAGCAGTCCCCCCACCCGGACTTCCGGATCATAGATGGCCACCCCGATACAGGAGCCCAGTGAATAGGTGGCCAAAACCGCAGAAGGATCGGAAGCCACTTTCATGTCCCCCACTCCGACAATCAGCTGCATGCATCAATCCTCACAGTCCGGGGACAGGGAGTCATCTTCCACCCTTTTCCGAAGGGTCCGCCGCTGACGTTTGAATATGCTGCCAATGATCTTTTCCCGGGTATTGACATCCAGATCCGAAAACTTGATGCCCAGGTAATAGAATCCCCGCATCCACCAAAAGGAGCATCCACCCGAACCACCTGCCCATAGACATCGATATGCATCACCGGGGTTCGGGAAAGCACCAGTTGAATATGCACGAACTCCCCCACCTGAACCGGATTATCCACCGCCATTCGCATCCCGGCCCCGCCGATATCCACGGCCGTTCCCTTGTGAAAACGGATGGTTTCGGACGTATCCCTTGAAATCATGGCCATTATGGTATCCAGCTTGTCGTTGAGATGAATCAGAAAATTGATTAACTCCCGATCCAGTCCCGCGTTCTCCAGATGTGCCGCATCCATACACCCGTCAATATATTGACTGTTTTCCGCTTCCGGTGCCAGCTGGGAAATCTTTTTCTGGGACAGCTCATATTCCTCTTTGTCCACCACCCGGAATTTCACATCAAAGGTTAAACTGGCCCGGACAAATTCACGTTTTTCACTGAAATCCTGGGATTGATTCATGCCTGTCTCCTGATCTGGGAAATAAATGTCACATGCTTTTTTTTTCGTCTGTCTTCAGCCCTGATTAAAATGCAATAGTCATGCCTTTATTCGAGCGAAACACCGGTCACTCAGAAAAAAGCGTGAAAATTCCCTGGACGTCCAGAATAAGGCCCACAGTCCCGTCTCCGAGAATGGCGCCTCCTGAGATGCCCTTGATATGTTCCAGGCTGTATCCCAAATTTTTGATCACATATTCATCTCTTCCCAAAAGATCATCCACCAGAAGCCCCCGTTTTTCATCATTGGATTCCAGCACCACCACCAGGGCTTCCCAGGGATTTCGAACTCGTTCTGAAGATCGGCGATCCGGTTCATTCGAATCAGCGGGATCAGTGCATTCCCGTCCAGAATCATTTCCGCTTTTCCCTCCACCGTGCTGCAGTTGGACCGGTCCGGCCGGAAGGAGCGGCTCACCGCCAGTGTGGGGATAATGTATTTTTCTTTTCCGATGCGCACCAGCATGCCATCGATGATGGCCAGCGTCAAAGGCAGCGCAATGGTGAACCGGGTGCCTTTCCCCGGTCGGGAAAGGATGGCGATCTCGCCCCTGAGTCTTTCAATGGCCTGCTTGACCACATCCATACCCACACCTCGGCCGGAGATATCCGTGATTTCACTGGCGGTGGAAAACCCTGCCGCCATGATCAGCTGATCCACCTGCTGGGTGGATAAATTGTCTCCGGATTGAATGATTCCCGAAGAAATGGCTTTGGCCCGGATCTTTTCCCGGTCCAGCCCTTTGCCGTCATCATCAATCTCGATCACGATGTTGCCTCCTTTGTGGAAGGCCCGCAACGTAATTTTTCCCTGAGGCGGCTTCCCCGCTTCCTTGCGTTCCGCTTCCTGTTCAATGGCATGGTCCACGGCATTTCGGATCATGTGAACCATGGGGTCGTACAACGCTTCCACCACGTTGCGGTCGATTTCGGTCTCCTCTCCGAACATTTCCAGCCTCACTTTTTTGCCGGAGCGGCGGGAAAGATCCCTGACCAGGCGGATCATTTTCATGAACGTTGACTTGATAGGCACCATGCGCATGGCCATGGCCACATTCTGCATGCTGGTCACGATCTGTCCCAGCTGGGCCAGGCTGTTGAGCAGGGCAGTATTCGACGATGCTTTCTGACGGAGCATGGACTGGGCAATTACCAGCTCACCGGCCAGGTCCACCAGATCATCGAGCTTGGCGGTGCTGACCTTGACCTGGGCATCGGTCTTTTTTTGCAGAGATTTCTGTTTGTTCAGAGCGGCGGTCACATCCTGCTCTTCCACCAGATGATCGGCAACAAATATCTCTCCGATCGGTTTGTGCGGGGCCAATCGCTGTTTTTCCAAAGCGGAGGAGACATCTTCTTTTCCGATTTTCCGATCCCGGACCAGAATACCGCCCACTTTGCCGGATTCACCCCTGATGATCTGGTCCGGCAACTCCCGGAGCTGATAGGTGATGGCATCGATATCGATATCATCATCCTCTGGCATGCGGCCCAGGTTTACCCCTTCCCGGGTACGCTGCAGCAGCAGTTTCATGATATCCACCGACGCCAGGATGGCGTCGGTGGCCACATCATTGATCAAAAAATCGCCGTTTCTGGCCTTGTCAAGAAAGGTCTCCGTGGTATGGGCAAGGGTATTCATCTTGGTCAGCTCCAGAAAGGCGGACACCCCTTTAATGGTATGAAACGGACGAAAAATGTCGTTGATGATTTCCTTGTCGCCCGGGTCTTCTTCCAGCTCCACCAGATGAATCTCAATGCTCTCGATGTTTTCGGTGGATTCGGAGACAAAATCGGACAATATCTCCAGATCCTCTGCAGACAGCTCTTTGTCTTTGGACGGACCGCTTTCGGCTGTTCCGCCAGTTGCCGAATCATTCACGGTTCCGCCCAGGATCAGCCGGACATCGTCCATATCCACAGTCGGCGCATTTCCGCCTTCAAGATCCGCCAACAGATCCTGAAGTATTTCCACACCATTTTCCAGAGGGGTCATGTCCGTGGTTTCCGCCAGCACCACCCGGCCGGCATATCCTTTATACAAAGCAATGATTTCCTGAAACACGGGAACATCCAGGTCGGCAGCAGCCTTGGTCATCTCGTCCAGGAGATTCAATATGCGGCCCATACCGTCGATATCATCATGACTGGCGATGGTCACCTGACCTGCCAGATCTTCCAAATATTCCTTAAGGGTATCCAGTCCCATTTGCCGTCCTCATGCTTGAATTCAGTCAAAACGATTTTTGATATGCCATCCTCTCCTTCCATTATCAGCCTGTTTCATCCAGTGTCAAGCAGAATGTTGCCTTAACGGTTTGTTCGCGTTGACATTTATGTCCTTCCCGGGTATATATAGTAGGCAATCTTAGCCAGTAGCCACCTGACCGACAATAAAATATGAACCGGATGAAAAATAATTTATGAGCGCGTCTACCGATATCACTTCCTCCCAACTCACCGCACTGTCCAGACTGATTTACCGCGAAACCGGTATCGTTATCGGCGAAAAAAAACTGGCCTTGCTCCGGGCCAGGCTCGCCAAACGAATGAGACTCACCAGGAAACAAACGGTTTCCGATTACATAAAACTGCTGCAGCAGGACCAGATCGAATTCCTTCATTTCCTGGATGCTATCACCACGAATCACACCTATTTTTCCGGGAAAACAGCCATACCGAATACCTGATCACACAACTGGAACCGTCCGTACCTGTCAAAATCTGGTGCGCAGCCTGCTCCAGCGGCGAAGAGCCCTATTCCATAGCGGCCCAGATGTTGGATGCAGGATTCCGGTTTTCCATCTTTGCTTCAGACATTTCTGAAACCATGCTGGCAGCGGCCCGCACCGGCATTTTTCCCAAAGAACGGTTGAAACAGTTTCCCAGACCCTCTCTTTCCCGGTATTTTCAGCGGGGGCAGGGCAAACGGGAAGGCAGTGTGCGGATCAAACCCGATGTTCGGCATCATGTCACATTTGCCAAATACAACCTCATTGCTGACCAACCCCGGGATATGTACGACGTGATTTTCTGCCGGAACGTCATGATCTATTTTGATACCCCTACCCGGCAGAAAGTGATCGACCGCCTGGTGCCCGCGCTCAAGCCGGGCGGCTATTTATTTGTGGGAATGTCCGAAAGCCTGAGCGGCATCCGCCACCCGTTGACCAACCAGATTCCCAGTGCTTACCGCAAAAATTGACATGGCAAAAAAGGAGCCTCTTTCATGACCCCTAAAATCAAAGTATTGATCGTTGACGATTCCGCTGTTGTCCGTAAAATTTTTACCCAGCAGCTGGAAAAGGCGCCCGGTATCGAGGTGGTGGGGACGGCCCCGGACCCTTACATTGCCAGAGAAAGAATCGTCCGGCTTAAACCGGATGTCATCACCCTGGATATTGAAATGCCCCGCATGGACGGCATTACCTTTCTGAAGCATTTAATGAGGTCCTACCCCCTGCCGGTGATCATTGTCAGCTCCCTGACCAGAAAAAGCAGCAAATTGGCTTTAGAAGCCATGTCGCTCGGAGCGCTTGAAGTCCTATCCAAACCCTCGGTAGCCTATTCCGTCGGCGACATGGGGGATCAACTCATTGAAAAAATTAGAGCTGTCGCTTTGGTGGACGTCAAATCCCGTCTGAAAAACAAGCCGCCAACCCCTGAATCGAACCGGGCTGTGTTTTCCCCCCGCTCCCTGGCTGAAACCACCAACAAGCTCATTGCCATCGGGGCTTCCACCGGCGGCACCGAAGCCCTCAAACAGGTATTGACCAAAATCCCCCGCAACTCTCCCGGCATTCTGGTGGTCCAGCATATGCCGCCCAATTTCACGGCCGCCTTTGCCGAGCGGTTAAACGGTCTGTGCGACATCGCCGTGTCTGAGGCCAAAAACGGAGAAACCATCACCAACGGCAAAGCCCTGATCGCTCCGGGGAATTTCCACATGCTGCTGAAGCGCAGTGGAGCTACGTATTATGTTCAGATCAAATCCGGTCCCCGGGTGCATCACCAGCGCCCGGCCGTGGATGTGCTGTTCAAAACCGTGGCCATGCACGCCGGGGCCAATGCCCTGGGGATCATTCTCACGGGCATGGGTGCGGACGGGGCTCAGGGCCTGCTGACCATGAAACAGGCCGGGGCCTATACCATTGCCCAGGATGAGGAAACCAGCGTGGTGTTCGGCATGCCCAAGGAAGCCATACGGCTCAAGGCCGTGGACAATGTGCTGCCTTTGGATAAAATTGCCCAGGCCGCCCTCACCCGGATTGCAAAACCAGCCGGTTAGTGGTTATTGTATACTATGGATGATCAGACAACCCATATTGCGGTCGCTGACTATTTTCTGAGGCCCGGGTATATCTATATGCCGGACAGGCCCACGGCCATTTCCGCAGTGGTGGGCTCGGGCGTGGCCGTGTGCGTGTATGACAAAAAAAGAAAGGTCGGCGGCATGAACCTCTACAAACTGCCGGCCAACCAAAAAGGCCGAGACCTATACCCCATTTACGGCAATATTGCCACCAAAGCGCTGGTGATCATGCTTCTGGAACGAGGATCCAAACGCCGGCATCTCAGATCCCAGATTCTAGGGGGGGCGTTCAATCCGGAAGTGTCAGACCGGGATGTCGGCAAAGAAAACATTGCCATGGCCCGGCAAGTCCTTAACCGCATGGGAATCTCCATTGTTTCCGAAGACGTAGGCGGGGCGCTGGGCAGAAAAATCGTGTTCAACACCCTGACCAATGACATAGCGGTCCTCAAGACCGAAGGGGTTCGGAAATCCGACTGGTACCCTTACCACAGCGATCGATGATGGCATGAATTGTGCTTATTTTTTTTCCAGACAAAAACCGAGCTATAAACCATGCTTTGTTCGACTATCAGGAACAGGAAACCGGAAATGAACAAACCCATTCTGATCATCAGTGACCAGGAAGCCGACCACGACCAGTTCACGCACCTGCTGGAAACCAAGGGATATACCGTTCAGGGTGCACACCCGGATCAGGCCCTCTCCCTTCTGGAACAAAGCAACGGCTTTTCAGCGGTGATCATGGATTACGATCTGGGCCGGGACCGGGTCCACCCCTTCTTAGACAAACTGCAACTGCTTCATTCCACGGCCTGCATGATCCTATACGGCCGCAAAGCCACGCCGGACAATATCTCGAATGTCCTACAAAAAGGTGTCTATGCCTATCTGGAAAGGCGTTTGATCCCGGAACGGATTATTGACACCCTTTTGGGGGGGCCTGGAGAATCGGAAAGCCTTTATTCATATCCTCAAGATGATGGACCAGCTGGAAACCGAAAAAGCGGCCCTGAATCGTAAAAATCAGGAACTGCACTTCATCAACCGGCTAAGCCGTAAAGTGGCCTATGATTTGCACTGGGACGAAATCATGCCCCGGATACTGGACGCCGGGCTCATGGAAGTGGTGAATCTGACCCTGTTTGCTCTGCTCTACCGCATCGGAGACACCTGGCATCTCACCTGCCATGCCCCGAACAAACCATCCGGCCGGACACCTTTGATGACATCAAACAGGATATGGCCGCCAAATTCATGACACTTTCCGGGGAAGAGGTGGAGCCGGACCAAATTTCTCATACCCAGATGTCCCAGGGCGCTGACACCTCCATTGGCATGAGCGATATTTCCGCGTATCCGCCACCCCTGATCCTGCCCTTGAATACCGGGGCCATCCCCATGGGCATGGTCAGCATGGTACCCCGCAGTCCCACGGTATTCACCCAGGACAATTCCGAACTCATGTCTACGCTGGCAAACATTCTGGCCATGTCCCTGAACAATGCCCAAAAATTCAACCGCCTCAAGGAACGATCCGCCATCGACGGCCTGACCGGACTGTGCAACCACAAACGGTTCAAGGAGATCGTCAAAAATGAATTCGACCGCTCGGCCCGGTATGGCAAACCAGTGACCCTGGTGATGCTGGATGGAGACGGGTTCAAGGCCATCAATGACACCTATGGCCACCTGGCCGGCGACATGGTTCTCCAGGAACTGGCAGGCTGCTTGAAACAATCAGTGCGGGGCACGGATGTGGTGGCCCGGTACGGCGGGGATGAGTTTGCTATTCTTTTGCCGGAAACCGACCGGCAAATGGCGGAAATCATGGTACAACGGATCGAAAATCAGATCGCTGACCATGTGTTTGAATGGAATGGGCATCAAATCGGGGTGAGTGTCAGCCATGGCATCGCCACCACAGCCAGAAACGACACCGGGCCCAATCCGCTGCGCCAGATGGATGAACAAGACCTGATCCATCAGGCCGACATGAGCCTGTACCGCATGAAACAGGCCCATAACAGACATGCGAACTGACTAAGTCTTCACGGTCATATCTTCATATCAAATATCAGGCCCACCATCTCCTGAAGCCTGCCAGCCAGGTCCAGAAACTCTTCCGAAGGAATTTCCCGGATCACATCCCCGGTTCCCTGATCAGTAATCCGCACCATAACCCGCTCGGTTTTTTCATGTACCGAAAAGTTCAACTGGGTATGTTTCTGCTGCAACATCTCCAGAGAAGCCTGGAGATCCTCCACCATGGCGGACACCTGTTCGGCTCTGCCGGCGGCCTTTTCCGTCTCAGATTCCGGTTTCTGAGGAAACAGCTGCACCACTACGTCATTATTTGTCCGGGGTGTCTTTTCCCGGGCCGACAGGTCTCCATAGTCGGCACCGGAAGCACCCGGTACCGGTGGCACCGTTATCTTACTCTGAGCACTGATGATTTCGATTGCCATACATCACCTCAATTCTGCTTTTGACATCCCTTGGCAAGGATGCCTTTTTTACTTTTTTCCTTCATATGCGTCAAGGGCCTGACGGGTGTGAAGGCTTTTTTCCCGTTGCCGGACCAGGGACTGTCGTTTCTGCACCAGCCGTTCCTGTATGTCTGCCACCTGGGTCTGCACCCGTTTGGCAGCTGCCAGGCGGGCGGAGACCGTGTCGGCATCTGCCGCATGTGCGGCTTCTGTTTTTCCAGATCCGTCATGACCGTCCGGTGCTCGTTCAGCAGTTCCATCAGTTCCGGACCCGGAGTATCCGCATCCAGGGCCGCTCCCACCCGGTCATTGATGCGGGACAGGCGCTCATACAAAACCAGGACAGGATCATCACACTGCAATGGACAGTTTCCCTGACATATGATGATCTGATTCCCTGTCGTCATCAAAGGATTTCACCGGATCAGCAGATTTTTTTTGTTTCCGGGTCAGGACCGCTTCTTTGAAACCGTCATGCAGGTGGGTCATCACGTGTTCCGCATCATTCAGGGCGGACAGATCGTTTTTCAGGTTGACACGGGTCAACCGGTCCATGACAAAATGATATAGCCCGGACAGATTTTCAGACATCTCTCTGGCGACGTCATGATCCAGGGCGCAGTCCAGTTCGGTCAAAATACTGATGGCCCGGGAAATACTTTCTCCCTTGAGTTTGGGATTGTCGTCTTCAATGCCCATGCGAACCTTTTTCAGATCCATGGCAGCGGCGTCCAGAAGCATCATGAGAATATCTTCCTTTTTCTCTACCGTTGCTGCGGCCTGGGTATACCGGCTGTATCCTGCGGATATCATAAGCGATTCCTTTTCAAGCTGAAATTAATTGGGTTGTTTTCATTTTTTTCACTCTGCCTATGTTATCGGGAGATGGCCAGAAAACTTGAATCCCTGCAGCAGAAAAAATCAGAAAACGATCAGAATTGAAAAGAAAAAGGAAAGCGGATCAATTTCGAAAATCAGGCTTTTAATGATAATTTGGTGTCGTCACCGGACTGGAACCGGGCCAGTTTGACCGGATCCGGCAATCCCAGAGTGATTTGCAGCCCGGAATTCTGTTTATGGGCCCGGGTGACCCAGTTTCTGATCTCAGCCTCCAGGAATTCTTCCCCCACGGCTCTGCCCCCGGGCCGGCCTGTCACCGGATTGTCCATGACCCCGGCATTGATGAATGTCCAGGTGTCCCCCCCGACGGGAAACCACCCCGGTGTGGCCCCGGGTGGGCGTGGAAAACGACAGGATCTGACCGGGTGCCAGTTTTTCAGAAAGGGCATTGAGTGCCTGATCTACCGCTGCATTCACCCGGGGAACCGATTCCAGGGCCACGACATGCAGATCCCGGCCGATGGCTTTGGTCACCCCTTCTCCTGTCAGGTGGTGGTTGAGCGCCCTGCCGTTGCCCACCGCCTGATCAATCAGATACCGGCCTAAACCTTCCTGTCCCCGGTACTGAATTCCCATGGTTTCCAGTCCGGCCACCACCAGTTCATAACAGTCCATGCGCTCATATGCCGTCCCCATGTAACGGGCGGCAGCCGCATCCAGGGAGGCGGCTGTCAGAGAGGGCCGGTCCGGAAGCGGCGGCATGACCGTTGTCTCGTCATCCCTCACGGGCAGATCCGGCACGGATACCGTCTGACCGGCCGTCTCGCTTCCCCACATAATCTCACCGGTGTCCGGATCCATGAAAATGGCCTCGCCATCCGGAATCCGGGTAAACGGTTTGTCCGCGTTCACGGTGTTTGCCAGAATATCCCAGCACTCATTTTTATAAGGGCTTTGCACCAGCAGATGAGACACGGTGGGCGCATGGGCGGTCAGCCGTCCCAGAAAAACCAATGATGAAGACGACGTATTTTTTGGGGACCCGGCAATTTTTTCCTGAAACTGATTCAGCTGCACAGAAAATTCCTTTGGATCATCCTTTGAATAAGTGGCTTTTGCCGGACCCGACCCTGATGCATACTGTTTGAATGCATCCGATGAAATGTATGAACTGCCGACCGTCATGGGTTTCTTTTCGGCCTCCTGCCTTGTTCCGTTTGAATTGATGTTGCCCTGATTAAAGCGTTGACAATCCTATGATATGCAAGAGGCGTTCCATTCTTATAACAATTCCGGTGTGCCGGATTGAATTTTCATACTTGCCGACCATGGATCAAGTTTCTGCGCCATCCGCCGATATAATAACCATACCCATTTACTTACACCTCAGGAGGTAATCATGATTTCTCAAATCGGTTCTGCCGGTCCCCTGACCGGTTCTCAGAAACAGTCCACTGATTTATCCGTCAAAAAATCGACAACCGGTCCGGCAAACGACCCTTTGTCAGACACCTTGTCGTTGAACCGGACATCCGCTCCGGCCGGCACCTACGCCCCGGACCATGCAGCCAGCCTGCGGCAGATGATCGTCAACCTGTTCAGGGAACAGGGCCTGTCCGCCCGGATTGCCACCGGTGATAGCATCGTCGACTTTCGGGAACTCACTCCGGAACAGGCAACAGACTTGATCGCGGATGACGGATATTTCGGGGTGGAACAGACGTCTGAGCGCATCGTGACCACAGCGGTGGCCCTGGCAGGCAATGATCCGGGAAAACTGGCACAGATCAAAGCAGGCATTGACAAAGGATTTGAAATGGCGGCCCAGGCCTTGGGCGGCACCCTCCCCGACATCTCCAGGCAAACCTATGACGCGGTCATGGAAAAACTGGATGCCTGGGCCCAGGGCGATGGGACGGCCTGATCACGACTGTTCCGTCAATAACATGACGTCAGTTTGTTTATCTGTTGGAAATAAAGCTGTTCAGATTCTGCATGCCGGTGACGAACTGGCCCAGGTAATCCCCTGCGGACTGATACTGGGCCAGCAGCGCTTCCATGGCATTGAACTGGGCCCGGGTCCGTTCCTCCCACAGGGCTGCCCGCAACTGGTACTGCCCGATCTGTTCATTAATGCCGTCAATGGAGTCTTTGATGCCGTCCTCACGGGAAGCAAACGTCCCGGTTGAACTGTCAAGCATCGCCTCCAGGGTTTCATTCATTTTAACGGCAAATCCTTGGGCATCAGAAGATGACTGGGTAAAAAACTGAACAACATCCTCGAAATCGTTGTCCAGGGCATCGTCCAGGGTATCGGTATCCACTTTCAATTGATTGTCACTGCCAAGGGTGATGCCGATATCCGACAGCCGGGTAAAGGTTCCGGCACCGGATACCAGCCCGGTCACCATGGTTTTGAGTTGACTGCGGATGCTGTTGGTGGTGGCGTCTCCCATCAGTATCCCTGCCACTTCGGTATCTTCGGTGTATTTCTGGGCTTCGGTGATAAATGTTGCCACCTGGTTATACGCTTTCACAAACGCATTGATCTTTGACTTGGCCGCACTCGTGTTTCTGCCCACAGTCAGGGTGGTGGCATTGTCCGGTGATGCCGGTGCCGACACCAGGGTTAATGTTACCCCATCAATCACATCATTAATCTCGTTGCTGCTCCGATGGATGTCGGACACTCCGTCCACAGTGATAATGGCATCTGCCGCACTCTGGGTGTTACTTAGATTTTGGGTACTTCCCTGATCATAAACAAGTCGGGAGAGACCGGTAGCATCACTGTTTTCCGGATCTCCGGCCACCGTCCCCGCCTCGGTCACCGTCAGATTGATGACATTGTCGGCCCCGGTTTCTTCTGCGGACAAAGTTAAAAATAGTCAGTCCCATCAAACACGACCGCTGCCTTGACTCCTGCATCCGCATCGTTAATGGCCGATGCCACCTCATCATAGGTATCTGTGACTGAAACTGCGATATCGATTCCTCGCAGTCCCCACCTTGAGATGGATGGTCCCTTCTCCCATGGCTTCCTCTGCCGCGAAAGCGGTACTGGTCAGTTTATGGACTTTTGCCAGCTGCTGCACGGTCACGTCATAGGAACCCACTGCTGCATCATCTCCGGAAGTCACGGTAAACAGGTCTTTATCTCCGGAAGTCGCGGTGTATGAAGCCAGCCCGCCTTCGGTATCAATGGCGGAAACCGCACTCTGAAGACTGGAAACCAATCCTTTCAAAGTGCCGTAGGTGCTTAACTGGATCTGGTATTCCGACCCTTTGTTTTGCAGGCGTTCTATGGGCCTTTGCTGTATCGCCAGCATCTGGTCGATGATCCCGTTGGTATCCAGGCCTGATATGAGCCTCCAATGGATATGGTCATGATCGCTTTTTCTCCTGACTTTTGGTTCCTGGCATTTTTTTAGGATATGATGCATATCCTTATTTCTGGTATCGGCATCTCTGTAAAACAACTTTAATACAAAAAAATAATGCAAAAAATGATCCGGATCCGGATTCATGAAACTATTAATTGCATCCCCGGTACAAACATTGCTACAAAATTCAGAGAGCCCTGATCGAAACAGGACCCAATCAATTCAAAAGGAAGCCAATGACATGACAACTAACGTCCCTTACCTGCATGAAACAAACCTGGACATTTTAAAGAAAAAACATCCCCACATCTGGCAGGCGCTGATCAATGACCTCACTGAACCGGAAGGGGAAATTATTTCCTGCTCAAACGGACAGCCCAACCTCAAAGTCACGACAAAAGAGGGCAAAGAAGCGTTTCTCCATGACCGGAACGACCCTGAAAAAGAGGCTGCAGAAGTGCTGAACCTGGTGCCGGAAAATGCCACCGGGGCCTGCGTTCTCATTGGAATGGGCCTGGGCTATATCATTCACGCGTTTCTGGAACAACGGCGGTCCATCCGTCATCTGGCCGTGTTCGACCTGAACATGAACGCGTTCAAACAGGCCCTGAAAGTGCGGGATTTTTCAACAGTTCTGGCTGACAAACGCCTGGTCCTGTGTTTTGATCCGGATCTGGATATCGCAAAGGCCCTTGAACCCGCAGACAAAGCCCTGCTCCTGGAAGACGTCTACCGGCTCCGCCAGGTCCGAGCCTTTCAAACCGATATCACTGCTTACCAGAAACTGGAGACGTCGGTCTTTGAATTCATCAGCGACCGGAACATCGCAGGCAACACAGATCATCGTTTTGGCATGCGGTTCATCAAAAACCGGTTGAGCATTTTACCCCTGCTCCAATATCACGGGTTGCTGGAAAACCTGAAAAACTGCTTCAGCGGCATGCCAGCCATTCTGGTGGCCGGGGGGCCGTCTCTGGACAAAAATGTTCACTTGATCAAGGATCTGACCGGAAAAGCAGTGATCATTGCCGTGGATTCAGTGCTTCCGGTACTCCAGTCCCATGGAGTCCAGCCGCACTTTGTCACGTCCATAGACCCCCAGGCCCTGAACTTTGAAAAAATCGCAGACTGCACCATTGCTGCACAAACCGCCCTGATTGCCGCCCCCCATGCCACCCCGGAAGTTCACCAGCATTTTCCGCCTGAAAACATTTTCTGGACCTTTTCCAAAAAACCCATTGAAAAATGGATCAACCGGCTGGCCGGGGGAAAAGCAGCCACGCCTGGAGCCAGCACAGCTGCTCATATCAACCTGACAGCCGCCATCATGTTGGGATGTGATCCCATAGTGTTCACCGGCCAGGACCTTGCGTATTCCGGATACCGGGACCATGCAGAAGGGGTCGTGCTCAACAATCCCGATGCCGCAAGAAAAACGTTTTTTGAAAAAAATCCGGATGCCGTCATGATCACGGGTATTGACGGTGACAAAGTCCCTTCCACCCGGACCTTTGTTTCCATGAGAAACCACTTCGAGGCCATTATATCTGCCAATCCGGGCTTCAGGTACATCAACGCCACGGAAGGCGGAACCCACATTGCCGGCACAGAAGTCCTGCCCCTCAAACAGGTGACGGACACTTTTTGTTTGGAACCAATCAAAACTGATGCGGCACTCCGGTCTGCCCGGAAAAACAAGATATTTCCACGCCCCGGCAGATCTCTGTTTCGCTGGAGCACATGCTGGAAAAAACCAAAAAACTGAATCAAATCATTTCAAAATATGACCAGGTGATCCATTCAGCGAAAAAAGCCTGCCCAAAGACCGCCATGCCAGGGCGATCCGCTCAGCCGACACCCTGCCCCTGACTGTCCGGAAAAAAATCAGCCAGGCAGAAGCCCTGGAAAAAAAGATGGACCAGGGCGGATCCATGGAGATCTGGGAAATCCTGGAAGAAGCGGCTTTAGCCGCTGTCAAGGAAAGTGAACGCGCCCTTTATGCCGCCACCGCTTCTTCTGACAACACACCCGGTGCGTTTATCACCGGTTTCACCACCAACCTGAACCGACTGATCAAGCTGAACGCAGCCCGAAAACGCATTCTGTCTTTTTTTCAGGATGAATTGACAATAATTATCGATTTTTTAAAAAAAGAAAGTGTTTTAAGCCAGGCAGCGAAAAACAGTGCCGCATCCATTCAGCCCCTGTTTGATCTGGCCGCGTTTTATTTTGAAACCAACCAGTATTCAAGGCTGTCATACATGATCAACCGCCTGGAATCCCTGGCCCCTGATCACGGGCTGTGCCTTTTTTATCATGGGGTTTTGGCGGCTGTCCATGGCCGCTACAACCGGCGTGACACCTGTTTTGACGACGCGGCAAAAATAGATTCAGCCTTGGTACCGCTGATACAGTCATTTAAACGGAAAATGGGGGACAGATATTTTTCAATTGCCGCTGAATATAAAACAAATGGCGTTCATACGCCCAGTTCATGGAAACTGATTTTCAAGGGTCTGCGTCATTGCATCGACCATCCCGGTCTGGAGAGGGAACTGCTATCGCTTATTGACAGCGACAGGAAAACATCCGAGAACTGCTCGAGACCGGCAATGCCTCACAAGCAAAAACCATACTGGCAGACTGGGACAATGCCCTGGCTGTCAACCCCGGTTTGATCAAACCGCTTACCAATGAACGGGCTGCCGATCTTTATCACCTGCAAAGCATTGTCTTGTTTGGCCGAAACCACCTGGAAAAGGCCCTTGAAAAACTGGAAACTGCCTTAAGCTTTTCACCGGAGAATCCGGCCCTGTTCGCCACTGCTGCAGAGATATTTTTCACAGCCGAAGAATATGATAACGGCATCCTTTATCTCAACCAGGCTGTATTACAAGACCCTTCCCATGCCATTCTCTGGGAAAAACTGGGGGACCGCCTCCAGGCTGAAGCCCGGTTCGCCGATGCGGTCACTGCCTATGAGCAGGCACTCTTATCCCTGCCGGACAGACTGGGCCTGTACAAAAAAATGGGGATTGTTACCGGGAAACCGGACAACTGGCAGCTGCCCGGGAAGCTTACAAGATGATCACCCGGAATAAAACAATCAAGGCGGATTTGGAAAATCCCCAAACCCGCCTTGATGATCAGTAAATATTATGCACTTACTCGTTTAACAATGGCTGTGTTATTCAGCCCGGCTTACTGCAACAGCGAGAGTGCGATCTGGGGCAGCTGGTTGGCCTGGGCCAGCATAGCGGTCCCTGCCTGCTGCATCACCTGGGCCTTGGTCATAGCTGCCGTTTCTGCGGCAAAATCCGCATCCATAATCCGGGACCGGGCGGCAGAGACATTTTCAGACACATTCTGAAGGTTGGCAATGGTGGATTCAAACCGGTTCTGGATGGCACCCAGATCCCCCCGGGCCGAGTCGATACTGGCCAGGGCTGCATCCACAGTAGCAATGGCACTGGATGCCCCTGCCTGAGTGGTCAGATTAAGGGAAGACACACCGGCACCTGCGGTGGCGGTAGCAGCGGTATATCCGTCCGTGAGTCCGGCATTACCCTGAGCGTCACCACCAATGGTGATACCCGCTGCTGAAGAGGAGGACAGGTTGACAGATGAAGCCGTCACGGCAGTACCGCTTGTAGTTCCAGTAATACCTGTCGTTCCGCCCGAAACCCCATTAGCAGCAGAATATGTAACCGTAATATTTCGCCCATCGACTGACGTCAAATCGACAGCACCAGTAGAGGTATCAAAAGTAGCAGTCACACCGGTCTGATCAGAAATAGCATTAACGGCAGCTGCAACATCAGATCCTCGATCTATCGCAGCTCCGGATCCAGCTACAGCAATCGCACCGATATCAACACCATTAATAAGAACATCACCTGCCTGAATTGCTGTATCTGCATCATCAAGAGCAGTTCCGGTGACGGTAGCGATCTTTACTGTGGCAGTCACGCCGGTGTCCCCGGTTCTGGCATTGATGGCATCAGCTACTGCAATGGCACTGGCAGAACCGGATGTAAAGATACCCCGTCATCAGATGTGGCACCGATTTGATACCCGTTGATGGTTAGGTCTCCGGCACTCAGCTTATCAGTCGCTGCTGTTCCAGTTATTGTTGTTGAATAACTGGAATTTGACCCGACCCCCAGGGAATCCGCCTTGACATTGACCATGGAAACACTGATGGTTTCTCCGCTGTTGGCCCCGACCTGGATATTCTTGCTTCCGAATGTGCCGTCCAGAAGATTGGTGCCGTTGAATGAGGTGGTCTCAGCCACCCGGTTGATTTCAGCCACCAGCTGGGTGACTTCATCGTTCAGAGCAGCACGGTCAGTGGCGGAGTTGGAATCACTGGCTGCCTGTACCGCCAGTTCCCTGATCCGCTGCAGGTTGTTGCTGACCTCCTGCATGGCACCTTCCGCTACCTGGGCCATGGAAATACCGTCGTTGGCGTTTCTGGCCGCCTGGTTCAACCCCCTGACCTGGGATGACATCCGGTTGGCAATGGACATCCCGGCGGCATCGTCTTTGGCACTGTTAATCCGTAGACCCGACGACAGCCTTTTCATGGCATTATTCAGTGAATTGCTGGTGTTGTTCAGGTTTCTCTGGGCGTTCAATGATGTGATGTTGCTGTTGATTGTAATGGCCATGATTAAAATTCCTCCGTGAATTTAAATTTTGATTTTTTGCCGGCATCCGTGCCAGCAGGTTCATTTATTTCGGGATCAAGCTGTCAAACGTTGTGTTTTGCACCTCCTTTTGCCTGCCATTTCCCGTTATTCATCTTCTCGGCATCTGTGAAAAAAACTTGAACCATTTTTTTACATTTTTTCTGGCTTTGCCATCATGACCAGAATGCAAAACAGATCATCCTTTACCCATGCCCGGGATATCCGGTCGTCCCGGCATGATACGCTATCTTCGCTGATAGATCCTCAACTCCGAATGAAACCCGTCTTCCGTTTGATGCCCAAACGGGGTGGTATTGGTATCTACCAGTTCATAGTTGGGCAGAAACACATCAGGCTCCATTTCCTGAAATGAAATAAAATTCACGAACAGGTCTACTTCCCCCCAATTTTGGGAATCAGCCAGGGGCAGAACACCACCCCTTTGTATTTCTCTGATAACGCATCGATATCCAGCGTTGTTTTGTTTTTTAAATCCGCATAATCGCCGATATGGTTTTCTCCGATCACCTGTTTCAGATAATAGGTCGAAACAAAACTGGTTGGGGGAATATCCACATTCATATAAAAACAATGATTTCGATCATCCTTCAGAAGAATTTCACCCAGTGTGCCATACCCCCCCCCAATTTCCAATACCGTCTTAATGTTCTCCAGATCGAGAGC